>Ga0208663_100002_pt1 | contig 388072 bp, 355 predicted proteins | sample Wag42014_10_10_FD_187327 | JGI IMG/M metagenome (GOLD analysis project Ga0208663, IMG submission 187327) | Deep subsurface shale carbon reservoir microbial communities from Ohio, USA - Utica-2 Time Series 2014_10_10 (SPAdes) (version 2) ...
AGCAGGCAGAGTATCTGAGACAGGGCTGCAAGTTCGCCGGAAGGTGTCCGAAGGTGATGGACATCTGCAAAAAAGAGCCTCCTCCATACTTCGAAGTCGATGGTGTCCAGGTGAAGTGCTGGTTGTATAAATAATTAACAAAGTTTGGGAGGGATGTAAATGTTGAGAAGCCAGAGGAATGCAAGAAGACAGATTCAAGTCTTGATTGGTATCTGGTCCCTTGAAGTGAACGGGGAGGAAAGGCCCATCGCCGTTCCTGGAAGCTGGAATGAGCAGTACCAGGATCTGTGCTACGAAAAAGGACCCTTCACCTACAAAACCACCTTCTACGTTCCAGAGGAACTTTCAAAAAAACACATCAGACTTTACTTTGCTGCCGTGAACACAGACTGCGATGTCTTCCTAAACGGAGAGAAAGTGGGAGAGAATCACATTGGATACCTTCCCTTCGAAGTAGATGTGACAGGGAAAGTGAAACCTGGAGAGAACGAACTCAGAGTGGTTGTTGAGAACAGGTTAAAGGTGGGAGGATTTCCCTCGAAGGTTCCAGACAGTGGCACGCACACCGTGGGATTCTTTGGAAGCTTTCCACCTGCAAACTTCGACTTCTTTCCCTACGGAGGAATCATAAGACCTGTTCTGATAGAGTTCACAGACCACGCGAGGATACTTGACATCTGGGTGGACACGAGTGAATCTGAACCAGAGAAGAAACTTGGAAAAGTGAAAGTGAAGATAGAAGTCTCAGAAGAAGCGGTGGGACAGGAGATGACGATCAAACTTGGAGAGGCAGAAAAAAAGGTCAGAACATCCGACAGATTCGTCGAAGAGGAGTTCATCCTCGAAAACGCCAGGTTCTGGTACCTCGAAGATCCGTATCTTTATCCTCTCAAGGTGGAACTCGAAAGAGACGAGTACACTCTGGACATCGGAATCAGAACGATCAGCTGGGACGAGAAAAAGCTCTACCTGAACGGGAAACCCGTCTTTCTGAAGGGCTTTGGAAAGCACGAGGAATTCCCCGTTCTGGGGCAGGGTACTTTCTATCCACTGATGATAAAAGACTTCAACCTTCTGAAGTGGATCAACGCGAATTCTTTCAGGACCTCTCACTATCCTTACAGTGAAGAGTGGCTGGATCTTGCCGACAGACTCGGAATCCTTGTGATAGACGAAGCCCCGCACGTTGGTATCACAAGGTACCACTACAATCCCGAGACTCAGAAGATAGCAGAAGACAACATAAGAAGAATGATCGACAGAGACAAGAACCATCCCAGTGTGATCATGTGGAGTGTGGCGAACGAACCAGAGTCCAACCATCCAGACGCGGAGGGTTTCTTCAAAGCCCTTTATGAGACTGCCAATGAAATGGATCGAACACGCCCCGTTGTCATGGTGAGCATGATGGACGCACCAGACGAGAGAACAAGAGACGTGGCGCTGAAGTACTTCGACATCGTCTGTGTGAACAGGTACTACGGCTGGTACATCTATCAGGGAAGGATAGAAGAAGGACTTCAAGCTCTGGAAAAAGACATAGAAGAGCTCTACGCAAGGCACAGAAAACCTATCTTTGTCACAGAATTCGGTGCGGACGCGATAGCTGGCATCCACTACGATCCACCTCAAATGTTCTCCGAAGAGTACCAAGCAGAGCTCGTTGAAAAGACGATCAGACTTCTTTTGAAGAAAGACTACATCATTGGAACGCACGTGTGGGCCTTTGCAGATTTCAAGACTCCTCAGAATGTGAGAAGACCCATTCTCAACCACAAAGGTGTTTTCACAAGAGACAGACAACCCAAACTCGTTGCTCATGTACTGAGAAGACTGTGGAGTGATGGTGATTAGAAGAAGAAACATACTTGACACCAGTGATCTTCTCCAAAAAATGTCTGAGTTAGGCATAGGTATTAAGAAGGAAGGCAACACAATTTTTTGGTCGGGACCATATGGAGGAAGAATGAACCCCAATAGTACTCTTGCTGGAAAAAGATCAGTATAATAGTGGAAAGTGATTTCAGAGATTGATAGGCATATTATCTAGCAGTTTACATCGGAGAATATGGTGGCATGCTTCAATTCATTCTTGATAATAATCATCTCTGGAAAGTTTCTCGTTTTCTTTTTGGAAGCGAAGCACCAATAGAACCAACTGGACGAACAGGGTTATACATTCAATGTGGGACTTGGTTTTAAAGAGGCAAGAATAATTTCTCCTGTCCTCCTGCAGCCAGGCAAAGGCCATGAGAATTCCCAACGGCAAAGTCCGATGATTATGATGCGCTCATTATTGTAGGCGGTTGGTCTGGAGACGTTTTATATGAAAAAGATAAGGTTGTGGACTTTATAAAAGCTGTAATGAAGTACCTAGAAAAATAATAGCAACTATTTGTCATGGTCTGATTGCTCTGGCGGTAGCTGATATAGTAGCAGGTAAAAAGCTTACTGGGTGGTTTGCCTGTAAGGACCCTATCGAAATTATGGGAGTAGAATTTGTTCCAGAACACGTAGCGGTTATTTGTGGTCGTATAGTCAGCGTCAGAACTCCTCCTGAAATACCAGAATTTGTGGATATTCGCACTGTTACTTTGTTGAATGAGTTTTAAAAGAAAAAAAGATAGTAAACAGTTAAACTAAGCCAGTTATTGTCTTAAAAAGCAAAAGTTCTTTCTCACGAAAATAGCTGTGCGTTTTTTTCTGAAAGTTTTTCGAATTATGATAAGAAACTTAAAATATGAGGTGAATCTGAGTGAAAAAAAGGTTCAAATACAGAACACTCGAAGAGATGCGCTGGGAAGCTATTACGTTGGGAATGGATCTTCCACTGTTGGATGATTTCGATGTTTTCAGAGATCCTGTTGATCTTGGTTTAAAGACAATACCGAACAGGTTCGTTGATCAACCCATGGAAGGAAACGACGCACAGCTCGATGGAACCCCTGGTCCCCTCACACTGAGACGTTACAGAAGACTCGCCGAAGGTGGAGCTGGTGTGATATGGGTGGAAGCCATCGCCATTTCTAGGGAAGCGAGGGGAAACGACAGACAACTAATGTTAACAGAAGAAACTGTGAACTCTTTCAGAAGCTTTGTTGCAGAGATAAAAAGTGCTTCCTTGAAAACAAACAACTTTGAACCGTACGTTGTAGCCCAGCTTACCCATCCTGGAAGATTTGGAAAGAACAGAAAGATTCTCTTCCACGATAAATTCTTGGATGAAAAATACGGTATAACAGAAGATTTCCCCCTCATGTCCGATGAAGAACTGGACAGCTTGAAAGAACAGTACCTGAGAGCTGCAAAATTCGCAAAAATAGCTGGATTCGATGCGGTTGATATCAAAGCGTGTCACAGATACCTTCTTTCCGAACTACTTGCAGCACACACACGCGAGGGAAAATATGGGGGTTCCTACGAAAACAGAACAAAACTTCTGAAAGACATCGTAAGACTCGTTAGAGAGGAAGTCGAAATAGATATTACCGTGCGATTGAACCTTTCTGACTTCATTCCTTACCCATACGGATGGGGATCGACAGAAGAAGGAACACTCGATTTCACAGAACCTGGAAGACTTCTGAAAGAACTGGAAGAACTCGGTGTGAAAATAATCAACGTGACCGCTTCCACACCGTATCTGAAACCTCATATAAACAGACCGTATGATGAAATGGGAAAGTACAATCCCCCTGAGCATCCCATCGTTGGAGCCATGAGACTTCTGAACCTGGCGAAACTGGCCAAAGAAACTCTTTCAAGAACGCTCGTTGTTGCGAGCGGCTTCACCTGGTTCAGACAGTTCGCACCCTACGTTGCAGCCGGTATGCTGAAGAACAGCTGGTGCGACCTTGTGGGTTTTGGAAGAATGACATTCGCTTATCCAGACTATCCAAAAGACATACTGACAAAGGGGGAACTCGATCCGAAGAAGGTCTGTATCACCTGTAACAAATGTGCAGAACTGAAAGCCGCGGGAGAAAGCTGTGGTTGCGTTGTCAGAGACAGTGAAGTGTACCTTCCCATATACAGAAAGATGGAGGAGAACAAGAAATCATGAGAGAGTCGGTTGTTAAGTTAAACGAACACACCCTGAGAATTTTCTCTCTCAATACTATCGTGGTGGGTTCTGGTGCTGCGGGTTTGAATGCAGTAGACAGGGTTTTCTCTTTTGGTCAGAAAGATGTGGCACTTTTAACGGACAACCTGAAATGGGGAACATCCAGAAACACTGGCTCTGACAAGCAAACATACTACAAGCTCACGCTCGCAGGTAATGTACCTGATTCCGTTTATGAACTTGCTGAAACATTGTTCAACGGAGGAAGTATGGACGGTGACATCGCACTCGTTGAAGCTGCCCTTTCGGCCCGGGCGTTTTTCAGGCTCGTGGAACTTGGGGTTCCTTTTCCCCATTCGAGGTACGGTGAGTACGTTGGATACAAGACAGATCATGATCCCAAACAGCGCGCTACCTCTGCAGGTCCTCTGACTTCCTATTACATGTGCGAAAAACTCCTGGAGGAGATCAGAAGAAAGGGTATAAAGATCTTTGAAGGTTACCAGGCGATTGGTATCTTAACAGACAGAAACGAAGAAAAAACAATTGGTCTCATCGCGCTCGATCTGAACAACCTCTATGATCCGGAAAAGAGATACGTTCTCTTCAACGTGAAAAACATAATCTATGCAACCGGTGGACCTGCGGGAATGTTCTATTTCCACTCGGTTTATCCTCCTGTGCATTTTGGAGCCACTGGTATCGCTTTCGAAGCGGGGGTTATGGGGAAGAATCTGACGGAATGGCAGTTTGGAATCGCTTCCAAAAAGTTCAGATGGAACCTGTCTGGTACCTATCAACAGGTCATACCGAGGTACGTTTCTACGGATGAAAATGGAAACGATGAAAGAGAGTTCCTTGAAGAGTACTTCCCGGATCCTTCCACGATGCTGAACGCCATTTTTCTGAAAGGTTACCAGTGGCCGTTCGATGTGAGAAAGATAAAAAACTACGGTTCCTCTCTGATAGATATCCTCGTGTTCTACGAAACAGTAATCAAAGGTAGAAGGGTCTGGTTGGATTTCACAAGAAACCCCAGCTGGGGAAGCAAAAACGGGGAACTGGACTTCTCCCTTCTTGGAAAAGAAGCGTACGAATACCTGAAAAATTCAGGTGCTCTCTTCGGTCGACCCATAGACAGGCTTGAAAAAATGAACGGACCCGCGATAGAAGTCTATTTACAGCACGGAATAGATCTGAGAAAAGAATACTTAGAAATCGGAGTCTGCGCCCAGCATAACAACGGAGGTCTTCATGGAAACATTTGGTGGGAAAGCAATCTGAAACATTTCTTCCCGGTGGGAGAAGTGAACGGATCCCATGGAGTATACAGACCCGGTGGTAGCGCTCTGAACTCTGGACAGGTGGGAGGAGTGAGGGCCGCCCAGTTCATAGTAGAGAACTACTCTGGTGATCCTCTGTGCGAAGAGGAAATTCTGGAAGAGGCGAAAGATCAAATCCTCAAAAAAATTGAACTGGGCGAAAGTTTTGTGAAAAGAATCACTGGAAAATCCAATGTGTCATCCATTCTCAAAGAGATAAGCGAGCGTTCCATGAGAAGTATGGGTATAGTGAGATCTCTTGAAGAAGCGAGAAAAGGGAAAAACGAGACCCTCAGAGATTTCAATAATCTGATTGAAAAAGTAGAACTCTCCTCTATAAGACAACTTCCTTTCGCATTCAGACTTTACGACGTTCTTCTCACACAATACGTGTATCTTTCAGCAGTTGAAAATTACATAGAATCGGGTGGAAAGAGTAGAGGTTCTTACATCGTTCACGATCCGACCGGAGAACTTCCCATCCCGAATCTACCAGAGATGTTCAGATACAGCCTGGCTGGCGAATCTTTTAACAAGAAAATTCAGAGAGTTCGTTGCAAAGAAAACAGGTGTGAATTTTTCTGGGATCCTGTGAAGGAAATTCCAAGGGAAGATACCTGGTTCGAAACGGTATGGAATAGCTTCATGAGGAGAGAAGTTCTCAGATGAGAAGGAGGCAACAACTCATGAAAGAAGTCTCTGTGGTTCTCGTAGGCATCGGGGGTTACGGTAACAAATATGTAGAGTACATACTGAGAGAAGGAAGAGAAAAAGGTGTTCGAATATCTGGTGTGGTAGATCCGTATCCACAGAACAGCAGGTTCTATGATGAACTCCGTTCGTTAAACGTTCCTATGTACAACACACTCGAAGAATTTTACTCTCACCATACAGCAGATCTTGCTATCATTTCTTCTCCTATCCATTATCACTGCGAGCAAACCTGTACGGCAGTCAGAAACGGAAGTCACGTGCTCTGTGAAAAACCCGCTGCAGCTACTGTAAAGGAAGTAAAAAAGATGATCGAATGCAGAGAAAAATACGGAAAGATCGTAGCGATAGGTTATCAGTGGTCCTATAATCCTGCGGTTCTCAAGCTCAAGGAGGATATTCTCGCTGGAAAATTTGGAAAGCCGGTTCTTTTTAAAACTCTTGTCCTCTGGCCAAGAGATACGGCTTATTACAAAAGAAACTCCTGGGCAGGAAAATTGAAGGTGAACAATCGATGGGTTTTAGACAGTGTGGCGGGAAACGCTACAGCACACTTTCTCCACAACATGCTTTTCTTGCTGGGTGAAAAAATGGAAGAAAGTGCGTATCCTGAAAGTATAGTTGCGGAGCTCTACAGAGCCAACGACATAGAAAGTTTCGACACCTGTGCTTTGAAAATGACTGTGAGAAAGATACCCGTTCTTTTCTTCGCAACACACGCTGTAAAAGAACGTAAAGGACCTGTTTTTGAATACAGATTTGAAAAGGCCCGGGTCATATGTAATTACCCGGAATATCCTGAAAGTGAAGAGAATCTTCTCGTTGTTTATGAAGATGGCAGAAAAGAGATTTACGGTCCAACAGATCACGGTAGTATGAGAAAACTCTGGGTTGTGGTAGATGCAGCGAGGGGGCGAAAGGAATTCATCTGTACCCTTGAATCGGCCATGGCCCACACGATCGCCATAAATGGAGCTCACATCTCCATGAGAGAGATACAGAATTTTCCGGACGAAATGAAAAGAGTTGAAGGCAACCCACCCCTGATCTGGGTAGAAGGATTGAAAGAAGCGATGGAAGAAGCGTACAGAAAGGAGAAAATCTTCTCAGAACTTGGCCTTCCCTGGGCAAGACGTGGAGAAGAAGTGAAACTTGAGAATTTCGAAGGCCTTGAAGGGGAGATAACATGCTGAAGATATGTATCGTGGGGTCCTCCGGTCATTTTGGCTACGTCCTGAAGGGATTGGACGAGAGATGTAAAATCACAGGAATTTCCCCTGGAACGCCGGAGGAGGACATGTCGAAACTGGAAAAGGCCCTGCTCGAGTTGAACATCACATCGAAAAGGTACGAAGACTGGAGAAGGATGCTGGATGAGGAAAAACCGGACATTCTTGTCATAAACACGGTCTTCTCTCTGAACGGAAAGATTCTTCTTGAAGCCCTTGAAAGGGGTGTCCACTCTTTTGTGGAAAAACCCATAGCCACAACCTTTGAGGATCTTGAGAGGATCAAAGATACATACTGGAAAGTGAAAGACAGAGTCTTTTTTGCCGCCATGTTCGGTATCAGGTACAGATCTCACTTTCTCACCGCTAAAAGGTTAGCCGATGAGGGTGCAACCGGTGAGATAAGGCTTGTGAACACGCAGAAATCCTATAAACTGGGCAAAAGACCGGACTTTTACAAAAAAAGAGAAACCTTCGGTGGTACGATTCCCTGGGTTGGGATACACGCGATCGATTGGATACACTGGATCGTTGGAAAAAGGTTCCTTTCCGTCTACGCCACCCATTCACGCCGCCATAACTTGGACCACGGGGAACTGGAAACCACCGCACTCTGTCACTTCACACTGGAAGACGAGATTTTCGCCTCACTCACTATAGATTACCTCAGACCCCATGGTGCCCCTACCCACGACGACGACAGAATGAGAATAGTGGGGACCAAGGGAATCGTCGAGGTCATTAATGAAAGAGTGTTTCTCACTGACGAGAAAGGACACAGAGAAGTACCACTCGTTGAAAAAGGGCAGATTTTCGAAGATTTCTTGAGGGAAATTCGTGGTCAGGGAAAGTGTATGGTGACACCAGAGGACTCGATTCTCACCACTGAAGTTGCTTTGAAAGCAAGACTTTCAGCGGACACAGGACGGATCGTTCAGATCTAAAGGAGGAAAAGAAATGCTCTATACAACGTTCACTGCCATAATTCCCTCCTTTCTAATCATCCTCATCGGATACACGGTGGGGAAGGTTTTTTCTAAAGAAGTCATGGGACTTGCCTCAAAGGTTGCAATCTGGGTGATGGTGCCAACGGTGACGTTCACTTTCATAAACGAGTACACTCCCAGTCTTTCAACCCTTGGAGAATTTGGCCTTGGAGTGGCCATAATTTTTGTTGTTTTCTATCTCTACTCCAGACTTTTTAAAGAAAAAAAAGAAGTGATTCACATCACCGCCGTGACTGCAAACGTAGGATATCTGGGATATCCCATCCTTCTTTCGCTGTGGGGAGAGAAAGCACTCTCTTTGGGAGTGGTCTACGCTACTTTAAACATCATCATGTTCTCTGCTGTTCTTCCTATGTTTCTGGGAGAAAAAGTAAATGTCAAAAATCTTTTTAAACTTCCTTACATATACGCCCTGTTTGCTGGATTTCTCACAGGAAAGATGGGATGGAGTTATAGAGAACTTCCAGAGTGGATCGTAGATGCTGTACTCATGCTGAAACAATCTGCCATACCGTATCTTCTTCTTTACGTGGGAATGTCCGTATCCAGATTGAAACTGAGCAGACATCTTTCAAGGGTAGGAGGAATCATCGTTGTGAACAAACTCTTTCTTGCACCACTTCTTGCACTGATCTTTGCAATGGTTTATGGACTTGAGGGGCTCACCGCGAAGGTGTTCGTCCTTGAAACGGCCATGCCCGCCGCGGTAAACGCAGTTGTTCTTACCTCCGCCCTGGGCGGAGACAGCGAAACAGTGGGTTACGGTGTTACCCTCACCACTTTCTTTGCCATATTCACCCTTCCCATCTGGGCAGTTTTGCTCGAAAAGATCTTCGGTTGATCTTTCCGAAAAATTTTCCCCACATTGTGAAATACGTAACATGTAGGGTTTAAAATGGAGTCGGGAGGTGATGTGATGATCACAACCACCATATTCCCGGGTAGATACGTTCAAGGAGCAGGTGCGATCAACATCCTGGAAGAAGAACTTTCCCGTTTTGGAGAAAGGGCGTTCGTGGTGATCGACGATTTTGTGGACAAAAACGTCCTGGGAGATGGTTTTTTTGGTACTTTCACAAAGGTCAGGGTGAACAAACAGATCTTCGGCGGAGAGTGTTCAGACGAAGAGATAGAAAGACTTTCAGGTCTTGCAGAAGGGGAAACAGACGTGGTGGTTGGCATAGGTGGTGGAAAAACTCTCGATACTGCCAAAGCGGTCGCTTATAAGTTGAAAAAACCCGCTGTGATAATTCCAACCATTGCCTCTACAGATGCTCCATGCAGCGCTCTTTCCGTGATTTACACGCCAAGTGGAGAGTTCAAAAGATACCTGTTCTTGCCAAAAAATCCAGATGTCGTTCTTGTCGACACCAAGATCGTAGCAAAAGCCCCCGCGAGATTTCTCGTTGCCGGAATGGGAGATGCCCTTGCCACATGGTTTGAGGCAGAATCGTGCAAGCAAAAGCACGCACCGAACATGACAGGAAGGATCGGTTCGATGACCGCTTACACATTGGCAAGGCCCTGCTACGAAACGCTCCTTGAGTACGGAGCACTTGCAAAGAGATCAGTGGAGGAAAAGTCTGTTACCCCGGCTCTTGAAAGGATCGTCGAGGCAAACACATTGTTGAGCGGACTGGGATTTGAAAGTGGCGGACTGGCAGCTGCACATGCCATCCACAACGGTCTCACTGTCTTGGAAAATACTCACGAGTATTTACACGGAGAGAAGGTCGCCATAGGAGTTCTCGCGTCGCTGTTTTTGACAGACAAGCCTAGAAAGATGATCGAGGAGGTCTACTCCTTCTGTGAGGAAGTGGGACTACCCACAACCCTGGCAGAGATAGGGCTCGATGATGTTTCGGACGAGGATCTGATGAAAGTGGCAGAAAAGGCCTGCGACAAGAACGAAACAATACACAACGAACCCCGTCCTGTAACACCAGAAGACGTGTTCTTTGCTCTGAAAACAGCGGACAGATACGGAAAAATGAGGAAAAACCTCACTTGACCTTTCTTCTTTTTTTTGTCTTGTTGTTGTTTGCTGCCAGGATGAGACGTCTTCTCAGAAGGTTGAGAGAGTCCGCGTACTCGTCTGCAAACCTGTCCATGGAGTTTATCTCCAGAATAACGATCCCGCTAAAATCGGATTCTCTTATTATCTTAAGAACTCTGTTGTAGGGGATATCTCCTTCCCCGATGGGAAGGTGGAGATCCCCTATTCCGTACACGAACCTGAAGGCTTCAACATCGGGTATTTGCTGGTACGTTTGGGGAGACTCACCGAAATTGTCACTGACGTGGAGTTCCACAGCGTAAGGCAGACCCTTTTTCAACTCCTCATAGAAGTTAAGGCCTCGATAGCTTGTGAGTATGAACAGGTGTCCGATGTCTATGGTGAGTCTCACGTTCGGATGGTTCACTTGCTTCACCAGTTCCAGAACTTCAGAGACAGGATGCTGGACGTTTTCTATACCAATAACAATACCTTTTTCTTTTGCTAGGTTCGCCAGTTCCCGAAGGGCCAGGATCTCCGCTCGACGCTGTATTCTCTCTGGGACGTCGATGGAATGATCCACCTCATTGTAATGATAAACGATGACTTCAGCGTTTATCTCCCCAGCAAACTCTATAACCGCCTCCATCACTCTGTAATGCCAGGGATTTGTCTTTCTCTTGAGATTTATCACGTCCGGTGCGTGCACCGTGTACCTGAAGTTGTAGTTGGAGAGTATCTCTTTTACCCTCTCAAGCCTTTTCTTTATGATGCGTCCTCTTGCTATCACATCGAGTCCGGCGGCGGGAATTTCTACGTAGTCAAACCCGATACTTTTGAAGAACTCCAGTTCACTCACCAGTCTCTTTATCGATCCGTTCACTCTCCTTGTATCGACGTTCGTTCCAATACCTTTTACCATCCCCTGCACCTTCTTTTTTATAAGATCGTCTCCTCCGTTTCCGGGTTGAAAAGATGAATCTTCTCCAAGTGCGGAACAAGAAACACCTTTTCTCCAACAGAGGGGATCTTCGCCGGGTCTCCAAACACTTTCACGAGTTCTCCCCTGTCAGTTTGTACGTTCACTATTATATCTCTTCCAAGGGGCTCGACCACATAAACAGTGCCAGGGATTGCGTTCTCTTGTTTGTTATGAACCACTTCACAGTGTTCCGGTCTTATACCAACGACCACCTCTTTCAGGTTCGTTTCTAACTCTTTTGGAATCTTCAAAACCACATCGTCTCTTTTCAGGATGGTCTGTCCTTTTTCCACCTCCACAGAAAAACCCTTCAGGAAATTCGTCGGGGGATTACCTATAAATGAGGCAACGAACATGTTCTTAGGGTTTTCGTATATCTCATCTGGTGTTCCGTACTGAACGAGCTTTCCCTGGTTGAAGACCGCTATTCTCGATGCCATTGTCATCGCTTCTGCCTGGTCGTGCGTCACATAGACGGAAGTGATACCGAGTTCCTGCTGAAGATGCCTGATCTCTGCCCTCATGAGCATCCTCAGATTCGCATCGAGATTCGAGAGAGGCTCATCGAAAAGGAGCACCTTTGGTTGTTTCACCAGAGCCCTTGCAAGTGCTACCCTCTGCTGTTGACCACCGGAGAGTTGAGAAGGTCTTCTTTCAAGAAGATTGTCTATGAGGAGTTTTCGAGCGATTTCAACGACTCTCTTTTCTATCTCCTCTTTTGGTATTTTTCTTGCTCTCAGGGGAAAGGCGATGTTTTCAAAAACGGTCATGTGAGGATAGAGCGCATAGTTCTGGAAAACCATTCCCACTTCTCTGTATTTCGGTGGAACGTCGTTGACCAGCACATCGTCGAAGTATATCTCACCGGACGTGGGTTTGTAGATGCCAGCGAGCGTCAGAAGCGTAGTGGTTTTGCCGCAACCGGACGGACCGAGCAACGCAACGAACTCTCCATCCTTCACTTCAAAACTCACACCATCAACCGCTTTCACTTTCCCAAAGTACTTCTTCAAATTCACAACCCTGATGCTGGGCATTATCCTTTCACTCCCCCGATGGTCAGTTTTATCATGTGTTTGCTGACGAAGAAAAAGAAGATGATCGTTGGTATCATGTAGAACAATCCCACGGCAGTCACAAGCCCGTAGTCTGCGAATCTGTAGTCTCCGATGAACCCTTTTACGTACTTTGAGAGTGTCCACAGGTTCTGCGAGAAGATGAACGTGTTCACGAAAACGAATTCAGACCATCCGGAAAGGAAAGCAAAGATGGCCGTAACGGCGATCCCTGGTTTTACAAGTGGAAGAAGAATCTTTCTCCACACCTCGAATCTGCTGTAGCCATCAACAAGGCCTGCCCACTCGAGTTCCCAGGGAATACCATCGTAAAACCCCTTCATAATCCAGGTGCCCCACGGCACTTCCAGAGAGGCTTTGAGGAGTATCACTCCCCAGAGGGTATCCAGCAGTCTAAGCGTCCAGAGGAGGTAAAACACAGCTGTCATGAGAGATATTGCCGGAAAAGCATGAAGTGCAAGAATGAACTTCATCATAGAGGACCTTCCAGGAAAATCGTACCTTGAGAGTGCATACCCACCAAGGCTTGTGATCAACACCTCAATTCCCATCACACCGAGTGCTAGCAGAGCGGTGTTCAGCGTGATTTGCCAGATGTTCGGATATCCCTTGATCTCCTGCCAGAGGAATCTCCAGTTTTTCAGGGTGAGCTTCGTGGGGACAAAGCCGTTCACCAGATCCTCGCTGAAAGATCTCAGAATGAGCCAGACGTACCCCACCAGAATCGGTGAGGTTATGAGAAAAAGCACGAGGATTATCACAAAATTTCTGATTTTTTCCGAATTTTTTTGCCAGAACGAGAGTTTCATCATTCCACCTCGACCTTCGGTTTTTCCATGAGAGATTCAAAACCGGAGAACTTCATGTAGACAAGAGCAGAAACCACACCTATGATAACGAGGATGATCGAAAGGGCTGCACCGTAGCCGAATCTGAAGTGTGAAAAGGCGTTGTGGTACGTGTAGAGTGCCCACACCTCTGTTCTGTAAACGGGTCCACCGTCCGTGATGATGAGTATGTATTCAAAAGAGGCAAGAAGGGAAAGTGTCTGGTATGCAGTCACGAAGAGAAGATGCCACTTTATCAGAGGAAGGGTGATTCTCCTCACCACCATAAACCAACTCGCTCCATCGATACGGGCTGCCCTGTAGTAATCTTCTGGTATGGATTTTATCGCCGCTGTGAAGACAAGCATTCCCATCGAAGCACCTATGAAACCGTTTGCGAAGATCACCATCCACATAGGAGCACTGTGAAGCCAGTCCTGTGGAGGAAGGCCGAAGAGTCCCCGTATGAAGTTCACAAGTCCGTACTCTGTGGGATCGAACATCCAGAGCCAGAGGAGTCCATAAACAACAGACGGCGTGAGTCTTGGAAGCATCCAGAGAGTCCTGAAGAAGTTACCCCATCTATCGCTGATCGACGTTGTGAGAAGTGAAATAAGAAGGGCCGTTCCAAGGTTGAAAAGTCCCAACGTACCGAAAGTGTATATGAAGGTGTTCGCTATCACACGTGGAATAATGAAATCCGTGGAAATATCCCTGAAATTCTGAAACCCCACGAAATTCCATACGAACGAATAGTCCATGTCTGTGAACGCGATCACTACGGTGAGAACAACAGGGATCACAAAGAAAATGATCACGAAGGCAAGAAGAGGAAAAAGCAAAAGTAACGGCTTCAGTCTTTTCACCCTGTTCACCCCACAAAAGGAGTGAGGGAAACCCCCTCACTCCACGATCACAACCCTATCTTTCAGCTGGGACTTCAGCCTTTTTGCAACGTCTTCTGCCACCTTCTCTGGATCCATACCGCTTTCGGCCATCTGCATTCCTTCGAAGATGATCTGGTTGTAGAGGTTGAACATGTCATCGTTTGGAATGAAACCGGAGTACGGCAAAAGCTTCGTTCCTTCCACCATGATAAATTCCTTGGTGTACTCAGGAAGCACCGTTTGCTGCCATCTGATCGGCAGGTGCCCGCTCTCAACAGCGTGTCTCATGTTGAGTTCCGGTGCAGAAGCCAAGGTTATGAGCAAGAATGCAATGTCTGGGTATTTACTCGTGCTCGGGATCATGTAAACGATTGGATGGGACAGGGTGTTCGGCCTTCCTCTGCCTTTGAACTTCGGAACAGGAGCGAGGATGAACATGTCCTGCAGTTCTTCCTCTGTCTTTCCGTAATCTTTCTTCCATTCAGCCCAGTTCCATGTACCACCCATCCATGCCAGGACCTTTCCGCTCGTGACATCCTTGTGAACAGAGGTCCACGGTGTTCCTATCATGTTCTTTGGAAGAATCTTGTAGGTGTTCGCAAGGTCGTAGAGGAGCTTGAAGTAGTCTTTCATCTCTTTTACGTTGTAAACGAACACAGCCTTTTCCTCATCGTAGAAGTCGATACCCATGCTGATCATGAGCTGGTGGTAGTCGATACCTGCTTTCGGTCTGTGGTAGAGTCCCCACTCCACAAGACCCTTTTCAACGGCTTCTTTTGCCACTTCAATGAAGTCTTCAAAGGTGAACTCTCCCCTGGCGATCCTGTCTGGCAGAGAGTTGATTTCTTCATCCGACCAGCCGAGTTTTTTCAAGACCTGCTTGTTGATGTAGAAAGGTCTTGCTTCTGTGTCCTGTGGGATTCCGTAGATCTTTCCTTTGTACTTGGTAGCCTCCCAGAGCGATGGAATGAAGTCATAGTACTCCTCGTCCCAGTACTTCTTCACATAGTCGTCTAGAGGAATGATGTAACCCGCTTTCGCCCAGGCTCCTATGTCGTCGTGTCCCGAACAGATGATATCCACTACCTGACCAGACTTGATTCCAAAGACAACCTTCTGCTTGAAAGAACTCCAATCCGTCGTATCAAAGTAGCCATCGACTTTGACGGTGAGATCGACTCCAAGGTCCTTCAGAATCTTGTTCAGCCTCTCTGCAGCTGTTTTCAGATTGTCAAACCTGTAGTAAGATGGATTATCGGGTCCCACGGTCCACGCGGTGATGGTGATCTCTTCTGCGAACATCAAAAGACCTATGGTCAAGATGATCACAAGTAGAAGCTTTCTCATACTTTCACCCCCCGTTTTATTAATTTTATCACTATTTTTTCAATTTCCGTTAAAAAACATCAAATTTCTTTCCTGTAGGCTCGGAAGGTCAGGTGCAGTGCTACCCATTGTAATAGAAAAGCCATCTCAGGTTGATTTTTACTCCCACAACTAAAGAGTATGAGCAATCGTCCTGTTTATCATTAATCAAGACTGCCCTCATTGTGTTACTACAAGTTAACAATTAGTTCTTTTAGAGTCCTGAAGGCAACCTCCGCAGCCTTTTCCATCCCTCCCGGAAGAGGAAGACACTCAACGGAGATGTATCCATCGTAGCCAATCTCTTTCAGGGTTTTGAAAGTGCTTTCAAAATCAAAGTGTCCGCATCCCGGTGCCCATCGGTTGCTGTCTGCCACATGGAAGTGGTACAGTTTCTTTCCCGCTACTTTCAGACTCTCTGAAATGTTTACCTCCTCTATGTTCATGTGGAAGGTGTCTGCGAGAATTCCCACCCTGTCAGAGTTGATTTTTTCAATCACCCTCAGTGCCTCTTCAACGGTGTTTATGAAATCTGACTCGTACCTGTTGAGAGGCTCTATGACGAATCTCACTTCTTTTGTATCGCTCAGTAAAGAGTTCATACTTTCAAGGAAGAGTTTTTCTACCTCTCGATATGGCCTTCCTTCCCTTTTTCCACGAACAAGGCCGATAATAACAAATGCTCCGAATGACTCTGCAACTTCCGCATGTTTCTTGACCCTCTCGATCGACTTTTTTCTGATCTTCTCATCCGGATGTGTTAGAGAAAGCCCATCAGCGAGGAACGCCTGACCAGTTCCTATGGCACAGATAGGAAGACTCAGCTCCTTTGAGAGCCTGGCTACCTCGTTCCAATCCACAACAGAAGGGTCTCTGACAGCGATCTCCACCGCCTGATAGCCGATTCTTTTTGCAAGTTCCATTCCTTTTTTCAGGTCTCCTTTGAAAGCCAGTGCGTCAAAGGCAGCATCAGAGGTGCTGATTACCAGAGAGAGTTTCAACATCATCCCTCCTCAAAGGTCCTGGATGTCTCATCTTAACAGAAGTAACCCTTGCTGCAAACCGTGTGGCCTCATCCACACTCATTCCTTTGAAGAGAAAAGCAACGAGAAACGCGGCTGTACACGTGTCGCCTCTTCCTGTTCGCCCCTCCAGAGTCCATCCTTCAAAGGGTGCTTCATGAAACTCTCCATCGAACACAAGAACACCGGCGGAGTGAGTTGCAAGTACAATCCTGGTCCCGAAGGAGCCGATGATTCTACACGCATCTTTTAGATCCTTTGTTCCTGTCAGAACCGCTGCTTCTTTGATATCGACCTTGAAGAGATCAAAAAATCTCAGGTGTTCTTTTTTTCTCCAGTCTCTGTAGACGAGTTTTCCGTTTTCTGGGGCTCTGACAAAACCCTGTGCGTCTCCAGATAGAAAATCCACCTTTTCGCGCAATTTTGTTATGAGCTCTTCTGGAAACTCACCGTACCACAGGGGATTCACGTGGCAAACCTTTCCTTCAACGTGCAGAAGATCCTCCTCTGTGAACGGATCAGCTGCCGAAATCAGAAAACTTTCCCTTTCGTCTGGACTGGTTCCATACCTGTTCTCTATGCTGGTTGTCCTGGTACTTTCCAGAAAGACCACTTCAACTCCGTTTTCACGTAAAAACTCAAAGTGTACGATATCTTCCCTTGCACACTTTGTAACCACCTTCGCTTTCACCCCAAGAAGAGCTGCGGTGATAGAACCAGCCACCACTCCTCCACCGTACGCTGTTTCCTCTTTTCCATGTATCACGTTGATGTCCTTCGACACGTGTCCAATGAAGGTGATCATGGAATCACCTCTTCCAATCTCACGGCCCTTTTTTCTTCCAGAGATTTCTTTGCAGCGTATCCCAGCAGAAGAGCCATTCTCCCGTCCTCTCCACTCACGGCCGGTGGTTCGTTCTCTGCTACGTTTTTAACGAACGTTTTCAACTCTTCCAGATACGACTCTCTGTACCTTTCCAGGAAGAAGTAGAGATACTTCGAACCGTGGTCACCCTGTTCATCTGTGAGCATGGTGGTGTCTTCTCTGATGTTGTCGACGGTGATTTTCCCTTTTGTTCCAAAGACCTCCAGTCTCTGATCGTAACCATAAACAGCCTTTCTGGAGTTGTCTATCACCCCGAGAGCCCCGCTTCTGAAACGCAGAACGACCACGGCTGTGTCCACGTCCCCTGCTTTTCCTATCTCCTCGTCCACAAGCACAGATCCACTGGCGTAGACCTCTTCCACTTCCTCACCCATTATGTAGCGCGCCATATCGAAGTCGTGTATGGTCATGTCGAGGAATATTCCTCCTGAGACCTTCACGTACTCTATCGGGGGTGGCTCAGGATCCCGGCTCGTTATCTTCAAAACATGGGGTGTCCCTATCTTTCCTTCCTCTACTGCTTCTTTTACCTTTTTGAAATTCCTGTCGAATCTTCTGTTGAATCCAACAAAGAGGATCCTTCCAGCCTCTTTCATTGCCTCTATCATCCTGTCCACTTCCACCAGATCCAGGGAGAGGGGTTTCTCGCAGAACACGTGTTTTCTTGCTCTGGCACATTCAAGGACAAGTGGTGCGTGCGTGTTGGTACTGGAACAGATCATCACCGCTTCCACTTCTGGATCACGTATGAGGTCCTCCGGGCTGGCAAAGACCTTTTTCACCTTCAACTTCTCGGCCACTTCCTTTGCTCTTTCAATCCTTATATCGGACACCGCCACCAGTTCCACGTCTTCCAGGAGTTTTGCGTTTTCGGCATGTATCGTTCCTATGCGCCCCAGACCGATTATTCCAAGTTTCACGGTCTCATCCCCACAGGTTCCCAGCCGTGTACAGGTTCCTCCAGCCTTCCGTAAGTGGCTCTTTTGTGAGTGCATCGAGTTCTTCCTTTGGCCTCTGAGACAGCATCTCCGCAGGTGGCAGTTTCCCCGGCGGGAACCTTTCCATGATGTCCCTCACGAGTTTTTCCAGGTAATCCAGAAGGGCTTCAACTCCTTCCTTGGCCTTGTCCGCAGACGCAAGGGTTGCCTTTCCTACAACCCCCTCAGGATACGCCACAACCTCTATGGGACCTCCCCCTACGTGTCCGTACCATGCAATGGGTCTGTGAAGGAGATTTCCCGCCTTGTCTATGTGTCCTTCCGGTAGGAACCCTTTCGGCTCTGTGTCGACAGCCCATTCCTGGTGCATGAGTTCCGGAAAGAGCGCAAGGCTCCATGACGTCTCCACTTCGTCTGCGTGAATGAACGGTGTTTCGTAGGGGCCGCCTTCTTCCTTCGTCTTGAACTTGTCCTGTATGGCGTGATACCAGTTCAGATTGATGATGATGGCAGGAACCTGGAAAATCTTTGCGAACTTGTGAATGGCTACAGGAATCACGAACTCCTGGCCATGGCCGTTCAGAAGGATCTGCTTTCTGAAACCAGTGTTCCAGAATCCAGCGATGACACTCACCAGATAATCTATGAACGCCTCGTCCTTCACCGGAACCGTTCCTGGCATTCCTATGTGATGGTAGGGATGGTAACCGTACCAGATCGGCTCGGCAACTGTGCAACCTGTTTTTAAGGCGACCTGCTCGGCCATTCTTGTGACAAGAAAGGTATCCTCCCCTGTTGGTGCGTTCGGGCCGTGGTTCTCCGTGCTCCCCACAGGGATTATGATGAGATCGCACTGTTTCAGTCTTTCCCTTATTTGCTTCATCGTCATCGTCTGAAAATACACCCCAGTCGGCCTTTCCATGTGTCCTCCTTCAGGAGGAATCTGCCATTTACCCATACATCTCACCTCACTCGTTCAGCATGGTAACCTTCACCAAAGATTTGTCAGTCTGAAGTCTCTTTATGTATTCAGGTATCTCATCCATTGAAACCGTTTTGGATATGATCTTCGTCATATCCATGCCGGATGCCATCAGGCTGATCACACGTGGAAATGTCCCGTGTCCCGAATGTCCTTGAGATCCCACAATCTGAGCTCTCCTCACTTGGAAAACCTCACCGGTGAGAGGTATTTTTGCATCGGCCCGCGCTACGATCGCCACTGTGGCATTGATACCGCGAGCCCTCCAGATCACCTCTTCTATCTGAGGCCAGACGATCTGAGGAACTCCAGTAGCCTCAAGAAAGAGTTTTGCTCCAAGGCCGTTGGTGTAATCGAGAACCGCCTCAACAAAATTCTCTTTGGTGGGGTCTATCACGTGATCCGCTCCGAGTTCTTTTGCCAGATTTCTCCGAACCTCCGAAGGTTCAGAAAGAATCACCTTTGAAGCACCAGCGTGTTTCAGGATCGCAACGGCCGCGAGCCCAATAGGACCTCCTCCCAGAATCACCACGTTGTCGCCCGGCCTGATGCCCCCACCTCTTACGATCACGGCGTTGTAAGCAACAGATGTAGGCTCCACAAGACTTCCTGCGAGGAAGAGTCTGTCACCTTCGTACACTCCTTCAAGTTCTCTGAGACTCCACGCATACTTTGCGTCCACTTTTACATACTCCGCAAACGCTCCATCCACATTGAACCCAAGTTCGTTGAGATTTTCGCAGTGGTTAGGAAATCCTTCCGCACACGGTCTGCAATGGCCACACCAGAGCATCTCTTCCGCACAGACAGGTTCCCCAATTTCGAATCTTTTGTTTGTTCTTCTATTTATGGCTTCCGGTCCCGCTTCAACCACTACTCCCGAGAACTCGTGACCCAAAGTAACAGGAAAACCGGTGAGACCTGGGTAGAGAATGTAACCTTCTTCATCAGTTTGAGCCATATGGACATCACTTCCACAGATTCCACAGGCTTTCACCTTGATTATGATTTCCGTGGGTTTTTCGATTTTTGGTTCTGGTACCTCTTCCACCCTCACTTCCGGATATCTCCAAACCTTGCTACCGAGCCAGGTGAGTTTCCCCTCAATGTCTTTTGGACCGAGTTTAAACTCCGGCCTTGGATCCCACTTCGCGTGAAGCCTGACAGCCCTCATACTTTCCCCCTCCTTTTAACCCCAGGATATTTTCAATCACAAAAAGAGCACCACCGATCGCAACCCCGTATTCCTCGATTTCCCCTTTTCTGATCTCAACATCCCTCAATATATCCTCGGGAACGATCTTTGAGACAACCGACCTCACTACAGCCGAGATTTTTTCAAATTGATGGAGTCCTATTCCTCCTTTTATGATGACAACGTCTGGATCGAACAGTACAATCGCATTCGCGACAGCGACTCCAAAGTGTTCCAGACTTTCCTTTATCTCGTCGCGGTATTTTTCAAATACCCATTCAGGACTTTTTCCAAATCTTTTACTCATAGAAAAACCAGAGAACCACTCTTCCAGATGTCCAAAACCCTTTTCGGGTACTATCTCCTTTTCCTTTGACCAGTCCGTAACAATGTGCCCGAACTCTCCTGCTTTCCCCCTTGCCCCCCTGAAGATCTTTCCATCGTAAACAATTCCCGATCCAATTCCCCAGCCGACAGATATGAGCAAGACACACCTGAATCCTCGTCCAGCTCCTATCTTTGCCTCCGCGAAGGCATCCAGATTCGCGTTGTTTTCGACAAAAACGGGATATCCAAAAGTTTTCTCCAGTTCCTCTTTTAGATCCCAATCTGTGACATCGAAAGCCGGAATACGCTTTACAAGATGATCTTCATCGACAGTGCCCGGTATTCCAATCCCTATTCCAAGAATCCTCTCATAGACAAGAAATGGATGGATCACCTTTTTTATCAATTCAAGCAACTTCCTCTTGTCCAGGTTTGAGGGTAAAAGTATGTGCTCCTTGTTCAAAACATTTCCAACCAGATCGGTGAGCACAGCGTCGATTTTCGTGCCGCCGATATCCACACCTATGACGTATCTACTCTCCGGAACAAAAGAAAGCAAAACGGGCTTTCTTCCACCTTTGGAAGAACTTTCTTTCCTTCCCGTTTCTTTGACGAAACCCAGTTCTATTAATCTGTTCACAGCCTTAGACACCACTGGCTTACTGATCCCAAGAGCTCTGCTGATATCCACCCTTGAAATGTCGCTTCCAGCCATTATCATTTGAAGAACTGTCTTTTCCATTTCATTCAGCATTTTTCCATTCCTTTCGTTTGTTATCGCTAATTAACCAACCACATTATAATCAATTTGTCAATTATAAGAAAAATTAGAAAAAAAGAGGAAACAAAAGTTTCCTCGGGTTAAAGGAGAATATTTTTATGGGATCATTTCACATCAAGTAGAATCATCGTTATTCACAAATCATCCAGTATCTCTGTTTCGTCCAGTACCTCCACACCGTTTCTTTCCAGAACGAAAGCGGTAACTCCCTTTCCCGGAACCAATCTTCCGGAAAAACTTCCATCGTAGACGAATCTTTTTCCACAGGAGGGACTTTTAGATTTCAGAATGGCGAGGTCTACTTTCAGAAGGCGAGCAACCTTGAGGGTGGTTTCCGCGCCTTTCAAAAAATTCTCAGTTCTGTCGCTTCCAAACTCATCGAGAACTCTTTCCTTCCCGGTCCATCCGCAGCCTCCATAAATCTCACACCGGGGCCTTGGAGTTGGAAGACCACCAAGTTGCTCGGGACAGACAGGTATCAGATCGTGCCTTTCCAGCAGCGAAAGAACTCTTTCATCTGCTGCTGAACGTCCGTCGTATCTTGTGGGAAGTCCCAGAAGGCACGCGCTTACCAGGATCTTCATTCCCCACCAGTTCCTATGAGTTCTTTTTTCAACACCCAGATCTGGTTTGGCAGGTAATTGATCGGATTCACGGCTTTCTCATTCACTCTAACCTCGAAATGAAGGTGAGGCCCTGTACTCAAACCGGTGTTTCCAACCCTTCCTATTATCTGACCTTTCTTTACGTACTGACCCTCGTATACATCTATTTGGGAAAGATGCCCGTATATGTGTTCGTAAGAAGCAGATTTTATTTTTATCATGAGACCGTACCCGCCGTTTTCCCCGGCGAACTCCACCACTCCGCTTTCAGCAGCGAATATGGGTGTACCCTCAGGTGCCGATATATCAATTCCTGAGTGAAAGGAATATTTCCCGGTTATGGGGTGAATCCTCCAGCCAAAACCGGAGGAAATGACACCATAAACAGGCCAGATGAAGAATTTCTCATCGTTGAACGCCTTTCCAATGATACTTTCAGGTATGAACAGCTTCTGTCCCGCATATATGGTGTAAGACTTGAGCTGATTCGCTTCCTTTATGAAAGTAGCGGTTGTGAAGAACCTTTTTGCAATAGTATCGAGGGTGTCTCCTTTTTTTACTGTGTAGAGGTAGCCAGGCGGCTGAGGAATCACGATCTCCTGCCCCACTCTGAGATTGTGAGGGTCGAGTCCGGGATTCCAGTCAAGAAGAAGAGAGGGGGAAATCCCAAAGTTGAGGGATATACTGTAAAGGGTGTCGTTCTTCTGGACCTTGTAATGAATCAGGAAGTAGGATGAGAATCCGTGTACGAAAAAGACAACAAGAAAAAGCAAAAAGAAGCCTCTCTTCATCCTCCCCATCCTTTCATACGAGTTCTATCAGCTTCTCAGGTATTTTATAGGCCGGAAGAACGTAATCAGAGTAACCTTCTTCGATCACCGACTTGGGCATTCCAAAGACGACACATGTTTCTTTATCTTCGGCTATTACCGTTCCACCGTAAAACTTGACCTTGAATGCTCCCTTGGTGCCATCTTTGCCCATACCCGTGAGAATCACAGCTATCGTTTTGGATTTGTATATCTCCGCTGCTTTGTCCAGGGTGAAATCCACCGATGGCCTCACGTTGTTTATTTTATCAGACTTGTCCAGGAAGAAAAAAACCTTGCCGTTCTGGGCTTTCAAACCAAGATGGAAGTCCCCGGGAGCGATATAAACAAAACCGGGCTTGACCTCTTCTCCGTCTTCGGCCTCCTTCACTGTGAGTTCAGAGGTGCTGTCTAGCCTCATTGCGAGCGATTTTGTGAAACCAGGAGGCATGTGCTGGACCACCACTATTGGAGCTGGGAAGTTTTTCGGAAGGTTTGGGATGATCATGTCGAGCGATCTGGGCCCTCCGGTTGAGGAACCTATAACCACGATTTTCCCACTCACAGCGGGTTTGTTTTTGGAACTGGGAAGTTTTTTGGAAGGTTCGGAATGATCATGTCGAGCGATCTGGGGCCTCCGGTTGAGGAACCTATAACCACGATTTTCCCACTCACAGCGGGTTTGTTTAGTGTAAGTTTTGAAACCTTTGGTGAGAGTGCGTGGATCCACGTTCATCGCCTGTCTGATCTTTTCCAGAAGTTCCGGGGCAACTTGTCTGAAAGTGAGAGAAACCGAACCGTGCGGCTTGGTGATGAAATCCACCGCACCGTTTCTGAGAGCTTCTATTGTGATCGCTGCGCCTTCTTCCGTCAAACTGCTCACCATGATGACTCGTGTGGGGGCTTTTTTCATGATGAGTTTCAGCGCTTCAATTCCGTTCAGATTCGGCATTTCGATGTCCATGGTTATGACGTCTGGTTTGAGTTCTACAGCCTTTTCAACGGCTTCCAAACCGTCTTTAGCGAATCCCACTACCTTCATGTCTGGCTGAGAATCTATGATATCTTTGAGTACCATCCTCATGAACGCCGAGTCATCTACCACCAGTACTCTTATCACCCTGTCTGTCATTTCTGTACCTCCTCATGGAAAAAGAGATTACAGGAAAGAATATCAAAACACCAGAAACGAAGAACTTGGCAAACGAAGGTTCCCAGGAGAAAAGAGCTTTTCCCAGTATCAAAATACCCACAACCACTGAAAAAAGTGAATACCAGAGAACCACACCGGCCGCTATATCTTTCACGAGCTTTACCGATTCACTGTACTCCTTGAAGAAAAGATCGAGAAATTTTTCCACCACCGTGTTGAGAAGCTCCGCTCCAATGACAGAGAATATGGCAAAGTATATCCACAAAAGATCATTCGCACTCAACGGCAAAAAGAGAGAAAAAATAGCCACAACGATTCCTATGAAGAAATGTATTTTGAGATTTCTTTCCAGTTTTAAGGCACTTTCTATTCCTTCAAAAGCGTTTTTGAAGGACTTCAAAATATTATTCGAATCCCGCTGCAAGCCTCTTCCACACCCTCTCTGTTTTTATCTTGAACTGTTTTTCGAACATGTTGTAGCCGAACTCCAAAGCCTTCAGGTTTATATCCCACAGAGGCCTCCTCACGTGATCTTTCAGTGCTCTTTTCAAAGAATCGAGCTTCACTATGTTACAAACTTTGGCAAGTACCCCCACCATTATGACGTTAGAAACCATAGCCGTCTTGAATTCTGAAATGGCCCTTTCTGTAGCGGGTACAAACAGAATCTTTCGGGTTATTCTCTTTACGAAGTCAGGAACGTTCTTCACAAAAGTTTGATCGAGAATGACCACACCGTTTACTTTCACCGACTTGTAAAGCTCGTCCATCGCTTTCTGATGAAGAATACACACAATGTCGAAATATTCACTCTCTGGATAGTCTATCGGTGAGTCGTCGTAAAGCACGTCGCAGTAACTGACATCTCCTCTCACCTGAGCGCTGTAAGACTGCGTTTGGACAACCCATTTACCTTCATAAACGAGAGCCTTCGCGAGTATCAAACCCGCCAGTATGTTTCCCTGTCCGCTGATACCCGCTATTCGTATGGAAACAGGCTCTGTCATTCCATCGCACCTTCTTTTCTGGTCAAACGCCTGTAAACAGTCAGAAAGTCTTCTTTTTCTTCCTCACGGAAGATTCCTATCTTTATTTTACCTTCTTCGGGTCGTTCCAGAAAACACGTGTTGTTCTTGAAGTATTCCATCATCTGATGAGGTTCGGGCATGCCGTTGTACCGTCCAAAGTAGGTGTGACAGTTTGTTAGAACGTCAACAACAGAAATTCCCCGGTGCTGGAGAGCCTTTTTTAGGACTCTCACCAGGTGATCGTAGTGATAAACGGTACTTCTCGCAACGAAAGTGGCTCCAGCGGAGAGAGCTATCTCCACCGCGTCGAACGGTTTTTCAAAGGCCCCAAGAGGAGTTGTCGAAGTCTGATAATACTGAGGAGTCGTTGAAGAAACCTGGCCACCTGTCATGCCGTATATCATGTTGTTGAAAATGACAACGGTTATATCTATGTTCCTCCTACACGCGTGTATGAAATGGTTCCCACCTATCGAGAGAATGTCTCCGTCTCCTCCCATCACAACCACTTCGAAATCCGGCTTTGCCAGCTTCACTCCCGTTGCGAAGGCGATTGCCCTTCCATGAAGGGTGTGCAACGTGTTGAAATCGAGGTACCCTGTAGCCCTCGAGGAACAACCGATTCCAGACACCACAGCCACTTTTTCTTTTGGAAGTGCGAGGTCATCCACGGCTTCCAGGAACGCTTTCAGGACTATTCCGTTCCCACAACCCGGGCACCAGACGCTCGGCCACCTGCCCGGCCTGAGGTAAGAAATGAGTCTTTCCGTCTTCACATCTCATCACCTACAAAGCGAACACTTTCCACTCCCGTGAACTTGAAGAAGAAATCTGTCAGAGGATCAGGATAATCCTTCTCGTAAACGACTCTCTTTATTCCAGCGTTAACTATGAGTCTTGCACAGATTGAACACGGTTTGTGCGTGACATATATGGTAGCACCGTTGACCGCTATACCGAACTTTGCCGCTTGCATCAATGCGTTCTGCTCCGCGTGTAGCGCGTAGCATATCTCCTGGTGTTCTCCAGAATTTATTTCAAGGTCATCGCGGATACATCCGATTTCGTTGCAGTGGGGAAATTTCGAGGGAGGCTGGTTGTATCCGGTGGCGAGGATTCTGTGATCTTTCACAATCACAGCTCCCACTTTTCTGTGAACACAGGTCGATCGTTCACTAACCATCCTGGCAATCCTCATGAAGTAGGAGTCCCAGGATTCTCTACTATCCGGTTTCTTCTCTATTTTCAGATTGTTCAGGTATTCCTCCAGCCTGTCTTTCACAAACTCACCCTTATGAGATTGTATCACAAACAAAAGCGAGGGCTTTACGTGCCCTCGCCTTCTGTAGTATAATTTCAATCCCAGACGTCGTTTCAAGGGAGGCCGAAAAAAGGGGAGGAGGTTTCTCCTCCCGAAAGGAAACCTTATCCTATGGCCTCCCGTCCTCTTTCTCCCGTTCTGATCCTAATGCAATCCAGCAGATCCAGCACAAAAATTTTCCCATCTCCTATGTTTCCTGTCCTTGCTCCTTTTTGAATCGCCTCGATAGTTGGTTCAACGAATTCTTCATTGACCGCTATGAGAAGCATCACCTTTTTGAGAAGATTCACCTCTTCTACTTCACCTCGATACGTTTCTGTGTATCCCTTCTGTTGACCACATCCAAGAACGTTCATGACAGTCATCTTGTAAATCTGAGCATCGAAAAGTGCCTTTTTCACATCCGGTAACTTGTGGGGTTGTATAACAGCTATGATCAGTTTCATACTGTCACCTCCTTCATCTTGTGGTGAAGATTTCAAAATCAGCGTATCCTTCCATGCCGTGCTCCTCTATATCCAGCCCCTTCAACTCTATGTCTCTGTCCACCCTCAAACCAATTGTCTTTTTGATGAACCAGAAAACAAGGAAACTGGTCACTACTGTCCAGGCAAACACACTGACCACCCCCAGAAACTGAACTCCAAGTTGATGCACTCCTCCTCCGAAGAAGAGTCCGTTCACATCCCCCATCCCGCTTGCAAGAGCGTACTTGCTCTCCGCAAAGAGCTCCACGGCGAGAGTCCCCCAAGCACCGTTGACACCGTGAACGGATATGGCCCCAACGGGATCGTCGATTTTCAAAACTTTGTCGAAGAACTCAACCGCAAACACTACGAGCACCCCTCCGATCGCTCCTATGATCAAAGAACTCACAGGAGACACCACAGCACACGGTGCGGTGATGGCAACAAGGCCAGCAAGAGCACCGTTCATCGTCATACTTGCATCCGGCTTTCCATATTTTGCCCATACGGTGAACATCGCGGCAAGTGCTCCAGTGGCAGCAGCGAGGTTGGTGTTCAATATGATCATCCCTATCGCACCGTTCGTTCCGGCAAGGGTACTCCCTCCATTGAACCCGAACCATCCAAACCAGAGGATGAAGGTTCCAAGAGCAGCAAGAGGAATGTTATGCCCTGGAATAGGCCTGGGATTTCCCTGACTGTCGTACTTTCCAAACCTGGGCCCAAGAAGAGCCGCACCTATCATGGCAGCCCATCCACCAACAGAATGAACAACTGTGGAACCTGCAAAATCGATAAAACCTTTCTGTGCAAGCCATCCTCCTCCCCAGATCCACCTTCCAACAACCGAATAGATGATTCCTGTTATGAAACCTGTGTAAGCGAGGTACGCGGAAAACCTGGTGCGCTCTGCCATCGCTCCGGACACAATCGTCGCGGCCGTACCTGCGAAAGCCATCTGAAACATCCACATGGCAAAATCCCAGAGACCTTCTTTTGTGGAGGGATCAAAGGTGAGAGGATGTTTCCCGAACATAATCCAGTAACCGAAGATGAAGAAGACCACAGATCCGATCGCAAAATCCATGAGGTTTTTCATGAGCACATTCACCGTGTTCTTTGCGCGGGTGAAACCGGACTCTACCATGGCAAAACCCGCCTGCATGAAGAAGACCAGCGCTGCGGAAATGAGGATCCAGACCATGTCGAGTGACCAGCCGACATCTGTGACACCGTTCTGGGCGAAACCCACAGAAAGAAAAGCAAGAACTAGCAACAAGGAAAAAACTCTCTTTCGCATAAAAACACCTCCTTTTGGTAAATATGTTTGTTGACTCTTTTAAGATTAATTCTCTATCAATATGATACAAATAAACAATATTCTTGAAAAACAAAAAACAAACACCATGGGGTTCGTTTTCTTGAGGGTACAAACCCCATGTTGGATTGGATATTTATTACTAATTTCCGGGAATAAATTTCTGGAGGATTTTATATGTCTCAATACTATCAATTCAAAAAACCGCTGTCAATTATGAGAATGTTTCAGTTTGACTGGGAAGATTGTTAACACTCCGGGTTGTATAATCGTCGGGGAGGGATCGACATGTCGGGAAAATTGACCGTAATCACGGGTCCCATGTACTCCGGAAAGACAACCGAGCTTCTCTCCTTTGTGGAGATATACAAACTGGGAAAGAAAAAAGTCGCTGTTTTTAAACCAAAAATCGACAGCAGATATCACTCCACCATGATCGTCTCTCATTCTGGAAACGGTGTTGAAGCACACGTGATAGAACGTCCTGAGGAAATTCGAAAGTACATCGAAGAAGACACCCGGGGAGTTTTCATAGATGAGGTGCAGTTCTTCAGCCCCGGTTTGTTTGAAGTGGTGAAAGACCTCCTTGACAGAGGAATAGATGTTTTCTGTGCGGGACTCGATCTCACACACAAGCAAAATCCCTTTGAAACAACCGCACTGCTTCTCAGCCTCGCCGACACCGTGATCAAGAAGAAGGCGGTCTGTCACAGATGCGGTGAGTACAACGCTACTCTCACATTAAAAGTAGCAGGAGGCGAAGAAGAAATAGACGTTGGAGGACAGGAGAAATACATCGCAGTCTGCAGAGATTGCTACAACGTTCTCAAAAAACGAGTTTGAACGTGCTACCCTTTCCTTCTTCGCTTTCAAGAATCACTTTCGCTTTCAATCTGGAGGCGAGTTCCTTGACTATGGAAAGACCCAGTCCAGAACCCTCTGTGTTTCTGGATATCCTGTAGAATCTCTCAAAAACTTTTTTCTGCTCTTTTTTCGGAATGCCGGGTCCTGTGTCCTGAACGTAGATGGTTAATCTACCTTCCTTTCTTGCACCGACGATCACTTTCCCTTTCTCTGTGAACTTCACAGCGTTATCGATCAGATTCTCCAGTATCACCCTCAAGGTATCTTTCTCGGTTTCTAAAAATAGATCTTCTGGGCAATCTATTTCCAGCACCAAACCCTTTGATTCTGCTTTCGGTTTGAATTCATTCACGATCTGCTGGAGAAACTCCTTGAGGTTTATTCTCTCTTTCACAACACCGTTGAAAGAACTTTCGCTTTTCACGAGAAGAAGGAGCTGATTTATTTGTTTACTCATCTTCTCGACGTTCTTTTCCATTATGCCCAGCTTGTTTTTCACATCATCTGGTAAATCTTCTCGATACTTCAAAACATCGAGACTTGTTCTCAGAACAGAGAGAGGTGTTTTCAGTTCATGGGAGGCGTCCATCGAGAATCTTCTCAGGCTGTTGTAGGCATTCCTCACGGGAAGCAGAGCCAGGCTGGACACGAAATATCCGAATACAGCGGCTCCCCCCGCAGAAAACAGAATCACGAGCAAATACATGGAAAGAAGTCTTCTGCTTCGCTCTATGAGATCGGAGATGTCCTTTCCCACCCTCAGGAATATTGTGGTGTCTCCCAGATCTATCTTTTTGGTGAAAATCCTGTAGTTCCCTTCCGTGGAAAACCCCTCTTCCACGGGAGTTTCGGGAGTTCCTATCTGTTCTCCCACCTCCAGAAAGACCTCTCCCGAGGGAAACAGAAACTGAAACGCCTCACCACGTGGAACAAAGAGAGGATCCACTCCTCTAAACGTGCGGAGCATGCCCATCATACCGGGCGCTTTCAGTCTTCTTTCGATGAGATCCGCTGTTCTCCTCAGTTCACCATCGAATTGGGTGGTTATTCTTCTCTTTTCTACAATGAAAACAGCGCCCACCGTGATGGCCACTATGAGAACTATAGAGAGTGTGAACACGGCCGTCCAGATAAGCTGTGTTTTTCTGAATGCCTTCTTCTCATTCGTCACGGGCAACATAACCGATACCTCTCACCGTGTGAATTATTTTCCTTTTAAACCCTTTGTCCACTTTCTTCCTCAAATTCTTTATATGACTTCTCAAAACATCGGAGAAAACTTCATCATCGAAGCTCCACAGGTGTTCCTGGAGCTCCTCCTTTGTGACAACTCTGTTTTTGTTCATCACAAGGTATTCCAAAATTTGGTACTCCTTCTTTGTCAAATCTATTTCTTTACCGCCCCTGTATGCCTTTTTAGTGGCTGTATCCAAAATCAAGTCACCGCACACGAGTTTTGTGCTTTTGCTTTCGCTTTTTCTTCTGATGAGAGCTCTCACCCTGGCTATGAGCTCTCTGAGATCGAAAGGTTTGGGAAGGTAATCGTCCGCCCCCATGTTGAGACCCTTCACACGGTACTCTACATCTGAAAGAGCTGTGAGCATCAAAACGGGGGTGTTCACTCCGTTTTCCCTCATAGACTTCAGGATCTCCCACCCATCGTGGACGGGAAGCATTATATCAAGAATCACAACATCGAAAGGTTCGTTCAGAGCCATGTACATACCCTCTTCTCCATCGTAACAAACATCGACGGTGAACATTTCTTTCTTTAAAGCCTCGGCTATCAGATCGGCGAGATCTCTTTCGTCTTCTACCACAAGAACTCTCACGTTCATCACCCCGATTTTTGACCTTGATCAAATTCTATCAGTTTGAACGTGAAAAAAACGTGAAACACCACCCCTTGAACTATCCCTGTTCTTGATGTATAATTTGAAAGGCCGTTGGGAGGTCGTCTAACGGTAGGACGGCGGACTCTGGATCCGCTGGTGGAGGTTCGAGTCCTCCCCTCCCAGCCAGAAAGGGGATGCAATGCATCCCCTTTTTCTTTATCCACAGACTAAATTAATTTTTATGCCATAACTGGAATAATTACACGGATGTTTCATAACAGACTTTTACTTTTCTCAAACGAAACAATACTGATACAGTCCTTTGATTGAGAGAACACATATGGTATAAATGTTATACACAAGATTTTATATTCATGCTCTTCTCCTTCAGGAGGTGAATGCCTTGTCCTATGACCTTCCCCGTCTGATACCAGATAAAGATTTCAAAGTCCCATCCGCCTGTGGAGTCTCCGGGATAATGAACACCTCTGGAAAGAGATTCAGTGGAAACATGATCGTGGAAAGCATGGCGCTCATGAGAGAAAGAGGAAACGGGCTTGGGGCTGGATACGCTGCGTATGGAATATATCCGGAGTTGAAAGATCTTTACTGTTTCCACATGCTCTACGACAGCGATCTCGATAAGAAAAATGCCGAAGAATACATAAAAGATCACTACGAAATCATCGAAAGTGAACCCATCCCCACCAGGAAAAATCCCCACATCAAGGAAGTCCACATCCTCTGGCGATACTTTTTGAAGCCAAAATTCATTCCTGAAGACATGAGCGAAGAGGACTTTGTCGTCAGCACTGTCATGTTCATAAACGAAAAAATTAACGGAGCCTTCGTCATGTCCAGTGGAAAGAACATGGGTGTTTTCAAAGGAGTGGGATTCCCGGAAGACATCGCTGATTTCTACAGAATAGACGAGTACAAGGGTTACATCTGGACCGCGCACAACAGGTTCCCCACGAACACCGTCGGATGGTGGGGAGGAGCACATCCGTTCGGTATTCTCGACTGGACGGTCGTTCACAACGGAGAAATATCTTCCTACGGTATAAACAGAAGGTTTTTGGAAGCGTACGGCTACAAATGTACACTCATGACGGACACTGAAGTGGTGGCGTACCTGGTGGATCTCTTCATGAGACGGTTCGGCTACAGTCCTCAGCTCACGGCAAAGATCCTCGCAGCGCCTCTCTGGAAAGATATAGACCTCATGCCAGAAGAGGAAAGAAAACTCTACACCGCTTTGAGAATGAACTACGGAGGAGCACTTTTGAACGGACCGTTTGCCATTATCGTTGCGAACAACAACATGATGATGGGGCTGAACGACAGAATAAAGCTCAGACCACTCGTCGCCGCTACAAAAGACGACTTTCTATACATCGCTTCCGAGGAGTCCGCTATAAGAGTTGTTTGTCCGGAACCTGATGAGGTCTGGGCTCCAAAAGCCGGTGATCCCGTCGTTGGAGTGCTGAAATCCGCCAGGAAAACTCAGGTGGTACTGGAGGGAGAAAATGGCTAAGAGAAAAGTACCCCCCGAATTTGTTGTGGAACGCGATGATTATAAATGTATAAGGTGTCTCGCCTGTGTGAGGGTTTGTTCCTACGGTGCGAATTTCTACGATGAAAACGCCAACAGAGTGTACACAGAAAACACCAAGTGTGTTGGATGTCACTTCTGTGAGGCTATCTGTCCAACAGAGGCCATCACGGTTCGAAAGAACGATTTCGACATCAGACCTCTTGCCCACTGGACTCCAGAGCATCTCATAGGCATCATGAAGCAGGCAGAAACCGGAGGAGTTCTTCTCACCAGCATGGGCAACGACCGACCTTATTTCAGCTATTTCGACCGCATAGTGCTCAACGCGAGTCAGGTGACGAATCCTTCGATAGACCCCCTCAGAGAACCCATGGAAATCAGAACGTACATCGGAAGAAAAGAAGAAAAACTGGAAATTGAAGAAGACGAGGATGGAACAGTGAAACTCAAAACAGAGATCGCTCCTCAGCTCAAACTGGAAGTTCCAGTCATGTTCACCGCCATGTCCTACGGTTCGATCAGTTTGAACGCAATCCTTTCACTCGCAAGAGCTGCAAGGACCGTGGGAACCTTCTTCAACACAGGTGAAGGAGGACTCCCGAAAGAACTGAGAGAGTTCAAGGACAACATGATCGTTCAGGTTGCATCCGGACGCTTCGGTGTGAGTGCAGATTATCTGAACGCTGGATCTGCGGTTGAGATAAAGATAGGGCAGGGTGCAAAGCCGGGTATCGGTGGACACCTTCCGGGAGAAAAGGTCACCGAGCCCATATCGGAAACCAGAATGATTCCCGTTGGAACCGATGCTCTCTCTCCCGCACCGCACCACGACATCTACTCCATAGAAGACCTGAGACAGCTCATCTACGCCATAAAGGAAGCCACAAGATACGAAAAACCAGTTGGTGTCAAGATCGCTGCAGTCCACAACGTGGCTCCAATCGCTGCCGGTGCAGTCAGAGCCGGTGCGGACTACATAGTGATAGACGGTATAAGGGGTGGTACAGGAGCCGCTCCCAAGATAACAAGAGATCACGTCGGAATTCCCATAGAATTCGCTGTAGCCGTTGTTGATCAGAGGCTCAGAGAGGAAGGCATAAGGCACATGGCCTCTATCGTGGTTGCGGGTGGAATCAGAAACAGTGCCGATGTGATCAAAGCGATCGCACTCGGAGCGGACGCGGTTTACATAGGAACGGCCGCTCTCATTTCACTCGGCTGTCATCTCTGTCAGACGTGTTACCTTGGAAAGTGTAACTGGGGAATCGCCACCCAGGATCCAAAACTCACAAAGAGACTGAATCCAGAGATAGGCGCAAGAAGAGCCGCGAACCTTCTGAGAGCCTGGGCTCATGAGATAAAAGAAATCCTCGGTGGAATGGGTATCAACGCCATAGAGTCACTGAGAGGTAACAGGGAAGTCCTCAGGGGTGTGGGGCTCCACGAATACGAGTTGAAACTCCTTGGTATCAAACCCGCAGGAGAGGCGTGGTGATAGCGGTGAGAAGAATACTTATCAGGGAAGAGTACTGCATGGGATGTAAGCTGTGTGAGATAAACTGCGTCGCTGCACAGGTGGGAACGGGAAACCTCATAAAGGTGTACAGATACGTCCCGGAACTTCCCGAACCAAACGTGATAGTGGAAGAGCACGATTACGTCACTTTCGCACTTCAGTGCAGAAACTGTGATGATCCATCCTGTCTGAAGGCCTGTATGACGGGCGCGATGCACAGAGATCCAAAAACAGGAGCCATCAGAGTGAATCAAGAAAAGTGTGTAGGATGCTGGATGTGTGTGATGGCCTGTCCCTTCGGTGTGATAAGAAGGAACACGAAAGAAAAGAAAGTTGCCTCAAAGTGTGATCTCTGTGCCGATAGAGGAACTCCTGGCTGTGTCGAAGGCTGTCCAAACGAAGCGCTCGTTCTGGTTGAGGTGAGAGAATGAGGTACGTGATAGTTGGATCCGGACCAGCCGGTTTGAACGCGATAGAAGCGATCAGAGAAGTTGACAAAGAAGGAGAAATCCTTCTGATCACGGCAGAGAAATACGTGGGATACTCAAGACCTTTGATCACCTACTTGCTTGGAAGAAAGGTCACAGAGGAGAAGATGTATTACAGAACGGAAGACTATCTGAGAGAAATGAGGGTCGATATAAAACCCGCTACAAGAGTCGAAAAGGTGATACCAGAGGAGAAAACAGTAGTAACAGACAGCGGAGAAGAAATTCGCTACGACAAACTCCTGATTGCCACCGGTGGAAAGCCGTTTGTTCCAAACATAGAGGGACTCACTGGAAAGAAAGGTGTGTTCACATTCACCACGTGGGAAGACGAAGAGAAGGTAGAAAAGTACATAGAAGAAAACGATGTGAAAGAAGCCGTGGTGCTCGGTGGAGGTCTGATCGGTCTTAAAACAACGGAAGCGCTGATGGAACTCGGAGTGAAGGTCACCATCGTTGAACTGGCAGACAGGATACTCTCTGTTACCTTCGACAGAAAGGCATCTGAGATCATCACCGAAGCTTTGAAAAAAGAAGGATGCAGCGTTATAACGAACGACACAGTGGTGAAAGTGAACGGTGACGACACGGTTTCCTCCGTTGTTCTAAAAAGCGGAAAGGAGATCCCAACAAAGCTTCTCGTCATCGCAATTGGTGTGAGACCGAATGTGGAATTCCTCAAAGACTCCGGGATAGAAATAAACCGCGGTATTGTGGTGAACGAAAAGATGGAAACAAACGTGGAAGGTGTTTACGCTGCGGGAGACTGCACTGAATTCTACGATCTGATAGATGGTCAGAGAAAAACGATCGCCATCTGGCCTGTGGCCGTTGCGCAGGGAAGAGTGGCTGGCTACAACATGGCTGGGAGAAACGTGAGATATCCCGGCGGTATCCCGATGAACTCCGTTGAACTCGCCGGTATTCCAACCATATCTGTCGGGCACTCGAACGTGGAAGACGGTGGGTATGAAATCCTCACCTTCGAAGAAGGAAATACTTACAAAAAAATGGTGTTGAAGGACAACAGACTCATAGGTGCCATCCTTGTGAACGACATAGACAGGGCCGGAATCTACACAGGCCTCATCCTTCAAAAACTCGACGTGTCTTCTTTCAAAGACAGACTACTCGACGAGAACTTCGGCCTCGTTTACCTTCCAAAAGAGTTCAGAAAGAAGATGCTGGAGGGGGAAATCAAGATATGGTTAGAATAGACGCGAAAGGTCTCCACTACAAAAAATTGAACGACTTGATCTGGGAAGCGATAGAAAACGGAGAAGAAGAAATAGTTCTGGACAACGTTTGCGGTCAGAGATACATCGGAGCCGGAATCAGAAAGAAAGTAAAAATAGAAATAAACGGCGTTCCGGGGAACGATCTTGGTGTTTTCATGGACGGTCCTGAAATCATCGTGAACGGAAACGCACAAGACGGTGTAGGAAACACCATGAACGCAGGAAAAATCGTGGTTCACGGGCACGCGGGCGACATCATAGGATACGCCATGAGGGGTGGACACATCTACATAAAAAGAAATGCTGGATATCGAGTGGGAATACACATGAAGGCCTACAAAGAAAATTACCCCGTTGTCGTCATAGGAGGCTTTGCGAGAGACTTCCTCGGAGAATACATGGCAGGAGGACTTCTCATAGTGCTGGGACTGGAAAAAGATGAAGATGGAAACATCGCAGGAAACTACGTTGGAACAGGAATGCACGGTGGGGAGATCTTTCTCAGAGGAACCGTAGAAGAGCACAAACTCGGAAAAGAAGTGAAAATCTTCCAGCCCACCGAAGAGGATATCAACAGGATCAAGCCTTATGTTGAAGAGTTCTGCAGACTCTTTGACTACGACTCAGAGGAGATTCTGAACGGAGAATTCATCATCCTCAAACCCTACACACACAGACCGTACGGAAGATTGTATGCGTATTAAAAAAGAGCTCCCGGGATTCCGGGAGCTTATTTCACAATATAAGGAAGGTATTTGTCAACAACCGCCCGAGCCGCGCCGAGCATCCAGTTCGCATTGGCCACCTGAAATTGCACTTCTCCCACAAAATCGCGATTGAATCGAGCTCTAACCATCTCTTCCAAGATCTTGATCATTTCTTCGTTGACCACACCCTCTCCCGCGAAGAACACCCGAGAAACACCCGAACCCATGATAACGTTCCCCAAGACCACAGAAAAGGTTTTGAATGCCTTTTCGTAGTGCACTTTCACAGAATCAAAATCCTTTCTGGCTTTTTCTCTCAATTCTTCGATTGTCTGCCTGTACTTTTCTTCTTCGCTTGTGATGAAATCTTCGAAATCAATCTCTTTTCCAAGGCAAGACTTCAAAACAGCGTACTCTGAAGAATGATACTCCAGACAACCTGTCTGTCCACAGTAGCACTTTCCTTCTGAAGAAGCCAGCATGTGTCCCATTTCTAAGTGATGAATCCTCTTATCTTTCCAGAGACTCGCACCTATGCCGATGCCGTAGCTCACCAGAAGAAAGTCTGCGTTCACTCTCTGGGAAATTTCCCGGCAGAGAGCATCCGAATCGTTCATGACGAGGATCCTTTCAAGATCTTTCAGGACTTTCCTTGGATCCCAGTCTTTCACGTTCATCACATGGGAAACGATCACTTTTCCTTCTTTCACGATTCCAGAAGAGCAAATACCCACTCCGAGAAGATTTTCACTGTGAAGTTGTTCGATGGTTTCTCTGAGAGCACGAGTATAACCGTCGTTGTTTCTCATACCGGACAGAATCTGCACTCTGTGTTCTTTCAAAGGATTCATGCTTGCGTCAAAGAGTACACCCCGTACCTCTTCGCGACCCACCTTCACCCCGATCGCGGTGAATTTTTCTGGATTGACTTTCAAAATCTGATATGGTCTTCCTCTCCTCTTCCTGATCTCTTCAAAGACGAGGAAACCTTCATCGAGCAACTCGTCGATTATGTAGCTCAGAGTGCTGTGTGCGAGGTTCAAATTGCTGGCAAGCTGGTTTCTGGTAGTTTTTCCATTTCTCAGTATGTACCTCAAAATCTTTATCTTGTTCTCTCTTCGAAGAAGCGGTGAAGGCACTCTCTCACCTCAACAGATCTAAGAAGAGTTTCAGATAGTTCTTCAGATGCACCGTGATAATGAAATTCTCCACCACAGTTTGCCTTCCTTTTTCTCCCATTTTTCTTCTGAGTTCTTCATCCTTTATGAGTTTTACCACGTATCCTGCAAGGTCCTCTCTTTCCCATGCCAAATAACCATTTTCTCCATGTTTCACCTGTATCTTAACACCACCAACTGGCCTTGCTACGACCGGAACTCTCTTGTAAAGTGCTTCACTTATGACGAGACCGAAGCCTTCTCTTGTTGCCGTGTGCAGAGCGACAGTCGTGGCCCTCTGAATAGCGTTCACTTCCTTGTTTCCAACACCTTTCAGGTTCGTGCAGAATTTTATATCTTCGTCCGTTCCAGCGTATCTGAGGACCTTTTCAAAGAAGAACCATCCCTCCGGATCGTCTGTTGCCATGGCGGAAACTACGGCAAGCTGAACCTCCGGGATCTCTTTCTTCACCAGTCTATAGACGTCGATGGCACTGAAAAGATCTTTCCATGGATCAAATCGAGACACAACAGTTATCAGAGGCCTTTCCGGGTCTATTTCGAGTCTTTCGAGAGTTTTTCTTATTGTGTCTTCATCAAGATCTCGATTCTTTTCACTCAGGGGATCTATACTCGGTGGGAAAGCTATGCTCCTTTCTTTCCATCCCTGCGGGAAATACTCCTCGAGATGGAAAACAAGTCTGTCGTATCCCTCCAAATACTGGGAAAATCTCTGCCAGACCTTCATGTTTGGAGTGGATAGATCTATATGACATCTCCAGATCCACTTTCTGTCGTTCAAATCCACGAATTTTCTCAGAGCTGCTGGTTGGGGATCGTGGATCACGAATAACTCTTCGTCCTGGATCAGTTCTGCGTTTTTTCTGCAGACCTCTTCGTAAAGGTTCCACTCTTCCTCTGAAATCTCTATATCAGCACCTTGAAGCGTGTTGTGAAACTTTTTTGTGACGTTGAAAAACTCATCGGGTGCCTCTATGACCCTCCACCTGGCGTCCAGACCAACCGATCTCATAAGCGGAACGAGATTGTGGAGGATTTCGGCAACTCCTCCACCGTAGGCAGTCGCATTGACGTGAAGAACCTTTTTTCCTTTAAGAGGTTCTGCAAGTTTTTTTATCTCGTCCACCTCGTTTCCGATTATGGTGCGGTACTCCTCTATGTTTCGCTCTCTCAACACAACATCCACGGTGATCCCTCCCGAATTTATTCGTAACTTGAATTAATACACAATTAATCATACCACAGGATGGAAATGTTTCAAGAGGTTTTTTCGAGTTAGCGAAAATAAAGGTAGTTTTGAACAATATTGTTTTATGCATACAAACCAGGTTAGTTCCAATCATTCACAAAGTAGGTGATGCGTGTACCTGGCATTGGAAGGTCGATACGGAGTATGCAATTACCGGTAACGAAAAATTTCATGCGCCTTTCTGGTACCGGAAGCTATGCGTTAAAAAAGGAATAATGGATGATATGAAGAGACAATACGAAGAGAATTTGTGGTAATCGATGACGTGTAAGTGCTTTGAATTCGAGAAATTAGTAGTTAACTTCTAACACACTGAGGAATACCTTCTTTCATCTATTTGTGAAACATGGAACTAATCGATTTTTACCAGAAACACCTCAAAATGCCCTGACGTAGGTTGATATAATTTATCTTCTGTTTTTTGCTTGTGTTCTTTTCTTGTTTGACTATGCAATTATTCCATTTTTCCAAACAGTACTTGAAGGTGCTCTCTTGTGTGTTAGAATGGTTTATGGAAAGGGAGGATATGGAAGGTCAAAAAACATCTTGCTTTCAGATTGTGTTTGTGGTATAATTTCTCTTGAACTCAACGGGTTTCAATAGTTCCTTAGAGGTATGGAAACATAAAGGAGTTCGGTTACGTAGATCCGATCATATACAAGTTTCAATAGTTCCTTAGAGGTATGGAAACTTCTTTTTTTGTTCCAACTCCCACGTCGGACAAGAGGTTTCAATAGTTCCTTAGAGGTATGGAAACAACCTAAACACAATAACCACCTCCGTTTAAGGGTTCGTTTCAATAGTTCCTTAGAGGTATGGAAACTCATACCTCATCCCTCCATCCTTAGTTTGTCATCCCGTTTCAATAGTTCCTTAGAGGTATGGAAACTCCGATAAACTCCGGAAATACTCGTCGGCGACACTGCGTTTCAATAGTTCCTTAGAGGTATGGAAACCTTTCTTCCCTCTCTCCCAAAGAAAACCAACCAGATTGTTTCAATAGTTCCTTAGAGGTATGGAAACTGCCTTCGCAGCACCTTGGCTTTCTCTGCCATGCGCGTTTCAATAGTTCCTTAGAGGTATGGAAACCGTTCTTCTTCTGTTATATCTCCTGGATCGGGGAGAGTTTCAATAGTTCCTTAGAGGTATGGAAACTTTATATAGTGTACGTAACCGGTAAGCTCAAGTCCATGTTTCAATAGTTCCTTAGAGGTATGGAAACCGAAAGTCGGAGCGATCATGCTTCGGACGTTTTCGTGTTTCAATAGTTCCTTAGAGGTATGGAAACTAGTCAAAGAACCAGGATACGTTCCCTACGAACTCACGTTTCAATAGTTCCTTAGAGGTATGGAAACCAAAGAAAAAAAGCGCCCCGCAAAGGAGCGCTTCATGTTTCAATAGTTCCTTAGAGGTATGGAAACAAGGAGTTCTCCTAACCTTTGCACGATTCCTTTTTTGGTTTCAATAGTTCCTTAGAGGTATGGAAACCCGTAGTCAAAATCGTAGAAACAGACAAGGTACCAACCGGTTTCAATAGTTCCTTAGAGGTATGGAAACGGAGTACCTTCCGCTTCTTCCAAGCAACGTGGTAGAGGTTTCAATACTTCCTTAGAGGTATGGAACCACCCGATTCCGTGAGATATGAGAGAACCATTTCACGAAGCAGGGGAAAACCCTGCTTTTTGTTTTTTGTTAAAATTCTTGGGGAATTCTATCTTCGAGGAGGAATGGAGATGAGATTTTTTGTTCTCGGTGCAGGGAGCTGGGGGACAGTTTTTGCACAGATACTGCATGAAAACGGAGAAGAAGTGGTTCTCTGGGCAAGAAGGAAAGAGATCGTCGATCTCATAAATGTTTCACACACGAGCCCTTATGTGGAGGAATCGAAGATCACCGTAAGAGCCACAAACGATCTTGATGAGCTCAAAAAAGAAGACATTCTCGTTATAGCGATTCCCGTTCAATACATAAGAGAACATCTTCTGAGACTACCTGTGAAGCCTTCCATGGTGCTGAATCTTTCAAAGGGAATAGAGATCAAAACAGGTAAAAGAGTGTCTGAGATCGTTGAAGAGATACTGGGTTGTCCTTACGCTGTCCTCTCCGGCCCTTCACATGCCGAAGAGGTCGCAAAAAAACTTCCAACTGCCGTCACACTCGCTGGAGAAAATTCGAAAGAACTTCAAAAGAGGATCTCCACCGAGTACTTCAGGGTGTACACTTGCGAAGATGTGGTGGGTGTGGAAATCGCTGGAGCATTGAAAAATGTCATCGCTATCGCTGCGGGAATCCTCGACGGACTCGGTGGATGGGACAACGCGAAGGCAGCACTCGAAACTCGTGGTATCTACGAAGTAGCAAGATTTGGAATGTTCTTTGGAGCGGATCAGAAAACCTTCATGGGGCTTGCTGGAATAGGAGATCTCATGGTCACTTGCAACAGCCGTTACAGCAGGAATAGACGTTTCGGGGAATTGATAGCGCGAGGATTCGATCCGCTGAAACTCCTTGAAAGCTCACAACAGGTTGTAGAAGGTGCCTTTACCGTGAAAGCCGTGATGAAAATATCAGAAGAAAAGAAAATAGATATGCCCATCTCCGAAGAAGTTTACCGGGTTATTTACGAAAGAAAATCACCCCTCCAATCAATGAGAGATCTCATGAGAAGAAGCCTGAAAGCCGAATTCTGGGCGAGTTGATTTGGCACCTCGAGATTTTTCTACCTTTATAGTTGAAATTTAATGTGAAAAGTAGTAAAATTGTGAATGGAAGATCGTGAAAAAATTCTCTTTTGGAGGGAAAAACATGAAATACGATGTTGTTGTTGTCGGAGGCGGGCCAGCCGGTCTTGTGGCGGCGTTCACCACAAAGAGATTCTTTGGAGACAAAAAAATTCTCGTTATCAAGAAGACCGAGAAAGAAATGGTACCCTGTGGAATACCGTACATCTTTCATACTCTCGGCAGCGTGGAAAACGACTACATGGGAATTGAAGATCGCTTCAAAAGTGCGGGCATAGATCTTCTGATAGATGAAGTTGTCGATGGAAACCCCGATGAAAAAAAGCTTCTCGCTAAGAGTGGAAAAGAGATTTCTTACGACAAACTCATCATCGCAACCGGCTCTTCACCGAACACACCGAAGATACCAGGTGTGGATCTAAAAGATGTCTTCACCGTTCCAAAAGAAGCCGATTATCTTAAACTGTTGCACGAGAAGGTAAAGGGTGCTAAAGATGTGGTCATCATCGGAGGTGGTTTCATAGGAGTTGAGGTGGCCGATGAGATCAAAAAATCTGGGAAAAACGTCACCCTTGTGGAGATAATGGACAGTCTTCTTCCTGTGTCGTTCGATCCGGATTTTGGAGAACTCGCGAGAAAGGAACTCGAATCGGACAACGTCAAAGTCCTTACAGGAAGGAAGGTAACGGAGATCCTGGGAACAGAAAAGGTAGAGGGAGTGAAACTGGACAATGGAGAAACGATCCCGGCCGATGTGGTCGTGCTCGCAACGGGTTACAGACCAAATTCCGAACTCGCAAAGAAACTCGGACTCAAAGTGACAGAACTTGGTTTCATAGAAACAGATGAGTACATGAGAACTTCAAAACCAGACATCTTCGCTGCGGGTGACTGTGTGCAACACAAAGACTTCCTCACTGGAAAGCCTTCCAGACTTATGCTTGCCTCCGCTGCTGTTTTTGATGCCAGAATTGCAGCGTCCAACCTGTACGGTCTGAAGGTGATCAGAACGAACAAGGGTTCTCTGAACGCGTACTCGACCGTCATAGGAAGCAAGGCCTTCGGCTCTGTGGGAATAACGGAGAGAATAGCGAAGGAAGAAGGATTCGAAGTTGTCGTTGGAAAGGCAGAGGCACCAGACAGACATCCTGGAAAGTTCGAAGATACCTCAAAACTCGTGGTGAAACTCATCTTCTCGGAAGACAGCAAGATCCTGCTCGGTGCGCAGGTGTGCGGTGGAAAGAGCGTCGGTGAGATAGTGAACCTAATAAGCCTCGGCATACAGAAAGGCATCACAGCCAACGATCTGTTCACCATGCAAATCGGGACCCATCCACTTCTCACATCCGCTCCAACGGTGTATCCATTGGCAAAAGCGGCTGAAATGGTATTATAAATTTCTCATATGGAGGTGTTGCTCATGGCAGCGAAAGAAAAGCTGGAACAGATTCAGAAGCAACTTCAGGAGATCATCGGAAAGGCACCTGAGATCGGAAAGTTCGCAGAATACGTTCACATGGCTGAAAGCACAAAAGCACTCGACACAAAAACGAAGGAACTCATATCTCTTGGAATAGCTGTGGCAGTGAGATGTGAACCGTGTATCGTCTGGCATACGGGAGCCGCAGTGAAAGCGGGAGCGACAGAAGAAGAGATCCTCGACACAATCAAAGTGGCAGTCTGTATGGGCGGTGGTCCTGCACTCATGTATGGTTTGAAGGCATACGAAATCGCCCTCGAATTCCTCGGAAAATGAAATAACCCCTCCCTTTGGGAGGGGTTTTCTCAGGAGGGAAAGAGGATGTACGATGCGGTAATCATAGGAGGAGGACCCGGAGGTTACGTCTGCGCCATAAAACTTGTACAGCTTGGAAAGAAGGTCGCTCTTGTGGAAAAAGATGAACTTGGGGGAACCTGTACCAACAGGGGATGCATTCCAACGAAGGCGATGCTCACAGTCTCTCATCTCATGGATGAAATGAAAGAGAAAGCTTCAAAGTACGGCTTGAAAGTCTCAGGAGTCGAATACGACGTTGATACCATAATGAAACACGTTCAAAAGAGTGTGATGATGTCAAGAAAGGGAATAGAGTATCTGTTGAACAAGAACGGAGTTGAAGTCTTCAAAGGAACGGCCGTCGTGGAAAACAAGAACACGGTTGTCGTCCAAGAAACGGGAGAGAAACTGGAAGCAAAGAATCTTGTCCTCGCACACGGATCCGTTCCCTCCGTTTTTTCTCCCTTCGATATCGACGGAGTCTGGACGAGTGATGACGTGTTCAATTTGAAAGAATTTCCAAAGTCGCTTGTGATAATAGGCGGTGGTGTCATAGGTGTTGAATTCGCAACGTTCTTCGGTTCTTTCGGTGTGGATGTGACGATCGTGGAGATCGCAGAACACATCCTCCCTTACGAAGATTCGGATGTGGCAGAAGAAGTGAAAAAGGCCCTCAAAAGGAAAGGTGTTAAGATCCTGGAAAAAACAAAAGTTTCCTCCCTGAGCAAAGTCGATGACGGCTTTGAAGTCGCACTCGAAAATGGAGAAACCCTGAAGGCAGAAAAGGTCCTGCTCGCCGCAGGAAGAAAGCCCAACATACCGGAGGACGTGAAGGCTCTCGGAGTGAAGATAGAAAAAGGAGTCGTCACTGATAGCAGGATGAGAACGAACGTGGAAAACGTTTACGCGATAGGAGATATCAGAAGTGGAATCATGCTCGCTCATGTGGCCATGTACGAGGGAATAGTCGCTGCAAAGAACATCGCGGGAGAAGAGGAAGAAATGGATTACTCGGCCGTTCCAAGCATCATTTTCTCCTCTCCGGAAGTGGCATCTGTCGGTGTGAGAGAAAAAGACGTGAACCCCGAAGAAGTTGTGATCTCCAAGTTCCCGGTTTCTGCAAACGGAAGGGCAAGAACGATGCTTGAAAACATAGGGTTTGCCAAGGTCATAGCGGACAAGAAGGATAGAACAGTTCTCGGCATGAGTATCGTTTCACCATCAGCCACCGATATGATCATGGAAGGTGTCATCGCTGTGAAGTTCAGGATGAAAGCGGAAGATCTGGAGAAAGCCATTCATCCACATCCGACGCTGACAGAAACCATCCTGGGTGCACTTGAGGGGGTCTCAGGAAAGCCCATTCATCTGTGATACATGGCAGCACTCTTTCTTTAAAGGGCAGACACCGCACTTCGGAGTTTTGCTGCAAAATTTTTTCGCGTGTTCCACGATAAGCCCGTGAAACTCCTGGTAAAGGTGAACGTTCTCTGGATAGTGAGTCATGAAAAGCTCTTGTATTTTATCGTAGTCGTTCAGCTCGATGTTGAAGATTCTTTTCAAGAGTCTCTTGGTGTAGCTGTCAACAACGAAAATCGGTTTTTCCAAGGCGTAGAGCAGAATGGCATCGGCGGTTTCTTTGCCGATGCCTTTTATTTTGAGGAGTCTTTCTCGTAAAATATGTGTTGGAAGATTTCTCAAACGAGACAGATCGTAGTTGTACTCTCTGAGAAATTTCAACAGTTCCTTGAGACGCTTTGTTTTGATGTTGAAGAACCCCGCTGGTTTTATGAGCTCCACCACTTTTTCTTCCGGAAGAGAGTCCAGTTCTTTCAACAAGTTATTTTTTCTGACTTTGCTTTTGATGTTTTCCATGGCACGTTCAACGTTTTTCCAGTTCGTGTTCTGGGTGAGTATGGCGGTTATTACGATTTCCTCCGGTGTTCCAGGCCACCATTTCCCAACTGGTCCGTGTATTTCCAGTAACTTTCTGTAGAATTCTGTCAGTCTCATACTTAAAATTATACGGGGGGTGAACCAGATGAGTATCATCTACAGAAGGAGGAGTATCAGGAAATATCAGAAGAAAGATGTTCCGGACGAGCTGGTGAAAGAGATCATCCGCGCTGCCATGCACGCTCCTTCCGCGTGCAACCAACAACCATGGCATTTCGTTGTTATCAGAAACGAAGAAACAAAAAAGAAAATCGCGGAGATCCACCCTCATGCACAAATGTCTGCAGAGGCGCCCGTTGTAATCCTTGTCTGTGGAGATCCCACACTTGAAAAATGCAAAGGCTACTGGGTCCAAGACTGCTCTGCCGCCGTGGAGAACCTTCTTCTGAGAGCGACAGAACTCGGTCTTGGAGCCGTGTGGTGTGGGGTTTATCCAAGAGAAGGGAGAGTGAGGGCCTTTAGAGAACTTCTTGGAATACCTGAACATGTCGTTCCTTTCGCCCTCGTTCCGGTGGGATACCCCGCAGAGCAACCTGCCCAGGTGGACAGGTTCAAGCCCGAAAGGATCCATTACGAAAAATGGTGAAAAACATTAACAAACAGATCCATCTTTTTAGAATCTCCACTAACAATTTATTGAGATGTAACTAACCAAACCACAACATATTGTGGTAGAATTTCAACAGATCTCGCCGGAAGGGGGTCCTTCCCTTGTATGTGAACCGAATAGGAACTTTTCGGGATCATCCGGATCTCTATGGGGTGTCAGTTTACTTCCAGGGATGCGATGCGAAACCAAAGTGCTACATGTGCCACAATCCAGAAACATGGCATCTTTCAGAAGAATACAAAAGACCATCAGAGGTTGTGACAAAGATCATCGATGAAAAACTCTCGAGTCTTTTGAGGTACTTCCCAAAAGCCGCCCTCGTCTTTCTCGGAGGAGAACCCCTCGCACCGTACAACAGAGAAGAGATGCTTTCTCTTTCGAAGATGTTCAAGGAAAAGTACGGAGAACGCTTGACGGTTGTGCTGTTCACCTGGAGGCTTCCGAAGGACATCGTAAAAGAGAACCTTCTCAAGTACGTTCAATACGTGGATGAGTTTGTCATGGGAAGGTACCTCCACGCTTATCGTCAAGATGGATTTCCAGCTTCTAAAAACCAGATTCATATTGACAGGAGAACTTTTGAGAGAATGATAGAAGCAATGTTGAGGAGGGAACACCATGAAGGTTCAGTATTCGTTCGAAAGAGAATTTGAAGAACTGATGAGTGATCTTCTTTCCAAGTACGGTTATGAGATGTTCCAGATGGACGGCCTCGGCGACCAGCTCGATGTGGTAAAGTTCACAGAAGACTTCGTGAGACGGGGAATCATCGAGTCTACGATCGACGCAAACGCGAACGTCAGGGTCACAAACATCAGTACTTACTTCATCGAGATATCTAAGCCGCACACGTACCTCTACTCGCTGTACAGGATCTGGCAAAAGATGAAGGAGATGTTCGGAAAAGAGGTCGCAGACGAGTTTGTTGAAGCGCAGATAAACGGTGCCGTCTATCTTCACGACAGACACCACGCAGCTCTCATGCCTTACTGTTTCGCCTACACCCTGCAGCCCATAGTGGAGAAGGGGCTTCCGTTCATAAAAACCATAAAATCCGAGCCCGCAAAGCACCTGTCCACATTCATTCAGCATGTCATTCAGTTCGTGATGTTCGCGTCCAACCAAAGCTCTGGTGCGGTTGGACTTCCTGACTTTTTCGTCTGGATGTGGTACTTCGTCAAGAAAGACCTCGAGGAAGGAATTATTCCTCGCGACAAACTCGACTGGTACATAGAACAGCATTTCCAGATACTCACCTACTCGCTGAACCAGCCCATCAGAACAACGCAGTCTCCGTACACGAACTTCACGTACCTCGACAGAAACTACATAAAAGCGATTTTCGAAGGGGAAAGATACCCAGATGGTTCTTTGATCACAGACCACGTGGAAGACATCATCGCTCTGCAGAAACACTACTGGGAGTGGGTGTCAAAGGAAAGAGAGCGCCAGATGTTCACTTTCCCTGTACTCACAGCAAGCCTTCTCTATAGAGACGGCAAGTTCCTCGACGAGGACAGCGCTCGCTTCATAAACAAAATCAACATGAAGTGGCAGGACACGAACTGGTACATCTCCGACTCAATAGACGCTGTGGCGTCCTGCTGCAGGCTCACATCGTCTACTCAAACTCTGAAGAAGTTCTCACTCTCGAGCGAAGAAGAAGAAAAACTGAAAGGAAGGATGAACTCTATCGGTGGATCGGACCTGAACATCGGATCCTTCAAAGTGATCACGATGAACCTTCCAAGAATCGCTCTTGAAAGCGGCGGAGACAGAGAAAAGTATCTTCAGATTCTCAGGCACCGCGTTCAGCTCATCAAAAAAGCCCTCGCCGCAGTCAGGGAGATCATAAAAGAGAGAATATCCGAAGGACTTCTTCCTCTCTACGAAAACGGTCTCATGCTCTTGAATAGGCAGTACGGAACCATTGGTATCACCGGTGTATGGGAAAGCGCTTCGATCATGGGATTGACCATGGAAGGCATCGACGGTCTGAAATACACAGAAGAAGGGGAGAAGTTCATAGACAACGTTTTGGACACCATCCGAGAAGAAGCGGAAAAGGGATACCATGAGTACGGCTTCACCTTCAACATAGAACAGGTACCCGCAGAGAAAGCGGCTGTGACTCTTGCTCAGAAAGACAGATTTCTCTTCGGTGAGAAACAGCCGTTCGAGATCTACTCCAACCAGTGGGTGCCTCTCATGGCGAACACGGATGTTCTCAACAGAATCCGCTACTCTGGAAAATGGGACAAAAAGGTGAGTGGGGGAGCGATCCTGCATATCAACCTTGGAGAACCCTTCAAGACGGAGGAAGAATCCTTCAACATGGTGAAGATGATAGCGGACATGGGTGTGATGTACTTTGCGTTCAATACAAAGATCAGCGTATGTGAGGATGGACACGCGTTCTACGGGGAGAGATGCCCGGCCTGCGGAAAAGCCAAGGTAGACGAATACATGAGAATCGTGGGATATCTCGTTCCTGTTTCGGCTTTCAACAAAGAAAGAAGAGAAATAGAGTATCCCAGAAGACAGTTCTACGATTCGCTGACAATCAGAAGGTGATCAAGCCCCCGCACAACGCGGGGGTTTTTTGTGGTACAATTATTATTGAGAATTAGTTTCAACTTGTTGGAGGTGAGTTTCATGAGGGTGAGGCACTTTGAACTCCTCACAGACGAAGGGAAAACTTTTACTCACGTTGATCTTTACGGAAAGTACACCATCCTCTTCTTTTTCCCTAAGGCAGGAACGAGCGGCTGCACGAGAGAAGCCGTCGAATTCTCCAAGGAAAACTTCGAGAAGGCCCAGGTAGTGGGGATCTCCAGAGACAGTGTTGAAGCATTGAAGAGATTCAAAGAAAAGAACGATCTCAAAGTGACTCTCCTTTCAGATCCAGAAGGAATTCTCCATGAGTTTTTCAACGTTTTGGAAAACGGAAAAACAGTTCGATCCACCTTCTTGATAGACAGATGGGGCTTTGTGAGGAAAGAATGGAGAAGAGTGAAGGTCGAAGGACATGTTCAGGAAGTGAAAGAAGCTTTAGATCGACTGATAGAAGAAGACCTTCCACTGAACAAACACATAGAGTGGAGAAGGGCAAGGAGAGCGTTGAAAAAAGACAGAGTACCGAGAGAGGAGTTAGAACTTCTCATAAAAGCAGCTCATCTTGCTCCTTCGTGCATGAACAACCAGCCGTGGAGGTTCGTGGTAGTGGATGAAGAGGAACTCCTCAAAAAGATACACGAAGCACTTCCCGGTGGAAACTACTGGATGAAGAACGCACCCGCTTTGATAGCGGTTCATTCGAAAAAAGACTTCGATTGTGCACTTCCAGATAACAGAGATTACTTCCTGTTCGACACTGGGCTTGCCGTGGGAAACATTCTTGTTCAAGCAACACAAATGGGCCTTGTGGCTCATCCCGTTGCAGGCTACGATCCTGTGAAGGTCAAAGAGATCCTGAAAATCCCTGAAGATCACGTGCTGATAACCTTGATCGCTGTAGGATACCTGGGAGACGAAAGTGAGCTTTCCGAGAAACACAGGGAGCTGGAACGCTCAGAAAGGGTGAGAAAAGAGCTCTCCGAGATCGTCAGGTGGAACCTTTAGTCCTCTTTTCTCAGAACGAGTGATGCGGTGTAAAAGACAAACATAAGACCAGCTAAGAACATGATCACTGCGGTGATAAGGTACCTGCTGAACGGAAATATCTCAAAGCCCAATGAGTACCTGATGAGTTCCACACCGTACTTCACTGGAAGAAAGAGTGAGACAACTCTCAGATAATCAGGGAGGAACGAGACCGGAAAATAAACACCTGTTAGAAACATCATAATGGTGAAGAGAATCACAGCAACATTCGTTGCCACATCGGATTTCTTGAACAGAATTGATATCAAAGCTCCAAGTACGATGAAGGATAGAACAGAACTGACGACGGATATCAAAAAGAGGAACACGTTCAGTTCGTAGCTTGCTTTAAAGATCAAAGTTCCCAGCAGCATTATGAGAGCGGTGCTCAAAATTCCGTAGAACATCCTCGCTGAGATGAGACCAAAGACAAAGGAAAAGTTTCCAACGGGAGTTGCTTTGAGCCTCTTCAAAAAGCCTCTTTCACGATAGCGGGAGAACACGTCCACGGTTCCAAAGAGCCCGATCGAGAGTAGAGATACGGCGATCACACCCGTGAGGGTGTAATCGAAAGGTGTGAGCTCTCTTGCGGCTTTCAGAACTTCTTTTTTCACCATGATGACGGGATTCAGACCGTTGAGGAGCCTTGTGACCTTGTTTTTGAGGGAGATCTCCCAGGAGTCGAGAAGCGATTGATAGTATTCGTCCGTTGTGTTTCTTATAAAGATGATTCTTTCTTTCTCCACCACCGCCACTTCGTGGTAGTAGCCCTTCAACTCCTCGAGCGAGGTGTAAACATCTCCAAAATCCGAAAGATCGTAATCGACGGTCACAACTGCTGTTTTCACAGAATTGCCGGAACCGCCAAAAAGAAAACCAAAAATCAGAAGAAACATGACGGGAAAAGCAATGCTGAAAAAAGTGGAAATTTTATCCCTCCACGATTCTTTCCACATAGCAGAGAACAGAGCCAAAAACTCACTCAACCATCATCACCCTCCTCCAGTTCAAAAAAAAAGAGAACGAAAGAGAGTACTATCCACACGATCGGCACTAAAAAGTGATTCGAGTAAATCGTTCTGTATCCGAAAGATCCCCTCAGATAATCCACCAAGTAGGTTGCAGGATTTCCAAGAACAACCGCTTTGATCGGCCAAGGAATTCCGGAGACATCGAAGTAAAAACCTCCGAGGAACATGAACACCTGGTTGAACACCTGCGAAGCTGCTCTCAAAGCGGAGAAGGTTTTGAACAGAGACACCATGAGCAGAGACACACTCAGAAACGTAAGAAAGGAAAGAAGCACACCGCCTAAGAAGGATACATTGATGGGGAACTCTACTCCGTACACAAAACGTGCAAAGAGCGTCACAGAAGCGGAAGTGATGGACATGGCAAAAAGTCCGCAGACGACTATGGAGAAAAAGTAGTGATGACCTCTCAGTGGAGAAGCGAGGATTCTTTTCAAAATTCCCTGCTCTCTGTAGAGAGCGAGCTGATACGGAACAGTGAAGAGGCCGACGGACATCACACCCACAAGAAGAACGGCAGGAAGAATGTAGTGAGAGTAATTGATAGCCTGCCTTTCTTTTTTTCTGTACTCCACTTCTACCTCCTTTACCTTTCTTAGTTGAAGGTCGAGCGACTCGAGTATGTTAGAAACAACGTTCGCAAGGACAATGGATTCCTGCCTCTCCGGAGCGTAGAGAATGGTGATCTCTACAGGAACAGAGATCTTCGTTTTGGAAAAGATGATAGCTTTTGTGAAGAGATTGTCGAAGTTCTCCGGTAGAATCACACAAACATCGATCTTTCCGTATTTGAGGTCTCTTTCAGGGTTCTGTGTTCTGATGATCTCGATACCGGATGGGAGATGGCTGAACACACTCTCTACCAAACTACTCTCTCCCACAAGTCCTATCCTCAGGTTCATGTTAGAAGACATATCTCCGAAGATGGATACGAGAATGAGATAGAGGAGTATTGGAAAAAGGAAATTCCAAAAAAGAACGCTCTTAGTTCTGAAGTAATCGTTTTTCAGAATGGAAACAACAAGATGCCTCATTCTCTGAGATCCCTGCCTGTGAGCTTCAGGAAAACATCTTCAAGATTCGGTTTTCTTATCACGATGTTTGAAACGTTCCAATTTTTCAGGAGATCTTTTATGAGTTCTTCTGGGGCATCAGTTTCCACAACGTAGTGGTTCTCTTTTTTCTCCAAGTATCTCACGTTCACGTCCTGATCACAGTCAAACTCGACGACGGTTTTCAGCCCGGAAGAGCTTATGAGAGAGGAAGGAGTTCCTTCTGCTATGATCTTCCCGTGGTCTATGATGCAGACGTGGTCAGATAGTCTCTCTGCCTCTTCCATGTAATGGGTGGTGAGAAAGATGGTCTTTCCAAGATTTTTGAAGTGTTCTATGGTGTCCCATATCTGCCTTCTCGCCTGTGGGTCAAGACCTGTCGTTGGTTCGTCGAGGAAAACAATCTCCGGATCGTTGATGAACGCCACAGCCACTGCGAGTCTCTGAAGCTGGCCCCCAGAGAGTGTTTTCACCATTTTTTTCTCTATGTTTTCAAGAGAAAACAATCCCATCACTTCTTTGAGATCCAATCCCGTTCCGTACAGCCCGCGGAACAATTTGAGGGTTTCCCAAACGGTGAGGTTTTCAAAAAAGGCACTTTTCTGGAGACACACACCAATTTTTCTCTTCGTTTCTCTATCTAAGACATCCTTTCTCTCACCGAAATAGTAGATCTCCCCGGAGTCTTTCTTTCTGAGACTTTCGAGTATCTCAACGGTCGTGGTTTTTCCCGCACCGTTGGGACCAAGGAAGGAAAAACAGTTCCGCGTTCCACAGTGAAACTTATCCCGTCCACGGCCTTCACGTCACCGTAGTGTTTCTTCAGATCAACGACTTTCAAAATCTCCAGAAAAAATCCCCCCTTTGAATGTAATACTACCATACATTGAAACAAAAAAGCGCCCCTCACGGGCACTTTTGTTTAAAGGATGCATTGAAATTTGTTGAGCTTAGCGGAGATCATCGATACAAGACAAGTTTCCGTACCTCTAAGGAAGTATTGAAACTCGCAAAGAAATTCGAAACATTCGACGGAAAAATCGTGTTTCCATACCTCTAAGGAACTATTGAAACACGCTCAATTGAAAAGGCATTATACGAAAAGGCTCATAGTTTCCATACCTCTAAGGAACTATTGAAACTGAAGGAATGGAGAAGCGTAACAATCTATTATAACGGTTTCCATACCTCTAAGGAACTATTGAAACTTTTCCTCCATCGTTTCACCACCTTTCCTGTTGTATGTTTCCATACCTCTAAGGAACTATTGAAACCAGAAGGCATGCCATCCTGGTGTGGATCGCAACAGCAAAGTTTCCATACCTCTAAGGAACTATTGAAACAATCCAAGGTGGAGGTGGAAACATGAAGTTTCTTGGTTTCCATACCTCTAAGGAACTATTGAAACTCGCAAAGTAACAGTTCGATGAATTTCATATAGTTCTGTTTCCATACCTCTAAGGAACTATTGAAACCAATCTATGAATAACTTCCTCAATCCGTAGACCGGGTTTCCATACCTCTAAGGAACTATTGAAACATTAAATTGTCTTTTGGTATTGATATTGTAATTTTGTTTCCATACCTCTAAGGAACTATTGAAACCCTTGATGACTTCGAGTTCCCGATGTTGCGTAAGTTGTTTCCATACCTCTAAGGAACTATTGAAACGCATTCGATATCATCGAGGCAGTCATCTCAAACGCAATGTTTCCATACCTCTAAGGAACTATTGAAACGTCGTTTGTTGACTTTTTAGGAAACTCAAACATGCGATGTTTCCATACCTCTAAGGAACTATTGAAACGTGACTACTACGACTGGCACAGTGGACTATTTTGCCGGTTTCCATACCTCTAAGGAACTATTGAAACTCCATACGGCGTGTGAACAACAAACAATCTCTCCCCGTTTCCATACCTCTAAGGAACTATTGAAACTTTGCAAAACCCTCAGCATATTCACGAGGAACATACTCACGAGTTTCCATACCTCTAAGGAACTATTGAAACGGTGAACAGGTGGAAGGAGTTCAAAGCAGGCTTGAGAGTTTCCATACCTCTAAGGAACTATTGAAACTGTATAATATGTACTGCAAAAAGTGAACAGGGGGTGGTTTCCATACCTCTAAGGAACTATTGAAACCCGTTGAGTTCAAGAGAAATTATACCACAAACACACTCTGAAAGCAAGATGTTTTTTGACCTTCCATATCCTCCCTTTCCATAAACCATTCTAACACACAAGAGAGCACCTTCAAGTACTGTTTGGAAAAATGGAATAATTGCATAGTCAAACAAGAAAAGAACACAAGCAAAAAACAGAAGATAAATTATATCAACCTACGTCAGGGCATTTTGAGGTGTTTCTGGTAAAAATCGATTAGTTCCATGTTTCACAAATAGATGAAAGAAGGTATTCCTCAGTGTGTTAGAAGTTAACTACTAATTTCTCGAATTCAAAGCACTTACACGTCATCGATTACCACAAATTCTCTTCATATTGTCTCTTAATATCATCCATTATTCCCTTTTTAACGCATAGCTTCCGGTACCACAAACCCGCATGAAATTTTTCGTTACCGGTAATTGCATACTCTGTATCGTTCTTCCAATGCCAGATACACGCATCACCTACTTTGTGAATGATTGGAACTAACCTGGTTTGTATGCATAAAACATAATATGTTAAAACAAATATATTTCACACTAACACAAAAGCAAAGAACAGAGTGGTAAAATTTTTCAAAACTTTTTTGGAGGTGTTCTGAGGTGATCGTTCTTGTGTTCCTTGGGGGTATCCTCGCGGGCTTTTTAAATGTTCTTGCAGGTGGTGGCTCAATGATCACACTTCCCATTCTAACAGCGCTGGGACTCGGAATAGATGTTGCAAACGGAACAAACAGGATCGCCATAATACTTCAAAATCTTGTGGCAATTGAAAGGTTCAAAGCCAAGAAAGTTCTAAAAATAAAAGAAGCGATTCTTGTTGCTTTGCCGGCCATAGTGGGAGCGATTCTGGGAAGCTCCATAGCGGTTCAGATAGAAAAAGAGATGCTTCAGAAAATCGTAGGTGTTATCTTCCTCGTTATGGCCGTTTCTCTTGTCTGGAAACCCAGAATCTGGCTTGAGGATAGATTCGTCAAAAGAAACTGGGTTCTCATATACATCGTCTTTTTTCTGATCGGTGTTTACGGTGGGTTCATTCAAGCGGGGGTCGGTTTTCTTCTCATGCCTGCGATCGCTCTTCTTCTTGGATATGAACTGGTCAAAACAAACGCTGTAAAAGTTTTCATCGTGGCTTCTTACAATATAATCTCACTTGTGATCTTCATTCTGAACGGAAAGGTGAACTTCCTCTACGGTTTCATTCTTGCTCTTGGGAATATGACTGGTGCGTGGCTCGCTGCCACTTTCTCCATCAAAAAAGGTGCAAATTGGGTGAGATGGATCGTCTTTACAGCAGTAATCGTGGTTGGAATAAGATACGTTTTTTAATTAACTTTCAATCAAAAAGAAATAGAAGTGTGCCATGATAGAAGATGGAATAATGCATAAAGTGAGGGAGGTGTACCAGTGACAAAGAAAGAACCTGGAATAATCGTTGGTGTAAGCAACAGGCATGTCCATCTCTCAAAAGAGGACCTGGAGATTCTCTTCGGCAAAGGCTACGAACTCACCCCCATAAAAGATCTCAGACAGCCCGGTCAGTACGCAGCGAAAGAGACAGTGACCATAGTAGGACCGAAAGGCGCGATAGAGAACGTTCGCGTACTGGGACCTGTCAGAAGAGAAACACAGGTCGAGATCTCCAGAACGGATGCCTTCAAACTCGGACTCAGACCCCCTGTTAGAGACTCGGGAGATCTCGAGGGAACACCGGGAATAGTCATCATAGGTCCAAACGGCATTCTGGTTAAAGAGAAGGGAGTCATCATAGCAAAAAGACACATACACATGCACCCAAAGGATGCCGAACACTATGGAGTTAAAGACAAAGATCTTGTGAAGGTGATCGTTGAAAGCGGAGACAGAAAACTGATCTTCGATGATGTTCTCATAAGAGTGAGGGAAGACTTCGCACTGGAATTCCACGTGGACACAGATGAAGCGAACGCAGCGATGCTCAACACTGGGGACTTCGTTTATATCGTGGAGTTCTAAAAAAATAAAAAGGGGAGCGTTCGCTCCCCTTACTCCTGAACTTCCACCTCGATCACTTTCTTCTTCCTTTCTTCTTTCTTTGGTACCCTTATCGTGAGAACACCGTTCTTGTACTCTGCTTTGATCTTTTCTACGTCAACGTAGTCTGGGAGTCTGATTGCCCTTTCGAATTTTCCAGCGCTTCTTTCAACGTAGTAATAGTTTTTACCTTTCTGTTCTCTTTCGAGTTTCTTTTCACCAGAGATCTTCAAAATGTTCTCTTCAACCGTTATTTTGACGTCTTTTCTGTCTATGCCTGGGATTTCTACTTCTATCACTACTTCATCGTCTGTTTCGTACACATCCATGTCTGGTGCAAAGAACTCCTTAGCGGGTCTGACCTCCGTCCTGAAGAAGTCATCGAAGAGCCTGTCGATCTCCCTCTGGAGTTCCCTGAACGGCCTGAAGATGTCTTCTCTTCTTCCAAGGAGCATCGTGTCACCCCCTTTTCACTGGTTCGATGTTTCTCCACCAGTTGCAGATTTGTAGAGGTATTCTCCTATCTTCATACTTTCCTTCTGGAGATCATCGAAGAGCATCTTCACTTTTGGTATGTCGTTTCTGTTTATCGCGTCTCTGAGTTCTCTGATCATGTCTTCGAGTCTGGACTTGAGATCCGCTGGTATCTTATCTCCGTGTTCTTTCAGAGTCTTTTCTACGCTGTATGCGAGATCGTCTGCTCTGTTCTTGAGTTCGATTTCTTCTTTGAGACGTTTGTCCTGTTCTTCGTATCTTTTCGCATCTTCTATCATTCTCTTTATTTCGTCTTCGGAGAGCTTGTGTCTTCCTGTGACTACCATGGACTGTTCTTTTCCAGAACCGAGATCTTTTGCGGAAACGTGGACTATTCCGTCGCTGTCTATGTCGAACGTGACCTCTATCTGAGGAACACCCCTCGGTGCCGGTGGAATTCCAACGAGTTTGAAGCTTCCAAGGAAGATGTTTTCCCTCGCAATCGGCCTTTCACCCTGATAGACTCTGATTTCTACTTCGGTCTGACCGTCTTCAACCGTTGTGAAGATCTTGCTCTTCCTCACGGGTATCTTGGTGTTCCTCGGGATTATCGGTTCGAAGAGTCCGCCTTTGACTTCTATTCCGAGTGTTAGTGGTGTTACATCGACGAGAACGATATCTCTTCCCTTTGCTCCTTCGGTGCCTGCGAGTATCGCCGCCTGAATCGCTGCTCCGATAGCAACTGCTTCGTCCGGGTTGACGCTCTTGTTGGGTTCTTTTCCGAAGAACTCCTTTATGAACCTCTGCACCATTGGAACTCTGGTCATACCGCCGACGAGTATGATTTCGTCGATATCCTGTGGTGAGAGCTTTGCATCGTTCAGTGCCTGTTCGATTGGGCCTCTTGTCATTTCAACGAGATCTCTTGTGAGCGATTCGAAGAGACTTCTGGTGATTCTCATTTCAAGGTGCAGAGGCTGTCCGCTCGGAGAGACAGCGATGAACGGCAAACTCACATCGGTTTCCATCTTCGTTGAAAGCTCTATCTTGGCCTTTTCGGCAGCGTCTCTCAATCTCTGAAGCGCCTGTCTGTCTTCTCTGAGATCTATTCCGTGCTGTTTTTTGAATTCCTCTGCCATCCAGTCGATGAGTCTCTGATCGAAGTCGTCTCCACCGAGGTGGTTGTTACCAGCTGTAGCGATGACTTCGATCACACCTTCTCCTATCTCGAGTATGGAGACATCGAACGTTCCACCACCGAGGTCGTAAACCAGCACTTTCTCTTCTTTTCCAGCTTTATCGAGTCCGTAAGCGAGGGCCGCTGCGGTTGGTTCGTTGATGATCCTCAAGACCTCAAGACCTGCTATGATTCCAGCCTCTTTCGTTGCCTGTCTTTGGGCATCGTTGAAGTAAGCGGGACAGGTGATGACGGCTTTCTTTATTTCACCACCGAGGTACGCTTCCGCGTCGTTCTTCAGCTTCTTGAGGATGAACGCGCTGATCTCCTGAGGAGTGTATTCTTTATCGTCTATTCTCACTTTGTAATCAGTTCCCATTTTTCTCTTTATGGATTTTATCGTTCGTTCAGGATTGAGTATCATCTGTCTCTTGGCGGGTTCTCCTACGAGTATCTCTCCACTCTTTGTGAACGCAACCACGGATGGTGTGACCCTGCTTCCTTCAGCGTTCGGTATCACTTCAACTGTACCGTCCGGTTTCATCCAAGCTATAACAGAATTTGTCGTTCCAAGGTCTATTCCCACAACGAATTCTTTCTTTTCTGCCATTGTGCCACCTCCTCAGAACCTTTTCTCATCCATGAGAAATTATAGTGAGGCACAGAATGGGATGTCAAGGGGTCGTATGAGAATTTGTACAAACATATATTCGTCTCATAATGATGGAAATCGAATATATAATTTTTTAGAAACAATATCGTATAGCAAATGAAACTTTTGAATGATAATAACAATTCAGATCGAAAGTGAGCTATAATTTGTTCTGTCGGGGAGGGATCGAAGTGAAGATCGCGGAAATCTCTTCGAGAAGACCCATAGCCATCTTTATGCTGTTGACAGCTGTTGTCTTCCTTGGTTTCATTTCGTTTCAGCATCTCAAGCTGGATCTTCTTCCTCAGATAGAGTACCCTTACGCTGTTGTTATAACCACGTACATGGGAGCGGGCACGGAAGAAGTCGAAGAACTCGTAACCAAACCTCTTGAAGGGTACATTTCCTCAACTCCGGGTGTTAGAAGGTTCACCTCCATGTCGATGGATTCCGTTTCTTTCATCCTCGTCGAGTTCGACTGGAATGTGAAAACCTCCGAAGCCGTTGGAAGACTCTCAAGGTACGTAGATCTTGCCACTCGCGACCTGCCAGAGGGTGCGAATCCTGTGGTCGTAGAGTTCGATCCTTCCTTACTTCCCGTGTATGCTTTCTCAACGGAAGATGACTACGAAGATGTCGTGTCGAAAATCAAAAGACTGCCGGAAGTCGCCAGTGTAGAAGTGATGGGAAAACCAGAAAAAATCGTCGAGGTTATACTTGATCAGGAGAAAATAAAACGGTTCGATGTTGATCCTTCGTTGATAGAGACCATCCTTTCAGGGAATCTCGTTTACCCGTTCGGCTATGTGAGCGATTCTGAAGGAAACATTTACCCCGTTTCCGTCGATGGCCGGTTTGAGAACATAGAAGATCTCAAAAACACAATAGTTGGTTTCAGGGGAGTGAAATACCAGTCCCTTCTGCAGGGTAAGGTACCGAACATACTCGTTCCCGTGAGATTGAGAAACATAGCCGAGGTTAATATAACGAACGAAAGCGTTCAGGGAGAAGTCAGGGTCAACGGAAAGAAGGCTTCTCTCATCGCTATCTACAAAAGAAGCGGTGCGAACACCGTCAAAACTGTCCGTGAAATAAAGAGGATACTGAGAGATTCCAAAATAAATTACATAGAGGCCATGAACCAGGCTTATTACACTGAAAGAGCGATCGACAATCTTCTCAAGAATCTTCTCTACGGCTTCATCGCGGCTTTCGTGGTGGTTTTGATCTTTTTGAAGGATTTCACGTCAACCATCGTCACTTCGTTTTCCATTCCGCTGTCCCTCACGATCACCTTTGTTCTTCTTTACGCCTTCGGCTTGAACCTCGACACGCTCACGCTGGGCGGTCTCATCATGGCACTGGGAATGCTGGTGGACAATTCCATAGTCGTGTTTGAGAACATATACCGCCATCGCTCCCTCGGTGATCCAATACCGGACGCTGCGAGAAAAGGTGCGGGAGAGGTGTGGCTGGCGATTCTTGCTTCCACACTCACAACCGTTTCTGTTTTTCTTCCCATGGTGTTCTTCACAGGTTTTGTAGTGAGACTGTTCAAGTATTTCGCCATTGCGTTCGTCTTCGCACTTTCTTCTTCGCTGTTCGTATCTACAGTCGTCGTTCCAGCGGGTACAAGGTGGATAAAGCCAAGAAGAGGAAAACTCACCGAAGCACTGCAAAAGCATTATCGGAAGGCATTGGAATGGTGTTTGAAGAGAAAGAAACTGGTCCTGGTGATTTCTTTTGCTCTGGTTGCAATCTCCGTGATTTACCTTCTTTCGAAACCTCTGGGTTTTCTCCCGTCTTTCCAGACGAATCTCATGGTGATAGATGTGAAACTTCCCTCTCAGTCGTCTTATGAAAAAACCACCGAAGCTGTAGAGCAAATAGAAGATTACCTGAACAAACACAGAAACGAGTACAAAATCTCTTCTTTCTACTCGGAAGTTGGAATAACGAATATCTACTCTCAAATAATGGGAAGGGGACAGAACGAAGCAAGAATAATGGTGAACCTCGGAGGAAGCAGGAGGGAATTCGCGAAAAACAGAGAGAAACTGAAGAATGCCATCTCCCAGCTGAACATTCCAGAAGCGAAAATAGAAGTTCTTGAGCAATCACAGCAGATATACGAAATTCTGGGCTATCCTGTGACGATCGAAGTGAGAGGAGATGATCTTTCTCTGATACAGGAAAAAGCAAAAGAAATCTTCGAGCGTTTAAGGGAACTGCAGGAAGTCAAAAAGATTCAGATAAGAAATTCCTTTGAAAAGGAAGTCCTTCATGTGAAAATAGACCGGAACAAAGCCCTCATGAACGGTGTGGTGACAGGCCAGGTCTTTTTGGATCTCCAGACCTACCTTCTCGGGAAGAAAATCGGAACACTGAGAACGGAAGAAGGAACACTTCCCATCGTTTTGAAAAAGGCAAAATCTCTATCTCCCGAAGACTTATCGAAGATTTCGCTTACTGGTCTCAAAGGGGATGTCTCTCTTGGTGCAGTTTCAAACATATCGAGGGAAACACTTCCTTCTATAGTGGAACACTCCGATGGAGAACGTGTTGTTTACGTAGATCTGGTGAGTATAGAAGGTTCAATCGGTGAGGTTGCAAAGAAAGTAGAGCAACTTTTGAACGAAACGGATCTTTCTGGTGTAAAAGTGGAAATCACCGGACAGAAAAGTTTCATGGACGAAGCGTTTTCGGAGCTTCAGTATGTTGTTTACATAGCGATCGCACTCGTATACATGATCCTCGCTGCGCAGTTCGAGTCTTTCACACTGCCTTTCATTATATTCTTCACCATACCCTTCGCTGTCGTTGGGGTTGCCTTCGCGGTTTTCGTGAACGGATACTCACTGAATGTACCCGTTCTTGTTGGTCTTCTCACCCTTTCGGGAACGGTTGTGAACAACGCCATCGTGATGCTGACAAGAATAGAACAGATAAGACAGGAAAAAGGTCTCTTAGAGGCCACACTTGAAGGTGCTCAGAGCAGGTTGAGACCCATCCTGATGACCACCTTCACCACGATCGTTGCGCTTCTACCAACTGCACTTAGCCACGCAGAAGGATCGGAAATAGAGTCTCCAATATCGTGGGTGGTGATCTTTGGAATGCTTATATCCATGCTGTTCACTTTGTTTGTGATCCCTGTGATCTACACTGCGATCAGAAGAAAAGTCAGAGTATAGATGAGAGCTTCTCAACTATCTTCTCACAGCTTTCTGGATCGCGCACAGCAACGAATATGGTATCGTCTCCTGCGAGAGTGCCCACTATCTCGTCTATGTCGAGTCTGTCTATAACCCGAGCGATACCGCTTGCGGTACCTGGTATCGTCTTTATGACGATGAGATTCCCTGCCCTGTCTATACTCTCAACGAAGGATTTGAAGTTTCTTTTCAGCTCTTTCCATGGATCGATCACAGGGGTTTCATCGAGAAGTTTGTACACGTAGTTTCCGCTCTCGTCCATGATCTTCACGGCACCTATCTCTTTCAGATCTCGAGCGACGGTCGGTTGAACAGCTTTTATTCCATATTTTTTCAGTTCTTCTACGATCTGGAATTGATTACTTATTTTTTTCTCATGTATAATCTTCCTTATCAGTTCCTGTCTTCTCTTCTTTGAAATTTTCAATTGAAAACACCTCCGAAGAACATTTTTGAAAGCATACAACTATATATATAGCATAAATATGAAAAATATGAACAGAAAATTCAATTTTTATGATGTTGTTATCAAAAAAGTAACGTATTGGTTTATCAAACGAAAAAAATGATTGCTAAGATAATTGTGGGGGGTGGGAATATGATCAAGAAGGTCAAGACGGGAATTCCGGGGATGGACGAAATCCTTCACGGCGGAATTCCTGAGAGAAACATCGTGCTCATCTCTGGAGGACCCGGTACCGGAAAGACGATCTTCTCTCAGCAGTTCATATGGAACGGTCTTCAGATGGGAGAACCCGGCATTTACGTCGCGCTCGAGGAACATCCCGTTCAGGTGAAGAAAAACATGGAAGTTTTCGGCTGGGATGTTGATCCTTTTGAGAAGGAAGGAAAGTTTGCCATAGTTGATGCGTTCACGGGCGGAATCGGTGAATATGCCGAGAAAGAGAAATACGTCGTAAGGGACATAGACGATGTAAGAGAGCTCGCCGAAGTGCTGAAGAGAGCGGTGAAGGAAACACAGGCAAAAAGAGTTGTGATCGATTCTGTAACCACTCTCTATATCACGAAACCCGCAATGGCAAGAAGTATTATCTTCCAGCTCAAGAGAATACTCTCCGGTCTTGGATGTACATCGCTCTTTGTGAGTCAGGTGTCAGTCACTGAGAAGGGATTCGGAGGTCCTGGTGTTGAACACGGAGTGGACGGTATCATCAGACTGGATCTTGATGAAATCGATGGAGAGCTCAAAAGAAGTTTGATCGTCTGGAAGATGAGAGGAACGTCTCACTCGATGAGGAGGCATCCGTTCGAAATAACCGATAAAGGAATCGTCATACATCCTTCGGAGGGGGGTGAAGAAAAATGAAACTCAACTTCAATCCCGTGACCAAAGAGGAGATTCACCAGCTCGAGATCGCTTTGCTCGTTGGTACACTTTTCAGAAAGGAAGTGCTCGAGGAGATCAGAAATTCTGCTGAGAGGCTCACCTGGGTTGACAGCCTGGCGGTGGCCGCCGGTGCCCTCGCAAGGGCAAAGGCAGGAATGACAGCTTCCGAAATAGCAGAGGAACTCGGAAGGACAGAAGCAACAATCAGAGAACACGTCAAGGGAGAAACCAAAGCCGGAAAATTGGTAAACGAGACTTACGAACTCTTGAAGGAAGGAAAGTTGAATGTGGAAGGATTGATAGGTGAAGGCACACTTGCTACTACTGGCAACGAAAAACTTCAGGAAGCCAAGAAAGAGCTCGAAGAAATCAAACAGAGAATTGAAAGTGTGATTCAGAAACTGTAGAGCGGGGGATCATTCCCCGCTTTTTGTGAACAGAAGAACCACTATTCCTCCTGAGAGAACCGCAAAACCCAGTGTCGAAAACATAAGAGAGTAAGACTTTTCTGCGAGCAATCCCGCCAGGAAAGGTCCGATGGTTGCTCCAAGAAATCTGGCAGAGCTCAAAAGACCAAGTGCTCTTCCCCTCTGAAGGTAGTGGAATCTTCTTCCAAGAAAATTGTTCGATCCGTTGATGAAAGCTCCAAAACTCGCTCCCAAAAAGGCATAAGCCAGCACTGGTGCCCAGTTCTCAGGTATCATCATGAGAAAGGGAACCAGTGAAGACATGAAAATGCCTAGAACACTTATGAACTTCGGATCTGTTTTTTCAACGAGTTTTCCAAAGAAAAAATGTGATGGTATCTGGATGAGTGGATTCACAGCCGTGACGAAACCTATCGTTGAAGCACTATAATGAAATCTTTCGTTTAGATAGACAGCTATCAATGACATGGAGCCGGAAGTTCCCATCTGCCTCAAGAGACTCCCCAGGTACAGTGCCCAGATTCCATGCTCCATTACCTTTCTTCCAAAATGAAAGTCTTCCTCTTTCTTCTTTTGGATCTTCTCTTCTTTCAACCCGAGAGCAGGAATCACGGATACTGCCACGACTATCGAAAAGAAAACAAAAGCGAGTTTCAGATCCATGAACATCAGCAGAAAACCTATGGAAATCCTGCTCAGAAGCATCCCAAGTGAATTTGAAGAGTTGTAAAGTGAAAATCCAAGTGACATTCTCTTTGCAGTGCTGCTGAGCGCCATGGCAGCGGGAGGATACATTCCGTTGAAGAACGCTATGATCATAGAGACGAACAGAAAAGCAGAGGGAACGTTTATGACCGCGTACAGAGGATAAAAAGCAGATGCTAGAACGAGGCTCAATATGATGAATACCTTTCTTTTCCCAATTTTGTCCGAAATTCTTCCCCAGAAAACGTTAGAAAAGGTGTTCATTGCCCCTTGCAAACTGGAAAGGAGCCCTATCATAAAGAGAGTTGCTCCTATTTCTTTCATGCGAAGCTGTATCAGAAGATTGAAACTCATGGTGCCCATAGAACGAAAAACATTGGTGAGAAAGAACATCCTTCAACCCTCCAGCAATTAGTTCGGCATGTGAATTATTTTATCACAACAATGAGAAACATCAAACATCAGAAAAATGAAGTGTAGAAGAAACCCGCCTGAAGCGGGTTTCTAATGAATTTGAAGATCATTTTAAAGATTACAATTTAAATACTTCCATCCCTTTTTCTAATTTTCCTGCAATCTGATCCAGTTTATTCATGGCTTCGGACAGTGTATTGACAGCCTTGGCCTGTTGTTTCATCGCTTCTGCGATTTCGTTCATTTGCTCCGCTACTTCTACCATTGATCTGCTTGCGTTGTCCATGGCGCTGCTCATTTCCTCAGCTGCTGCACTCTGCTCTTCAGCTATTGCTGCGAGATTTTGAATCTGCGACACTATGCTGGATATTCCCTGAGCTATCCTGTCAAACTGGCTCGCTACAACTTCTGCTCTACTGCTTATGTTCTCCACTGCCTGCACCGTTCCTCTCGTCTCTTCGTTCGCTTTCACCACTTCCTGGCTGATCTGATTCAATATCTGTCCTATTTTTTCCGTCGCACTCTTGCTCTCTTCTGCAAGTTTTCTTATTTCATCCGCCACAACTGCGAATCCTCTTCCCGCTTCTCCCGCTCTCGCCGCCTCTATTGCCGCGTTCAAGGCAAGAAGGTTCGTCTGCTCTGCTATCGAGTTGATCGTATCGAGTATCTGTCCTATGTTCCTTGCGTGTTCGTTCAACTCCTCTACAACACTTGCTGTTTGTTCTGCCCTGCTTCTTGCCTGTTTTATCATCTCGACTATTTCTTTGATGGCCTTCTCACCTTCTTTTGCTGATTCGCTGACCTGTGTAGATTTTTCTGAGAGATCCTGAGCTGCTCTGGAAACGTTTTGAGCGCTCGCTGCTACTTCCTCAACCCCACTCGTCAATTCCTGAATCGATGCCGATGTGTTACTCACGTTCGATTCTACATTTTCCACCTGCGATGTTACTTCCTCGATAGTTGAACTGACTTCCTGAGCTACGGAAGCCACACTTTCTGCGTTTCGTTTTATTTCAGATGAATTGTTCTTTATGTTTAAAGCTATTTCTCTGAGGGATTTAACCATATGTGTTAGAGCATTTCCAAGTTTTCCGATTTCATCCTTTGAATTGAGCTGGATTTCGACAGTCAAATCACCTCCAGCAATCTTATCTGAGATAGATGCAAGGTGTTTGAGCGGTTCCGAAATATATCTTCTCGACATGAAGAGCGCAAAGACTATTGCAGCAACCAAAGAAACAAGAGTGATGGTTATAAGAACCACCGTGGATTCTTTCACTTCGCTGTAAACGATTTCTTCTGGTACCACGATAGCGTATATCCAGCCGTTCGGTAGTTTTTTGTACCCAGTTCTTCTTGGAATACCATCGAACACGTATCCAAACACGCCGCTTTCCGATCCTGCATGCCACTTTTTAAAGAAATCCGTGTCTTTTATGTTTTCGCCTATGTAATCCCTTTTGCTGTGAAGAGTGATAGTACCATTTTCATCGACAAGAGCGCTCATATATCCCTTTTCTACACCTTTTTTGAAGAGCTCATCAACCAGTTTTGAACAGTCAAAATCAAGGCCAAGAACACCTACGATTTCCTGACCGATCTGGACCGCTTTTGCGATTGTTATGATGGTTTTTCCAGTTGAAGCATCCGCGTAAGGATCGGTGATGACGATTTTACCTAACTTAGCAACTGCGTCTTTGTACCATGGTCTCACCCTTGGATCGTATCCTTCTGGAAGTTCTTGCTCTGGAACCAAATACATCCTTCCATCTTTCAAACCTACATAGACATTCATAACGTTTGGGTAGCTCTTCAGAACTTTCTCGAACAAGCTTTTCACATCTTCTTCGTTGGTTTCATCGCTGTACAGATTGATCACACTCTCATTGCGAGAAAGTAAGTCCACGAGTTGTGTGTGTGCCTGTAAGAAGTTCCATAGTGCATCGGCACTCCCTTCTGACTGTGTCAGGAGGTTTATATCAGTTTGTTCCAATAGCTTGCTTCTAATCGTTATCGTACTTAAAGTGCCAACAAACGTTATACCTGCGCCAAGTATCAGTACTATGATCATGATTTTCCAGAAAACAGGTAATTTTTTCATGGTAATACCTCCTTTGTGCAAAATTACAACTGTGATTTATCGTATCTTCACCTACTACCCGTCTGCCTAGGAACAAGAGACTTTATCCACTCGACAAAAGCGGGATAATTCCTCGTCTGGACATAAATTCTTCCTGGGCCTGTGAAGGTACACACCAGACCTTCTCCACCGAAGAGTGTGGATTTCAGGCCACCAAATGTTCTGACGTTCCACTTCACCGTTCCATCGAACGCCACAACATGCCCTGTGTCAACGGTGAACTCTTCTCCCGGCTTGAGCTCTATCGATTTTATTCCTCCAAAAGAAGAAACGGCCACATCACCGTGACCAACGAATTTCAAGAGAAATATTCCTTCACCAGAGAAGAATGACTTCAAACCACCGAATGAAACGTCCATTTCCACCGAAGGATCACATGCCAGGAAAGAAGTCGATTGAACGTAGAGGATGTCTTTCAGAGGTATCACGTCTATATCTCCCGGAAGCTGAGGAGCCAGACCGACTTCACTTTCTCCGCGGGAGATGTACGTGTTCATGAAAAAGCTTTCCCCGCCCAAAATGGCTCTTTTGAGGGCTTTCCAGACACCTCCCGTTGCTGAAGTGTTAACTTCGATGGGTCCTTTCATGTAAACCATCGCACCCGGTTCTACCACAACACTCTCCCCAATCGAAAGAAACACCTTCAAAAGAGCGTAGCTACCTTTCAGTACGATTTCGTACTTCACCCTTTCCCCTCCTTCTGTAAAACTCACAGTGATTCTTCAGAAAGCACTCTTCACACAGAGGATTCTGCGGTTTGCAGATTCTTCTTCCGAATTCGACCATAGAACCGTTGATCGGCCCCCAGAGATCTTCCGGGAGCAATTTCTTGAGGGCTTCTTCTGTTTCTTCCGGTGTTCTTGTCTTCACCCAACCCAGTCTGTTGCTGATTCTGTGAACATGCGTATCAACCGCGAGGGCAGGTTTTCTGAAACCCACCCACAGCACTATGTTCGCTGTTTTTCTTCCCACACCGGGAAGTTTGAGCAGTTCTTCCAGCGAATCGGGAACTCTTCCGCCGTACCTTTCCACGAGGATCCTGGATATCTCCACGATTCTCGCGGCTTTTTGCCTGTACATCCCGGACTCCTTTATCAAATTGTAGAGATCCTCTGGTTTTGCCTTTGCGAGTTCCTGCGGTGTTCTGTAAACTTCGAAGAGCTTCTTCGACGCTTTCTCTGTGTTCTCGTCGCGCGTTCTCTGGCTCAGGACAGTGGAGATGAGAACTCTGAATGGATCCGTTTCTTTGTGGTTCCTTGGAAATCGCTTCACGATTTCTCTTGCCAGCTCTTCTATCAAAGTACCACCTCACAGTTTTTCCATGAGACTCCTGTAAGCAACGTAGGTTTCGAAGAGGTCCGCCTTCGAGGAGATTTCAAAAGGAGAGTGCATTCCGAGAAGGGCAGGTCCCATATCGATCACATCGGATCCTCTCTCAGCAAAGAACTTGGCAATTGTTCCTCCTCCGCCCTGGTCCACCTTCCCGAGGGTGGCCACCTGCCAGATGACTCCCTGTTCGTTCAGCACTTTTCTCACACGAGCTACAAATTCAGCGTGCGCGTCGTTCGTGGAGTATTTTCCCCTTGCACCCGTGTACTTCACAAGAGCAACTCCGTATCCCAGTTTCGGAGCGTTGTGAAGATCGTGGACATCTTTGTAAGGAGGATTCACGGCAGCGCACACATCTCCGGAGATGACAGAGGTATTCTCAAGAACTTCATCGAGCACGAACTCCGAATCTTTCGCACCCTGCATTTTCAGAATTTGTCTGAGGGCTTTCAAGTAGAATCTGGCTTTTGCTCCCGTGTTTCCGTCGCTTCCTATTTCTTCCTTGTCGAAGAAGATCACACCTATCGATTTTTCGGAATTTGCAGACAGAAGCGCTCGAAGAGCTGTGTAGGCACATATCCTGTCGTCCTGTCCATACGCTCCTATGAGACTTCTGTCTATTCCTACCTCTCTCGGTGAGAAAACAGGAACCACTTCTATCTCACCGCTCACGAAGTCCTCTTCGGTGATACCGTACATCTCGTTCAAAATCTTGAGAACGTTCGTCTTCACCGCTTCTTTTTCTTCTCCACTGAGGGGGATCGTTCCGGCTATGAGCATGAGGTTTTCTCCTTTGAACTTCTCAGAGATCTTCGCGTCCTCTTTGTCGAGATGTGGAAGAAGATCCGGAATCGTAAAGACAGGATCATCCGGTTTGTCCCCTATGTGGATTTCTATCTCCGTCCCATCGTTTTTGAAGAGAACACCGTGTATTTCAAGAGGAATGCTCAGCCAGTGATACTTCTTTATTCCTCCGTAGTAGTGTGTTTTGAACAGGGCTATTTGTTCGTCTTCTATCAACGGATTGGGTTTGAAATCCAGCCTCGGAGAATCTATGTGCGCAACCACAAGGTTCAGACCTCTTTTCAGGTCATCCACCACACGAAAGGCGGCGATGGCTTTTCCCCGGTTCACAGCGTAAACTGTCATGTTCATGGGATCCCCCGCGAAGTCTTCAAGAGGAACGAATCCCGATTCGTCGAGGATTCTCTTGATTTCTTTCACCGTCATCCTTTCGGTTTTTGCTTTGCTCATGAATTCTATGTACTCTTTCGAAAAGGCTTCTATTTCCTCCTTCTTTCTGTGGTGCCAGACATTCTTCCTTTCCATCTTCATCAAACCACCTCCGTTTTGTAAGGCTTCATTTTAACTCCCTCAAAGACAACCTCTTCCCCTGAAAGATTGTGAAACACCTTCAGAGAATACTGATCACCGTAGAGCCTGTACACAAGAAACTTTTCTTCCTTGCGTAGAAATTCGATTTTTGCCCGATCGATCCACTGGTTTTCTTTTCTGAATCTCATCCATCTCATTGTGTGTGAAAGAATCGAATCGGGATTTCTCTTCTGGTATTCCACAGAGATGCCGGAGAAAGGCCCGTTGTACGCGGGCCACTTCCAGAAGGTCTGTCCCTCAACACACATATTCTCGTTCCACGGGAAAGGATCCAGAACGACTTCCGTGTTTGGTTTCTGGTAAACTCCTTTCATTCCAAGCTCGTCTCCGTAGAACACGAGAGGAACTCCCGGGAGAGTGAAAAGAATGGAAATCGAAAGTTTGATCTTTTCTTTGCTGAAGCCTCCTTCAAAGCTTGCAAGCCTTGACATGTCGTGATTCGAAGTAAAATTCACCGGGAGGTAGTCTTTGCCGACAACGGCCCTTTCGATCGACTCTATCAGAACTCTTGTGTTCTCTTTCCATACAGCTTCCTTTATACAGTGGGATGTGTCAAAGTTGAGCATGTAGCCAAATATTCTGCCGTGTTCATCCACCATTCTGGCCTCTGCCCATATTTCCGCGAGGAAGATGCCCTTCAAATCGGAAAGAAAGTACTTCCAGAAGCGAACGTTCTGTTCGATCGTGTCCCTCATGTGCTTTGCTGCGTCGAACCTGAAACCATCCACTCCCATATCAAGAAGGTGGAGAACCAGCTTTTTCATTTCATCGAATACCTGTGGGTTGTCGTAGTTCAAATCGGGTGAAAAAGGTCCAAAGAGTCCTCTGTAGAACCTTCCATCTTCCAGGGGATGCCAGATCTTTTCTCCATCCCACTCTCTTCTCTCGTCCAGATCCGTCTCTTTGTTTGCCCATACGTAGTAATCTCTGTAGTGTGGATCTCCTTTCAGCGCCTTCTGGAACCACGTGTGGAGAAAGCCTGTGTGATGGATGGGAAGGTCAAGAACGACTTTTATTCCGCTGTCGTGGAACGCCTCGAGCATCTCTTTGAACTCTCTCACGCTACCGTACTCAGCTTTGAAAGAATAAAAATCCACCACGTCGTACCCGTGAAAAGATATGGAGGAAAAAACAGGCATGAGCCAGACAAAGTCAATCCCCAGTTCTTTCAGGTAGGAAACAGCGTTTTTCAATCCCCTGAAATCTCCCACACCGTCGAGGTTTCCATCCCTGAAAGATCTCACGTAGATCTGATAGCCTATCATCCCTCTATCCTCCTTGGCTCAACAAGAATGGTTTTGTAGTTCGTGTATATCACCATACCGGGTTTGAACCCCTTAGGTTTTCTTACATATTTTATAAACGTGTAATCGACCGACACTTTCCCGGAGTTTTTTCCCTTCGAGTAACCGGCTGCGAGACTCGCCGCATACTCCACGACTTCCTGAGGCACCTCCTTTCCTTCTGTCTTCACCACAACGTGAGCTCCCGGCATTTCATGAGCGTGGAACCACAGGTCCTCCTTCGAGGAAGTTCTCACGAGTTCATCGTTCTGTTTGTTGTTTCTTCCTATGAGAATTTTGAATCCGCCGTAGTACACCTCTCTGAAACGGGTTTTCTTTGATTTTTGTTTTTTCGTTTTCCTCTCTTTCAGGAGTCCAAATTCTCTCATTTCTTCTTCTATCTCTTCGAGTGTTTCCAGATCTTCCGCGTCTTCGATCGTCTGCCACAGCTGATAGAGATACTCCTTTTCCCTCTGTATTTCTTCGAGTCGTTTTCCCACCTGTTCTTTTTTTCTCTGCAGTTTTTTGTAGGCGTTGTAGAACTTCTGAGCCGTCTGGGCAGGATCTTTTCCCACATCCACAACGATCTTTTCGTTTGTCTCCCAGTCCGTGAGTTCGACCTCTCCGGATTTTCCCTTTATACTCCAGAGGTTCTGAACGATGAGATCGCCGAGTTTTTTGTATCTTTCGGCTTTCTCTGCTTCGGAAAGTTCCCTCGAAAGTTTTTCTTCAAGATCCTCCAGATCTTCAATTCTATTCACAACCACTTTGATAAAACGATTTTTGGTGTTTTCAAAGGTGGATTTTTCTTCTTTCCATCTCACAAATTCGTTGATACCCTCGGAGGGTTTTTCAAAGTATCTTTCTTTGAGATCCAGCATGGTGAATCTGAAAGCGGAAACTTCCAAAGGATGTGAAGCTTCGTAATAAACAAACACCCCCGGGAGTTCCAGCTCCTTTTTTATCTCCTCAAGAACTTCGAGTATCTTCCCTCGATTCACAGACCTCCACGGAGTATTCAGCTCGTAGCCGGTTCTGTGGATCAACTCCTCCACGGAGGCGGGAGAAAAGCCTTCAAGAAGTGAAAGGAGAACGTTTCGAATCGTTTTTTCACTCTCTGGGGGAAGTTCTTTCAATTCAAAAATAGATAACTTTCCAGAGGGAAAAATCACGAACTCCCTGCCGGGAAGGATTTCTCTCTTTTTCGTTACGATGCGTCTGTGTGTGTCAACGATTCTTCCGTCTCTGATCAATATCATGTTCGAGTGAATTCCCATTATTTCGATGTAGAGCTCTTTTTGAACGATTCCCTCTATCTCATCGAATTTCTCGAAGGAAAACCGCAGTGTTCTGTCCATCCCAATTTGTTCTACCTTTAGAAGTTTCGCACCTTTCAGTTCCTTTCTCAGAAGCATCGTGAACGAAGAGGGCATCTTCTCCGATGCCTCTTCTTTTTCAGCGATCGTTACATGGGAAACATCGGGTCTCAAACACACCCGAACGGTCGCACTTCTGAAAAGAAAATAATAATCAACCGTTGTTGGTTGATAGATCTGCCTCAAGTGTTCTCCTTCGAGTTCCTTTAACTCTCTGACTGCTTTGTGCAGAAGCAACCCATCGAAGGGCATATCAATCGACCTCTATATCGAACTTTTCTATGATCTCAAACACCTTTTTTATATCCTCCGCGTGCTCTTCGTTGCCACCAGGGGTTTCAAGGATCCACGGAACTTCCTGGATCTCTTTGAAGGAGAAAAACACGGCAAAACCTTCTTCACCTATGAATCCGCTTCCTATTCTTTCGTGTCTGTCTTTTGCCGCTCCGAGGGGGTATTTAGAATCGTTCAGGTGTATCATCTTGAGTCTTTCCAGGCCAAACAGGGTTTCTATTTCGTTTAGCAAGGCTTCGACACCCTCCTTTTTTGTGATGTCGTATCCAGAGTCGAACCCGTGACACGTATCGTAGGTGACAGCCACACGGTCTTTTTGATCGACGAGATCTCTGATCTTTTTCAGTTGATCCAATTTGTAACCGATGTTTCCTCCTTTTTGTGAGACGTTCTCAAGGAGAATCACCACATCTTCGGTGCTATTCAGCACCTCGTTCAATCCTCTTACTATTCTTTCTGTTCCTTCTTTCTCTCCTGTCCCGAGATGGCTTCCGGGGTGAATATTCAGATACCTTATACCCAGCTTTCTGCAAATTTCCACTTCTTTTTTCAAAAGTTCAACGGACTTCTGCCAGATGTCCTCTTTTGGACTGGCAAGGTTTATGAGGTATCCACTGTGACAGAACGCATTTTCCCAGTCGATTCCGTATTTTTTCATCTCCCGTTTGAATTTCGTGGTGATATCGTCAGAAGGAAGTTTTGCACTCCAGGAGCGAGCGTTGTGAGGAAAGATCTGATAGGCATTCCCCCCTATGTTCACTGTGTCTTGTGGTACCCTGTCAAATCCTTTCGAGATAGGCATGTGAGCTCCTATTTTTATCATGCTTCTTACCCCTTTCCCGCGGTGATATAATGAAACGGTGTATGGGGGTGGCATCGTGTGGACCATCGCGCTCGTCGTCGTAGGATTCACTCTATATTCATTTTACACCTGGGCGTTTCTTGTTCGTCACAGAAAGATCATCTCGTACATAGAAAGAGAGATTTTAGAATTAGAAGAAAGAGAGAAGCTCTTCAGAAGAGAAGTTGTCTCAGGAAATGACTTTGTCAAAGAAAAGTACGAGAAGATTCTGAAGCTCCTCGAAAAGGCCAAGGAAGACTACAACTTTGAGGTGGAAAAATTCAACAGAAAGCTCAAATCACCTCTTTATTTCATACCCGCGCGGCTTTTTGGGGAGGTTCCTTTGGAGAAGAAAGATTAAACTTTCTTTTTGCGCTCTTTCCATATTTTCTCCGCTTCTTCTAAGGAGATCTTTTCTTCCCAGAACAGCCAGGGTTTCCTGTGTGAGATCTTTTCTACCACCTTCTGAATGGCTCTTTCAAGATCTATTCCATAATCTCTCTGTGCCACTGCTGCCACGAGAAGCGCGTCGTAGATGAGATCCCCTACCTCTTCCTCGAGATTTACGAGGTCGTTTTTCTTCACAGCTTCAGTGACCTCTTCTATCTCAGAAGCGAGGGCTTCAAGCAAAGTTTCAATGCTCTGTTTCTCTAACCAGGGACACTTTTCTAAACTCCTTTCGATGATTTCAAGAAGTCTTTCTACCATCTCATCAGCTCCCTCAATCCTTCAATGAGTTTTATATCATCGTCGTAACTTCTTCCCTTCAATGTCAGGTATCCACCCACTATCATTCCGTTCGCACCAGCGAAGAAAGCAAGAGCTTGAAAATCTCCAAAATCTTCTCTTCCCGCTGCTATCTTTATCGTCACGTTTTCACCAAGAACAACTCTGAACATTGCTATTGTTCTTATTCTCTCCACAACATCAAGCTTCTGAAAGTTTTCAAAAGGAGTTCCCCGCATCGGTATGAGGAAATTGATGGGGACGGAGTCAACTTCCAGATCCTTTAAAATCTTTGCCAGTTCCAATCGATCATCGAAGTTTTCTCCTACTCCGAATATCCCACCGCTACAAACTTCCAGTTCGACATTTTTTGCGTTCTCCACGGTTTTCACTCTGTCATAGAAAGTGTGGGTGGTGCATATATTTCGGAAAAAGCCCGGTGAAGTTTCCAGATTGTGATGGTATCTGTCAAGGCCGTTCTCCTTCAAATACCTGAGTTCGTCTTTCTCCAGTACACCAAGAGAGGCACAAATCTTTAAATAGGTGTTTGCTTTCAGAAACTCAATGATCTTCGCTACTTTCAAAATTTCTTTTCTGGTAAGTCTTTTCCCGGAAGTGACAATGCCGAACCTAATAGCTCCCATTTTTTCTGCTTCTTTTGCTTTCTCAAGGATACTCTCTTTATCTAAAAGAGGATATTTCTTCACTCCAGTATTGTAAAGGGAACTCTGAGCGCAAAATTTACAATCTTGATCACAGATTCCAGATTTTGCATTTACGATACTGCAGAGATCCAACTTGAGGTTGCTGGTCATTCTATTTGCTTTTAGAATCAGCTCTTTTGTTTCCATGCTCAAAATTTCTTTCAATTTCATCACGCTCCTAAATTCGATGAATTCTATAATATATTATAGGAAGTTCTTAAAATTTGCATCACAAAAAGGAGGTGAGAGTATGAAAATCGGATTCCTCAGCAGATGGGGTGCCACGTGCGGTGTGGGGATGCACGCAGAGATACTTGCAAGAGAGTTCATCAGAATGGGACACGAAGTTGTGGTCTTTGCACCAACAGAAGAGAGTGCCAGCAAGGAAGTTAAATACTACAAAAGAACGGAAGCCCAGGATCCGGAGTTCGTGAAGAGAGAGATCTACACGGAAGTGGACAACGTAACAGAGGAGGGCTGGGTGAAAGAAGAAGAGATTTTAAAGGAAAACCTGGACCTGCTCATAATAGAAACCTTCTGGAGAGTTCCGGTAAAACCACTCACCAGGCTCATAGAAAAGCTGAAGATTCCGGTTATTTCCGTTTTCCATGAAGCAAACATCTTCAAAGCAAGAGAAGTGGTGAAACTGCCCTGCGATAAAATCGTGGTTTTCGATAGAAGGTTTTACGATGAGATTCTGGAGTTTTACGAGATCCCCCGGGAAAAGGTCGAAGTGATCAGCTACCCGGTTATGAAACCCTACGATGTGGAACCAGAAAGACCCGTCAGTGAAGACAAGTTCCTGTTCTTTTCGTTTGGAAGACAACCCGTCGAAGAATACTGTGACTTCCTCAACGCCCTGAAAAAACTCAGAAAGAGATTCGACAACGTTCACTACTGGATCATCAGGTCAGATGGAAGGGTGGATTACGAGGCTGAGTGGATCACTCAGTGGCAGAAAAGACCAACCGTCGAAAAACTCTACAGTTATCTGAAGGGATCGAACGTACACCTTCTACCAAAAGGAAACACTCCGAACGTTGTTGTGTCTTCTACCCTGTATCAGATCATAGCGAGTGAAACCCCCATCGTCATAAGAGACAGTAGATTCGTTGAAACCATAGAGACCGACGCGTACGGATTCGGCCCCATCGTGAAGTACAGAAATATTCACGATCTGGTTCACAAGCTCGAGCTTTTGATGCTGGACAGAGAGCAGGTCGAGGATATCAAGAAAGAAGTGAGGGTTTTTGTGGAAAAGTACGGCGGTGACAAGATCGCTCAGGAATTCCTGGATCTTGCAAAGACCATCACCAAATGAGGGGGTAGCCTCCTCATTTTTTCACCAGCACCCTTATAACCCCGGGGATTATTGAAAAGAAAATCTTCTTGGCCCAGAAAGATTCACCATCGAATTCCACCGGTTCATCTCTTTGAAACTCCACCACCACCTTTTTCGCCTGATAACCCTCCACCCCGGGATGTTCCAACAGCTTTCCGTTGAACACCCTGTGCAGGTTAGCCAGGATTCTCAACTTTCCTATGTCGTTTATCACTGTCACAGCAAGAAGGCCGTCGTCTGGCACAGCGTGGGGAAGTTGGTTCATGCCTCCTCCATTGTATTTACAGATCCCAACGTTCATGGAAAAAACCCTCTTCTCCCACACCTTTTCATCGATCTGGATCCTGGCAGTAGGGGGATCGTATTCGATGATAGAGGAGAAAATCCTCGAGAAGTAAGAAACGCGGTTCTTCCTCTTGAGAAGGTTGGTCCTGTAGGTCACAAATCCGTCGAAGAAAAGGCCTGCAACATTCACGAACGCGCGCTTTTCTATCTCTCCGCTCGCTTTTTCGTATTCACCTACTCCCAGATCCTGAACGAATTCTTTTCCATCTTTCAATGTTTTGATCGCTTCTTCGATCTCAAGAGGAACGCCGATCGTTCTCGCCCAGTCTTTGCCGCTTCCGAACGGTATCCACCCGAAGACAACTTCTCTTAAATCGTATCCGTTCAAGAAGATCCCGTTTACCACCTCGTTTACCGTTCCATCTCCACCGAACGCTGCTATTCTTCTGTATCCCTCTTTGAAAGCCTTCTTTGAAATTTCCATCGCGTGACCTGGCCTTTTTGTGAAGGCAACCTTGTGATCTATCCCGTGTTTCTTCAGAAGATCTTCGACCCTGTCCCAGATTTTTCCAGCTCTTCCTCCACCCGCAGCGGGATTGTAGATCAGGAATACCATGTTCATCCCCTTCCGATCAGAGCAAGCAGAATAGATACAGCAAAGGCTCCAAGACTCACAGAGAGAAACTGCCATCCTTTTTTATCGTAGAACTTTTTCTTTTGATTCTGCTTCTTCTTTATAGCACGTGTTCCAAGATCGAAAAACACTATCGCGATGAACAAAAGTCCAAAACCGGCAAAGAACAGAAAATCCGATACAAATCTCAAAGTCTCACCTCCGCAGGGGATATTCTACCAAAAAAAGGGCAGGAAATCCCTGCCCTTCTTTAGTGTTTCTGATTCCTTTACTCAATAAGGCTTCAAGGATTCTTTATAGATTGCTTCCACCAGATTCTCATCTACTTTCATTGGTGCCAAATTCAGCAGAAGATCTAATGCAGGAGTTTCAAAAGCAAGCCTTACAAGTTTAGGGATGTCTTTTTCAGAAAATCCAACATCCGCCAGTTTCTCTTTGACACCCAAGTTAAAAATCCACTGTTCAAGTTTTGAAGCAGCTTCTTCCGCTTCATTCGGTCTTCCTTTTAAATCAGGAATTATAGGCTGATATACGTAAGCAAGTATTTGTGGTTTCGCTTTATATGTGTATTTAAAAACAGCTGGAAGCAGCATAGCAAGTCCCAAACCATGAGGAAGATCGGGTTTGATAGCACTCAGCGGATGTTCAAGAGCATGCGTGAGATGTAGCATACCATTATCGAAAGAGATACCTGCTATTGCAGAAGCATACATCAGGAAGTAACGCGCTTCTAAGTTATCAGGTTTTTTGAGAACCTCGGGTAAGTATTCAGATATCAATTCCACAGTATTTCTTGCAAGATTTATTGAAAATGGATTTCCTAAAGAAGTTGTAGCTGCTTCTGTGATATGATTCAGTGCATCAAGAGAGGTATAAATACTTTGTTTTTCTGGAAGACTTTTAGTTAGCTCTGGATCATCGATAGAGAAGGTTGGATAAATGCAATCATAGGCTATTGGTGGTTTGTATTCTTTTTCCAGAATAGATGCCACTGCAAATCTATCGACTTCTGTTCCTGTACCATGTGTTGTGTTTATGGCAATTATGGGTTTTGCTTTTTCGGGTATGAACTTTTGTTCATACAATTCTTCAGCTGTTTTTTCAGGATACTCAAGTAATATTGCGACACTTTTTGCAGTGTCGATGGGGCTTCCTCCGCCTATTCCTATCACGGCTTGAGCGTTTATTTCAAGCGCTTTTTTTGTAGCCTCGTTTATCTGTTCGGTTGTGGGATTTGGTGTCACATCATCATAAACTACGTATTCTATACCTCTCTTTTCCAAAGCAGGCTTCACTTTATCCCATGCACCTGTAACTTTGTACGCAACTTTGTCACTAACAACTACCACAGACTTTATACCTCTTTCCTTCAGAAAATCCAGTATATCCTCGATTTTAGCTAATGCACCCGCCCCAAAGTAACAAGTCGTTTTTGTTCTTATTTCAATTACATTTTTGATGTTAATCTCTTTGGACCACATAATCTATCACCGCCTGATTTTCATTGTACCCGGACTTTCTTCATTGTGAATTTCATAACAATTACATTTGTGAAAATTTTCTCACACGACTATTCTCACCTCGTATCCCTTTGCGATCAACACCCTCTCTATCTCTTCAACGTGTTTTTCATCGACCGTCTCAAGCTCGAGCTCTATTTTGGCAAAACCAATGGGAACTTCCTTTGCGGAGCGATTGTGAAAAACGGAAAGGACGTTTGCGCCGAGTTCCGCCACTATCCCGAGAAGCTCTTTCAGGGCACCAGGTCTGTCCATCACGAACGTTTCTATGAACACTTTCCTTCCGCTCTTCACGAGTCCTTTGTTTATGATTCTGTCTATCATGTTCACATCTATGTTGCCACCGCTTATCACGATCGCTACCTTCTTTCCCTTCACATCCAGTTTGTTCAAAACAGCGGCCACCCCCACTGCTCCTGCACCTTCAGCAACCACCTTTGCTTGCTCAAGAAGGAAAAGGATGGCATCCGCTATTTCTTCTTCGTTCACCACGACCATCTCATCGACGTACTTCTTCACCAGCTCGAAGGTCAGGTCACCGGGCTTTTTCACGGCTATTCCATCGGCAAGCGTGGGTTTACCCTCGACCCGCTCTGCCCTGCCCCTTCTCAGTGAAGCGATCATGGAAGGCATGTTCTCCGTTTGAACGCCTATTACTTTAACCTCAGGATTCATCGATTTGATCGCAACGGATACTCCCGAAATCAAACCACCTCCACCAACGGGCACTACCACCACTTCCACATCCGGAAGATCTTCCATTATTTCCAACCCTATGGTTCCCTGCCCAGCGATGACATGAGGATCGTTGAAGGGATGCACAAAAACCGCACCTGTTTTCTCCTGTATTCTGAGAGCTGCTTCGTAGGCCTCATCAAAGATGTTCCCCTCAAGAATCACTTGAGCTCCAAGATTCCTCGTTTTGGTGATTTTAGAAAGAGGAGCGTACTTCGGCATCACGATGGTAGCGGGAATACCGAAGATTTGAGCAGCAAGTGCCACTCCCTGCGCGTGGTTTCCAGCGGACGCGGCAACGACTCCTCTCTTTCTTTCCTCTTCGCTCAGGTGGGCTATTTTATTGTACGCTCCCCTTATTTTGAACGAACCGGTCTTCTGGAGATTTTCCATCTTCAGGTAGATCTCTCCACCTGTCACTTCGCTCAGAACAGAGCTGTAAGCAAGAGCGGTCCTGTGCACCACATTCTTCAGCGTTCTTTGGGCTTCTTTTATATCCTCGAGTGTGATCACGAGAAACACCTCCCGGTTTTCTGAGCAACCACAGTTTTAATCTTACTCCAGGCCCGAACTCGTTTGAAAGAAGGAGTTTCTCATTTTGCTTGTGAGAAATTCACACTTTTTTCACAAAGAAGAGTATAGAATTTTACCGTCAAACAATCGAAAAAGGAGGTATTCGTATGAAAAATCTCTTCGTGGTGCTGTTGTCTCTCGTTTCTGTGCTGAGCTTTTCTGTTTCTCTGAATGATGTTCTTCAAACCGCTCTTGCAAGCAGTACAGATTATCAAATCGCGCAGATCAACTTAGAATCCGCGACGATGGACTACGAAAAAGCAAAACTCGAAGCAACGAACAAGAGATCAGAACTCTCCGCAGAACTCAGCTACTACAACAACCTTCAAAGCTACAGAAACTCGCTGAAATCCGCTTATCAAGATGTTCTGGGAAGGATTTTCAATCTCCTGACCGCTGACCTTTCCTACGAAATCGCACAGCTGAACTTCGAAAACGCCCAGGAAGACTACAAAACCAGTCAGGAGCTTTTCAAGAAGAATCTCATTTCCGAGAACGACCTGAAAGATTCAGAGCTCACCCTCGAAGAAGCCAGCAACAACCTCCTTTCCGCCCAAAAAGACCTTGAAGAAGCCCAAAAAGATTATGAGGAGATCTTCAGCGTGGAAGTGAGTGAAATAGAGCTTCCTCTCATCGATTATCAGAACCTTGTGAGTGAAGACGAATACCTCGACAATCTTTCTTCCGTCAAGATCGCGGAGCTGAACATGAAGATCGCTGAATACGATCTCAACAACCTCTCCGCTTCCGCTTCGAAGTACGAACAGAAAAAGGCAGAGCTGAATTACAAGAAATCAAAGATGAACTACGACGAAGCTTTGAAAGAAGCAAAAGACAGCTATAAGAGCACCCTCGATTCTCTGGAAATCGCCTTCTTGAATTTGAAAGTACTGAAAGAAAAGGTTGACCTCAACGAGAACATCCTCAAAGATTACCAGGAAAGATACGAAAAGGGACTGATCTCAAAGAAAGAACTGAACACCCAGAAGATCAATCTTCTCAACACCAAAAAGAACTACTTCAATTCGCTACGCAGCTACTACACTTCGATCGTGAACTTCCTGATAGACGCTGGAAAAGAAGTCTCCTTTTGAAGAAGGTGGTAAGAAATGAAACGATTTTTTCTGGTTTTTCTCCTTGTTCCGGTTTTCCTCGTGGGGAACGTCTTCGATCTGTTCGAGGAGAACCTGAAAAATTCGTCCGGTTACTGGTCGAGTGTGGAAAAGTTCAAAGAAGCACAGCTCAACTACAAACGTTACACAAACTTCTGGAATCCTGAGATATCCGTTTCATTGGGAAAGACAGGTATCACCATAACAGAGGATGGTATCTCTGATTTCTCAATATCTCCAATTGTCAACTTTGTAAACATCTACGGATTCGAGCTCGGACTTTCCTTTCCGATCTCCGTGAACACTGACGACTGGTCTTTTAACTTCGAAGGAACACAGCTCAGTGTGTCCAGAAATCTCAAAACGGAATACACAGTGGACAAGTTGAAGACTGAGGCAAACTACCTTTCCAGCAAGTATTCTTTGAAATCCACAAAGAACAGCATTTTCATCCAGACCGTCCAGGACATATTCGACTGGTACTACTACACAAAGAAGATCGAGATACTCTCGCAGAGACTTCAGGTGTTGAACGAAAAACTCAGCAAGGCAAAAGATGACGACGAAAAGAAAGCTCTGGAAAAGCAGATACTCTCCACTGAACAAACCCTGAGAAGCGCAGAATACAGTCTTCAGACGATTCAAACAAAGAACATCGACGAAGAAGTGTATCAGAAAACAAGAAAGTTTCTCGAGGGGGTCACTCTGCCGGCCACCACTCTGGAGTACAGAGAAGACCTGAAAGCTCTGGAGCTTCAAAAGAAAGCCGAAGAGATAGAAAAGAAAACATGGTTTCTTCCGTATCTTCCGGATCTGACGTTCTCGTTCAACTACGACTTCGAAGAGAACGAGTGGTCGATCGGAATAGGATTTCAGATGACGCTCTGGGACTTTGGAGAAAGAAAACTGGAAGCAGAGAAAAGAAAATCCCAGCTGGTTTCTCTGGAATATCAGGAAGAGGTGAAAAACATAGAAAACTCGTTGAACCAGGTACTCGTCAACATTGCCAATCTCGAGTCTCAGCTGAGACAAAAAGAAATCGAACTGGAAGATCTGGAGGAAAGCTCCAAAACAAACGATCAGCTTTTCAGGAAAGGCTTCCTGAGTGAAGAAGACTACACTCTCTCGAAACTCGACTACGTGGAAGGAACTCTCGAGAAAGAAAATCTGGAAAATTCATTGATTCTGGAAAAACTGAAATACATAAGCATCTTAGGATACGATCTTGAGAAATTCCTCAAGGAAGGTGATCAGAATTGAAAAAGTGGATAACCCTGCTGATCATAGCAGTACTGGTGGTCCTGGTGATCGTTGTGATCTTTTTGAACAGAGCCAGTGCCCAGACCGTTTCTGAAAAAGACGCCACTTCAACACAGGCTCCTGTCTATCTCACCTACACTGTGACGAAAGAGAATGAAACTGTAGAAATAGTGGGTCAGGTCACCGCCGATACGAAGAAAGTCACTTCCAAAGTATCTGGAGACGTTCTGGAAATTTACGTGGAAGAGGGAGATGTGGTTCAGGTAGGTCAGAAAATAGCAAAGATAGACGACACAGATTATCAAATCAGTTATCTTTCCGCTCTCAACAGCTACAAAACTTCTCCCACCGAGATCAACCGTTTGAATCTGGAGAAAGCAAAAGAGAACCTGGAGAACACAACGGTGGTTTCGCCTGTGAATGGAGTAGTTCAATCGGTCAATGTGGATGTGGGAGACAGAGTATCAGTTGGTACCAGCATAGTCACGATAGTGGAAACAGATACCCTCAGGGTGGAAGGTTCCATCAGTGAATACGACCTCAAGAACGTTAAAGAAGGAATGAAGGCTGTCTTCACCTTCGAACAGCTTGGCCTCACCCTGACCGGAAAGGTGAAAAGAATCAGTCCTGTTGCGGAAACGTCCGGTGGAGTTACCGTGATACCGGTGGAGTTTTCTTTCGATCAGATACCTCCCAGCTTAGTGATACCTGGTCTCACGTGCGACGTGGAAATAATCATCAAAGAAGCTACAAGTTCTTTCTTTGTACCAAAAGAAGCGGTCAGTCAGGATCAAAACGGTTACTACGTGATGAAACAAACACCCCAAGGACCTCAAAAGGTGTATGTTGAGGTGGGTGAAGAGCTGAACGATAAGATAGAAATCAAAAAGGGTGTTTCCGAAGGAGACGTTTTGCTTCTCATCCCGTCACAGCAGGAAATCCAGAGACTTCGAACAAGACAAGGTCTTCCAATGTTCGGCCCCGGAGGGGGACGAGCAAGATGAAAAAGGTGATGGAGCTTGTCGATGTGTGGAAAATATATGACCTGGGTGAGGTGAAGGTCGAGGCTCTTCGTGGTGTTTCTTTCAAGGTGTTCGAAGGAGAATACGTGATCATAATAGGACCATCTGGAAGCGGAAAGTCTACACTCCTTCACATTCTTGGATGTCTCGATCGTCCTACAAAGGGAAAGGTACTCATAGAAGGAGAAGAGGTTTCGAGGATGGGTGATCGAAGGCTCGCGCAGGTTAGAAACAGGAAAATAGGCTTTGTCTTTCAGAGTTACAACCTTCTTCCCCGTCTCACCGCTTTGGAAAATGTGGAGCTTCCAATGATCTACGCGGGTGTACCGGCGAAGGAGAGAAAAAGGAGGGCAAAAGAGCTTCTGGAATTGGTCGGTCTGGGAGACAGACTCCATCACCGGCCGAATCAGCTTTCAGGAGGTCAGCAACAAAGAGTTGCGATAGCGAGGGCTCTGGCAAACGATCCTGTCTTCATCCTCGCAGACGAACCAACGGGAAATCTGGACACAAAAACTGGCGAAGAGATACTGGAGCTGTTCAGAAAACTCCACGAGATGGGAAAAACGCTGGTTGTTGTGACTCACAACCTCGAGATGGTGGACGAAGGAACGTGCATCGTGAGAATCAGAGATGGAAAAATCGAAGGTGTAGAACGTCGAGGTGTTGTGTATGGAGATACTTAAAGAGGTTCTGAGATCACTTCTTGCCAACAAGATGAGAACGTTTCTATCGATGCTCGGTATTGTGATCGGAGTGACCGCCGTTATCATGGTGATGTCTCTTGGGGCAGGTATGAAAGAAAGCGTGACAGAGAGGCTCACTTCGCTTGGATCGAACATCATCATGATCACACCTGGATTCACTGGAGGAAGAGGAGGTACGATCGCTCAATCGGTGGAATCGCTCGAGGAAGACGATGTAGAAGATATCCTGAAGATGTGCCCGAGTGTTGACAAAGCGATCGGTCTTGTGAATGGAAGTTTCCTTGTTCAGTACAGAGAGACAAACACCAGATCTAACGTGTACTCTGCACCAGCTGATATTTTCCACATTTTGAATCTGAAAGTCTCTTCTGGAAGGACCTTCTCCCAGGAGGACAACACTGCCAACGTCGCGATCATCGGACAAGAAGTGGCGTACAACCTGTTCGGAAACGAAAATCCTCTGGGCAAAAAGATTTACCTCGTTCAGGGAAATAGAAAACTCGTCTTTGAAATCATTGGAATCTTCGAAAGAACCGGTAGCATTCTCATGTTCAACCCAGACAACATGATTCTGATCCCCTATGAAACGGGAAAATTCAGGGTCTTCCAGACACACGGGAAGGTTTCCATGATACTCGCAACAAGTAAATCCGCGGATGTTGCTCAAAGGGCAGTCATGGAGATAGATCACCTGCTCTACACAAAGTTTCACGAGGAAGAAAGTTACTACAACATCATCACTCAGCAAGCCATCTTGAACGTGGTCTCTGAGAGTGTGTCTATCATCAACCTTGTTCTCGTTGCAATCGCCGCTGTGTCGCTGATCGTTGGTGGTATCGGTATCATGAACATCATGCTCGTCTCTGTTGTTGAAAGAACCAGGGAAATAGGTATAAAGATGGCTATAGGAGCATCAAGACTCAGAATTCTTTTGGAGTTTCTTGTGGAAAGCGTTGTGATCACATTCGTTGCTGGTGCCATAGGTGTTGCTCTGGGTATCTTAGGTTCGAACACGATAGTTAACACCTTTGGCAGTCAGTACGGATTGAAAGCCGTGATAGATCCGCTCTCTGTGATTGTTGCATTTGGAGTTTCGGCAAGCGTTGGATTGTTCTTTGGGTTCTATCCCGCATACAGAGCCTCCAGACTGAGTCCAATAGAAGCCCTGAGGTACGAGTAATTTAACCGGATAGCGGAAACACAAAAACAAACATTTGCCCCGAAAGGGGCATTTTTTGTTTTGTATCAGATTTCCATGCCTCTAAGGAAGTATTGAAACTTAAGATGTCTATACCGGGCATTCTACAAAACAGCGTTTCCATACCTCTAAGGAATTATTGAAACGTTGAGACCATTCGTCAGGATTTTCGGGTGAATAGTGTTTCCATACCTCTAAGGAACTATTGAAACTAAAGGATATGAGATACTCACTACTGAGAAATCATTGTTTCCATACCTCTAAGGGACTATTGAAACTCACGTCTTTTACCGCATTACCCATTCCCGAAACCAGTTTCCATACCTCTAAGGAACTATTGAAACCGATTCGCTTCTGAAGGAGGAATAACGGATTTCTTCAGTTTCCATACCTCTAAGGAACTATTGAAACTCAAAGAAAAAGTTGATTTTTTCAAGGCGGAAGATGGTTTCCATACCTCTAAGGAACTATTGAAACTGTATTCGGCTGGCTGCTGCTACAGCAGAGTACACAGTTTCCATACCTCTAAGGAACTATTGAAACAAGACCTCACGTGGCTCGATGAAGACGTGACAGCAAGTTTCCATACCTCTAAGGAACTATTGAAACCGTTCAGTACTTTTACCCTTGGGAGGCTTTTACAGATGTTTCCATACCTCTAAGGAACTATTGAAACCGTACACTATAGAAATAGATCAAGTCACGACTCTAGAGTTTCCATACCTCTAAGGAACTATTGAAACACTTGAAGAGTACTTCTCATCTCCCGGTTATACGTAGTTTCCATACCTCTAAGGAACTATTGAAACTGGAAGGTGAGGAGCTGTCGATTGTTTTCCAGAAGTTGTTTCCATACCTCTAAGGAACTATTGAAACTAGGGATTGTCCACCTGGCACCCGTGGGAACTTTCCAGGTTTCCATACCTCTAAGGAACTATTGAAACGAAGGGAGCGTTGTGGCAGATCTGCTTGCTGGAAATGGTTTCCATACCTCTAAGGAACTATTGAAACTTATCCTGCTTCATATACTTGCTTTCGTCCACTTTTAGTTTCCATACCTCTAAGGAACTATTGAAACCCGTTGAGTTCAAGAGAAATTATACCACAAACACACTCTGAAAGCAAGATGTTTTTTGACCTTCCATATCCTCCCTTTCCATAAACCATTCTAACACACAAGAGAGCACCTTCAAGTACTGTTTGGAAAAATGGAATAATTGCATAGTCAAACAAGAAAAGAACACAAGCAAAAAACAGAAGATAAATTATATCAACCTACGTCAGGGCATTTTGAGGTGTTTCTGGTAAAAATCGATTAGTTCCATGTTTCACAAATAGATGAAAGAAGGTATTCCTCAGTGTGTTAGAAGTTAACTACTAATTTCTCGAATTCAAAGCACTTACACGTCATCGATTACCACAAATTCTCTTCATATTGTCTCTTAATATCATCCATTATTCCCTTTTTAACGCATAGCTTCCGGTACCACAAACCCGCATGAAATTTTTCGTTACCGGTAATTGCATACTCTGTATCGTTCTTCCAATGCCAGATACACGCATCACCTACTTTGTGAATGATTGGAACTAACCTGGTTTGTATGCATAAAACATAATATGTTAAAACAAATATATTTCACACTAACACAAAAGCAAAGAACAGAGTGGTAAAATTTTTCAAAATTCTTGGGGAGGAAGATGATGATTTCCATATTCTTCGGGAGTTTCCTTGTGGGGCTTTCCGGTGCGGTCGCACCGGGCCCTCTAATGATGATAGCCATATCCCAGAGTGCAAAAGGTTGGAAAAACTCTATAAAACTGATATCCGGCCACGTTGTTCTGGAAGCTTTTCTTGTTCTCCTGCTGGTTCTTGGCTTTCAATGGGTCCTGAAATCTCCGCTTGTGACAAAAGTGATAGGTCTTCTTGGAGGATCTTTCCTTGCTTTCATGGGGATTTCTCAGCTAACAGCCATCAAAGGTGAGATCTCACAGGTAGAAAAAAACGATCTGAAAATCCCCCTTCCCATCACAGGAGCTCTCGTTTCACTGTCCAACCCGTACTTTCTTCTTTGGTGGATGTCCGTCGGCAGCGCTTTCCTTGTCAAAGCGCAGACATCGTTTCTGGCTGGGGTTACTGCCTTCTACTTCGGCCACATTCTCTCAGACATTCTCTGGTACTCTCTGATAGGTGTCTTTGGAAACACCATATTGAAATCCTCACGGATCTATAAAATAGTGATGGCCGTGACCGGTCTGTTCCTCATCGGTTTTGGTCTTTTCTTCGTGCTTGATTCTTTCAGGTGAGTTCTTCCAGTTTCTTTTTTATGTACTCCAGAGCCAGAAGGTAACCGTACACACCAAGTCCGCTTATCTGACCGTCGCACACCTCAGCCGTAACGCTCCTTCTTCTGAACTCTTCCCTCCTGTGTATGTTCGATATGTGAACCTCCACCTTCGGCACCTTCACGATCTCCAGGGCATCCCTTATGGCGTAGCTGTAGTGGGTGAAAGCCCCCGGGTTTATCACAAGACCATCGAAATCGAGCCTGTGCAGTCTATCCAAAATTTCTCCCTCGTGGTTCGACTGAAAGACCTCCACTTCCACATCGTTTTTCCTTCCCCAATCTTCTATCATCTTCACAAGATCCTCATGAGAAAAGTTTCCATAGATGTTTTTGTCTCTTTTTCCGAGCATGTTCAAGTTGGGTCCGTTCACCACGAGTACTTTCAATCTACCACCTCCAAAAGTTCGAGCGGATCGACCTCTAAGAATTCGATCTTTCCGATTTCTTTCACGTAAGGAAGCCTAACTCTGGAACCTTTCAGGATCTTCTTGTCGTTCAGAATGAGATTTCTGGCTTTCTCAACATCGACGGATGGAACAGGAATTGGTACGATCTGTTTGACCTTTTCTACGATCCATCTCATGGTTTCCTTAGGCACTATTCCCTTTCTGTACAGGTACATCGTCTCTTTTTCGATGCCCCACGCTACCGCTATACCGTGAGGTACCCCTTCCAGCATCTCGTACACATGACCGAGCGTGTGTCCCAGATTCAGGGCGTGTCTCAAACCCATGTCGTAGGGATCTTCCATTACTATCCTCGCTTTATCTTCGACGGAGATTTTTACCATCTCGCTGAGAACTCTGAGATTTCTCTTCTCAATCTTCTCCGGCTCATCGAAGAGTTCTACCCCGCGACCCGATAGAATCGTCATCTTGAAGGCTTCCACGACTCCCTCTTCGAACCTGCCCTCATCCATCGAAAGCGTGACGGTGGGATCTATGATGACGTAGTCTGGCATTCTGAAAGTCCCAACGACGTTTTTCACTCCAGCGAAATCGATGGCATTCTTTCCACCAACGGAAGCGTCCACCTGAGCCAGAAGTGTTGTCGGATAGAAAGAAAGTCCCACTCCCCTTTTGAACGTGCTCGCCACAAAGCCAGTGAAGTCGGTGAGAGCACCTCCTCCGACACCCGCTATGGTCTTTCCCCTGGGAAAGTCCATCCTCACAAGTTCGTAGTACGCTCTGGAGACATGCTCCAGCGTCTTCACTTCCTCTCCATCCGGAAAAAGAAGCCGATTCTCTGGAAGGTACCTTCCGTATATCTTCTCCACCCTCTCCGTGGCGAAAACCAGCTCTTCGTTCCTCACCCTCTTGAAACCACCGAGGATGATCTTCACCAGGTGTGGTTTTTCTATCGTTGAGATTTCTTTCTCGTCCAGAGCCTCCAGCACAACGAGTGCGGTTGTTTCCCACTCGTTCAACTTGGAGGTGTCGATCCCTCTAAACTCCGTGTAGAACTGTTTTCTCCTTTCCCAGATCTCTCGTATTCTCTCTTTTCCTTCTCTCAGAAGAGGCCTGTTCTCTGTTGTTACTCTTTCCATCAACACTTCAGGGGGAGCGTAGAGAAAGAGAGTCTTCTCTTTCTTCAAAAGCTCCCTGTTCTCTGGATCGATCACAACACCTCCACCCGTTGCCACGACCACGTTGTCTCTTTCCACAAGTTCCCTAAGAAGTTCTTTCTCTTTCAATCGGAAGTACTCTTCACCGTCTTCTTCGAAAATCCTTCGAACTCTTCTTCCCTCTCTTCTTTCTATCTCTTCGTCCATATCTATGAACTGAAGGTCGAGCACCTCGGAAACCCTTTTACCGATCGTACTCTTTCCAGAACCCATCATCCCAACGAGGAAGATTCTCATTCCCGAACCTCCTTTTCAGGTCGTCGATGTTTCCATCGCCCAGGTGTTCGAGCAAGGCGTCCGAAATCACCACAGCGAGCGCGGCTTCACACACGACGGAAGCGGGAGGAACGGCCGTCACGTCAGATCTCACGTACGGTGTTTTCGCCGGTTCCATTGTTCTCAAATCAACGGAGTTCAACGGCTTTCCTGTGGTAGGAATGGGTTTCACGAAGACGTTCACCCACACGTCTTCTCCGTTGGTGATGCCCCCTTCTATTCCTCCCAGATTGTTTGTTCTTCTCTTTATCCTGCCGTCTTCCAGTTCGAACTCATCCAGATAGTCAAAGCCGTACCACATCTCTTCACTTCCAATCACCACTCCCTTCACAGCGGGAATGGCAAAAAAGAGGGAACCTATCTTCGAGTCGAGCTTTTTGAAAAGATCGGAGTAGCTCCCGATGCCTGCCGGGACACCTCTTGCAATGACCTTCACCTTGCCGCCGAGGGTGTTTCCCTCTTCTTTCGCCCTGTCGATCTCGGAGATCATTCCTTCCGTTGCCTCTGGATCTGGACAGAAAACGGCCGATTCGTCCCTCTTTCTTCTCAACTCCTCAAAATTGTCTGGGATATTCTTCGCTTCCACGTTTCCAAGTCTTGTGACAAACCCGAGAACATCTATGTTGAACTCTCTGAGGAGACTCTTCAGAAGAGCACCCGCCGCCGTGAGAGCCACCGTCCATCTGGCACTGGATCGTTCCACGTAGACGTTCAGATCCGGCAGTTTGTACTTCACAAAGGCAGCGTAATCTATGTGACCCGGTCTCGGCACGCTTCGAACGTCTTTCACCGGGTTGCCCGCTTTGTTTGGAACGAGAATCGTCACCGGTGCTCCCGTTGTGATACCTCCCCACACTCCGGAGACGATCTCGAAGGCATCTTCTTCCATGCTCATCCTCTTTCCTCTACCGTAGCAATTTCTTCTCCTGAAAAGCTCTCTTCTTATGATTTCTTCGTCGATCTTCAAACCCGCAGGAATCCCTTCCAAAACCGCTATCATGTACTTTCCGTGGGAATCTCCCGCTATTGTGAGCCTCATCTCAGTACCTCCTCGAACACTTCTTTGAACGATCTTTCATCGTAGATTCCCCATATTTTGAGATTCTCCATCGCCTGATAGTAAAACATGAGGTTTCCCTTTACAACGTGTTCCACTCCCAATCTCTTCGCATCAGAAACGAGAGGAGTCTCAAAGTACACCACGTCGTAAACAAGATACAGACCTTTCAAAGAAGCTTCGGAAACGGTCAGTTTCTCTCCCTTCATTCCAACGGAAGTGGTGTTGAAGAGACTCTTCGCCTTTTTCACAACCTCGTCGAGCTGATCGAGAGAGAAAATTTTCACAGGAAAATCGAGAGCCTTCGCCCTTTCGATCGTTCTGTTCACCACCCAGATGTCTTTCACGCCCATCTGGAGGAGAGCGTAGATCACAGCACGTGCGGCTCCGCCCGCTCCCACAACGACAACGGGTTCTTTCACCTCTACACCCTCGAGCGATTTCACAACGCCAACCCAGTCGGTGTTGTATCCCTTTCCCCGAAAGACGCAGTTCACGGCTTTTATTCTCTGCGCATCTTCAGATGGTTCGACGTACCGCATCACTCTTTCTTTGTGAGGAATTGTCGCGTTGAAACCATCGTATTCTTCGAGAATCCTTCTTATCTCCGTGTCGAAAGATTCAGGTGGTATCTCTTCCATACCGTACGAGTGGTTCATTCCCGCCCTTTTGAAATACTCGTTGTAAAGCCTTGGTGATATGCTGTGACTCACCGGATACCCTATGATGCAGAATTTCATGATATCACCACTCTCTCCAGCAGTTCGTAAAAGTTCGGGAAAGACACCGCCACGCATTCGTGATCTTTCACATCAACCCCCTCTTCACTCACGAGCCCTGCTATGGAAAAGAGCATAGCCATTCTGTGGTCGCCTTCTGGATCCACCGATCCACCTTTTATGCTCTGCTTTCCAACGATCTTGAAACCATCTTTGAACTCTTCTATTTCGACACCGAGCCGTTTGAAGTTTTCCACCAGAACCCTTATCCTGTCGGATTCCTTCTTTCTCAACTCCTCCGCGTTTCTCACAACCGTTTCTCCTTCCGCAAAAACACCGAGAAGCGCCACAAGAGGCAGTTCATCTATCATGAGAGGTACGAGGTGTTCGGGAACAACCACACCTTTCAGGTTTGGAGATGTCTCAACCCTCACAGTTCCTATCGGTTCAAGATTTTCTTCCGTGATCTCCCACTCCAGGTTGGCTCCCATGAGTTTCATAACTTCGAGGAGTCCCGTTCGGGTGGGATTCAGGCCAACGTCCGTTACTGTGATTCGAGCGTTGGGATGAATGGCGCCGAGAACCACGAAGAAAGCAGCCGACGAGATATCACCAGGGACTTTCATCGTGAAACCCCTGAAGGTAGCAGGCTCCAGAACCACACGTGTTCCCTCCACCTCGACGGGAACACCGAGGTTTTTGAGCATCCTTTCCGTGTGATCTCTGCTTTTTGCTGGTTCGATAACGATTGTTCGTCCGCTGGCTCTGAGCCCCGCCAGAAGAACCGCGCTCTTCACTTGAGCGCTCGCCACCGGTGTTTTATAGCTGATACCGGAAAGGTGATTTCCCTTGATAGCCATGGGAAGGTAGTTGTTCTGCCTCGCCATGAAACGCGCTCCCATCATCTCCAGAGGTTCGATCACTCTTCTCATCGGCCTTCTGGAAAGAGAAGAATCCCCGTAAAGCACTGTGAACATCTCGTATGAAGCAAGAACTCCACTCATCAACCTCGTGGTTGTTCCGGAGTTTCCACAGAAGAGAGGTTCTATTGGCTCAGCGAAGGGCTTCGGAAAGACCTTCATCTTTTCCCAATCGCCTTCAAAACGTGTACCGAGTTTTTCGAGAATATCGTGGGTTCTCTCTGTGTCGAGACACCTCAAGAGGTTGTACAGGGTGCTTTCCGTTTCCGCCAAAGCGGACAGAATGAGAGCCCTGTGAGTTATGGATTTGTCCGGAGGAACGCTCAGCACTCCTTCAACCTTCTTCGCCGGAAGTACCTTCAAGATATCACTTCCCTTATCACTTTTTTCAGGTTTTCGAAATCCTCTTTCTCTGTGAGATGATATAAAACATTCAGAAAGTTTCTTGCGTTCTCCAGGTATTTGAGGATGTTTTCTTTATTATATCTGATCATATCCAGCGCCATCTCCATGTTCTGTTTCGAAAGTCTCGTGTTGGAAAGATAACCAGGTCCCGCGTATTCTTCAAAGGGTTTCCCTACGTACCGTGCGCTCAGTGAGATCAAGTACTGAACGTGGCTCACCGCAGCGACGATCTCGTCGTGGATCCTGTAGTCTATCCACAAAGGTCTGGCACCAAGATCTTTCACGATGTTTTCAATCATCCCATCCTCTTTTCCGTCGAGAGAGCAGAGAAAGAAGATCTTTCCGTCGAACATTTCTCGATCCCAACCTGATTTTCCCTTTCGTTCGTTTCCGGCCATGGGATGTCCTCCTGTGAAGTTCAATCCCCTCTCTCTGGCTATTTCCATGAAAGGTGTCTTCACGCTCGCCACATCGAGAATCTTCCCTGAAAAGTCCGTTTCTTTCAGGAATCTCTCCTCGACGCTCATGGGAAGCGCAAGAACGAGAAGGTCTGTATCGTAGAGATCGCTTTCCTTTGAAACAGTTTCTATTCCGTTTTCTTCCAATGCTTTCATCGTTTCTTCATCTCTGTCGAAGGCTGTGACATGATGCTTTTCTTTCAATTTAAGTGCGATCGATCCACCGATGCATCCCGCTCCGAGCACAGAAATTTTCAATTCACCTTCACCCCCAGGGCATCAGCGAGTTTCTTCATTTCCTGAACCAGTTCCTTGAAGAGCTCGAAGTCAAGACTCTGTTTTCCATCCGAAAGTGCCTTCTCCGGCTCCGGATGAACCTCCACAATGATTCCATGAGCTCCAACCGCTATAGCGGCCCGGGAGAGTGGAATAACGAGGTCTCTTCTTCCCCCAGAGTGGCTCGGATCCACCAGAATGGGAAGATGGGATTCCTTTCTGATTATAGGAACAGCGGATATATCGAGTGTGTTCCTCGTGGCCTTTTCGAACGTTCTGATTCCCCTTTCACACAGTATGATCTTCGTGTTTCCAGAGTTTGCGATGTATTCAGCGGAGAGAAGGAACTCTTCGATGGTGTTCATGAAACCCCTTTTCAGAAGAACGGGTTTGTTGTAGCTTCCCGCTTTAGAGAGCAATCTGAAGTTCTGAGCGTTTCTCGCTCCTATCTGAATGATATCAGCGTACTCGGCCACTTTTGGAAGATCGTCTTCTCCGAGAGCCTCCGTCACCACGTACATACCGTACTTGTCGGCAGCTTCTCTCAGGTACTCCAACCCTTTCTCTCCGAGTCCTTGGAAAGAGTAAGGAGATGTTCGAGGCTTGTAAGCCCCTCCCCTCAAAACCTTGACACCGAGTTCGCTCAAAAAGTGCGCGGTTTCCATGAGCATTTCCCTGCCCTCAACTGAGCACGGTCCCGCTATGATGGTGAAGTAGCCGTTTCCTATCTTCACATCTCCGAGGTCGATCACCGTGTCCTCCGGATGGAACTCACGAGAGACGAGTTTGTAAGGCTTGAGCACCCTCACAACGCTTTCCACACAGTCCAAAGATTCGAACTTGTCCGCCACCACGTACCTATCGTCCCCGATGATCCCAATAACCGTTCTTTCCTGACCTTTGGAAATGTGACACTTCAAGTTGTAACTCTCAGCCAACTTCACCACCTTCCTTATATCTTCTTCTGTGGAACCGGGTTTCAAAACGACTATCATAGATCTACCACCTCCTACGGGATTTTGGTAATAAAAAAAGGGCTCCGCTGCCCGGAGCCCTTCAGTGTTTTCTATCGCTCCGGGCAGATACCGAAAGAGGCACCTGCCCGGAGCGGTCGCACTCACGGACAGGTGCCCCTGTTAAACCAAAAGTAATAATAATTGTGTTCAATCGATTTGAGACATATTATTCTTCCACATCGCATAACCTTTCACCCCTGTTTGGTTACTATTCTAACAAACAACGCTGGAAAAATCAAGTGGGAAGCTCTTTTCCCCTCAAAGCTACCAGAAGCAGCACAGCGACCAGAAAAGAAAGCGCTCCGACAATATAGTAAAGAAAATGGACCGGCACTCTATCAACGAGGTATCCGTAGAGAACCGATCCGAGCGGAGTGACTCCGTTTGCTACGAGAATGAGGAAAGAAAAGGCCCTCGCTCTGATGTGAGAAGGTGTCATCTTTTGAAACGCCGTGTCCAGAGGAACGTTGATGATGGGATTCAAAAAACCCATTATCAGGAACGTGATGAAAAACAGCGAGAAAAGAACCAGTCTGTTCAAGGAAAAATCAGGCATGACGAGAAAGCCAAGGAAGACGATGGGAAGTTCAAAAAGAAAGATAGAAATCTTCATGGCCTTCCACATGTTCTTCTTTGACAGGTACGATGCGATCAGAAAGTTCCCAAGAAGCGCCCCTAAGGTGAAGGAAGTCTCCAGGAAACCAAATTCCTGAGCCGAAAATTTCATCACTTCCCTGATCGTGTAAGGATACACCACCATGAACAGCGGAGAGATGAGCAGATTCAGAAAAAGTGCGAAGATCAGAATGGTTCGTATGAGCTCGTGGTTCCAGATGAAGAGAAATCCTTCTTTGAGATCTTCAAGGATCTGAGAGAATTTTGCTGGCTTTTTCTCCACCTTTCGGCTGTAAACGATGAAGATCTCACTGATAGCAGAGAGGACAAAAGACACCCCATTCACAAGAAAAACGATCGCTATACCGTAGAATCCGTAGATCACTCCTCCCAGTGCGGGGCCCAGGATCTGTGGAAAGATCCTCACCATACCCATGATGGAGTTGGCTCTCATGAGAAAATCCTGAGGAACGATATCGGGAAACATCGCACCTGTCGGTATGTCGAAGAGATTGTCCATGACAGCCATCGCTATCTGAGAAACGTAGAGAACGGGAAGGGTGACGGAGTTTCTGAACGCAAGAAGGGCCAGAAAACAGATGAGAAATCCCCTCAGAAAATCCATCGAGACCATGAGAAACTTTCTATCTCCCCTGTCTCCCACGATCCCGGCTATGGGTGTGAAAAGGATCCTCGGAACCATGTAGGCTACGGTCATCAGGGCAACAGCAGATCCAGAGTGTGTCAGATCCAGTACAAAAAGAGGAATCGCAACCGCCTGAATGGAACTTCCAAGAATCGATACGAACCTTCCGAGGGCAAGAAGGAAGAAGTTCCTCTTCCAGTGTAAGAGCTCATTCACAGTACTCCCTCCTCATCGATCCTGAAGACTTCCAGGTACCATTGCACTGGATGTTTCTGTGACACCCAGTTCCCAAACCGCCGGTGAAGATGGAGCTGTCTCTACAGTAGAAAAAAACAGCACATACAGCCATATCAAAGAAAACAACATCACCACAAGAATCGTCGAAACCATCAGATACACCTTCATGGAAGATCATTCTTTTCCTTCGACCTTCTTCTTGGAAGAAACAGAGATGTTACTGATGAAAGGAGAGACCATTTTCAAAATACCGCTGACGAAGAAGTTCGATATCCTCGCGATATCACCTTCCACCACCGGTGTTTTCCCTGATTCTTTGACGCCGATGAGAGCGAGATCTCCCTTCACCGTTCCTCCATCGAATTCGATCTTTCCGCCGATGACGGCAAGATCACCTTCCACCTCTCCGGAAAAGAACGTTTCACAGTTGATGAGCGCAAGATCTCCTTTGATTTTTCCCCTTATGATCGCTTTCTTTTTAGAAAGGACGAGATCTTCTTCCACTATCTCGTTTTCGCCGAGGATGTAGTCGCCCTCCCGTTCAGAAAAATCACCTTTTGGCCCGATTTCTTCTCTTTCCTTTTCCTGTACCGCCTTTATCAGCATCTCCCCTTCTTCTGGACTGATTTCTCCCCTTGCCACAGCTTCCAGGATCTTTCTGATCTCCTCAGACATCGCTCTCTCCTCCTTTTTTCCTCTTCTTCAGAATTTCCAAAGCTTCCTCAACGCTGATCTTCCCTTCTTTCACCTGCTTGAAGAGATCCTCTTCTGCAGCTTCTTCCTCCACTTCTCCAAGGGGTTGGAGATTCATCTTCTCCAGGATTCTCTCCAGCTTCCCCCTCAAGGCGAAATAGCCCTGTCCTGTGTAACGCTCTATCTCCTTCAAATTCCCACGCGCCTTGAAGAATAGAATCACGAACTCGAGTTCATCTTTGTCGAGAAAATCGAACGGGCTCGCTTTGAAATGTCCCCGCACAGTGACATCGTCTCTTTTGCAGTGAAGCTCTGTAACTATCATTTCTTTTCCGCAGACCGGACACTTGGGCAACATATTTTGTCACCTCCTGCAAAATATTTTAGACTATCACCAAATATTTTGTCAAGTCCCCAAAAATTTTTCTGTGAGGATTCTTATTGCTCCCTTCTTCACCGTGAAATGAGTCTTTCTTTACATATAATTAGCGTTACCTTATTTGACTCTTAATCTCCCGATGATACACTTACACATGAAAAATGAGAGTAATTCTCAAAAAGGAGGTGAGGAAAATGTTAGTGTTGATACCGGTAGATGTGTTGATTTCGATCCACAATGAAAAGATAAAGCAACCTCAAAAGAAATAAGTGTTGTGCCCCTGCGTCCCTGTTTTTTAACCAGGCCTCGAAACGAGGCTTTTTTTGTTTTAAAATACATAGGGTGATACTGTGTTTCTTCCCACAACACGTGAGGAAATGAAAAAATTAGGCTGGAGAGAGCTCGATGTCATTCTTGTCACAGGTGACGCTTATGTGGATCATCCCTCCTTCGGTGTTGCCCTCATCGGTCATTATCTCGTCTCTCACGGCTTCAAAGTGGGAATCATAGCTCAGCCGGACTGGAGAACAGAAAAAGACATCACACGTCTTGGAAGGCCTCGTCTTTTCTTCGGTGTCACCGCTGGAAACGTTGACTCGATGGTGGCGAATTACACGGCCTCGAAGAAAAAAAGAAAAACGGACGACTACACACCGGGTGGATCTGGTGGAAAAAGACCCGACAGGGCAACCATCGTCTATACGAATCTCATCAAGAGATTCTTCCCGGAAGTTCCCGTTGTCCTTGGTGGATTGGAAGCGAGCCTCAGAAGGTTCGCACATTACGACTGGTGGAGCGAAAAGGTGAGAAAATCCATCCTCGTCGATTCAAAGGCGGATCTCCTCGTCTATGGAATGGGTGAGAAGGCAGTTCTTGAGATCGCACAGATTCTTTCCAGAACAGGTGATATAGAAAAGTGCAAAAGTGTTCGTGGAGTTGTCTGGTGGGCCTCTCAAAAACCTGAAGAAGGTATCGAACTGCCCTCCTACGATGAAATCTCAGAAAATCCCGAAAAATACGCCGAAGCGTTGAAACTTCAAACTTGGTACACTGATCCATACAAGAACATTCTGATCTACCAGAAACAGGACACAAGATATGTTGTTCAGAATCCCCCGCAACTTCCACTTTCCCAGGAGGAACTCGACCGGCTCTACCTTCTTCCTTTCGAAAGAGAAGTTCATCCCTTCTACGCAAAGATGGGAAGAGTGAAGGCGATAGAAACGGTGAAGTTCTCGATAACGGCCGTGAGAGGTTGTTTCGGAAGCTGTTCTTTCTGCGCCCTCACACAGCACCAGACGACCCACGTTTCCTACCGCAGCAAAGATTCCATTCTCGAAGAAGTGAGGATCCTCACAAAGAAAAAGGATTTCAAAGGTACCATCACGGATGTTGGAGGGCCGACTGCGAACCTCTACGGTTCGAGCTGTTCCATCAGAGAAACGAAAGGACAGTGCCAGAAGTTCTGTTTGTATCCCAGCGTGTGCAAGATTGTCCGACCGAACCATGACGAATTCATCTCTCTTCTCGAGTCGATCAGGAAAATACCAGGTGTCAGAAACGTCTTTGTCTCTTCCGGGATCAGGCACGACTTCGTCCTTGCCGAAAAAGATCCAGACGTCTTCATAAGGGAACTCGTGAAGTACACCCCGGGACAGCTGAAACTCGCCCCCGAACACGCTCATCCAAAGGTGCTATCTCTGATGAGAAAACCGCCTGTGGAACTGTTCCTCGAGTTCAAAAAACGCTTTGAAACACTTGCAAAGAAGATGGGAAAGAGAAAGTACGTGATCGGCTACTTCATAGTGGGACATCCGGGAGAAGGCTGGAGGGAGAACAATTACTTGAGAGACTTCATACTCAAACACCTCGGGTACTTTCCTCAGCAGATCCAGATATTCACACCTACTCCCGGAACGGTGAGCACCGCGATGTACTACTCTGGTTTGGATCCCTTCACAGGTGAAAAGGTTCACGTCGAAAGATCGCTGAAGGTAAGAAACAAGATGAAGGAGAACGTGCTGTTCAAAAAGAAGGGGAGGGAAAAGAGATGAAACTCACTGTCTTCCTTTCGATTTTTCTCGGTGTGATGGTGTTTGGTGCCTTCGATCAGGAAGCGTTTCTCTTCGTTCAACATCTCAAATGTGAAAATACTCGTCTTCGACGATCTCAATCACTTGATGATTTCAGGAGAAGGAAAATCAACGCCGGTTGAATACATGAAGAAAGGTCACGTTGACAAAAGAGTAATAGGTGAGATCGCCAGGTGGATGGTAAAATAACAGGAAAGGAATTCGGAGGGAAAAGTGTGAGGATCTACGATCCGTTTAGAAAGAAATGGATAGAAGAAGAAATAGAAACACCCTTTCCCTCGAAAGGATTGGTTGCCACGTTTCCCTTTGTCGATCTTCACGTTCATGTTCGCCTCAATGGTGGAGAAGATTACAGCTCCTTAGAAGAAGCCTCCCTTGTGGGAGGCTTTTTTAAAGTGGTGGTACAGCCCAATACAAAGCCACTCATAGACAGCAAAGAAGTTCTGGAAAGACACCTGGATCTCTCCAAAAACAGAGCGGTCGAGTTTCTCTTTGCCGTTTCTCCCTTCGGATCGATCGAAGCTGAAGGAGAAAGAGTGGTGGGCTTTTCAACGGACGGCATAGAGTACGACTACCCTACACTCGTTGAAACGATGAAAAAGAAAAAGAAAGCCCTCTGGTTCGACCACAGCCAGATGTACGAGGTGGATGGAATCTTCTACGAGGGAGCTCCTCTACCGTTTCAGAAAAGACCGAGATCGAACGAAGCGATAGCCATAGCACGAACCGTTCTGACGGGCCTTGAGTACGGATTCGAAAGATTCCACATCCAGCATGTAACAACGAAGTACTCCGTAGAAGTGATATCGTTTTTGAAGAACCTGGCAAAGGTCAGCTGTGAAGTAACACCGCACCACCTGTTTTTCTGCTACGAAGACATCAAAAACACGAACTTCAAGATCAACCCTCCTCTCGGATCTCCGGAGGATAGAAGAGCTCTCATTGAGGCCGTGAAAAAAGATGTGATCGATGTTCTAGCGACGGATCACGCGCCACACCACGAAAAACCGGACGATTTTCTCACCGCTCCCTACGGCTCAACATCCATAGAAATCGCCTTTCCTGCCTATTACACAGCCCTGGGTGATCTCGAACTCGTCGTAAAAAAACTCACGAAAAAGCCCCTCGAAGTGCTCGGTGTTGAAGCTCGTCTCACAGAAGATACTCTTGTGTTCATCGATCCGGAGGCAGAGTTCATCGTGGACGCAAAAAAATTCAAAAGCAAAGGGAAGAATTCCATGTTCGACGGTGTCAGACTGAAGGGAAAAGTGGTCGCTCTTAAACTCAAAGGAAGATGGGTGATGATAGATGGAGAGGTTATTGCTGACCAAAAAGAAAACGATTAGAGTGAACGAGGATACCTGGATCGTTCTCTTCGAGGAGCGGATCGATTTCTCTCCAGGACAGTTCGTCATGTTGGAGACACCGAAACTCGTCAGAAAGCCTTTCGTTCTCGGATACTGGGAAGATCACACAGCGATCTCCGTTCAGGTGAAGGGAAAGGGAACGAAGTGGATCGTCGAAGAAGCAGAGAAGATAAAAGGTCACGGTCCTCTTGGAAACGGCTTCGAAAAGCCTGGAAAAGGCCTTCTCATCATCTCTCCCACATGCCTCACGATGGCCGAAGCGTTCCGAAAGAAGATGAACGTGGATGTACTCGTGGGAAGCAGAACTCCCTTCCAGATACCACTTGATCACGAAACGGCCGTTGGTGATGAGGAGTTTTTGAGTAAACTCTCCTCCACGGGAGAGTACGACTGGTACCTCGTCTCCGGTTCTCGGGGAATGGAAAAAGTCTGCTGGGAACACCTGAAAGGAAAAGAAGTTTACTTCTCGCTCGAAGAATACATGGGATGCGGAATAGGAGCGTGTAAGTCCTGTGCCGTCTTCACAAAAGAGGGTGTGAAACACGTCTGCACCGATGGTCCTATATTCAGAGGTGATGAACTGTGCTGGAGCTGAAACCTCCCCTTGTTCTTCTCTCCGGTCCTGCCGGCTTTGGAGAGTATCTGAAGCTCATGGATCACAGATACGTGGGCGGTGTTTTGCTGAAAACCGTCACGCTCCATCCGAAAGAAGGAAACCCCACTCCCAGAATGGCAGACAGCGATTTCTACGTGATAAACAGGATCGGACTGGAAAACCCCGGAATACACGCGTTCGTTGAAAACATTCCGGAACTTCCCGTTCCCATGATCGCAAGTCTCGGCGGTGATTCTTTCGAGGAGTATCTGGAAGTGGCCCGTGTGTTCAAAAAGGTAGCGGACAGATTCTATGCGGTGGAGTTCAATTTCTCCTGTCCGAACGTGAAAGAAGGAGGACTCTCCATAGTCAAAAACGCGGAAGAGTGGAAGAAACTCCTGAACACACTTAGAAAAGAACTTCCCGACTCCTTCTTGATAGCGAAAGTGGGAGTAGAGGGTATCTTTGTGGAAGACGCTGCGGAATTCGTGATGAAAGCGGAATGGGACGGAATCACGCTCGTGAACACGGTGAGGGGACTGCATTTTGAAAAAGACACGATGATCTTAGGAGGACTTTCTGGTCCCGTGCTGAAACCGATCGCCCTCAGGGCAGTGTACGAAGTGAAGAAAAGATTCCCAGAACTCTTTGTGATAGCAAGCGGTGGTGTGTACTCCGTGAAAGACGCAGAAGAATTCCTGAAAGTGGGAGCGGACGTGATAGGAGTCGGAAGCGCTCTCTTCAAAGATCCCGGTGTTGTGGAAGAAATTGGAAAATATCTGCTGGAGGTGAAAAGATGACACCTGTTCTCAGTCTGGACATGGAAGATCCTATCAGATTCATCGACGAAAACGGCAGTTTCGAAGTGGTGAAGGTGGGGCACAACCTCGCCGTACACGGAAAAAAGATCTTCGACGAACTCGCAAAGAGGAATTTGAAGATAATCCTTGACCTGAAGTTCTGTGATATCCCTTCAACGGTGGAACGTTCCATAAAGAGCTGGGATCATCCGGCGATCATAGGTTTCACAGTTCACTCCTGCGCTGGATACGAAAGCGTGGAGAGAGCCCTCAGGACAACAGACAAACATGTGTTCGTTGTGGTGAAACTCACTTCCATGGAAGGATCTCTCGAGGATTACATGGACAGGATAGAAAAACTGAACAAGCTGGGGTGTGACTTCGTGCTTCCCGGTCCATGGGCAAAGGCTCTGAGAGAGAAGATAAAAGGCAAAATCCTCGTTCCCGGCATCAGAATGGAAGTGAAAGCAGACGATCAAAAGGACGTCGTAACGCTCGAAGAAATGAAGGGAATAGCGGATTTTGCTGTGCTCGGAAGAGAGATCTACCTGAGCGAAAATCCCGGAGAAAAGATCAAAAGAATAAAGGAGATGAGACTGTGATAAAGGAAATCCTCGAGAAAACCGGTGCTTTGATGGAGGGGCACTTCATTCTCTCTTCCGGGAAACACTCCTCAAGATACGTGCAGTGCGCACGTCTTTTCGAGTTCCCAGAGTACGGCGACATCGTGGGAGAAGAATTAGCAAAGCTTCTGAGGAAGTACGATGTGGAAACAGTAGTGGGTCCTGCGATGGGAGGAGTGATACTCTCGTACGTCGTCGCAAGGTACCTGAAAGCGAGGTCGTTGTTCGCGGAAAGAGAAAACGGAGTGATGAAACTCAGAAGGGGCTTTTTCGTAAGACCTGGTGAGAAAGCAGCGGTAGTTGAAGACGTGGTGACCACAGGTGGTTCCGTGAGGGAAGTGATAGAGATCTTAAAAGAATACGGGGCAAACGTGGTATGTGTGGGTTCCATCATCGATCGCTCCGGTGGAAAAGTGGACTTTGGAGTTCCGTTCGAAAGTCTTCTAAAGCTCGATCTTCCGGTCTACGATCCTGAAGACTGTCCACTCTGCAAACAGGGAATCCCGGCAGAAAAACCGGGAAGCAGGGGGTTGAAATGATAATAAAAGGTGCCCTGGTGTGGAATGGAAGGGAGTTTGTTCAAAAAGATCTGTTCGTGGAAAACGGAGAATTCGTCGAAAAAGCAAATGAACCTGTCATTGATGCGAAAGGATACTTCCTCGTTCCGGGCTTTGTCGATTCACACGCACACGTTGTGGGAACGGGCTTTTCGAAACTCAGTGTCCAGTTCAACGATTGGGACGAGCTTTTCGAAAGAGATCTCACCAGTGAAGTTGTGGTGGGAAGGGGTTGGTTCGAAGAACCAGATGGATCGGTTGTTGAGAGGTTGGACAGAATCGAAGCGCCTGTCTTTCTCATAAGAAGGTGCGGTCACAAAGCGTTTCTCAACAAAAAAGCGATGGAGGTTCTGGGAGTCGAAGAAAGGTATCTCGTAGAGAACTTGGAAAAGATCTACGAATACGTCTTCAAAGAGAAAATAGCAGAATTCTACAGAGTAGGAGAAGAGGAATTTCTCAAACACGGTGTAACATTCGTTCAGAGCGATGACCTTTACGGTGTGAGCGTGGAAAGGCTTCTTTCCATTATAAAACACTCCAGAATCAGACTCTTCGAGAAGCTGAAACCAAAGGATCTAAAACCCGAACACTTCGGAGATCTCAACAAGAGAGTGCACGTTAAAGGAGTCAAAGTCTTCATGGACGGTTCCCTTGGAGCAAAAACGGCTCTCATCTCCGGTGAATACGACGACGGAACGCAGGGTGTGCAACTTCTCACAGAAGAAAAACTCGAAGAACTGGCTCGCTTCTGCGACGAACACGATCTCATTCTGAACGTTCACGCCATAGGGGACAAGGCGGTGAGTCTTGTTCTCGATGTTCTCGAAAGACACCGCGGTCACAGAATCATCCACGCTCAGTTCGTCCAGGAAAAGGATCTACAACGGGTGAAAAACACCACTTTTTCCGTTCAGCCTCATTTCTTCTTCGAAGACCAGCCCCTTTTGAAGAAGGTGAAGGTGAACGCGCTTCACTATCCGTTCTACATAATGTTCAAAGCGGGTGTTTCCATCTCCTTCTCTTCGGATTCCCCCGTTTCACCGTGTGATCCAAAATATATCGCAGAACACGCACTCAAAATGGGTTTCTCCAGAGAAGAAACGTTCTACCTGATGACGGAAGCGGGGGCAAGTCAGGTGGGAATAAAAACAGGAAAGATAGAAGCAGGGTACAGAGCAGACTTTTGTCTCTACGAGAGAAATCCACTTCTTTTCGAGGATGATCCCATTGCGGTGTTTGTGGAGGGGGAGAAGATTTATGAGAAAAACGGATCCTCTCATTGATATTTTCAAAAAGAACAAAGAGAGAATCGATATCCTTGGAAAAGCATGGGATATCTTTTATTTTGAAGGAAGAGCTCCCGATGTAGGTAAAAGGCGCGAGAATTTCATAGTTGAGATGCTAAGAAAAGAACTTTCACACTTCATAAAATCCGTTAATCAAGCCCTGGACACAGAAAGAAACTGGGATATTGAAATAACTTTTCAAGACGACTCAACAAAGAGGTACAGTATAAAAACAACTGAAGGATTTTCCAACGTTAAAATAGCATGGGATGGATTCCCAACCAAAGATAGAATCTTAACTTTCAACTTCCAGGCAGATATATTCTACATTGCAAGAAACAAAGACAAAATAATACTATGCGTTATTGATTTAGAAAAATTGAGAGACCTACAGAGAGAAGTAGAAAAAAATGAATCAAAGTTGGGGGAGTACTACTCACTCCCGAACAGCAACACAAACCCACGTGGTTTCGGATTGGAGAGTTCCACTGTAAAAAGACTGATCGAGCTTTCAAAAGAAGAGGAAAACTATTTAGAGATCGATTACAAACCTTTTCCCGTTGAATTGATACTCAAAGCAAAAGAAGAATATTTCAAAGGATGGTACGATCTCATAAAAGAGTTGATAGAAAAATATCAACAGTGATCTTCAAAAAGAGTAGGTTTGCTGAGAATATCCTTTACCCTTTCTTCGGCCTTTTTTACGTATTCGGGATTTATCTCTATTCCAACAAAATGCCGTCCTGTTTTAACGGCAGCCACACAAGTTGTTCCTACACCAGCAAAAGGATCGAGAACGACATCTCCTTTAAAGGTGTAGAGCTGTATACAACGGTAAGGAAGTTCCTCAGGAAAGGGGGCAGGATGTCCTACTCTCTTAGCTGACTCTGGTGGAAATTTCCACACACTCCTTGTGAATTCTAAAAATTCTTCCCTTGTTATTGTTGATTTTGCTTCTCTATCACTGGGTTTTCTTCGCTTTAGATCTCCTTTACTCATTACAATTATATATTCGTGTTGATCTCTTAGCACGGGATTTACAGGAGACATCCACGAACCCCACGCAGTCGAAGAACCACTCACCGCTTCCCCTTTGTCCCAAATGATCTCTCCACGTATCAAAAAGCCTATCTTTTCAAACAAATGGATGAGATACGCATGAAGAGGAATGTACGGTTTTCTTCCAAGATTTGCTACATTAAAACAGGCTCTTCCACCCCAGACGAGAACCCTGTACACTTCTTTCATGATTTCTTCTATGAATTCAAGGTATTCATCAAGAGTCATATCTTCATCGTATTCTTTCCCTACATTGTACGGAGGTGAAGTCACCATGAGATGTATCGAACAGTCAGGTATTTTTTTCAGAACTTCTCTGGCATCCCCCTCAATGACCTTGTCTAAGAGATTTTCAGGAAGTGGGTTCTCGATGAGATCTTCCTCTGAAGGTTTTGGAAGGGAAAAGTTGGAATAGATCGCTCTACTATAAAATGGAGATGAATCATGGCTTTCCCGGCCTTTTACTCCAAAAGAACTGGTTCTTGTTGATTTTCTTCTCTTCACAATGTCATCCCCTGGGGATAGGAAAATAGAAAATGGAGCAGGCGGTGGGACTCGAACCCACACCCTCCGCCTTACCAAGGCGGCGCTCCACCGCTTGAAGCTACGCCTGCTCGCTTCTGTGGTTATTTTAACACACGAACCTTTTCCGTTCAAGATACTTCTTGATAACCCTTCTCTTTCAAAATCTGGGCTACTTCTTTATTCACCACGTATTTCGGAATATTACCCTTGAAAAAGTCCACCACAGATTGAGCAGCCATCATATTCATTCTGAGGATGGATTCCTTTGTATGCGCACCTATATGGGCTGTGGTGATGAGATTGGGACATTTGAAAAGAGGTGAATTGGGATTCGGAGGTTCCTCAGAGAAGACATCCAAGGCAGCACCTGCTATTCTTCCCTCTTTCAAAGCTTTCACGAGTGCTTCTTCATCTACCAGTCCTCCGCGGGAGGTGTTGATCAAAAAAGCAGATTTCTTCATGAGTGAGAGTTCTCTTTCTCCTATCATGTTCTTTGTACTTTCGTTCAGCGGAACATGGAGTGAGACGAAATCACTCTCTTTTAGAAGTTGATCCAGATCATCAACAGGGGTAGCCTCCAGTAATCTAACATTATCTTTACTCACATAAGGATCGTAGACCAGCACGTTCATTCCAAGGCAGACAGCCTTTTTAACCACTTCTCTTCCTATCGAGCCAAACCCCACCACACCCAGTGTTTTTCCAGAAACTTCCTGTCCCACCGTTCCTTCCCATTTTCTTTCGAGAAACAGTTTGTTGTGAGCCCATACAAGACCTCTAATCAGTGCGAAGATGAAAGCGATTGTGAGCTCTGCGACGGAAAGGGAATTTGCACCGGCTGTGATGGTAACGGGAATACCTTTTTTCGTGGCAGCTTCCAAATCTATGTTGTCCACCCCCACACCGTGCTTTGCTATGACTTTAAGACTGGAATTTTCTATCATTTCTGCTGTTACTGGGTGTGTTCCCACAATCAAAGCATCTACTTCCTTCAGGATGTCAGGATCTATAGTGTCGGATCTTATTATTTCGAAGCCTTCTTTTTTGAGGAATTCAACAGGTTCCTGGGAGTACTTTCCGAAGGTTCGTGTCACGATCAATACTTTTTTCATATCTTCCCCCTCCAGATTCAGTACTTCAAATCTGAAACCGCGAGTCTACTCCTGTTGAGAATTTCTATTGCCCTTGGATCTCTTGCTGCTAAAAGCGTGTATATCGTATCGAGAATCACAAGCTGGACTATTCTCGAAGTCATCGCATCGGTTCTTATTTTCGTCTCTTTTGTGTTGGTGGCAAGGACAACATTCGAGTACTTCGCAAGCGTGGATTTTCTATTCCCTGTGATAGCAACAACCGGCATTTTCATCTCTTTCGCTTTTTTAGCGAAGTTCACCACAGAGATCGTTTCTCCGGTGTGCGAAATGGCAACCAGCAGATCGTTTGGTGAAGCTGTAGCAAGAATGGTTGCTATGATGTGCTCATCGTTAGAAAACAGACAGTTCTTTCCTATTCTTGTGAATTTGTGAAACGCATCAAACGCAACAGCTGCCGAGGCCGCGAAACCGATGAATATGATCCTCTGAGCGTTTTTAAACAGATCGACGGCCTTTTCGATGGAATCGACATCCATCCAATTCAGTGTATCCAGGATGGCTCTCACTGTTGCTTTGAATATCTTCTCCGTGATGGTTTTCGTATCGTCCTCACTCGAGACATCTTCGTAGACGATCTCGAGCGGTGCCCTGGAGATGCTCTGAGCCAAAAGCACCTTGAACTGTTGAAAGCTGTTCAATCCCAGTTTTTTGTAAAACTTCACGACGGAAGCTTCACTCTTCACACCTGCTTTTTCGCTGAGATCGCTGATGGAACTCTCTATAATTCCCTTCGGATCAGAAAGGATGGTATCAGCTATTTTTTTCTCTGCATTCGTGAACTCATCGTATTTTTCCTTGATCCTCTGAATAACATCCACACTAAGACCTCCTTACACAGCGGTAGAACCTCCATCTATGTTTATGATACTGCCCGTCATAAATCCGGCTTCGTCACACGCTGCAAAGAGGATCGCGAAGGCAATTTCCTCTTCTTTCCCCAGTCTCTTCATGGGGATCCTGGAGGTCATCTTTTTCAGGAGTTCTTCTGGATTCGGAGAAGCCTTCACCCTCGCCATGAGCCCCTCAGACTGAGTGGTGCCTGGACACACCGCGTTGACCCTGATTCCGTAATCGACGTAGTCAACGGCAAGAGATCGTGTGAGTCCCAGGAGTGCTGCTTTTGAAACACTGTAGACACACCTTCTTGGAATCCCTATGAGTCCTGCTTCGGAGGAAACGTTCACAATGACTCCTCCGCCCTGTTTTTTCATCTGCTCGACAGCATATTTTGAAAGAAGGAAAGGCCCTTTGACGTTCACGGCTATCGTTTTGTCAAAGTCTTCCTCCGAAGTCTCTTCTATGTTCCCATAAGGCACAATACCAGCGTTGTTCACCAGGATGTCAAGCCTTCCGAACGTTTCCACTGTTTTCTTCACTATCTGTTCTGCATCTTTCGCCACATCTCCGAAGATAAACGCAGCTTCTCCTCCCCGACCCTTTATCAGCTCCACTGTTTCTTTTCCTTTTTCCTCAGAGATATCGTTAATTGCTACCTTCGCTCCTCTTTCTGCGAACATAATGGCTGCCTTCTTTCCGATGCCGGAACCTGCTCCTGTTATCAAAACCACTTTTCCTTGGAAATTCATAGCTTTGCTCCCTCCTTATCCAAAGATGAGATTCGGAATGAACAGTACGATCTGCGGAAAGAAAATAACCAGAAATATTGCCAGTATCGCCACAAACAGAAAAGGCCAGGATGCCTGTATGTATTCTTCTATGGTTGCACCGAGCACAGAGCAACCGGCATACATGGAAGCACCTACAGGCGGTGTCTGATTACCCATAGCAGCAGATAGAATGAACACCAAACCGAAGTGAACGGGATCTATTCCCACCTGTCTTGCCACAGGAAGCAGGATTGCTGTAAGCATGAGAATCAAAGCCGTTGCGTCCACAAACAAACCAGCGAAGACCAGGAACAAGGAGATCATTATCATCAGAACGTTTGGATTGGAAGATATTCCAAGGAGAAATTCCGCGAGCTTTTCCGGTATCCTTTCCCATATCATACCGTAACCAAAGATTGTAGACATTGAAAGTATGAACATCACACTACCGATATCACCAAGAGAATTCTCCAGGGTTTCCCAATAAAAGGTTTTGAAAGACATCTCCCTGTGTATTATGAATCCCACCAGCATTCCGTACAAAACTGCGAAAGAACCAACCTCCGAAGGGGTGAAGATACCGCCTCTCAAACCCACAATCAGCAAAACCGGAAACATAAGAGCCCAGATACTCTTTCCAAGAGATCTGAAAACTTCGTTTATCGGTGCTCGTTTCTCTCGTTCAGGTGCAAGGTTCAATCTTTTAGCAACAAACCATATGGTGATCATGTAAACCACCATCAAAAGAAGACCAGGTCCTATTCCCGCCGCAAAGAGCCTTCCTATGGAGACCTGACCGATTGTACCGTAAATGATGAAAGCGATACCGGGAGGGATAATAGGAGTGATCAGGGACGTCCAGACGTTCACGGCAACAGCGAATCCTCTTGGATAGCCTCGTCTGAGCATCTCTGGACCGAGCATCCTTGTTTCCATCGCCGCGTCCGCAATACTGGATCCGGAAACTCCTCCCATCAACGTGGAAAGAACAGCTGAAACCTGACCGAGTCCTCCTCTCATGTGACCAACGAGGGTAGAGGCAAAATCAAGGAGTCTTCTCGTCACACCGGCAGAATTCATCACATTACCAGCCACAATGAACATGGGAATAGCAAGCAGCGTGAAATTCACTGTTTGAGAAAGCAGTCTCTGTATCGGAATAGTGATGGGAAGTTCTGGATGCTGAAGAAACCAGAGGAATCCGGATATTCCTATAGCGAAGGCAACAGGCATGCCAAGCATCAGAAAAACAGCGAAGGCAATGAGCACTATGATCATGTCATCTTTCCTCCTTCTTGTTGCCTCTGAACTCTTCTATCAGCTTCAGTACAGTTGTTCTGAATAGCAAAATTGCACCAACAGGAACACTCAGTGTGACCCACGTGTAGCTGAAGTTTGGTATCCCCACGAAGGTTCTGTATCTTGTTTTATAGGAAAGATAAAAGCCCCACACGATAAGATAAACAATGAAAGCAAGGATAATGATGTAATTCACTACCCTGATGATCTTTTGAGTCCTTTCGGAAAATTTCTTCACAAGGATGTCCACAGACATCATCTTGTTTTCACGCCAGGCCACATCCACCGCAAAGAAACAGGCCCAGGCAAAGAAAAAGCTACTCATATCAACAGCCCAGTTTATTGGATGCTTTAGAAATCTGGCAACTCCTGAAGCAAAAACGAGAACAATCATAACCATAAGGAGAATCTTGGCGGCGTGTTTTTCAAACTTCAAAAGAATCTGGTCCACTTTTTTCACGTCTCTCACCTCTGTCTGAACAGAGTGAAAGCCCGACCCAGAAAGGGCCGGGCAATTGATGATTACTCTCCCTTCACTTCCTTGATCAACTGGTTGAGAGCATCCTCAAGACCGAGATTCTTGTAAGCCTGTTTTGCCCTTTCCATAAAGGCTTCCTTGTCGATTTCAGAAGCTGGTATCACTGTCATACCCTTTTCAATACACTTCTGTTTGTATTCTTCTTCGAGTTCTTTCATGATTTTGAGAGAAACTTCGATTCCCGCTTTGTCAATCTCTTCCTCAATAATCTTCTGATATTCCTTGGGCAGGCTGTTGAACCAGTCTGCGCTGACGATTTCGAAGTTGATGAGAAGGAAGTGTCCCGTTTCAGACATGTACTTCAAAACTTCGTATAGACCACCGTTGTAAACATTCGCGTAAGTGAGTTCTGCTCCATCGACCGCTTTCGTCTGGACCGCTGTGTAGATCTCTCCGAAGTTGACGGCAACAGGGATGGCACCAAGAGCTCTTATGGATTCCTGCCATGCAGGCGCACCGGGAGTTCTGATTCTCAAACCATTCAGGTCTTCCGGTTCCCTGATGGGTTTGTTTGTCACAAAGTGTCTGTAACCCTGCACCCAATAGAAGGAGAGAACTTTTATGCCGAATCTCTGTTCAAGTTCCTTCAACCACTTCTGCATTGTCGGAGACTGTTTGATCTTCTTCAGAACCTCAATTGCATCTTCAGGAGTTTTTGCACCCATGAAGTCGATGAAGTATGCAAGGTTCATGACGCCGATGTCTTTAACGTACATTCCAAGCCTTGCAGAGTCCGTGTTCCATCCCACAGGCGCTCCCATTCTGATCTGCTCGATGATGTCCTCTTCCACACCAAGCTGTGAACTCGGGAAGACTTCAATTCTAACATCGCCGTTCGTTCTCTCCTCAACTGCCTTGGCCCATTTCAGAAACGCCTGATGGTACGGTTCACCTGGAGCAAGAACGTGTCCAAATCTCAGTGTGTACTTTGCACCGAACACAGCCGACACTAAAAACACGCCTAAAATCAGCATCAAAAGAAGCTTTTTACCCATTAACCCACACCTCCTCGGTAAAAATATTTTTTTCTTATGGTACTATAACCATATCTTTGCAAAAAAATTTTATGTCTCAATCGGATAGAAAGTCAATGGTTAACATTTCTGTTACATAATGTGGTGATAGTATACTGATTAGGAGGGATGAGATGGGAGTTTTTTCTTTTCTTGGCGACAAATACCACGATCACGATCTCTTTCTGGAAACCTTGAAATATGCCTTAAACTGTGAGATCAATGATCTTCGTCCTGAGGATTTCCCAGAGATCAGAAAATTCCCAGATCTTGTTGTCATAGGACGCTGGAACCTCCTCGACGATGAAACACCGTGGTTCAAAGAGGAAGAAACAAAGATTCTGGAAGACTACGTGAGATCCGGAGGAATGCTCTTTGTCTGGCACTCCGGCCTTGCACGTTTTCCAGAGAGCTACAACAGGCTTGTTGGAGGAAGGTTCATCCACCATCCACCTCAGAAGAAAGTGAGATACTACGGCAAGGACGTTGAATTTGAACTCGTAGATGAACACTATTTCGTGGATCTGTATTCCGATGTGGAGATATTCCTCTGGAGTGAATCAGAAGACGGTACCTCCATCGCGGGCTGGATGAAAAGATATTACAACGGAAAAATACTGGCCCTCACACCCGCTCACAGTGAGGGCCTGAAGGATCAGGTCTTTAGAGATTTTTTGAAGAAAGTTCTCAACACCTTTGTTAATCAGGCTTCATGGTAACTCTCCACCGGATAGTCGATCTCCTCGAGTTTCTTCAAAACACTGTCCAGATCTTCCGTTTCAACAACCACTTTCTTCTCTTCCACGCTCACTTCGTAGTTTTTAACGCCCAGTTCTTCCAGCGCCTTCGAAATTCTCATTTTGCAGTGATTGCAGGAAATATCCGGAACGTTGAGTACGTACCTCATGGCAGCACCTCCTCAGATTTTGATCGTTCACTCTCTCACCCTCATAGAGTTGAGAGTCACAGTGATGGAACTGAAAGCCATGGCGAGTTCTGCGATCACCGGATGAAGCAGTCCCATCATCGCCATGGGAATGGCCACCACGTTGTAGAAGAAGGCCCAGAACAGGTTCTGTTTTATGATTTTGAAAGTCTTTCTTGATATTTCTATCGCATCGACGACTTTCGATATACCGCCCTTTGTTATGATGATGTCTGCGCTGTCGATGGCAAGGTCTGTTCCCGAACCTATCGCTATTCCAACATCTGCCCCTTTCAAAGCAGCGGCGTCGTTCATACCGTCTCCCACCATCGCAACTTTCTTTCCCTGGGCCTGGTAATATCTCACAAGGTCCAGTTTCTCAGAAGGTTTCACACCCGCGTGGAACTTCTCTATCCCAAGTCGCCTTGCAACCGCTCTTGCTGTCTTTTCGTTGTCTCCCGTTATCATGACAGGTTCTATTCCCATCTCCTTGAGCCTTCTCACGGCCTCGGGACTGTCTTCCCTGATAGGATCTTCTATCGCAAGAAATCCCACAACTTCACCGTTTCTTCTCACCTCAACCACGGTCTTTCCTTCCTCCAGGAGAGACTCGTACTTTGAATAATCCAGAGGCTTCCCGACAAAATACTCTTCTCCCTTGTAACGTGCCCTCACTCCTTCTCCTGGGACTTCCTCCACGCTTTCTACCTCAACTACATTCTGAGAAAGTTCAGAAATTGCTTTTGCAAGAGGATGGTTCGAATTTCTCTCCACGCTCGCTACGATCCTCACCAGTTCGTCGGAAAGGTTGTGATCCACCACCTTTGGACTACCCTCGGTGAGCGTTCCTGTCTTGTCTGTGAGCACCACTCCTACATCCTTCGATGTCTGAATCGCCTCGGCGTTTCTTATGAGAAGGCCCTTCTTTGCAGCAAGTCCCGTTCCCGTGACGAGCGCCATGGGAGTTGCAAGACCAAGAGCGCACGGACACGCTATGACGATCGTTGCAACGAAGACGAAGACAGAGAAGGTCAGCGGATCACCGGTCTGTATGATCCAGGGAAAGATTTCTCTTGCCTTTTCTACAAAGGGTAGGAAGGTTTCGTAGTTGAAATACCACACCAGGGCACTGACTACTGCAAGAATAATGATCGTTGGGACAAACCACATGGTGATTCTATCGGCGAGAGCCTGAATCGGCACCTTCGAACCTTGTGCTTCCTGAATCAGTTTGATCATTTGAGACAAAAAGGTGTCTTCTCCTACTTTTGTGACTTTTATTTTGATGGGACTTGATACATTCAAAGAACCACCGATCACTTCATCGTTTTCTTTTTTCAAAACCGGTATGGATTCTCCCGTTACTACAGATTCATCGATTGAAGAATGGCCTTCCACGATCACCCCATCCACGGGTATTCTTTCGCCGGGTTTCACGAGTACTATGAACCTTTCTTTCACTGCCTCTATCGGCATCATTACTTCTCCTTCATCGGTGATGACGCGGGCTTCTTTTGCTTGAAGTTTCAAAAGGGCTTTGATTTCCTTGCTGGCCCTGTCACGCAGGTAAGACTCTATGAAACGTCCGGTGATATGAAACGCAACGATCATCGCGCCGATGGCACCAAAGGACATCACAGGAAGTCCCACACTGTCAAGAACAGCCGTCACCCAGGAAGTCACCGCACCGAAGAAGATGAGTGTGTCCATGTTTGTGTGTTTGTGTGTGAGGGCTATCCATGCACCTCTGATCGTTCCCCTTCCCACGTAGAACGTAACGAACGCACCAGCAAACAACTCTATCCAGGTGAAATATGGCACCTCAGAAACAAACATGTGGTAGATCATGAGGAGGGCAAGGGGGGCTGTGACGAGCCAGGCAAGAATCAGATTTCTCTTCGACTCTTCGTATCGCTTTCTTTCCACATCTTCCGGAGATTCTGTTGTTACTCCGTATCCTACTTCCTCCACAGCTTTTTTGATTTCCTCGAAGGATATCTCTTTCTCTGCCACTATGAACCCCGTTGAAGTGGCAAGATTCACAGCCGCGAACTTCACCCCGTCGAGTTTTTTCAGGGTCTTTTCAACGGTTTTCGCACAGGTGGCGCACGTCATTCCTGTCACAGTGAAGGTCTTCTTTATCTCCTCATTCTTCGCAGCACGATCCTCCATCGTTTTCTGATCGCTCATACTGCCACACCTCCCTCGCCCGGGTTTCTGCGATGCAGGCTCCCATGGTGACAGCAACTTCGAGGATCTCTTTTATTTCATCCTTTGTGGCACCCATTTCAATTGCTTTTTGATAGTACCCCTGAGCACAGGGCTTGCACTTTTCCACAACCGCTATGGCTAAGGCTGCCAGCACCTTGTACTTTGCAGGTATCGATCCATCAGAAAAGGCCTTATTTCTCATCCTCACAACCGCACCGCTCACCTCAGGAAATTCTTTTCTCCACCTTTCGAATTCATCCATTCTGGATCTTCCTCCTCATTCTCTCGTATTCTTCTTCTGTGATCTCACCACGAACGAATCTTTCCTTCAGGATCTCAAGAGCTCTATCAGTTCTTCCCACCTTCCAAATTATGCTATACTAATTGTAGCATATTATGGAAACCTAATTCAAATCGAAATTTTCCAGTAAGGAGGTGGATTTTATGAAAGTGAAGGATCCCGTCTGCGGAATGAAGATCGAAAAAGAAGAAGCGGCAGAAAAGATAGAGTACATGGGGAAAGAGTACTACTTCTGTTCTCAAGAGTGTGCTGAAAAGTTCAAAGATAACCCGGAGCAGTATGCACACCAGAAAAACTCACACGGCCATGGATGCTGTCATTGATCAAAAAGGCGCCGTCCGGCGCCTTTTATTCATTCAGGATCTTTTCTATCTCTTCCATTACTTCATCTGTGAGTTTTTCTTTGATCTCGACTGCTTTCAGGTTCTCTTCGAGCTGTTCTGGTCTGCTCACTCCGAGAATGACACTGCTGACGTTTTTGTTTTTCAAGATCCACGCGATGGCAAGCTGTGGAAGGCTCGCTCCGAGCTGGTCCGCTATATTCTGGAGTTTTCTGAGCTTTTCGAAGGTTTTTTCGTTGAGAAGACCTCCCTCTTCAAGCCACTTCCTCACCTGCGGGAACGTGGCAAGTCTTGAATTCTCTGGAATTCCGTTGTTGTATTTTCCAGAAAGAAGGCCAGACGCGAGAGGTGAATAAGTAGTCAGCCCCATGCCGTACTTTTCGTAGAGAGGTGCGTACTCCTTTTCCACCCTTTCTCTCACGAACATGTTGTACTGCGGTTGCTCCACGATGGGAGGCATGACGCCTAGTTCCTTACAAACCCTGTGCGCTTCCTCTATCTCCTTTGCACTCCACTCAGAGGTTCCCCAGTAGAGTGCAAGCCCTTCTCTCAAAATGTAGTCCATCGCGAAGACAACTTCTTCCATGGGAACGTTCGGATCGGGTCTGTGACAGTAGAGGATATCCACATAGTCCATCTGAAGCCTCTTCAAAGAGTTCCAGGTCCCCTCGAGAAGATGCTTCTTCGAAAGCCCCAGATCGTTCGGGCCACTTCCACCCCAGAAGATCTTCGTGGAAACGACGAGGTCCTCTCTTCTGAAGTTCTTGAGTATTTTTCCAAGCATCGCCTCTGCTATTCCACCCGCGTACGCCTCTGCCGTGTCGAAGAAGTTTATTCCACTGTTGAACGCCTTTTTCACCACTTCTGTGGCAGTATCGAGGTCGAGCTGTTTTCCAAACGTGAGCCAGGATCCAAGAGAGAGTTCGCTGATCTTGACGCCCCATTTTCCTACCTTTCTGTACTCCATCGAAAACACCTCCTTACAACAGACTGGAAACGAACACTTTGTTTCCCGCGGACCTCACACATGCTTCTATGAAAGCAAGATCTTTCAGAGCCTGAACCGGACTTCCCAGATCGTTCGGTTTTCCTTCCGCAACCACCTGATAGAAATCCTCGAACTCCTTCTGATAGCTGTTTTCCTGTGGAACTTTCATTTCCTCTTCGTTCAGAACGATCTTGTCCCAGGATATGGAAATTTTTCCTTTTGTTCCTGTGATTTCGAATCGCTCGTTCCCTTTCAGAGAGTAAGAAATCGTGTAGTTTCCAACTGTGCCGTTTTCGAACTCGAAGATAGAGGAAAGAAAATCCATTCCCCCAAGAAGCGGAGAAAGATCCTTCGCAACGGCGGAAACCCATTCTATCTCACCAAGGATCAGTCTCATCGCTGCTGCGTGGTGGACCCCTCCGTCTGAGAGAAAACCTCCAACGTGCTTCGGTTTCTTTCTCCAGTCAGTGTGAACGTATTTGTTGTTTTCGTCCATTCCCACCCAGATCTGCCAATTCATGAAAACGGGATCACCTGTCGCTCCGCTCTCAACCAGCTCTTTTGCCTTCCAGAAAGCCGGAACGTGTCTGAAATTCTCCGCGATGTAGACTGTTTTTTCAGATTTTTCGGACAACTCGACAACCTTCTTTCCTGTTTCCACGTCCGTCGAGATGGGTTTTTCACAGATCACATGGACTCCTTTTCGAAGGGCCTTTTCGATGAACGGGAAGTTCAATTCAACAGGGAGCGTTAGATCAACCGCGTCAACAAGGCCAGATTCCAAAAGTTCTTCGTAGCTATCGAAAACAGCGGGATTTCCTACCATTTTCGCGAACTCTTCAGCGTGAGACCTCGTTCTACTCGTGACAGCCGTGATCTCAAAGAGATGGGAAAGATTCTTCAAGGCAGGAAGGTGCAACTCTCGAGCGGCGATTCCACACCCCACAATACCCAATCTGATTTTTCTCAAAGACTTCACCTTCTTTCACGTGATTTTTCAGTACATTAAATGTTTTCATTTCAATGTTCGGTGAAAACATCGATCCACGGTTTTTCATAGGAAAAAGCGGTGTAGAAGATTATGGAGATGATGAAAAGTACAACTATCACTATTTTGAGAGCTGTTCCAAGAGAGTTTCTCTCCAAGTCTTTCTCGAGAATCTCTGACAGGATAGCAGCAAGGAAGGTCACCACAAAAGCCCAGGAAAGATCCACAGCAAGCGATTCGATGTGTCCAAAGAACACAGGAAGCATGTACCAGATGAGCACTATGAACCAGGGAAGAAGAACTGTTGATAGGATACGAGGATACCAGAACCCGTGTTTTTTCTTTGCGAAGAAATACTCGATGATATTCGTGAAAAAGTACGCCCAGAAGCCGATCTTGAGATGTTCAAAGACAGACTCGTCAACTCCACAGATGGGCTTTAAGAATTCCCAGCCGGAGAGTTCGTAGCCAAAGTGAAGAACAGCGTAGATACCCAGAAAGATCAAAGCCTTCCAGAGCATCATCACACCTCCCCTATACGAAGCTTGTACAAATTCTAACACCAGAACAAAAAAGGGCGGAAATCCGCCCTTGAACACACTACTGTTGGTAAAACTCTCACTCTTTCAGAAGGATCAAGACATCGAGCGGTTGCAGTCTTGCCTTTTTTTCATACAAATTTCCTTTGATCAGATCCCTGAACGTTCCTTCCGGCAAGTCAACGATCTGCGGTTCATGAGAGTGATTGAAGAGAAAGTAGAAGGTCTTCTCTCCTTTGACTTTCTTTATCACCTCTACACCATCTGGCGGTGTGATCTCTGCTCTGAGATCGTGTTCTCTCTCTATGAACTTCACAAGATCCCATACAAGATCGAAAGACGCGGAAGAACCTACGTAGTAAACCCATCCACCACCGTATCTGTTTCTCAACACGGCAGGTTCGTTCATGTAATAGTCCCTTCCAAATCTTCCGAGCACTTCCGCTGTGGTGGTTTTTATGTAGTCAAACACCAAACTACACTCGTACCTTTTGCCAAACATCAAGATTTCGTTTTTCTCCTCAGGTGGCAAAGCATCTATTTCTTCCACATAGCCCCCCATAAGATCGCGAAGATAACCTGGATAACCTCCCAGAACAACCTGATCGTCTTCATCGACAATACCGCTCATTGTTGTGAGGATCAAGATTCCTCCGTTCGAGACGTAATCTTTCAGCTTCCGTGCAAGTTCTTCGTCCACCATGTAAAGCGCCGGAGCAACGATGATCCTGTATCCCTCAAAATTCTGATCTTTACCAACAACATCGACTCCAAGGCCGGTTTTCACAAGTGCCTTGAAATACTTTTCTGCTTCGTTCAGGTACTTGAAGTCTATGTTCGGTGTCAGAGTGTCTTCCATCGCCCACCAGCTTTCCCAGTCGAAAAGAAGAGCAGTCTGTGAGACAACCCTTGTGTCGAGAATATCCGATAAGGACTTTATCTCTTCTCCCACTCTTTTCACTTCTTGAAAGACCCTTGTGTTCGGACTGTCGACATGCGTGATAACAGCCCCGTGGAATTTTTCTACTCCTCCCTTTGATTGTCTCAGCTGAAAGAACATGAGAGTCTCTGCACCGTGAGCGAGAGCGTGATAACTCCAGAGCCTCATCTCTCCTGGTCTTTTCTGGGGATTGTACCATCTCCAGCACGCCTGCGAAGGAGACTGTTCCATTAGGACGAAGGGTTTTCCTTCTTTCAAACCGCGTATCAGAGAGTGTCTCAAAGAAATCACGGAGAAATCTTCTTTGTAACCGGGATAGTTGTCCCATGCTGCAACGTCCATATGATTCGCCCATTCGAAATAGTTCCACTCCTTGAAAGTTGCCGCAATCAGATTCGTGGTGACGGGTATGTCTGGAGTGTGTTTCTTTATTGCCCTGTATTCCTCCAGGAAACACTCGAGCATACTCTGTGTCATGAAGCGTCTGTAATCCAGATAAAGTTCCGGAAGAACAGATTGATACCTGTCCTTTCTCCAGAAGAGAACACTTCTCGTTGTTGGAACAGGAATCTCTTCCCAGGCGGTGAAGGTCTGGGACCAGAAACGCGTGTTCCATCTTCTGTTCAATTCATCGAGTGTGCCGTACTTTTCCTTCAACCAATTCTGAAACTTCCCCCTGCAGATATCACAGTAGCAGTAGTTCAAATATTCGTTGTTCACGTGCCAAAGAACGAGAGCAGGGTGATCCTTGAAATGTTCTGCGAGTTTCTCTGCGATGTTTCTTGCAAAATATCTGTACTTCTCACTGTTGGGACAAAAGTTCTGTCTGCCTCCCTTCTCTCGCTTTACACCGTTCACGTCTGTGAGAAGGATTTCAGGGTATTTCTGCGTCATCCAGTGAGGGGGAGCGGATGTGGGAGTAGCAAGACACACGTAGATACCTTCTTTGTACAGACGATCCATCACTTTTTCAAAGAACGAAAAATCGTAGGTGTTCTCGCCTGGTTGGATAAGACTCCACGAGAAAACCCCGAGGGTGACCACGTTGATACCTGCTTCTTTGAACATCCTGATATCTCTTTCGAACGTTTCCTCGTCCCACTGTTCCGGGTAGTAGTCTCCGCCGTACCAGATCACAGGAAGTTTTGGATTTACCACCCACGTTCACCTCCAAAAAACCCCGGCGATCGCCGGGGCTTTCTCATTTCTGTTCTATGTAGAACTGTATCGGCATGGCGTTCCATGGACTGAAGAACGGCGTTGCTGTCACCAGTTCCTCCGGTACGTTCTTGAAGTTGTTCTTAACGATGGCAGGAGATATATCTTCACCCACCGTTCCTATCATCCAGAGATTTTCTCTATGGATCTTCGTTACTTCTCTCATGAGTTCTTTGATCCTTTCAGGATCGGGAGTGTTCTGAATCTCCCTCCATACGTCGAGTAGTTTTTCGAGAGTCTCCTTTATACCTTCGGGTGGAACGATAGCATCTTCCTGCTGTAGATATTCCTTCAGAGATTCTTCGCCTTCAAGGTAGGATCCGGCCCACTCAGCCCAGCCAATGTACCATGCAGCGGCATACTCCGTACTTCCAGGAATGATCCACAGGGGATCCACAAGGGGCTGACCTGCCCTATCCATCACCCAAGCCTGTGCATCGAAATCGTGTGCACTGAGTCTCGAATCGTAAAGTGACCTTTCGAGGTTCTCGATTTCGACCCACACACCTATCTGTTTCCAGTATTCCTTCACCATCGTCCAGACATCAACGTGGGTCTGACCGGTAACCTGTATGGTGAACCTCAGGGGTTTTCCATTAGGAAGAAGCCTGTACTCGTGCTTGCTGTTCCACTTCAGTCCCATCTCATCGAGGAGCTTGTTTGCTTTGTCTGGATCATATTCTGCGTACGCCTTCTCCCATTCGGGATCGTAGTACGGAGATCCACTCACGAACGAGGCTTGCCTTGGTTCTGCCAATCCGTTGAAGAGAATCTCGTTGATCTCTTCTCTGTTGATAGCAAGTGACAGCGCCTGTCTAAATCTCACGTCCCTGAAAACTTCTCCAAGTACAGGATCTGGTGGATCGGAGATGTTCAGCATTAACATGCTCACAGATCCATTGTCGGTTTTCCATCTCAAAACCTTGTAACCACCGTTCTTGGCGTTTTCGAGAAGAAGTGGCAGAACACCCGGGCCAGGTCCCAAGAGACCGATGTGCCTCCACTGCATATCGATTTCTCCAGAGATAGCTTTCAGCATGATAACTTCACTACTTTGAACGTATTCGTGTCTGATCCTGTCAATGTAAGGCAGTTGATTACCTTCGATGTCAACCGCCCAGAAGTATGGATTTCTCTCGAGTATGTAGAACTGTTCTGTTGGATCTGTAACAGGTTTCCACGGAGTCAAGACGGGCAGATCGAGACTTTCGAGAAAATCACTTTTATCATTGAAAAGATCAACCCACGTGTTGTGAACACCCTCGACCATTTTCTTTTCGATCTCTTCCATAGGGGTGTAATTTGGGTGGAATTGCTTCAAGAAATGTTTCGGAGAGCCTGTGAATCCTCTGTTCGCCACCTGAAGTAGAAACAGAGCGTACGGTTGTTTGAACACGAATTTCACCGTGTAGGGATCTGGAGCTTCTACCCTGTCGAGAAGTCTGTACCACGCGGGTTTCGCAGGGGTGAGTTCATCGTTCCCCAGTATATCGTCGACCCAGAAAAGGATATCTTCGGAAGTGTAGGGATGACCATCGGACCACTTCATACCTTCTCTGAGATGAAAGACATATACTTTTCCATTTTCAAGTATGTCCCAACTTTTCGCTACTCCCGGTACAAACTTCTCTCCGTTCTTGTCCCAAAACACAAGACTCGCCTGGTTGATCCTGGGAATCCCCCACCTGTCAGAAGGCCCTTTCCAGACCCTTCTCCAGGTACCACCATACTGTCCCACACTCTCCTCAGGAACTACAACAAGAGGTTCCTTTGGAAGTCTCTGCTCGACCGGTGGTAGTTTTCCTTGCTTCACAAGTTCTGCAAGCATGGGTGCCTCGTTGAACTTTTCAATCCTTTTACCCGTGGCTTTGTAATAATCTTCAGGTGTCGCGTAGACACTCCAGGAAAGACCAATCACAACGAACAATGAAACCATCAGAAAAACAAAGACTTTCCTCATGAACACACCCCCTTTGATGAATGTTTTTATTTTTTCCTCTAAAGAAATTTCTTCATTATACTACCACCACTGTACAAAGAGAACCAAACACGAAAAAATCCGATTTTCTGGAATTATTCACAACTATCGATAAATATCGATTTTTAGCGTCAATTTTCTCACCTGAAACTGTATTTCCTAATTTGAAAAAGCCTTCAGAAAAGATACTCGACGTTAATCTTCTATAATTCGCTGGTATCTGGTTTCAGAGGAATTATTCAAACTCTGCGTGAAAACAGTTTCATGATAATCTTAGTTCAAAAGGAGGTGGGCCAAGATGCGTTTCACAGAAGGGCTGTGGAGATTGAGAGAAGGGGTACAGCTGTTCAAACCAGAACAGGTGTACGAATACTCCTGCGATGGAAAAAGATTGATCCTTCGATCGCCGTTTCAGAGGGTGGAGCACCGGGGACAGACGCTTCAGGGTCCGGTCTTCGAAATCGAGATCTCCTCTCCGCTTGAAAACGTAATAAGGATTCGCTTCAGACATTTCAAGGGAGTATTCGAAAAGTCACCGTACTACGAAATCCACCAGGATGAAAGCTTCACACCGGATATCAAAGAAACAGAAGGAAGTTTTATCTTCACCTCAGGAAAGGTAAAAGCGATCATAAGGAAGAATCCTCTCAAGATGGAATTCTTCTACGAAGATCGTTTCCTCACGAAATCGGATCTGGGATACGCCGTGGCACCAGAAGGAAGGTTCTGTCTTGAAAGACTCCATCTGAGTGTGGGAGAGATGATCTACGGTCTCGGAGAAAGGTTCTCACCTTTCATCAAAAACGGTCAGAGAGTTGTCATGTGGAACGAAGACGCCGGAACGATCTCCGATATGACCTACAAGAACATCCCGTTCTATGTGAGCAACAGAAAGTACGGAATCTTCGTAAACGATCCTGGAAAGGTGGACTTTGAAATCGCAACAGAACATGTGGAAAAGGTGCAGTTCAGTGTGAAAGGAGAGACTCTGGACTATTTCATCATCGCTGGGGAAGATCTGAAAGAAGTTCTGGAACGCTACACACTTCTCACAGGACGACCAGAACTTCCTCCTGCCTGGAGCTTTGGCCTCTGGCTCACCACATCCTTCACCACGCAGTACGATGAGAAAACTGTGATGGAGTTCGTGGATGGCATGAAAGAACGCGATATACCCCTTCATGTCTTTCACTTCGACTGCTTTTGGATGAAGGAGTTTCACTGGGTGGATCTTGAGTGGAACAGGGAGAACTTCCCCGACCCTGAAGGGTTGTTGAAACGCCTCAAAGAGAAGGGACTGAAGGTGTGCGTCTGGATAAACCCCTATGTCTCTCAGTTTTCGAGTCTCTTTGACGAAGGAAAAGAAAAGGGTTATTTCCTGAAAAAACCAGACGGAAATGTCTGGCAGACGGACGACTGGCAACCAGGAATGGCTATCATCGATTTCACGAATCCCGAGGCAAGAAAATGGTTCGCTTCAAAACTGGAAAGATTGATAGATATGGGAGTTGACTGTTTCAAGACAGACTTTGGAGAGAGGATTCCCACCGATGTGGTGTATCACGACGGCTCCGACCCGGAGAAGATGCACAACTACTACACCTATCTTTACAACAAAACTGTTTTTGAAACTCTGGAGAGAAAACTCGGGAAGGGGAACGCCGTTGTCTTCGCGCGGTCTGCCACGGCGGGGAGTCAGAAGTTTCCAGTCCACTGGGGAGGAGATTGTCTAGCGTCCTATGAGTCCATGGCGGAAACCCTGAGAGGGGGTCTTTCTCTTGCACTGTGCGGTTTCGGTTTCTGGAGTCACGACATTGGAGGGTTCGAGGACATCACAACACCGGATCTGTACAAGAGATGGGTGGCATTCGGCCTTCTGTCATCTCACAGCAGACTCCACGGAAATTCGATCTACAAGGTCCCATGGAACTTCGATGAGGAAGCGGTGGAGGTACTCAGGTTTTTCACGAAACTGAAATGCAGGCTCATGCCCTACATATTTGCCAGCGCAGTCGAAGCACATGAAATGGGAATTCCCGTTATGAGGCCGATGATCCTCGAGTTTGATGATCCCACATGCCTCTATCTGGACAGACAGTACATGCTGGGAGAATCGCTCCTTGTCGCACCAATTTTCAGCGAAACAGGAGAGGTGACCTACTACCTTCCGGAGGGAGTCTGGACTCACTTTCTCACCGGCGAGAGGGTGGAAGGAGGAAGATGGAGAACAGAAAAATACGACTACTTCGGGCTTCCACTCTTTGTGAGACCAAACTCCGTAATTCCAGCAGGGTCCGTCGATGACAGGCCGGATTACGATTACGCAGACGGTGTCACATTGAACGTTTTTGAAATTTCAAACAAAACAGCGCATGTTTACAACACACGGGGCGAGGTGGAATTGAGTGTGAAAGTAGAGAGAAAAGGAAACGAGATACACGTTGAAGTTCTGAAGGACTCCGGAAAACCGTGGAAGCTGCTGTTCTGGAACAGAAGGCTTGAGGCAGTGAAAGGTGCTGAGACAAGAGAACTAGAAAAAGGAACAGAGGTGATTCTCGGTTTCCAGAGAGCGATTTTAAAGACAAAATGAGGGCGCTTCTGCGCCCTCATTTCATGAGCACAAAATCAATACCGGCGATTTCACAGAAGGTTTTGATCTCCTCCACGTAGTCTCCGTAGACACCGTGGATGTGATTGGAGGAATATTTGGCCAGGAATTCGTCTATAGGTGTCTCCATCTTCAAAAAAGCGTGCGGCCAGTTGTTCTGTATGCTGTCTGCTATCTCGTAGTTCTTCTCCTCTCCAAAGTCCACAAACTCTCCAGGAACGACCGTGAACCTGTACCTTCCATCTTCCCTCGTGAGTCTTCCAAGCGTCACCTTTCCGGGTGCTGCTATGTGTTTCACCGCTGCTCCCCCCGCAGGGAAGTAGAACGTCTGTGGATAGAACTCCACTTTCTTCATGTTCTCGTCGGGATTGAACGATCTGGCTGCAAAATACGTTGCGTGATTTCCCGAGTTGCACAGATCCAGTACATCGTACTCCTCCACGTAGTGTCTCACGTCCGCAAAGAGCACGGGTGTCTTTGCGATCAACTTGAATATCTGCATCGTGAGCGCTCCATCGGAATCTGCCTCTGTTGCACACACGATCGGTTCGTGTTCTCCTTCCCAGTCGTAAGGATCATTCAGGAACGCCTCTGTCACATCCATCGTCACGAAGTGTTCTGTGAGTTCAAGCTGGCCTTTTATTCCCACGAAGTCCAGCTCCATCTCCTCCACGATCTCTCTCACCGCATGGTAGCTCTTTATCTGAAGCTCGAGCTTTTCTGGTGTGAGGTACTTCCCATCGTAGTGAACCGCTTTTGCTTTCTCTTCGATCCAGTGTCTTCCTTTCTTTGCACGCTCGTCAGGTATCAGCTGGCTTCTTCGAACGATCTCGAACTGGTCTATGTGCTCCACATCGACACCGAAGATCTTGTTCCACAGATCCACGTTCGGAACGGCCGTGTACATACCCATCGATCTTCCACCAAACACACCGTATCTCTGACCCCTGAGTTTTTTATAGGCGCTTCCTGCTCTGATGAATGCCATCACTTTCCTGAGAACTTTCTCGTCTTTTATGCTGCCCCACATCCTGTAGTGCTTCGTTCCGTCCTGTTCCAGAGCCCCCGCCGCAGAAAGCATCGCAACCATACCAGGATACTGCGGGTTTATGTTGGAAAAGAGCAAAAACGGTCCCGGTGCAAATTTACTCGCAAGGACTGTGAAATGAGGAAACGCCCAAACTGCGTAGTTGAAGATGGTAACTTCCGCTCCCTCTTCTGCAAGTCTTTTTGCCTCTTTTTTCGCTATTGAGGGCTTCCACACGATTTCTTTTGCCCTGATTACCTCCACTTCTCCTGTTTCTTCCAGAGTTTTCGCTATCTCATCTTCGAACTTTTTCACAATTCCCTCAAGTTCCTTGTGCACGTACTCTCTTCCATCGGAAAAACTGATGAGTCCCACCCTGTATTTTTGCTTCATTCTTCCACCGCCTCCAACACGAGTGTTATACTGTCTGTTTCAAGGAGCTTTTTGAGTACTGTGATTTCCAGGTTCTTCCCCACATTTTTGAAGCTCAATCTCTCCCCCGTCAGGAAATGTCTCACTGTCCCTGCTGATAGATTGAGATCCTCAATTACAATTTTTTCTCCGGTCGGGATGCCAAGAAAGATGGCAAAGATTCTGTTACATTTTCTGGTGAACCTGATCTCTGTTCCATCCTCAGTCTTCGCACAGCGCCTTTCCCAGACAGAAGTACCGTAGATGGCATCTCCGTACTTTCTCAGCCATTCACCAAGGCCCAGGAGTCTTTCTTTTTGCAGATCCGAAATCGTTCCGTCGCCCTTTGGGCCAACGTTCAAAAGGAGATTTCCTCCCTTGCTCACAACGTCCACGAGTGTGTAGACGAGCTGTTCAACAGAGAGCATGTGTTCCGGTCCCTCGTTCTGGTTGTATCCGAAGGAGAGTCCTATTCCCCTTGTGAACTCCCATTTGTAGCCCGGCAGATCCCCCGGATAGTTCACATGGTATTCGGCCGTTTTGAAATCCCAGTGCGGCAGTCCCCACCTGTCGTTCACAGCACCCTCTGAATGTTTGTTGTAGTAGTAAGTGAAGAGATACTTCAGGTCTTCCTTTCCTTTATCCGGCCAGCCCATGTCGTTCCAGAGAACGTCGGGAAGGTACAGATCCACAAGTTCCATGACCTGTTTGTAGGCGTAATCCGCGTACTCGTAGGTGTTCGGCCTGATGTAGGAGAGATCCTCAGGATACCTTATCGGCTCGGTCGTGAAGCGCCAGTCCAGACCTCCTGAGTAGTACACTCCAAATCTCAATCCGGCTTCTCTCACAGCTTTTGCGAGCTCTCCTATGAGGTCTCTCTTCGGTCCTCTCTTCACGGAGTTGAAATCTGTGTATTTCGTCCCCCACAGACAGAATCCATCGTGGTGTTTCGTTGTCGGTATCACGTACTTCGCTCCTGCTTTTTTGAAGAGATCTGCCCACTCGTGTGGATCCCACTTCTCTGCGGTGAAAAGATCTGCAAACTTCTCGTACTCGAAATCTTCCTCATAGGTCTTCACGTGGTATTTCCAGGTGGGACTCTCCTTGATCCTGAGGGAATTTTCGTACCACTCTGCGTACGGGTTCTGGAAGAACCAGACATCCATTGGCACTTTACCGAGTTCTCCGGTGGGCGTCGCCCATCCCGGAACAGAGTAAATCCCCCAGTGAATGAAGATCCCAAATTTTGCCTCGTCGAACCACCTCGGCACTGTGTGTTCCCTCAGAGATTCCCAGTCAGGTTTGTAGCGATGATTCACTGTGCATCCCCCTCTTACAAATTGAACTTCTGGACAACTTCCTCATAACCCAAATCATCGTGTATGATGGATTTCAGGGCTGCCAGGACTTCTTCCATGTTTTCTCTCTGCCATACGTTTCTTCCAAACATCACTCCTTTTGCACCTGATCTCACTGATTCCTGAACTACCTTCAGGATCTGTCTTGAACTGTCTGACTTTGGTCCCCCAAGTACAAAAACGGGAATACGAAGCCTATGAATTATCCGAGAGAGTCGACTTTCCCCCAAGAATTGAATCTTCAAGATGTCCGCTCCTATCTCCACGGCTATTCTCGCAGCAGACTCTATGAGATCAAGATCGTTCCTTTCTGAAACATTCTCCCCCCACAAAACCGGTTCGACCACCAATGGCATATCCCAGTGCTCGCATTCTTCAACAGCCTTTGATATCACTTGAACTACTTCGGCTTGTGCACTCTTTTCTAATCCCCATGGGAATAGAATCTTCACGGCATCCACAGCCATTTTCACTGCCTGTTCTACAGAGTATATCAGCTTATGGGCGAATACTTTTTCGAATCTTCCCGGAACAGTTGAACCCATTGGAAGATCTATTGTTAGAATCCGAGCAGGGGCATTTTTCCCTCTGAACAACTGCTCCGTCAATCTCGCTACACCAGGACTCAAAAGAACCCCATCCACACCACAGGATATCGCTTTCTCTAAAGTCTCCACAGGATCCCCCAACCCCTCTACGTTCCCAAACATCAAACCATGATCTAAAGCGATAATAAGAGACCTACCAGATTTCGGATTCAAAAGCCTTGAAAATCTCACCGCTTTCCCACCATGCATCAGACTCACTCCTTATTTTAGAACCCATAAATTCTGTTTCTGAGTTTTAAATACTCAAGGTATTTCCTTTGAAAGTAATCGCTCTCACCTGGATAGAAATATTCATATTCAAAGTTCTGAGAAATTCTTTTGAAAAACTCTCCCCAATTCTTTTGGCCTGTTTTTGCGATTTTGGCTATCATGGCTGCACCAAGAGCGACGCTCTCGTGAACAGAGAAGACCTTCACAGCTCTGTCGAAAACACTTGCTTTTATCTTCAACCACTCTCTTAGCTGACTACCACCACCCGTTGCCACAACCTCATAGTTTTTCAATCCCAGTTTCTCGAATTCGTTAAGACAACCTCTCATTTCGAAAGCGATCGATTCAAGAACAGCAGAGATGATAACATCCCGATCATCTGTGTCTTTTAAGTTGAAGAACGCTCCTCCGATCTCTTCCCTGTCGAACTTACCACGGAGGTAGGGGAAGAAAAAGGCTGTGTTCTTTTGGTATTTAAACATCCTGAAAACGGAGTAATCTTCCTTGAGAATTTTGTTGAGGAGCCAGTCGATACAGAATCCGCCTGTGGGAAGACCTGTGAGAAGATAGTATTTACCAGGGATACAGTGGAAACCTGCTTGGAACACCTTTGGAGCCTTTTTCAGGTACCTCTCCAAAGTTTCTCTGCCGACTGTCCAGAGCATAGCCTCCGTCGTGCCAGAAGAATCCATCAACTTGGTTTCATCGTGAACACTAACGGCATAGGAAGCCGTTATATGGTCCTGACCGGCCGTTGTTACAATCACATCCTCAGGAAAACCGATTTCTTTGGAAATTTCTTCCCTTATCTTTCCTCGTGGGATCCCACTATCAGCGACCTCGGGAAGGTGTTCTTTTGGAATACCAGATGCTTCCACTAATTCATCGTCCCATTTTCCCGTGAGTATGTTCATCAACAACGTTCTTGAAGAGTGTCCTCTGTCCATCGCAACGTTTCCTGTCAACAAAAAAGCTATTAAACTTGTCACATCGAGCCATTTGTAAACTCTTTGACTCAGTTCTTCATTTCCTTTGTAGAACTTTTTCATTTTGAACACAGAGTATATCCACGAAGGCCATAACCCTGTTTTTTTGAATATCACAATCGGTGGAACTCTTTCCAGAAACTCTCTGTATTCCCTCAGAACGCTTTTGTTGTACCACATCATTCCGTCCTGAAGTACTTCTCCATCTTTCGATATTGGAAACACCGTTTCTCCGAGTGAAGAAATTCCAATAGCTCCTATCTTCTTTTTTATCCCCTCAGGAATTTCTTTGAGAGATCTCAATATCCCTTCAAAAAGCTTTTCTGATGACAGAAAATCGCCCTCTTTACTGGAAATCACCGGCGTTTTGAATTTTTCCAAAAACACCACTTTGAAACTATCATTGAACACCAGAACTTTCGTGTTAGTTGTCCCCACGTCTATGCCGCAATACACAAATAATCCCTCACCTTACTGAGAAAAAATCCCCTTCATCAACGCTTTCCTATGAGACGACAGGTATTCTTTCACCCCTTCAAGATCCAGACGATCGGTGACAAGTTTTTCGAAGGGAAACTCTCCAGATTCTATGATCTTCACCGCTTCTTTCATCGTGAAAGGATTCAGGTAAGACCCGAGCAGTTTCATCTCCTTTCGATAGATCTCGAACGGTGAGATCTCAACCGTCTTGTCTTTGGAGATGACGCTGAACTGAAGGAGGGTTCCACCTTTTCCTGTGTGCTCAAAGCAAGCTTTGAACCCTCCCACCGTACCAGAGCACTCGACAGTGAGATCGTACTCACCTTTCGGTTCATCCACTTTCAATCCAAAAGTTTGCACAACGTATTCCGCGCGTTTCTCGTCTTTCTCCGCAAGGACTATTTCTGCACCCGGAAAAATTTTCTTGAAGATCAGACCAAAAATCACACCTATACTACCTGCTCCAACTACGAGGATTCTGTCGTAGAATCCATGTTTTACCATCTTCACTCCTTCGAGAACACAGGAAAGCGGTTCTGCGAAAACGGCTCTTTCTGCGGGTACATTTCTCACAGGATAAACCTGTGAGTTCTCCACGAGCACGTATTCCGCAAATCCTCCTGGTTCTGTCACGCCCGTTGCCTGAAGTTTCTCGCAAAACTGAGGCATACCTCTTCTACAGTAGTCACACTTCCCACAGGATCTGTTGGGATCGATTACAACCATCTGCCCCTTTTCGAAAACACCCGATCTTTCAACGACGCCGACGATCTCATGCCCTGGAACAACTGGATAGTTGGCGTTGGTGCCTCCTGAGAATATCTTGTAGTCGGTTCCACAGATACCGCACGCGAGTACTTTCACGAGGGTCTGATCTTCACCGGGAACGGGTATCTCTTTCTCCACAACACTCGCAACACCGGGTTTTTCTATCAAAAGTACTTTCATATTCTAACCTCCTCACCAGACGGTGTAGCCTCCGTCTATCACAAGATCGTGCCCTGTCATGTAATCTGAGGCGGGACTTGCAAGGAAGATAGCAGCTCCTATCAGATCGTCCACCTCTCCCAGTCTTCCAAGAGGGATCATGTCGAGCCAGAGGGGAACAAGATCTTTCACGTTTGGAGATTCTATGAGAGGTGTTCTGATGTATCCGGGGCTTATGCTGTTCACCCTGATTCCGTACGGGGCCCACTCGGCGGCCAGAGATCTGGTGAGATGGATCACACCCGCTTTCGAAGCGTTGTAAGCTGTCTGCTTCTGAGGTTTGTTCACGATGTGTCCGGACATGGACGCGATGTTTATGATCTTTCCGTATTTTCTTTCCTTCATAGCGTGGAACTCCGCTTTTGCGGAAAGAAACACCCCAACCAGATTCACGTCTATGACCTTTTTCCACTTCTCAACCGGATAATTCTCCGCTTCACACCAGTCTCCTATTCCCGCGTTGTTGACTCCTATGTCGAGTTTCCCCCACCTATCCAGCGCCTTTTTGACCGCTCCAAAACAATCTTCTTCTTTCGTCACATCCCCAACATAGAAATCTGCTTCGCCACCTTTCTCTTTTATCTCTTCGACCGTTCTTCTGGCTGTTTCTTCGTTTATGTCCATGATCAAAACAGCTGCACCCGCCGCTGCCAGCGCCTGGGCGATGGCCTTCCCGATGCCCTGTCCTCCACCAGTCACCAGAGCTACCTTTCTTTTCAAAGAGAAAAGCTTTTCAAGAATATTCACGAGAATTCCTCCTCAAAAATTGATTTCCCTTCAATTTTCTGATCTCTGGAGAGAATTCCTCTTAGAATATATCCCCGCTTCAACACTAGAAATATCAACATATGGTCGACTCCAAAAATTTTTGTTGGTCTCTACAAGCATAACTTTAGACTGGTCTTGCTTTACAAAATTCAATATGCTCATGAAAGTAAAAGGCTAGAAGACTTTTTGGTGATGTGAGTAATCCTGATATATGCATTCTGTGGTATCTGGTGGGATTCCAATCAATAAGGAAACTATTGCAATGTCAAGTTACTAACAGATGATCTTTCCACTAGTTGCCCCTTTAAAACAACTCTGCTTTTTTTACTTTCAGGATTCTCTAATTCGCTTAATAGTACACTTGCTGCTAATATTCCCATCTCTTCTATAGGCTGTGAAATACTTGTTAGCGAAACTTTTAAAAACTTGTGCCATGGCATATCATCGAAAGTTATAATAGAAACATCATCTGGTACGGAAAGACCTAAATTGTTTAAAGCCTCAAGCGCACCTATAGCCATTAAATTATTAAAGGCAATCAGAGCTGTTGGATGATCTTTCGTTTTCCTAAAGACTTTTGTAACTGATTTTTCTGTGATGTTTATCGAAAACTCTCCCTTTATTATCCACTCTTCTTTACATTTTAGACCTAGCATATCCAGTGCTTTAAAAAAACCCTCTAGTCGCTTCTCCGCTGTATATACTCCTTTGGGACCCATAATAACACCTATCTTCTTATGACCATGTTTATATAAATACTCAACAGCCTCAAAAGCAGCACCAATATTATCTAGAATCACATAGCTGGCACCTAAACTCTCCAACACTCTATCCACAAAAACGACAGGTTTATTTGAAAGGGGAAATTTTTTGTAGAGATTCAGTAATTTCCTTTTATTTGATCTAGCTGCAGTAACAGTTATTATTCCCTCTACTCCATACGAAAGTGAAGTTTGTAAATATTCGATCTCCTTTTCTTCATTCTCATCAGTATTAAAGAGAACGTAACGGTAACCCTTTTCATATAAAGTTTTTTCTATAGAAAGAACTAGTTTTCCAAAGAAATAATTACTAACATCAGGTATTATTAAACCTATAATACCTGTTCGTCTTGTTTTTAAATAATTTGCGAATATATCTTTTTCGTAGCCAAATTGTTTAGCTGTTTCTATTATCTTTTTTCTCAATTCCGGATTTACACCTGGTTTATTATTAAGGGCTTTCGAAACTGTGGAAGGAGAAACCCCCAATGCTTTGGCAATATCTTTTATTCTTGTTTTCAGCTTCCAATCCCTCCTTAATCGTTATCATTTTATTTGAGGGAGCCAGGATACCCTGGCTCCCAAAAGATTGTTGTTCCAACTTTTTTAATGCCATCCATCGACAGATGTTTCGATCCACCAGTCAACATTTTCTTTCGAAACAGGTATTACCTCCAAGAAGTATCTCTTACTACCATCCGGTGTTTCCACCTTGAAACCTTTTGCCAGGAGATAAGCAATGTTAATAGCCATCGCTGTCATCTTTCTCGGCTGTTGTCCAGAAGAGAAAACAAGGTATTCTCCCTTCTTGATGAGATCACAAGCCGCTGGGGAAGCATCTACAGCAACTACGAATATATTCTTATTTTTCAAGCGGCCTATCATAGATTTGATAGCTTGAACAGCTCCTATTCCCATAGGATCGTTTTCAGCATAAATCGCATCCAAATCTGGATTGGCGGTAAGAATGGATTCTGCTGCTGCCATTCCTTCTGCCATATTAAAATTACCACTCTGTTCAGCAACTATTTGGATACCAGGATACTTTTTAATTTCCTCTATGAAACCTTGATATCTCTCCCTTTCAACACTTAAACCTATAGTCCCTCGAATTATAGCAATTTTTCCTTTCCCATTTAATCTTTTCGCAAGATACTGTGCTGCCAATCTTCCCGCCATTACATTGTCTGATTCAATATCCATGGAGATTAAATCGCTGTCGACTGTTCTGTCAATACAAACAAACGGAATACCTGCTTTATAAGCTGCTTCAGCCGCTGGAATTAATGCTTTTGAATCTGTTGGATTAATAACAATAGCATCTACTTTTCTTTGTATCAGGTTTTCCACTTGAGCGAGTTGAGTTGCGTTGTCATAGTTAGCATTTGTTATGATCAGTTCAATTCCAAGAAGTTTAGCCTGTTCTTTTGCTGCCTCTGCCATTTGTACGAAGTAAGGATTATCCATGTTTCCTAAGACAAGACCTAGAGTAAAAGCCGAAGAAATCACCGCTATCCCGAAAACCAGCATCAACAATACCAAATTTCTAAAAACTGACCTCATGAAAACACACCTCCTCTAAGATAGTAGTGGTAAATATCAAATTATTCATTCCAAAATTTTTTGTTGATGGTAGCAGGAAGAACCGCCAAGATTATTACAAATCCCTTAACCAACTGTTGAATGTAAGGCGATATGTTCATAATAGCCATTCCATTGTTCAAAGTGGCAATGAGGTAACCACCTAAGAATGTTCCGATAACCCATCCTTCCCCACCAAATAGACTGGTGCCTCCTACAACAACAGCGGCGATTGCATCTAACTCGTAACCAAGTGCTGCATTTGGTTGCGCACTACCCAGCCTAGAAGTTAAAAGCATTCCACCAAAGGCTGCAAAGAATCCACTGATAGCATATACACTCATCAAAATTCCTTTGACATTGATACCGCTTGCGAAGGCGGCTTTTATATTTCCACCAACTGAATATACACTTCTTCCAAAACTTGTGCGCGACAGAAGAAACCACATTACAACAGTAGATATTATGATCACAATAAACGGTACTGGAATATTTCCAATATTCCCTTGACCAAGGAAATAAAAAGCATTGGGTAACCCCCAAATTGGTTGTCCATTCGTGTAAATAAGTAGTAATCCTCTGCCTATTGACATTGAAGCAAGTGTTGCTATGAACGGTGGAAGTTTTCCGAAAGCTACCAACGAACCATTAAAGAAGCCGAAAGCTATTCCCGTAAGGATCGCCATAAAAGCTCCTGCCCAAACGTTACTGTTGAACGCAAGGGTGCTTCCTGCAAAAATAGCTCCTGCTAAACCAGCAACTGAACTAACCGAAAGATCAATTCCGGCAGTTAATATCACACACATTTCTCCCAATGCTAAAAGTATGTTAACGGCGGCCTGTTTAGAGATTGTCATGAAGTTGCTGAAAGTAGGAAAGTATTCTGGTTCAGCTATTGAGAAGAAGATCATGACACCTATCAAACCAAAAACGACCCCATATTTTCTAAAGAAGTCTTTCCAAGAAACACTTCTGCTAGCTTCTCTCTGAAGAGCTTTCATATTCAGCATTTTTTATTCCTCCTTCTTCTTAACTGCTAAGATTAATATATCCTTCTTGGAGGCAGTCTTTGGATCCAACTCTCCTGTTATCCTTCCTTCACTCATAACGATTATCCGATCACATATGTTCAAAACTTCATCTAGATCTGACGATATAATCAATATGCCTATTCCACGCGAAGCCATTTCATAGATCAATTTGTATATTTCATACCTCGAACCAACATCTATTCCACGTGTGGGTTCATCGAGTATCAATAACTTGACGTTCTCCTTGAGCAACCATTTCCCTATGACTACCTTTTGTTGGTTCCCGCCGCTAAGAGTTTCCACCTTTTGATCGAGAGTGCTATATTTAACGTTTAACTTGTTTGCAATGGACAAGATTGTATTTTTCTCTTTTCTTAAATTTAGCACACCTAAAATTGTAAATGCTTTCAAATTTGCGAGAGAAAAGTTCTCTCTTAAACTTCTTCGCAAAACCAACCCTAACGTATGTCTATCACCCGGAACGTAAAATATACCCTGTTCAACACTGTCCAATGGTTTTTTGATCACTAATTTCTGGCCTTCAAAAATTATCTCCCCTGACTCCTTGGCTCTAAGACCAAACAGGGTCTCGCCTAATTGCGTATTTCCGCATCCAACAAGACCTGTTACTCCCAATATTTCCCCTTTTCGAAGTTCAAAAGAAATATTTTTAAAGAATGGTGAAGATGTTAATCCTGAAACTTTTAGAAGGGCTTCTCCTATTTTTTTCTGTGGCTTGGGAGGATATCTGTTTTCTAGATTACGCCCTATCATGAGACTCACAATTTTATCAATTGTCACTTCATTCACATTTCCTGTGAAGACCAATTCTCCATCCCTTAGAACAGAAACTCTATCGGCTATTTCGAAAATTTCCTCCAAACGGTGAGAAATATAAAGGACCGTTACATTATGTGATTTCAAGTTTTTGACGGCCCTAAATAGCCGCTCTGTTTCTTCGAGAGAAAGAGCTGCTGTTGGCTCATCTAATATCAATACTTTGGGATTTGTTGACAAAGCTTTAGCAATTTCCACAATCTGCCTGTCACCTAAGCTCAATTGATCCACTTTTGCATCCACAGAAATATGTTCCGCTCCTAATCTTTCTAAAATATTCCTTGCTTTCTCTTTCATAATTTTTTTATTCACAACAGAAAGGGGATTCCGATTTTTCCCCCATCGACCTAGAAATATGTTCTCGTATACCGTTAATTGAGGTACAAGACTAATTTCTTGATGAACAAGCGATATACCTTCTCTTTGTGCTTCAAGAGGGGAGAAAAGCCTTCTTTCCTTTCCTTCTATAAAAATGGAACCTTTAGTTGGTTTGTACTCACCTGAAATAATTTTCATAAGTGTACTCTTACCAGCACCATTTTCGCCGACTATTGCATGAATTTCACCTCTGTAAATATCAAGGTTTATGTTTTTCAAAACTTCAACTCCTGAAAATTCCTTAGAAATGTCCTTGAGGCGAATCACCACTTCTTTTAAGACCTTCAAAATTGCACCTCCTTCTATAATTTGTGCATTCTCACGATTTCAGGATCAGTGAACACATCGTATTCATCGTAACTTGTTGTGGAAAATTCTGATACAATAGCTCCATCCTCACCTGCTATAAACCAATGAAGAGTGTCAGGAGGCAATGTATATTGATCTCCTGGATTTAGAACAATCTCATGCCAAACAGTAAAGAATGGCAATTTTTCTTCTGGAATTCTTTTTTTTCCGTACGGTTCTGGTGTTGGTTCTCCTGGAACATAAAGATAAACCCTTCCCCATCTACATCTGAACGTTTCTTCTTTCCCAGGATAATTGAGCTTGGGTATAGGTGGATGTCTATGTTCTGGGCATATTTGATTTGGAAGGAGAAAGAGCTCTTTCGCGCAAACGCGCTTTGTATTAACGTAAGTGACAATCTGGAGCCCAAATAACCTTATATTCCCCAAACCAAAATCCGTAATTTCAATATTGTCGAGTTCATTTTTTGTCAGCACAATTTTCGAATTTTCAAGCATTCTAATAATCTCCTTTGTAATAGCTTCTCTTTCGAACATATAAGGCACTCCCCTTCAGGGATTATCGGAAAAAACTGGACATCGATTTCCAAAATTTTCCATTGATCATTTTAAACAAATATTTCTTATCTAGTCAAACGGTTTCAACCATTAAAAAACGCATTTTCTCGACATCTGTTACACTTATTTATAATTAGAGAAAAATATAATACAAATTCTCGTTTTCTCGCCTTCTTACAACCTTATACAATACTTTTCATTATCAAATATAAAGTAATCAGGTGCCCGGAGTTCTTACAGCAACCTTCTTCTTTAACAAAAATCAACTACCAAGATATAAAGATTTCTATCCCATTCAGGGAATTGGGAAAGAACCAGGAATTGTTCTCAGGAACAAAACGATAAAACATAAGCAGCTGTATATGACTCTAATGGCTCTTTTCTGTTCCTATAAGACTATTTACTTTGCAAAGTATAATGAAAATAAAATAGAAAATCGTTTTCCGGCGGAGGTGTATTCTTGTGAATGTTCTCTGCACCGGTGAAATCCTCATTGATTTCATCTCAGAGGACAAAGGAAAGAACCTTTCACAGAGTGAGCTCTTCAGAAAGAAAGCGGGAGGTTCTCCCCTGAACGTCGCCGTTGCTCTCAAAAGACTGGGAAGAGAGGTTTCTTTTCTCGGAAAACTTGGAGGAGACCAGTTCTCCGAGTTCCTACTTGAGGTGATGAAAAAAGAAGGCATAGACACAACACACATCATCTTCGATTCTTCTTGTAAGACTACCCTCGCTTTTGTGGCAAGAGACGCTCAGGGAAATCCGGATTTCGTCTTCTTCAGAGAAAAACCAGCCGATACGAATCTGAGACCGGAAGAAGTGAACATCGACCCCGCACAATTTTCTTTCCTTCACATCGGATCATACTCTCTTGCCGTTGAACCATCGAGAAGCGCCTATTTGAAAGTGATGGAAACGTTTTTGGAAGAAGGGAAGCCCGTCTCTTACGATCCGAACGTGAGACCCTCACTGATAGAAGACAGAAACACCTTCGTGAAGGACTTTCTCGAGATCTCTTCGAAGGTAGATATCGTAAAACTCAGCGACAAGGATCTGGAATACATCTTCCAGGAAGATTTAGAAACGGCCGTTGACAAAATTCCGATCAAGGAAAACGGCCTGCTTTTTGTGACCATGGGAGAAAGGGGATGTCTTGTGAAGTTCAAAGGAGAAAAACGTATGGTTCCTTCTTTCAAAGTAAAACCTGTGGATGCCACGGGGTGCGGAGACTCGTTCACAGCCGCTGTGATACACAAGTATCTGGAGAAAACACCTGAAACGATCGAAGACGCTGTCGAGATAGGAAAGTTCGCCAACGCCGTCGCCGCTATCGTTATCACAAGAGTAGGCGGTGTAGATGCTATGCCGGTGTTAGATGAAGTTGAAATGTTTCTATCAAATCAGGAACGTTGAGTTAACTTCTTATCAACCAAAGACTAACAGAGATTTTCAAAAACTCCTATCGAGCTCTTAAAGAAAATAAGAGAGAATAGCTTCTGGGAGGTGAAACGATGAAGATCTTTCTGGACACAGCAAACTTAGAAGAGATCAAAAAAGGTGTTGAATGGGGTATCGTGGATGGAGTAACGACGAATCCAACACTGATTTCAAAGGAAGGAGCAGAGTTCAAACAGAGAGTGAAAGAGATCTGCGATCTGGTGAAAGGTCCCGTTTCTGCGGAGGTTGTGTCTCTCGACTACGAAGGCATGGTGAGAGAGGCGAGAGAACTCGCTCAGATCAGCGAATACGTGGTGATCAAGATACCAATGACACCCGATGGCATCAAAGCGGTGAAGACTCTCTCTGCAGAGGGTATAAAGACAAACGTGACACTCGTGTTCAGCCCAGCCCAGGCCATTCTGGCCGCGAAAGCGGGAGCAACCTACGTGAGCCCCTTCGTTGGAAGGATGGACGATCTTTCAAACGACGGAATGAGAATGCTTGGAGAAATCGTCGAGATCTACAACAACTACGGTTTCGAAACCGAGATCATCGCCGCAAGCATCAGACATCCAATGCACGTGGTGGAAGCAGCACTTATGGGTGTGGATATCGTGACGATGCCATTTGCCGTGCTGGAGAAACTCTTCAAACACCCGATGACGGATCTTGGAATAGAAAGGTTCATGGAAGACTGGAAAAAGTATTTGGAGAACCTGAAGAAATAAAGAGCCCGCCACCCGGCGGGCTTTTTTAAGCTACCCACATGTTGTCTATGTGAACGACCACCTTGTTTCCTTCGTATCCGAGGATCTTTTTCAAATCGGAAGATTTGTGACCCGCTATTTTCTCCAGATCCGAAGACGAGTAATTCACGATCCCTCGACCGACGAGTTCTCCTTCTTCGTTCACTATCTCCACCACATCTCCCACATCGAACGTTCCTTCCACACCTGTGACACCAACAGGCAGAAGGCTATTACCGCTTTTGAGTGCCTCTTCAGCTCCTTTGTTTACGTATATCTTTCCTGCAGGTTCTGAGAGAAAGGCAATCCAGGCTTTTTTTGCTTTCAAGCGTCCTTGTGGTTCAAAAACAGTACCGACAGGTTCTCCCTTCACAAACCTTGTGAGATTTGAAACGTCGTTTCCGCTGCATATGGTCGCTTTCACACCGCATTTTGATGCCATCAACGCGGCTTCTATCTTGGATCTAATACCACCAGTTCCCCAGCTGCTCTTTCCCATATCTTTCAGTTTCACCGACTCGTCGAATCTTTCGACGAGTTTTCCGTTCTCATCGATGACTCCATCCACCGTTGTGAAAAGCACAAGGAAGTCCGCATCCCAGGCTATCGAGAACATGGCAGCGAGCGTGTCGTTGTCACCGAGTGTGATTTCTTCTGTTGCAACTGTGTCGTTTTCGTTCACGATGGGAACAACGTCGAACTCCGAGAGTCCGATCAGCGTGTTTCTGAGGTTCAGGTACCTTTTTCTGTTGGAAAAAGTGTCCCTTGTGAGCAGGATCTGGGCGATTTTGATGCCATAGAAATCGAAGGCGTTTTCGTACACCTTCATGAGCTGGACCTGTCCCACAGCGCAGAGAGCCTGTTTTATGTGAAGGTCCTGTGTTCTCTTTCCTTTTCCAAGATAAGTAAAGCCCGCAGCGCGGGCCCCAGATGTGATGATGGAAATTTCGTGCCCTTGACTTTTCAAACGTGCAACCTCGCGACAGAGTTCTGCGATGTAAGACTTTCTCAAGCCAGAACTTCCCACAAGCAGGTTGCTTCCAACCTTTACAACGACTTTCATAATCATTCCCTCACATGATACTCTCCAAGAACGACGAATTTGTACGTGGTGAGCTCTCTGAGCCCCACGGGACCTCTTGCGTGGAATCTCTGGGTGCTGATTCCGATCTCGGCACCGAAACCGAACTGCCCGCCGTCTGTGAATCTGGTCGAAGCGTTCACGTAAACGGCTGCGGCATCGATTTCTGAAACGAACTTTTTAGCGTTCGAATAGTTTTCAGTCAGAATCGATTCGGAATGTCCCGTGGAATATTTCTTTATGTGCTCAATCGCCTCGTCCACATTCTTGACCACTTTGATGGCGATGATGAGGTCCAGATACTCGGTGGGCCAGTCATCTTCAGTAGCCGGTACCACGTCCGGCACGATTTCTCTGGTCTTTTCACAACCTCTCACTTTGACGCCGTGTTTTCTCAGTTCCTCCACGATCACAGGGAGAAACTCCTTCGCTATCTTCTCATGAACGAGCAGTTTCTCTGCAGCGTTGCAGGTACCGGGCCTTTGTGTCTTCGCGTTTATTATGACCGGAATTGCCTTCTTCAGATCGGCGCTCTCGTCAACGAAGATGTGACAGTTTCCAACACCTGTTTCGAGCACCGGAACGGTCGCGTTGTCACGCACAAAGCTGATGAGGCCGTATCCACCACGTGGAATGACGAGGGAGAGATACTCTCTGAGCCGTATCATCTCAAGAACGAGGGATCTGTCGGTGTTCTCGATGAACTCAACGGAGCTTTCCGGAATCTCGGTTTCTTTGAGCGCCTCCTTTATGGCTGAGACTATCGCCTTGTTCGAGTTAAGAGCGTCGGATCCGCCCCTGAGAAGTATGGTGTTACCGCTCTTCAGGGCCAAGATCGTGGTCTCCACGGTGACGTTCGGCCTGGATTCGTAAATGATTCCTATCGGACCGATGGGAACTCTCACTCTCGCTATTCTGAGTCCGTCTTCTCTCACCCAAGAATCGATCACTTCTCCCACGGGATCTTTCAGTCCAATCACCGTCTCACACGCTTTTATCATCTCATCGATTCTTTTATCGTTCAGAGCGAGTCTGTCCACCAGGGACTCCTTCACACCCCGCTCGCGGGCCTTCTCCACGTCGATTCTGTTCGCTTCGAGGATTTCTTTTCTCCTCTCATCGAGTTTCTCGGCTATTTTCTTTATCGCTTTGTTCTTTTCCCTCGTTGTCGCGTTTCTCAGAACATCCCAGGCTTCCCGTACTTTCTTTGCCTTCTCGAGGAGTTCATCCACAACTCTCACCCCCTAAACCTTCGGAAAGGTGCCGTGTTTTTTCAGATAGTTCACGATCCCGTCTTCTTTCAGGATCCCAAGGAGAAACTTTGGTATCGGATTGAACCTGTACTCCTTTCCTGTGGTGAGATTCTTCAGCACTCCATTTTCGAGATCTATCTCAAGTTCGTCTCCCTGGTTGATCTCGTCGACTTCTTTGAGCTCTATGACTGGAAGGCCCACATTGATGGCGTTTCGGTAGAAGATCCTTGCGAAAGACTTCGCCACGATACAGGAAACACCAGCGATCTTTATGATACGCGCAGCGTGCTCTCTGGAAGAACCAAGTCCGAAGTTCTTGCCGGCCACTATGATGTCATCCTTTTGCACTTTCTTCGCGAAATCCTCCATGGCATCTTCCAGAACGTGTTTTGCGAGTTCCTCGAGGTTGTTCCTCAGATGAAAATACCTTCCAGGTGCTATATGGTCAGTCGATATATTGTCACCGAATTTCCAGACTCTTCCCCTTATCATGCTTCACCCTCCTTCAAATGAATCTTCTTGGATCTGTGATGTATCCGGTTACCGCGGTGGCTGCCGCCGTTGCAGGAGAAGCAAGGTATATCTCCGCATTGGGATTCCCCATCCTTCCCTTGAAGTTTCTGTTCTGCGTGGAAAGTACCCTCTCTCCGTCTCCAAGAACACCCATGTGGATTCCAACACACGGGCCGCAACCAGGTGGTATAACGGCCGCTCCAAGTTCCACGAATTTCTTGATTATTCCTTTTTCGAGAGCATCCATGTAGACCTTCCTCGAAGCAGGACCTACGATCAGCCTTACGTCCGGGTGCTTTCCATGTTTCTCAAGAATCTTCAGAGCGATCTCAAGATCCTGAAGCCTTCCGTTCGTACAGGTTCCTATGAACACCTGATCTATCTTTATCTTTTCTTTTTCAACCCCGCTCACCTTTCTCACGTTGTCCACATAGTGAGGCAAAGACACGAGTGGTTCAAGTGTGGTGGCATCTATCTCTATCTCTGTCTCGTAAACCGCGTCTGGATCTGCCTTCAACTCTCTGAAGTCTTCCTCTCTTCCCATTTTTTTCAGAAACTCTCTGGTCTTTTCATCAGAGGGCATGAGCCCTGCTTTTGCTCCTACTTCAACTGCCATGTTGGAGATGGTGAGTCTGTCCTCTACATTCATTTCCTCAATACAGCTTCCATGGAATTCCAACGCTTTGTAAGTTGCTCCGTCGCTTCCCAGAATCCTCGCAATCTCGAGGATGATGTCTTTCGCGTAAACCCCATTCTGTAGTTTTCCGTTCACCACAACTTTGATTGTCTCAGGTACTTTGAACCAATTCTGTCCGAGCCCAAAGATGATCGCAACATCTGTAGACCCCATTCCCGTTCCGAAAGCACCGAGTCCGCCGGCAGTGCAGGTATGCGAATCCGCACCTGCTACCAGATCGCCGGGTTTCACATATCTTTCTGCGAGGATCTGGTGAGATATCCCGTCTCCCGCATCGAAAACCTTTACTCCCATCTCTTTTCCAAACTCTCTCATTATTTTCTGAGAATTCGAAAGTTCCTTCCTTGGGCTTGGAGAAGCGTGATCGATGAAGAGGAAAGCCTTCGGGACCTTCACTTCTTTGAAACCGAGTTCCCTGAATTCGTTTATCATCAGGGGGCCAGTTCCATCCTGAGCCATGGCTATATCTACTCTCGCAAGTACGATTTCGCCGGCTTTCACATCTCTTCCAGTGTGTTCAGAAAAGATCTTTTCTGCGAGTGTCTTACCCATTCTCATCCCTCCGCTCGAAAGGAATGTACTCAGCATTCATAGGGCCCACGTACTCACTGGTTGGTCTGATCAGTTTGTTGTCGTTCACGTACTCGATCACATGGGCTGTCCATCCAACAACACGAGCAGTTGCAAAAAGAGCAGTGAACATGTTCCTCGGAAAACCGAGTTCTTCGAAGAGAATGCTTGAGTACAGATCCACGTTCGGGTATATGTTTTTGATCTTGTTAGAAACGATGTATTCTTCCAGCTTGCTGGCGATTCTGAACAGTTTGCTATCTGGAAAGTGTTCCTGAAGAACTCTCTTCAAAAACACCGCTCTCGGATCGTAAGTTTTGTAAACTCGATGCCCGAATCCCATGATCTTTCTTTTCTCTTTCAGACACTTTTGAACGAACTCTTCCACCCTGTCTTCACTTCCGATCTCTTCTAGCATGGGCGGAACCTTTTCACTCGCACCACCGTGGAGAGGACCCTTGAGCGCACCGAGAGCCCCTACAATACAGGAATAAAGATCGGAGAGCGTGGAAGCTATCACAAGCGCGGCAAAGGTGGAAGCGTTTATATCTTGCTCCATGAGAAGAATGAACGCAGATTCCAGAAGACGGATCTTTTCGTTTCTCTCTCCGAACATCATGTAGTAGAAGTTCTCAACGTGTGATAAGTCTTTTCTTGGCTTTATCAGTTCTTTTCCTTTAGAGTATCTGTAGTAATACGCCAGTATTGTGGGAAAGACGCTGGCAACCCTGATGGCTTTTTCTCTGAGATCCTCATCGTTCCCATCCATGGAACCGTGAATGGAAAGGAATATCTTCAAAACATCAATGTAATGAAGGTCTTTCGGAAGATGGTAAAGAATTTCAAGGGCTTCATCAGGAAGCTCTCTGTAATCTGCCATTTTTCTTTTGAACTCTTCAAGTTCGCTCTTTGAAGGAAGTTTTCCATACCAGAGAAAGTAGGCTGTTTCTTCGAAGGTCGATTTTTCTGCGAGTTCTTCAACCGGTATTCCTCGGTAGTAGAGTCTTCCGTTGATGCCGTCCAGATAGCATATCGAACTTTCACATATTTTGACGCCTTCCAGTCCCTTTTGTATCAAAATAACACCTCCGTGTTGTATAACTATACACTGGAACGATTAAAAATGAAGGAGGGCTTTGGGAAATTTTACCATACAAACTTGAAGGTAAAGTTAAACAGTACTGCATGGCACAGGCTGGCATTTTAATGCTTTTCGTTTTGAAAAAGATTTAACACTTTCGCAGAAAAATTGGTAGAATATGTTTTGAAGACATTAAGCAAGGGGAGGGGTTGAAGTGGCTGAAAGATTGGGAATACTCGTTGGCGGAGGGCCGGCACCTGGAATCAACAGTGTGATAAGTTCTGTTACCATCGAAGCTATAAACAACGGACTCGAAGTGATCGGAATATACGATGGATTCAAACACCTCGTAGAGGGAAAAACGAATATGGTGAAAAAACTTTCCATCGAAGATGTCTCTAGAATCCACATCGAAGGTGGATCCATTCTCAGAACCTCGAGGGTGAATCCTGCCAAATCCGAAGAAACCCTCGAGAAGACCGTTCAGACTCTCAAAAAGCTCGGGATAAAGTATCTTGTTACTATCGGAGGGGACGACACCGCGTTTTCTGCGAGCAAAGTGTGTGAAAGATCGCAGGGCGAAATAAAGGTGGTCCACGTTCCAAAGACTATAGACAACGACCTCCCTCTTCCGGAGAACATGCCCACGTTCGGTTTTGAAACAGCCCGCCACGTGGCCACAGAGCTCGTTTACAATCTCATGCAGGACTCAAGAACAACGAACAGATGGTACTTTGTGGCCATGATGGGAAGGGAAGCCGGGCACCTCGCACTCGGCGTTGGAAAAGCAGCGAGTGCAACGATCACGATCATTCCTGAAGAGTTCAAAGAGGGAGTGACACTCGAAGAAGTGTGCGACGTTCTCGATGGGGCGATTCTCAAGAGAAAACTCATGGGAAGAGACGATGGAGTAGCAATAATAGGTGAAGGTATCGCAGAAAAGATGGATCCTGAGGAACTTGCCAACATTCCCGGTGTGATAGTCGAAAAAGACCCGCACGGACACCTGAGACTTGCAGAGATCCCGCTCGCCACCATTCTGAAACGGGCGATCGAGAGGAGATACGCTGAAAGAGGTGAAAGAATCCATATCGTCGATGTCACAATAGGATACGAACTCAGAAGCGCACGTCCCATACCCTTCGACATAGTATACACCAGAACACTCGGTTACGGTGCTGTGAGATTTCTCCTTGGAGATTATTCCGATCTCCCTGGCGGGATGGTGTGCGTGGTTGGTGGCAGAATCAAGATTCTTCCCTTCGACGCTTTCATGGATCCAAAGACCGGAAGGACAAAGGTGAGAGTGGTGGATGTTCGATCGGAAGATTACAGAGTAGCAAGAAAATACATGATAAGGCTGGAAAAGAAAGATCTCGAAGATCCCGAAACTCTCGAAAAACTAGCAAAGCTCGCAAAGATGGAACCTGAAGAATTCAAAAAGAAATACTGGCACACGACAGAGCTTCCATAAAACTTTTATGAGCCCCATCTTGGGGCTCATTATCTTTCTACAACGAGACCGTATTGGCTTGTGAAGAGCTCGTAATAAAAGCCTCGCTTTTGAATCAACTCATCGTGTTTTCCCATCTCCACAATTTCTCCGTCTCTTAAAACGATGATCAGATCTGCGTTTTTTATCGTGTTCAATCTGTGAGCTATGATGATGCTGGTCTTCCCCTCCATGAGTTTCCACATGGCTGCCTGTATGCTTTTCTCCGTCTTTGTGTCAACGTTGCTGGTGGCTTCGTCCAGTATCAGGATCTTTGGATTCGCAAGGAAAGCTCTTGTTATGGCAAGAAGCTGTCTTTGACCCTGACTCAGATCTTCACCGTTGTCGGTGAGGACCGTTTCGTAACCCTCAGGCAGGTGTTTTATGAAGTGGTCGGAATGTGTCAGTTTCGCTGCTTCTTTTATTTCTTCGTCGGTAGCGTCAGGATTTCCGTATTTGAGGTTTTCTTTCACGGTGGTGGAAAACAAAATAGTATCCTGAAGGACGATACCTACGCTGGATCTCAGAGAACTCCTCTTTATTTTTCTTATATCTATACCATCCACGAGGATCTGCCCTCTGTCCACGTCGTAGAATCTCATCAACAGATTCACGATCGTCGTCTTTCCGGACCCTGTGGGACCCACCAGTGCAACCTTCTGACCCGGTTTTATGTGAAAAGTTATGTCTTTAAGAACAGGCTTTTTCTTGTCGTAGGAGAACCACACGTTCCTGAACTCGATTTCTCCTCTGACTTCCCTCAGTTCCACAGCATCAGGATCGTCTTTTTCTTCCTCCAGATCGAGAATCTCAAAGATTCTTTCAGCACTCGCAAGCGCCATCTGGATCATGTTGAACTGGTTAGAAAGCTCGTTCAACGGTCTTGTGAACTGCCTCGAGTAGCCTATGAAGGTGGCTATGGTACCCACTGTGATTATGTCTTTCAAGGCGAGCCATCCTCCAAAACCGCTGATCAGGGCAAATCCAAGGTTGTTGACCATGTTCATAAGAGGAGGGAGAACACCTGAAAAGATCTGAGCCTTCGTTCCCACCTTTCTGAGACTCTCGTTCACCCGGTCGAACTTCTCCATCTCTTTTTCCTCACGGGTGAAGAGTTTTATCACAGTGAGGCCGGAGATGTCTTCTTCTATGATCCCATTGAGCTGGCCGAGGACTCTTTGATTTTCGTAGAAGTATTTTCTGGTTCGGCTGGAAACGATCTGCGTGATGAGAACGGTCAAGGGAACTATTGAGAGTGTGACGAGTGAAAGGATCACATTCACTCTGAACATCATGATCACAGCGCCTGCGAGTGTCACAATTCCCGAGAAGAACTGAATGATACTGTTTCCAAGAACGTTGTTTATATTGTCCACATCGTTTATGACTCTGCTTATGATGTCTCCGTGAGGTGTTCTGTCGAAGAAGCCGACCGGAACTCTTTGAAGCTTCTCGAAAAGCTCCTTTCTCAAACGAAAAACAACATCTTGGGAAAGCGTTAACATGATTTTTCCCTGAAGCCAGAAGAGAAGAGACGTAAGCGCATAAATCGTTCCGAGAATCAGCATGTATCTGGGAAGAAGATCGAATTTTCTTGGAACGAAGACAACATCGATCGTTTTTCCTATGAGATACGGTGAGAGAACACCAAGTATGGAAGAAACGGTGACGAAAACAAAGACCATGATCAAAGTGAAAGTGTGAGGTCTCAGATAACCGAGGAGTCTTCTCAACGTGGCCGTGGGATTTTTCAGTGCGGGTTTTTCTAAAATTGGTCCGTGTGGCCTTCTTCTGATCTCAGGCATCGTTCATCACCCCGTTTCCAAACTGGGATTCATATATCTCTCGATAGGGTTTGCAGTGTTCGAGCAACTCTTTGTGGGTGCCAAATCCCGCTACTTTCCCTTCATGAAGGACCAGGATCTTATCGGCGAGAAGAGCCGTTGGGATCTTCTGAGTGATGATGAAGGTCGTACATCCCTTCGTGTATCGCTTCAACCCATCCAGTATTCTTTTCTCAGTTATGGGATCCACTGAACTCGTGCAGTCGTCGAGTATCAGTACCTTTGGTTTTTTTACAAGAGCACGGGCTATGGAAAGTCTCTGTTTCTGACCTCCCGAGAAGTTTCTCCCCCCTCTTTCGACGCGAGAATCGTATCCTTCGGGCAGACTGATTATGAAATCGTGTATCTGAGCGATCTTCGCCGCCTCCACGATTTCATCATCTGTGGCGTCTTCTCTTCCCCATTTCAGGTTCTCTTTGATGGTTCCCGAAAACAGCACGGTTTCCTGAGGAACAACAGATATGTGACTTCTCAGATCTTTCAGCTTCACCGTCCGAACATCCAATTCATCGACTTCCACACGTCCACGCTCTGGATCGATGAGCCTTGGAATGAGGCTCATGAGGGTGGTCTTTCCGGACCCTGTTTCACCCAGAACGGCAACGAGTGATCCTGGTTCAACGGAGAAGTTCACTCCACTGAGAACAGGATCGGTGTTTTCGAAGTATCTGAATTCAACGTTTTCGAAGGAAACGCTCCCCTCCACATTTGGAAGTGCTAAGGCGTTGTCCGCTTCTTCAATTGCAGGTTTTTCGTTCAGCACCTCCAGAACTCTCTTTGCAGAAGCACTGGCTCTTACAATGAAATTGAGAATGTTTCCGATCATCATGAGAGAGAACATGATCTGCATGAGGTAATTCGTGTATGCCATGATGCTTCCTATCTCCATCTGGTTGTTTCTAACGAGAACCCCTCCAAACCACAGGACGGCGATCATCCCCATATTCACGATGAATATGAAAAGGGGCAGTGCGAAAACAATGAGTGAAAAGGCACTGATGATGGATCTTCTCAGAGACTCGTTTGCTTTCCGAAAGTTCTCATTCTCGTATTCTTCTCTTCGAAAGGCCCTCACTACCCTGACACCCATGAGATTTTCTCTCACGACCCTGTTGACCTCGTCGGTACTCTCCTGAATCTTTCGAAAGAGAGGATCCCCTTTCTTAGCGAGCCACACAAAGAGAAGAACGATGGGAGGTATCAAAAAGATCAAAACGGAAGAGAGTTTTGCGTTGATAGACACTGCCATGACTATTCCACCCACAAAGAGAAGAGGCGCTCTGACAACGATCCTGAGAAGCATCATCACCAAGTTTTGAAGCTGCGTGACGTCGTTGGTGAGACGCGTTATCAAAGATGAAGTGTGAAATCTGTTCACGTTGGAAATAGAAAAGCTCAGAACTTTTCTGAAGAGATCTCGCCTCAAGTCGGCTCCAAAATTCTGACTGGCGTAACTCGCAAAGATCGTGCAGCCTATTCCTCCCACCGCACCTATCAGTGCCACTATCAACATGAGGATCCCTGTTTTCAAAACCAGAGAAAAGTCTCCACGCGCGATTCCTTCGTCGACGATACGTGCCAAAAGAGTGGGTTGTGAAAGATCACATATCACTTCTACAACCATGAAAAGCGGTGCGAGAACGGCGAACAACCAGTATGGCTTTAAATACTTGGCGAGTGCTTTCATTACGACTTTTTCCCTCCGTAGATGATGTTGTATACACTCCTCTCAAAGTCTTCCGTGACGTGCTTTAATCTTTCCTTTTGTTCTGGTGTGAGATCCTTCGCGTTTTTGAAAATCACATCCATCACATTCCTCAGAGAAAGTCCACAAACTTCAGAGAAGACTCTGAATCTTTCCGCAAAATCCAGAGCTTTCTCAAGTTCTTCTTTGTGTTCTTCAAGGTACTTTTTTCCCTTATCAGTCAAACGGCAAACCTTTCTTTTCCCCTCGTTGTACGTTTCGATGTACTTTTGCTTCCTGAGAGAAGAGAGTATCGGGTAGAGCGCACCAGGGCTCGGAGGCTCTGCCCCTATTATCTGGGAGATCTTCTTCATTATGTAGTACCCATGAGAGGGTTGTTGAGAAATTATGTGAAGAACCAGAAACCTCAGATGTCCCTTTGTATCTCTCATACTATCACCAGATATATCTATAGAGTTGCGGTTCTCAACGAGAATTATACCGGATTCCTGGAATGTTTCAAAACACAATTCTGGAGAAATTCTTGAGGATCTTCATCTCATCAAAGACATCCAGGACGGTGAACCTGTCCCTTATGGTGTTTGCGAGACGTACAACTCTTGACAGAAAGTCTTTGCTGTAACTGTTGATCACTGAGTTCACATCTATAGTCTCAAGAGTTCTTTTGAGATGGGGGAAAAATTCCTTATAGATGCTTTCCATTGGTTCTCTGACTATATCTGCTTCGATTTTTGGGAATTTCTTCTCAGCGTATGTTTTTAAAAATTCTTCTACTTTTCTTTCTTCGAAGAGCTCAAGAAGTTCTTTCCTTCTTTCCTCAATGGAGTAGTCTTTTAGAGGTATCTCTTTCTTCTCTACAAGTGCCTCGTACGCCTTCATCGAAACAAAAACTCCTATCATCACTGTCAAGCCATGGAAAGGAGGCATCTCCCCTTTTTCTTCGTGAAACATCTCTATCAGATGGGAAACCATGTGTTCTGCACCGGACGCCGGCCTTGAATTTCCCATGATGACCATGTTGATTCCTGAAACAAGATGGGCCTCCATGAGTGTTTTGATGGCATTTCTTTCTCTGTTGAGAATGTCTTTTGACTTCAAAAGAATTTCTTTCAACAGATCTTTCATGTCGTTCCAGACGAAGTCACAGATGTATTCGCCCGTAACGATATGTGAGAGAATCCAATCCATTCTTGCGGGAATCTTGGCAACAATGTCTCCTACACCAGCCCTCAAAAGGTCCATTGGTGCGTTTCTCAACACCTCGATATCTAAAAGGATTCTCCTGGGGGGAATCGCCATGAAGGTCTTTTTCACACCGTTCACCAGGATGGGCGCCACGGTGGAAGTATAAGCATCCACAGAAGGCGCTGTAGGAACACACGAGAAACGCTTTCCAGAAAGATATGCCGCGTATCTTGCTATGTCTGTGAGACTACCAGATCCAATCGATACGATCTCTGGGAAATCTCCAGATGCTTTCACTATTTTTTCAACGTTTTCCATCGTTGCAAGGGGTCTTCTCTCGTTGAAAACGAAAGACCGCTTCCCGGGCAAGTCCACCAGGGAAGCGGTGTTCAGGTCTGCTATGAAAAACGCATCCGAAAAAACATCCGGTGCCTCTCTTATGGATGCCTCCAAGATTTCTATATTCGGAACCTCATGAGTTTTCCCGCAACTGCACTCGAAGGTTTTTCCCAGGATATCCTTCATCCCTCACAACCTCGCCATCAGGTCTTTTGTTCTCTCATAGAGCTCTCTGTATATTTCGTAGTACCTGTCGTAGATCTTCTTGTTCTCCGGATCTGGCTCCACGGGATCTCTGTATTTCACCCACTCTTTTATTCTCTCGGGCTTGTCTATAACGCCTGTTCCGAGTCCCGCAAGGAAGGCATCTCCGTAAGGAGCCTCCACAAGGCTTGCAACCTGTCTCATTTTGAATCCTGTGACATCCGCGAATATTTTAACCCACACAGAAGACTTGGAAACGCCACCGACGATCCAGCATTCGTCGTTCAGTTTCAAACCAGCTTTCAAACCCTCTTCCATGTTGTGTCTCAGGGCATACGCTCCTCCTTCCATTAGTGCCCTGTAGAGGTGTGCTCTCTTGTGATAGAGAGTGACCCCAAAGAACACACCCCTTGCGGTAGGATCCCATATCGGAGATCTTTCACCCATGAAGTATGGAAGAACGATGATACCCTCGCTTCCAGCAGGGATGTTTGCTACCTCCTTGTCAAAGAGCTGGTACGGTGAGATGCCAGTTCTTTCACCGACGATTGTCTCGCTCTCACCGAACTGTTCTTTAAACCACCTGGCGAGAGCCCCCGTTGTAGCGGACCCTCCAAATGTGTAGATCCTTTCAGTGTCGTAAACCACATAAGGATAATTCACAAGCCCGAAAGCCAGTTTCGAACCATCGTGGACCGTTCCCCAGCAGGTGGAAGTACCCACCATCGCAACGTGTTCTCCCTCTTCAAGTGCACCGGCAGAAAGCTGGGCAACTGGAGCGTCTATTCCACCGGCCACTACGGGTGTTCCCTCGAGGAGTCCGCACAATTCTGAAGCTTCTTTCGTCACTCTTCCAACCACGTCAGAAGACTTCACTATTCTCTCGGGGAGGAACTCAATTGGTATTCCGAGAACATCGCACATCTCCTTGGACCAGGTGAGCTTTCTGATGTCAAAAACACCACCCAGGTTTCCAGCGGAGGAATAGTCGATGACAACTTCTCCCGTCATTTGATAGATCACGTAGTCCTTAGGAGTGATGAACTTGTAGATCTTTTCCCAGATCTCTGGTTCGTTGTTTCTGATCCACATGATTTTCGTAAAGCCAAAGTACGAATCCACGTAATTTCCTGTGATTTCGAAGAGCTTTTCCTTGGGAACGTTCTGTTTCACCCACTCCGTCTCTTTCACCGCTCTTCTGTCCATCCAGATGAGGCAGGGTCTGAGCGGTTGCATGTTCCTGTCAACTGGAATGCCCGATCCACCGTAGAGTCCGCTAATGGCAATCCCAGCTATTTCTTTCTTTGATACCACAGACTTCTCCACCACTTCTTTTACAGTTTCAAAGACTGCTTTAACCCAGACATCAGGCCACTGTTCTGCCCAGTTCGGTTTTGGAGTTATGACTTCGTACTCTCTGAAAGCCTCAGCGAGCACTTCTCCTTTCTCGTTCACAATGACGGATTTCGTACCCTGAGTTCCTATATCACTTCCGATGAGGTACATATTCCCCCTCCTCACTTCTGACCGTACTTGGTGTGATACTGATTGTAGAGACGATCCACTTCGTCAGGTGGCAATGGTGTGGGTTTTCCTGCAAGTGTTGCAAAGTACGCTGCCTTTGCTACCTCCTCAAGGAAAATCGCCTTTTTCACTGCATCGTCCACAGAGGTCCCCACGATCATAACACCGTGTTTTCTGAGAAGAACAGCACCGGATTTTCCAATCACTTTCACGACAGCTTTTCCAATCGCCTCGGATCCTACAGGAGCGTATTCTGTAAGAGGAATCTCCTCTCCGAAAACATCCGCATGTGCCGTGCAAAGAACGGGGATTGATTTTTCGAGAATTGCCCACACCATGGCGAATGTTGAATGAGTGTGAATCACGGATTTTGCCCAGTCGAGGTGTTTGTAGAGATACAGATGTGTAGCTGTATCGACGGAGGGTTTCTTCTCTCCCTCGATCACGTTTCCTTCAAGGTCCACCACGACGAAGTCCTCTGGTTTCAGCTCGGTGTATGGAACACCGGAGGGCTTTATCAGAACATGATCACCGATTCTCACACTCACGTTACCGCTTGTGTAAGCGACAAGACCGTATTTTTCCAACAGAAGATGGGCATTGTATAGCTCTTTCCTTTCTTTTTCGTACATGCTTTTACCTCCTTTATGGGTAAACGTACAGTCAAAATTATCCACACAACAAGGCATCACAGTTCCGTTTTTGTTTTCAAACTTCAACAGAAAATCTATAAACAGTAACCTGTCTGTACTCCTCACCTGGTCTCAAGATGGTGCTTGGAAAGTTTGCATGATTTGGAGAATCGGGGAAGTGCTGTGCTTCAAGACACAAACCTGAGTACGGTCCGTAGTATGTACCGCATTTTCCCTTCACATCGAGGAAGTTTCCCGTGTAGAGTTGAAGACCCGGCTCTGTTGTGTAGACCTCCATCCTTCGACGAGATCTCTTGTCTCTTAGAACAGCTGCAAGCTTCAGCTTTCCATCTTCACCGTTTAAAACGTAGTTTATATCGAAACCTTTTGTTGTAGTGCTTTTCAACGGTTCGATGGCGTCTCTCAGAACTTTGAAAGATCTCAAATCGAACGGTGTGCCTTCAACCGGTGCAATCTCTCCTGTTGGTATGAGGTTATCATCAACGGGGGTGTAGTTATCTGCGTTTATCATAAGCTCGTGATCAAGTATTGAACCATCACCGGCAAGGTTAAAATAGGAATGTTGTGTGAGGTTCACAACGGTGGGTTTATCCGTTGTGGCACGATACTCTACCTTCAGCTCGTTTTCGTTTGTGAGAGTGTAGATAACTGTGAGATCCAGATTGCCAGGATAGCCTTCTTCGCCATCGTGGCTCAAATACTTCAGAACAAGGGAAGGTCCAGTGGGTGTTTTCATGGGAACGGCTTTGAAGACCCTGGTGTAGAATCCCTTCACACCACCGTGGAGCGCGTTTGGACGATCTCCATCGTTCAGGGCAAGCTGATAGGTGACTCCGTCGATCTCGAATCTTCCACCGGCTATTCTGTTCGCGTATCTTCCCACTATCGCCCCGAAGAAGAAGTTCGAGTTCTTTGCTTCGTACTCCTGGAGTGTGTCAAATCCCAAAACAACATCAGAAAGGGTGCCAGAACTGTCTGGCACCCACAATTCTCTCACTATCGCACCATAAGTGATGATCTTTGCCATCATTCCATTTTTGTTTATGAGTGTGTACTGATATACAGGTATTCCCTCAGAAGTTGCTCCGAAGAACTCCTTTTCAATGTGGCTCATCAGATATTCCATTTCTTTCTCCTCCTGGCAACAGTTTTTCTTACTCCAATTCTACCTCAATCACACTGCAAGAGAATGGTTTAAACGTGTGTTCAAATTCGGTGTCAACGGTGATGGTTTCGGAGGTAATATCAACGACGTTCGGATTTTCCATGGTGTTTCTCGCGTTCACGTCCGGACCTGTGAGTGTATAAACGGTGGCTTTTTTCTGTCCCAGACCTTCCACTCTGATTGGAACCTTCAAAGCGTCTTCTTTCCTGTAGTTTACAACAGCGATGAAAAGTTTCTTGCCATCTTCTGAGATGGAAGCGGCGGCATCAAGGAACGGTGCGTTCTCGACAGAGAAAGGCATTTTGTTGATGAACATGACTCCTTCTATGTTGTAAGTCTCCGATTCAACATGGGTCTTGACAAGCTTTTCTCCGGAATGATTCACGATGAGTTCAAAAGCCTTGTAAACGGGTGTGAGAATGAGACCGTCTTTCTCGGTGTGTATAGCTCCAAGGGCGTTTACAAGCTGTGCGAGATTGGCAAGTGGGACTATGTCGCTCATCTTTTGAAGAAGTACAAGCACTCCACATGCAAAGATACCATCTTTGAGATCGTAAGGTTCTTCGAGCTTGTTATCGGACACTCTGTACCATACGTTCCATTCATCAAGGGCGATTTTGACACCTCTCTTTCTAGCAGTATCCACCATATCAATGAGCTTTTTCACTCCGATGAGTCTTTCTTTGAGAAGGTAAACCGTGGAAACTGTTTCGTAGTAATCGTCGGACCCTGTGTAGAAATGGTAGGATATGAAGTCAATCACATCACCTGCTTCTTGAAGAACCCTGAGATTCCATATGGGGTCGTCACAGCCCACGGCGATCGCTTTAATTGTAGGGTCGAAAACCTTCATCCATTTCGTGTATTCTTTGGCGGCTCTTGCGTATTCGTCCGCCGTCATGTGGCCTACCTGCCATTCCCCGTACATCTCGTTGCCTATTCCCCAGAACTTTACGTTGTAAGGTTCTGGATGACCGTACTTTCTTCTGAGTTGAGCGTAGTAGGTATTACCCTTTCCATTGCAGTATTCAAGCCAGTGGAGAGCTTCGTCGAGTGTTCCAGTTCCCATGTTTATACTGATGTAAGGTTCTGCTCCTATCTCACGACAGTACTCAATGAATTCGTCCGTTCCAAATCTATTCGTCTCTTCCTGTTGCCAGGCGAGATCGAACCTGACAGGCCTCTGATCTTTGGGACCTATTCCGTCTTCCCAGTGGTAGTTCGACACAAAGTTTCCACCGGGCCATCTCAAGTTCGGAACTTTTATCCTCTTTACAGCCTCCAGAACGTCCTTTCTGAAACCCCTTTCATCGGAGAGCGGAGAACCTTCTTCATAAATTCCGCCGTAGATACACCTTCCCAGATGTTCCGTGAAATGACCGTAGATGTGTCTACTAATCGGCTTGACAACTTTTTTTGGATCAACCACTATCCTGTAGGACATACTCTTTTCCCTCCTCACTTCACAAAAGTTGGTGTTATAGAAATACAGTCTACATTGGGTCCATAAACAGACACATAAGCAGGTGAAACTTCAGTGTTTGGATTTTCAAATCTCAAAGTATGAACACCTTTTTCAAGATAGAGGTACAGAATCCTTGTGGAAAAGCCGTCCATTCCTCCGGTATACCTGAAAAAGAGATCCCTTTCTTCCCCATCGATGATCAATCTACAGTACCTGTCCACCACGTTGAGGTTATAAGCATGAGTCCCCAGCGTTTCCTCGTTACTGTAGCGAATTACGAGAGAGTAATAATTACCTTCAGGTACTTCGAACCGTATTTCAAGAGCATTTTCTTTTCCTCTTCCAATACCAGCGACAAACTTACCGGATGAAGCATACTCAGAATTCTCCACGCGTGTATTTCCTGTTAGTGTACCTTCTTCTGCTTCATAGGTTTTCACGTCCTTTTCCACTTTCTCGAAAGAAATAGAACCCAAAACGATCGCATTATCAGAAGGATTTCTCAGCCTTAATAGATTCACACCTTTTTGAAGAAAAACGGTGAACTGATTGCTCGTTACTTTCTCTCTGGCTACTCTGTTGATTTCTACTTCCAATTCTCTGATTGCATCATTGTTCAGCTTCACAGAATAATAACCATCGTTCTCCACTACCACAAAAAACTCGACTTCATCGTTTCTTTTCAGAGTGATCTTTTCGCTATCGAGAAAACCATCCTTGGTGGTCAGGTAATCACATATCAGGAACTTTTGCTCTTTCGGATAAAGTCTTAACCCCACGCGATCAACACCAACACTCTGAGAACCACTTTCTCTGGATATTTTCACTGTATTCATCCCTTTTTTAAGCCAAACAGGTATTTCAACTTTTCCAACGTAACTTCCAGAGAGCGTAGGAGGAAAAATCACTTCAAAAGTTTCGTCATTTATCTCCAGTTTGTGTTTTACAGACTTAGCATTACCGTTCAGGTACCATATCTCGAGGAGATACAAACTATCTTTTGGTACTTCAACCTTGAAGGAAAGAGCACTCTTAGTATTATCAAGAAACACCACTTTTTCTCCAGAATAAGGTGGATTGTTTCCTCCTCCATGGATCTCTACCGTACAGTTTTCTAAGAAAGCATTTTCAGCCTCTTGTCTCCACTTCCATACAGACTGGTAGATCTGTCTGGAACCTTCATCTTTCCTTACCAGGATAAGATAAGCAGACATTTCACTCAAATTCTGGAGTTTTAAAGAGAATCCTCCATTGAGAACCTCGGTGTAACCTTTTTCCAGAAGATCTGGTGAAATGTAGATACCTGTGTAACCAGACCATTCGATCTCCCAGACTTCGTAATAAACCCTTTCTTTGAATGGAGTGTTCCTGAACGTGAGAGTGAGTTCTTCCTGATCATCTCCTCCCAGGAGAACTTTCAAAGTCTTCGTGTTTCGATCGTACACAGCCAGTGTAGAAATGGAAGTATAACTTGGTGTTGCTGAAACCAGTTCTCCAGACATGTTCACATATTCTCTGAACAACCACCATGCACTATTTGGTACATTCCCTTCTACGAGCCCCGAAAAGTTACCCGCAGCATGCCAGTAAGCAAGGCATCCATCAACCTTCGATTGTTCAAATCTTGCAAGCCATTTCATAAGCCTTCCTGGAACGGATAGTTCTTTTCCAAGGGCATATTCGTTTATACAGATGGGAAGAGATCTGATGCCAAGCTCTTTTTCAATTTTTCGGAAATCCTGGTAATAAGCGTGTCCTGCTTCTGCGTCCATAAGATTCAGTTCATGCCATGTGATCAGATCAGGAAGACAATTCTCTTGGAGACAGAATTCGAAGAATTTCTTCATGAATCTCGAGTTGTAAGTAGTTGTATTCGGACCTGCTATCTTCGCACTCGGTGCTACTTCTTTTATCGTATTGTAGACGGCCTTCCAGGCTGTGAAGAACTCCTTCATCCTTTTAGAGGACCAGAAAAGACCTCCATACCAGATCGCATCAGGTTCATTGAAAGGAACGTAAACAATCTTATCTCTGTACGGTAGCATCTCTAAAATTCGTACAGACTCCCTTACTTTCTCGAGGTAATCATCTGGCACATAATCCCTGTTGTTGTCAGGATTTTTTTCATATGGCCAATTTAGGTAAATATCCTGAAGATAAACCTGGAGGTATTCTCCCCCTGCCTTTACAAAGCTCTCCATGACCCTGAAAGCATCAGCACCGGGATGCTGTAAACCATACGGAGGTTTCTGGTTCACCGTCCTTACCCTTATAGGTACCAGAGAGATGACAGAAGGAACATCGGGTTCGGAAAGGGCATAGTGGGCACCAACCGCTCCAAAGCCAAGGGGCCCATTTGTTCGAGAAAGATCGAAAACGAGTTCATCAGCAAAAACCAGCGTGGAAAAACAAAGTATCAACATCAACCACCTCATTATCTCACCTTCAATCTCAAAACCGTCACTGTGTAAGCTTTAAAGGTGTATTCAAAGGAAGTGTTGAGACCGGTTATTATTCTTTCTTTTGGAACGATCTTTAGTTCATCGAAACTGTTTTCATCCTTTGGGCCACCACTGATGAGAATCTCCTTTCCATTTCCTTCGAGCCCAATTCCCTGAATTTCCAGACGAACGGTCCTATCTTCAGGCCAGGGATTGACAACTTTTATGATCAATTCCTTAGATTTTTCATCGTACGTTACTACATGATAGAGATGTTTGTATCTGTAGCCGAACATCCTGTACTCTTCGTTGGTGAGTTCGGAGTGAATCACCACATCTCCTCTGTTCTCAGCGAAAACTCTCTGGACATAGTAACTCGGTGTACCGAAAACCCTGTATCCATCGAACCAGATCAGATCCGGTACCCACTGAGACCAGCCCACTCTGTTGAAGAGGGGAGCGTAGGAAGCCATTATGACAACATCGGAATTCCTCTCGACTCCTGTAAGAAAAGCTGCTTCAGCGAGTGCTGCCTGCCAGTTGTTTCTCTTTCCATCTGTATGCGCCGCGTACTCTCCAAGCATAACTTTCGGACCGTTTCTGTCATATCTGTTGTATCTATCAGTGTTTGCCAGCATCCATTCCGGTGAGGCATAGATGTGCTCGTCGAAGATTTCCACGTTGTTTTCCCTTGCCCAGCGCCACGCCTGTCTGAAATCGGTTCCTTCGTAGGAAGGCGGTCCGCTGAATATGATCTTTACATCGGGATATCTTTTTTTTATCGCTTCTCTGAACTTTTCGAAATTCTCCCAGTATCTTGGCCCCCAGTTTTCATTACCAACACCAATGTATTTCACGTTGAAGGGTCCTGGATGACCAAGAGACGCTCTGATGCCTCCCCAGTACGTGTCCGTTGCACCGTTGGCAAACTCGAGGAAATCTAGAACGTCTTGAATCCATTCTTTGAGCTCTTCTTCGGAAGCGTATTCCGGTGATTCTATCTGGAAAGATATTCCAGGATTGAATATGGGAACAGGTTCTGCTCCCAGTTTTTCGCAGAGGAGGAGATATTCGTAAAAACCGATGCCAAGCGTCTGATAGTATCCCCAGAAATTCCATTTCGTTTTTCTCTGCTCGACTGGTCCAATGCTCTCCTTCCATCGGTACGCGTTTTCCAGAGTGTTTCCCTGAACCAGACATCCTCCTGGAAACCTCATGAAACCTGGCTTGAGACCTTCGAGCATTTCCAGAAGATCCTCTCTCATGCCGTTCCAGTTTCTTTTGGGCATCAGAGAAACCATGTCGATCCTGAGAGTACCACTACCCCGGATGGAAATCGAAAGTCTCGAATCGGTGGATGTCTTCGTGGGGATGAGATTCAGTGTGTATTTTCTCCAGTCACCGACTGGTTGTTGAAGCAGAATACTCCCTGAGGCCAGAACCTCATCGTCGTCAACGATCATTGTGGTGATCGTTCCCGTGAAATCTCCACTGAGATAGGTGGAGAAGATGTATTCCTGTCCCTGAAACACCGCGATACCCCCGTAGCCCAGGTTTGTGAGAGTTGCCCTGTCGGTTTCGGAAAATCTCACCTCAAGATAGCGAGTGTTGTTCTCGTTGAGAGGGTGAGTCTCTTCTATTGAGGACTTCACAGAGTTTCCCCTTTCGATCCGCCATCCCTCGTACCTTCTGATTTCCTGTTCGAACGATCTGTTTCTCACAAGTTCCACGTAAAGTCCTCCATCAACCGCATGATTTATGTCCTCGAAGAATATTCCATGGAGTGTCTCTGGAATCTCCGGTCCCTGCTGAGAAAAGTCGATCGTCAGCACATGCTGGACTCCTCCAACAAGAAGAATAGAAAGTGCCAGGAAAAGAACAGCAAAGAACTTTGACATTCTTTCACCCCACGGTCACTCTTTTCCAACAGATCCCAGGTAAATTCCCTGCATGAGATACTTTCTGAAAAGAACGAAAATCACAAGAACTGGCGCCACGGCAATAAACGCACCGGCCATAAGAGTTCCTATTCCTCTGTAAGGATCTCCCCATCCTGCGTTGAAACGAACGAGGGCAATAGGAAGGGTGAACTTTTCTGGTGAGCTGAGAACCAGCAGAGCCCACAAGAAGGTGTTCCAGTACCCTAAAAATGACATCAGTCCCAAAACTATCAAAGCAGGCCTGATATATGGTACCACTATGGTCACAAGGAACCTGAGTTTAGAACAACCATCTATCCATGCAGCATCCTCCAGTTCCCTGGGTATACCGAGCATGTACTGCCTCAGAAGGAAGACCCCAAAAGTTCCCCCGAGCCCCGGAAGGATGAGAGCTGCTAGCGTGTCCATAAGTCCCAGACGGTAGATGATGAAGTAATGAGGTATCAAAAAGATGATTCCAGGAAAGGCGAGTACCGCCACATAACTCCAGAATATGACATTTTTTCCCTTGAACTTCAACCTGGAGAGTGCATAGGCTGCTGGTGTCGCTACAACAAGCCCTGCTATCGTTCCAAGTATGGAGACGATCAAACTGTTGACTATTCCCCTCGAAACGCTGATACCGCTTGCAGGAGCGAAAATTCTTTTGTAGTTGTTCAGAGTGGGATTGTCCGGTATCCATTTGGGAGGATATTCAGAGGTTGCTACCGTTGACTCTTTCAAGGATGTGGAAAACATCCAGAAGATGGGAGCATACCAGAGAGCAGCAAAAAGCCATAAAGCAACAGAGATGATAACTCTTAACAGTTTATTCTTTTTCTTCGACATCTCATTCTCCCTCCGCACCACGGATTGACTTTGTGAGAATAAAGAGATTTATCAATGCGAATCCGAAGATAATGATGAACATGTACCAAGAGATTGCTGCTGCGCGACCAAGTTGTTGTCTTTCAAAGCCAACCATGTAGAGATAATAGACCATTGTTCTTGTACTTCCCGCGGGCCCTCCAGCAGTGAAGAAATACACCTGATCGAATAGTCCAAAAGCTAGAAGAACCTGTCGTACAACATCGAAGAACAGCACATTCCTCATCCAGGGTAGTGTAATGTGTATGAATTGAGCCCATGGACCTGCTCCATCTATTTTTGCCGCTTCGTATTGTTCCGGAGGAATTCTCTGAAGCGCTCCCAGGTACAGCAGGATACTGAACCCGATGATCCACCAGACAGTAACACCGATGATACACGCCCAGGCACGCGCAGGTGTTTCGAACCATGAAATTGGTTGTTTGAGAAAACCCAGCTTGGTGAGATAGTAGTTTAACAACCCGTTTGGAGCGGACGAAAAAATCCACCTCCAGGTTGTCAGAACACCAACAGAGCTGAAAAATGTGGGCGAGACAAAGGCAACCAGAAGCCACAGCTTACCGTACCATTTCTTTTTCAATAAGAGAGCGAATATCATCGAAACAGCCATGACAAGAGGAATGCTTATGATGGCAAACAACACTGTGTTTTTAACGGATTGCCAGAATCTAGAATCGTTCCAGATTCTCACGTAGTTATCCAGCCCTATGAAACGTGTTGATCCCAGCAGAGTCCATCTGTAAAAGCTCATCACGAAACCGTAAACAACTGGAATAACAATGAAGAGGACGAAGAAAAAGAAGTGGGGGAGCAGAAACCCCCACGCTCCCAATTCCCTTTTCAAAATACGTTTTAATCTCAATTTTTTCAACTGCTTTTCTGTAAGAACTTCTGTCTTCTCAACCATCTCCTTCTACCCTCCACGATCATTCTCCAACGGTTGCCCAGTAATCGTCTATTATCTCTTGAGCAACCATTTCGGCCTCTTCCATTGCTTCTTCAGGTGTCATGCTCTTGTTGATAAGCACTTCTTCAATATATGGCACTATCTCGGCAAGGATTTCAGCTATGTACGGGAACATCTGGAAAGTTTTGACGTAAGACACCTGCTGAGCAGCAACGTACAGGTGTGGGAATTTCTCCTTGAACTCTTCACTCTGAGCTATGGATCTTCTCGCAGGTGTCTGACCCGCTGCGTACCATTCGATCGCATGGTCCCACAGATATTTCACCCATGTCATAACAGCGTTGAAGGTTTCTTTGTCCTCAACCATCACCTTAGGAATCGCTATCACGTGTGAGCCTCCGAACACGGCCTTCTTTGGACCAAGTATTGGTGCCGGAGCGTAACCAAAGTCATCTCCCAACAACTCTAGCCATGGATTGATTGTCCAGATACCTGTTATCAAGATAGACCCTGCTCCAGATTCGAAGGTTGGCCCAGCATCGATTGGTTGATCAGGATAAAGTCCCTCTTTCTGAAGTTCCTGGAGGAACTTGAGCACCTTTATACCGGCTTCTTTGAACGCTGGCTTCTTGAAGTCAGGTGTCAGAATATCTCCACCAAACTGCCACAGAAGGTGTACAAACTCCCAGTCCCAGCTTGGAGATTCACACCATGGGTACGAACCTTCAGGGGTAACCTTTCTGAGAGCCCTCAGAACGTTCACGAATTGCTCTTGGTTGAGCGGACCTTCTTTCAGCGGAAGATCTGGATCGAGGCCGGCCTTTCTGAAGTTATCTTTTCTGTAGGCCATGTAGAAGATCCAGACGTCTATCGGTATTCCGTAGTACTTACCGTCTTTTGTAACAAGACCTTCAAGAACGGATGGGTAGACATCATCGATGTCGATACCCCACTGTTCGAGTTCTTCCTTTGTGAAAGTTCTGAAATAGTCAAGGAACAACGGCATGTCGTGTTTTCTGATGAAGAGTACCTGAGGTGCTGATTTTGTGGAAATTCCTGTGGCGAGTTTCTGCTTGTACTCCAGGGAGCTTCCCACAACTAGATGTACGATTTCAATGTCTGGATGTGTCTCATTGAACTTCTGGATGATCTGATCCATGTAAGCTCCGTCGGCTCCAGAAAGAGGCGTCATGAACGTGATCTGGATCTTTGCCATGAGTGGAAGGGTGAGAACAAAAACAGCCAGAAACACCAGTAGCTTCCTCATGAATGTTCACCTCCATTCAAATATACTCAAAGATAGGTACGTACCAACTCTCAATCGAAATTATAACCTTCCTCACTTCAACATTTCAAGGTGGAATTTTTGGAAATATCTCCTTTTAGAGACAACTACGATCGATTAGAAATAATTATTCACCGTTTTCTCATTTTTTCATCCTTGTTTATCGTTTTGCGTTTGGATGTCACATTCTATATAATATATGTACGTACAAAATCATCTTATGAGGAGGTATAGCAATGAAGTTTCTGGTCTTTTCCATCGTTTTCACAACACTATTAGGATGTATCTTCGCTGAAACCCAACCCACATTTCGATGGGCGGTGGTACACGATCCTTCGGTCATAAAGGTGGGCGACGTTTACTACATCTTTGGAACACACCTTCAGGTCGCAAAATCGAAGGACCTAATGCATTGGGGTCAAATAAGTACGAGTGCACACGATAGAAATCCTATAATACCCAATATAAATGAAGAATTGAAAGAAGCTCTCAGCTGGGCAAGAACAAGAAACGACATCTGGGCACCCCATGTTATTCAACTCTCTGATGGAAGGTACTACATGTACTACTGCGCCTCAACCTTCGGTTCACCAAGGTCTGCTATAGGAATTGCCGTCTCTGATAATGTAGAAGGTCCATATAAACATTACGCGGTGATCGTGAAATCCGGTCAGGTTTATTCTGTAGATGGTCCGAGTGAAGATGGTACACCGTACAATTCCAGGAAACATCCAAACGCGCTGGATCCTGCTGTTTTCTACGACAAAGAAGGAAATCTGTGGATGGTCTATGGATCGTGGTTTGGAGGAATCTACATTCTCAAACTCGACCCCAAAACGGGGCTTCCCCTTCCCGGTCAGGGCTACGGAAAAAGACTCGCAGGGGGAAATCACAGCTCCATGGAAGGACCTTTCGTTCTGTACAGCCCAGAAACAGATTATTACTATCTCTTTTTGAGTTTCGGCGGGCTAGATTACAGAGGAGGATACAACATCAGAGTTGCAAGATCTAAAAATCCAGATGGCCCGTACTACGACCCCGAGGGAAAAAATATGGAAAACTGTATGGGAAGCAAGACGGTGATAGCAAACTACGGAGCCAAACTTGTTGGCAACTTCACCTTGAATGAAACCGATACCATCGACTTCAAAGCATTCGGATACGTCTCTCCCGGTCATAACTCTGCCTATTATGACCCTGAAACGGGTAAGTACTTTATTTTCTTCCACACAAGGTTCCCCGGAAGAGGGGAGACGTATCAACTCAGAGTTCACCAGCTTTTCCTCAACGAAGATGGGTGGTTCGTTATGGCTCCTTTCCCCTACGCAGGTGAGACGATATCTGATCTACCAGACGAAGAGATCGCAGGAGAATACCAGTTCATAAACCATGGAAAAGAGATCACAAGCAAAATCAAACAACCTGTGAGAATTCGTCTGAACCGGGACGGAACGATAACAGGAGCTGTCGAAGGGAAATGGAAAAAGAAGGGGCATTACATCACATTAGAGATCAGCGAAGAAGGTTCCACCAGCGTGTACAAAGGAGTTGTCTTGAAACAATGGCATTACTCAGAGAAAAGATGGGTAACGGTTTTTACAGCACTTTCCAACCACGGGGTCTCTGTATGGGGAATAAGAGTAGAAGAATGATCCCAATACTCTAAACGGAGGTGTTAGGTCATGAGAAAGGTATTGTTTTTGTTTACGCTGACAGTGCTACTTGTTGTGGGGTTCGCTTTTGATCCCAACAACGATCCCTCTCTAATCGCCTACTTTCCGTTCGATGGAAGCTTGAAGGATGCAACAGGTCATTTTGGGGAAGTTGTCAAAACTGGTAGAACCATTGGAAGTGTAGGAAGAGGACAGATAACATTTGTAGACGGTGTCGTTGGACAAGCTGTGAAACTTCCAGGAAGTAGAGGTCTCCTTCTTCCTGAAGACCTTATAAAGGATTATGACTACACAGTAGCGTTCTGGGTGTACGCCAACAAACTCACAAGATTCACAACAACGTTCTTTGGAGCCTACATAGACAAAGACCTGAAAATCCACTGGATCAGTTTTGTTCCTCTCTGCTGGAACAACGGTACAATGCTCTGGGCAAGAGATGAAGCCCAGAACGTGTGGTACGATGGAATTCTCAGCAAAAACATTGAACCTGGAAAGTGGTATCACGTTGCAATCTCTGTATTGAACGGTATTGTTCGGGTTTACATCAACGGTGAACAGGTACTCACGAAGATCCAGATAAACGGACAGGAGAATCTCAACGGAAAACTTCCAGATGTATTCAGTCTGAAACCAGGAGGAGTGTTCGCTCTCGGAGCCAATTACTGGGATGCCCCATTCGATGGGATGTTTGATGAGTTGAGAATCTATGACAGAGCATTGGGACCATCCGAAATAAGGGCACTATACAATTATGGCAGGTGATAAACACATATGAGAATCCCGAGAAACCTTCTGATGGCAGCTTTGTTTCTTATCTTACCGAGTAGTTGTCTTGTTCTAGGAATTGAGGATAATATTCCAAATTTCAGATGGGCCACAGTCCACGATCCATCCGTTACGAAGGTTGGCGATACTTTCTATGTCTTTGGCTCACACCTTCAAATTGCCAAATCGAGCGATCTGATGCACTGGACACAAGTGAATGTAGGGGTTTATAACAACAACCCTATAATCCCAAATATATTCACCGAGTTGAAAGAAACTTTCGAATGGGCTGAAACAAACACTCTCTGGGCACCCCATGTGATTCAGCTTCAAGATGGTAGGTACTACTTCTACTACTGCGCGTGCAGAGGTGACTCACCCCGATCTGCTATGGGAATAGCAGTCTCTGATAGCATCGAAGGCCCTTACAGAAACCTCGGGATAATTCTGAGGTCTGGATATCGCCCCGGAGAAGGAATGTGTGAAGAAGGAGTACCATACGATGCGAGGATCCATCCAAATGTTGTGGATCCGCATGTTTTTTACGACAAAGAAGGTAACCTGTGGATGGTTTACGGGTCCTATTCCGGTGGCATCTACATTCTAAAGCTCGATCCAGAAACCGGTTTTCCTCTTCCGGAACAGGGATACGGAAAGAAACTCACAGGAGGAAATCACAGCAGGATTGAGGGTCCTTTCATTTTCTACAGTCCTGATACAGGTTATTACTATCTCTTTCTGAGCTTTGGAGGGCTCGACTACAGAGGAGGATACAACATTAGGGTCGCAAGGTCCAAAAACCCTGACGGTCCTTACTATGACGCGGAAGGCCACAACATGACAGATTGTTACGGCCCATCGTTCCTGGAAGGAAACGATCCCTACATAGCACCGTTCGGTGTGAAACTGGTGGGTAACTTCACCTTGAGCGAAGGAAGTATCATAGATTTTCGCGCGTTCGGATACGTATCTCCGGGGCACAACTCCGCCTATTACGATCCGGAGACGGGGAAGTATTTCATCTTCTTCCACACGAGGTTCCCCGGCAGGGGAGAGACGTACCAGATCAGGGTCCACCAGCTCTTCCTCAACGAAGACGGTTGGTTCGTCATGGCTCCCTTCCCCTACGCGGGTGAAACTATTGAAGAACTGCCTCTGCAGGAGGTGGTTGGGGAATATCAGCTGGTAATACACGACAAAGAGATGACGAACGAGATAAGGAAACCCGTGAGAATCGCTCTGAATCCGGACGGAACTGTTACTGGAGCTCAAACTGGTGAATGGGAAAAGAAGGGACATTATATAACTCTGAAACTCGATGGAGAGATCTACAAAGGGGTGGCTTTGAAGCAGTGGCACTACTCCGAGAAAAAATGGGTGACAGTGTTCTCTGCTCTATCACAGAAGGGAGTATCAGTGTGGGGTATAAAAACTTCTGAGTAGCTAGGGGGTGTTTCTCATGAAGAAGTCCTTCTGGGTTGTAACTCTGGGACTCCTCATACTACTGGGAGCCTGCGCTCTAATCCAGCAGCCGGTGAGCTTCGATCCCTTCGCCGATGAGTCCCTTCTGGTTTATTTCCCATTTGACGGGACTCTAGAAGGTATCGTGAAAGGCGCCACAGCCACTGCTATCACCTGCGGGTCCACAATCGGCACACCAGGAGGAACCATCACTTACGTTGAAGGAAAAAAAGGAGAAGCCGCTGTCTTTGATGGAACCAGTGGAGTAGTGTTACCTGACGATATTGTAAACGACTACGATTACACAATCGCATTCTGGGTGAACATGCACGCCTTTACAGATCACACTCCGACAGTGTTCGGTTCCTCCGAAGTAGGGTGGATAAGTTACATGGTACCGAAACCGTGGTGGAGGAACCCAGGAGAACCGGCTATATGGTCACTTTCTGGTGAGCAGTGGTCTACTTATGAAATGGACACATTACTGAGTTCGAACACATGGTACCATGTAGCCATCGTTGTGGATGAAGGAAATCCAAAAGCTTATGTGAACGGTGCCACGGTCTCCCTATCATCGATAGAGGGCCTCCCACTACCTGATATCTTCACAGATGCCACCGCCACCATTGCGGTTGGTGTTAACTACTGGGACCCGCCCTTCCAGGGGATGATCGACGAACTCTTCATCTTCGACAGGTCCCTCAGCAGGTCCGAAATACTGACGCTTTACAATCTCGGTTACGGTGAATGATCAGGAGGTGGTCAGATGAAGAAATCACTGCTGGTGATTCTTGTAGCCTCCATTGTTCTGTTGACCCTCGCAGCCCAGTGTTTTAGAGCGGAATCAGCGGAATCGTTTGATCCAGACAGAGACGAAGCACTCACAGCGTGGTTCCCTTTTGACGGCGATCTTGCTGACAAGACAGGAAAGTTCGGATCGGGCAAGGTAATAGGAGACAAAATAGAAAAAGAAACAGCGGATGGAACGGTAGAATTCGTGGAAGGTGTTTCTGGACAAGCAGTCTATCTCGATGGTACGAAGGGTATACAGCTTCCGGATGATCTCATAAAAGACTACGACTACACCGTCTCGTTCTGGATGAAATGGGAAGGAGATATTACCCCGTTCACACCGGTGTTCTTTGGTGCTTACGATCCGAACAGCTGGATCAGTATCCCTCCTTACCATTCAGCGGTGGCTGGCGGATCTTTCCTTCTATGGTCCTTCAGTGACTACTGGTATGATGGTATTCTAAACGTTTCTTTCAAACCCGGTACCTGGTACCATGTCGCTGCCGTTGTAAACAACGGAAGAGCAAGAGTTTATGTGAACGGTAAATATGTTCTTTCGAAGATACAGATAAACGGTGTTGAAGATATGACAGGAAAAGTTCCCGACGTCTTTAGGAAGAAACCCGGTGGGATATTCACAGTGGGTGTAAACTGGTGGGATCCCACGTTCAAGGGAGTAGTTGATGATCTGAGAATTTACGACAGGCCCCTCTCGAAATCCGAGATTGAGGTACTCTATGGAAAGAGGTGATCATTATGAGGAAATATTTCTTTATCGCTATCCTATTACTTTCATTTGTGATCGCTGTATCAGGGAATATCAATGAAGGACTGATAGCATATTATCCGTTCGATGGAGATTTAGAAGACAAAACAGGAAATTTCGAAGAAGGGTATCTTGTTGGAAATAGGATAAATGTTCCGGCACTTGGAAATCCCAAGTTTGATGAAGGAGTGGTAGGACAAGCTTTGGTCTTCGATGGAAAAAAGGGTGTTGTTTTGGGAGATGACCTCATAACCGATTACGATTATTCTGTTTCTTTCTGGCTCAAAATCGAAGATTTCACACAACATACCACTACATTCTTTGGATGCTATGTAGACGAAGAAAACTACTTCTACTGGTTGAGCTTTGTACCATATGGCTGGAACAATGGAACCCTTCTGTGGGCCAGAGATGACAGGAAAAATATCTGGTTCGATGGAATTCCTCCATTCAATCTAGAAAAAGACAGGTGGTATCACGTTGTAATAATCGTAGACAAAGGAAAAGCACACCTGTTCATAGACGGAAAGGAAGTGCCTCTGAAAGTACAGATCAACGGACAACCTGATCCCAATGGACTGGTACCAGATGTGTTCTCTGTGGGGCCTGGTGGTGTATTCGCGCTGGGTGTAAATTTCTGGGATCCACCTTTCAAAGGAATGATAGACGAATTGAGAATCTATGATCGGCCGTTGACAGCTGAAGAGGTAAAGGAACTTTTCCAGAAAAGATAAAAGAGCCCCTTCGTGGGGCTCTTTTTTATTTTTTCAACCACACCGCCATTGCACCCGGTTCTCTGTTGGCCCACATATGGTAGGGAATAAGAGTGAACTCTACCGTTTTTTCCCTAACCTCAGACAGCTTTCTGTACAGTTTCCCCTCCCATTCAGAGATGTCCAGTGCTCTTCCAGTTCCTTTGAGGAAAACAGCCTCCCTGTCCAGTATCTTTCCTTTTTCTTCCTTCAGGCTTTCTGAGTTCAACACCAGTGTCCAAACATGGAAATCCGGGTTATCTGCTTGTTCTATACAGTAGACGACTGGACCTCTTTTCACTGCAACCTTTTCAAGGTTGTCTCTCACGAAGGGATGTGCTTCGATGAACTCCACTTTCATGGGAAGTGAGAGTTCCACCGTGTGTTTTCCTTTCCAGCTCTGGCTCAATTTCACATAGCCGTTCTGTGGCTTTGCTATCACCGCTTTTCCGTCCACCCTGAGAACAAAATCATCTGCCCAGGAAGGAATCCTGAGAGATATGGAGAACGGTTCTTCAATGTCCGTTTCAACGGTGAAGGTCACTTCCCCACTCCATGGATAGTCCGTTTCCTGTTCTATCTCCACAACTGAGTTCTTGAAATTCAGCTTCGATGTGCTTTTCTCGTACAGATGAACCTGAACACCGTCGTCCGATGTGGTGTACATGTATCCCGGAAAAGACACTATGAACCTGGCAAGATTCGGTGGGCAGCACGCACAGTCGAACCATTTCTGTCTTCTTGTTCTTCCGAGGTCTTCAAGTGGATTGAAGTAAAAGTAGTGCTTCCCATCGAGGGATATACCGGAGAGAAGTCCGTTGTACAGAACCTGTTCCATCACATCTGCAAATTTCCCATCGCCCGTTGCAAGAAGCATCCTGAAGTTCCACATGAAGTTCGCTATCGAGGCACAGGACTCGGCGTAAGATCTTCTGTTTGGAAGCTCGTACTCTTCTCCGAAGGATTCCCAGTCGTGTCTGGAACCCGCCCCTCCTGTGATGTACATCTTCTTCGTCACAAAATTCTCCCAGAGTCTGTTGAGGGCCTGCCAGATCTTTTCATCACCTGTTTCAAGATAAAGATCGGTAGCACCAGAGCAGAGATACAGAGCTCTCACCGCATGGCCTGTGATCTCTTCTAGCTCCACAAAAGGTTTGTGATCGATGAAGTACTCTGGTCCAGGATTTCTTGGGACGCTGGCAAGCCCTTTTCCACGTGTGTAGATGAAATATTTTGCAAGATCAAGGTATCTCTTGTCTCCTGTTTCTCTGTAGAGCTCTACAAGTGCCATTTCCACTTCAGGATGCCCCGGTGCCCCTTCTTTTTTTCCAGGACCGAAAGTGTTGCAAATGTGATCTGCGAATCTTTTTGCCACTTCAAAGAGGAAGTTCTTTCCTGTCACTCTTCTGTGCGCAACGGCAGACTGAATCAGGTGTCCTGCGTTGTAGAGCTCGTGGTTCCATGCAAGGTTCGTCCAGCGCTCCTTTTTCCTTTCTCCAGAAAGGTATGTTCCAAGATAGCCGTCTTCATCCTGTGCTGCTTTCACCTCTTCTATCACGCTGTCAAGGATCTTTTCCAGATCCGGCAGATCTCTGTTTGCCAGAGCAAAAGAAACCGCTTCGGACCATTTGTAAACATCTGTATCATCGAAAGGAAAGAAAGTTTTGTAAGAACCTTCCATCTTTCCGGAAGCGATCCTGAAGTTGTCCAGTCTTCCTGTGCTTTCCAGAAGATCGTATTGAGTGGGAAGGGTGACGTTGACAAGAGTTTCGAAGTACTTCCCCATGAACCCTTTCACCTTTACAGAACCAACAGGTACTGTTTTGAGCTTCGCATAAGGACTTCTGGAAACGTTGACGATCCTGGACATGAACAAACCTCCTTTGCCTTTTATCCCTTCACCGCACCGAAGGTGAGTCCTCTGATGAGATATCTCTGGGCGATGAGGGCGAAAACCACAACTGGAAGCATGGTGACGATACCCGCGGCCGATAGAGGTCCCCATGCAACCCTCCAGCCCGTGATGTACCTTCCAAGGAAGATGGGAAGCGTCTGTGCCCGGGCGTCGTTGGTCAACACGAGAGCAAGAAGGAACTCTCCCCAACTCTGAATGAGCGAAAGAACAGCGACCGCTGCGAGCCCCGGGGCACTGAGGGGAAGAACCACGTAGAAGAAAGCCTGAAACGGTGTTGCTCCATCGACGTAGGCTGCTTCGTCTATCTCTCTTGGAATCTCCCTGAAGAAGCTTATGAGAAGCCACACACCAAGGGGTACCACTATAACAAGATGGGAAAGTATGAGTGCCCACCAGGTGTTTATGAGCCTCAGCTTTGTGAATATCACGTACAGCGGAACGGCAGAGACGATGGGTGGAAGCATCCTGATGGAAATGATCCACTCCGCAAGGAACGGTCCTCCAACCCTGTACCGGGCGATAGCGTAAGCAGCAAGGGCACTGATCACCGTTCCTATGAGAGCCACAGAAACGCCAACAACGATGCTGTTCCTAAGGTACGGAAAGATGTTCTCAATAGAGCCCGTCGTACCACCGAAGACTTCTGTTTCTTTTGCTCCAAAGAAGTTGGAAAGGGTGGGTCTTGTCGGAAAGAACTTTGGTGGCATGGTGAACCACTCGTTCGAAGGCTTGAAAGCCGTGATAACAAGCCAGTACACGGGAAACAGAAAGAATATCAGACAAACAGCAACAAGGATGTATCTTACAACTTTAAAGATTTTCCTCATCATTCTTCACCCCCGAATCCCAGCTGCTGCCTCATCCTCACAAGTCTGAAAACCACGTTCACAAGGACTATGGCCACGATCAAAAGCAACACGCTCAGCGCTGACGCATAGCCGATGTTCCATCCAAACGAGATTCCAACTTTGTATATGTAAAAGCTGTAGGTGTGGGTTGCAGAACCCGGGCCACCCCAGGTTGTCATGAAGACGATATCGAAGGTCTTCAGACAGTCGATGATCCTCAAAACAAGAGCAACAAGAATCAAAGGCCTTAGAAGGGGAAACTCCACGTGAAGAAACACCTTTCCCCAGTCGGCACCATCCACGCGGGCCGCGTCGATGAGATCCTGAGGTATCGACTGAAGACCTGCGTATATCATGAGAAAGATGAAAGGAGTCCACTGCCAGATGTCTATTATTATGATTCCAAGCTGTGCGTAGAACGGATCACCAAGCCACGAGATCTTGGGAACACCAAAGAGCGATAAAAACCAGTTCACTGGACCAAAAGCGAAATTGTAAAGCATCTTCCAGGCAACCCCGGAAACTGCCGGTGGAATCATCATGGGAATGAGAAGAGAGGACCTGATGATCTTTTCTCCCCTAACTCCTCTTATCAGGAAGGCTATGAGAACACCGAGGACAAGTTCAATAGGGACTGCTATCGAAAGGAGCTTTGCTGTGAATTTCATGGATTCTATAGCGGTTGAGTCTTTGAAAATCTGGAAGTAATTTGAAAGACCTATGAAGTGTGTTTCGGCACTTCTGGACAGGTCGTAGTCTCTGAAGGAGGCCCAGATCATGAAGCCAAAGGGATATATCGTCATCGCAAGAAAGAGTGCAAGGACAGGAAGGACCATCAACCAGGGAACGACTCTTCGCTTCATATGGAAAGGGGGCAGACGCCCCCTCTTCACCTCCTTATTTTCCAAGAATCTCTTCCCATTTTTTTGCAAGATCGTTCAGCGTTTCCATGGAGAGCGGGAGTTCTCCAGAGAGGATCTTGGAGAAGATCTCAACGGTGATGTCTTCGAGTCTTGGTTCCTCCGGTATTCTTGGTCTGTGGGTCTGAGAAACGTACGTTACCTCGAGGGCGGGAACTCTCGGGTCAGCGGCCCTCACCTCGGGATCCTGGAGTGTTGAGATTCTGGCAGGAGCGACGGCGAATCTCAAGAACTTGTTCTTGTCAGCCCATTTGCTAGTGGCGAAAATGATGAATTTGAACGCAGCGAGTTTCTTGTCCTCGGGTATGAATTTGTTGATACCGAGTGCCCATTGACCACTCACAGATCGACCCGGCATGGGAATGATCCCGACTTTATCTTCACCGAGTGTGCTCTTGAAGATCAGGTACGGTCCCGTCCATTGAGGTACCATAGCAACGAGTCCCTGGTTGAAGTACTCAATCGTTTCACCGTAATCAGAGCCGAGCGGATCTGGACTGTAAGGCATGAGTTTTTTCATCATTTCGAGCGCTTTCAATCCCTCTTCACTGTTGAAGGCCGGTTTGTGATCCGCTGTGAAGTATTCACCGAATTCAAGATCCGCTGTTCCGTGCCTCATGATACCGAGTGGTGCGTTCCTGTACTCACCGAAAAACAGCAGATACATGTAGAAGAGTGTGTGGGTTCTCGGGAACATGAGGGCGATTCCGTACTCTGTTGGAGAACTCTTATTGTACTTTTTGGTGAAGAATTCTGCTATTTCCACAACTTCTTCCCAGGTCGTTGGTAGTGTGAGTTCCCTACCGTATTTTTCTTTGAACGCTCGTTTTATCTTTGGATCTTCAAAGAGATCTTTTCTGTAATAGAAAAGCATTGTGTTGTTGTAGAACGGAAGGCCTATGAGTTTTCCCTGCCATTTTCCAGATTCTTCCAGAACCTGTGGGATAAAATCGTTCAAATCGTAATCTTCTGGAACAAGTTCTGGATGTTGCTTCATAAACTCTCCAAGATCAACCAATCCGAAAGAGACGGCTCCAGTGGTCATCACATCGTAAGTGAAAGCGTCGAACGATCCAGCCTGAGATCTGAGATCCTGCAGCAGTTTTGGATACAACACTTCCCATGAAAGAGGTACAATTTCAACCTGAATTTCGGGATTCTGTTTCATGAACTCCTGGGCAAGCCACTTCAGGGCGTCCGCGTTGTCTGGAGAACAGAGAACGGAGATTTTAACCGAGAAGATCAACGAGGTGATGATGAGAAAGATCACCAGCAAAAATCTTTTCATACAAATCCCCCCTGCCTAAAAATAGTGGATAACGGTACGTACCGATGGTAGTATATCATATTTGTCAATAAAGAGTTACCTCAAGGTCAATTAGTTAACATAAATCTCCGCGGAAATGAATATGATACGTATAAAGGTACGTACTTTTATGTTATACTAAAAGGATGAAACCATGGGAAAGGAGGTCAGAGAATGATAGATCTCAAGCAGTACGAGTTCTGGTTTCTCGTTGGAAGTCAGTATCTTTACGGTCTGGAAACCCTGAAAAAGGTGGAACAGCAGGCAAGTAAGATCGTGGATTCACTGAACAATGATCCTATCTTCCCTTCAAAGATCGTTCTGAAGCCAGTTTTGAAGAGTTCTTCTGAGATCACAGAAATCTTTGAGAAGGCAAACGCAGACCCTAAATGCGCAGGGGTTATCGTTTGGATGCACACATTCTCCCCATCGAAGATGTGGATAAGAGGACTCTCCATAAACAAAAAACCCCTGCTTCATCTTCACACGCAGTACAACAGAGAGATTCCATGGGATACGATCGATATGGATTACATGAATCTGAACCAGTCTGCACACGGAGACAGAGAGCATGGGTTCATACATGCAAGGATGAGACTTCCAAGGAAAGTTGTGGTGGGACACTGGGAAGAGAAAGAAGTCAGAGAAAAGATCGCAAAGTGGATGAGAGTGGCCTGCGCGATACAGGATGGAAGAATGGGACAGATAGTCAGGTTCGGCGATAATATGAGAGAAGTCGCCAGCACCGAAGGCGACAAAGTAGAAGCGCAGATAAAACTCGGCTGGTCCATAAACACATGGGGAGTTGGAGAACTTGCGGAAAGAGTGAAAGCTGTTTCAGAGAGCGAGGTAGAGGAACTACTCAAAGAATACAGAGAAAAATACATCATGCCAGAAGACGAACACAGTCTCAAGGCAATAAGAGAGCAGGCTAAGATAGAAATTGCTCTGAGGGAATTTTTGAAAGAAAAGAACGCCGTTGGCTTTACCACCACGTTCGAGGACCTGCACGATCTTCCGCAGCTTCCCGGACTCGCGGTTCAGAGGCTCATGGAGGAAGGATACGGTTTTGGTGCAGAAGGTGACTGGAAAGTAGCGGGATTGGTTAGAGCCATCAAGGTAATGGGAACGGGTCTTCCCGGCGGAACTTCCTTTATGGAGGATTACACTTACCACCTCACTCCCGGAAACGAACTCGTCTTAGGGGCTCATATGCTCGAGGTGTGTCCAACGATAGCAAAGGAAAAACCACGAATAGAGGTTCATCCTCTCAGCATCGGTGGGAAAGCAGATCCTGCTCGTCTTGTCTTCGACGGTCAGGAAGGACCCGCCGTTAACGCGTCGATCGTTGACATGGGTAACAGGTTCAGACTCGTTGTGAACAGGGTTTTATCCGTTCCCATAGAGAAGAAGATGCCGAAACTTCCGACAGCCAGGGTCCTCTGGAAACCGCTGCCTGATTTCAAGAGGGCAACTACTGCATGGATACTCGCTGGAGGATCACACCACACTGCCTTTTCAACAGCCATTGACGTGGAATACCTCATCGACTGGGCAGAGGCACTGGAAATCGAATACGTCGTCATCGATGAGAATTTGGATCTCGAGGACTTCAAAAAAGAACTGAGATGGAACGAACTCTACTGGGGGCTTTTGAAAAGATGAAAGAGGGGCGAAAGCCCCTCATTTTTTTGGATACGTCACCGACTCTCTCATAATGAGTTTTGGTTTGAAAACATATTTCTCAGGTTTTTCTCCATCGATCATCTTCAAAAGGATCTCGACTGCTTTCTTTCCAACTTCTTCCTTGGGATGTTCGAAGGTGGTCAGAATCTCTCTGAAATCACCTATGGGAGCATCGTCGAAACCTATAACTGAAACGTCCTCTGGTATCTTCAGACCCATTCTCTTTGCTGCAAGGAAAAACTGAAGAGCCGTTGCATCATTGTAGCAGAAAACTGCGGTTGGACGCTGGTCCTTCGGTAAAGATAGAAGCTCAAAAGCACTCTGCATAACAATACCGGTGAACTCCGAAACATGAAAAGATTTCTCGTGGACTTTTTCGAAACCGAGTTCTCTGCCTCGTTTCAGAAAAGCCTGGGCTCTCACAACACTGGGAAGGTGTATTGTTTTATACAACACAGCCACATTCCTGTGTCCGTACTGATAAAATATCTCCGCTGCTTTTTCTCCTCCGTACCAGTCGTCGAGAACAACACTTCCCACACCCTCTATGTCCCAGTTGGTGTGTACCAAAACTACCTTCGTGCCTCTTTTTGCTATTTCTCCTATCAAATCTCTGTTGGAGCGTTTGGTGGCACTGTAGACAGGGTCTATTATTAGACCATCCACACCAACTTCCAGCCATTCGTTTATGATCTGTCTCTCTTTGTGAGGGTCCTCAGAAGCGTTTCCAAGAAGCATCTTGTACCCGTTTGCAAACAGAACCTCTTCGGCGCCGAGTGCTATATATGGAAATATGTAACTTGTGATCTGCTGGACAAGAATGCCAACGACCTTGTTTTTCTTTTCTATGTTCACAAACGTTCCAAGTCCTGGCTTTCTGATGACCAGGTTTTTAACTACCAGTCTTTCAAGGGCCTTTCTCACCGTTTCCCGACTGGCGTTGAATCTTTCCATTAACTCTTTCTCGGTGGGGAGTTTGTCTCCGTGTTTGTACTTTCCAGATTTTATTTCATCGATCAGAAATTTTTCAATTATTCTGTATTTTGGAAGGATTGCAAATCACCTCTCCTTTACCTGCCAATCTTCTCGACTATTTCTTTCGTATCCCTCGCTATCATGAGCTCCTCGTTTGTTGGAACAACCAGTACTTTCACACGGGAATCGAGAGTGGAGATTATGCCTTCCTTTCCTCTTATTGTTTCTTCGTTCTTCTGTTTGTCAAGCTTCACTCCGAGAAATTCCAGGTAAGAACACACATCTTCCCTTGTGATTGGAGAGTTTTCTCCAACACCGGCTGTGAAGACTATGGCATCAACACCGTTCATCGCAGCAGCGTACGCGCCTATGTATTTGGCGATCCTGTAGTGGTAGATGTCGAGGATGAGCTTGCACCATTCGTCTCCTTTCAAGGCAGCCTCTTCGATGTCCCTCATGTCGGAGCTGAAGCCCTTTGAAAGTCCGTAGACACCACTCTTTTTGTTAAGTATATCGTACATCTCCTGGGGGGATATACCTTCTTTTTCCATGATGAAGAAGGGAATTGCCGGATCCAAATCACCGGACCTTGTACCCATAACGAGTCCTTCAAGCGGTGTGAATCCCATGGAGGTATCGACGCACTTTCCATATTTCACAGCGGCTACTGAAGCTCCGTTTCCTATGTGACAGGTGATGATCTTGAGTTCTTCCAGTTTTTTTCCGAGGATCTCCGCCGCTCTTTTCGAAACGTACCTGTGACTTGTACCGTGAAAACCGTAGCGTCTGATTCTGTGCTTCTCGTAGTATTCGTACGGTATAGCGTAAAGATATGCTTTCTGAGGAATCGTCTGGTGGAAAGCTGTGTCGAAAACAACCACATTTGGTACTCCTGGAAGGAGCTTCATGGCAGCTTTTATTCCCATGAGATTCGCAGGGTTGTGAAGCGGTGCAAGAGGTGAAACCTCTTCGATCGCTTTGAGCACTTCCTCGTCCACAAGCACCGATTCTTTGAATCTTTCACCACCGTGAACCACCCTGTGACCAACGGCATCGATCTCCTTTAGATCTTTTATGACTCCAAGTTTTTCATCGACCAATGTGTTCAATATGAGTTTCAATGCTTCCTCGTGATCCGGAAGTTCTCTTTCTATCACATACTTTTCGTCGTTCACTCTGTGAACGAGCCTGCTGCCTTCAATGCCGATTCTTTCTGCGATACCCTTACAAAGAACTTTCTCACCGTCCATCTCGATGAGCTGGTACTTTATTGAGGAAGTTCCCGAGTTTATCACCAGTACTTTCATTCTCTCTTCACCTCACGCCTTTCCGCTAGATCCGAATATTCTGATTCTCTCTTTGACGATTTCTTTCACCTGTTCGAAGACAGGTCCAAAAATCTTTCTGGGATCTATCTGAGACTTGTCTTCTGAGAGAACCTTCCTGAGATACGCAACGAAGGTAATTCTCAGGTCGGTGTCCGTGTTTATCTTGTTGATACCAAGTTCTATAGCTTTCTTCAACATGTCTTCAGGAACACCTTTCGCACCGGAAAGTTCGGCGCCGTATTCGTTCGCCAGTTTCACTACATCCTGTGGAACCATGGAAGCTCCGTGAAGAACGAGTGGTATCTGGGTGTATTCCTTCACTTTCTTCAGTCGTTCAAAGTCGAGCTGTGCTTCCCCTTTGAACTTGAACGCACCATGACTGGTTCCAATGGCTGGAGCTAAGAAATCCACTTCTGTTTCCTTCACAAATACCTTTGCTTCCTCTGGATCGACAAGTACGGACTCTTTTTCCACCACGTTGTCCTCTATTCCCTTGAGTTTTCCGAGTTCCGCTTCTACACTTATACCAACCGCGTGAGCTATCTCCACGATTCTCTTCGTCTCTCTGAGGTTTTCCTCGAAGGGAAGATGTGAAGCGTCGATCATCACCGAAGAGTAACCCGCTTTTATGGCGGCCATGATGATTTTAAAGTCCCTTCCGTGGTCCAGGTGGAGTGCGACAGGAACCGAAAGTTTCTCAGCGTAAGTTCTCACCATTTCAACGGCAAGTTTTGCTCCTGCCTCTATATCGCCTTTTCCTATGTACTTTATTGCCCCTTCCGATGTGGCGACGATGACCGGTGCTTTTTCTTCCTCAGCGGCTTCAAGAATCGCCTGAAGGAATTCCATGTTGTTGAAATTGAACGCACCAACAGCGTATCTCTCTTTGCTGGCTTTTTCCAGAATTTCTTTTGTGCTCTTTACATAAGGCATTGTCACACCTCCTTCAATGTAAAGGCCGGGACAAGCCCGGCCTTCAATTATTTCTTGTTTTTGAGAGCTGCCTGAGCTGCTGCAAGTCTGGCAACGGGTACTCTGTACGGCGAACAGGAAACGTAGTCGAGTCCGATCTTGTCGAAGAACAGTATGGATCTCGGATCTCCACCGTGTTCTCCACAGACGCCAACTTTGAGATCGGGTCTTGTGCTTCTTCCTTTCTCTTTACCCATCCTCACCAGTTCTCCAACACCGTCGTAGTCCAGCGTCTTGAACGGATCGTGTTCGAGGATGCCCTTTTCAAGGTACTCAGGCAGGAACTTTCCAACGTCGTCTCGGCTGAATCCGAAGGTCATCTGTGTGAGGTCGTTGGTACCGAAGCTGAAGAATTCAGCTTCTTCCGCTATCTGATGGGCGGTGACAGCAGCCCTTGGAACTTCGATCATGGTTCCGATCTTGTAAGTGAGCTCGACACCAGCTTCTTTTATGAGAGCGTCGGCCGTTTCCTTGATGATCTTCTTCAGGTACCTGAGTTCGTTAACGTGTCCCACAAGAGGAATCATGATTTCAGGTATCACATCTATTCCTTCCTCTTTCTTGAGTTCGATGGCCGCTCCAATTATTGCTTTGGTCTGCATCACAGCGATCTCAGGATAGGTGATGGTGAGCCTACAACCTCTGTGTCCGAGCATTGGGTTGAGTTCTTTGAGATTCTCCACGACGTTCTTGAGTTCCTCAAAGGAGACTCCCATCTGCTCGGCAACTTCCTTGATCTGTTCATCTTCTTGCGGCAGGAATTCATGGAGAGGAGGATCTATGAGCCTTATGGTGACTGGAAGTCCTTTCATCACTCTGAACAATCCTTTGAAGTCCTCTTTCTGAAGTGGCAGAAGTTCGTCCAGAGCCTTTTCTCTTTCTTCTTTTGTCTTTGCGAGGATCATCCTTCTAACCTTGGGTATTCTATCCTTTTCGAAGAACATGTGTTCTGTTCTGCAGAGCCCAATTCCTTCAGCACCGAATTTTCTCGCAATTTCCGCGTCTCTCGGTATATCTGCGTTGGTTCTCACACCGAGTCTTCTGATCTCATCGGCCCACTGCAGAAGCTCTGCGACAGGTCCTTCAAGACCCTGTGGTTTTATGGTTGTCACTTTCCCGAGGAGAACCTCACCGGTCGTTCCATCGATGGAGATCCATTCTCCCTCTTTTACAACAACATCTCCCACTTTGAAGTACCCTTCCTCTGGATGAACTTCTATAGATTCTGCTCCGACGACCGCTGGCTTACCCATTCCTCTCGCGACAACGGCAGCGTGGGAGGTCATTCCTCCTCTGGAGGTCAGGATTCCCTGTGCGACAGCCATTCCTCCGACGTCTTCGGGGCTGGTTTCAGGTCTCACAAGAATAACCTGTTCACCTGCTTTACCGAGTTCTTCGGCTTTCTTGGCGTTGAAGACGACCTTACCCGTCGCGGCACCTGGAGACGCAGGAAGTCCTTTCGCGATGACTTTTGCCTGGGCTTTTTCTTTTGGATCGAACACTGGATGGAGCACCTGTTCAACGTCTTCGGGTCTCACCCTGAGAATCGCCTCTTCTTTGGTGATGAGTCCTTCGTGGACCATATCGACGGCGATTTTGATGGCTGCCTGAGATGTTCTCTTTCCACTTCTTGTCTGGAGCAGGTAGAGTTTACCTTTTTCGATGGTGAACTCGATGTCCTGCATATCCCTGTAGTGTTTTTCGAGTCTTTCCATTATTTCGAGGAGCTGATCGTAGACCTCTGGCATTCTGTTTTTCAGCTCTTCAAGTTTGAGAGGAGTTCTAATACCCGCAACAACGTCTTCACCCTGCGCGTTGGGAAGGAATTCTCCGTAAGGTTCCTTCTCTCCAGTGTTCGGGTCTCTTGTGAAAGCGACACCCGTTCCGGAGTCTTCTCCCATGTTTCCGAACACCATCGCAACGATGTTCACGGCCGTACCGAGGAGATCTCCTTCCTTGATTCCGTGAATCTGCCTGTACTTGATAGCTCTCTCGTTCATCCAGCTACCGAACACCGCATCGATGGCAAGCCAGAGTTGTTTCCAGGGATCCTGTGGAAATTCTTTTCCTGCTTCCTTGTAGATCTGTTTGTATCTCTCAACGAGTTTTTTGAGGTCTTCTGCGTCCAGTTCGGTGTCGAGCTTCACACCTTTTTCCTTCTTGAGTTCTTCGAGTGCCTTTTCGAATTTCTCGTGAGGTATCTTCAGAACCACATCACCGAACATCTGAAGGAATCTTCTGTAAGCGTCGTAGGCAAACCTTTCGTTGTTCGTCAGTTTTGCTAATCCTTTCACTGTCTCATCGTTGAGACCAAGATTGAGAACGGTGTCCATCATTCCAGGCATTGAAATGGCTGCACCAGATCTGACGGAAACAAGGAGTGGATTGTTGGGGTCACCGAACTTTTTTCCAGTAACCTCCTCGAGTCTTCTCATTGCCTCTTCAACCTGTTCTTTCAGCTCTTCCGGATAAGTTCTTCCGTGGTCGTAGTAGTACTTACAGACTTCCGCAGAAATGGTGAATCCGGGAGGAACAGGAATTCCAAGGTTGGTCATCTCCGCGAGGTTGGCGCCTTTTCCACCGAGGATATCCTTCATGTCCGCTCGGCCTTCTGCCTTACCGTTTGCGAAGAAGTACACGTATTTCTTTGCCATCTTCTGACTCCCTCCTTTTCCTTTCGTATCCAAGAATTTATTATAAAATCAAAACCGCACGATTAACTTCGGTATCATTTCACGTTAACATAGAAAACCATCTTCCCATCTTTGTAGAAGCCCCTCGCAAAGATGTAAGCCTCCTCACCCTCTCCCACAAGCGATTCCATGACAGTCCTCATATCGAGGAAGAGGAAGAAAACGTCGTTCTTTGCAGGCGTGATATCGAGATTTCTGGGAGAGAACTGATCGCTTTTCAGAACGACTGTGTCTCCCTCTGTGCAAATCGATAATCCATTTTCCAGAACAAAACACCTGCCTTCCTTCCTGTACTGAACTCCCGCGGTTTTTAGAGCATTTTCCACGGCATCAGGAGATTTCAGCATAGCTTTTGCAACAACTTCGATACTGGTAGGAGTGGATCCGGCTATCAGGTCCATAACTGCCGAAGATACATTCGCACTCAAAAACATTGGAGGCTCGAGTTCTTCAAAGAGATTTTTGACAACTTTCTCAATGTCCGATTCGGGAAGTTGAACAGGCAGATTCCCGCTTTCCATGGAAAACCCTGCGCTGGAGAGAACGTCTAACAGTCCGTCGTAATTCTCCGTGTTGAAAATCACCGTCAATTCTCCGAACATGTAGTAATCGGATGGGACTTTCCTCGGCTGTCCAACTTTTTCGAGGAAGTTTCTGGAAGTATCATCCATTGGTATGATTTCCACCTTTATCGAGAGATGATCACCCGCGGATTCTTTTGTGCTCACAACGGTGAAGGAATACTTCTCACCTTGCAGCAAACCGTAGCCAAAGAAATCTGCGGTTTTCAGAGTATCGGGAATCTTTCCCCCACCCTTCAAAGAAGCGTTCACTGCTTTAGCTGTTCCTAAGAAGAGATACCCATCTTTTTCAGCAACGACCACATCTTCCATTCCCAGCAGATCAACCACGAGAGACTTTATGCTGTCTTTCAGTTTCTTTGTCTTTTCAGACGGTCCCAGAACGAAGCAAGTGTCTTCGCTGTCGAGCTGTACAAAGAGAAATTCGTGAGAGAGGAGATCGTAGAAGTCGGAAGGCTCTATATCCCTGCTGATAAGCTGGGACTCCAGAACACCCTGTATCATCATCTCAAGACCGAGGCTCTCTGTCAGGAAACGGCCGGTAGAAAGGCTTTTGACCTCGGAGTAGAACTCTGATAAATCCTTCACATATCGAATCACCTTGAAATTCTCCGGTACATAGTTTAATATTTGTGAAAAAGAGAGGGCCGTGAGAATCAGCAGGATAAAAATTATCCCTTTCTTCATGTTCAGAACCTCCTTCTTTTTTCTTCACCAAAACTTATGATAACACAGGAAAGGAGGTAGCACGTTGAGAAAATCTCTCGAGACAGGAAAATGCGTTGTTCTGGAAGTGTTGACACCAAGAGGCACAAATCTGGATAAATTCATGGAGTTCACCGAAGAAGCCTGGAAGACTGGCATCGACGCGTTCACGGTGACCGACATGCCGATGGGAAGAGTGAGAATGGCTCCCTGGGCTGCTTCCCACCTTCTTGTGGAAAGCGGAAAAGATGTTCTCATGCACTTTACGAGGAACACAAGGAATATGATAAGAATACAATCTGACCTTCTGGGCTGTCATGCCCTCGGAGTGAAGAATCTGCTCCTTCTGTCCGGAGACAATCCTTCCCACGGTGATTACCCTGAAACGACCTCCGTTAACGATATAGATATCTTAGACCTCATAAGACTCACAAAGCTCATGAACGAAGGAACAGATCTTGCCGGAAACAAGATCTATGGAAAAACAGATTTCTTCGTCGGTGGTGCGCTGAATCCCTTCAGCGATGAAGACGTAGAAAGGGCCAAACAGAAGATTGAAGCCGGCGTTGATTTCCTTGTCACCCAGCCGCTTTTCAACAGCGAGGTGGCAAAAAAGATCAAGGAAGAACTGAACACGAAAATTCTCGCTTCGATTGTTTTTTTTGAAAACGCAAAACAGATGAGCTACTTCTCGAACGTTCCTGGAATAGAAATACCCGATGAGATAGTGAATTCCGCGGAGAAGGGAGACGATTACCTGAAAGAAAAAAGCTTTGAAAGTGTGCTCAGATTCGTTGAAGAGACAAAAGATGTACTGGATGGTTTCTACATAGTGGCCATAGTGAAAGATCTCGAAAAAATCAGGAAGGTGGTAGAAATTGCCAAAAGTTGAAATAGACCCAAAAGATATAAAGATTCCAAACAACGTTTTGAAGTCAAAACTCGGTTTCGGAAGAGCGGAGGATATACCCAAAGAATTCAGGAGAACAGTGGAAAGGGCATACGAAGAGTTACTCAATGTAGCGAGACCCGTGGTTCTGTGGCGAGATTTTGATGTGGACAACCCCCTCTCTTTCGATAGCATGAAACTCACGGGTGAACTCGCAGAGAAACACCTTTCTGGAAGTAAAATCATCACGGTTTTTCTTGCAACACTTGGAAAGAGGGTAGACGAAAAGATAGAGGAATACTTTAGAAAAGGAGAGGATCTTCTCGCGTTCTTCATCGATGGAATCGCTTCAGAGATGGTGGAGTACGCTTTGAGAAAGGTGGATGCGGAGCTCAGAATGAAAAGATCCAACCTGGAGGGAAGTTTTAGAATTTCACCCGGATATGGAGACCTCCCGCTTTCCTTGAACAAAAAGATCGTCGAAATTTTCAAGGAAGAAGTGGACGTCGATGTGTTCGAAGACTCTTACGTGCTCGTTCCCAGAAAAACCATCACAGCATTCGTAGGCTGGAGGGAGAAGAATGAGAAACAGACGTGAGGTTTCAAAATTGCTTTCAGAGAGAGTGTTGCTTTTGGATGGAGCCTACGGAACGGAGTTCATGAAGTACGGATACGATGACCTTCCCGAAGAGCTGAATATAAAAGCACCCGACGTGGTGCTGAAGGTTCATAGAAGTTACATAGAGAGTGGATCGGATGTCATTCTGACGAACACGTTCGGTGCCACAAGGATGAAACTGAGAAAACACGGCCTGGAGGACAAACTGGATCCTATTGTGAGAAACGCTGTGAGAATCGCAAGAAGAGCAGCTGGAGAAAAGCTTGTTTTTGGAGATATCGGACCGACGGGAGAACTTCCCTATCCACTCGGAAACACTTTGTTCGAGGAATTCTACGAGAACTTCAGAGAAACCGTGAAGATAATGGTCGAGGAAGGTGTGGATGGAATCATCTTTGAGACGTTCTCGGACGTTCTCGAACTGAAAGCCGCTGTGCTCGCGGCAAGGGAAGTCTCCCGTGATGTTTTCCTGATTGCCCACATGACATTCGATGAGAAGGGAAGAAGTCTCACAGGGACAGATCCCGCAAACTTCGCCATCACGTTCGATGAACTGGATGTCGATGCCCTCGGTATAAACTGTTCACTCGGGCCCGAAGAGATCCTTCCCATTTTTCAGGAACTGTCCCAGTACACAGACAAGTTTCTCGTAGTTGAACCGAACGCGGGAAAGCCCATCGTGGAAAACGGGAAAACCGTGTATCCTTTGAAACCACATGACTTTGCCGTTCATATAGATTCCTATTACGAACTCGGTGTGAACATATTCGGAGGCTGTTGCGGAACCACCCCTGAACACGTGAAGCTCTTCAGAAAAGTTCTCGGAAACAGAAAACCTCTTCAAAAAAGAAAGAAAAAGAGAATATTCGCTGTCTCTTCCCCTTCAAAACTCGTGACGTTCGATCACTTTGTTGTCATAGGAGAGAGGATAAACCCGGCAGGTAGAAAGAAGCTATGGGCGGAGATGCAGAAAGGAAACGAAGAAATTGTGATCAAGGAAGCGAAAACACAGGTGGAAAAAGGCGCGGAAGTACTCGATGTGAACTTCGGGATAGAATCTCAGATAGACGTACGATACGTGGAAAAGATCGTTCAGGCACTTCCGTATGTTTCGAACGTTCCTCTCTCCTTGGACATCCAAAGCGTTGACCTCACAGAGAAAGCGCTCAGAACCTACCCGGGAAGACCCCTTTTCAACTCGTCCAAGGTGGATGAAGAAGAACTCGAAAAGAAAATAAACCTGTTGAAGAAATACGGTGGAACACTCATCGTACTTTTGATGGGAAAAGACGTTCCAAAAAGCTTCGAAGAGAGAAAAGAGTACTTCGAAAAGGCTCTGAAAATCCTGGAGAGACACAATTTCTCAGACAGAGTGATCTTCGATCCAGGAGTTCTGCCTCTCGGTGCAGAAGGAAAACCGGTAGAAGTACTGAAGACCATAGAATTCATTTCAAACAGGGGTTTCAACACGACTGTTGGTCTTTCCAATCTGTCTTTCGGACTTCCTGACAGAAGTTATTACAACACCGCTTTTCTCGTTCTTGGAATATCTAAAGGCCTGAGCTCTGCCATCATGAATCCCCTCGACGAAATACTAATGAAGACCTTGAACGCTACACTTGTGATATTAGAGAAGAAGGAACTTCCCAGAGCTGAAGTGAAGGAAGAAAAACTGGTTGAAATCATACTCTCCGGGAACCGGTCGGAACTCGAGAGGCTCGTGGAGGATTTTCTGAAGGAAAAAGATCCTCTTTCCATAATAGAAGAACAATTGAGGCCGGCGATGGAGCGTATTGGAGAACTCTACGATAAGGGAAAAATCTTTCTTCCGCAACTCATCCTCGCCGCTCAAACGGTGAAACCCGCGTTCGACAAACTGACATCGATGCTTCCGTCAGACAGTCAGGGTGAAACGTTCGTCATTGCAACAGTCAAGGGTGATGTGCATGACATAGGAAAGAACATAGTGGCGTCTGTCATCAGAAGCAGCGGGTACCGCGTGGTGGACCTTGGAAAGGACGTGGAAACATCGAAAATATTGGAAACCGTGGAAAAAGAAAGACCCGTTGCACTCGGTCTGTCTGCAATGATGACAACCACCGTCGGAAGAATAAAGGAAGTTGTGGAAAAGCTCAAAGAAAAGAACCTGAAAATCCCCGTCATAGTGGGTGGTGCTTCCCTGAACGAAAAACTTGCAAAGGAGCTAGGAGCGGACTATTACGCAAGGAACGCTTCCGAAGCGGTAAAAATACTGAAATCTCTCGGGAGATGAGATTGTGGACACCATTGTCGCTGTAGCTACCCCTCCCGGAAAAGGAGCAATCGCGATTCTCAGGTTGAGCGGTCCAGATAGCTGGAAAATCGTTCAGAAACACCTTCGAACACGATCGGAAATCGTTCCAAGAAAGGCAATCCACGGCTGGATCCATGAAAACGGGGAGGATGTGGATGAGGTAGTAGTCATTTTCTATAAATCACCGAAGAGCTACACAGGAGAGGACATGGTAGAGGTGATGTGTCACGGTGGACCGCTCGTGGTAAAGAAGATGTTGGATCTCTTCTTAAGATCTGGCACACGAATGGCCGAACCCGGCGAATTCACAAAACGGGCTTTCTTAAATGGAAAAATGGATCTCACTTCGGCAGAGGCTGTGAGAGATCTCATAGAGGCAAAAAGCGAAACCAGTTTGAAACTCTCCCTGAGAAACCTCAAGGGAGGATTGAAGGACTTTGTTGAGAGCTTGAGAAGAGAACTCATAGAAGTCCTTGCTGAGATACGGGTAGAGCTCGATTATCCAGACGAGATAGAAACGAACACAGGCGAAGTGGTGACCAGACTGGAGCGAATAAAAGAAAAGCTCACAGAAGAACTGAAAAAAGCAGATGCGGGTATTCTTCTCAACAGAGGCTTCAGGATGGTCATCGTGGGAAAGCCCAACGTGGGAAAATCTACTCTTCTGAATCGACTTTTGAACGAGGACAGGGCGATCGTCACAGATATACCCGGAACAACAAGGGATGTTATCAGTGAAGAAATCGTCATAAGAGGAATTCTTTTCAGGATAGTCGACACAGCGGGTGTGAGATCGGAAACGAACGATCTGGTCGAGAGACTGGGGATAGAGAGAACTCTTCAGGAAATAGAGAAAGCTGACATAGTACTGTTTGTGCTCGATGCTTCTTCACCACTTGACGAAGAGGACAGAAAAATCCTCGAAAGGATAAAGAACAAACGCTATCTTGTGGTGATAAACAAAGTGGATGTGGTGGAAAAGATAAACGAGGAGGAGATAAAGAACAAACTCGGAACAGACAGACACATGGTGAAGATATCTGCCCTGAAAGGAGAAGGACTTGAAAAGCTGGAAGAATCCATCTACAGAGAAACTCAGGAGATCTTTGAAAGAGGTTCTGATTCTCTCATCACAAACCTTCGACAGAAGCAGTTGCTTGAAAACGTTAAAGCACACTTAGAGGACGCCATAAGATCTTTGAAGGAAGGAATGCCAGTTGATATGGCTTCTATAGATCTGGAGAGAGCCCTCAATCTTCTCGATGAAGTGACGGGAAGGAGTTTCAGGGAGGACCTGCTGGATACCATATTCTCCAATTTCTGCGTTGGAAAATAAATGAGGGGAAGGGGTTCCCCTTCCCCTATCACTTGACCTTCTCTTTGAGAGCTTTTCCGGGTTTGAACTTCGGAACCTTTCTTTCGGGAATGGTGATGGGTTTTCTTGTCTGAGGATTCACGCCTTTTCTTGCGGCGGCTTTTCTCACTTCGAAGCTTCCGAACCCAACGATCTGAACCTTTTCACCCTTCGCGAGAGCTTCTGAGATCGTTTCGAGGATGGTGTCGAGAATCACTCTTACATCCTTCTTCTTCGCACCTGCTTTCTTCGCCACTCTGTCGATGAGTTCCTTTTTGTTCATGAAACCCCCTCCTTTCTAGGGTTGTAAAGCGTTCTTCTCACTGCTTGTAAATATACCATTTTACAGCGGGGTGTTGCAAGTCCCTTTAGAAAAGCACTTCGAAGTTTGGAAGTTCTAAAACACCCATAAAAAGCGGAATTTCGAAAAATAGGACAAAATTTAGAATCAGTTACAGAAAATTTACAAAGCATCCAGGACTCTTCGTGCTATTTCACTACTACCAACAATCCTTGCTATTTCCTCCAGGGAGGCAGAACGAATATTCTCCAGAGAACCAAAGTGTTCGATGAGCTTTTTCTTTCTGATGGGACCTATCCCAGGCACACTATCAAGGACGGACTTGAGTGTTTCTTTCTCTCTTCGTTTTCTGTGGTAACTCACAGCGAATCTGTGCGTTTCATCTCTTATCTGAACAAGGAGCCTCAAAACTGGGTGATCGTGTGGAAGGTGTATTTCTCTGTTTTCAAAGACAACGGTCTCTTCTTTCTTCGCGAGGCCAACGACAGGGCAGTCCTTTCCTGTTTCCTTCAACGCTTCGATAGCGGCGTTTACTTGACCTATTCCTCCATCCACGAACAGAAGATTTGGAAGAGGGTGTTTCGAATATCTTCTTTTCACGACCGTTCTTATCGATTCGTAATCATCGGGATGATCCTGTTCAATCTTGTAACGTCTGTAATCGCTCTTTTTGGGAAATCCATCCTCGAACACCACCAGAGAAGCCACGGTGTATTTCCCTTGAAGGTGAGAAACATCGATCCCTTCTATCCTGTACGGGAAATCTTTCAAATTCAGAAGCTTCATCAATTCTTCGAGCGCTTCCTTCTTCAGCCCTCTCATTTTCAACTCGTTTTCCAGGTTCTTCTTTGCTTTCTCGAGAAGATCCGCTTCTGTGGTGGAACGTGGTGGACCCACATACTCAAAACCGAGAGAAGAGTAATCCATTTCGTCCAGATTACTCTCCAGAATGAGATTTTTCGGTATATCACCTCTTCCGGATACGTAGTATTCTCTGATGAAATCTTCCACACTTCCCCCTTCCATTTCAAAGGAGATCTTTCCTACGAGATAACCATTTCTGACCCTCAAAACGACGAACAGGTCGTGTGCGTGGACCAGAACGTCACAGTTGATGTTTTCTTCAAAAACCACACCCTGAGATTCCAGAACATTCGACAGATTCAAAAGAAGATCCCTGTACTTTGCAGCGTTCTCGAAATCGAGCATTTTACTGTGAGTCTCCATCTTTTCTTTCAAATAATCGAAGACTTCTCCCATGTTCCCAGAGAGAAACTCTTTCAGCCTTCTTATCGCCTCTTCATGCGATTCTACGTTTCCAATGCACGGACCGGTACACCTGCCAAGATGGTAAAGGAAACAGGGCCTCTTTATCCTTCTCAAATCGGATTTGCAAGTTCTGAAGCCCATTATCTTCTGAAGGATTTCCAGTAGATTTTTTACGAATTGAACGCTGGTGTAGGGGCCAAAGTACGTTCCCTCCTTTGATCTTCTCTTCACGATTTCAACGTACGGTATCTCATCATCGGATATCCTGATGTAAGGATAGAAATCCGTGTCTTTGAGACGAACGTTGTACTTCGGCCTGTACTTTTTTATGAGATTTGCCTCGAGTATGAACGCTTCCCTTTCGTTCATCACAACGATCGTTTCCAGTTCGTCCGCTTCTTCGATGATTCTGAGCACTTTCTCCGTCTGGGGATTGAGGTAACTCCTCAATCTGTTGGACAATATCTTTGCTTTTCCTATGTAGATGGGAACACCTTTGTCCTTGAAGATGTAAACACCAGGCTCTTCAGGAGCGAGGAGTATTTTCTTTCTTATTCTCTCCTTCAAAAACCTTCTTCACCTCCTCTTCACTCAAAAATCTGTACTCTCCGGGTTTCATATCATCGGGTAGAACGAGTTCACCGATTCTTGTTCTCTTCAAGTGCACTGTTCTTAGACCCACAGCAGCCGTCATCCGTTTGACCTGATGATACCTACCCTCCGTTATAACTATCTTCAACGTGTCGTTCGACAGTTTCTCCACACATTTCGCTTTCGCGAAAAAACCGTCCCTCAAAGTCACACCATTTTTCAACTTTTCTATCTTGTCTTCTGTGATTTCTCCTTCTACCTTCACGATGTACTCTTTTTCTACAGACCATTTCGGCGAAGTCACGCGATGAGCGAAATCACCATCGTTCGTTATTATCAGGAGACCTTCGGCGTCTTTGTCGAGTCTTCCAACGGGGAAGATTCCTTTCAATGGGGGAAGAAATTCCATGATGGTTTCCGAATGGGGATCTTTCGTGCTGGTCACGTATCCTGAAGGCTTGTGGAAGAGAATGTAAACCTTTCTGTGAAAGTTCACCGTCTCACCATCGAGTACAACAACATCGTTCTCCGACACAGAATGACCAGGATCGAGCACCACTCTCCCGTTAACGGTCACCCTGCCCTGTTTTATCAGTTTTTTCACTTCTTTTCTTGTTCCCACACCACTGTTCGAAAGATACCTGTCCAGTCTCATTGTTTCTTCTTGTCCAGGTAGATTATGAGGTTCGAAATATCGGAAGGGTTTATTCCCGGGATTCTCATAGCCTGACCGATGGATCTTGGCCTGATCTTCTTCAATTTATCCTTCGCTTCTGTGGAGAGATTTGGAACCGCGTCGTAATCTAAATCGTACGGTACCTCGTAATTTTCATACTTTTCAAAGACAGCGACCTCTTCAAACATCTTCTGGATGTATCCCTCGTATTTCACGTTTATTTCCACCTGCTCCACGACTTCTGGATCATCCATGGGGTTTGGATCCAGAAACTTCAGCGTACTGTAACTCAACTGAGGACGTTTCAAAAGATGATATAGAGAGACCGACTCTTTGAGAGGACTGGTTCCCAGAGAAGTTAAAAGATCGTTGATCCTGTCAGAAGGTTTCACAGCGACCTTCTTCAAACGTTCGATCTCTTCGTTTATTCTACGTTCAAGACTCAGTACCTTTTCGTAAAACCACTTGGGAATCAGTCCCACTCGATAACCGTACTTTGCCAGTCGCAGATGAGCGTTGTCGTGTCGGAGAAGGAGACGATACTCGGCCCTCGAAGTGAGAAGTCGATACGGTTCATCCACTCCCCTTGTTACCAGGTCGTCTATCAGAACACCAATGTAAGCCTCGGATCTCTTCAAAATGAGGGGAGACTCTCCACGGAGTTTGAGAGCAGCGTTTATACCGGCGATTATACCCTGCCCAGCCGCTTCCTCGTATCCGCTCGTCCCATTCACCTGACCTGCAAAATAGAGATTCTCCACAAGTTTTGATTCGAGTGTGGGATAGAGCTGTCTGGGATCTATATAGTCGTATTCTATCGCATAGGCAGGACGAGTGATGATAGCGTTTTCCAACCCTTTCACACTTCTTATCATCTTTATTTGTGCTTCATAGGGAAGACTCGTACTCAAACCGTTCAGGTAGTACTCTTCTGTGTCTCTTCCTTCCGGTTCCACAAAAACTTGGTGCGATTCTTTGTCTTTGAATTTGACAACCTTGTCCTCTATGGAAGGACAGTACCTTGGTCCTATTCCCTCTATGAGTTTGACCGTTCCATACAGGGGCGAAAATTCCAGATACTGTCTTATTATACTGTGGGTCTCCGGGTTCGTTCTGGTCAGCCAGCAGGGGTAATCCTTCGGAAGCACTCTCGGTTCGTCAAAGAAGGAAAAAGCAAGGGGTTCATCCGAAGTGTCTTGCCTTTCCATGACAGAAAAGTTTATAGAGCGTTTCAACACACGAGCCGGCGTTCCTGTCTTGAATCTACCAACCTCGAATCCCAGTTCTATGAGACTCTCCGTGAGTTTTGTCGCCGGAAACTCTCCCATCCGACCTGCTGGAAACGTGGAACGACCGATGAATATCTTTCCTCTCAGAAAAGTCCCTGTTGTCACAATCACAGCCTTTCCCAGGTAGTCTATCCCGTAATTGTCTACAACCCCTTTAACCTTTCCTTTCTCCGTCAGAATCTTTTCAACGATGCCATGCCTTAGTACTATGTTCGGATTCGTTTCCAGCTTTCTTTTCATCGTTCTGCTGTACAAGATCTTGTCTATCTGAGCCCTTAAAGCCCTCACAGCGGGTCCTTTACTCACGTTCAGCATTCGTATGTTTATCATCGTCTCGTCGGTGGTTTTGGCCATCTCTCCACCAAGAGCGTCTATTTCGCGAACCACAACACCCTTTGCCGGACCACCTATGGCGGGATTGCACGGGGCCCATCCTACGGTGTCTGGATTAACCGCGAGAACAAGTACCCTGAAACCCATCCGCGCGGCCGCAAGAGCCGCCTCTATTCCTGCATGACCAGCTCCCACAACGATCACATCGTAGACACGATCGTCCTCAGGTCTCAAATCAACCACCTCACGCCAATCTGATGGGCATTACTATGTAGAGGTATCCAGAAATGTCGAGTGGATTGATCTGACAGGGGCTGGTGGAATCCACGAAGTTCATTTCTATTTCTTCAGTCTCAATGTGCTTCAAAACATCCTCGATGAACTTCGGGTTGAAAGCGATCACGAGGTCTTCCCCCTCTTTCTGAACTTCAACTTCATCGATCACTTCTCCATAATCTGGACTTTTGCTCACGAGCCTCATGACGTTTTCTTCTATTTCGAACTTCACAGATTCGCTTCCCTTGCTGGCGATTACCATCACTCTTTTCAACGATTCCATAAGGTCCTTTCTGGAAACCACCACTTTTGTTTTGAAAGTTTCGGGGATTACTCTTTTGTAATCGGGGAATTCAGCGTCGACTACTCTCATCACCGTTTCCACGTCGTTTGTCGTCAGGGAAACCCTCCTTCCATCGTATCTCACCGTTATAGTCGGCTCCGTTGTGTTGTCCAGCACATTTTGAACTTCTTTCATGCTCTTCAAAGAGAGCAAGAAACTCGTCTCTTCCTCATTCTCTATCTGTTCCTCTGCAAGTGCGAGTCTAAACCCATCACTGGCAACCAGCCTGAGAAGATTCTTGTGGAGTTCCCAGAAGACTCCGTTCAGATTTCGCATAAATTCATCTTTGGCGGCAGCGAAGATGACCTTTTCAACCATCTCTTCGAGGAGCGAAATATCGACCTCGAAAGTTATTCCAGATTCAGCCGGTGTTATCTCAGGAAATTCATCCGCGGGCATGGTGGTAATTCTGAAAACGGTGCTTCCAGAACTTATAACAAGAACATCACCCTCTAAAGAAAGTTCTGTGATTTCATCCGGAAGAACTTTGACCAACTTTTGGATGATGTCTCCCGGTACCACGAAACGTGCTTCACCGGAGATTTCAGCGGCGTTCACGGTTGCTTTGACTCCCGTTTCAAGGTCGGTCGTACAGATGTAGAAATTTCCATCTTTCACTTCGAAAAGGAATCCGGCAAAAATGGGTTTCACAGATTTTTTAGCAAGTGCTTTTGAAGCAATGGTTATTTTGTCCCTCAATTCAAGAGTCGTAACGGTTACTTTCATCGTCACACCCCCATTAGAATTTTAATATCAGCTTCAAACCCCAGTAAACAGCTGCAGAAGTCGCTGCCACCGTTGGTACTATGAGAAGCCAGGATATAACGATGTTCTTCAACACACCAACGTTCACCATTTCAAGTCCTCTGGCGAAGCCAACACCCGTGACAGCTCCCACCACAACGTGCGTCGTGGAGATAGGAAGCCCAAGTGACGAAGCGAGCAGAACCGTCGTCGCAGTGGAAAAATCCACGGTGAATCCCCTGGAATTTGTGAGCGTCGTTATCTTTTCACCTACCGTTTCCATCACTCTCTGCCCAAGGAAGAACACACCAAGTGAGATCCCAATTCCTCCAAGAAGAAGTGCCAGAAACGGTATCTCCACGGTTTTTGGAACAACACCCGTTGACGCAACGATCATGACCGCTGCTACAGGACCCGCAGCATTGGCGACGTCGTTGGCCCCATGGGAGAAAGAAACGTAGCAGGAAGTGAGAATTTGAGCGCGCTTGAACACATCTTCAACCGCTTCGTACACATCTTTCTTTTCGTTTATCAGCTTTCTCACAGCGAAGTGAACTACGAAAAATGTTACGAGAGAGAAAGCAATACCGAGCAGAAAAGATTCACTGAGAGGCTGTTTGAGCGTCTTTTTTACAAAAAGAGATATCATTGTGAAAACCGCAAGAGATATGAAAAACGGAATAGCCACAGTGGAAGATTTCTTCGGATTTTTTGTGTGGAACACTGAGAGAGAGATCAGCTTGAATACCACAAAAGAGATCAAACCGCCGAAAACAGGGGAAACAATCCAGGAAAGTACTATGAATAGGAATGTTTTCCAGTTTATACCATCTACGCCCACTGCCACAAGACCGAATCCAATCATTCCTCCGACTATGGAATGAGTTGTGGAAACAGGATAACCCCAGTTGGTCGCTATAAGGATCCACAGTGAAGCTGCAATCAGTGCCGACAGCGAACCATACATTAGTTCCACCGGTTGAACTTTCTCCACTTCCACTATTCCTTTGACGATCGTTTGGGAGACATGAGAGCCGAACATAATTGCCCCAAGAAACTCGAGAAACATCGCAATAATGGATGCCTGTCTTACAGTTATGGCCTTTGCTCCAACGGCTGTGGCCATGGAATTCGCCACGTCGTTGGCTCCTATGGAGAAAGCCATGATGAAACCAAGTATGCCAGCTACGATGAGTATTGTCACGTTGTTCCCTCCTCACCTAAGGATGGAATTTATCCTCTTTGTGATATCTTTGCCCTGATCGGCGATCTTCGAAATAAGTCTTGCCACTTTGTTCAAGAAAATCAGATCTACCGGATTCATACTGTTTTTGAGGGAATAGAGTTTTTTACCAAGATTCCTCGATATTGTGTCGACTTCCCTCTCCTCCATGGACACGTCAAAGATTTCTCTTTCTTCCTTTTCTTTTTCAAAAGGTGAAAAACCGCTCTCCGCGAGTGTGCGAAGCTGTTCGATTGCCTCGGTGGTTTCTCTGATAGTATCCAATACGTTTTCAACGAGTTCCCCGAACAACTCTTTGATATTCTCCGGCACATTTTCAACCCTGTTCATATCGAGCATAATGACGATATCCCTGACAACGTCAAGAATCTCATCCGCTTTGTGAACTATGTAAAGAAAGTCGTCTTTTTCGAAGTAGGTGTACTTCATTTTGAGATACATCTTCTTCAGCTTTGATTTGATCTCATCTGACTCTCGCTCCAGAGAGATTACACGATTGAGGTGACCTTCCCCGAATTTTCCGGTGAAGTAATCCTCGATAGCATCCTTGAGAAGTACAACAGCCGATTCGCCTCTTCTGGAAAGATTTATGAGAAGATCAATAGGAGACTCCTCCGGGAGCATTCTTTCTATAAATTTCATGCTCTCACCTCTCCCTTCAAAAAGGCGCTTTTTAAGATGATCTCAACGAGTTCCTCGAACTCGATTCCTCCCGCTTTCGCACTTGCTGGAAGATCACTGGTTTCTGTTAAACCTGGCACTGTGTTGATTTCCAGAAAGTAGAACCTGCCATCGCTGAAAATACCATCCACCCTCCCAAAACCTCTGCAACCAGCTTCTACAAACGCTTTGAGAGCCATTTCCTTGACAAGGCGTTCTTCTGAAGGATTCAAAGGAGCAGGAAGAATGAACTCCGTTTCACCTTTCGTGTACTTCGCAACGTAGTCGTAGAACCGACGCTTCGGTCGCAACTCAAGAATGGGAAGGACCTCGAAACCTTTTTCTGTCTCTAAAATAGACACGGTCATCTCCCTGCCGGGGATGTACTCTTGAACAATAACACTTCCATATTGTGGTAAATCTTCTTTGATTGCGTGTTGAAATTCCTCATCTGATTCACAAATGAACACTCCTATACTTGAACCCTCCCTCCTCGGTTTTACCACACAGGGATACCCGAGGGGAGAAGTTTCCATGAATTCCCTGATCTCTATGAAATCAGGTATCTCGACGATGTCTTTTAAAAACCTGTAAGTTGCTAGTTTATCAAAGCAAATCATACTTGAAAACGCATCGGACCCGGTGTATCTAATTCCCAAAAAATCCAGAATTGCTTGAAGCGTTCCATCCTCACCAAAAGTTCCATGGAGAACATTGAAGACCACATCAAAACTTTTTAACTGATCCACTTCTTTGAGAAAATCCTCTTTAACATCAAAAACGGTGTATTCATACCCAAGTTTTTCAAGAGCTTTTTTTACCCTTTCTCCGCTTCTCAGGGAGATTTCTCTTTCCCTTGATACTCCTCCCATCAGGAGAGCCACTCTCACTGTCTTTCCTCCCCAGGAATATCTTTCCATCGTCTATGACCGCAATTTCGTCGTTCCTCACACTTCTGGTGCTACCACACTCACATTTCAAATAGAAGCCGTATTTCCCAAAAGAGAGTCTCATTTCTTTTCCACACGAACATTTCTGGTTCGTTGGAAAATCGATCACAATCCTGTCGTTCCTATCGAACACACTGGAAAAGGATTGATAAAACTCTTGCAAGACGATCTTGTCTGTCTTCTTGCCCTGTTCGACTTCATCGAGATCCTTCTCCATCTCAGCCGTGAAAGAAACGCTAACAACGTCGGAGTACTTTTTCTCCAGATAATCCATGACAACACTTCCAACGACAGTAGGATAGAGATAACCTCTGATCTTCTTTATGTAACCCCTATTCAACAGGAGCTTTATCGTGGATGCGTAGGTGCTGGGACGACCTATACCAAGCCTTTCCATTTCCTTCACGAGTGAACCTTCAGTGTACCTTGGTTTTGGTTTGGTTTCCTGTTCTTCTATTTCTACAACCACCGGTTTCACAGATTCTCCTTCTTCGAAAGGAAACTCCCCTGTGTTTCTTTCCGTCGTCCACACCTTTTCGTATCCATCGAAAATCTTTTTCAACACCGTTCCTTTGAATCTGTACTTTCCGTCTTTTGTTCTCAGGACAAAGCGAGTTTCTTCGTATTGAGAAGGCTTCATCTGAGAAGCGAGAAATCTCTTCCATATCAACTCGTAGAGTTTTTTCTGGTCAGGATTCAGGTATTTCCCCGCTTCCTCGGGTGTCATGAAAACGTTCGTGGGACGAATCGCTTCGTGCGCATCCTGTATTTTTGTGTTGCCTTTTCTCTTTGCTCCTTTCGCACCAACATAATCCTCTCCAAAGACTTCTGTTATCAGATTCCTGGCTTCATCTTTCGCGTAATCCGATACACGCGTTGAATCTGTTCTCATATAGGTTATGAACGCGATATGCCCATCTTTCGTTTCTACACCTTCATACAACTGCTGGGCGATCATCATGGTTTTGGAAACGGAGAAACCCAGTTTGGAATACGCCTCCTGCTGGAGGGTACTGGTTTTGAAGGGTTCTGGAGGTGAAAAGTTTTTCAAAGAAACCTCTTTCTCCTCTACGACGAGTTCGTCTATACTCTTGATCTCTTTCAACGTTTCAGCGTCGAAGAACTTCTTTTCTTTCACATCTATTTCTGCCGTGAGACCATCGAATTTGACGGTGATCTTGTGGTACTTCTTTGGTACAAACCTGAGGATTTCTCTCTCTCTATCACAAACGAGCTTCAGTGTAGCCGATTGGACCCTGCCAGCGCTCAGGTTGGTTTTAAAATTTCTCCAGAGTACCGGACTCAGAGAATAACCAACGATCCTATCCAGAATTCTCCTTGCAAGCTGTGCTCGAACTTTCTTCATGTCAATCTCTCGAGGATTTTTAACGGCTTCTCTTATCACGCGAGGAGTGATCTCAGAGAACACAATTCTGTTCTTCTTTCCAAGAGTGTTTGTCACCCTGGCTATGTGCCAGGCTATGGCTTCTCCTTCTCTATCCATATCAGAAGCAATGAGCAGTTCTCCTTTCTTTGCAAGATCTTTCAGCTTTTCGACTACCTTCTCTTTCCCTTTTATCACCACAAATTCCGGTTCGAAATCCTTTTCCAGATCCACACCGAACTTGTTCTTGGGAAGATCTATGATGTGCCCCATCGAAGCGAAGACTTCGTATTCGTTTCCAAGAATACTCTTGATCGTCTTCGCCTTGGCAGGAGACTCAACGACGATGTATTTTTTCACTTTCTTACTCATCAGTTACTTCACCTCTTAAAAAGATTCTCCTTCCCAGATTCTTATCGTACTCTGTCCATCCCTGATCTGTTTCGGAACTTTCAATAACCTCAATGAATCGAGCTATCTTGGAATCCAAGTTCTCAACGTGGTGAACTATTAAAGCCTCTATTGTTTTTGGAACCACGGGTGATCCCCACTCGAGCTCTCCGTGGTGCGAGAGAATTATGTGCTCTAACTCGAGGATCTTGTGTTCTGGAATAGACAACTTTTTCCCCGTTTCTCTGACCATAGCCGCTCCTATCGCTATATGCCCTTTCAACTCTCCTTCAGTGGTCACCTCGATCCCGGATTCTGTGATCTTGTACTCTTCCACCTTCCCAACATCATGAAGAAGGGCTCCAGTTATGAGAAGATCTCTATCGAGAGAGTAATATTTGCTGATCTCTCTGCAGATCTCAGCGACCGTAACGCTGTGCTCCAGAAGTCCGCCTATGTAAGCGTGATGTACCCGCATACCCGCCGGTGATCTGAAGAACTTTTCAGAAAATTCTTCATCTTCGAAAAATGCCTTCAAGAGTTTTTTGTAGTGCTGATCTTTTACTTGATCCAAAAGAACAAAAAGTTTTTTCTTCAAAACCTCCAGGTCTTTTTTCGACTGTGCAACGAATTTCGTGTAATCGTATTCGTCGTCCTTCAAAATCTTTATAGCACCGTAATCGTTATCCACGTTTATCTGTATCCTGTTCTCAAAAAATACCACTCTGCCTTTCACTCTGACGACGCTTCCTTCCTTCAGACGCTGATCGTTGAGTTCAGCATTGTACCAATCCACAGCCCTGACGGTTCCCGTCCTGTCTTCCAGCGTCATGATCAGGAATTTCTTACTGTCTTTCGTCTCTTGGAGTTTTTTACTCCTAATCTTAAGGGTGATTTCAACATTGTCGTTGATATGATTCTTCAAATCCTGAACAAACAGTTCCTGTTTTAACAGATCTCTTGGCATCAAATCACCGAGTTTCAAACCAACCACTTCCCTTCTCGTTAATCAATTTCTTCAAAAGTTCAAAATCCTCCACCGGATGAGAAAAAACACGACGTGTTCCATCACTTAAATAGAAAACAATTGACATCCCGTATCTTTCAACTCGTTCAATCGAAAAAAGGTCAAATAATTCCCTCCTCAGAATCAGTTTGTTTTGTTCTAAATCGATCACCATCTCTTTCTTGAAGAGTGAAATCACCCATACACCAAAGATTATATCCAAAATCAGTAGAGAAATCCTCAAAATCAAATGGAGAGGCTTATAAAAAAGGAAAATTGTGAGGTCAAAGCTCACAACCCATAGCAGAACCATGATGAACTTATACCAGAAAGGGATCCTGAATCTTATTACCATAAATAATGCGGGCCAACAGCCCGCTCACACCTCCGAAACCTGCCCAACGTACTTCTTCACCTTACCAGCTTTCAGACAGGAAGTGCAGACTCTCATTCTCTTAACCGTTCCATCTGGGAGCACCACTCTTACTTTCTGGAGATTGGGTCTGAACCATCTTCCTGACTTTTTGTCCGAGTGGCTAACGGTGTTTCCGGATCTGGGAGCCTTTCCACACACTTCACATTTCTTTGCCATGATCACGACCTCCCGTGAGTCTGATTTCTCTCTCCAAGAGTATACCATAACTATCTCGAATACTTCATGTACTCCCTGATCTTTCTTTCCATTTCCCTCTTTTTTATCGCTTCTCTCTTGTCGTATTTCTTTCTTCCTCGAGCAACGGCTATCTCCACTTTTGCTATCCCGCGATCGTTGAAATATATCTTCAGTGGGACTATCGTTACTCCCTCTTCCTGTACTTTACCCATGAGTCTCTTCAGTTCCCTTTTGTGAAGGAGCAGCTTCCTTGGCCTTTCAGGATCGTGGTTGTAAACTCCACCGTGACTGTAGGGTGGAATGTGTAAATTCAAAAGGTACAGCTCTCCGTTCTTGAAGCGACAGAAGGAATCCTTGAAATTGACTGAGCCGTTCCTCAGGGATTTCACTTCCGTTCCTGTGAGAACGATTCCCGCCTCGTAAGTTTCCAGGATCTCGTAGTCCGTGTAGGCTTTTTTGTTCGTGGCAACAACCTTCACCATCTCACCCCAGCCAGATACCTTCAAAATGGTCTATTCCTTCAGGGGTCACCCTCACAAAATCAACCCGCGCTGGTCCTTTTAATTTGTTCTGAATCATGTAAAATCTCGCTGTCTGTTCCAGGCTCCTCACCTTTTTGAGATCTATTCTTTCAAGAGGATCCACTTTCCCACTTCCGCTTTTGACTTCCACGAAAACTATCTCTCTCCCATCGCGCGCCACTATGTCTATCTCACCGTACTTCGTTCTGTAGTTTCTTTCAAGAATTTTGTAGCCTTTTTTCTTCAAGAATTTACATGCGAGTTCTTCCGCTTCTTTCCAGTCCATCATCTGTGGATTCCGGGGACTTTTATGTGACCGTCTTTTTCTTCCGGGAAGTTCTTCTTTATGAGGTCCCGCATTTCAAAGAATCTCGGATCCCCTTTCCTGAGTTTGGCACTGTCCTCAACGGGTGTGTACATCGGCTCCACACCCTCCACGTCGACTTCGTTGAGGAGCTCCACGTAATCGAGTATCTCCTGAAAATCTTTCATCAGACTTTCTCTCTGATCTTCAGAGAGTTCCAATCTTGCAAGATTTTCAAGATGAAGCACCAGGTCTTTTGTAACCTTTATCATTTTTCAAAACCTCCTTCAGGTCATCTTTTGAAACCTCAGAAGCTTTTATGTTTTCACTCTTGAGTTCTTCGTAGAGTTCCTCACGAAGAATCTTCACATATCTGGGTGCCTCTATACCAATTTTAACAGAATTTCCTTCTATCTTCAGGACAGTTATCACTATGTCCTCACCGATCATGATCTTTTCCCCTACTCTTCTGGTGAGAACCAACACGTTATCACCCCAGCAATCTGTATGCACCACCGTCGAACCAGATCATTCCCATCAGTTCCATTTCCGAAATTACCCTGAGGACTTCCGAAACGTTCCATCCCAACTCTTCAACAAGATCATCGACAGTTCTTGGAGAAATTCTCAACAGATCGTAGATTTTCTTTTTGTCGTCATCGAGCGATGGAGAAACGCTTTTTCTGATTCCAAAATGGATTTCAAGATCCTCCTCGTCGGTGAGGGGATAGGCACCCGACTTTATCAAATAGTTTGTACCTTCGCTGGTCTTCCTATCTATATCACCGGGAACGGCAAACACATCACGACCGCTTTCCAGAGCAAACTTCACCGTTATGAGCGCACCGCTTTTGATGGGAGCCTCTGTGACGATGATCGCATCAGAAAGACCCGCTATGATTCGATTTCTTGCTGGAAAATGATGTTTTCGAGCACAGGTTCCCATTGGATATTCACTGACAACACACCCGTTTTTCACAATTTCATGGAAGAGTCCTTCGTTCGATTGCGGATAAACAACATCCACTCCTGTGCCGAGAACCGCCACCGTCTTTCCTCCAGAACTCAGGGCTTCCTTGTGTGCAACGGAATCTATTCCAAACGCCATGCCGGAAACGATCACAAAGTATTCGCTCAGCAGTTTAACAAAGCGCTTTGTGACGTTCACTCCATAACTTGTGGGCCTCCTTGTTCCCACAACTCCCACACACTTTTCTTTCAAGAGCTCAGCATCGCCCTTCACAAAAAGAACAGCCGGCGGATACCTGATCTCCCTCAAGTGCTGGGGGTAGTCATCTTCCCAGAACGAAACGAGCTTCACATCGTGTTTCCTTATCAGTGCCTCCTGTCTTTCTAATTCTTCTTTTCCACACTTTTCAAGAAACTTCCTTGTCTTTTCTGGATCCGCGTTCTTCAGAAATTTTTCGAGAGGTAACTCCGGTTCCAGTTCATGGAGATGGAACCCACCGCGATGAACAAGCAGAGCCATCTCAAAAGGAGACATTCTTGTACTCCTCGAGAATCTTCTTTATTTTCTCTTCGACGCCCTGAGGTCTTCCGGGGAGACACCTGTTCGTTTCCGCCTGACCCTTCACGATCGCCTTCGCGTATGCTTCACACCCGGCAAAACCGCACGCGCCACAGTTTATTCCAGGAAGCACCTCTGTTATCATCTTCACACGTGGATCTTCTTCCACCTTGAATTTCTGCGCAGAATAAGCAAGAAAAGCCCCGAATCCAAAACCCAGCACAGCGAGCAAGAGCGTTGAGTAGATGACTTCCAACTCCTTCACCTCCTCACAGCTTCACCATGCCCTGGAATCCCATGAAAGCCAGCGAAAGAAGTCCCGCGGTGATGAGGGCTATGGCGGTGCCTTTGAAAGGCTCCGGCAGATCGTAGAGATCCATTTTTTCTCTTATTCCGGCGAATATCACAAGAGCAAGAGCGAATCCAAGACCAGATCCCAGTGCGTGGAAGACCGCCTCAACAAAGTTGAGCTTCATGAGACTGTTCAAAAGCACCATACCAAGGATCGCACAGTTTGTGGTGATGAGAGGCAGGAAAATACCAAGCGCTTCGTAGAGATCCGGGCTGGTTTTCTTCAAAAACAGTTCGACGAACTGGACGAAAGAAGCGATGACGAGTATGAAGACGATCGTTCTCAGAAATTCAAGTCCTGTGGAGATAAGGAGCTTGTCCAGAAACCAGCTGATGGCAGCAGAAACCGTCATAACGAACGTAACGGCTATACCCATTCCTGTTGCCGTTTCCAACCTTTTGGAGACCCCCAGGAAGGGACAAATTCCGAGAAACCTTGCCAGAACGAAGTTGTTCACGAATATGGCAGAGAAGAAAAGCAGAAACACCTTCATTTCACTTCACCTCTCTTCTTTCTCCTGATGCCGATGTAGGTGAAGAGTGCAGAGAGAAGGCCGAGTGTTATGTAGGCTCCCGGTGGAAGAATCTCGAGGAATATTTTCAGCTCCCACACTTTGTAACCAAAGATCGTACCGTTGCCGAAGAGTTCTCTGACGCTTCCAAGGAGAACAAGCGAACCTGTGAAACCGAGCCCCACTCCCAGGCCATCGAGCATGGAATCCAGAACACCATGTTTGGAAGCGAACGATTCCGCCCTTCCCATTATGATACAGTTCACCACTATGAGAGGAATGAAAAGGCCCAGAGTTTTCCACAAATCGTAGGCAAAACCGTGCATGAGGAGATCTATCATGGTAACGAAAGACGCGATAACAACGATGAATATTGGGATCCTGATCTTATCAGGAACGATCTTTCTTATCAACGAAATGACCACGTTCGACATGGTGAGAACGGCCGTCGTAGCGAGCCCCATCCCCAAACCGTTGATGGCACTTGTGGTAACGGCGAGTGTGGGACACATCCCGAGAACCTGAACATAAGTGGGATTTTCTTTTATGATTCCCTTCGTGAACTCTCTCAAGCGACTCATTTCGACACCTCCTCGAGGTACCTGTACATGAGGTTCAAAGCGGTCACCACGGCCCTTGGTGTGATCGTTGCTCCCGTCATTACATCGCTTACCTTCACAACACCCTGTTTTTTCAACTCCTCAGAAGAACCCTTTGGAAGTCCCGCATCTTTGTCGACTTTCAGACCGTTTTTCAGTCCTTCCGGTGGAACCGGAAAGAAACGTCTCTGGATGTTTTCTTCTCCTATCTTTGCACCGAGCCCGGGCGTCTCCTGAGAATAATCTATTACTCGCACGGAATTGAGCATGAATCCATCTTCCGTTTTTATGAAACATGCCACAACGGTCACGTTTCCTCCAAAACCGGGTGCGTATCCAGACAGAACGTACGCATTTCTGCCATCCTTCGTCACAAATTCGTACATGGGGCCAAGAACTACCCCTTCTTTGTACTCTTTCAGAACAACTGTTTCTATGCCCGTTTTTTTGACGACTTCCTCGATTTCTTTTTCATCCACCAGATAATCTCCCGTGAGGGGATCTTTCAGGACGAATTTGATGGCGCTCAACTTTGCCGCGTTATCCGCTTCCTGAATCTTTCCCTTGACTCCCACATACACGAATCCAAGAAAAAGACCAGAAATAGTTGTGAAAACCATGAGGATCAATCCTGTCTTCAGGATATCCTTCATTTTTTCACCTCGCCGAAGATGCGTGGTCTGGTGTACCTGTCTATCAGGGGAACCAGCGCGTTCATGAAAAGGATCGAAAATGAAACACCCTCAGGATACGCTCCAAAGAGTCTTATGGCCATCGTGAGAACGCCACATCCAATCCCGAAGATCACCTGTCCCTTCTCGGTGATGGGACTCGTTACCATATCAGTGGCCATGAAGAGTGCACCGAGCATGAGACCACCACTCAAAAGGTGAAAGAGCGGATCACCGTACTTTGGATTCATCAGATAAGCTATCGAAGAAAACACAAGAACCGTTCCTATATAGGAGACAGGAATGAATATCTTCACTCTCTTTCTCAAGAGAAGATAGATGAAACCAATTATGAGAAGAAGTGCACTCGTTTCACCTAAGGATCCTCCAACCTTACCTATGAACAGATCCCAATAGGGTGTAAGAACACCATGTTCTTTAAAGAGTGCAAGAGGAGTTGCTGCCGTTACCACATCCGCTGGAGATTTCCAGAATCCTGCCCCGGGCACAACCCAGGTGGTCATGTAAGTGGGAAAAGAAATGAGCAGAAACGCTCTTCCGACGAGCGCAGGGTTGAAAATGTTTTGACCGAGTCCTCCAAACACGTGTTTCCCGATCCCCAGGGCAAATACAAGTCCCAGCAAAAAAGCCCAGAAAGGAAGCCTTGTGCTCACGTTCATCGCCAGAAGCAGTCCTGTCACTGCCCCACTCCCGTCTGGAACAAAATCCTTCACTCCTCTCAGGTATCTCATAACGAATATATCGAAGAGTTCCCCTGTCACCGCTCCTGCGATACAGAGAAAGAGCGCGTACCACCCGAAGAAATAAGCCGCCCCAATAACCGCTGGTGATAGGGCTATGAGCACATCCAGCATGATCTTTCTAACATCATCCTCTTCTCGAAGATGTGGAGCGTAAGCGCTTATCAGCTTCATCTTCTACCCCTCCCTGTAGCACGATACACTGTTTTTGCGAGTTTTATGTACCTTACGTGCTCTATCTTCGAGGGACAGGTGTAGGTACACGAGCCGCACTCTATACAGTCCATCAAACCGTTCTCCACAGCTTCGTCGTACTTTCTCTTCGTGGAGAGAAGATAGAGAAGGTAAGGCTGAAGGTTCATCGGACACACCTGAACACATTCACTGCATCTAATACAGGGTTTCTGGGGTTGAGGTTTCTCAGGAAGAAACGCGGTTATTCCAGAAGTTCCTTTCATAACAGGGATGTCCAGATTTGTGATGGATATTCCCATCATGGGACCTCCAAGGATGACACGCTCCGTGTTCTCATCTATTCCACCACAGTAATCGATAACATCCTTCACAGGTGTCCCTATCCTGACGACCAGATTTTTCGTATTTTTCACGGCATCACCGCTGACTGTTATACCTCTTTCCACGAGTGGTTTTCCATCGACGACCGCTTCCTTCACTGCGACACAGGTACCGACGTTCTGGACCACCACTCCAACATCCATTGGAAGACCGCCCCTTGGTACCATCCTTCCAGTTATCGCGTATATGAGCTGCTTTTCTGCACCCTGTGGATATTTGGTCTTGAGAAGAGCAACATCGACGGGATATCCCTTGAAAACCTTCTTCAAATTGTGGTACGCATCCATCTTGTTGCTTTCTACACCGACTATGGCTTTTTGAACTCCCAGAACTTTCATCATTATCAGAATTCCCTGGAGGATATCCTCTGCTCTTTCTAGCATGAGCCTGTGATCTATCGTGAGAACGGGTTCACACTCCGCCCCGTTGATGATCAAGGTGTCCACTTTTTTCTCGGGAGGAGGTGAGAGTTTAACGTGGGTAGGAAACATCGCTCCACCCAGGCCCACGATTCCCGCTTTTTTGATGACTTCCAGGACTTCCTCTTTCGACATACGTTCGAAATCCCCAGTTTCTATGTAGACCCACTCATCGTCAGAGGTTCTTTCTATAACGATCGCTTCGATGGGCTTTCCGAGAATTGGATGAAGGATCTTTTTTATCTCGATCACCTTTCCTGTCACGGGAGAGTGCAGATAAGCGGAAATGAAACCCTCAGGTTCACCTATGACCTGACCTGTTTTTACCTCGTCACCGGGAGAAACCACGGGTTTCGCTGGATTTCCCGCGTGGTTGGAGAGAAAGACGAAGACCTTCTGGGGTAATGGTACCCTTTCAATAGGCTTATCCTTCGACCATTCCTTCATTTCTGGAGGATGTACTCCTCCCTTGAAAGTGAGCACGGTTTCACCTCCAGTGAACGTTGTAAATGGGACCTCTTGGACTTTCGTTGTAGTAAGGGCGTGTGCAGTGAGGACATCCACGAGTTTTTAAAGCTTCCTCTGGAAACTCGTCGCTCCATTCGACGTCGATAATTTTACCATTTGAGTCGAAAATTATGTTCTCTGGCTTCATCAAGTTTTTCTCGAGCAGGTAAGTTACCAGCTGGATTTTTCTGTAACGCTCGAGGGAAGGTCTTTCTCTGTTTTCAAACGCCGTTCCCCTGATTGGTGTAAAAGCAAACAGAGAAACCACGATGTTTCTTTCCTTTGCCCACACCGTGAAATCAACAATGTCTTTATCACTTTCACCCAATCCAACTATCACATGTGTCGTGATTTTTCCGGGAAACATTTCTGCTGCTTTCTCGAGAATATGGAGATGTCTCTCGTATTTTCCTCCTCTGATTTTTTCAAAGAGAGTTTCGTTGGGAACATCCACAGCGATATCCACTCTGTCGGCTCCCAGTTTGAAATACTCTGTAACCTCCTCCACACTGATAGCTCTGACGCTCACCGAAACCGGTATTCGAAACCTCGGAATGATCGATCTGAGGTCTTCTCTGTACCCAGCATAAGAAACGACTTGGATACAGATCCTCTTGAAACAATCGTTCAATTTGTTGAGCAGATCTTCTGAAATCTCCTTCCAGGTGACCCTGGAGAGAAAATGAGACGGGCTTGTGGAAGAGCGTGACTGAGCACAGTACAGACAGTTGTAAACGCACCTTTCCCCAAGCATGAAATAAGCGGTGTCCATTTCTAAAGACGATTTTCCATTCACTTTCTGAATCGTTCCGTAAGATGCTCTGAGTATCATTTCTCCACCTCAAACTCGTATTCTCTTTCCTGTTTTCTCAGGTGAACCTTGCTCCCTTCCACACTGATCTCGAAGCCGTTCAAGAACTCAGGAATCGGCTGTTTTGCTTCCAACCTCATGAACACACCATCCGCGGTTCTCTCGGCCACTCCTTTTTCTCTGTAAAGCAAAAAGATCCTCCTTGCGTGAATGGAAACACTGCAAACCATGAAAAAGACCATTGTAACGATGAAAAGAGCGAAAAGAACCTCTATGACAAGAGATCCTAACTGAAAAGAAGATAAGAGAGTATTAGAAGAATTCCCATGACGAGAAGCGCTAGTACGAAAGCCAGAAGAAAATCTGAACTCGCCGCTTTCTGAACGGGTTGAGGAGATTTTCTCAGTTTCAATTTCTCCTGGTTTGATTCTTCCCCCTCCTTGAGCATCTCTCCTATTTTTTCCATCCATTCTTCATCGGAAATCTTCACCCTGCTTTCACCACGTTTTATCTTCAGATTCGGGGATACTATGGCCTTTCCAATTATCCCTTCTTCAAATTCCACTTTCAAAAGATAAAGATTTCCTTCTCTGGTCTTTACAACCTCTTTCGAGAGGATCTTCCCAGGAAGACTCGCCACATTTTCCGTTCCGAACTTTTCCTTCAGAAACCTTTTGAACTTCTCCGAAAATTCTTCGTTTCCGTAGTTCAGGATAACAAAATCTATCTTCTCTTCTACCTCTATCTCTCTTATGGTCACACCGTTCAAAGGATCAAGAACTGGGAACACTTCTGGGAGATTTCTCAAATCTTCTCTCTGAAACAATTTGAAAACTTCATCAGTCGAAAGTTCTTCAAAATGTTCTTTCACCACTTCAAGAGAAACATCTTCATAGTCCAGCGGGGTTCCTACCGCTTCCACTTCCAGTTTTTCAGACCACTCCCTGAAGAGGTCGGCCATGAAGACCTTGAGTGCCTCGTGATCACCACTTTCAACGAGCCTGAAAAACTCGCTCCCCACCAACCGAAGGTTCTGTTTTCTGCTTTGAACCAGCCAAAAATTGAAGAACTCATCTGTTATAGCAGAAACTTCTGAGACTTCTTTCAAGGCCAGTTCTTTTTTTGCTTTAAAATCTTCAAGGAACTCCTCAAATCCGAGATTCAGATCTACCGAATACTTTCGAACATACCGACCCGGCATCACAAAAAAATCGTACTCAGGGATCTGATTGAGTTTGCCGAGGAAATACCCCTGAACGATCTCGGATGTGAGCTTCGATGTGACCCTGAACTTCACAAAATAGAGATCCACTCACTACTCCTCCCTGGGTATCACATAATCTCCCGATTCCAGAGTTTTCGATTTGAAGTCTTCTGGTTTTACACCAATACCTATAACACAGTTCTTTCCTATCACCATGTCGTCGGGAATCACCGAATTCATCCCCACCACCGTCAGGAGACCAGAGTACACCTTTGGATCCAGTTTGTTCTCAGCGTCTTCACCCACTCCCATCCTGACGTTGTTTCCTATTTTTACACTTTCTGCTATTATCACGTTTTCCAGATAGCAGTTCTCTCCTATCTCAGCTCTGGTCATTATGACTGAGTTCTTCACCACCGTTCCTCTACCGATCTTCACACCCTGGAAAATAACAGAGTTGAAAACGTTGCCGTAAACCTCTGCTCCTTCACTCACGAGAGAGGTGGAAACCTTCGAACCAGGAGCCACGTAAGCGGGTGGCATCTCCTCGGTATGGGTGAAAAACCTCCAGTTCGGATCGTAGAGGTTGAAAGGCGGCACTGGAAGAACAAGCTCCAGATTGGCTTCCCAGTAAGATCTGAGCGTACCAACGTCCCTCCAGTATCCATCGAATCTGAACGCGTAGAGAGAACCGAGATTTTCTCTCAAAATTCTTGGAATCACGTCTTTTCCAAAATCATGAGAACTGTTCGGATCGTTTTCGTCTTCGATGAGAACTTTCTTCAGGAATTCATAATTGAAGACGTAGATTCCCAGAGACGCCAGATTCGATCGGGGTTTTGCCGGTTTTTCTTCAAAATCTACTATTTTCCCATCCACATTCGTTATCATGATACCAAACCTGCTTGCCTCTTCGATGGGTACTTCCATGCAGGCTATCGTCCCGTCTGCCTTCTTGAGCAGATGATAATCTATGAGATCGTTGTAATTCATAGCGTACACGTGATCTCCCGAGAGAATGAGAACGAGTTCCGCGTCGTTTTCTTCGAGAAATTCAAGATTCTGATAGACAGCGTTGGCGGTTCCTTTGTACCAGTCAGACTCATGCCTACCCACGTAAGGCGGAAGAATTTCGACCCCTCCATCTTTCCTGTCCAAATCCCAGGGTCTTCCAATACCTATGTGTTTCGAGAGAACATGGGGTCTGTACTGGGTCAAAACCCCTACTCTATAGATACCAGAATTCACACAGTTGCTCAGAGTGAAATCTATGAGACGGTATTTCCCCCCAAAAGGGATAGCGGGTTTCGCTATCCTCTCCGTGAGAACACCGAGTCGCGTTCCTTGGCCCCCCGCCAGTATCATCGCAACGATGTTTCCCATAAAATTTCACCTCACAAGACCGCTCTTTTTTCAAAAACGGGTAACTCTATGTCTCCTTCAATGACACGACCTTCTCTCACAATACAATTCTTGTCCAGAATCACGTTTCTCAAAACCGCACCTTCTTCCACAACAGTACTTTCCATAATGATGGAATTCTCAACTATGGCCCCGACTTTTATTCGCACGTTTCTGAAAATGACAGAATTTCTCACCGTACCGGAAACTATGCTCCCATCTGCGATCAAAGAATTCTCAACAACAGCCGTGGTCGTGAATTTTGGAGGGGGGAGATCCTTCAGCTTCGTATAAACCTTCCCGTTTCTGTAGAAGAGCTCATCGCGTACTTCTTTTTTCAATATATCCATGTTTATCCTGTAATACTCTTTTATTCCCTTCTTCACGTTTCTCCAGTAACCATCGAACCTGTAAGCGTAGACCTTCAATCTATCAAGGTTGGGAATCACTATGTCGAGAAGGAGATCGTACTTCCCCTGGGGAACTGTTGCATAAAGAAGTTCCTTGAGCAGTTCTTTGTTCATGAAGTAAACCCCAAGAAACGCGATGTTCCCTTTTGGATGCGCAGGTTTTTCTTCTATCTCCACCACTCTCATATCATCGTCGAGCTGAACTATTCCATATTCACTCAAGTTGTACGTCTCATCGAGTTCTTTAACAAGCAGGGTGATGTCTGCTCCCTTTTTTAGATGGTAGTTGAAAAGATCCCTGTAGATCATCTTGTAGATGTGATCTCCCGAACCTATCAAAACGTGATCTTCCTCGCCCCTTCTTAGAATGGTCATATTCTGGAAGATGGCATCCGCCGTTCCCCTGTACCAAACTTCTCTGTTCGGCCCAACGTAGAGCTGGAGAATGAACAATCCTCCGCTTTTCCGATCGAGGTCCCATTCCTTTCCAGAACCCAGATGGTCCATCAAACTCCTTGGATTGTACTGAGTAAGGATACCCACTTTCCTGATGCCGGAATTCACCATGTTGCTCAAAGTGAAGTCTATAGCCCTGTACTTTCCAAACACAGGAACCGCCGCACTGGCTCTCACCTTCGTCAGAGGCCACAAACGATCACTTTTTCCCCCAGCAAGAATCAATCCAAGCACCCTCATTCTTAACACCTCTCTTCCTTCGTTCACTAAAGAATTCTATCACCTCCACTCTTCTTCTATAAAACCGTCCGAAAGTTTTTTCAGTAAATCTACAATGAAATTGGTGTTAGAATCCGGATATTCCCTCACGACAAGATAAACTCTCTCTCCAAAACTTCTCATGGCAGACATGAATCCCATCACCCTGAGAACGTGTCCAATCATCTCAGGGAAGATCAGAAAATCACCGGAGGGAAAATCGAGCTCCTCTGGTTCGAAGTCTGGCAGATCGAACATTTCCTCGAGTTTTATTCCATAACGGCTGGAAAAGAGCTCTAACATGGCGCACGATAAAGAGAAGAGCACTTTCGGATGTTCTGGAAAATGCGCCTCGAGTCTCTCGAAAAGACCAAAAATCTGACTCGATTTTGCTTCCTTGAGGATCCCCTCATATTCTTCTAGCACGGCCACAAAAATCTTGTAATGCTCCCCCAACGATCTTTCGGGAACTATTGTTGAACTCCCCTTGAATTCATCTTCCATCAGTTCTACTTTCACAATTTCTCTGTCTTTCCATTTCTCGAGATGATAAGTTAAGATCATTTTTCCTACCTCCCGTCTGGAAAAGCTTTAAATAAAGTGTTAAAATTCCTTTAGAGGTGGTTCTACTATGAATATATCAACTATCGTGTCGAATTTAAAGGATCTCATTTTAGAAGTTCGTGCACCCTACGATCTCGAAATAACAGGTGTGTCCAACCACTCTTCTAAGGTAAAAAAAGGAGATCTCTTCATCTGCAGAAGAGGGGAAAAGTTCGATTCCCACGAGATAATACCCGAAGTGATGGAAAAAGGAGCAGTGGCTGTTGTCGTCGAAAAAGAGATAGATCTGGATTTTCCCCACATTCAGGTTTTCGATTCTCGCTATTTTGAGGCAAAGGTAGCCAGCCTCTTCTTCGAAGACCCCTGGAAAGACGTTTTAACCTTTGGAGTCACAGGAACAAACGGCAAAACCACAACAACCATGATGATCTACCACATGCTCACCTCCCTTGGGGAAAGAGGAAGCGTTCTCACCACCGCTGTGAAGAGAATTCTTGGAAGCTCCTACTACGACGACATCACCACACCGGATGCGATCACCATCCTTTCCGCCATGAAAGAGAACAAGGAAGGTGGAGGAAAGTTCTTCGCCCTCGAAGTCTCCTCTCACGCACTGGTCCAGAAAAGGGTCGAAGGAGTCAGATTCGATGTAGGAATATTCACCAACATATCACGCGATCACCTCGATTTTCACGGCACATTCGAAAACTATCTGAAAGCAAAGCTTCATCTCTTTGATCTGCTGAAAGATGATGGGGTTGCTGTTCTGAACGAATCACTGGCAGACGCTTTCAATCGGAAGTCGCGAAAAATCACCTTTGGAACATCGAAAAACGCCGATTACAGGTTGGGAAACATAGAAGTGAACTGGGAAGGGACACAGTTCGTTCTGGAAACTCCCGATGGTTTGTTGAAAGTTTTCACGAAAGCAATAGGAGATTTCAACGCTTACAACGCCGCGGCCGCTATCGCAGCTCTCCACCAGCTCGGATACGATCCAAAAGAATTGGCGAGTTCCCTTGAGACGTTCACAGGAGTCGAGGGAAGGTTCGAAGTAGTACGGGGAGCAAAGAAGATTGGCCTCAACGTTGTCGTCGATTTTGCCCATTCTCCAGATGCACTGGAAAAATTACTGAAAAATGTCAGGAAGATCTCTCAGGGAAGAGTGATAGTTGTCTTCGGGGCCGGGGGAAACAGCGACAGAGGGAAACGTCCCATGATGTCCGAAGTCGCATCAAAACTCGCTAACGTTGTTATTCTCACAACCGACGATCCACGAGGGGAAGACCCGGAACAGATAATGGAAGACTTGATAAAGGGTATTGATAAACGCAAACCGTATCTGGTGCTCTTCGACAGAAGAGAAGCCATTGAAACAGCTCTTACCATCGCCAACAGAGGAGATTCTGTTGTCATAGCGGGGAGAGGCCACGAAAGATACCAAATAATTGACGAAGAAAAGAAGGTACCGTTCAAGGACAGAGAGGTCGTGGAAGAGATCTTGAGAGAAAAGCTGAAGGGGAGGAAATACGCCCAATGAAAGATCTCCTCACAAGGCGCTTTGTTCTGAACTCGAAAGAAGTGAGAGAAGGTGACGTGTTCGTCGCTGTGAAGGGGAAAAAATTCGATGGTCACGATTTTATAGATGAAGCCCTCAGGAACGGTGCTTACGCGATCATTGCCGAGAGAAAAACGGTGGATTCTGATAGAATCCTTCTCGTAGAAAGTTCCGTTGACGCACTTGCAAAACTGGCCCGAGAAAAGCTCGGGAATTTTTCCGGTACAGTCGTTGGTGTAACAGGTTCATCGGGAAAAACCACCACGAAAGAGATATTGTACAACCTTCTCAAAAACAAGAGAAGTGTTTTCAAAACACCGGGAAACATGAACACGGAGTACGGGTTGCCACTCTCCATCCTCAACGATTACAAAGGAGAGGAAATCCTGGTTCTCGAAATGGCCGCGAGCAGGCCCGGTGATATCGCTCACCTGTGTAAAATCGCTCCTCCGGATGTCGCCGTTCTCCTCAACGTTGGAAGCGCTCACCTCGAGTTTTTTGGAACACGAGAAAGAATCATGGAAACCAAGATGGAGATCATCAAGCACTCGAAAGAAAATGCGACAGCCGTAACACTCTTTGACGATCCCGATTTGAGAAGGGAAGTACCTTGTTACAGAAAAACGTTGTTCTTCGGCAAAGAAGGCGGTGACTCGGTTCTAAAGGATTGGTGGTACTATGAGGGTTCCACGATCGCAGAGTTCGAAGCTTTTGATTCTCTTTTTACAGTGAAACTCTCCGGATACTGGAACGGAGGGCAACTCTTGAACATCGCCGCTTCTCTGTGTGTCATGAGAGCTTTGGGCGAAACTGTGGATATCTTCGATCTTGCCAGCCTGAAAACAGTTCCCGGCCGTTTCAATGTGAGAGAAAAAAAAGATGTGCTGATCGTGGACGATACGTACAACGCAAGCCCTGAAGCGTTTCAAACTTCTATAGAGGCGCTTCTTCGCTTTCCTGGAAGGAGATTCGCCGTTGTTGGAGCAATGAAAGAGCTTGGGGAGAGGTCGAAGGAATTTCACGAAGAGCTCGGAGAGAGATTGAACGTTCTGGATGGGGTGTACATTTTCTTGTCAGAACCCGAAGCGGAATGGATCAAGTCCAAGAAGATCATTCTGAAGTCAGACGATCCCGAAAAGATAGCGAAAGATCTTGCTTCCAGGGTAACAGAAGGGGATGTGGTTCTCTTCAAAGCTTCAAGAGCGGTGAGAATAGAAAAAGTTCTGGAAATGTTTGAAAAGGAGCTGGAGAGAAAATGATAGCAGCAAATTTTCTTCTGAACCTTTTTCTTTATCCGATCCTCATAAAACTCTTCAGACGAAGAAGAATCGGGCAGTACATAAGGAAAGAAGGCCCAGACCTTCACGGCTACAAAGAGGGTACCCCCACCATGGGAGGTATTCTGTTCGTTCTGACCAGTTTTTTGTTTGGGATGATCTCTAAGACAAACACGATAGTGTTGCTTGGCATGTTTCTCTTCTTCCTCATCGGTTTTCTGGATGACTTTCTCAGTGTGGTAAGAAAAGACTCCACGGGGTTGAAAACTTATCAGAAGGCTCTGCTTCAGACTCTATCAGCCCTCATTATGTTGCTTCTGATACGTCCTGAAACGAACGTCGATTTCTTTGGCTTCACGATTGAGATGGGAAAGTGGTATTACCTCTTCGCGCTCCTGGTCATCGTGGGAAGCTCGAACGCCATGAACCTGACGGACGGACTGGATGGGCTGGCCGGTTGGATATACGTGAGCGGAAGCATCCCTTACTGGTTTTTCCTCAAAGAAAGGGGAGTCTCAGAGGACATTCTGCTGATCCTTGGAGCCGGTGTTCTTGCCTTTCTAGTGTTCAATTCGAAACCCGCAAAGATCTTCATGGGAGACACAGGTTCTATCACACTCGGTGGGGTTTTGGGAACTGTTTCCGTTCTAACGAAAACGGAGTTCTATCTGGTGCTTTTCTTTTTGATCCCCGTCATCGAAACATTGAGCGTTATTCTTCAGGTGGGATCTTTCAAGATCTTCAAACGCAGGATATTCAGAATGTCTCCTCTGCACCATCACTTCGAATTGATCGGATGGAGCGAGGAAAAAATCGTGGCAGTGTTCACCGTTTTCAATCTGATATCTTCTCTTGTCGTTCTTGAGATCTTCGGGGTGATAGCGTGAGAATAGGCTTTCTGGGTTTTGGAAAGAGCAACAGGTCCCTTCTGAAATATCTTTTGAAGCATCAAGAAGCGAAATTTTTCGTGAGCGAAGCAAAAACTCTGGACGGTGAAACGAAAAAATTTCTGGAAGAACACTCCGTGGAATACGAAGAAGGAGGCCACACCGAAAAACTCCTGGATTGTGATGTTGTTTACGTGAGTCCCGGAATAAAACCAGACACGAGCATGATCGAACTCCTCTCTTCCAGAGGTGCGAAACTATCCACAGAACTTCAGTTTTTCTTGGACAATGTAGATCCAAAAAAGGTCGTGGGCATCACGGGGACTGACGGAAAAAGCACCGCTACCGCCCTCATGCATCATGTGCTTTCCGAAAGGGGATTCAAATCTTTCCTTGGTGGAAACTTTGGTACACCGGCTGTGGAAGCCCTGGAAGGAGAGTACGACTATTACGTACTGGAAATGAGCAGTTTCCAGCTTTTCTGGAGCGAAAGACCGTATCTTTCAAATTTCCTCGTTCTGAACATATCCGAAGATCATCTGGATTGGCACTCCTCTTTCGAAGAATACGTTGATTCAAAGTTGAAACCGGTTTTTCTCCAGACAGAAGGAGATCTGTTCGTCTACAACAAGCACATAGAGCGCTTGAAAGATCTGGAAGGTGTGAGATCCAGAAAAATCCCTTTCTGGACGGATGAAAACTTTGCTACAGAAAAGGAACTGATCGTTCGCGGGAAGAGATACACACTTCCTGGAAACTATCCGTATCAGATGAGGGAAAACGTACTGGCAGTTTCCGTTCTTTACATGGAAATGTTCAACGAACTGGAAAGTTTTCTGGAACTTCTCAGAGATTTCAAACCGCTCCCGCACAGAATGGAATACCTGGGTCAAATAGATGGAAGGCATTTTTACAACGACTCGAAAGCCACGTCGACACACGCGGTACTGGGTGCGCTCTCCAACTTCGACAAGGTAGTTCTCATAATGTGTGGAATCGGTAAAAAAGAAAATTACTCTCTCTTCGTGGAAAAAGCCAGTCCAAAGCTGAAACATCTCATCATGTTCGGAGAGATATCGAAAGAACTCGCTCCGTTTGTGGGGAAAATTCCTCACAGTATTGTCGAAAACATGGAAGAAGCCTTTGAAAAAGCAATGGAAGTCTCTGAAAAAGGTGATGTGATTCTTCTCAGCCCGGGAGGAGCGAGCTTTGACATGTACGAAAACTACGCAAAAAGAGGTGAACACTTCAGAGAGATCTTCAAACGACACGGAGGGGATGAAGTTTGAACGAAAAATCTCTCGTGTTCTTTGTCATCGTACTTCTGTGCGTGGGGTTCATATCTCTCAGCAGTTTTGAAATAGTTCGGGATTATGTGAAACCGGTCAGAGACACCGCACACGTGGTGCTGAACCATTTGATGAAGCTCGCGGTGGCCATCGCTTTTTTCGTTGTCTTCCTCTACACGGACCACAGATTGCTCTTCTCAAAGCAAATCATCATAGGGGGATACGTCCTCTCCCTTGTCCTTCTGACGGTCGTGCTGTTCCTCCCCTCGAGTGAGAGAGGTGCACACAGGTGGATAGATCTTGGTAGCTTTTCATTCCAGCCATCCGAACTGGTCAAAATCTACATTCTTCTGTTTCTCGCGTGGTACGTCGAAAAAAACTCCCTGTTCATGAAAAAATTCTTCAGGGGATTTTTGAAGCCGATTCTTCTTGTTTCTCCTCTACTCTTCCTTGTTCTGATAGAACCCGATTTCAGTACTTTTGTGCTTCTTGTTTTCATGGTTATCCTCACACTCTACGCTGCTGAAACTCGCGGGATTTACGTGCTGAGTTTCTTTCTGGTGATAATTTCTCTTTTTATTTCCATGTATAAAACCGGTGTTCTGGAACATTTCATGAAAAATTACCAGATGGAAAGACTCATATCGTATCTGAGAGGGAACGTTTCAGAACAGGTTGTTGAAGCAGTGAACGCTATAAGAAACGGTGGTACGCTTGGCAAAGGATTAGTTCTCGGTGAAGAAAAGCTCTTCGTGCCTGTGGTGACAAGCGACTTCGTGTTAGCTATAGTGGGAGAAGAGCTTGGCTTCATAGGACTGGGAGTTGTCCTGTTCTCATTTTACGGATTGGTTCACAGCCTTGTGAAGGTCGCTACGAAAATGCATACGGTTCCATCAGTCAGAACGTTCATCTCCGGTTTCGCTATTTTGATAATGCTTCAGGTGATGACGAACGTTGGTGTCATATCCGGAATTCTTCCAGTCACGGGAGTAACTCTTCCTCTGGTAAGCTATGGAGGGAGTTCACTTCTTTCTATCATGATAGGCTTTGGAATAGTCGGAAATATGATTCTGGAGAGTGAAAGAGAGTGATAAAGGTCGCTGCAGCTGGCGGTGGAACTGGTGGACATCTCTATCCACTTCTGGCCATCCTCGAGACGCTCGCGAAAAGAGTTGACGTGAAGGTCCTGTTCTTCGCTGTAAAAGGCAAAATCGATGAGAGAGTTGTGAGAAAAGATCATCCAGAGTTCGAAACAGTTTCAATCGATGTCAGAGGTTTGCTCAGGCCACTCCATCATCCAAAAAACCTGTGGAGAACCTTGAAGATAGGAATTGCTACGATCGAAGTAAAGAAACATTTGAAGCGCTTCAAACCGGATTTAGTGGTTCTCACGGGTGGATACATATCTGGAGTTGTGGGGCTAGCCGCTAAGGATCTTGGGATACCCATCTTTGTTCACGAACAAAACGTCGTTCCAGGACTCGCAGTGAAAGTTCTCTCACAGTACGCGAAGAAAGTTTTCGTCTCTTTCGAAAGAACCCGAGATTATCTGAGAGAATGGCAGGATAAAATCGTCGTCACTGGATGTCCGGTGAGAGAAACGGAAAAAGAAGCACCTCTGAAGGATTTCGTGCTCGTTCTCGGTGGAAGTTTGGGAAGCGAAGCGATAAACGAGTTGATGGAAAAGGTGTATCCAGAACTTCAGGAAACTCAATTCGTACATTCCACAGGGTCAGACGATTGGACAGAAAGACTTTCCGCTTTTCCAAATGTAACAGCACTCACTTACATAGACCCCATGGGAGCCTACTGGAAGAAAGCGATCGCGTCCATTTCAAGAGCAGGAGCGAGTACAATCGCAGAAATGATGTACTACGGTGTTCCCGGAATATTGATACCATGGGAAGGCTCCGCTGAATCACACCAGCTTGAAAACGCTCTTGAAGCAGAAAGACTGGGGTACGGCATTGTTATCAGAGAAAAAGAGACGTCTCCCCGGAAAATAATCGAGTCTATTGATAAAGTAGTGAAAAAAGGTAAAATAGAGAAGATGAAAGAAAACCCTGCTTCCAAAATATCTGAGGAAATACTGGGGGAGATAATGTGAAAATTCATTTCGTAGGAATTGGTGGAATAGGAATGAGTGCCGTAGCTTTGCACGAATTCTTGAATGGAAACGATGTTTACGGTTCAAATATAGAGGAAACAGAAAGAACCGCTTATCTAAGAAAATTAGGAATTCCGATTTTTGTACCACACTCCGCAGACAACTGGTACGATCCCGATCTGGTTGTAAAAACCCCCGCCGTTCGTGACGACAACCCGGAGATAGTACGCGCCAGGATGGAAGGGGTTCCACTCGAGAACAGACTGCATTATTTCCGAGACATTCTGAAACGAGAGAAAAAGGAAGAGTTCGCTGTAACCGGAACCGATGGAAAAACCACAACAACGGCCATGGTTGCGCACGTTTTGAAACATTTGAGAAAGTCTCCAACAGTATTTCTTGGAGGCATAATGGATTCCCTCGAACATGGAAACTACGAGAAAGGAAACGGGCCCATAGTTTACGAACTTGACGAGAGTGAAGAGTTCTTCTCAGAGTTCTCCCCAAACTACCTCATAATCACAAACGCCAGAGGAGATCATCTGGAAAACTACGGAAACTCTCTGTCCAGATACAGATCGGCCTTCGAAAAGATCGGCAAGAACGCAGATCTGATTGTCACCTTCGCAGAGGACGAACTCACATCCCATCTGGGTGATGTAACTTTTGGCGTGAAGAAAGGCACGTACACCCTTGAAATGAGAAGCGCTTCTCGCGCCGAACAAAAAGCAGTGGTGGAGAAAAATGGAAAGAGATATCTCGAACTCAAACTCAAGGTTCCCGGTTTTCACAACGTTTTGAACGCACTGGCAGTGATAGCACTCTTCGACTCGCTCGGGTACGATCTGGCGCCAGTGCTTGAAGCACTGGAAGAATTCCGGGGAGTTCACAGGCGCTTCTCCATCGCGTTTCACGATCCGGAAACGAACATCTATGTGATAGACGACTACGCCCACACACCAGATGAGATAAGAAACCTTCTTCAGACAGCAAAAGAAGTCTTCGAAAACGAAAAAATCGTGGTGATATTCCAGCCGCACCGATACACCAGACTGGAAAGGGAAGATGGAAACTTCGCAAAAGCGCTTCAGCTGGCGGATGAAGTTGTGGTCACAGAAGTCTACGATGCGTTCGAAGAGAGGAAAAACGGCATCTCAGGGAAGATGATCTGGGATTCCCTCAGATCGCTTGGAAAAGAAGCGTATTTCGTTGAGAAGCTTCCAGAACTGGAAAAGGTAATCCCCGTGAGTGAGAACACCGTCTTCCTTTTCGTCGGTGCCGGAGATATCATCCACTCTTCCAGAAGATTCGTGGAACGTTATCAGAGTTCCAAAAGTTCTCCTTCACGTGTTCTGGGATCGAACAAATAGACGGTGCTCTTACCGGAAAGATAACCACACGCTTCTCCAGGATTCACCACGAGAGTTTTTCCTTCTTTTCTCACATCCACTCTATGAGTATGCCCGTAGAGAATCAGATCGAACTCCTGGGAGCGAACGATCGCATCCAGAAGAATGGGTTCGTGCATCATCGCTATTCTTAAACCATCGACCTCCAGGGAAATGGGTGGTTTTTTGATTCTTCCGCCGGATCTTTTGTCCAACAGCAGTACCTCTCCGTCGTTGTTTCCAAAAACACCGTAGAAATCTACCCCTTCTTTGATCAATCTTCCAAGTGTGAACGGCGCAACGAAGTCTCCACAGTGAAAAACTTTTTCTATATTCTTCTCAGATAGAAGTTCTTCCACCTTTTTCAGAACCTCCATGTTATCGTGAGTGTCACTGAGTATCAGCCACATTCGCATCACCCCCATGTATAGTTTACCGCCATGATTATGGACGTTGAAACGATCGTGAAGAAAGTGATGAGCCCGCTCGCGAGTTCCGCATCGTAACCCTTTTCAACCGAGTACACGAGTGTCATGATGGCAGAAGGAAGAAGCGGTGAAAGAAACAGGTTCATTTCCTCGAAAGAAGAAAGAGAGAAGATCTTCACTGCGATCAGAGCAACAAGCAACCCGGCGGCATACTTTACGAGTCCCGCCATTAAAATCAGACGGAATTTGTCGTAAACCGATCTGAAGCTGAGATAGTATCCCACAAGAAAAAACACGAGGAAGGCATTAGCGTTCTTTATCGTCCGCGCAACATCGAGAACAATACCAGGTGGAACCACTTTGAGGCTGTTCATCGTTATTCCGACAAGGAGGAACAGAAACGGTGGAAAGGTGAAAACCTTCAGTATTCCCTTTTTGTTCTGCTCAGCCACTGCTTTCCCCACACCAAATATGAAGAAAGAATTCCCCAAGTCGAACAGGGCGAAGTTAACCACCGATGCTTCTCCCCAGAGGCTTTCCGCCAGAGGATACATGAACAAACCTGTGTTGAAACCAACGAAAGAGAGAATGATCGGGATTCTCACTCTTGGGTCCTTTATTCTCGAGAAAAACAGAAAGGCAAGAAAGATGAGAAGAAGGTTACTCAAAATACCCGTTGCAGTGAAGGCGAACTTCGAAAAGTGAAAACGCGAAGTGGAAAAACTGTAGAAGATCGCCGCAGGCAGTGTGAAATTCACCACCAGTTTCGAAAGGACCTTACCAGTATCTCTTTCGAAAAATTTCTTCGTCAGATAACCGATCAGTATGATGACCGAAAATTCCATTCAGTGCACCCCTGAGAGGAATTCTACCAGAAAAAGAGGGCGTCTCTTTGACGCCCTCTTTATGGTTTTCTAACACCAATTTTCTTCTTTTCCTTCTTTTTCTTGAACTCACACACACCCACCGGACATTTATCAGCGCCTATGTGGGCTCTGAATTCTTCCTCGAAGTTGTCAACGATCGAGAGCAGAGGAACCGGAATGCTTTGACCCAGTCCGCAGAAAGAAGTTTCCCCTGCGTTTCGAGCGATCTCCCTCAACGTATCGAGATCCTCTTTTTTGCCTTCGCCTCTGCTTATTCTCTCCAAAATATTGACGATCATCCTCGTACCTTCCCGACACGGTGTGCATTTTCCACACGACTCGTGTTCGAAGAACCTCATAACGGTGAGTGCGAGATCCACCACACAGTGAGTCTCGTCAGCAACGAGAATCACTCCTGATCCGAGAGAAACTCCGTACTTTGCGTAAGAATCAAAATCGAGTGGAACGTCGAGTTTGTCTGGTCCGATGAACGTTCCTGCACTACCACCCGTTTGCACCACTTTCAACTTCCTGCCACCCTCAATCCCCCCACCAAATTTGAAGATGAGATCTCTCACCGTCACTCCCATTGGCACTTCCACGATTCCCTTTCTCACCACATTACCCACGAGGGAGAACACTTTCGTCCCAGGAGAAGACTCGGTGCCGAACTTTTTGAACCACTCCGCACCGTTCATTATTATCCTTGGAACGTTCACAAAAGTTTCCACGTTGTTCACAACGGTGGGTTTCCCGAAAAGGCCAAAGGTGGGAGGGTAAGGAGGTTTCAGCCTGGGTCGAGCGGGTTTTCCTTCGATGGACTCTATCAACGCCGTTTCCTCTCCTGCTACATATGCTCCCGCTCCGAGTCTTATTTTCAGATCGAAGTTGAATCCACTTCCGAGGATGTTCTCACCGAGGAATCCGTACTCGTAGGCCTGTTCTATGGCTTTCTTCAGGATTTCTATCGAACTGTGATACTCTCCCCTTATGTATATGTAACCCTTCGTTGCACCAACCGCGTACCCCGCTATGATCATGCCCTCTATCAAAGAATGAGGATCACCCTCCATGATGAGCCTGTCTTTAAAGGTACCGGGTTCTCCTTCATCGGCGTTGCACAGAACATATTTCTGGTCGGCAGAAGCTTTGTAGGTGAATTCCCATTTCAGACCTGTTGGAAAACCGGCTCCACCTCTTCCCCTCAGCCCACTTCTCTTTATCTCTTCGATTACCTCTCCTGGTTCCATCTGGAGTGCCTTGGCGAGGGCAAAATAACCGTCTCTTGCGATGTATTCCTCTATACGAGTGGGATCTATCTCTCCTACGTTCTTTAGAACGATACGAGTTTCTTCGGCCACCTTCTCTACCTCAACGGTTCTTCTTATTTGACTCTCGGGAACTTCAAGATCGAACACTCTCCTTCCCTTGAGAATGTGCTCTTCGAAGATCCTCTTCACATCCAATTCATTCCTCACAACGTAGAAAACACCGTCGGGAAGAACGGAAACAATCACTCCTTCTGGATAAATTCCCATGCTACCCGTTTCCAGTACATCGACGGTATCTTCGAGATTGTGTTCCTTCACAAGATCCCTGAAGTAATTGAGAAAGTGACGAGCACCCATCAACACACTGTTCGAATCAACTGAGACCAGAACTGTTATCGGTTTCATAGCGACTCACCTCTCAGTCTATCTATGAGATCCTTCACACGACCAGGTGTCATATTACCGTAATACTCGTCGTTCACCATGATCACCGGTGCAACACCACAAAGGCCCAGACAACTCGTCATTTCGAGTGTGAAAAGACCATCAGAAGTGGTCTGGCCAAAGTCGATTTTCAGAATTTCCTTGAGGGCTTTGACCACTTCTCTCCCGTTTTCAACATGACACGGAAGACTCTCACAAACCCTTATCACGTATTTTCCCTTCGGTTTTGTCGAGAACATGGTGTAGAACGTCAACACCTCGTACACTCTGGAGAGCGGCACGCCAAGCTCTTCAGCCACGATCTCAGCAGCCTCCGGTGGTATGAAGTTGTCAAAGCGCTTCTGTATCTCGTGCAGGGTGTTTATCAAAACGTCTCTCTCTTCTGCTGTCTCTTTAGCTTTCTGGACGATCTCTACTATTACCTCCCTCATCTTCACTCCCCCTCGTCAAAAATTTCACAATTATTCACGAAAAATTATACCACTTTTTCTGTGCCATTTAAAAAAGGTTTTTCAACCAGTCAAAAATAGGAATCAAAACCAGCGCCGGAAGTAGGTTCCCAACCTTTACCTCTTTCAGTTTAAGAATCCTTATTCCAAGACCCAGAATCATGACACCACCTGTGCCAACAAAATCGGAGATAAACGCATCACCTGTGAGAAAAGTCAAACTCTTTGCGAAAACAACGAGAAGTCCCTGAACGAGGAACACAGAAACTGCCGAGAGAAAAACCCCTGTTCCTAAGGTTGCCGTGAGCACTGTGGCTGACACTGTGTCTAGCACCGTTTTCACGAGTATCAAATCCGCGTTTCCCGTGAGTCCTATGTTTATGGATCCCACTATGGTCATGGGACCAACCAGAAAGAGAAGCGAAGAAGTGAGAAAACTCTCCGCAAACCCCTGAGAATTACTGAACTTCTTCCCAATACCTTCTATTCTGTCCTCTATTCTGAACAACTCTCCGATGATGCCGCCTGCAACGAGTGCGAGGAGAATCATCAAAAAATCATCACCCTGCGTGACCATCCGGATACCTATACCCATTGTGGTGAGTCCTATCACCGTGAAAAGGATGTCGTGTAATCTCTGAGGAATCTTTCTTTTGAACAGGAAACCCACGGACGCACCGATCAAAACTCCAAGTGCGTTCAGAAGAACAGCGTAGTGAAACATTATACCAACCTCCCGCTCTGCGCGAACAGACCGAATATTCCCCCCGTGTGGATGAAAAGAACGTTCTTTCCTGAATTTCTGAACATTTCGATCATTCCTCTGAAGGCTTTTGCCGTGTAGACCGGATCGAGGATGATACTTTCTATCGAAGCTACTTCTTTCAAGATCTCCACATCCTCACTGGACGGAATCGCATATCCCGGCCCTCTGTAATCGTCCACCACTTTGAAAACAGTTTCGTTGATCTTCAGACCATGCTCTTCCATACCACTAATTATTCTTTTCACCTTCCCCACAAAATAATCCGAGTTTTTCGTGGTGACGTTCACACCCACCACAGGTACGTGATATTCCAGAAAGGAAATTCCAGCTGACAAACCCGCTATGGTTCCCCCGCTTCCAACAGCACACACGATAGCATCGAAAGATTCGAGGTTCAATTGATCTTTCATCTCCAGCACCGCATTGAAGTAGCCAAAGGCCCCAAGGGAGTTCGATCCCCCTTCGGGTATCACGTACACCTTTTCACCTTTCTTCTCTCTCATCTTTTTGTGAACATCGAAGATCTCATCGATGCGTTCGTACTCTTCCTGGGAAACTTCCACTATTTCAGCACCGAGGAGAATGTCGAGGAGAAGATTTCCGTTCAGAACCTTCTCTCCTTTTCTGAGGAAGAGAACAGGTTTCAAACCGTGTTTTCTCGAAACGTATGCCGTTGCTCTGGCATGGTTCGACTGAAGACCTCCACAGGTGAACACGGTCGTTGCCCCTTCCTTAAGAGCTTCCCAGAGGAGATACTCCAGCTTTCTGATTTTGTTGCCTGATCCCACAAGCTCTGTGAAATCGTCCCTTTTGATGTAGATGTTGAACCCGCATTCTTCCGACAATCTTCTGAGAAACTGAACGGGTGTGGGTTTAAGTGCAAGATCGATTCTCATTCGTCTCCCCCCCTCTCTTTGTTTGTTAGAATTGTAGCACGGGAGGGAGAGAGATTGATAGGAGAAAAGATCATTTCTTTTGAATCCATAGATTCCACAAATCGTTTCTTGAAGGAAAATTGCCGATTCTATCCCGACGGCACGGTGGTTGTCGCGTTAGAGCAGACCTCTGGATATGGAAGAAACGGAAGGCACTGGCACTCTCCAAAGGGTGGACTATGGTTCTCTGTGCTTTTCAAACCGAGGAAACCTCTGGAGCTTTCGTTTTACACGAGGGTATTCTCAGTAGCAATTGTGAAGACTCTCGAAAACATGAAAATACACGCGAACATAAAGTGGCCCAACGACGTGTACATAAACGGAAGAAAGCTCGCGGGAATTCTTTCAGAGGGAATTTTTGAAGGTGTAAAACCTCTCGCAGTTGTTGTGGGAGTGGGTATGAACGTGAACAACGAAATCCCGGTCGAGTTGAAAACGAGAGCGATCAACCTGAAAGAGATCACAGGGAAAGAAATCAGTATCATAAAACTCATGGAGTCGATATTGAAAAACGCACGCGTGATCTTTAGAAAGTATTCAAAGAAAAAAGAGTCTTTGACGAGGATCTGGAAGAGATATCTTCTTCAAAAAGAAGGAGATTTCGTATTTCTGGAAGGAAAGAAGGGAAAAATCGTGAAGATAAACCCCGATAGTCTGTTGATAGACTTCAACGGAGAGATCAGAAGGGTTTACTCACTCTCTCCTCACTGAGGATTTCATAGCCTCCGTTTCCTACGACCCTTAAGGTTATTTTCTTCGCTGGTAAAAGCACCTCTACGATGTCTCCGTCTTTTACCTCGTAGGAGGCTTTCGCGGGTCTTCCATTCACCAAAACTCTCTGTCCTTTCAGCAGTTTCTGGGCAACCGTTCTTCTCTTCACCACCGAAATCTTAAGAAACAAATCTAATCTCATGAATTGCACACCCTTTCCAAAAGCTCATCGTCGCTCATTGAGAAGGGGTCTTCTCTTTTCAAAACCAACTCTCTCATAACCAGCATCTTGCTTGTGAAAAAGCGAGGGTCGTATTCTTCAAGAAATTCTATTCTGGTTCCATCGAAGACCTTCTTTCCCTTTTCGAGTACCACCACACGATCCACGTGATTTATAACTGTTTCGATATCGTGAGAAATGAGGATGACCGTCTTTCCAAGGGTCTTCCACTTCTCCACAATTCTCAGAAGGTCTGTCTTCCCTTCCCGGTCCAGCCCCACAAGAGGCTCATCGAGGATGAGAATATCCGGTTCGTGAACGATCACAGAAGCGATCGCTACTCTTCTCTTCTCACCGCCGGACAGGAAAAACGGCACTCTGTCTTTGAAAGAGTCGAAATCCAGTCCCACGAACTCCATCGCTTTCTTCACCAGGGGAACAGGATCCCTATCTGGATAGAAGTTTTTCACGGCGAAAGCCACTTCGTCAAAAACTCTCTCCGCGAAGAACTGATCCTCAGGGTACTGAAAAGCGATTCCTATGTTCCTTCTTATCTCGTAACCTTTCTTTCTTTCTCCGTCGTAAAGCACAGCACCTGAGGTGGGTTCGATCAAACCTGCTACAATTTGAAGGAGGGTCGACTTCCCAGATCCTGTATTCCCAGCAACAAGGATACACTCTCCCTCGTTGATAACGAGACTCACATTTTCGAGTGCTTTTTTTTCCAAAGGTGTTCCTCCGTGAAAGATATGAGAGACGTTGACTACTTCTATTCTCATGTTGAAAATTATATCACGTGGTAAAATTTAACGAGAGGTGAATGACTCTATGAACATTGTTGAACGATTGAGAGATCTCTGGAAGAAAATAGCAGACATATGGAACTCTATGTCTCGAGAAAGGAAATTCCTCGTGGGAGGAACAGGTGTTGCCCTTTTGGTAACGATCATCCTGTTTGCCGTCGTGGCATCCACCCCTCACTACAGACTCCTCGTGGCTGGTCTCAATGAAGATGAAGCGGGCGTGATCATCCAGAAACTCGAGGAGATGAACATTCCTTACAAAGTATCCCCTGGGGGAGATATATACGTTCCCGACAGTTACAACGTCTATGAACTCAGAATGAAACTGGCGTCTGAAGGGGTTCTTGGAAGTTCAAGGAAAGGTTTTTCGATACTCAACGAAAACTCCTTCGGGGCCACGAGCTTCGACAAGCAGGTCAAATATCAGATCGCTTTACAGGAGGAACTCGAAAGAAGCATCATGACGATAAAAGGTGTGAAAGATGCAAGAGTTCACCTGGTCCTTCCGAAGTACACCTATTACGTTCGTGGTGAGATGGCAGAACCTCGAGCATCAGTTCTCGTAGTCTTGGAACCCGGTGCAGAACTCACCCGCGAACAGGTGAGAGGAATCGTTGAGCTCGTCTCAGGAGCCGTTGAAGGGTTGAAACCGGAGAACGTGAGGGTAGTGGATAACTACTCCAGATCGCTGAGCGATATGTTAGAAACAGACGAAGGAACTTTCCTTGCCTCCAGCAAACTGGAATTGAAACAACAGCTTGAAAAATACTACGAAAGCAAAATAAAGAAAGCACTGGAAAGTGTCTTCGGCCCTGGAAGGGTGGAGGTAATACCAGACATATCCATCAACTGGTCCAAGATAGAAACGGAGATGAAAAAGTACGAAGCACCTGCCAGAAGAGAAGGTCTGGTGAGGAGTCAGGAGACGCAGGTGGAGAAGAGCCAAAACCTTTCTCCAACCGGAGGACCAGCGGGAACGGATTCGAACATACCGCCTCTCACCTATCCATCAGCCACATCCGAAGGAACGAGTACCTACGAACGAACCCATACCATCACCAACTACGAATTGAACGAAGTGTATCAGAAGATAATACAGAACCGCGAAGGGGAGATCTCCTCGCTTTCCGTCGCCGTCATAATCGATGCCTCTTCTTCTGTCCTGCAAAACAGCAGTGACTGGAGCGGTGTGATAAACGATCTCGTGGAAAAAGGGGTGGGCTCCATAACGTCTTCCGCCTCTCTCAGCGTCGCGGTTGCCTTTTTGCCATTCGATCGCTCCATCGAAAGAGCTCTTCAGGAAGAGTTGAAACAGATTGAAACGAGAAGAAGGTTCATCCTGTACTCGGTGGGAATAGCCCTGCTTGGATTTCTCACGTTCATACTCATCTATCTTGTGATCGTTCAAATAAGAAGAATAAGGGCAAGAAGACTCGCAGAAGAACGGAGAAGAAAACTGGAAGAAGAGGTGAAAGAAATCCTCCAGGAAGAATTGAAGGAGGAAGAGGTATCGCCAGAAGAAAAGGAACTGCTCGAACTTGTAGAAGAGCTGGAGAACATCTTTTCCCGTTCACCTTCCGACATCGCCGAGATAGTCCGACTGTGGTTCTTTGAAAGGGGATGAGGATATGCCCGAGAAAAAGACTGATGGTAAAAGAAAGGCCGCAGTCCTTCTGGTGGCCCTTGGACCCGAAAAAGCAGCCCAGGTGATGAAACACCTTGATGAGGAAACGGTGGAACAGTTGGTGGTGGAAATCGCAAATATTGGAAGGGTTTCTCCAGAGGAAAAAAAGCAGGTTTTGGAAGAATTCCTGAGCCTCGCCAAAGCAAAAGAAATGATATCAGAAGGTGGTATAGAGTACGCAAAAAAAGTTCTGGAAAAAGCATTCGGGCCTGAAAGAGCAAGAAAAATCATAGAAAGGTTAACCTCTTCCTTGCAGGTCAAACCTTTCAGCTTCGTAAGAGACACAGATCCCGTCCAGCTCGTGAACTTTCTCCAAAGCGAACATCCGCAGACTATAGCGGTTGTTCTGAGTTACCTTGATCCCCCTGTCGCGGCTCAGATTCTTGGAGCGCTTCCCGAAGAGCTTCAGACAGAAGTTCTGAAGAGAATAGCCCTGCTCGAACGCACTTCTCCAGAAGTTGTTAAAGAGATAGAAAGGAACCTGGAGAAAAAGATCTCTGGATTCGTGAGCCGAACGTTCAGCAAGGTAGGTGGAATCGATACAGCTGCAGAGATAATGAACAGCCTGGACAGAACCACTGAGAAGAAGATCATGGACAAGCTGGTTCAGGAGACCCCCGAACTGGCCGACGAGATAAGAAGAAGGATGTTCGTCTTCGAAGACATTCTGAAGCTCGATGACAGATCGGTACAGCTTGTGCTGAGGGAAGTGGACACGAGGGATCTGGCCCTCGCTTTGAAAGGAGCCTCCGACGAGCTGAAAGAGAAGATATTCAAGAACATGTCAAAGAGAGCTGCCGCGTTGCTGAAAGACGAACTCGAATACATGGGTCCTGTGAGACTCAAAGATGTGGAGGAAGCCCAGCAGAAGATAATAAACATCATAAGAAGGCTGGAAGAGGCTGGCGAAATCGTCATCGCGAGAGGTGGAGGAGAGGAGCTGATCATGTAGTATGCTTCTCAGAAAAGATGAGGTCTTCTACATAGACCTTCCAAGGAAAATAGAAAAAGAAGAAAAAGTGCAAGAAGAAAAAACAAAAGAGAACACAGCAGAAGAGATCCAGAAGATCAAAGAAATGAAAGAAAAGATCATCTCTGAAGCTCAGGAAGAGGCCAGAAAAATAGTTGAAAGTGCCAGAAAAGACGCAGAAGAAATTTTGAAGAACGCTTCCAGTGAAGCTGAAGCTTTAAAGCTCGAAACAAAGAGAGTTTTAGAAGAGGCCAAAACAATGAGGAAAGATCTCCAAAAATACATTCTTAGCTTGAAGGAAGAGATCCAGAAACGGATAAACCAGAAAATAGAAGAAATTCTTCCAGAACTTCTCGATATACTCAAGATCCTCTTCAAAAAGATCCTTGAAAAGGAAATGGACGAGTCAGCAGTGGAAAGAAAGTTGAGGAGCGCCTTATCAAAAGTGGTGGGTATCAAAAATGTGAAGATCAGAATAAATCCAGAAGACGCGAAAAAACTGGACCTCAGTGAAGTCAGCAAAGAAGCATTAATACCGGATCCCAATGTAGAAAGAGGAGGAGTCATCGTTGAGACAGATTTTGGTATTCTGGACAAAACGTTCTCTCATCAATGGGAACTCGTGGAGGATATTTTCGAAGAGGTGGTAGGATTTGAAGGATATACTGAAAGAACTGAAAAAGAAGTTGAGTGAAGAAGATTTCAATAAATTCAACGGAAGGGTCACAAGAGTGGTAGGGCTCACCGTGGAATCAAAAGGACCAGACGCTTTTCTTGGAGAAATGTGTAAAATTTCACTTCAAAACGGCAAGAACGCACTCGCAGAGGTGGTTGGTTTCAGGGAAGAAAGCGTTATTCTCATGCCTTACGAGGATGTCTCCGGATTGAAGATGGGCTGTGAAGTCATCAGAACTAACAAAGTACTCGAAGTCGGTGTCAGCAGAAAGATGATCGGAAGGGTGTTCGATGGCCTGGGACGTCCAATAGATGGAAAACCTTTCGTCCCGGAAGACAGATACCCTCTGACCAACAACCCTCCAAACCCTCTGAAAAGACGAAGAATAAAAGATCCTCTACCAGTGGGCATACGATCGATAGATGGCCTCATAACAGTGGGCAAGGGCCAGAGAATAGGGATTTTCGCGGGTAGCGGTGTTGGGAAAAGCACACTTCTTGGAATGATTGCACGAAACACAACGGCGGATGTTAACGTGCTGGCTCTCATCGGTGAGCGCGGAAGAGAGGTCAGAGAATTCATAGAGAGGGACCTTGGAGAAGAGGGGCTGAAGCGGTCCATACTGGTGGTCTCAACCTCCGATCAGCCTGCCCTTGCCAGAGTGAAATCTCTTCTCACCGCCACCAGTATAGCGGAATTCTTCAGAGATTTGGGATACGATGTTCTTCTGATGGTGGACTCTCTCACCAGATGGGCCATGGCCCAGAGAGAAGTGGGACTCGCAGTGGGAGAGCCTCCCACCACCAGGGGGTATCCACCAAGTGTTTTTGCCGGCCTTCCAAAGATACTCGAAAGGGCAGGAAACTCAGACAAAGGTAGCATAACAGCGATTTACACTGTGCTCGTCGAAGCGGACGATTTCAACGAACCCATTTCCGACACTGTCAGATCCATCGTAGATGGACACATAATTCTTTCGAGGAGACTTGCCGAATCGAATCACTACCCAGCAGTCGACGTTCTTGCAAGTGTGAGCCGATTGATGAACGATATCGTCACTGAAGAACACAGGGAGGCGGCGAACCGCCTCCGATCGCTGATGTCGGCTTATGAATCCGCAAAAGATCTGATTGAAATCGGCGCTTACAAGAGCGGAACCAATCCACTCGTTGACAAAGCCGTGGAAATGAAAGACGAGATCGATTCTTTTCTGAAACAGGGTGTCTTTGAAAAATCTTCATTCGAGGAAACCCTTCAAAAACTTCTGGATCTATACCTGAGATCTCTTGACTAAGTAAGTCATGTCTCCTACCATCATGAAGAGTTCGTCGATGTTTTTCAGAAAGCCCAGCCTGTTCACTCTCAAGTCGTCCCTCTTCACCATCACAAAGACGTTGTCGAAGTACTCGTCTATGTAGGGTTTCAGTTCGATCAGATATTGAAGTGCCTCGCGGTAATTCAACCTCTCCAGAGCTTTCAAAACTTTTTCTTTGACTTCGTAGAACTTGTTCATCAATTTTTTCTCTTCTTCTTTCTCAAAGAGGGCTCCGTCGAATCTGACAGAGTCGTGATTCTTCGTTATGTTGTGGACTCGCTCAAATCCAACAAACAGGTCTTGAAACTCGGGTTTTTCAGATATCTCCTGGAGGGCTTCCGCAGAGAGGATCCCGCGAAGGGGTCTCTTCCACAGGTGATTCACCGCTCTTGCCACGTCGAAAGATATTCCAAGTTCGTTGACCAGAAACTGATAGAACCTGCCCGCAAAGAACGTTTCCAATTCTTCAGAAAGACGGTACCCCACCAGTGAAGAAGCGAAAGTGAGGAGCTCTTCCAGAGAAATATCCCACTCGTTTTTCCTTATGATCCTGAAGATCGCGTCAGCCTTGTTTTTCAGACCATACGGATCTTTAGAACTCGTGGGAACGTTGCCTATGGCGAAATTTCCCACAATGGTGTCGATTCTATCCGCTATTCCAAGAATGGAACCTATCACTGTCTGTGGCTCTTCGGAGTAATGATCCTCTATGGCCGTTGCTATTTCTTCGTTTATTCCCTCTCTCAGGGCATAGATCCTGCCCATAACGCCCTGTAGCTCCGGGAACTCGTAGACCACCTTCGAAGCGATGTCTGCTTTGCATATAGAAGCGGCTTCCAGGACCTTCTGCGTGAACGACTCTGGAAGTTTCAGATCTTCGCATAGCCTCTCTGATATTTTCTTTATCCTTTCCACCTTGTCGTAGAGTGTTCCGAGTTTCTCCTGAAAAACGATTTCTTTGAGCTTTTCATTCATCTTTTCCAGCGGAGTCTCGAGATCCTTCTGGAAGTAGTATCGCGCGTCTTCCAATCGAGCGTTTATGACTCTCTCGTATCCCTTAACCACGTTCTCCGGTGGCTGTGGACCGTCTTGAAAAGCCACAAAGGTGTTCGTCAGGGTCTCTTTATGTGCTATAAAAGAGCGCTGGTGATGTTTCACGGCGGTCACTATAATCTCTTCTGGAAGTTCGAGATATTTTCGGTCGAACTGCCCAACAACGATTCTGGGATACTCCGTTATCGCCACTATCTCTTCGATGAGTTCTTCATCGCGTTCAATCTTCATACCACTTCTCTTTTCAAATTCATCGATCTGTTCGAGGACGAATTTTTTTCTCTCCAGATGGGAAGAAATCACGAATCCCTTTTTGAGAGATTCGTAGTACCTTTCCGGATCTGGAATTTCGATCGATCCAGCGTGATACCTTTTGCCGTAAGAGATTCTGGACGATCTAAGACCGAAGATTTCTAGGTCAAGAACTCTTCCATCAACCATCGCCACAATCCAGTGAACAGGTCTGATGTATTCGTGTTCACCGGAACCCCATCTCATGGGTTTCCTGAAATTCAAACCAAGAACGAGATCTCTGAACAGATCTGGGAGAACTTCTTCGACAGGCTTTCCTTCAACAACTCGCGATAAATAGATGTACCCCTCCCTGTGAACCACGTTCTCCAGGGAAGCGTTGTTGTTCCTCAAAAACCCTTCGAGCGCTTTGGTCGGTTTACCGTTTTCATCGTAGGCAACGTTCAGTGGTGGACCTTTCTTCTCTTCTGTAAAATCCTCCTGTCTCTCCGGGAGATTCTTGAGAATCACACCAAAACGTCTGCTTCCAACGAAGACTTCAGCAGATCCGGAAGAAATTCTGTACGCTTTGAGAAGTTCAGTCGACCTTTCCTCGAGCTGTTTCAGAATACTGTGGAATTCGCTCGCGGGAAGTTCTTCGAGTCCCACTTCAAGCAGGGCTGTTCTCATTAACCTGCACCTCCAGAAAAACTCTCGCAACCTTTCTTGCCATCGCCTGAATACGTTTCACGTAGGTTTGTCGCTGAGAAACACTTATCGCTCCGCGTGCATCGAGAAGGTTGAACGTGTGAGAACATTTCAACACATAATCGTAAGCAGGGAGGTAGAGATTTTTTTTCACAAGTCTGTAAAACTCCTTCTCGTATTCATCGAAATGCCTGAAAAGGAGTCCTACGTTGGCTTCTTCGAAGTTGAAAACCGAAAATTCTCTTTCGTTTTCAAGGAACACATCACCGTATTTCACGTTTTCATTCCACTGTACCTCGTAAACGTTATCGACTCCCTGAAGATACATGGCGATCCTTTCCAGCCCGTAGGTTATCTCGAGAGGAATGTCCTTCAGAGAAATTCCACCAATCTGCTGGAAATATGTGAACTGGGTTATCTCCATGCCGTCTAACCACACTTCCCAACCAACACCCCACGCTCCGAGGGTGGGAGACTCCCAATTGTCCTCCACGAATCTGATGTCGTGTTCCTTCAGGTTTATACCGAGGTACTCCAGGGACTCAAGATACAGTTCCTGAGAGTTTTCAGGGGAGGGTTTTATGATCACCTGGTACTGGAAGTACCTCTGCAATCTGTTGGGATTCTCTCCATATCTACCATCGGTCGGCCTCCTGCTCGGCTGAACGTAGGCCACTTTCCATAGACCTTTTCTCAGACTTCCAAAGAACGTGGCGGGGTGAAACGTTCCGGCACCGACTTCCATATCGTAAGGTTGTTCCAAAAGACAACCTTTAGACGCCCAGAAATCGTTCAGTTTCATTATCACATCCTGAAGATACATCCTTCACTCCCCTTCCTTCACAGCGATCGCTTCTATTTCTATTTCTACGTTTCTCGGAAGTTGAGCAACCGCCACAAACGACCTGGCGGGCCTGTGGTCTCCAAAGTATCTGGAATACACCTCGTTGACTCTCTGGAAGTAGTCCATACTGGTCGTAAACACCGTTACCTTCACAACGTCCTTCAGGGAGAAACCGCCCGCCTCAAGTATTGCTTTCAGATTTTCCAGAACTCTCTCAGTCTTTTCTTCTATGGTGCCCTGAACGAGATCACCATTTTCTGGATCTATGGGAATTTGACCAGAAACGAACATCATGTTTCCGACAACGACCGCCTGAGAGTACGGACCTATGGCCTTTGGAGCCTTATCGGTTTCGATAAAGCGCTTCATACTACCCCCTCCACCTGAACACGGGTTTCTTCGAAGCGAGCACTTCGTCGACTCTTCGAACCGGTGTGTTGTGAGGAGCGTTTTTCAAAACATCGGGATTCTCATAGGCTTCTTTTACTACTCTTTCGAGGATTTCGGCATACTTATCCAGTGTTTCTTTGTTTTCAGTCTCAGTTGGTTCTATCATGAGTGCTTCCAGAACGATGAGTGGAAAGTAAACTGTGGGAGGATGCACACCAAAGTCCAGTATTCGCTTCGCAATATCCAGTGTCCTCACACCGGTTTCCCTGAACACTTTCTCCGCGCTCGCCACGAATTCATGCATACAGAACCCATTGTATGGAATCTCAAGGAACTTCTCTATTTTTTTCTTCAAGTAGTTCGCGTTCAAAACGGCCATTTCACTCACCTTTTCAAGGCCATCTCTTCCCATTGTGAGAATGTACGTGTACGCTTTTACGAGAACCGGGAAATTCCCAAAGAAACTCCTCACACGCCCTATGGTCTTTTCAGGAACGAAGAGCTCGTAAAGTTCTCCGTTCTTCCTCACCTGGGGGAAAGGCAGAAAATCCACCAGATGCTTTTTCACACCAACCGGCCCAGATCCAGGTCCTCCCATTCCGTGAGGTGTAGAGAACGTCTTGTGCAGGTTCAGATGAACGATGTCAAATCCCATATCTCCTGGTTTCACTTTACCCATGATCGCATTGAGGTTCGCACCATCGTAATAGAGAAGAGCACCGCACTCATGCGTCATTTCCGCTATTTTCAGAATGTCCTTTTCGAAGAGTCCAAGTGTGTTTGGATTTGTGAGCATCACCGCGGCCACTTCTTCATCCAGTAGTTTTTTCAGATCTTCCACATCCACCATACCGTTTTTGCTCTTTATCTCCACTACCTCAAAACCGACCATCGAGGCGGATGCTGGGTTGGTACCGTGGGCAGAATCCGGTACGAGAACTTTCTTTCTCCCAGTGTCCCCTTTGCTTTTAAAGTACTCTCTCACTATCAGCATTCCCGTGAGCTCTCCGTGAGCTCCGGCAGCGGGTTGAAGTGTCATATCATCCATTCCTGTTATCTCGCACAACATTTCTTTCAGTTCGTACATGAGCCGAAGACTGCCCTGAACAGTTTCAGCAGGTTGGTACGGGTGTATCTCTCTGAATCCTTCGAGATTCGCAACTTTTTCGTTCAATTTGGGATTGTACTTCATAGTGCAGGAACCGAGGGGATAGATTCCACGATCCACAGAGTAGTTCTTTCTGGCGAGATCGGTGTAGTGCCTCACCACATCAGGCTCGCTCACTTCGGGAAGTTCTGGAGGGGTCCTCCTGAGAAATCGATTCGGAAGAGAATATTCTGGAATATCGCTCTCGGGAAGCCGATACGCCTTTCTACCCTTTTTAGACCTTTCAAATATCGTCATTTCATCGCCTCCAGGAGTTTTTCTATATCCTCTTTCGAGGTCACTTCTGTAGCGCACGCAAGTGCTGTGTCTCCAAGTTCCGGGTAAAAACCCTTCAGAGGCAAAGGCCCAAGGATCTTTTTCGCCATCATCCACTTCCACCGCTCAGGATAATCCTCCGGCACGTTGAAAACGAACTCGCTGAAAAATTCTCCCGAAAAGCACAGTTTGAATCCCATATCTTCCAATCTTTCCTGGAGGTAATGAGCGGCGCTGTAAGAACGCCTGGCTACCTCTTTTAGACCATCAGGGCCCATCACACTCATGTAAACCGCCGCTATCAGAGCAGCGTGGGCATGGTTGGAACATATGTTCGAAGTAGCTCTGGCGCGCCTTATGTGCTGTTCTCTGGTCTGAAGGATCATGGTGTAGGCTGTGTTACCGGCTTGATCCACGGTCTGTCCAATCAATCTCCCTGGCATCTGCCTCACGTACTTCTCTCTTGTGGCAAAGATTCCAAGGGAATATCCTCCGAACCACATGGGAAGTCCCAGCGACTGGCCTTCACCAACCACGATGTCTGCCCCGTAGCTTCCTGGAGGTTCCAGAAGAGCGAGTGAAACTGGTTCTACAACCACTATCAGCAGAGCGTTACCCGATCGGCTCCTGACATAATCGAGATCTTCTATGACTCCAAAGAAATTGGGATGCTGAACGGCTATCGCTGCCGTTTCCTCATCGACCTCTTCTAACAAGACCCTTCCCGTTTCGTCGTATCCGGCTTCCACCACGGTGAAACCTCTTTTTTCGAGATAAGTTCTCAAAACTGCTCTGTACTCGGGATGAACGGACCTTGCCACAACCACTTTTTCCTTTCCGGTGAGTCGAAAACTCATCAAAGCCGCTTCTGCCAGAGCGGTGGCTCCATCGTACATGGACGCGTTCGCCACTTCCATTCCCGTCAGCTCACATATCATGGTTTGGTATTCGAACAGAGCCTGAAGAGTCCCTTGGGATACCTCCGCCTGATACGGTGTATAAGCGGTGAGAAAATCGGGCTTCATCGCAAGATCGTAAACGACCGTAGGAACGTACCTTTTATAAACCCCAGCTCCGAGAAAGACAGCGTAGTCTTCAAGAGAAGCGTTCACCTCAGAAATCTCTTTCAACCGCTTGAAAACACTGAACTCATCTCTGGATTCCGGAATATTCAGAGACGACCTGGCAGAAACGGGAATTGAAGAAAACAAATCCTCTATGGAAGAAACTCCTATGAACTCCAACATAGCACGGATGTCTTCATCCGTGTGTGGAATGTAAGGATAGTTCATTGAGACACCTCCGGATTTCTATGAGAAACTACTCCTGAGCACAGAATTCCTGATAAGCCTGTTCATCCAGAAGATCTTCGAGTTCACTTTCATCGGATATTTCCATTTTGAAAAGCCAGCCCTCTCCCTCTGGATCCCTGTTCAAGAGTTCTGGTTCAGTATCGAGTTTCTCGTTCACTTCCACGATCTTCCCACTGAGAGGAGCGTACACGTCCGCCGCGGCTTTCACGGATTCTATACTCGCCACAACTTCCCCTTTCTTCACCTCTCTGCCGACTTCAGGAAGATCCACGTAGACCACATCACCGAGCTGTTCCTGAGCGTGATTCGTGATTCCAACCGTTGCTACCTTGTCCTCAACTACCACCCATTCGTGAGTTTTCGTGTACTTTTTCATCTTCAAACCTCCCTCCTCACACTGCCTCTGTAAAATGGTTTTTTTACTACCAGAGCTTCTACAAGCTTTCCACCAGGAAACGCCACTTCCAATTGGTCTCCAACCTTCACCGATTTTGAAACGAGAGCCAGCGCTATCGACTTCCCAAGAGTTGGAGAGAAGTTACCACTTGTGATCTCTCCCACTCTCTCTCCATTCTTTAAAACTTCATAGCCTTTTCTTGCTATTCTTTTTCCTGAGAGCTCAAGTGCCACGAGTTTTCTTTCCACTTTTTCCTTCGCTTTCAATAGCGCTTCCTTCCCCACGAAGTCTTTGTCCAGTTTTACAACCCAGGAAAGCCCCACTTCTAAAGGATTCGTACTCTCATCCATGTCCTGACCGTACAACAAGTAGGTTGCTTCGAGTCGACAAACGTCCCTCGCTCCGAGTCCTGCGGGCCTGCCGCCAACTTTTCTGAGCAGATTCATCAGTGCGTCCCAAACTTTCGGTGCATCTTCCGTTTCAACCATCAGTTCGAAGCCGTCTTCGCCCGTGTATCCTGTTCTCGAAACAAGAGCCTCTACACCGGCTACAATACTCTTTCTGAAAGAATAATAGGCAATTTCCTCGAGACTGTCTTCAACTAGCTCCTGGAGGGTCTCCTGTGCCTCGGGGCCCTGAAACGCTATGAGGGCGGTTGTATCTGAAATGTTCAATATTTCGACATCGAAATTCTTCGAATGGGATTTTATCCAGTTGAAGTCCTTTTCAATGTTTGCCGCGTTCACCACCATGAGAGCTTCATCAGGACTCACCTTGTACACAACAAGATCATCGATGATTCCACCGTTTTCATTGCACATGACAGAGTAAATCGCTTTACCATCCGGAAGTGAAGAAAAGTCGTTCGTTATAAGAAAGTCAATAAAAGAAACCGCCTCGGGTCCCTTAACGAGAAATTCCCCCATGTGAGAGACATCGAACATCCCCACCGATTTTCTGACCGCCATCACTTCTTCGAATATGGATGTGTAATAAAGAGGCATCTCCCACCCCGCGAAATCCACCATTTTCGCACCGAGTCCAACGTGCTTTTCAAACAGTGGTGTTCTCTTCATTCCCGCATCTCCTCCAGAATTCTCTTTGCTTCTTCTAAAAATTCCTCTGGTACTTTTATCACCATGAGGGCTGAAGAACCAAAAATCGCTCTCGGTGTAACATCATCACACGTTTCAACTACGTAAGGTATTTCGTTTTCTTTCAATATATCTTCGATCATCTTTACCTCCAGTTCACTTCCCTCAATTAAAGTTTCCCACCTCAAAATTTTAATCCTCCTTACACCAAGATTCAGAGTTTGTTAATATCACAGAGAAGTGGTAAATTGACATAGGGAACCCATGTACATTTTATCACTTTTGACGCATATGCTAAACTCTCATTGAAGAGAACAAACAGTTTACGGGGAGGCTGATTGCCTTGAAGAAGATAGCAGTTCTTACAAGCGGTGGAGACGCACCTGGAATGAACGCAGCTGTGAGGGCCGTGGTCAGGTACGGCGTCAGGCATGGGCTGGAAGTGATAGGTGTGAGAAGAGGTTACTCAGGCCTCATCGACGGTGACTTTGTAAAACTCGAGTACAAAGATGTGGCAGGAATCACAGAAAAGGGTGGAACTATTCTGAGAACTTCCAGATGTGAGGAGTTCAAGACAGAAGAGGGTAGAGAACTCGCTGCAAAACAGATAAAAAAACATGGTATAGAAGGGCTTGTTGTCATAGGTGGTGAAGGGAGTCTCACTGGCGCTCATCTTCTTTACGAAGAGCACAAAATACCCGTTGTCGGTATCCCAGCGACCATAGACAACGACATCGGATTGACCGACATGTGCATAGGTGTGGACACGTGTTTGAACACGGTAATGGACGCCGTGCAAAAACTCAAGGACACCGCTAGCTCGCATGAGAGAGCCTTCATTGTGGAAGTCATGGGAAGACACTCCGGCTACATCGCCATCATGGCGGGACTGGTCACCGGTGCGGAAGCCATCATAGTACCAGAAATTCCTGTGGATTATTCACAGCTCGCCGACAGGATCCTCGAAGAAAGAAGAAGAGGAAAGATCAACAGCATAATCATAGTCGCCGAAGGAGCAGCAAGTGCCTACACCGTCGCAAGGCACCTTGAATACAGGATAGGATACGAAACGAGGATCACCATCCTCGGCCATGTACAGAGAGGCGGTTCTCCAACGGCTTTCGACAGAAGACTGGCGCTGAGTATGGGAGTTGAAGCGGTCGATGCCCTTTTGGATGGAGAGGTGGATGTGATGATAGCTCTTCAGGGTAACAAGCTCGTGAGAGTCCCCATAATGGAAGCGCTCTCTACGAAAAAAACGATCGACAAGAAACTCTACGAAATAGCCTATATGCTTTCATGAACGGGGTGAAATCGTGCGAAATACAAAGATCGTGTGTACGGTTGGACCAAGAACAGACAGCTACGAAATGATAGAAAAGATGATAGATCTTGGAGTGAACGTCTTCAGAATAAACACCTCACACGGCGACTGGAACGAACAGGAACAGAAAATACTCAAAATCAAAGAGTTGAGAGAGAAAAAGAAAAAACCCGTAGCCGTTCTGATCGATCTTGCGGGTCCGAAGATCAGAACTGGATATCTCGAAAAAGAGTTTGTAGAATTGAAAGAGGGCCAGATCTTCACTCTCACCACAAAGGAAATACTTGGAAACGAACATATGGTTTCGGTGAACCTCAGTTCTCTTCCACAGGACGTGAAAAAAGGAGACACCATTCTGTTGAGCGATGGAGAAATAGTGCTTGAAGTAATTGAAACGACCGATACAGAAGTGAAAACAGTGGTGAAAGTCGGTGGAAAGATCACACACAGGAGAGGTGTGAACGTACCAACAGCCGACCTCTCGGTGGAATCCATAACGGACAGAGACAGAGAATTCATAAAGCTCGGAACATTGCACAATGTTGAATTTTTCGCTCTTTCTTTTGTGAGAAAACCAGAGGACGTGCTCAAGGCAAAAGAAGAGATCAGAAAACACGGAAGCGAAATACCTGTAATCTCTAAAATAGAAACGAAAAAGGCCCTGGAACGTCTCGAAGAGATAATAAAGGTAAGCGATGGAATCATGGTCGCACGCGGTGACCTGGGAGTGGAGATACCCATAGAAGAAGTTCCTATCGTTCAAAAAGAAATCATCAAACTCTCCAAGTACTACTCCAAACCAGTTATAGTCGCAACTCAAATACTCGAATCGATGATAGAAAATCCGTTTCCCACGAGGGCAGAGGTCACCGACATAGCCAACGCCATCTTTGATGGAGCGGACGCCCTGCTTCTCACAGCGGAAACAGCGGTTGGAAAACATCCCCTGGAAGCCATAAAAGTGTTGAGCAAAGTAGCAGAAGAGGCCGAAAAAAAGCTGGAATTTTTCAGAACGATAGAATACGATACCAGCGACATATCTGAGGCCATATCACACGCCTGCTGGCAGCTCTCTGAATCTCTAAACGCGAAGCTGATCATCACACCCACCATATCCGGGAGTACCGCCATTCGTGTCTCGAAGTACAACGTTTCTCAACCCATTGTGGCTCTGACACCAGAAGAGAAAACCTACTACAGACTTTCTCTCGTGAGGAAAGTGATACCCGTTCTCGCCGAAAAGTGCTCTCAGGAGCTGGAGTTCATCGAAAAAGGATTGAAGAAAGTGGAAGAAATGGGTTTAGCAGAAAAAGGGGATCTGGTGGTTCTCACTTCCGGCGTTCCAGGGAAGGTGGGAACGACGAACACCATACGGGTGTTGAGGGTGGATTGAGGGGGGATCGCTATGAAGATCACCTGGTTTGGACACGCATGTTTTGCTCTGGAGATGGAAGGGAAAACGATCGTTACAGATCCTTTCGATGAGAGTGTGGGATATCCCATACCAAACGTAACCGCTGATGTCGTAACGGAAAGTCATCAGCATTTCGATCACAACGCACATCATCTTGTGAAGGGAAACTTCCGTGTAATAGACAGACCTGGTACTTACACCGTGAACGGTGTAAGGATAAAGGGTATGGAGACCTTTCACGATCCATTACATGGAAGAGAAAGGGGTAAAAACATCGTCTTCGTATTCGAAGGGGAAGGTATAAAAGTATGCCACCTGGGAGACCTTGGACACGTACTTACTCCTGCTCAGGTAAAAGAAATAGGTGAGGTTGATGTCTTACTGGTACCCGTCGGAGGGACTTACACCATTGGACCGAAGGAGGCAAAGGAAGTAGCGGATTTGCTGAACGCGAAAGTCATCATTCCGATGCACTACAAAACGAAGTACCTGAAATTCAATCTTCTCTCCGTCGATGATTTTTTGAAACTCTTCGATTCATACGAACGTGTGGGAAACATCCTTGAACTCTTTGAAAAGCCGAAAGAAAGAAAAGTTGTTGTCATGGAGGTGCAGTGATGATAAAAGTGTTGATAGACGAAGAGACTCTAAAGAAGAGAATCAAAGAACTGGCAGGGGAAATAGAAGATTACTACCTGGGCAAAACAGACACCATACACGCCGTATGTATCCTGAAGGGCTCCGTACACTTCTTCAGCGACCTCATGTTGAACATAAGAAAACTGAATGTCAAATACTCCTTCATTCATGTCTCGAGCTATCAAGGTACCTCTTCAACGGGAAGGATCAGAGTGAAATCCTGGATCGATGAGTCGATACACGATGAATACGTGCTCCTTGTGGAAGACATCGTTGACACCGGCCTCACCTTGCAGTACATAGTTCGATACCTGAAAAAATACAACCCAAGAGATTTCAGGATAGTGAGTCTCATAGAAAAAACAGTTCACGATCACGGAGTTCCCTTGGATTTCGTGGGATTCAGAGTGGACGATAAGTTCCTGGTCGGTTACGGACTCGACATCGATGAAAAATACCGAAATCTTCCCTACATAGGCTATGTGGAATAAAGGGTTTGTGTTCGTCTTCGCCCTCATCGTTTTGATGATGGTGTCTTTCATTGTGTTCCAGATACTTTACATCCTCTCTTTCCTTGTGGGGTGAAGCGTTGCCGATACTGTTAGAAGAATTCCTCAACGAAGTCGAGAAAATGCTCAAAAATCAGGTGAACACACGGAGAATTTACCAGCTCCTTCAGGAGCTGGATGATCCTTTACTGGACAACAAAGACCTCGAAGAGAAACTTCAAGCTTTTCTCGACTACGCGAAAGAAATTCCCAACCTTCCGGAAGTAAGGAAAAGGTACAGAATCCAGAAATCTCTGGAAATGATAGAAAAGCTGAGAAGCTGGTTTCTCATAGACTACTTAGAATGTTCTGGAGAAGAGGTCGATCTCTCAACGGATATCCAGTACGCAAAAGGAGTGGGACCCAACAGAAAAAAGAAACTAAAAAAACTCGGAATAGAAACGCTGAGAGACCTCCTCGAGTTTTTCCCAAGGGATTACGAAGACAGAAGGAAGATCTTCAAACTGAACGATCTTCTTCCAGGTGAAAAGGTGACAACCCAGGGAAAGATCGTGAGCGTTGAGACAAAAAGATTCCAGAACATGAACATCTTGACTGCCGTTCTGTCTGACGGTTTGGTGCACGTTCTTTTGAAATGGTTCAACCAGGAATACCTCCAGACCTATCTGAAACAGCTCACCGGAAAAGAAGTTTTCGTGACCGGCACCGTGAAATCGAACGCGTACACGGGCCAGTACGAAATTCACAACGCCGAGGTAACACCGAAAGAGGGGGAATACGCAAGAAGGATACTTCCCATATACCGTTTGACCTCGGGAATTTCACAAAAACAAATGAGAAAGATCTTCGAGGAAAACATCCCATCTCTCTGCTGTTCGTTGAAAGAAACCCTTCCAGAAAGGATTCTTGAGAAGAGAAAACTGCTTGGTGTGAAAGACGCGTACTACGGAATGCACTTTCCCAAAACCTTCTATCACCTCGAAAAGGCCCGGGAGAGGCTTGCCTACGAAGAACTTTTCGTACTTCAGTTGGCTTTCCAGAAGATCAGAAAAGAGCGGGAAAAGCACGGAGGGATTCCAAAGAAAATAGAAGGAAAACTCGCAGAGGAGTTTATAAAGTCCCTTCCCTTCAAGCTGACGAATTCTCAAAAGAGAGCTCATCAGGAGATAAGAAACGATATGATCTCTGAAAAACCGATGAACAGGCTCCTTCAAGGGGATGTGGGCTCTGGAAAGACCGTCGTGGCACAGCTCGCCATACTCGACAACTACGAAGCGGGTTTCCAGACGGCCTTCATGGTGCCAACCTCGATCCTCGCGATCCAGCACTACAGAAGAACCATCGAGAGTTTTTCGAAATTCAACATCCACGTGGCACTCCTCATAGGAGCAACCACGCCCTCAGAGAAGGAGAAAATAAAATCCGGCCTCAGGAACGGTCAAATAGACGTGGTGATAGGAACACACGCACTGATACAGGAAGACGTTCATTTCAAGAACCTGGGACTGGTCATAATCGACGAACAGCACCGCTTCGGTGTGAAACAAAGAGAAGCCCTCATGAACAAGGGAAAGATGGTGGACACACTGGTGATGAGTGCCACTCCCATTCCCAGAAGTATGGCCCTTGCCTTCTACGGGGATCTCGATGTCACAGTGATAGACGAGATGCCTCCTGGAAGAAAAGAAGTGCAGACCATGCTCGTTCCGATGGATAGAGTGAACGAAATCTACGAGTTCGTGAGGCAAGAAGTGATGAAGGGAGGACAGGCTTTCATCGTTTATCCGCTCATCGAAGAGTCGGACAAACTGAACGTGAAATCCGCTGTGGAGATGTACGAATACCTCTCGAAAGAAGTCTTCCCGGAGTTCAAACTGGGTCTCATGCACGGACGGCTTTCTCAGGAGGAAAAGGACAGAGTCATGTTAGAGTTCGCCGAAGGAAGGTACGACATCCTCGTTTCCACAACGGTTATAGAAGTCGGGATAGACGTTCCGAGAGCGAACGTGATGGTGATAGAAAACCCAGAGAGGTTTGGCCTTGCCCAGCTCCACCAGCTTCGTGGAAGAGTGGGAAGGGGAGGTCAGGAGGCTTACTGCTTCCTCGTTGTTGGAGACGTGGGAGAGGAAGCGATGGAAAGGTTGAGATTCTTCACACTCAACACGGATGGCTTCAAAATAGCCGAGTACGATTTGAAAACGAGGGGCCCTGGAGAGTTCTTCGGTGTGAAACAGCACGGTTTGAGCGGCTTTAAAGTGGCCGATCTATACAGAGATCTGAAGCTCCTGGAATGGGCAAGAGAAGATGTCCAGGAAATCGACGTGGAAGGAATAGAACTCCCGGAAGAGATAAAACTCATCGAAGTAGGCTGAGGAGCCTTTCAATCACCATCTTTTCCAGCCCGAACAATTTCTCATCAGTGAAATCTCTGGCTTTCTCTTTCAGCTCCACTTCGTCGAGTATCTTTGAAGGCCTTCCCGATAAGAGAAAGATCCTTTCCGACAGAAAAACCGCTTCTTTCACGTTGTGTGTCACAAAAACGATGGAGAATCTCCTCTTCTGCCACAAATCAACCAGCAAGTTCATCACCTTCATCTTTGTCTTCAAGTCCAGTGCGTCGAAAGGTTCGTCGAGAAGGAGAAGCTCAGGATCCACAAGGAGCGCCCTCACAAAGTTTACTCTCTGTTTCATTCCTTCGCTGAGTTGCCATGGGTAGTGGTTTTCAAAACCTTTCAGTTCTACCTTTTCGAGAAGAGATGCCATTTTGTCTGGATCTCTTCTGATCAACATCAAATTCTCCGTTATCGTTTTCCACGGAATCAGCCTTGGTTCCTGAAACACGTATCCAATCTTATCCGTGAAAACCTCCACCTTCCCCTGAAAGTCTTCAAGACCTGATACAATCCTCAAGAAGGTTGTTTTTCCACAGCCAGACGGTCCAAGAAGAGTCACCCTATCACCTTTACCAACTGAAAAGCTCCAGTTTTCTATCACCTTCATACCGTTGAAATCTTTTCTCAATCCTTCTACCCTCAGGATAACCTCCACTTCTTCCACACTCTCCTTGCAAGAACCTTCACAGATCTTTCAAAAGATATCCCCAGAACCACTGTGAAAATGGTGAGTGCGTACACCCGCGGGACATCTACGTACTGCCTTGCCCAAGATATCAGAACTCCCAGCCCTCTATCACCACAAAGGTACTCCCCCATGACAACCGCTTTCCATACGTTTCCAGAAGATACCTCCAGAATCGAGAGAACGAAGGGCCAGATCGAACCAAGATACACCTCCTTCAAAATCGTTCTCCGAGGTACTCTGTAGACCTTCATCACCTCCAACAGCTTTCTGTCCACACTTCTTACCCCGGAAACCGTTGTGAAAACGGCAACTGGAATGAGGGAAAGGGAAGAGATGACAACAGGCCCCTGCCAGCCTATTCCCCAGAGAAAGATCACGACGACAAGCCAGGAAACAACGGGTACCGCCTGCACCACCGTGACCAAAGGACGTAGAAATTCGTACATCCTGTCGCTGATACCCATGACGAAACCAACGGGAAGTCCCACAGCGATGACGATAAAAGTGGTAACGAGGCCCTTCAAGAGTGTGCTTAAAAGGGCCTCGAAGGTTTCACGATTCAAAATTTTAACGAAGACTTCGAAGGTTTCCACAGGGCCCGGCAGTATGAGAGAAGATGGAAAAAGAAAGTGCAGGAGGTGCCACACTATCAGAACAAGAAGTATTCCAAAAACCGCTTTCATTTCCAGTAGAATCCTTCGTCTGGTACCTTTTCAAGACCTTCGGGATAGAGTTCGTTCAGTTTGTTCAAAAAGGCCTCGACTTCTTCCTTACACTCTTCAACGGGTAAGTATTCGAATTCTATTCTCTCCAGTGACGATTTCAGAATCTTTGCGGGGATACCTAATTTTTCAGAAGAAAGTTGAACGGTTTCATCGAGATTTTCTTTCATCCACCTGATAGAATCTACGAGGGCTTTCTCAACTTTTTCAACGGTTTCTTCGGCCACGCCTTCTCTCACGAACAGACCGGCAATCGGAATCCTCTCAGGTACTCCCAGTTCCTTTCCCCACTCTTTCTGAAAATCAAGAACCACTTTTCCCCGATCAAGACACATGGAAACGAATGGCTCGGGGAGAGCTGCGTACTTCACCTTTCCAGATTTGAAGAGTGCGACTATTTCCTGGGGAGGTGCGTAGAGTATCTTCACATCTCTGTCGGGAGTGAGTCCTGCTTTTGATAAAAAGTACCTCATCAGAACATCCACCGTCTGCCCTCTTCCGTGAGGTGTGTAAACTTCCTGCCCTCGAAGACTCTCCCATCCATCGAAAGTAACATCGTCAGATGCAACAAGATAGAACACCTTCCACTCGTGTACACCCACGAGTTTTATCCTTACTCCCTTTCCGTATAGATTCGCACCAACGGTCACGGGAAGAACAGCGAAATCAACCTCTTTTGAAACTATCTTCGCAACCGCTTCCTCTGGATTTTTCCAGATTTCGATCTTCACATCCGTCGGTATCTTCCCGTCCATGATAGGAACAACGGGTATCAATGCAGGCCCGAATGGATTCAAAAGTGTTTCTCCGAAAAGAATGGATATCGTCAGGAGCAAAACCACGCTCGCTGCTTTCTTCACCTAATCACCTCCTGAAAAAGAAAGGGAGGGTTTCCCCTCCCTATTTATTTTACCGCAAGTCTTTTCTTCCTTGACCTGTCTTCGTAGTAGGTGTGAAGAAGCTCGTGAGCTTTGTGACTGAGCGGATGTTCGAGGTACTCTTCGTACAGCTTCTTTATGGCAGGGTTCTCGTGGGACTTCCTCAAAGTCATTCTCTCGTCGATGGTGTAGATGGCTTCCGCCCTCTTTCTGAGGATCTCTGGATCCCTGCTGTAGGGCTGGCCTCCTCCACCGATGCATCCGCCGGGACACGCCATCACTTCAACGAAATGATACTTCACTTCTCTTCTCAGAATCTTTTCCACCAGATTTCTCACGTTGGCTGTACCGTGAACCACAGCGATCCTTATCTTTTTGCCATCAAGATCTATTTCGGCTTCCTTGACACCTTTGAGTCCTCTCACATCTTCAAAAACGATCTTCGGTAGTGTCTTTCCCGTTTTGAGTTCGTACGCAGTTCTCAAAGCGGCCTCCATCACACCACCCGTAACACCAAAGAGTACCGCCGCTCCCGTGGAGATTCCAAGCGGTGCGTCGTATTCTTCCTCTGGAAGGTTCGCAAACGGTATCTTCTTCATCCTTATGAGTTTTCCAAGTTCTCTCGTGGTGAGAACAACATCCACCGCTGGAACACCGTTCACCATGAGCTGTTTTCTCAAAGCCTCGTCCTTCTTCGCGGTACAGGGCATGATGGATACGTGGAAAATGTCTTCCGGTTTCACTCCGAGTTTTTCCGCGAAGTAGGTTTTCACCAGAGCAGAAAGCATACCTTGGGGTGACTTGGCAGAGGAAAGCCTCGTTCTGAGCTCGGGATAGGCCTTCTCCACAAGGTTCACCCAGCCCGGGCAGCAGGAAGTGAACATGGGGAGATCTTCAAGATCTCCTTTTTCAAGTCTTTCGAGAAATTCACTTCCTTCTTCCATTATGGTGAGGTCTGCCCCAAAGTTCGTGTCGAAGACGTAATCGAAGCCGAGTCTTCTAAGAGCAGCAACCATCTGGCCAGTAGAAATGGTACCAGGAGCGTATCCAAATTCTTCGCCAATCGCCACTCTCACCGATGGTGCGGTTTGAACAACGAGGATCTTTTCTTTCTTTTCCAGTTCTTCCAGGACAACTTTCACTGCCGAATTTTCAACTATAGCGCCCGTTGGACAGAACGCAGCACACTGACCACAACCTATACAATCTGTTTCATAGACGGGCATGTCGAAAGGAGTTCCAGGATAAGTTCTATGACCTCTCTCTACCATAGAGTAGATGTGCATTCCCTGAAGTTCGGAACATGTTCTAACACAGCGCTGGCACTTGACACACTTGGAAAGATCTCTGACTATAGCGGGACTGCTTTTGTCGAATAGTCCTTCTTTGGTACCGTATCCGAAAATGGGTTCCACATTGTACTTGTAAATCAGATCCTGGAACTCACACCTTCCGTTCGCTTCACACGTCATACAATCGTTGGGATGTTCAGAGAGAAGAAGTGCAAGGTTGAACTTCCTGGCCGTCTTCACCCTATCAGAGGAGGTCTTTATCACCATGCCATCTCTCACTTTTGTCACACACGCAGGCTGAAGGTTTCTCGCTCCTTCCACCTCAACAACGCAGACTCTACACGCACCTATTGATTCCCCAAGCCTTGGGTGGTGACACAAAGCAGGAATCTCTATTCCCGCCTTTTCACAGGCTTCAATGACCGTCAAGTTGTCAGGTACCGTAAGCGTTCTACCATTTATAACAATCCTTACATCCGCCAAGGCAAAGCACCTCCTCGCAGGATCGTTTTCACCATTTTGTGATAAATTTCTCAAATTATTTTTAAAAGAACCTCCTCATTGGGACATATTACCACAACTACTCGGAAGTTTTTCTATGCTTCAAGGAACTGATACTTTCTGAAATGGCCCGCGCTCTTTTTTCTCCTATTCCCTCGACTTTCTTCAAGTCCTCAACAGAGGCTTTACTGATCTGATCGAGTGTTTTGAACATTCTGACCACGTTGTACCCAATGCTGAGTGGAATCCTTGCCACGGTTTTGAGAAGCCTGTAACCTCTCGCAGAAACAAGCACATCATCCAGCTGTGCAACCTGCTGTACATCGTATCCCAGGGCCCTCGAAATTGAAATGGGAGAAGGTTCTCTTTTCTTAACAAAGTCCTGCATGATTTCTTGAGCCCTTTCTTCATCCACCTCTTCAGAAGAGTAATCCATTATGAGAAGAACCAGAAGGTCGTCCACGTCTTCCGTCAACTCCCTGAGTTGCATTCTTGCGAGTCTTCCTTCCTCTCCGAGCTCTACTATGTAGGGTCTCATCTCCTCTACTATCCTCAAAAGCTCGAAACCCTTTCCCAACGTTCTCACCACGTCAGCGAGAGTGACTCTGTTTTCCAGCTCTAGAACTTCAAGTTCCGAAAGAAATTTGTTGAAGTTATCTTTGTATTTTTCCAAGGTGCTGATCGCCTGTGTCACTTTCGATATGAGAAAATCCACCTGGTTCACAACGTACTTGTAGTTTTTATAGTATAGTGAGATGATATTTCTCCTTCTTGAAACTGCTATCACGACTTTTCCCGTTTGTTTCGCCAATCTTTCTGCCGTTCTGTGTCTTGTACCGGTTTCCCCTGTTGGTATCGTAGGATCTGGTACAAGGTGAACATTCGCGTAGTATATCTTTGTGATATCCTCAGATAGAACTATCGCACCATCCATTTTTGAAAGCTCGTACAGTTTTTCCGCCGAGAAATCGGTGTCCAGACGGAATCCCCCTTGAATAACATCCTCGTATTTTTTTGGATCATCAACAAGAAAAATAAGTGCGCCAAAGTTGGCGTTGATTATGTCATCCAGTGCTTTTCTCAACTCCGTTCCTGGTGATATGAGTTTTATCTTTTCAATCAATTCCTGGGGTACCAAGGATTTCACCCCCAATTACAGAGACGGCCTCTTTGAGGTCACGCACTCCAAAAATTCCTTTTTGCTCTTCTTCGACGGGAGGGACCACTATTCTTTCAGAACTCTTCAAAGAGTTCAATCTTCTATTAATATTGTAAACCTTCCTCACCCTTCCATCCAAACCAATTTCGCCAACGGCTGCTGTGTTATGCAGGGGAACTTCCAGATAGGAAGACACAATGGAAAGAGCTATCGCGAGATCCGCGGCTGGATCGGTTATTCTGAGCCCTCCCACAACGTTGACATAAACGTCGTGCGTTTCTATGGGAAACTTCAGATATTTACTGATCACGGCAATAAGAAGCATTACCCTGTTCACATCTACACCTTTACACACCCTCTTGGGAGAAAACGTTCTGTTCTTGGAAACGAGTGCCTGTATCTGCACAACAAAGGGCTTCGTGCCTTCAAAAACACACGTGAGGACGTTTCCTGGAAGATCCGCATCTCCTTCAGTAAAGGAAGGATTCTCCACCTGGACGAAACCGTTTTCTTTGAGCTCAAAGACCGCCACTTCGTCAGAAGGTCCAAACCTGTTCTTCGTGATCTTCAAGAGTCTCAATCCCGTACGCCTGTCTCCCTCGAAATACGCCACGGTGTCCACCATGTGTTCCACCAGTTTCGGCCCTGCTATTTCCCCCTCTTTCGTCACATGTCCCACTAAGAGAACCGGCACACCTCTTTTCTTCGCGAAGTCGATCGTTTTCATCGTCACGTTTTTTACCTGGGAAATGCTTCCAGGACTGCTTCCAAGATCCGAAGAAAAAACCGTTTGAATGGAGTCAACCACCATAAAACTCACTCTTTTGTTTTGTAGAGAAGATATTATTTCATCGATGTCGTTCTCTAAGGTCAAAAGAATGTCCTTTTTCCTCTTCAACAGAAGCCTGTCCGCCCTCAATTTCAACTGCTGGGGGGACTCTTCACCAGAAACGTAAACAACCAGCCCTCTTTCAGCGAACCTTTCAGCGATCTGAAGCGCTATCGTACTCTTTCCTATCCCGGGTTCACCAGAGAGCAGGATCACCTGTCCGGGAACAATTCCTCCCCTGAAAGCCCTGTCCAGTTCTGAAAAACCCGTGGATAGCCTTTCAAGGGAAATTTCTCCAGCGTCTTCTAAATTTAAAAACAGGGAGGGGTTTCCCTCCCTGTTTTTCCTCTTTTGAATCACTTCTTCTGCTGTATCGTATTCACCGCACTGAGGGCATTTTCCGAACCATTTTGGAGAAACGTAGCCACAGTTGGAACAGACGAACTTTTTCACTGGACCACCTTCTCCTTCTTTTCACCCTTTCTGGTGAATCGAAGAGCATCTTTGCGAGCCCTACAGACGATCGTATCTCCTTCGTTGAACTTACCTCTCAGGATCTCTTCAGAGAGAGGATCTTCCACGTATCTCTGTATCGCTCTCTTCAGAGGTCTTGCCCCGTACACCGGATCGAATCCTTTTTCGACCAGGAACTCTTTTGCACTCTTTGTCAGTATGAGCTTCATGTTCTTCTCCGAGAGTCTCTTTCTGAGATCTCTCAAGAGTATGTCGATGATCTGTTCGATGTGTTCTTTATTCAACGGATGGAAGATGATCGTTTCATCGATCCTGTTCAGGAACTCCGGTCTGAACGTTCTTTTCACCTCTTCCAGAACGAGATCCTTTATTTTCTCGAATTCCTTCTCTTCGTTGTTGTCACCTACAAACCCGAGTGTTCTCTTGGACTTGTTGATGTAAGAGCTTCCAATGTTACTGGTCATGATGATGATCGTGTTCCTGAAATCAACTTCACGTCCCTGAGAATCCGTGAGTCTTCCATCGTCCATTATCTGAAGCAGTATGTTGAACACGTCCGGATGTGCCTTCTCTATTTCGTCGAACAGGATCACCGAGAACGGTCTTCTTCTCACTTTCTCCGTGAGAGTACCGCCTTCTTCGTAACCCACGTACCCTGGAGGTGCTCCTATGAGCCTTGAAACGGAGAACCTCTCCATGTATTCGCTCATGTCGAACCTGATAAGGGCTCTTTCATCCCCGAACAGATACTCTGCGAGCGCCTTTGCGAGTTCTGTCTTTCCAACACCCGTTGGACCAAGGAACAGGAACACACCTATCGGCCTTCTCGGATCTTTCAAACCGCTTCTTGCTCTTCTTATGGCCCTGGCTACAGCTTTTATAGCTTCGTCCTGAGCAACGATTCTCTGGTGGAGAGCCTCTTCGAGATTGAGAAGCTTTTCGACTTCCGTTTCTTCGATCTTTTTGAGAGGAACGCCCGTCCAGGAAGACACCACCTCGGCCACGTCGTCCACATCTACCTTTACCACAGCCGTTTCTGCATGCCTTCTCCATTCCGCGTACCTCTTTCTGTATTCCGCCTCAAGCTCCATCTCCTCTTCTTTCAGTTGTGCTGCTTTTTCGTAATCCTGGTTCAGAACAGCGAGCTCCTTATCACTTCTTATCCTTTCCAGTTCTAATTTCATACTCTTCAGTTCTGGAGGAAGCACAAATACCTTCAATCTCGCTCTGGCACCTGCCTCGTCTATCACATCGATCGCCTTGTCCGGTAGATAGTGGTCAGTTATGTATCTCTTGGAAAGATAAACGGCCGCCTCCAGAGCCTTGTCGGTATAAATCACCTTATGATGCGACTCGTATTTTCTCTTCAAACCTTTCAGTATTTCAAGCGTCTCTTCCTCGGTTGGTTCTTTCACGTATATCTTCTGAAACCTTCTCTCCAGAGCTGCATCCTTTTCAATGTACTTCCTGTATTCGTCCGGTGTAGTGGCACCTATACAGCTTATCTCCCCACGTGCGAGAGCGGGCTTTAAAATGTTCGCAGCATCGATCGCTCCCTCAGCCGATCCAGCACCCACTATGGTGTGTATCTCGTCTATGAAGAGGATGATGTTCTTATCCTTGGTCACTATCTGAAGGAGCTTTTTCATCCTCTTTTCGAATTCACCTCTGTACTTGGTTCCCGCAACCAGCGCTGCCACATCAAGAGAGAAGATCACTTTGTTTTTCAAGATCTCGGGCACATCTCCGGCAACAATCCTCTGGGCCAGACCTTCAACTATCGCTGTTTTTCCAACCCCAGGATCTCCTATGAGGACAGGATTGTTTTTCTTCCTCCTGACAAGAACCTGCATCACCCTCTCTATTTCTTCTTCTCTTCCAATAACTGGGTCGAGTTCTTTCTTAGCTGCAAGTTCCGTGAGGTTCACACCGAAGCCTTCAAGTTGTTTCACACTTCTGTAAGTGTAATCCTCTTCTTCTTCGTACTCCAGGCTTTTGTTCGAGGAGTAAGAGTAGATATCAATGATCTCTCTTCTCAGAGTGGCGATGTCTACTCCGAGTTTTCTCAAGATATGGATAGCTATCCCTTCTCCCTCTCTCAGAATACCAAGGAGAAGGTGCTCCGGGTTTATCTTGTCGCTTCCAAGAATCTTCGCCTCTTCGTATGCGAGTTCGGTCACTCTTTTGGCTCTTGGAGTCATCTGGGGAGAAGGTACAAAGCCTCTCATCCCCATGCCAACCATGGAGATGATTTCTGATCTCACCTTGGAGTACGAGGCACCCATTTCTTCCAGGAGTTCGACAACGGGTCCTCTATCTACTTTCAGAATTGCAAGCAGAAGATGCTCTGTTCCAACGTACGAATGCCCGAGCTCTTTTGCCTCCTCCTGGGCTGTTACAAATATCTGAGCTGTCTTCTCCGAGAACTTATCAAACATAGTATCACCTCCGGGTCTTCCAATTTCATTATATCACCCTTATGGACATAACATCTTTCAGGAATGTTCAAAATTTGCCTGGAAAGAAAGCAAAAGGTAACAATTAGATTCACCAAATTTGATTTCTCAAGCAGATCTACAACCCATGAAACTCCCATGATACAATTTAATCGAACCGAATTTAAACGACACTTTTCTCGAAAGGAGGGAAAAAATGAAGTGTACCAAGTGTGGAAAACCCGCTTTGGTTAAGTTGAGACACTACAACATAAAGCTCTGCAAAGAACACTTCAACGAGTTCATAGAACAGAGGGCAGAGAAAGCGATAAAAAAGTTCAAAATGTTCGGCAGAAATTCGAAAATATTGATAGCCGTCTCCGGTGGAAAGGACAGTGTTTCTCTGTGGCACATGTTGAAAAAACTTGGCTACGAGGTGGACGCACTGTTCATCAGAGCCGGAAAAAGCGGAATGGTCCAGAAAGCTCAGGAAATCGTTGAAAAAAACGCAGAGCTTCTCAACACTAAACTTCACATAGTCGATGCAACGGAATACTTCGAAGGCCTTTCCACTCAGGAAATCTCCATCATGTTGAGGAGGCCTGTTTGTTCTATTTGTGGGGTCGTGAGAAGGTATCTGATGAACAAATTCGCTTACGAAAACGGTTACGACGTGGTGGTCACGGGGCACAACCTGAACGATGAAGCGTCTGTTTTGCTGGGGAACATCCTTCACTGGCAGGAAGGATATCTGGAAAGGCAGTGGCCGCTCCTTCCAAAAACCCATGAAAAACTCGTTCCAAAGGCCAAACCACTCGTTTTGAACTACGAAGAAGACATAAAACTGTACGCAACTCTGAACGAGATACCACACCTAGAGATGGCTTGCCCATTCTCTGTGGGCGCGACTTCGCTTGTGTACAAGAAGATCCTGCGGGAACTCGAAGAAGAACAACCCGGAATCACTCTGAATTTTTATCTTGGATTTTTGAAAAGAAAGAAAGAGCCGAAACTCGAAGTGGAAGGACTCAGGGAATGTAAAGAGTGTGGATATCCAACGACGGCAGAGGTGTGTTCCTTCTGCAGACTCAGAAAACAGGTAGAGAAAAGAAAAAACAAGGCCCCCGCATGAGCGGGGGATCATTTTTTGTACTTTGTGATCTCCCTGAGAAACGCGTGTCTTTTCCTTTTGTCTTCATCGCCTTCCACACCTTTGGGTGAGTGCCCGTCAACCACTCCGAGTACCGCTCTTCCCTGAGAAGTGATACCCACGATCACCTGTAAAGGATTCGCTGTTGCCGTGTATATCCTGCATACCTCCTGAACGTTCTTGATCTGGTTCAGGATGTTGATGGGGTAACCACCTCTTATGTAGATCACAAAGGTGTGGCCGGCACCTATTTTCTTCGCCGTTTCGATCGCCTGATTCACTAACTCTTCGTCGTTTCCTTCGTGCCTGATGAGACACGGCCCACTCGCTTCGTTGAAGGCTATACCGAACTTGAGGTTTGGATTCGTTGTCACCATCACCTCGTACAGATCCTCAACCGTCTTGATAAAATGAGAATGTCCCAGAATAATATTGGCATTTTCCGGAATGGCAACGTCCACGACCTCGAGCTGTATACTCACGCTTTCACCTCCCAGGAATATTCTAACACCAGGAGGTGGGGAAATGATCGCAGTGCTGGATATGGGGAGCAACTCCTTCATTCTCCTTGTCGTTTCGGAGAAAGGGAAGACCGTTCTTGAAGAGGTTTACGAAGTCGGAATAGCCTCCGGAAACCTCGAGAAGGCGAAAGAGGTGTTCAAAGAATGTGTGGAAAAAGCTGAAAAAATGGGGGCGGAACTTCACGTATTTGGAACGGCATTTTTCAGAAGGCATCCCGACATCTTCCAACAGATAACAGGGGACCGGGGAGAGATTTTACCGGAAGAAAAAGAAGCGTACTATTCTTATGTTTCTGTAGCGAAAGATTTCGGGAAAAAGGATATCCTGGTAGCTGACCTCGGTGGGGGTAGCCTCGAACTTGCTTGGAAAGATGGATACGTGAGTTTAGAGCTTGGAACACACGTTTTGAACCGCACTTTTTCCCTGACACTTCCCTACATCGAACCGGTGGATAGAATAGTTGAGTACGTGATGAAGCAACTTCCCGAGGTAAAAAAGGACGAACTTTTTGGAGTTGGAGGAAGTTTTGTCGCGCTCGCTGCATTGATGAAAGGAAAATGGGACCTGGAAATTCTTCACGGAAGCGTTTTAAAATTAGAAGAGGTTGAAAGACTCGTGGACAAGATCAAAAGGCTGAGTTTTGAAGACGTGAAGAATTTGAATGTGCTTCCCGTAGGACGAGAGAAAACAATACTCGCAGGAGGAATCGTAACCGTTGCTCTTTTGAGAAAATATTCGCCGAAGATGACGGTGAGCACCAAAGGTTATAGATACGGAATAGTGTGGGAGATCCTTGAGAAAAGGTGGCGTGCCCGGGGGGATTCGAACCCCCAACCTCCAGATCCGCAGTCTGGCGCTCTATCCAACTGAGCTACGGGCACATATACAAAAAACTGGCGGAGAGGGTGGGATTCGAACCCACGGTGGGGAAACCCCCACACTTGCTTAGCAGGCAAGCGCCTTCGGCCGCTCGGCCACCTCTCCACCTGTCATCTATTATAGCAACACATCCAGGAATATTCAAGGGGAGGAAAAAATCGTGTTTGTTCTAAAGAATGTGAAATACAAGGATATATTGAACATCGAGGAACTCCACATACCGGCTCGAAAAATTACCGTTATTACAGGAAAAAGCGGCACAGGAAAAACAACTCTTCTGAAGATGCTGAACAAACTGATTTCACCGGACAGTGGAGAAATTTTATTCAAGGGCACACCGTTGAAGGAGATCGACTCGGTTGAACTCAGAAGAAAGGTAGTGATGCTTCCTCAGTTTCCCGTTGTGTTTCCCGGTAACGTGAAGGAGAATCTCCTCATAGGCTTGAAATTTTCTGGAAAAGATATACCACACGATGAAGAATTGAGAAACATTCTAAGGTTTGTCATACTCGAAAAAGACCTGAACGATGATCCAGAAAAGTTCTCCGGTGGTGAAAAACAACGTCTCGCTCTGGCAAGGGTTCTTCTCATGGATCCCGAGGTGCTGCTCCTCGATGAACCCACTTCCTCTCTGGACGAAAAAACCGGCATTGAAATCATCAAAAAAGTGTCTAACTTTGCAAAAAATCGGGAGAAAACGCTTGTCATAGTGACTCATAACCCGGAATTGAGAAAATTCGCAGACGTGTTGATCGAACTCAAAAACGGGAGGGTTTTGTGATGGGACCAGTTGATATCGGCCTGATACAGCTTTTGAGCGCCTACATTTTCGTTGTGATTCTGATGTTCATATTGAGAATAAGAAGGATACCGCGGGAAAAAGAAGTTCTGGTGGCATCCATCAGGATGACTTTCCAGCTGGTGCTGGCAGGATTTGTACTGAGTTACATACTCGATCATCCTTCACCTCTCTACACAGTTCTGGCAGTTCTCGTTATGGAGATATTCGCCATCTACAACGTTTACAAAAGGGCAAGGCTTTCTCTTCCATCGAAGGTGAAAAAACGTCTGGAGTTCTTCATAGCGATCTCCGTGAGTACGGGAACGCTTCTCAGCCTTGTGTACTTTCTGTATGTGGTAGTCAGGATCTCTCCCTGGTTCGATCCGAGGTACGTGATCCCTCTTGCGGGTATGATCATCGGAAACTCCATGACCGGTGTTTCACTAGGAGTGAAGACACTCTCTGAGTCAATAACAATTCAAAAAGATATTGTGGAAGCCGCTTTGATGCTGGGGGCAAGGCCAAAAGACGCTGTGAGAATGTTCAGTGACAGGGCGTTCGATTCGGCGATACTGCCAACTCTCAACTCCATGATTGGCATGGGTATCGTGTTTCTCCCAGGCATGATGACGGGACAGATCCTCTCTGGAGCTTCTCCGATCACTGCGATAAAGTATCAGATCGCAATAATGCTTGGAATACTCGGTGGAGTCACGATCAGTGTGAGCGTGTTTCTCTATCTGGGATACAAAGCTTTCTTCAACAGAGAAGATCAGCTGATCGTTTGAGAACTTCAAAACTCACGTGTTACGCACCCCACTTGACGTTCCCAAAGAGTTATGATAATATTTTTAGTGCTTGGAGGGTCTTTGAAGGGCGGGTGTAGCTCAACTGGTAGAGCATCGGCCTTCCAAGCCGAGGGTTGCGGGTTCGAGTCCCGTCGCCCGCTCCAACGTTTCTGGTGCGCCCGTAGCTCAACAGGATAGAGCATCGGATTTCTAATCCGAGGGCTGCAGGTTCGAGTCCTGCCGGGCGCGCCATTTTTTTCGTGGTGACCATAGCTCAGTTGGTAGAGCGCCTGACTGTGGATCAGGTGGTCGCGGGTTCGAGTCCCGCTGGTCACCCCAGCTACGCGCCCGTAGCTCAACTGGATAGAGCGTCGGACTTCGGATCCGATGGTTGCGGGTTCGAGTCCTGCCGGGCGCGCCACCCGAAAACCAATAAACCAATGTCGTTGAAAGGCATAGAAGAACACTCACCGTAGAGGAGGTAGAAACACATGGAAGTACTCAAGGTTGCTTCTAATTCCAACCCCAACAAAGTCGCAGGAGCTCTCGCGGGAGTTATCAGAGAAAAGGGAAAGGCCGAACTTCAGGCAATTGGAGCGGGTGCCGTTAACCAGGCCGTGAAGGCCATAGCCATCGCAAGGGGTTATCTTGCTCCAAGTGGTATTAACCTCGTTTGCGTTCCTGCCTTTGCAGAAGTTCAGATCAACGGAGAAACCAGAACGGCAATCAAATTTATCGTCTTCCCGAAAGACTGAGTTTTCACAAGAAAAAGCAAACAAAATCCCCGCTTTTGCGGGGATTTTTGTTTTTGTTAGCCAGTATTTTCACGGGATTCCGGAGATTCCTTGCCTTTCAGAACAAAAACAGGTGTATCAAGAATCTCTTTCACAACTCCGTTCACCCCGTACACTTCCCAGAACAGATCTGGTGTCAAAATCGCTCTTTCACCGTCGCTTACAATCTTTCCATCCTTCATGAAAATGAACCTATCAGCAAATCGCAGAGCCAGATTTATCTCATGCATCACGACCAACGCAATCTTTCCTGATTTCACAAAATCTTGAACTATCTCCATGATCTCGATCTGATTCTTCGGGTCGAGATCGTTCGTTGGCTCGTCCAGCAAAAGTATCTCCGGCTCTTGAACGAGTGCCCTGGCAATACTCACCTTTTGAAGTTCGCCACCGCTCAAATTCTTCGCTCTCTGAAACATCAGATGTTGGAGATTCAATCGTTCTACCACCCTGTTTACAATCTCGATATCCTTCTTTGAAGGACTTACACTTACGTATGGCTTCCTCCCGAGAAGGATCAGATTGTAAACGTTCAACATACCGGGATCGAATCTCTGTGGAACGTACCCAACTATTCTGGCCAGATCTCTTCTGGTGTATTGTTCGAGAGGTTTACTAAAAATCTCTACGCCCTGGCACTTCAAGATACCCGCTACGCACTTCAACAACGTGCTCTTTCCTGCACCGTTTGGCCCCAGGATAACAATGAGTTCTCCCTTCTGTGCGCTAAAAGTGACATTATCCAGAACTTTTTTGTTTCTGTAACTGAACGAAAGGTTTCTTATTCGGAGCATCTCTGTCACCTTTCTTCCCCGTGAAGGAGCAGATAGATGAAAAGAGGTGCACCGAGAAAAGAAGTCACAATCCCCACAGGAAGAACTGTGGGAGATAGAAGAACGCGTGCCACAGTATCGGCCGATAACAGCAAAACACTACCACACAGTGCGGAAAGAGGAATCAAAAATCTGTAATCTTCTCCAAAGAGGATTCTCATCATGTGGGGTGCCAGCAGTCCTATGAAGCCGATTATACCGACGAACGCCACACTGATGGCTGTCAGCAAAGTAGAGAGCATTACCAGAATCAATCTCACTTTTTCCACTTCAATCCCCGTCGACTTTGCGATTTCGTCTCCCACAACCATCGCATTGATATCCCACGCCTTCCAGAGGAAATAAGCGAAAACCGTCAAAAAGACCACCAGAAGTATGAGGTTTTCTCTCCAGGTTGTCCTTCCAAGATCTCCAAAGCTCCAGTAAACCATCGTGGCGAGTTCCAGATCATCGGCAAAGTACTGGATCAACGTGGTGGCAGCCGTGAAGAGAGAACCCATGGCGACACCCATCAGCACTATCGCTTCTGGAGTGATTTCCTTTAGTTTTCCAATCAAAAGAATGACAAGAGAAGAACTCATCGCCCCAAGAAAAGCGAAGAGAGCGATGGTGTAGGGATTGTTCAGTGTGACACTACCAGTGCTCTCAGAATACCCTGCTCCCAGTGCGATGGCTAAGGAAGCACCGAACATGGCGCCATGAGATGTACCCGTTGTAAAGGGACTGGCAAGAGGATTTTTCAAAACTCCCTGCATAACAGCTCCAGAGACCGCCAAAGAAGCACCAACGAGGATACCGGTGACTACTCTTGGAAATCTGACACTCCAGATCACAAGTTGCGCCTTCCTGTCACCCTTCCCCAGAAATGCGCCGATAATATCTTTGAGCGACAGAGAGTATCCACCATGTGATAGAGAATAGATCCCTACAAGCACCAGCAAAAATGATAAAAACAGAATCGTGAAAATTCTTTTCGCAACGTAATTCTTGTAAATCACCACGTTCCACGGAGGATCCTTCCTGAAGAAAAATCTATCCTTCCAAATCCTCCAAATTGCTCAGCCATCTCCCCATAAACCCTTTTCCCGAGGAGGAATTCATAAATTTCATCCGCCTTTTCCTCCGGATCGATGTCGGTAAAACGTTCGGGATAGAGGATTTTTCCGATGAAGTACGCATCGGCCAGAGCTGTTCCGATGTTGGTGGTGTAGTAATTGTAAGGAAGAATGCCGTAAACTTTTCCTCTTTTGACAGCACTCAAACTCTCGTAGAACTCTCTGTGTTTCGAATAATCGTCCAGTACGAGGTTCAAACCGTTTTCATCGATGAAAATGTACTCTGGATCCCAAACGAGTAGCTTCTCAGGATCTATGAATTTGTGTCCTTCTCCCAGCTCGTCCACAACGTTCCTCGCGTGTAGGACCACGAAAGGAGGATACTTCGCCTCCGTGCTATCGATTCCATGAGCTCCTTTGTATCCGATTCCACCAACGTAGACGGTAGGGCTTTCGACACCCTCAGATCGAGTCGTGAGATCCTCCTGCGCTTTCTTTATGAAATCAACCACTTCATGGGCCTTTTCTTCTCTTCCAAGAATCTTTCCTGCCAGCTCGATCGATCTGAAGAGATCCTCGTCTTCAAATGTCCCCAGATTCCCATAACTGAGAACGACAACGGGAATCCCCGTTTTCTCCTGTATGTCCTGCGCTGTCTTCCTGTCAACGTACGTGATGAAAACAACGTCGGGTTGCAGGGCTATCAAAGACTCCAGATCTGGAAGCTTCCCCGGTCCTCCAGGTCCAACACTCGGAAGTTCCTTGAGCTCTGGATACGCAAGTATGTAGGGCCTCCCGGAAGGTCTGAGTTTTTCAAAGTCTTCCACACCGACAACCATATCGGTGGCTTTCAAATACGCAATCAACCTGAGCGCCCCGGGACCCACTGCCACGATTCGATTCACGTTCGAAGGAACCTCCACTTCTCTTCCAAGAAGATCCTTTATCACGATCCCTTCTGAAAACAACACGACCGAGAGAATCAGAAAAACAGAGATGAAAACCTTGAATTTCATTTCTCTACACCTCCTCGAACCATCCAATTCTGGCGTTCTCTACGCAGTCTATTTTCGAAGAGTAGGGTTTGATATCGACAACGGGGGTTCCATCAACAGCGTCCAGCCCCTCCACAACCAGTTCTCTACCTCTCACCTCTAAAAGTTTCACAACAGAAAAACCGATGGGATTCGGTCTGTGGGGAGAGCGTGTCGCGAAAACACCGTGCTCACGCTTGTCAAACGGAGGAATAGCGATCAATCTGTCTCTGTTCGCTCTGTCAAGCCAGTAAAGAACGATCAGATGTGTACACGTTTCGATGTCCTTCAGCCCTTCTTCGTATTCAGGAAAGAGTTCGATCGTGAATCTCTCCTGAGAAAATCTCCCCTGGAAAGGGCACTCGGATGGACTTTTGAAAGGAGATCTAATTACACCGATCTGTTTCAACAGAAACACATCCAACTCCCCCTTTAAATTAAAAAAATAACCCCCTGCACGCGCAGGGGCTTTTTGGTGGAGCCGATGGGACTTGAACCCACGACCTCTACCGTGCGAAGGTAGCGCTCTCCCAGCTGAGCTACGGCCCCACATCCGTGATTTATTATACTCGATCTCTTCTATTTATTCAAGTCCTATCCTGAGAGCCATTCCTGAAGACTCTGTTGATCTTTATGACTCTCAGCATACCGCCTGCCCAGTCTTTCGTTTTGATTCATTTTATTAAATTCAGCATCAAACGAAACTGCTTTAACAAATGATAGTTTTCAACTGAATCAATTGACGAAACAACAGTGAATTATTGACACATTACAAACTCATGTGTTAGATTAAATCAGGGGGTAGATAGCATGGACCCTTTATCGTAATTTCACTTTTTGGCATGGTCGTTATGTATTTCCTATTTCCTGAAACGACAAACGTGGTGATTGTCTCCGCTTTGAACTTTGTGGCGCTCTTTCTCTCATTTTTCACACACTACACCAGCTCAAGAAAGGACGAGGATTTAACCATCCTCGCTTTTTCCTGTTTGTTCTCTTCTCTACTTTCTCTCTTTTTTCTTCGGGTTTTCCTCATGGATCCGAAAAACGCGTGGATGTTTCTGAGTAGCTCCAAGCTGATCCTCGCTGAAGGTTTCTTTTTCTTTCTGATCGGGAAGAAAAAGAATTCTTTCAAATGGCTCGTTGTTCTCACATTTGTTATTCTTTTCGCTGTATCAGTTTTGAGATTTGACCTTCTCATCTACTTCGAAAGCATTTCGCTCGCTCTTTTTTCACTTCTTCTACTCATCAGAAAACCGCAGACAACACTCCTTTCAGTGAGTTTGTTTCTTTATTCCATTTCTTCGATTTTTTTCTATTTTTTCAGAAGTGCATATCCTTACCATGTGGCATCGGGCAGTATCTTTTTGATGTGGCACTTTGTTAAAAAGTACGTGGAGACACTCAAAGAAGAAGCAGAAAAGCTCTCAAAGGAACTCGAGATTCCTCCCGAACGAATCTCTTCTGCCGTCACGAACCTTTACAACTTTCTCATCGAAATCCTGCGAATCATACCGGAAATTCTGCGCGAATATGATCAAAACAGAGTGAGAGAGATGTTCAGCAAATATTTTTCACAAGAAGCGTCTTCTTACTTTCCAAAGTTAAGAGATGCTTTTTCAAAGTTTGTCGAGGAGTACATATCCTTTCTGGAAGAAAAACAAAAATTTCAGGATATGTACGTTGTACTCACCAAGAACCTCACCCACAATTTGAAAAACCCGGTGAACGCCATCTACGTGAGTGCTCAACTTTTGAAACGACAGTTCCCAGAGACCTCGCCCGTGGTTAGAAACATAGAAAAACTCTGCCACGAGATGACAGAAGAGATAGAAAGGATTCTCAAAGCGTCGATAGGAAGAAACGAAGTTCTGAGAAAAGATGACCTGGAAAAAGCCCTGGAGCCGCTTCTGGAAATGGCTCGGCTCAAGAACCTCGAAACAGATATCGAAATGGAATTCGACGAACTCGAAATCGACAGAGATGCTTTCCTCGCACTGGTTTTGAACCTGTTTTCGAACGCGGTGAAGTACACACCTTCTGGAAGAGTGGCTCTCAAAATAGAAAAGAAAAATGATAAAATCAACTTGCGTGTTTCCGACACAGGACCGGGGCTGAAAGAACAGAACGGATTTGGACTATTCACAGTGAAGAAACTGGTGAACTATCTAAACGGTTCGATGGAAGTCATAAAAAAGGACGGGACCACATTCATAATAACCCTTCCCCTCAGGAGGGATAAAGATGACAGTACTGATCGTAGAGGATGATGACATCACGCGGGAAGCCATGGGACAGTATCTGAAACTCTCAGGCATCGACGTGATCGAAGCAGAAAACGGAGAGAAAGCCGTCGAACTTTCGAAAGACGTCGATGTCGCACTGGTGGATGTGATGCTTCCAGGGATGAGTGGAATAGAAGTGGTGAGCAAGATAAAAACGAAGAATCCATCCTGTGTGGTCTTCGTCGTAACCGCGTACGACGACACTGAAGTAGTGACGACACTGAAGTAGTAAAGAAATGTGTGGAAGTGGGAGCCGATGATTTCATCAAAAAACCCGTCAATCTCGAACTTTTGAGACTGAAAATAACCCACGCCCTCAGAAACAGAGTCTTCCATATGTACAGAAACAGCTATCTGAAATCGTTGAAGAAAAAACTTTTCCTTTTGGAAAAAACTGCGGAGGAGTTCTTCACAGAATACGAAGACTTTCTCTTCGAAGTTCTGGAAATACTGAACATGCTTTCCGAATACAGGGACATGGAGACACACAAACACACAGAGAGGGTTGGATGGCTCTCAGGAAGGATCGCTGAAGAGATGGGAATGAGCGAGGTTTTCGTCACAGAGATTCAGTTCGCTGCTCCCCTCCACGATATTGGAAAGATCGGAATACCCGATAGAATTCTGTTGAAGCCCGGTATTCTCACACCGGAAGAGTTCGAAATCATGAAACAGCACACCACCATCGGATTCAGAATCCTCAGCCGGAGCAACTCCCCTATCCTTCAACTCGGAGCGGAGATCGCTCTCACGCACCACGAAAGATGGAATGGGGCCGGGTATCCCAGGGGACTGAAGGGGAGAGAAATACCCATTTCTGGTCTCATCGTAGCGGTGGCGGACAGTTTCGACGCCATGGTTTCCAAAAGACCCTACAAAAACCCAAAACCACTTGAAGAAGCGTTCAGAGAGATAGAATCCCTCTCCGGAAAGCTCTATTCACCAGAAGTAGTCGAAGCCTTCCTGAAACTGGAAAAAGAAATAACTGATGTCTACAGGAGGGAGAAGGATGAAGATACCTCCAACAACGGCAGGCGTTCACATCAGAGCTCCTCTGGAGAAGGTGTGGAGGGTATTCGTTAACGAAAACGGCTGGGACGGCTGGTTCACCGATGGTATGAAGATGGAACTCAAAGAAGGGGGAAAGATCTTCTTCAGGTGGTTCAGAAAAACGTTCGGGGAGGAAGTGACGGACGAAGGCATCATCCATAGGTTAGAACCCCCCAATCTCATAGAGTTCTCCTGGAACACATACGAAGATGGATTCAGATCCCGCGTCAAGATGGAGTTCTTCCCTTCAAGCTACACCGGCACCTGGGTTCAAGTGGAAGACCACACAATTGTCCTCAACGAAGAGGACATGAAAATAAAGCTCGAGTGTGCAGTCGGATGGGGAGAAATGTTGACCCTCGCGAAGATATGGATAGAATACGGGATATCAACTCTCGAGAACCCTTGAAATCTCCTCCACGATCTTTTCTATCTCCTCTCTGTCTTTCCCTTCAACCGTGATTCTTATAACGGGCTCTGTACCGGACGGTCTTATCACCACACGGTAGCCCCTGGAAGTGCTCTCTTCAACGATCTTTCTCAGATTCTCATTTTCGAGAGACATTCGCTCCGTTCTCCTTACGTTCTTTGTGATCTGCGGATAATCTGGTATCTCCTTCGCAAAATCAGAAAGATTTCTTCCTGATCGCCTGAGAACTCTCATCAGCTCCAAAGCGGTTATCAAACCATCTCCCGTAGTGCTTCTGTCGAGGATTATTATGTGACCGGATCTCTCTCCTCCCAGATTCGCTCCACTTTCGAGCATCTTTTCAAGGACGTATTTGTCCCCAACTTTCGTTCGAAGAAGCTTTATTCCTTTTTCTTTGAGAAAATCTTCGAGGCCTCCATTCGTCATAACGGTACCCACCACGGTATCGCTGTTTAGACGCCCCTCTTCTTTCAACCCAACTGCGAGGATTCCTATGATCCTATCTCCGTTCACAACGTTTCTTTCTTCGTCTACAGCTATCACACGGTCTCCATCACCATCGAAGGTGAATCCTACCTTCCCGTTCTTCATCTCTTCAGCCAAAAACCTGGGATGAGTGGCGCCACACCCTTGATTTATGAGAAGTCCGTCCTGGGAGTCATTGAACACCTCTACCTTCGCTCCAAGGAATTCAAAAACCTCTTTGGCCGTTGTCGTGGTGGCACCGTTCGCAAGGTCAAGGGATACCATCTCACCCGTGAGATCGAGATCCCTGAATATTTCAAGAACCGCTCCGATGTACATGTCTCTTCCTTCTCTGAACGATTTTGTCCTGCCGACAACCAAGCGGGGCGGGAAACTCCCGTTTTCCAGTCTCTCCTCTATCTCCGCTTCCATCTCGTCCGGTATCTTGTATCCACCCTTCAACACCTTTATACCGTTGTATTCTGGAGGATTGTGAGAAGCCGAAATGACAACACCGAACGACCTGGTGATCCTCGTGAGGAGAGCCACCGCTGGTGTTGGAATGATGCCGCACAGAAGGACGTCCACCCCCATAGACGTGAGGCCAGCGGAAATAGCCGCCTCGAGCGAATCCCCCGAAACTCTCGTGTCCTTTCCCACAATGACTCTTCCTTCTCCGACAATCTCTCCCAGCGCTTTGCCCACCTTGAAGGCCAGCTCATCTGTGAGTGTTTCACCAAAGATTCCCCTTATTCCGTCGGTTCCGAAGTATTTCACCCTCATAACCTCCCCTTCTGAAGCGTGTAAAGGTGGGACATGTAGTTTCTAAGGTAAGCGTGAGAATCTCCTTCTTCGTCGTATCTGTAATGATAAACAGCATCTAGATCGAGATCTTCACAGATCAAACCTTCACCGCTCTCTATCTCGTTCATAACCTTTCCGTTTGGACCCACTATCCTCGTTCTTCCGACGAATTCCACAAAACCTTCGCCGCACATGGAGGATGCCACAAGGAAAACTCCGTTCTCAACTGCCCTGGATCTCGTGGCAACATCGTACGTGTGCCCCCGAGCCTTCCCAAAAGCAAAGGCTGAGAGAATCACTTTACTCCCTTTGAATGTTAAAATACGTGATATTTCAGGGAAGCCGATCTCATAACAGATCAACGTGCCAAAAACTACCCCTCTGTAAGAAAACACAAGAAAATACTCCCCAGGTTCAAAGACGTTTTTCTCTCCACGAAAGAGATGTGTTTTATCGTAGAAAAGCAATTCCTTTTTCTTCTTGAAAATCACAAGCGAGTTTCTGAGCTTTCCCAGAACGATCCTTGGTGTACCAACAGCTATCAGTATCTGTCCTTCCCTTGAAAGCTTCAAGAGCTTTTTCTTTGCGACTTCTGAAAAAAACAAGGCTCCCCTTTTCAGAATCGCCTCGTCCCAGGTGTACCCACTGATTGTGAGCTCCGGAAAGACAACGACTTCGGCTCCTTCCGAAACAGCCATCTCTATGAACTGTTCTATTCTCTCCAGATTTCCTTCGAAGTCACCGATCGCTGGTAACATCTGTACTGCCGCCACTCGCAATTTCGTACACCTTCCTCGCAAGCATTTCCTGCTTCATCCAGTAACCGTCGAGAATACCCTTTGAAGCGAGCCTCCCCAGAAATTTGTAATGAACCTCTGTGAGTCTTCCGGGCCCAGCATTGAAAAGTTCCGTCCCGGGAAGCGGCATGAAGGTGTGCGCATGGATCTTTGCGCCGTATCTCTCCACTATTTTAACAATAAAGCTGAAAGTTTTCTCCACATCCTCTTCCGTTTCGAACGGGAAGCCGAATATGAAATCAACGTGTGGAATAAAACCGTGAAGAGAGATCTTTTCTATCGCTTCCTCTACCTGTTCAACCGTGTGGCCACGCTTTATGATCTTCAAGATCCTGTCGCTTCCGCTCTGGGCACCTATCACTATGGAACGGTTGTTGACGTACTTTTTCACCACTTTGAGTACTTCGTCGGTCACAGACTCTGGCCTCACTTCGGAAGGAAACGTTCCGAAATATATTTCTTCGATACCAACCCTTTTGAGTCCATACAGGAGTTCTTCTATCTTCTCTACATTGGGTGTTACTCCATTCTTCGAACCATAGCCGAAGGAGTTGGGAGCTATGAAACGAGCGAGCTTCCTTCCGTGTTTCACACCGAGTTTCGCGTAGTGAACAACGACGTCCACATCACGGTGTCTCACCTGTCTTCCAGCGATGATCGGTGTCTGACAGTACGCACAAGAAAACGGGCATCCCCTCGTGATTTCGATGGGCATGTAGATTCCTTTCGAAGGTAGGAAAGGTGAGTAGTGGTTCAAGTTGACTCTCTTTGAGATACCATCGAAGATCTTTTTTCTCTCCCCCATCAAGAACCTCAAAATATTCTCCTCTCCATCCCCCGTGAAAACGTGATCGAATCCCATTCTCAAGCAGCCTTTTGGATCGGCTGTCACATGCGGTCCTCCCGCGATGAGCGTGTATCCCCTTTCCTTCAATGTTTTGACTTCCTCTCTGACGGTATCAAGGTCAAAACTCATGAAGGAATAGGCAACGATGGTCTTTTCTGGAGGGAACTTCTTTATTTCCTCAAACTTCACAGGTCTTGCTTCCACATCGAGGTGCCTGCTGTATATGGTTGAGAGAAGGGCCGCGAGGCTGTACCAGTTATTCTTCATCTCTCTGAAGAGAATATACATCCAGTGCCACCTCTTCTATGAACTCGTGGAAGAACGGCTTTGGATCTTCTTCGCTTTTCACGACTCTGTCCAGATCGTAGAGATCCCTCAGTATCTTTCTAACCTTCTTCACATCGTAATAGAGGAGGTGGTTTATCACCTTGAATTTCCAGGTCTTAAAGGAGAAACCGAGGAAACGAGCCACACGAGGAACGGGAATTCCCAGCTCTTTGGACACCCTGGACACATCAGGCCAGGTGTAGTATCTTTTCTTTGTCACAAGAACGAGGATTTTGAAGAGATCCAGGAAGTGATTCGCAAGGACAGTGGCAATCACCACGGGCTCTGTGGTTTTCCACAACTGCGACAGAAGAGAGTGAGCGATCTTCCTTTTTCCTTCGGAAACGGCAAAGCAAAAATCATCGTATCCCGGAGTCTGATAGGTGAAAACGACCTCTTCCACGTCCTCTACCGTTATCTTTTTGTCCTCGGAATAAGCTTTCAGCTTTTCAATCTCCCTTTCTATGATCAGGTCGTTCGTTCCAACCTTGGAGAAAAACAGCTGAAGGGCATCTTTATCGATGAGCAAACCATTTTCCCTGAAGCGCTTTTCTATCCATTCAAGCCATTTGTCCGTTTCCCATGGCTTTGGAAGCTCCAGCGCTACTCCCTTTCCACCTGTTTTTTGAGAACGGATGAAGATATGAACGTCTTCCGGTACATTTTTCAAAAGTTCAACGAGACGCTTCTGTTCCTGCGCTTTCCACTCATCGAAATTGACGATATCAATGATCGTCTTGTTGGAAAAGATCGTCTTTGTCCTGAGTAAAGACCTTATGAAATCGATCTTGTCAGGATCCTCCGGATGGATCCTTATGTACTCCACATTTCCATCCTTCAGTAGTTTCTTTATCAATTCTTCTTTCTGAGTCTCTGCAGTGCCTGTGAGAAACGTGACCGGCATACAATCACCTCTCATGGTGATTTTAACACGCTTTGAGAAACAATTTCAAAGTGTTATCATTCAGAGAGAAGGAGGTGAAAATATGAAAAAGGTGCTCACCTGGTTGGCTCTGATCACAGCTGGTATTCTCATGCTGGTTTCCGGATGTATCCCGGTGCCTATCCCCATCGACCTTGGGAACCCCGGTATCGAACCTCAGGTGTTCGAAGTACCAGCGGGAAGTTCTACTACACTAGAAGCAAGGTGGACAAGCTTCACGATCAAAGCAGAAGATGTGAAAAGCGCGCAGCAAAGTGCGGGAGTTCCTGGAACAGTACATTTCCACAACATCGAAGTGTCTGGAAAGATCACAGTTGAAGGAAGCCTCACATTTAATGGTTTCATAGATTTTTCACTTGAAGAACCAACGTCCATTCCAGAGACTGGAGATGTGAATATCGATATAGATACTTCTCAAAAAACCGAATACTCTCTTTCCATCTCCGCCAACGACTCAAGCGCCTTGAAAGCAGCACTCGACAAGATAAACAACGGCGAAGATGTCACTCTATGGGTGATTTTTGGTCAAAACGAATACGAGTCCACCACTGATGCCACCGTCACGGTCACCATCACCAACGTGAGGCTCTGGGTCACCTGGACCGCCTGGTAAAACAAAAGCCCCTCTTTTCGAGGGGCTTCATTCTTCATCGAATGAAAGTTCCATGTAGTCTGCTTTCACACCTGGAAGTTTGTTGAGTTTGTCACAGAGTTCTCTGTGCTGCTCAGGACTTCCCACAAGTTCAAGAACTATGAGACCCGCTTCTGAACAGTTGTCGAGAACACCATCATGGAGGCCGAGTCTTGTCTTGATCAGACAGCCCCAAGCCGTGAGAATCTTTTGAACTTTCTCTGCTGTTTCTCTTCTGTTTTCCACAAGGATTGCCATCACAGTTTTTATAGGAAGTTTTTCCGCCACGATATCACCCCCTTGTTACTATTATAACAAAAGGTGATCTATAAAAAAACAAATCCCCGGGCGCTACCTACTCTCGCATGGGGCTACCCCCATACTACCATCGGCCCAGGGCGGCTTAACGGCCGGGTTCGGAATGGAACCGGGTGTTTCCCGCCCCAGTATCGGCACCCGGGGATACTTCGAAGGGTCACTGGAAACTGCATAGGGGATTTCGGAGGTCAAGGCCTCGGCCGATTAGTACCAGTGGGCTCAACGCCTTGCGGCGCTTACACCCCTGGCCTATCAAGGTCCTCTTCTCGGACCGGCCTTACTCCCTTAACGGGATGGGAGGCCTAATCTTGGGGCGCGCTTCCCGCTTAGATGCTTTCAGCGGTTATCGCTTAGGGGCATAGCTACCCGGCGTATGCCGCTGGCGCGACAGCCGGTACACCAGAGGCCCCCTCCTCCCGGTCCTCTCGTACAAGGGAGGACCCCCCTCAAGCCTCCTACGCCCGCGGCAGATAGGGACCGACCTGTCTCACGACGGTCTGAACCCAGCTCACGTACCCCTTTAATGGGCGAACAGCCCAACCCTTGGGACCTGCTTCAGCCCCAGGATGGGATGAGCCGACATCGAGGTGCCGAACCCCGCCGTCGATGTGAACTCTCGGGCGGGACCAGCCTGTTATCCCCGGGGTAACTTTTATCCGTTGATCGACGGCCCTTCCACACGGGACCGCCGGGTCACTAGGGCCGGGTTTCCCCCCTGCTCGGCCTGTCGGCCTCGCAGTCAGGCCGGCTTATGCCCTTGCACTCTGCGGTGGATTTCCAACCCACCTGAGCCGACCTTTGCACACCTCCGTTACCTTTTAGGAGGTGACCGCCCCAGTCAAACTGCCCACCTGGCACTGTCCCCACCCTGCTCTTCACAGGGTCAGGTTAGAACTCCAGTGCACCGAGGGTGGTATTCCACTGGCGGCTCCACCGCCCCTGGCGAGGCGGCTTCACAGCCTCCCACCTATTCTATACACGATGCACCGGAGCCCAATACCAGGCTGCAGTAAAGCTCCACGGGGTCTTTCCGTCTAGCCGCGGGTACTGGGCATCTTCACCCAGACTGAAATTTCACCGGGCCCCCCGCCGAGACAGTGCCCCAGTCGTTACGCCATTCATGCAGGTCGGAACTTACCCGACAAGGAATTTCGCTCACCTTTATCCCATCCTTTCGGAATGGGGGTGGACTGTATCTTCATCCAGTCCCCGGATCTCTTCAAGGACTCGTCGTAGTCTCTCGTGATTACCTGTGTTTATTTCCATGGCTATTTCCAGGATCTTGATGAGACCTTCTTTCGTCAGGTGTTCTCCCCGTTCCATCATCAGGATTATCCTTCTGAATTTCTTGAAGTCGACGTTCTTCTTCGTTTTCAGAGGGTGTTTTTCGAAAAACTCCACTACTTTTTTCAAGCAAGATCTCTTCCGGATCCGAAGCTCGTATCGATCATCGTGGTTTCTTCGAACAACACCGCATCCGAAAAACTTCCTCAATGCGTACAAAACCTGTATATCTCTTTCATGTTGAACGATCCTGAATTCAGGGAGAACCTGGTAACCTGTTTTCATGGTGCGATTTCTATTAACACCCACATAGAAACAGCCTTCACCATCGACGAATCCAACAACCCAATCAGGTTTGAGATCCAAGATTTCCACCCCTTCTCACGGGGACTGGATGCCCGGCGTACAGTCTCTGAGGATCCCCCTCACGGGGTTTCCTGCGGATTACCCAATCCCTTCCATTTTTACCTGGGCTGGCCGCAGCCCCCAGGTAAGAAGGGCTCTAAGGGCTTCCCCGCATACAGCCGGGTATTGCCCCACAGGTTTCCCTGTGGGCAGGCAGCGAATGCTACCTTAGGACCGTTATAGTTACGGCCGCCGTTTACCGGGGCTTCGGGTCGGAGCTACGCTCCCACAAGAGGAGCCTCACCCCTCCCCTTAACCTTCCGGCACTGGGCAGGCGTCAGTCCCTATACTTCCTCTTTCCGAGTTAGCAGAGACCTGTGTTTTTGGTAAACAGTCGCCAGGGCCTTGTCACTGCGACCGCCTCGGGCTCCCCCAGTTTCCGGGTTGCCCCTTCCCCTGGGTTCACCCTAACGCGGCACCCCTTCTCCCGAAGTTACGGGGCCAATTTGCCGAGTTCCTTGGCGAGGGTTCACCCGCTCCCCTGAGCCTTCTCAGCCCGCCCACCTGTGTCGGTTTGCGGAACGGGCACCTACGGTCTCAAGCGGTACGCGAGGTTTTTCTCGGCAGTGTGGGGTCAGCGCCGTTGGTCCCCGAAGGGACCTCCCCATCACGGCTCAGGCTCGGGGCGCGGATTTACCTACGCCCGTCATCGCCCTAACCGCTTGGAGGGGCATGCCACTTGCCCCCGGCGCCTACCCTCCTGCGTCACCCCTCGTACCATCGACCGCAGATGGCGCCGGAATATTAACCGGCTTCCCTTCGGCTACCCCTTTCGGGTTCACCTTAGGGTCCCGGCTAACCCTGGGCGGACGACCCTTCCCCAGGTACCCTTGGGCTTACGGGGGGAGGGATTCTCACCCTCCTTTCGTATACTCATGCCCGCATTCTCACTTCCGCCTCGTCCAGCGGCCCTCGCGGGTCCGCCTTCACCCTACAGCGGAAAGCTCCCCTACCGCCAGTACCTCCAGCGGAGGCACTGACCCGCGGCTTCGGGGGGTGGCTTGAGCCCCGTTACATTTTCGGTGCAGAGCGCCTCGGCTGGTGAGCTGTTACGCACTCTTTAAATGATGGCTGCTTCTAAGCCAACATCCCAGCTGTCTTAGGCACTCCACATCCTTTACCACTTAGCCACCTCTTCGGGCCCTTAGCCGGCGGTCTGGGTTGTTCCCCTCTCGTCCGCGGAGCTTATCCCCCGCGGGCTCACTCCCGGGCTTTGTGTGCAGGAATTCGGAGTTTGACGGGGTTCGGAGGAAACCCCCCTAGCCCCATCAGTGCTCTACCCCCTGCACAGACCGCCCGAGGCTGCACCTCAATGCATTTCGGGGAGAACCAGCTATCACCGGGTTCGGTTAGCTTTTCACTCCTACCCCCAGGTCATCCGAGGACTTTTCACTGTCCACCGGTTCGGGCCTCCAGTGGGTTTTAACCCACCTTCACCCTGCCCAGGGGTAGCTCACCCGGCTTCGGGTCTGCCGCCGGTGACTGAACGCCCTGTTCGGACTCGCTTTCGCTGCGGCTACGCCTTCATCGGCTTAACCTCGCCACCGACGGCAACTCGCGGGCTCATTAATCAAAAGGCACGCCGTCACCCCCAAATGGGGGCTCCGACTTCTTGTAGGCACGCGGTTTCAGGTCCTCTTTCACTCCCCTTCCGGGGTGCTTTTCACCTTTCCCTCACGGTACTGGTGCACTATCGGACGGCGGGTAGTATTTAGCCTTGGAGGGTGGTCCCCCCAGCTTCCCACGGGATTCCACGTGTCCCGCGGTACTCGGGAGCACGGCCCAGGGAGTCCCTCCCCTTTCGCCTACGGGGCTGTCACCCTCTCCGGCCCACCTTCCCAGGTGGTTCGGCTAGAGGAGGGATTTGTAACTCCCCGGCGAGTCCGTGGCCTCGCCCGGCCGTGTCCCGCAACCCCAGCGTGGCAACGCCCACGGGCTTTGACACCACGCTGGTTTGGGCTCCTCCCCGTTCGCTCGCCGCTACTAGGGGAATCTCGGTTGATTTCTTTTCCTCGGGGTACTGAGATGTTTCACTTCCCCCGGTATCGCACCGCCTTTCGGCGGCGAGTGGCCTCAACGGCCACCCAGGTTTCCCCATTCGGGAATCCCGGGATCAACGCCTGCTTGCGGCTCCCCCGGGCTTATCGCAGCTTGCCACGCCCTTCATCGCCTCCCGCCGCCAAGGCATCCACCGCGTGCCCTTAGTACCTTGACCTCCTACTTTCCCCTATGCAGTTTTCAATGACCCTTCACCTTGGTGGAGACGAGGGGATTCGAACCCCTGACCTCCTGCTTGCAAAGCAGGCGCTCTCCCAGCTGAGCTACGTCCCCACCAATGGTGGGCTCGGGTGGACTTGAACCACCGACCTCACGCTTATCAGGCGTGCGCTCTGACCGGCTGAGCTACGAGCCCGAGCCATTGGAATATGGATAGCAGCCCCCGTTCATCTCCTAGAAAGGAGGTGATCCAGCCGCACCTTCCGGTACGGCTACCTTGTTACGACTTCGCCCCCCTCACCAGGTTCTCCCTCAACACCCCCCCTCCCTTTCGGGTTGGGGCAGGTGTCTTCGGGAGCCCCCGACTCGGGTGGCGTGACGGGCGGTGTGTACAAGGCCCGGGAACGTATTCACCGCGGCGTGGCTGATCCGCGATTACTAGCGATTCCGGCTTCACGCAGGCGGGTTGCAGCCTGCGATCCGAACTGAGGGCGGTTTTGGGGATTGGCTCCCCCTCGCGGGGTCGCAACCCATTGTACCGCCCATTGTAGCGCGTGTGTCGCCCAGGGCATAAGGGGCACGAGTACCTGACGTCATCCCCTCCTTCCTCCGGCTCGTCGCCGGCAGTCCCCCTAGAGTGCCCGGCCGAACCGCTGGCAACTAGGGGCAGGGGTTGCGCTCGTTGCGGGACTTAACCCAACACCTCACGGCACGAGCTGACGACGGCCGTGCACCACCTGTGCCGGCTCCCAGTCCCAAAGGACTGGGTCCCTACCCCTTTCGGGGAGGTACCACCGGCATGTCAAGCCCTGGTAAGGTTCTTGGCTTAGCATCCAATTAAACCACACGCTCCACCGCTTGTGCGGGCCCCCGTCAATTCCTTTGAGTTTCACCCTTGCGGGCGTACTCCCCAGGCGGCCCACTTAACGCGTTAGCTTCAGCACGGAGGGATGACCCCCCCACACCTAGTGGGCATCGTTTACGGCCAGGACTACCCGGGTATCTAATCCGGTTTGCTCCCCTGGCTTTCGGGCCTCAGCGTCGGGGTCGGCCCAGGAGACCGGCTTCCCCACCGGCGTTCCTGCCGATATCTACGGATTTCACCCCTACACCGGCAGTTCCGTCTCCCTCTACCGCCCCCAAGCCTGGTAGTTTCGGATGCGGCCCCACGGTTGAGCCGTGGGATTTCACATCCGACACACCAGGCCGCCTACGCCCCCTTTACGCCCAGTAAATCCGGGTAACGCTTGCCCCCTACGTATTACCGCGGCTGCTGGCACGTAGTTAGCCGGGGCTTTCTAGCGGGGTACCGTCATCGGTAGGGCATTCCCTCCCTACCTTATTCTTCCCCCGCCACAGCGGTTTACACCCCGAAGGGCTTCGTCCCGCACGCGGCGTCGCTGGATCAGGGTTTCCCCCATTGTCCAAGATTCCCCACTGCTGCCTCCCGTAGGAGTGGGGCCCGTGTCTCAGTGCCCCTGTGGCCGACCACCCTCTCAGGCCGGCTACCCGTCGTCGGCTTGGTGGGCCGTTACCCCACCAACTACCTGATGGGCCGCGGGCCCCTCCTCCGGCGGGGCAAACGCCCCTTTCCTCCACCAACTTGCGTTGATGGAGCGTATGGGGTATTAGCCAGGGTTTCCCCTGGTTATCCCCCTCCGGAGGGCAGGTTACCCACGTGTTACTCACCCGTCCGCCGCTGGGTACTCCTCCCCGAAGGGAGTTTCCCCCGCTCGACTTGCATGTGTTAGGCACGCCGCCAGCGTTCACCCTGAGCCAGGATCAAACCCTCCATATAAGATTCGATCCAGGCTCAACAAACTGGGGGGCTGCTATCCATATTTCAATGACCCGGGGACAAAAACCTTGAAGTTTGCTTCGGCTCCGAGTTCGTAACTTCTCTTTCCGGGTTCTATTCTTCTTTTTCGCTTTCTGAAGACCCTTCATCTCAACGTCGCCGAGATTAATAATAGCATCCCCTTCAACCTCTTTCAATTAAGAAAAAGATACGATAAAGTAACATCAAGGTTAATCCGATACCTCGAGTGTGGGCGGATCGATCCGAACAATCGCATCGATTCCCAGTATTCTCAACGCTTTTTCCAGTTTCGAAAGTACTCTCTCCAAGTCTTCTGTTTTCACAATGAGATGGTACCTGTAGAATCCTCTCAGCTTGAAAACCCAGTGCTCAACGGGTCCAAGAACCTCCTCGCCTTTTAGAAATTCTTTTAGAGAGCTCAGAGAATTCTTTCCAAATTCCGGATTCTTGGACTTCACAGCAACCTGAACGAGGTGGCGATATGGAGGATAACCAAGGGCTTTTCTTCTTTCGAGTTCTTCGGCATAAAAACCATCCACATCTTCTTCTAAGGCTTTTTTGATGATCGTGTCCTCCGAATTATAGGTCTGGATAATCGCCTTCCCCTGATCTCCTCTCGATGCCCTTCCCAGAGTCTGAACGATCAACTGAAACGTACGAAGTGAAGACGAATAATCAGGGTTGAAGATCAAAGAATCCACATCTGTGATACATACAAGGCCTATTTCGGGTACATTGAGACTCTTCGTGATCAACCTGGTTCCAACGAGGATATCTATCTCGCCTCTGATCAATTTGTCTATGTAACTTTCCAGCTCCATGATGTTATCGACAACCTCTCTGTCGACCCTCGCTATCCTGCGGGTCGGAAAGTACCTTCTCAGTTCCCTTTCCACTCTTTCCGTCCCCGCTGCTCTTCCGACGAGGCGCCCTCCACATCGAGGACAGGATTCAACAAATCCATATTCATGACCGCATTGATGACATTTCAACGAATGCGTATCCGAATGGTACACCAGAGACACATCACAATTCTCACATTTGAGCACGTGCCCACACACTTCACACTGGACGCGCCCCCAGAAACCTTTTCTCCTCACATAGATAAGTACTCTCTTGCCTTCCTCGAGGGTCTCCTCTATTCTGTCGAGGGTCTTCTTCGCAAAACTTCCTATCTTCTCTTCATTTCGCATATCGACAACTTCCACAGACAGATTCCCGAACCTTCTCCTAAAATTGAACATTCTGATGCGACCCTCTTTTGCGTCTCTGTAGGTCCACAGATCCGGTGTTGCAGAAGACAGAATTATTGGAACATCGAAAACCTCAGAAATTTTCCTTGCAACCACGACGGCATCATAAGAAGGTCGAGTGTGTTGATAGAAACTCTCATCGTGTTCTTCGTCAACTATCAAGAGAGAAAGATTCTTAACTGGAACAAAAACAGCACTGCGTGTCCCCAAAAGCACATCGATTTTTCCGCTAACCGCCCTGTACCATTCCAGATTTTTCCTCGCTCTGGAAAGGTAGCTGTGATAAATCCCTATTTTCAAGTCCGGGAAGGCTCCTTTCAGGCGTGAAAGTGTGTGGGTGAGAACAGAAACTTCCGGTACGAGGAAAAGAACGGTTCCTTTCCTTGAATACACATCAATTAACTCGAACAAAGCCTCGGTTTTTCCGCTCCCCGTTGGACCGAAAAAAAGATTTTCCCTCGAAATATTTTCTTTGAAACCACTGCGGAGAATCCTTCTCTTTTTCGGAAGAACGTCGCTTCTCACTATTTCCACTATATTCTTTCTTTGAAGAGTCTCGATCACACTCCTTGAAACTTCCAGATCTTCCAGCAACTCCTCAAGATGAACCCCATCATTGAATTGAAGGTATTCCACCACCATTCTCTGCTTCACAGTTAAATGTTCTCGAACGATTTCACTTATTCCCTTTTTCAGAAACAATCGCTTTTTCACACGAGGTCTTGGCTCTTTCACATAGAAATTTTTCTCCACCCTCACCAGGCCTTTTTTCACCATTTCTTTCAGGGTTTTTTCCCCGAAAGTTTCAAGAAAATCGCGTAGAGTCATCCTGTCGAAATCCAGAAACGGACTCTCCGAAACAACCACTTCCTCTTTGTAATCGTCGATACCCTGTGGGAAAAACAGATCGAAAACCATTCCTACGGGTGAGAAAAACCTTTCAGACACCCATTCTGCTATTTTCACATGTCCTTCGCTTAGAAAACTTTTACCATCCCTTTCACTGAGCGTTGCTTCGTTTTCGTGTGAAAATGATCGTTCCAGTACGTAGCCCTTGACTTTTTCGTTTCGCCACTTCAACCACACTCTTTCACCAGTCAAAAGCTCTTCTGAAGAGAAAACATTAAGCACTTTTCCCAAACCGGAGACAGCCACCTTGTAGTACATCTCACAACTCCTCCAGTTCTTTGAACCCTTCTCCGAGGGCCTGCCTCACTTCCTTGATTATGACGAAGGCTTTTGGATCAGCCTTCTTTATGAACCTGATCAGTTCGTTCAATTCTCTCCTCCTCACTACCACCAGAAGTATCTTCTTTTCTTTGCCGGTGTAAGCTCCCTTTGCGGGAATGTAAGTAGCCCCTCTTTGAAGAACGTTCAGCACAAAGTCTTTTATATCGTCGCATTTTTCAGAGATAATGATCACCTCACTCGACTGCTCAATACCTCTCATCATGAAATCCACCATTATACCGTTCAAAATAACTCCAAGAAGTGCGTACATACCTGTTCTGGCACTGAAAACAAGTCCTGCAAGCACCGCTATCGCGACATCCACCATGAGCAGCCCCGTTCCCATAGATATCCAGAAGTACTTGTTCAGAATCCTGGCCAGAATATCCGTTCCTCCTGTGGAAGCGTTCTGGGAGAAAGTTATGGCAAGGCCGGAAGCTGTGAGTATGGTTCCAAAAAACACGGCAAGGAACAGATCGTCACCGGTGTACTTTGGAAGGGGAATAATGCGGTCGAAAAGATCCACGAAGAAGTTAAAAACAAAGGTGCAATAAATAGTCTTCGCACTGAAATCGAATCCTATCGTCAAGAAAGCTATCAAAAAGAGCAAACCGTTGAGTATGTACATCCACACACCAACGGGGATCGGCACAAAACTGTGAAGTATTATCGAAAGACCGCTCACCCCACCGGCTGCTATGTCGTTCGGTATGAGGAAAACAACGAGCCCAACGGCAGTGATCAACGTTCCAAGAGTACTCAGCACGTACTCTTTGATTTTTTCTATCAACTTCTTTCACCTCCATGAGAAAAATCAGAGGGAGGAAGAAGAGATGAAGACCTTACCGCCCAGAGGAACGTTCAGTACTTCGGCAACGAAATCACACTTTGCTGTCAGGAGGAAGAAGAGATTCTTTTTCCCCTCTTCGTAGAGACCTTCGAAGTTTCCCTGGCCTTTGGAGATCACAACATCGAACTCAAAGAACGCCTTTCTGAACTCTTCACTCGCCTTATCAAGCATGACGCCAGGTTCGTCCACTCCAGAGCTAATAACAGTGGCGATTTCCTCTAAACCTATGTACTTCGCGTCCTCGATGGTTGCGTCGTTGATAATGGGTTTGCCACGAACCGCCACAACTACCTCCAGCGATGGATTCTCCATCTTCAGGACTTCTATGAAGAACTTGTCAAACACGATTTCTCCCGCGTTGTCAGCCACATAGAACAGAGTGGAAGCGTTCATTAACACATTCCTGAATTCCTCGAAATCTTCTCTGTCGAACGGCCTTTCGTAAGCCTCGTGTAGTTTTTCAAAGATTTCCTCAACACTCCATCCCGGTATCCCGAGATCTATCAGGTTTCCCGAAACGGCGAGTTTTGCGGCGGAATACACAGGATCGGGGGAGTTCAAAATTTCTGGTCTGAACATTTCGACGAGTTTCATGGCCATATCGTTTGATCTTCTTTTCTCCTCTTTGAATGGATCTTCTTCCTTTATGTACTCCATTATGAACCTGTGAACCTCTCCGTTCACTTCGAGAGGCTTCATACCCCACTTCATTTCACTCATAATCCTGAAAACTTCTCTGAAGATCACCCATCTCTTTTCGGGAGAAGTGATGGTTTTTTTCAGAAGATTCTCCGCCTGTCTGAGACTGCAGATCAAACATCTTTCGTCAGCTCTCAGATACCTCATCGTCGATCTCCTCCAGCTTCCTGATAACGATATCGATCAGATCCTTAACCTTTCGGATTTTCGATATTTCCTCATCTTCTATTCTCAGGGCAAATTCATCCTCGAAGAACATCACAAGATCTATCACATCTATCGAATCGAATCCAAGCTCTTCAAATGTGTTTTCCTCATCAACCGTTTCAAGATCTTTCCCCATTTTCTCTGACGCGATTTCGACAAATTTCGCCATGAGCTTTTTCCTTTCCACGTGAAGTCCCCCCATGAAATCTTACCACAATTTTAAAGGGGGCCGAAGCCCCCGTTTATCAGAACAGGTGAACGTGTTTGAATATGGAGACCGCTATCACCGAGACCACCGACATGATCTTTATGAGAATGTCAAGAGAAGGTCCAACGGTGTCCTTGAGAGGATCTCCAACCGTGTCTCCTATAACCAGAGCTTTGTGCGGCTCGGAACCTTTTCCATACCCTTCCAGATTACCCGCTTCCAGGTACTTCTTCGCGTTGTCCCAGGCTCCTCCAGAATTGGCCGTCAGAATTGCGAGCATCGCACCACTGAGGACCGTTCCTATCAACACTCCTCCAACGAACTCCGCTCCGAGGAGAAAACCAGTCACAAGCGGTGTGAGAATCGCTATGAACGCAGGATAACCCATCTGCTTCAGAGCGTTGTCGCTGGTGATCTCAATACACCTGTTGTAGTCAGGCTTGGCCTTACCTTCCAGCAGTCCTGGGATTTCTCGAGCCTGTCTTCTGATCTCATCCACCATCTTCATAGCTGCCTTGGTAACTGCCGAAATAAGATATCCACTGAAGTAATATGTGATGGCTGCACCAAGGAGGGCGCCTGCTATGACCCTCGCATCGAGCATGTTCAGAAGAAGCACGAGTGAAGGAGGCTTCCCAATATCAGAAGGACTGATCTGGGAGAACATGTAAGACGCAAAGAGTGAAAGCGCTGCAAATATAGCGGATCCTATAGCGAATCCCTTTCCTATGGCTGCGGTGGTGTTACCGACCGCGTCGAGGTGATCCGTGATCTTTCTGACCTCGGGATCCAGTTCACACATTTCGCTTATTCCACCCGCGTTGTCCGCAATGGGACCGTAGCTGTCAACAGAGACGGATGTTGCAACAAACGAAAGCATTCCAAGCGCGGCAATCGCCATACCGTAGAGACCCGCAAAATAATCAGCAAAGAGGATACCAAGAACAAGTGTTAGAGTGGGGAGAAACACGCTCTTCATACCAAGTGAAAGTCCGTTCGAGATGACCATTCCAGTACCTTCGACAGAGGATTTACTCAGAAACTGGGTCGGTTTGTAGTGGTAACTCGTGTAATACTCGGCCCAGAATCCTATGAGAATCCCTGAGAAGATACCTATAATCGCCGAGAACCACGGGGAAATGGCCCCAAAGCGAAATCCAACTACATCGAGTCCCTGAAGATCTTTCAGATAGAAATACGTCAGAAAGGCTGTGAGGACAACTGTGAGCAGCGCAGATGTCCAGAGGCTGATGTTGAGTTCTCTTTGAGGATTATCAGATGGCTTCTTTACGATCACGTACAGTATTCCAAGCATCGAACAGCCGAGACCGGCAAGAGCAAAGAAGATAGGATAGCTTATGAGCGCCTGTATCGTCTCCTTTGGTACCTGATGTACCAGATTCTCACCTATCTTCTGAACGTAGATCGGGAACATGTAAGAAGCGAGGATTATGGAAGAAACTATCGCTCCAACAAAGCTCTCCAAAAGGTCCGCTCCGAGCCCCGCAACGTCTCCCACGTTGTCTCCCACATTGTCTGCGATCGTTGCCGGATTCCTGGGATCGTCTTCCGGGAGGTTCAATTCGGTTTTTCCAACGAGGTCGGCTGCCATATCAGCGGCCTTCGTGTAAACTCCTCCACCGACCCTATCGAACATGGCAATGATTGAACATCCAAGGGCGTATCCAGAAACGGTCATCGCGAAAGGAACGAAGTTTATTCCAAGCCAGTTCGTGTATATATTAAGATTGTCCAGTTGTCCCATCCACTTCCCAAAGATCAGATACACCAGAACGAGTCCAAGCAGAGCGAATCCACCAACGGAAAGACCCATAACGCTTCCACCTTGATACGCCACTTTCAGAGCGGGGCCTATCTTCTTTATGGTTCTGGCAGCCTCCGCCACCCTGACGTTTGCCCTGGTGGCCATCTTCATTCCCACAATACCAGCAGATGCACTCATAACGGCTCCCAGGAGAAACGCCACACCCGTCTGCCAGGTTGTGAAGATCATGAGGAGTATCGCTATGACGATGGCAACTTTAAAAATGGCTTTTGTTTCGTGTGCAAGGAAGGAATCTGCTCCACTTCTGATGTAAGAGGAAATCTCTTTCATCCGCTCGGTCCCCTCTGGTTTTCTGACGACGGCTGCGAAGTTTGCGGCAGCAAAACCGAGTGCAACAAGCGGAATTAAAAAGAGCAGCCACATACATTACCCCTCCTCCATGAGAGATTTTATTTCTTCATATAAAAGCCTCAGAGTTGCTTGATAATCTTCCTCTCCCCTTTCCACCTTATCCATGATCTCCTCTAATCTTCGTGTGGTCTCTTCTGTGACGTATTTCTCATAACGCTCTTTCAGATAGGAATAAACCTTTACACCAAGTCTGGTTGGTCGAACTCTTTTGTATTTGTCTTCGTACACATAGCCTCTTCTGAAAAGCACCTCTACTATTTTTGCATAAGTAGAAGGTCTTCCAATACCTCTTTTCTTCATTTCTTCCACAATAGAAGCCTGAGTAAAGAGAGGAACGGTGTGTTTTTTGTAAAACTTTTTTTCTTTTATCTTGTAGTTTCTGTGTTCAAATCTTGGAGAAACTGTTAACGGCACGAAGAGATTCCAGCCGTTTTTCAAAACCTCGATTATCTGTTCTATTCCTAACCGTTTGCCATTCAATTCGACCGTTGCGATCTGTTTCTTCACCTTCACAGCCGCGGATTGACTGGCAAGAAAGCGGTTGAAGATGAGTTCATAAACTCTCAAATGTTTCTTGGTGAGATCGGCTATCAAACCTTCCTCGACCATCTCCTCGAGTTCCCTGGCATCTATAGGCTTCACGGGCCTTATCGCCTCATGAGCACCTTCTGTTGACCAGCTTCTTCCCATGAATATATCCTCTTTTCCTATCTTCTTGAGGTAGGTTCGCGCGACGTTCTGACCTTCAAGAGAAATCCTTGTTGAATCCGTTCTGTGATAGGTGATGAAACCTTTTTCAAAAAGATCTTGAAGGATGTCCATCACTTCTTGAACACCGAGCCGCAATTTTTGTGAAATCTCTGATAGTGCCGAAGACGTTGTGTAGGGTGGTAGCGGATTTCTTTCTTCTTCGACTTCCTGTAGTTCTACAACGGTTACCACGTCATCTGCGATTTTCCCTTCGACTTCCAGATTCACACCGTTTTCCAGAACAAGGAGAGTGAAATCCTTTTCGCTCTTTTTGTATTCTTCTTCTCTCTCTACTATCCATCCCAGAACGGTGGATTGCACCCGGCCTGCCGAGAGATTCGATCTTCCAAATCTTTTCTGCAGTTTTCCACTGAGTTCAAACCCTATCCACCTGTCCTGCACTCTCCTCACGATCTGTGCCTTCACCAGATTGAAATCAACGAACCGGACGTTTTCCCTCGCTTTTTTGAAACCGTATCTTGTGATTTCGTGCATTTCTATTCTCCTCAAAGATCTGGTGGCCGGAAGAAGATACTGAGTCACATCCCAGGATATCTTCTCTCCTTCAACATCCGGGTCTGTTGCCACAAGGATTTCGTCTGCCTCCAGAGAAATCTCTCTTAGGGCTCTGAGCGTTTCTGTCTTATCATCTATGTTTTTCGAAGAACATACAGGACACTCATCCCTATCCTCCGTGAACTGATATCCACAATCCCTGCATCTTTTCAGAGAGTTGTACACGGGAACGAATTTTCCATCTTCTTCTTCTACTCCGTGGATTCCTCCCCTTGTAACAAGATCGTAGACGTGTCCCCTCGTCGCGGTGAAGAGTACCACTCCCTCGCCTGTCACCGCTTCATGGACAATTATGTTTCTCTCTTTCCGAGAAGAAGCTCTTCCAAGGAACCTGGAGAGCGTCTCGGCTTTGGTCGGAGACTCCACAATGATCAGGAGAGATTTTGATGTGTCGGTCAGTTCCCCTTCAATTCTTTTTCTGCTTTCCTCTACCTCGTGAACCAGTTCTTTCCAGTTCGTTTCGGACTCCTCTATTATTTCTTCTTCTGCGATGAGAAGGAGCCTTGTTTTCAGCGATTCGAAAATTTCTTCGTCTTCTTCGAAGATCACAGAAACACCCTTGACCAGTACACCGTTCAGTATTCGGGAGGATCTCCCAGACGCCTGTATGTATGTGTAAACATCTGGGATGGTCATCTCCAGGTCTTCATCTTTAACAACCACTCCTCTGAACATTTCTTTCACTTTCTCAACGAATTCTTTTTGAGTTAAATGCTCTTTCGCTATCTTTCTGAGCTCCTCGACATCTGGGTTCTCCTGAGCTTTTATCAAACCCATTTCCTTTAAAACCCTGGCAAGAACAAACCTCGGTGCTCTGTCAAATTCCAGTGAAAATCTCATGGAAGGAGTTCCCCAGAAGATCACGTATTTTATTCTTTCGGGAAGATCGACACCTCTTGTGAGTTTTCCGTAGTACGCCTGAACACCTATCAGAATGTTGAGTTTTCCAACTTTGAAATCTTCGAAATTCTTCTCAAATTCAGACCATGTTTCCCCAACATTGAATTTGAATCTTTTCAAGTACTCATAAAGCTCTTTACCCTCTTCTTCAGTTTGTGTGAAGATCAATATTCCATCTCTGAAAATCTCCAGCAGCTCTATCAATTTCTCTTTCGATCTGGTGGAGATCCTGACATGGGTGATGTTTCTTGCTACCGAAACCAGCCTTCCGACGGTGAAATTAAGGAGATCTCTGAAGAGAAGGGGCCTTATACCACGCGGTTTGGCGGTGGCAGAAGAAACCACAAGAATACCTGGCTTCAAGCTTTTGGGCCTTTCGTAAATCTTTCCCTGCTTTATAGTCGAGAAAGCCTTTCTTATGATCTCCTCCGGTATTCCAACCATCATGAGCAAAGTGTCTATGTTCCGGGAGGCCTTTAGGACAGCATCCACATCGTCCACGAAAACAAAGTCAAATCTTTTTTGGGAAAGCTTTTCTCTGTTTTTCGAAACGAACTGAGTGGAGAAAACCAGAATATGGTAATCGTCTTCTTCAAAACCTTTCTCAAACTTTTCCTTTTCTTCTTTTTTCATCGAGGAATAAAAACCGAGGATTTTCACCTTTTCATCGGCAAACTCTTGAAGCCTTTCGAGAGTTTGTTTCACCAGAGTAACCGTTGGGAAAATGAGGGCAGATTTTCTTCCTTTCTCTGCCAACCACAGGGCTGTCATCATCCCAAAAGTCGTTTTCCCTACACCGGTTGGTGCAACCATTGTGAAACTCTTTCCCTGAATGATCCTCTTTGCCCACAACCTCTGATAACCCGTCAAATCCTTCCCGAATTTTTTCTTGAAGAAACTCCTGAAATCTTCGTACTCGTTCCAGAAATCGTGATAGAAACGATACTCTTTCAGAGTCTTTCTTTCAAGAAGAGCCCTATAAATATCAGAAGGGGACTCCTCGGGAAGGCAAACCTCACAAGGAAGTCCCCTTTCGTTTCTTTCATCGGTGTTCAATCCCCCACAGTTGATGCAAGAATGATGGTATTTGGAATTCACTGCCAACTTCTCAGATACCTCCTTTGTTTCTCTGTTAGTTCGTCTATCTTTATTCCTAGAGAATCCAGTTTCATCCTGGCCACTCTTTCGTCTATTTCATCTGGAAGCGTGTACACCTTCGGTGACATCTTTCCGTGATTTTCAAGAAGATAAAGCACGGCGAGGATCTGAAGCGCAAAGGACAGATCCATTATTTCTACTGGGTGGCCATCCCCCGCTGCCAGGTTGACCAGCCTTCCCTCCGCAAGAAGAAAGACCGTTTTACCGTTCTCCAGAGTGTACCCTGTTACGTTCGGTCGCGCTTCGAACTTCTCAATCGCAATTTCCTCCAGCACTCTCACCGGGATCTCCACATTGAAATGCCCCGCGTTTGCCAGAACTGCCCCGTCTTTGAGTGAAAGAATATCTTCCTTTGAGAGGACGTCGGTGTTTCCTGTGGCTGTCACCAAGAAATCGGCAATCTTCACGGCCTCCTTCATAGGCATAACTGTGAACCCATCCATGATCGCTTCGACGGCCTTTATGGGATCAACTTCCGTCACGATCACCCTGGCTCCTAGTCCCGCTGCACGGAGAGCGATCCCTCGTCCACACCAACCGTATCCCGCCACCACAACGTTTTTTCCAGCAACGAGAAGGTTCGTGTTTCTCATGATGGCATCCCATGTGGACTGACCCGTTCCGTATCTGTTGTCGAAGAGATACTTCATCTTGGAATCATTCACAGCGATAACGGGCACCCTCAATTTTCCTGTCTCTTCCAATGCCTTTAAACGTCTAACACCCGTCGTGGTTTCTTCGGATACCCCTTTGAGATTTTCGAGAACGTCTTCTCTCTCGGTGTGAGAAATCACCGTGAGATCCCCTCCATCGTCTATTATGAAATCCGGTCTTTCGTCGAGCACTCTCATGAGATTTTCCCGGTAGATGCTCTCGTCGTGTGTTCTTCTCGCATAAACGGTTATTCCCTTTGATCTGAGCGCTTCCGCCACATCATCCTGTGTTGAAAGTGGGTTGCTTCCTGTGATCACCACTCTCGCTCCAAGCCTTGACAGAGTAATCGCGAGATAGGCCGTCTTTGCTTCAAGGTGTATGCTCATTCCAACGGTGAAACCAGACAGCGGCTTTTCGCTCGAATACTCTTCGGCGATTTTGTTCAGAAGGGGCATGTATCTGGAAACCCAGTTTATCTTCATTTCACCTGTGTTCATCGCACTTTTCCCTCCAGTATTTTTTCGAAGAACCTCAGAATCTTCGTACCAAAGAATTCTTTCGCACTGATCGGTTCTACTTTTATCACACGAAATCCGAAAATCTTACCAGTGAGCACATCTGTAAAAATCTGATCTCCTATCATCACACAGCGCTCTGGATCGATTCTCTCCTTTTTCAAGAATCTCCAGAGTTTCAGACTGAAAGGCTTCCCCGCCCTCCAGATGAACGTGACTGGAAGATCGACCTTTCTTGGTTTTCCATTAGAAACGACAACCACACGAGCTCTTTTTGCCAGTTCGATCAACAACCTTCTCTTATCCTCTTCAAGTTTGCTCTCTTTCCACAGAACAAGAGTGTTATCGAAGTCGAAAAAGAAACAGGTGTAGCCTTCTTTCAAAAGACCTTCGAAGTCTATGTTTTCGACCTTTTCAACTCTTTCGATTTTCATGCCTCACCGGGATTCTCCTTTACCTCGAGGATTTCAAGATCCACCATCTCTTTACATCCTTCAAGGAGCTTTATGGCCTCCTCGGGAAAAGGAGTGATGATTTTCAAAACTCCATCTTCGTATTTTCTGATGTTGAACATATGCTCTTCCACCTCAAGAAGGTAGTTCAGGAGGTGAACATCTTCTTTTGAAACCCTCACGTAAACGTCGTATTCCATGTCAGTCGTTCCTCCTCACAATTTCGAAGGTAAGGACTCTCAAAGAAGCGGTTATGTCTATGTTCTCTACCGGGACGGACACCTTTATCTTCACGGGGGCAAAATTCAGAATTCCCTTGATGCCTGCTTTTTCCAATCTTTCAGCTATCTCTTGAGCATGTTCAGCGGGAACGGCTATCACTCCTATTTCGACGCCGTGTTCTTCAACAAATTTTTCGAGCTCACTCACATCACTCACAGTAAGGCCAGGGGCTGCTTCCTTTCCCATCTTTGACGGATCGCTATCGAAAATACCCACTATTTTAAAACCTTTCTCTCTCATTACGGCATAGTTTGAGACGGCTCTTCCTATGTTCCCAGCTCCCACAACGACCAGCTTCCACTCTTTCTTTACACCGAGGATCTCGCCAATCGCATCGTAAAGGTGCTCCACGTTGTAACCAACCCCGCGCTTTCCAAACTCTCCAAAATATGACAGATCCTTTCTTATCTGACTCGCTTTGAGATCGAGCCTTCTTGCGAGCTCTTCCGAAGATACCACCTCTACACCCTCATCGAGGAGCCTTTCAAGGCACATGTAGTAGCTTACCAACCTCTTTGAAACGGGCTTTGGTATTTTTTCCGCCATTCTATCACCTCATACCACGATATTTACTATCCTTCCCCTTACATATAGGAACTTCTTTATCGGTTTGCCATCGACGTATTCCTTGACTCTTTCTCTTTCGAGGACGATCTTTTTCAGATCCTCTTCAGAGATATCCACTGGTACAACCACTTTGTCTCTCACCTTTCCATTTATCTGGATGGCGATTTCGACTTCTTCCACTTGGAGCGCTTTTGGATCGTAGGAAGGCCAGGACTGCTGGACAACAAGATTTTCGTTACCAAGATCGTGCCAGAACTCCTCTGCAAGGTGCGGTGCGAAAGGTGAAAGAGCGAGCGTGAGTTTTTCTACTATCTCTCGCAGGAGTTTCCTGTTCCATTCCTCCTGCGGTACACTGTTCAAATACTGACTCAGGTGGTTCACGAGTTCCATCAGACCACTTATAGCGGTGTTGAACTTGAATCCACCCTCTATATCCTCCGTTATCTTCTTGATGATACTGTGGAGCTTTCTTCTGAGTTCCTTTTCTGTGGAGTTTTTCAACACAAGATTCTCCGTGTTTTCTTCTTTCACAAACGGAAGAACCGTGTAGAAAGTGTTCCAGAGCCTTTTGACGAATCTGTGAACACCCTCGATACCAGCGTCACTCCATTCGGCATCTTTCTCTGGAGGTGCCATGAAGAGTATGTACATTCTCAAGGTATCCGCCCCGTATTTCTCTATCATTTCATCCGGGGACACCACGTTCCCCTTCGACTTGGACATCTTGGCACCGTCTTTGTAAATCATTCCCTGTGTGAAGAGGTTGGTGAAGGGTTCGTCGAAATTGAGATAACCCAGATCATGCAGTACCTTGGTTACGAATCTAGAGTACAGCAAATGCAGTACGGCGTGTTCCACCCCTCCGATGTACTGATCCACCGGTAACCAGTAGTTCACGTCATCAGGCTCGAACGGTTTGTCCTCCAGGTGAGGATTCACGTATCTGAGAAAGTACCAGGAAGAGTCAACGAAAGTGTCCATGGTGTCCGTTTCTCTCTGGGCTTCTCCACCACAGATGGGGCACTTTGTCTTCTTGAAACCTTCATGGAAAGAAAGAGGAGATTGACCCGTTGGAAGGAATTCCACGTCTTTTGGAAGTCTCACGGGAAGGTCCTCTTCTGGAACGGGTACAACACCGCATTTTTCACAGTAGATGATGGGGATTGGAGCACCCCAGTATCTCTGCCTCGATATGAGCCAGTCTCTCAACTTGTACTGGACCGACCTCTTTCCAATGCCTTTTTCCTCGAGCCAATTTATGACTTTTTCTATCCCTTCGCTGCTCGGTGTTCCATCGAACGGTCCGGAGTTCACCATGATACCCTCGCCTTCGTAGGCTTCTTCCATCTTCTCTGGATCGAGATCTCTGTCTGCTGGTTTAATCACAACCTTTATCGGGATTCCGTACTTTTTAGCGAAGGAAAAGTCCCTCTGATCGTGGGCAGGAACTCCCATGATGGCACCCGTTCCATACTCCATGAGGATGTAGTTTGCCACGTAGATCGGTATCCTCTCGCCGGTCACGGGGTTTATGGCGTACCTTCCCAGGAAGAACCCTTCTTTTTCGGCCTCGACAGAGGTTCTTCTGAATCTGTCCTGCTGCTTTACACGTTCAAGGAATTCCTGAAGATCTTCTTTTTTCTCCTCAAGAACGAGCTCTTCGACAAGAGGGGATTCCGGTGCAAGGGCCATGAAAGTGACACCCCAGAGTGTGTCGGGCCTGGTTGTGAAGACCCTGATCTTTGTATCCGATCCTTCGACAGGAAAATCTATTTCCGCACCGGTGCTCTTTCCTATCCAGTTTCTCTGCATGGTCTTGACGTGCTCCGGCCATCCTGTGAGCTTGTCCAGGTCGTTCAGCAGCCTTTCCGCGTAATCCGTGATCTTGAAAAACCACTGTTCGAGGTGCCTTATGGTAACGCTGGTTCCACATCTTTCACATTTTCCGTCTTTCACCTGCTCGTTCGCAAGAACAGTTTTACACTTGGGACACCAGTTGACAGCTGCCTTCTTCTTGTAGGCCAAACCATTCTTGTAGAGCTGGAGAAATATCCACTGGGTCCATTTGTAGTACTCCTCGTCGCAGGTCGCGATTTCTCTGCTCCAGTCGTAGCTTATACCGAGTTTTTTCACCTGTCCCCGAATAGTGTTGATGTTCTTCCTCGTCCACTCTTCAGGATGAATTCCCTTTTCGATCGCGGCGTTCTCGGCGGGAAGTCCGAATGCGTCGTATCCAAACGGGTGGAGGACGTTGTATCCTCTCATCCTCTTGTATCTTGCGACTATGTCACCTATGACGTAGTTTTTCACGTGCCCTACGTGGAGAGTTCCAGAGGGATACGGAAACATCACGAGAGCGTAATACTTGGGTTTTTCAGACCTCTGAGGTGTATAGAAGACCTTCTTTTCTTCCCATACTTCCTGCCATTTTTTCTCTATTTCCTGTGGTCTGTATTCCTTCATGTCTACACCTCCTGATATTTCCTTCTCAAAGTTAATAATATCAGATTTTTCAGCCATTTGTGATAGAATTTTTCGGAAAGGAGCTGGAAGTATGAGGGTGGTACTGATAGTTCTGGACAGTGTGGGAATAGGTGAGATGCCCGACGCTCATCTGTACGGCGATGAAGGGAGCAACACCATTGTGAACACCGCAAAAGCGGTGGGTGGGTTGCACCTTCCAAATATGGCAAAACTGGGTCTCGGCAACCTCGACGACATACCAGGTGTTGAGCCTGTGAAACCCGCAGAAGGCATCTACGGGAAAATGATGGAAAAAAGCCCCGGTAAAGACACGACGACCGGACACTGGGAAATAGCGGGAGTCATCCTCAAGAAGCCGTTTGACCTGTTTCCAAATGGTTTTCCCAAGGAACTGATAAAAGAGTTCGAGAGAAGAACGGGGAGGAAAGTCATAGGTAACAAACCTGCATCCGGTACGGAAATCATAAAAGAACTTGGTCCGATCCACGAGAAGACCGGTGCTCTGATCGTGTACACATCAGCGGACAGTGTGTTTCAAATAGCGGCAAAGAAAGAAATCGTTCCCCTGGAGGAACTTTACAGGTACTGCAAAATCGCCAGGGAACTTCTGAACGAAATGGGATACAAAGTTGCCAGGGTTATCGCAAGACCCTTCACAGGAGAGTGGCCCAACTACGTTCGAACACCCGAAAGGAAAGACTTCTCGCTCGAACCGGAAGGTAAAACACTTCTCGATGTCCTCACAGAGAATGGAATACCCGTTTACGGTGTTGGCAAGATCGCAGATATATTCGCTGGAAGAGGCGTGACGGAAAATTACAAGACGAAGGATAACAACGATGGAATAGACAAAACGATCTCACTCATGAAGGAGAAAAATCATGACTGTCTGATCTTCACAAATCTTGTGGATTTTGACACCAAATACGGCCACAGAAACGACCCCGTTTCTTACGCCAAAGCCCTCGAGGAGTTCGACGCAAGATTACCTGAGATCATGCATAATCTGAACGAGGACGACGTTCTTTTCATCACGGCAGATCACGGATGTGATCCCACGACTCCCTCAACGGACCATTCCCGGGAAATGGTCCCCCTCCTTGGATACGGAGGAAGACTGAAAAAAGACGTTTACGTTGGCATCAGGGAAACCTTTGCCGACCTGGGCCAAACCATCGCCGATATCTTCGGAGTTCCCCCTCTTGAAAACGGAACCTCCTTCAAAAACCTCATATGGGAGTGAAAGATGAGACCATGGCATACCTCGAAGTTCTCAAATATCTCTATCACAAAAGACCTATGGGAAAGGTGAAACCAGGTCTTGAGAGGATCTCAATGCTACTTTCAAAACTGGGAAATCCCCATCTGAAATACAAAAGCATACACGTAGGTGGCACGAATGGGAAAGGTTCCGTAACGAACATGATAAGTCATATCTTGATATCTCAAGGGTACAGAGTGGGATCCTATTACTCCCCTCATCTGAGCACGTTCAGAGAAAGGATAAGGTTAAACGAAGAGTACATATCCGAAGAGGACGTGGTGAAGATCTACGAAAAAATGGAGCCGATTCTGAACGAGCTCGACAAAGAAGAAATATTCTCCCCAAGCTTTTTTGAAGTTGTAACGGCGATGGCTTTCCTCTACTTTGCGGAAAAAAACGTTGACATCGCCGTCCTGGAAGTTGGTCTTGGAGGCAGGCTGGACGCAACGAACGTGGTGTTCCCTCTTTGTTCCACCATCGTCACGGTGGACAGAGATCACGAAAAAACGCTGGGATACACCATAGAACAGATCGCGTGGGAAAAATCCGGAATAATAAAAGAAGGAGTTCCCCTTGTGACAGGAGAGAGAAAAAGAGAAGCTCTCAAAGTGATGGAAGATGTTGCACGAAAGAAGAATTCAAGGGTGTACGTCATTGACAAAGATTTTTCCGTCAGAGTTAAATCTCTGAAACTTCACGAAAACAGATTCGATTACTGTGGGGAAAACACCTTCGAAGATCTCGTCCTGACAATGAACGGTCCTCACCAGATAGAAAACGCCGGTGTTGCCCTGAAGACTCTTGAAGCAACAGGACTTCCGTTGAGCGAGAAAGCAATACGCGAAGGCTTGAAAAATGCGAAGAATCTGGGAAGATTTGAAATCTTAGAGAAAAACGGGAAGACGTACATCCTCGATGGAGCGCACAACCCTCACGGAGCGGAAAGCCTTGTCAGAAGCTTGAAATTGTACTTCAACGACAAACCCTTGAACCTGGTAATAGGCATTCTGGATGACAAGAACCGGGAGGACATTCTTCGAAAGTACACCGGAATCTTCGAAAGGGTCATAGTCACCCGTGTTCCTTCACCTCGTATGAAAGACATGAACGGCCTTGTTGACACGGCAAAGAAGTTCTTCAAAAACGTGGAAGTCATAGAAGATCCCCTGGAAGCGATCGAATCCAGTGAGGGAGACACAGTTGTTACAGGATCACTGTTTCTGGTGGGATACGTGAGGGAGTTCCTGACAACCGGAAAGATAAATGAGGAGTGGAAACTATGATAGCGGGAATCTCTGGAAGGGTTTTGAAAAAGAGTGGAAACGTTCTCCTCGTAGAGACAAAATCTGGAGTCGTTTTTGAAATCGTCTGCGATGTTCAGACCAGTGAAGAAGTGAAAGAAGGCGAAGAATGTTTTCTTCACACGTTTTTGAACGTTTCGCAGGACGGAATTACCCTCTATGGGTTTTCAAATGAGAGAAAAAAGGAACTCTTCCTTTCTCTCACAAAGGTTTCCAGGCTTGGACCAAAAACGGCTTTGAAAATCATCTCGAATGAAGATGCGGAAACACTGGTAGCAATGATCGCCTCACAGGACGTGGAGGGCCTTTCAAAGCTCCCCGGTATCAGTAAGAAAACAGCGGAACGAATCGTGATGGAATTGAAAGATGAATTCGAGAGTGCTGGAATAAAAGACATGAGAATCTACCACGAATCCTTAGAAGCTCTGGTGTCACTGGGATACCCGGAGAAACAGGCAAGAGAAGCGGTGAAACACGTGTACAGAGAGGGAATGAAAACATCCGAGTTGATAAAAGAAGCTTTAAAGTTTCTGAGTCACAGATAGTTTCTTCTCAATACGAAGCAATACGAATCCAAGAGTCAGTGAGAGCACAAAACTCAAGATAGATGGCAGAACGACGTTTGTATTCATCTTTTTCGGAAGGACCTCGTAGAGAGACGCGAGAATCATTCCACCGATGAAACTGTAAGTTTCCTCCCGGAATCTTTTCAAAAGAAAGTTCATGATCTTCACAGAGACGAGAATTCCGGCGACAACTCCGATGGAGAATATCAGAAGCTCACCAATTATCAGGTGCGAAACCAGATAAAGAACGTAATCGTAAACACCGAAAATCAGAAGGATCAGCGAACCACTGATGCCGGGTACCACCATGGCCATCGCCGCTACGAAACCCGCCAAGACGAGAAGGAACATGTTTTCTTTTGCAGTTGTTCCACCTGAAAAATGCAACATAAAAATCAAAAACATCCCAAGCAAGACGAAGAATATGTTCACAGGTTTGATCGAGAAATACTCCTTTGTTTTCACAAAGCTAACGATGACGAGTCCCAAAAAAAAGAAATGTGTTGGAATCGGATACTTCGAAAGGGAGATTTCTAAGAAACGTGCTATACCAAATATTCCCACCAAAACACCTGTTCCCACAGGTATCAGCACCTTCAGAGATTTCGAATTTCCATGAAAAAAAGAATTCACCGATTCTATCAGTTTCTCATAGATACCCATGAGAACGGCGATTGTACCACCGCTGACACCCGGTACCACGTTCGCTATTCCCATAAGAACACCTGAAAAGAAGAACCACACCTTCATTCCTCCCTGAGTTTATTCTTGGCCACAAGAACTAGCTTCCTTGCATCCTCTTCATCGTACGCTTCTTTCTCTTCCAACTCTTTGATGACTTCTTCCACATCAAGGTTCACTTCTTCTGCCGTGAGATCATCTGGTATCTCCTCTGAATTTTCGAGAATTTCTCTGGCTCTGTTTTTCACCTCATCGACATCTACATATTCTTCACGATTAGATTCCTGAACTTTACCGAGGAGTTCTTCCAGAAAATCGAGTTTTTCCGCAAAGGCTTCACTTGGTTTCTCCTCCGGAATCCCTTCGACGGTACCCTCTGGCAGTTCCTCAACAACTTCTGGAGTCTCTTTAGCAACACTGGATTTCTTCTCAGAGCGCATCGCCAGGCGTTTCATCAAGAACCTTTGAAGAAAGAAAACTGATAAGAAGGTGGCAGCAGAAACAACCATCGGCAGCCAGAAAGGGATACTCTTTGTAGCTTCAACCTTTTTTGATTCAGAACCTGCCTTCCCGGTTTCTATATATTTTTTCCAGACCTCTTCCGGGACACTCAATCTTTTCAGAATTTCTTGTGCCACTACGTTATCCGGAAAATTTGAAAGGTAAGCACGGGCTTTCTCGTAGTCACCTATTGCGTAGGCACAGATTCCCATTTTCAGTTTCACAAGGGAATCTCTTTCTTCAATGGTTGGATCCTCTCGAAGCGCATTCTCAAAAAGTTCGAGTGCCCTTCTGTAGTCACCTTCGAGGTATGCACTCAAAGCATTGGAATAGAGATCATTGGCAACAGAAACAAGAGAAAGCAAGATGAAAATCAAAATCAATCCTTTGACAACCGCCACTCTTCTACCGATACTCTCACCTTCTCATCAAACACAATGAAAAGACCCTCGTTCCCCGGGAACACATCGATGATCCCCCTGTCGAACCGCTGAGCTTTTCCAGCAGAAAGATCCAGAATGACGCCATCGTAAACAACCAGTATCCTGCCCTGAAAGTTCAGGACCTTTTTTGGAACAGTGAGACCGTAATTTTTTGTTTCCGATCTGCTGCTGGAAACGAAGGCGATAGATCCATCGTTGAGCAAAATATAGAACGCATCGTCTTTGAAAGAAGCATCTACTATTTTCACCTTCTCTCCGAACAGAGAACTTAACACTCTTCCTTTCTCCTTGAAATCCGAACCTATTGCAACAACCTCTCCATCCGTTATGAGAAGGTAGTTTCCATTCTCTGATTTCATTCGAACCGTTGTACCGGGAGAGGTAGCGAGAAGTTTTTCCGCTCCATTCCTGAAAAGATAGTACCTCACACCACCCGGAACCACTCTGGCATAGATAATCGCATTCCTTGTTATCAGAGCATCACTGATATCACCGACAAGAGGAAAGGGTGCGTATTTCTTTATTCCTATGTTGTCCACTATGAAAATGTCGCCTTCACCTACGAACGACGCGTAATCTTCTACCTTTTTAAAAAACTCTATTTTCTTGTCGAAAACCTTCTTGTCCCAGGCAAAAACTCCCGACTCGGTAGCGATGTAGACTTCCTTACCCACCAGGGCTCCAGACAAATAGGAAGAAAGCTCCAGAGACCTGATCCGTTCTAAAAAGTTTTCAAAGAGAATCTTAACTGGCAGCACGGAAAGTTCAGTACCTTTCGTCTCTTTAGCTTCAACAACCTTTTGAACACTTTCCTCAGAGAGCTCCGGGTTTTTCGATGGAAGGTATTCCTCGTAATCATCGCTCCTGAAACCGGAAAAAACCTGAACCTCGTACTTCAAAAGTTCTCTTATGTGGGCTACGTTCTCCTCACGGGAATAGAGATCGTAAAAATTCCCGCTCAACTGCTCAACTTTACCCACCCGACAGGACTGAATGGAAACGAAACCATCTCCCCTTCCTTTTACGAACTCCGGATAGAACCTTTCGAGTTCCGTTCCGGACACATCAACTCCGTAAGGCGGTGTGTCTCCACAGATGGATACTATTTCCACATCGTTTCTTGAAAACCCCCCGAGTTCTTTCACAAGTTGAGAATCCGGAAGGATTTCCTGCACCACCTCACCCAGGGTGTCTATGAGATTTCTGATGTGCAACGTCAACATCTTCAGCTTCGTCCACTCTATTCCGAATATGTCTTCCAACACCTCTGGGTCTTTGCCGTAGAAGATAGAAGAGAAGTAGAGGGGATTCACCACGTTGGTACCCTGAACCGGCGTTGAAAGAAGAACGACTTTTCTGACGTTGTTCACCTCAGGATGACGTTGTAGCATCCTCAAGACGATCAGTCCACCTGTTCCATGTGCAAGGATGTCGAACTCGTACTGTGAGTACTTCAAGATCTCTTGGGAGAGAAAATCCGATTCGAAGTCAATGAAGCTTCTTCTTCCTTCCTTTTCTATGAAACTCCTGTACATCTCGCTGTAAGCCAGGGAACGCGGTTCATAAAGAGCGTATTCGTACGTCATGATCGTTCTGTCGGGGAAAATCGTCTCCCATATGTTATTGTCCTTAACGACACCTTCAAAGGTAGGATCTTCTCCAGGTACCAGAAGAACAGCTGGCCCGGAGCTGTTCACAGCTTCCCTCAGAAGCCTTATCCCATGTTTTTGAAAACCGGCCGATCTCAAAACCACTCCAAAAACGGAAAGATGGTACGTGAAGGCCTCCACATAATATCCTCTTTCGTCCTTTCCTATCATCGATCCGGGAATGATACGGTATCCACCATCCTCTGTCGCGTACGCAAAGGTGAGATTGTTGTAATTCTCCCCTCTGAGGTATTTGGCGTCGAAATAGTATTTGAGACGTATCGGTTTCAGAGCAAACTCATCTACGCCGTCCGCAAATTCCACCCTGTAAAGATCTCCCACGAACACATCCGGATAAAGCTTTCTTTCTTCATCGGAAACCCTCGTGATTTTCAAAACCTTTTGTTTTCCAAAAGCTCCAGGTGGTATCTCCACCCTCAAATTGATAAAACCAGATTCCGCTCCTTCTTTTCCAATCTTCAAGGAGCCTTCTTTTTGAAAAAAGATCAGAAGGAAAAACACCGTTATGCTTATAAACACCAGGGTAAAAAACAGAATCTTCCTTTTCAAAACAATTTCTAGGAGTTTTTTTAAAAAACTCATCTCTCCTCCACCATCTGTTTGAGTTCTTTCAGAAGAAACAGCGTGCGAAAGAGACCTTCTGATTCGATACCTTTCAAAACTTCTTCATAATACTTATCGGCCATCTCACGAGCTTTCTGAATCCCCACCTTTTTCACAAGCGTCACTTTTTCTGTGTCTTTTCCGAGGTCCTTTCCCACCTTTTCGAAAGATCCAAGAATGTCTTTCAGATCGTCGTATATCTGGAAAGCCACCCCGAACTTCTCTCCGAGGAGTTTCATCTTGGTGTGATCCTTTTCTTTCAGGATAAATGGAGCTGAGAAACAGAAGGCAAATAGCGCTCCCGTTTTGAAAGCGTACATTCTCTCCACCATCTCCTGCGAGATTTCCATCTTTCTTCTTTCGAATTCCACATCCATCGCTTCCCCCAAAAGAAGTTTGTAGGCCGTTTCCGAAAACTCTTCAAAAATCTTTGAATTTCCGATTTTAGATATCTGAGAAAAAGCGAGGAAGAACAGACCATCTCCCGCAAGAAGGGCGATATCTTCACCATAGGTCCTATGACAAGAAGGCTTCCCTCTTCGAAAATCCGCGTTATCTATTGGGGGAAGATCATCGTGTATCAGAGAAGCCGTGTGAAAGAGTTCAACGGCCACCGCCACATCGAGAAGCTTTTCCTCTTCCACTCCCAAATCCTCACCCAGTGTCAAGACGAGGAGAGGACGGATCCTCTTTCCTCCAACCGTCGCGGAGTACAGCATGGCTTCTTCTGTGAGAAGATCCCATCCAGGCCTCAAAATCTCGCGTATTCTTTCTTCAACTTTCTCCTTCTTCATCTTCTTCCCTCTTCTTTTCTATCATCTGTTTGAACGTATCTATGTTCAGATTTTCAACGAACTTCTTGAATTCCTCTTCCTCGTCCTGTGTTTCGTTTACTTCCAACTCGATAGAGTGTTTCTCCACCAGATTGTCCGATACGAAAATGGGTGCCCCGGTCTTCACAGCGAGTATGATCGCATCGGAAGGTCTGGAATCGATATCTATCAAAGCAGCCTCTTCATCTTCCTCGTCCGTGTACGTGAGATCTCTTATCACGAGGGTTGCGTAGAAGGTGTTATCCTTCAAAGAGTGAATGATCACCTTATCCACGCGTGCTTCGAGAGATTCAAGAACACTCAAAAGGAGATCGTGAGTCAGAGGACGCGGAAACTCCATCTTCTCCATCGCGAGGGCCAGAGCATGCCCTTCACACGCTCCTATCCAGATGGGAAGCACTCTATTTGTACCTTCAATGCCGAGAATAACTACTGGCGTGTTACTCACTCTATCGAGCGCCAGAGTCTTCACCCATGCCTTCCTCAAGACAGTTCCCTCCTTTCTGAAACACTCCGCACCAGACTTTATTTTACAACTAAATTTCAATACGAAAAAGGAACCAACCAGTTCCTGTAGAATCCTATTTGAAAGGGGGAAGAGAACATGAAAAAACTGACCGTCTACCTTGCAACGACGAATCCGCACAAAGTTGAAGAAATAAAGATGATCGCTCCAGAATGGATGGAGATTCTGCCCTCTCCCGAAAAAATCGAAGTAGTCGAGGACGGTGAAACGTTTCTGGAAAACTCCGTGAAAAAGGCCGTGGTCTACGGGAAAAAACTCAAACATCCTGTGATGGCGGACGATTCCGGACTGGTCATCTATTCCCTGGGAGGATTCCCCGGTGTCATGTCTGCCCGGTTCATGGAGGAACATTCCTACAAAGAGAAGATGAGAACCATACTGAAGATGCTTGAAGGAAAAGATAGAAGAGCTGCTTTCGTGTGCAGTGCTACCTTTTTCGATCCTGTGGAAAACACCCTTATTTCTGTTGAAGACAGAGTAGAAGGCCGAATAGCCAACGAAATAAGAGGGACAGGCGGTTTCGGATACGATCCGTTCTTCATACCGGATGGATACGATAAGACCTTCGGCGAAATTCCTCATCTCAAAGAAAAAATTAGTCACAGATCAAAGGCCTTCAGAAAGCTCTTTTCGGTTCTTGAGAAGATCTTAAAATCAGAAAACCAGTGAATCCCAGGAGAATCAGCACGGCACTCAGCAGCTGAGCAGCTTTTATGTTTCCAATCATGAGGCTATCGACCCTCAATCTCTCTATCACGATTCTTCCAAGTGAGTAGAGGACAAAATAGAGGCACGTTACTTCGCCGTGCCTTTTCCTGTACCTTTTGAAATAAACACTCAACATGAAAAACACCAGCAGATCCCATATGGACTCATAAAGAAACGTAGGATGAAAAAAGGAATAATCTTTGTACACAACGGGTCTGTAGGGCTCTGGCACAAACATTTTCCACGGAAGGTTCGTGGGAACACCGAATGCCTCGTAGTTGAAGAAGTTTCCCCATCTTCCTATCGCCTGCCCCAGCGGCAATACGGAGGTGAACAAGTCTGTTGCCTGCAAAAAAGTGAAGGAAGGCTTTTTCAATCGAACATACAAGAAGCCTGTGAGAAGAGCACCAATCACAGCTCCATGTATGGCAAGTCCTCCTTCCCAGATCTTCAAAGCATCCCACAAACTTCTGTAATACTTCAAATTGAACAAGACATAATAAAGGCGCGCTCCAACAATACCGGCTATCACTCCATAGAAAATGAGCTCATCGAATTCTTCCAAGTTTATGCCTTCATTCTTCGCTCTCTTTCTTGCCACAAAGTAGCTGATCAAAAAGCCCGTGAGGATCAAAGTGGAATACCATCTGAGTTCAAAGCCTCCGATTCGAAATATGTACCTGCTGAGCAGAATTTCTCCGCTGAAAACCTTTGATAGAAAAATAAACAGAAAAACGAAGAAAAGCGTCGATCCAGCAGCAATTGAGAGAAAGGCGAGGATTTTTTTCATTTTCTTCTCCGCCCCCAGATAACCCTCAGTGCTATTTTGTATCTGGTAGGAATGAGTACAACATGTCCACTATCCATAACTACCGCGGTTCTTGCTTGTTTTCCAAACGTCGCGTTTATTATTTTGTTCGCGTAAAAATCCACGTTCTTGAGCCTCTTTTCCACAGAAGTACTGATAGGCATAACGGCTATCACTCTTTCTCTTGGAAGAAACACCTTTCTTCCAAAGGAAACAAAACTCACTTTTCCACCCCCACAGTGAGTATGATACCATTTTTTAGGGGGGTGAAATAATGGATGCTCTGGGAAAACTTTACACCTCGACCGCTATAGTAACCGTGAACGTGGAAGGGAAACTCAACGGGATCACTGTAGCGTGGGTGACGAGAGTTTCCTGGCAACCTCCCATGGTGGCCGTTTCGATAGGAAAAACCAGATACACAAGAGAACTCATGGACAGGACAGATTCCTTTGCTGTGTGCATTCTCGGAAAAGACGCAAAAGAAATAGCTGAATACTTCGGAACTGTTTCTGGCAGAAACACAGACAAATTCAAAAAATATCCCTACACGATGAGCGAAGGGAACCTTCCCATTCCAGAAGGAACAATCGCTTACATTGAGTGCGACAAGACTGGACAGTTTGAAGCGGGGGATCACATCGTCTACATCGGAACTGTGCGAAGGCAGAAAGCACTGAAAGATGAGCCTCCTCTCATATTCGGAGAACACGAACTGTTGTGAAAGGCAGGGCTCGCCCCTGCCTTTATTTTTTCACGTTTCTTAAAACAGCTCGAAAAAAGTCCCCGTACACTGGAGGCGGGAGGTGATCGAGGATGAAAAGGCTTTTTACGCTGATACTGATTTCCCTGCTGGTCGCGCTCGTTTTTTCTCAGGTGAAGAACGTTATCTACCTCATTGGAGACGGTATGGGTCTTTCTCAAGTCTATCTCACCAGCATGCTCGAAGGAAGACCACTCTCGCTCATGAAGACTCCTTACATCGGACTTGTGAAGACACACTCCGCAAACAGCTGGGTGACTGATTCCGCAGCAGCGGGCACAGCGCTGGCATCGGGGTTCAAAACGAACAACGGTATGATCAACATTCTCCCCGATGGAACGGTGGTACCCACTATCTTCGAAGTGGCAAAGACCTACGGAGTTCGAACGGGTATCGTTGTTACCTGCAGAGTAACACATGCGACGCCGGCTGCTTTCTACGCACACGTTAAAAGTAGAGATGAAGAGAACGAAATAGCAAGACAACTCGTTGAGAATGAAACAGTCGATGTGGTGATGGGGGGAGGTTGGGCAAACTTTCTTCCCAAGGATCTCGGTGGAAAACGAGATGACAACCTCAACTTGATTGAACTTGCAAAAGAAAAAGGGTATATATACGTGAAAACCAGAGAGGAACTCTCAAAAATCTCCGCGGATTCAGATAAAATACTCGCTCTCTTTGCACCAAGTCACCTGGATCCTGCAAGTAGCAGAAAGGAGCAGCCGATGCTCTATGAAATGGTGGAAAAAGTGCTCGAGATACTGTCGAAAGATGATGAACCCTTCTTCCTCATGGTGGAAGGCTCCCAGATAGACTGGGAAGCCCACGATAACGACATCTACGGGGTCTGGAAAGAAGTCAAGGAATTCGACAAAGCCGTTCAGGTGGCGCTTGATTTCGCCCTCAAGAGGGGAGACACCCTCGTCATTGTAACTGCCGACCACGAAACGGGTGGATTAGGGCTTTCTTCGGGCGACTACAGAGTAGATGTGGACAAAATCAGAAACTTCAAAAAAACAACGGACTGGATCATGGCAAATTACTCTCCAAAAGATCAAGAGAAATTCAAAAAGGCCATCGAAGAGTATTTCGGTTTGACTCTTTCTGATGAGGATCTGAACAGGATTTCCATGTCCAAAAATCCAAAGATCGAACTTGGAAGGATCCTGGGAGAAAAGGTTAGCGTTGGGTGGACCACCACAACACATTCAGGAACTCCCGTTCCCATCTTCGCTTTTGGTCCGGGTGCCGAAAACTTCACCGGATTTCTCGACAACACCGAGATTCCAAGGATCATAATGAAACTCACAGGGTACTCTCTTCAATATCCACTTCTGAAAGAACCCGTAACGAAATGAGGGGCGATCTGCCCCCTCATTTGAACACATCGAGCTCTTCTACCTCATCAAACACACCTATGATCTTGTAAAACGCCGTGACCTTTTCCAGGTCCCTAATATCCTCTTCTTTCAAAGGTGCCTCAACTTCCACAAAGAACACGTAATCTCCCAAGAACGTCCTTGCGGGCCTTGACTCCAGCTTTCTGAGGTTTATTCCTCTGCTTGCGAAGATATCCAGAACTGCCTTCAAAGAGCCCGGTCTGTCCTGAACTCCAAAGAAAAGGGAGGTGTATTTCCCTTCCATCTTTCCTGTTTTCCTTCTTATGATGTAGAACCTCGTTATATTCTTTTCTTTCAAGTCCTGAATGCTCCTCCGCAATATGAGTAACCCATACATCTTTGCAGCACTCTCTGACATGATGGCAGCGGATTCGTCATCCAGGAGGTTCACAGCGTCGCTCGTCGAAGAAGTGTACCGAATCTCAGCGTGCGAAAGGTACGTGTTGATGAATCCAAGAGACTGAGATATGGCCTGGGGATGAGAGTAGATCCTTTTTATCTCCTTCAGATCCAGTTTTTTCTTTGACACGAGACAGTGGTGTATCTCGAGCTTTGCCTCGCCAAACACCTCTACTTCGTGGTTGAGCAAGGCGTCCAGTACAGGGATGACTGTCCCGTAGGTGGAATTCTCAATAGGCACGATTCCATAATCTACCTCACCTTTTTCCACCATTTCTATGATCTCGTCAGTTGTGGAACAGTACTTCAGGGGTATTCTTGAACCTATCAGTTTCATGGCCATCTCATCACTGAAACTTCCCATGGGCCCCAGCACGGCCACCGTCTTGGAAATTCCAAGTAATCTGTACTCCTCTTCTTTGGCAAGCTTCATTATTTCCTCGAATATGCGTCTCATTCTAACAGGATTGAGATCTGTCCTGTCCAGAATCTCCTTTATCTTCTGTTCTTCTATATCCCTTATAACGATGGGAGAGTCTGTCTTTTTCTTTTCCTTTGCGACATCTCTTGCCACTTTCATTCTCTCTTCGATAAACCTGAGCAGTATGAAATCTATCAACCTGATTTTGTGCCTCATCTCAGTGATATCGGAAGGATCTCTCAAAGCAGCGAGGACTTTTGAGACGATGTTGGGTGTCTCTTCAGGAGTGCTTCCTTCGCTGAGGTTTGCAATGACTTCTTTCCCCCGTCTCAGAAACGATTCCTTCTCTTCCTCCCAAGAAAGAAGATGAGAAACGTGATCGATCAAAAAGGGATCCCGAAACGCTGAACCAAGGTAGAAAACAGCACACGACCTGTCCAGAAGTTTCACATAATCATCCCATAACACGTCCTTTAACACAACACCCAATTTTCTCAGAAAATCAAGAAAGTTCTCGATTGCTTCATCGGAGACCTTCTCAACAACATAAAACTCAGAGTAAGCGAATTCTCCGTGAAAGACCGGAAAGATGCTTGCAAAGCGAATCGATTTTTCCTTATAAAACGGAATTGATTTTTCCTTGATGGGATAGAGATCAACGATTCTCTGATTCGAAGATAATATCTCGAGAATCTCACTCGAGACGATGAGATCCGCGTCTTCAATCGATTCGGAAAGCTGCCACTCTGAATCTTCCAGTTCCTTTCTCAAAGCGTCCATAAGAGTTCCTTTCCCGGAAACATAAACTTTCAAATTATCCTACCTCCTTGAACTCTGATCTCTCAAAATATTCTACAACACGGAATTTTTAATCATCAATCGCTTTTTCGTTGGTTCTATTAAAGGAAAATTCAAATTACGTATAAGGAAATTTGAATTCACACATAATTATTACATAATGACGCGTGGTATAATCTGGCTTGAACACCATATCGTGGAGGGGTGATAAAGTGAAAACAGCTATTCTCGACAGATTCGTGTTTTCTGACGAAGTTAGAGATATCATAGAAAACGCCCCCGAGATAATAATACCAGAGAGCAGGAAAGAAATACTTGACCTTGCCATAGCCGGTAGAGACCTTTTCGAAGTAGGCTACGAAGTTCCTGGCAAAGGCTTCGTAGTCGAAGCAACAGTTACCCGCTGTAAAAATGGTCTGGTGGTCAATTACCCCGAACCGTACATGAGACGAAGAGACCCAAACGCACTCGTAGTTGGTGACAATCTGGAAACGGACAAGCCGCGTTTCAGAGAAAGATTCGGAAAAGAATTCGAACCTATTCGACAGGAAACCTTCGAGTGGCTGAAAAAACAGGAGTTGATCCTGCTACCTTTCATGGCCGGTGGATACGATTACGGATATCCTGCCGTTCTGATAGCCCCCAAAAACGCCGGGTTCTTCGTTGGCGGTCTTGCCGATCTCCAGTTCTTCGTACCGGCCAGCGAAGTCCCCGAGAATTTCAAACCCAAACTCTACATGTTCTTAGCCCCGCCTTTCAGACACACACACTTCGACGGCAAACAGGTGGTCGTCCACTACAGACACAACTCCCACTATGAGATCTTCTCCTACAATCTTTATCCAGGTCCCAGCGCCAAGAAAGGAGTCTATGGATTTCTTCTCCACGTAGGCGAGAAAGAAAAATGGGTCACCGCGCACGCATCTGCAGTGAAGGTTATCACACCCTACGAAAACGAGCTCGTGATCATGCATGAAGGGGCAAGTGGAGGAGGAAAGAGTGAAATCCTCGAAGAGATACACAGAGAACCGGATGGAAGAATAAAGCTCGCCGAAAACATTGTGACCGGTGAAAAATTCTATATGGAACTGAAACAATCCTGTGTTCTCATGCCTGTAGCGGATGACATGTTTATGTGCCATCCAAAGCTCCAGACGGGAAAGAAACTCGTGGCCAAAGACGCGGAAGCTGGATGGTTCATAAGGGTCGACCACATAACAGAATACGGAAGCGCTCCGGATCTGGAAAGGCTGACCATACATCCGCCTGAACCGCTCATATTCCTCAACATCTACGCCGTTCCAAACTCAACCGCATTGATCTGGGAACACATCGAAGATGAACCAGGAAAACCATGTCCGAACCCGCGTGTCATCATACCGAAACGTTTTATGAAGAACGCGGTTTCCGAACCCGTGAAAGTGGATGTGAGAAGCTTTGGAGTGAGAACTCCTCCTTGCACGAAAGAAAAACCAACGTACGGGATCGTGGGTTTGATGCAGATTCTGCCCCCTGCGCTGGCATGGCTCTGGAGACTGGTAGCACCAAGAGGACACGCAAATCCAAGCATTGTCAGCACCAAAGGTATGACCAGCGAAGGAGTAGGATCCTTCTGGCCCTTCTCTTCTGGAAAAATGGTAAGACTCGCTAACATTCTTCTCGAACAGATCATAGATACACCAGAGACAAGATACATCCTCGTACCAAATCAGTATATCGGCGCTTACAAAGTAGGGTTCATGCCGGAGTGGATTGCAAGAGAGTATCTCTCAAGGAGGGGCGGCGTCAGATTCAGACCAGACCAGCTCGTTCCATCGAAATGTTCGCTCCTCGGTTTTTCTCTCAAAGAGATGAAGATCGAAGGAAACACCATTCCGAAAGAACTTCTGCAGCCACACTTGCAATCCGAAGTAGGTGAGGAAGCTTATGAAAAAGGTGCCCAAGAGTTGAAAGACTTCTTCAAGAGAGAACTGAAAAAATTCCTGACCGAAGACCTGAATCCCGTGGGAAGAGAAATCATCCAGTGCTGTCTCGACGACGGATCTCTCGATGACTATCTCAAGATCATACCGATGAATTTTTAAAGCGGGGAGAATTCCCCGCTTTTTTAAAGTCCGAAGTCTTCCAGCGTCAGAATCACCTTGAACCTTCCCGGCTGTCTCACCCCAGATTCCACTACCAGAAAGTAGTCACAGATCCTCTGAGGAGAAGAACAGTCTGCACAGAATCCTGTTTTTGTGCACGGTGTTTCCAGATTCAGTCGTTTCGAATTCATCGGAGAGATGTATCTCAGCCTTTCTCTCGCCTCCTCTACGTCTTTCACCACCTTGTTCACACTCGCTATCACAACCACGTTTTTTGGTCCAAAAACAACGGCGGCTACCCTGTTACCGTTCCCGTCGAGAAAGACCAATTTTCCATCTTCCGTTATGGCATTCGCACTGGTGAAGTAATAGTCAGCCCAGAAACTCTTTCTGTATATCTCCTCCACTTCCTCCCTCGTTTTGGCAGCTGCCCTGTCAAGGAAGTTGTACCTGCCGCTGCGCAAAAGTTCAATCACACCTGTATCTGCCAGAGTGAGGGAACCACCAGCCGATACCGTTGCACCCTCCGGGATAAGCTCTTTCACTCTCTCAAGAATTTCTTCACGACCACGAGCAATCCATACCTCATGTTTCTTTTTTCTTAAGTTGTTAGCCACGTGCTCTGCGAGTTTCTCTTTTTTCCATAGCCATAGTTCCTCTCTCAAGCTCATAACTCTATACCTCCTTTTTGTCGAATTTGTGTGATTTATAGAGAAAATCTTATTAACTGAAACTAAAATGGTAGGTTTGGTGGTAGGTTTTGTGTACATTTTGTAGTATCTGATTTTTAATTACATACCGTATATTGTATTAAATTGACGAACAATTGCATGGAATTGAATATATGCAAAACAAACCTACCACCAAACTCTGTATTGACCATTTTAGGACAACTTCAGGGTGGTAGGTTTCTGAAGCTCTCATCAATAGACTATTTTAGTCTTTACAAACAATATTACCGTTCAGATTCAAGATTCTACAACGCTGTTTTAATGGGCGTTGCAGAAAACTTACCACCTAAAATCCAGTATCCAAGCCGATTTCAGAGAAACCTACCACTTACCTACCACTTACCTACCACCCGGGTGGTAAGTTGCAGACATTATTAAAAACCTCATCAGAAGCTTGTTCAAAAATTTCAATACTCGAAACCTACCACCTGCGTCCCCTATTATTTACTACTACTAATAATAGCAGTATAATTGATCTGAAAAGAGGTGGTAAAAAAATGAACTGGAAGGTAGAGCTCTCGGAAATAGAAAAAAAGAAGCGATTCTTTCTAGAAGGCATCTTTGATAAGGACGGTATAGAACTCGATGTGGGTTTCTGCAGATTCTTGGAACCTGTTCGAGTGAAAATGGTCGTTGCAAAGACAAAAGATGGTTTCACAGTCGGTGGATACGTTCACACGGCAATAGAACATCCCTGTGCCAGGTGTCTTGAACCCGCTCGTGTCGAAATAAGTGGAGTTATAGAAGCTCTTTATCTACCGGAAAGCATGAGAAAAAATGTAAAAGAAGAGAAACTTGAATCTTTGAAAAACATCATATACTATCATGAAACGGAATTCGATCTGTCGGAAAGAATCATCGAAGCAATAGTGGTCGCCGTTCCAGAAAAAGTTCTGTGCAAACCGGACTGCAAAGGGTTGTGTCCCTACTGCGGTGCCAACTTGAATGAAGAGCCCGATCATAAATGTGATAAAATTCCTGTGGCTGACAGCAGATTCGAGATCCTTGCTGAGTTAAAAAATAAACTCAAAAACGAGGAGGTATAGAAGATGGCTGTTCCAAAGCAAAAGAGATCCAGATCGAGAACTCATCACAAGAGAGCGAAGATCTACAGAGCGATAAGCGTACCTCTTGAAAAGTGTCCAAACTGTGGAGAATACAAGATGCCACACAGAGTTTGCCTGCACTGCGGTTACTACAAAGGAAAACAGGTGCTTGAGATATCGGAGTGATAGAGTGAAGATAGCGATCGATGTGATGGGTGGTGACAGAGCGCCCGATGAAATTTTGAAGGGCGCTCTTTTGGCTTCAAAAGAAGTTGAGGGAGAGATAGTACTCATCGGACCCGAAGAAATAGTGAGGAACAAAGGTCTTCCCTTTGTTTCTGCCTTTGAAATCGTTAAAATGGACGATCCTCCTCTGGAAGTTCTCAGAAAAAAGAACTCTTCGATGCATGTGGGCTTGAAGTTGCTCTCCGAGGGAAAAGTGGATGCGTTTGTGAGCGCTGGTGCCACTGGTCCTCTCTTTCTTGGTGCCACTTCAATCGTGGGTAAACTGGAAGGCATCGAAAGACCCGCACTTGGAGTAGCTGTGCCTTCGCTCAAGGGAGCTACCGTTCTCATCGACGCGGGGGCGAACGCCAAGGTCAGACCAGAGCATCTGGTTGATTTTGCTTTCATGGGAATCGCTTACTCCAAGGTTCTGGGAGCAGAAAACCCAAGAGTTGGTCTTCTGAATATGGGATCTGAAGAGAACAAAGGACCAGATGATATCAAAAGAGCCTATCAGCTTTTGAAGGAGTTTCTCGGAGATACGTTTTTTGGAAACATTGAAGGCCACGATATAAACCTTGGCACCGTTGATGTTGTAGTGGCTGATGGTTTCTCAGGGAACGTCGCGTTGAAAACCATGGAGGGTACTGCAAAGTTGGTCACGAGTGTGTTGAAGGAGTCTATAAAGGATGGAGGTTTTCTTTCCCTCCTTGGGGCGCTTCTCATGAAGAGAAGTTTTGACAAGATGAAAGAGAAGCTCGACCCCAGGTCCTATGGAGGTACTTTTATATTGGGAGTGAAAGGAATCGTTGTGAAAGCGCATGGATCTTCAGATGCAAAGGCCATAAAGCATGCTATAAAAGTCGCGGAGAAGGGTATTAGAATGAACATCGTTCAGGAGATAGAGAGGGGGATCTCCCATGTGCGGAATAGTGGGGATGGTCGGTGAGAATTTGAAACTCGAAGATCTTGTGACATCGCTTCAGAAGCTCGAATACAGAGGTTACGATTCAGCGGGTATCGCTTATTTGGGTGATAGTTTCGGAGTGTACAAAAAGAAGGGAAGGATAGATGTTCTAAAGAACGGACTCAAACAAAAGCTGAACGATAGATTCTTCGTCGGAATCGCTCACACGAGATGGGCCACACATGGTGAGCCGAACGACATGAATGCCCATCCTCATATGGATTGCAAAGAAGAAATCGCGGTGGTTCACAACGGCATAATTGAAAATTATAGAGAGATAAGGGAGTTTTTGGAACAACGAGGACACGTTTTTTCATCGGAAACGGATACCGAAGTGATCGCTCATCTTGTGGAGGAAGAGTTCGAAGGTGATCTGCTTGATGCCGTTCTGAAAGCCGTCAAGAAATTGAAAGGAGCCTACGCAATCGCAGTTGTTCATAAAAATGTTCCTGACACCATCGTTGCTGCAAGGAAAGGCAGCCCCCTTGTTGCTGGGATTGGAAGCGGTGTAGGGATTCTCGCGTCGGATGTGACTCCTCTTTTGAGGTTTACGAAAGACGTTGTTTTTCTGGAAGACGGCGACGTGATGGTTTTAAGAAAGGATGGATTTGAAGTTTACAACACGGACGGGGTGAAGCAGCAAAGAAGGGTTTACCACGTTGACTGGGATGAAAAAGCGGCAGAGAAGGGTGGATACAAACACTTCATGTACAAGGAAATAATGGAGGATCCGCAAGCTCTTGTGAATGCACTCGTTGGAAGAGTGAAAAACGATCGACCATTTTTTGAAGAGCTCGAGTACTACGAAGAGCTTCTAAAGGATGCAGATAGAATCCGTGTGGTGTCGTGTGGAACCAGTTACTATGCAGGGTTGGTGTTCAAATATTTTCTGGAAAATCACACGGATATAGATGTTGAAGTCGAGGTTTCTTCTGAATTCAGATACAAGAGGCCTCACATAAAGGAAGGGGATGTTCTGATAGCCATCTCACAGTCTGGGGAAACGGCCGATACCCTTGAATCCGTTAGACTCGCTAAAAAGCACGGTGCAAAGATCGTTTCAATTGTGAACGTGGTGGGTTCCACACTCGATAGAGAATCCGATGTGACGCTCTTCATGAACGCGGGGCCCGAAATAGGAGTTGCCGCGACGAAAACCTACGTGGCTGAACTCGCTGTGCTGTACCTTCTTGGACTGAAAGTAATGGAGATAAACGGCTACTGGGATAGGGAAGCAGAAGAGATTCTGGACAAGCTCGTTCGTATGCCAGAACTTCTGGAGAACGTGCTGAGAAAGGATCCTCAAATAAGGGAGCTTTCTGAAAAATACAAAGATTACAGGAACTTCATGTACATAGGAAGAGGATACGGTTATCCCACTGCACTGGAAGGCGCTTTGAAACTGAAGGAAATAACGTACATACATGCCACAGCTTATCAAGCAGGCGAACTCAAACACGGTCCCATAGCCCTTCTGGATGTTGATTTTCCAGTTTTCGCTGTGATGCCGGACGATAGTCTGTTCTTCAAAACCAAGAGCAACGTGATCGAATCTAAATCGAGGAATGCGCCTGTGATTGTTCTGGGAACGGAGGGTAACAGAAGTCTCGAAGAGATCACAGGTGATATCATTCATGTTCCCCCAACCCATGAGAGTCTCTATCCGCTCATGATGGCTCCGGTTATACAGCTGTTTGCTTATCATATAGCGGATTTGAAAGGACTGGATCCGGATAAGCCCAGAAATCTTGCAAAGAGTGTCACTGTGGAGTGATCTGGAGGTGAAACCAGGTGATAGATGTTTTGAAGAAAATCCTGAAAAAGATCTCTGAGAAAGGCGGAGAGAACCCGGTTGTGCTTGATATGAGAAAAACACCTGTTCCAACGGATTACTTTGTGATTTTTACGGCGAATTCCTACACTCATATGAGGGCGATGAGGGACGAACTGATCGATCTGATAAAGGAATTGTCGCTACCCTTGATCTACTATGACAAAGGCGAAGAATACGAATGGTTGATCATAGATGCAGGCAGTGTTGTGATCCACATCTTCACGGAGAAAGGAAGAGATTTCTACGACCTTGAAGGACTCTGGATAGACGCGGACAGGATAAGTGTTTGAGGAGGATGAGAGGATGGCAGGAAAGTTCTGTAGTTTTTGTGGACGCGATATTCAGCAGGTGGAAAGGCTGATTGCTGGTCCCAACAACGTTTACATATGTAACGAGTGTATCGATCTGTTTCACGATCTTCTGAGAAGCGATAGAAAAGTCCGTATAAAAAACGAAATAAAAGAAATTCCAACACCTGCGGAAATCAAGGCCGAACTCGACAAGTACATAATAGGACAGGAAAGGGCGAAGAAAGTCCTTTCTGTGGCTGTTTACAACCATTACAAACGGGTGTTCTCAAACCTGGATTCTAACGATGTGGAGATAGAGAAATCGAACGTTCTTCTCATTGGTCCCACAGGCACCGGGAAAACCTATCTTGCGAGAATTCTCGCCAAAATTCTCAATGTTCCATTCGCCATAGCCGATGCAACACCTCTCACAGAGGCAGGATATGTGGGAGAGGACGTGGAAAACGTTGTTCTCAGGCTGCTGGAAGCAGCGAACTTCGACATTGAGAGAGCACAGTACGGAATCATCTACATAGATGAAATCGACAAGATAGCCAAGAAATCCCCAAATCCTTCGATAACAAGAGATGTCTCCGGTGAAGGAGTGCAGCAAGCTCTCCTCAAGATACTGGAGGGAACGATAGCGAACGTTCCACCACAGGGTGGAAGGAAACATCCGTACCAGGAGTTCATAAAGGTGGACACAAGGAACATCCTTTTCATAGCCGGAGGAGCGTTCGACGGTCTTGAGGAAATTATAAAGAGGCGTATTCAGAGTACCACCATGGGATTCGGTGCGGAGATAAAGAGCAAAAAAGAGATGAGACTTGGAGAGATCCTGAAACATGTAACACCGGACGATCTGGTACAGTACGGTCTCATTCCAGAATTTGTTGGAAGATTTCCTGTGATAGCGACGCTCGATGATCTGTCGGAAGACGATCTCGTTAGGATACTGAAAGAACCGAAGAACGCCGTTGTGAGGCAGTATCAAAAACTGTTCGAGATCGACGGTGTGAAACTGGAAGTAACGGACGAAGCCCTCAGGATCATAGCGAAGAAGGCGATCAAGAGAGGCACAGGTGCACGCGCTCTGAAGAACGTGGTTGAGGAAATGATGATAGATATGATGTTTGAACTTCCAAATTTGAAGAACGTGGAAAAGGTCGTTATCACGGAAGAAGTTGCTCTTGGAAAGGAAAAACCCATCGTTGTTATGAGGGAATCGGCATGAGAGTTCTTGGAATAGAAACGTCCTGCGATGAAACGGCGGTCGCTGTTCTGGACAATGGTAAAAACGTTGTTGTGAATTTCACAGTTTCTCAGATAGAAATCCACCAGAAGTTTGGAGGGGTGGTGCCTGAAGTGGCGGCCAGGCACCACCTCAAAAATTTACCCATTCTTTTGAAGAAAGCTTTTGAAAAAGTCCCACCGGAAACAGTAGATGTCGTTGCGGCCACCTATGGACCTGGCCTAATCGGTGCCCTCCTCGTTGGTCTGTCCGCAGCAAAAGGACTCGCCATTTCGCTTGAAAAACCCTTTGTTGGAGTGAATCACGTAGAAGCTCATGTGCAGGCGGTTTTTTTGGCAAACCCTGATCTGAAACCACCCCTCGTTGTTTTGATGGTTTCAGGTGGGCACACACAGCTGATGAAAGTGAATGAGGACTATTCTATGGAAGTACTGGGGGAGACTCTCGATGATTCAGCGGGAGAGGCGTTCGATAAGGTAGCTCGCCTCCTCGGACTCGGATATCCTGGAGGTCCTGTGATCGACAGAGTGGCAAAGAAAGGAGATCCTGAAAAGTACAGCTTCCCTCGTCCAATGCTGGATGATGACAGTTACAACTTCAGCTTTGCGGGTTTGAAGACTTCTGTTCTCTATTTCCTTCAGAGGGAAAAAGACTACAAGGTAGAAGATGTTGCGGCTTCTTTCCAGAAGGCGGTCGTTGATATTCTCGTTGAAAAAACCTTCCGACTGGCGAGAAATCTTGGAATCAGAAAAATAGCGTTCGTCGGAGGAGTTGCCGCGAATTCTATGTTGAGAGAAGAGGTACGGAAAAGGGCGGAAAGATGGAATTACGAGGTTTTCTTCCCACCGTTAGAACTCTGCACGGACAACGCTCTGATGGTCGCAAAGGCGGGCTATGAAAAAGCGAAAAGGGGGATGTTTTCCCCCTTGAATTTGAACGCCGATCCCAACTTGAATGTTTAGTCTTTCTTTTCGCTTGAAGCGGACGCCGTTTCTTTCTTTTTCTCACTCTTCCTCGAATCTGTTATGTAAAAACCGCTTCCTTTGAAAATAATTCCCACTCTTCCTATCGTTCTTTTCATTTTAGCACCACACTCTTCACAGATAACCTCCGGTGATTCGTTTATGCCGTGCATAACCGTTGTTTCGTATCCACATTCTTCGCACACGTATCTATAGATTGGCATGTCTTTCACCTCCTTCAATAATGCTTTGTCTTCTTCGATAAAAAAATGGTCGGGGCGACTGGACTTGAACCAGCGACCTCCTGCTCCCAAGGCAGGCGCGCTAGCCACCTGCGCTACGCCCCGATCCATTTTTAAATGATACCATTAATCTGTCGCCAGTTCAACTCGCTTTTTCTTCTGATAATATATTATTATGAAAACTCAGGGATAGGGTGGAGATTGATGAAGAAAGTTCTCATCGTTGACGACAGCAAATTCTGGCGGCTTGTCGTTTCTGATATCGTAAAAAACATCAAGAAAGACGTAGAGATCCTCCTCGCAGAGGGTGGAATGGACGGGTTACAGAAGGCTTTGAATCACAGACCCGACTACTTCATCATCGATTACAACATGCCTGATTTTTCTGGGCTGTATCTTTCTGTTGTTTTGAGAGAAATGAAAGCTTTCAAAGACTCAGGAATAGTCATATTAACGGCATCCTCTGACACGATCAATCCCTTCTGGGCGAAAAAGAGTGGAGCGAATCTGTTCATAAACAAAGGAAAAAAAGAGGAAATCGAGAAGGAACTTCAGGTTTTTCTGAACACTCCATACGAGTCTCTCAAAAACTATGAGAGCAGCGAATCTGGAAACGTTTTTCATATCGTTGAAAAGCGATTGAAAAGGGAGATTCTTGAGAAAGAAATTCTCTCTTATCTCAAGTACTCCCGTGACGAGAGATACGTGATTTCCCTTCTTGTTATGCTGTTCAGAAATTTCTCTCTGTTTGGAAGCTTCAGAGCGCTTCTTATTTCCACGAGTGAAGGAAGGATTTACTCCTTTGGAAAGCCGGTTGATAAAGAAGTTCTCAGAAAGTTTTTGATCTCCAAACTGGAAAAACCGACATCTCCATCTTTCTGGTCCTTTCATGGTGTTTTCGGTGAGGGCTCGATTTCGGATGATAACATTTCTGCAGTCGTGAAAGATGACGGAACAGAACTCGGGGTTGTCCTATTCGAAGATGTTGAAAATCCATTCCTCTTGAGAAATGCTTTAGAAGATTCTCTTTCGAGTCTCATGGTTCTTTTCAGAAATCTGAACGACTTTCGAGATTACGTGATCGCTTCAGAAACAGACGGACTGACGGGTTTGTTCAACAAGAGGGCCATCATGAGATTTCTGGAGGAGGTTCTTCGAAGCGGAAAGAATATCGCAGTGGCTATGATGGATATAGACGATTTCAAGAAGATAAACGACACGTTCGGCCATCCTGTGGGAGATGAAGTGTTGAGGGCGGTGGCAAACATACTGAGGGAAACTGTGAAAAGCGGAAAAGTGGGAAGATACGGTGGAGAGGAGTTCATGGTGGTGTTTGAAACAGGTGAACGAGACGCGGTGGTAAAAACGATGAATAGCATCATGGAGAACATCAGAAACTTCGACTGGCAGAAGATATTCGGAAGTGAAAAGAAAGTAACTTTGAGTGGAGGAGTTGCGTTTTCAAAGAAAGAGTCCTCACCGGTGGAATTGATAGAGGAAGCAGACAAAAAACTTTACACAGCTAAGCGTTCTGGGAAAGATCGTTACGTGATATAATAACTGAAAAATCACAGTGGGTGATAGCATGCACGTGCTGAAGCTCGTTTCGGATCTGGAAACACCGGTTTCCACTTTTATGAAGGTTTCCAGAGGAGAAGAATTCGCTTTCCTGCTTGAAAGCGTGGAGCTCGGTTCCGCTTTCGGAAGGCATTCCTTCATAGGTATAGGAAAAAAAGACGTGCTCGTTTTCGAAAAGGGAATCTTGAGAACTTCGAATCAGCAGCTCGATTATACTTCCTCTCCTCTCAAAGCGATAAAAGACTGGCTTGAGGTCTATAGATACAACGTCAAACACGACGAACTCCCTTCGTTCAGGGGAGGAGCAGTTGGCTTCGTCAGTTATGACTACATTTCTTACATAGAGAAAGTCAAAGTCAGAGCCTCTGTGTTTCCCACGTTTTATTTCGTGGTGCCTGAGCATCTCATAATATTCGATCACCTGAAGAACAACGTCTTCATCATCAGCGATAGTCCTGAGGAACTTGCATCGAAGGTCTTGAGCCCTTTTGAAGAGGAACCAGAGAAGAACGTTTTTGTGACAGAACCGGAATCGAACTTCGAAAGAGAGCAGTTCTACAAAGTGGTTGAAAAGGCCAAAAAGTACATTGTAGAAGGTGACATATTCCAGGTGGTTCTCTCTCAGGCTTTCACATTCAAAACGACGCTGGATCCGTTCTACATCTACAGGGCGCTCAGAATGATCAATCCTTCTCCCTACATGTTTTATCTGAAGTTCGGAGACACGGTCGTTTTGGGATCTTCTCCCGAAACCATGGCGAAGGTGGAAGGAGACAAGGCCACTGTGAAGCCAATTGCCGGCACCAGACCGCGGGGAAGAACTGTTGAAGAAGATCTGAAGCTGGAGAGAGAACTTTTGAACGACGAAAAAGAGATAGCAGAGCACGTTATGCTTGTGGATCTTGGAAGAAACGACCTTGGAAGAGTCTGTAAAGAAGGAACCGTGCGAGTGGAGAAGAAGATGGTTATCGAAAGGTACTCCCATGTTATGCACATAGTCTCGCAGGTGAGCGGTGAATTGAAGGACGATAAAGATGCTGTGGATGTGTTCGAAGCGACTTTCCCTGCGGGGACAGTCTCTGGCGCACCCAAAGTGAGGGCAATGGAGATCATAGAAGAACTCGAACCCACCCCACGAGGGCCATACGCTGGAGCCGTCGGGTATTTCTCTTTCCCCGATGATAAAGGAAAGATGAACATGGATTCTGCTATCACCATCAGGTCCTTTTTCTTCAAAGGTAAACAGGGATGGCTCCAGGCAGGAGCGGGTATCGTTTACGATTCCGTTCCGGAGCGTGAGTATCAGGAGACTCTGAACAAACTCAGGGCGTTGTTCAGAAGCCTGGAAGTTGCGCAGAAGATCCAGGGGGGATTGTTTTGAAAAGAGTGATCGTTATAGACAACTACGATTCGTTCGTTTACAACATCGTTCAGTACATCGGTGAGGTAGAACCGGGCTGTGAAATCGAAGTCTTCAGAAACGATGAGATAACGATTGAAGAGATAGAGAGAAAAAATCCTACTCACATAGTTATATCTCCTGGTCCCGGAAGACCTGAAGAAGCGGGTATCTCCGTCGATGTTGTGAGGCACTTCAGCGGGAAGGTCCCAATACTCGGTGTGTGTCTTGGACACCAGGTGATTGGCTACGCTTTTGGTGGAAAGATCGTGCATGCAAAGAGGATTCTTCATGGAAAGACATCGAAGATCGTACACAACGGAAAGGGTGTATTCTCTGGTGTGAAAAATCCACTCGTTGCTACGCGGTACCATTCACTCGTCGTTGAGGAGGCATCCCTTCCTGAGGTTCTGGAAATCACCGCCAAAAGTGACGATGGAGAGATCATGGGACTCCAGCACAAAGAACACCCAACCTTTGGAGTTCAGTTTCATCCAGAATCCGTACTGACCGAAGAAGGAAAGAGAATCATAAAGAACTTCCTGAACATCCAGGATATTCAGAAAAAGAAAGTTTCCGAAGAAGTGGAAATTGACATCGTTTCCGCTCTCAAAAAACTCGTAGAGTTTGAAGATCTCACTTTTGAAGAGAGCCGTCAGGTGATGAACTTCATCATGTCTGGGAATGCCACAGATGCTCAAATCGCAGGTTTCCTTGTGGCACTCAGAATGAAAGGAGAAACGGGAGACGAACTCGGTGGAATGGCCAGCGTCATGCGAGAGAAATCGGTTCATATAAGAGCACCTTCTCCGAGAACGGTCGACACCTGTGGAACCGGTGGAGACGGTTTTGGCACGTTCAACATTTCAACGACAACGGCCTTTGTCGTTGCTGCGGCTGGTATTCCCGTTGCAAAACACGGTAACCGATCTGTCTCAAGCAAGGTGGGGAGTGCCGACGTTCTCGAAGCCGGTGGGTACAAACTTGAAAAGACACCGGAGGAGATGGAAAGAGAGCTCAGAGAGACTGGTTTTTCTTTCCTTTTCGCACCGCTTCTTCATCCAGCGATGAAGCACGTGATGCCCGCGAGAAGACAGCTGAAGATAAGAACGGCTTTCAACCTTCTTGGTCCCATAACGAACCCTGCCAGGGTGAAGTACCAGGTGGTGGGGGTCTTCGATCTTTCTTTCGCTTCCAAACTTGCAACGGCCCTTCAACGTCTTGGTACGGAACGCTCGGCAGTGGTCAACGGAGGTTTCACAGACGAACTCACCACGTGTGGTAAGAACAACGTACTCCTCGTTACCCAGGAAGAGATCGTACCTATGACGCTGGATCCCGAAGAACTCGGATTGAAGAGGGGAGATCCCAAGGAGCTGAAAGGTCCTTCCGATCCCAAAGAGGCGTACCGGATGATGGAAAGTGTTCTGAAAGGAGAAGCCAGCAGAACACAGGTGGAGACGGTGGCTTTGAACGCAGGGGTTGTTTTCTGGCTGGTGGGTGAATGTGACACTATAAAGGACGGTGTCGGGAAGGCACTTGATCTCATCAGAACGGGTGAGGCCTACAAAAAATTGAGGGAGGTAATGGACTATCAGAAGACTCTGGGAAATAGTTGAAGCCAAAAAGAAAGATATTCTGGAGATAGACGGCGAGAACTTGATCGTTCAAAGAAGAAACCACAGATTTCTGGAGGTTCTGTCGGGAAAAGAGAAAGTAAAGATCATAGCGGAATTCAAGAAGGCTTCTCCATCTGCTGGAGATATAAACGCTGATGCTTCTCTGGAATATTTCATAAGGATGTACGACGAGCTGGTGGATGCGATCAGCATCCTCACGGAAAAGCATTATTTCAAAGGAGATATTTCTTTCGTAAAAGCAGCGAGGGCCTTGACCTGCAGACCCATTCTCGCTAAGGACTTCTACATAGACAAGGTCCAGGTGAAACTGGCTTCCAGTGTGGGAGCAGACGCCGTTCTTATTATCGCCCGAATACTCACTGCAGAGCAGATAAAAGAGATCTATGAAGCGGCGGAAGAGCTCGGAATGGACAGTCTCGTAGAAGTCCACTCCAGAGAAGATCTGGAGAAGGTCTTTTCGGTGATCAGACCGAAGATAATCGGTATCAACACGAGAGATCTGGACACTTTCGAGATAAGGAAGAATGTGCTGTGGGAACTTCTACCACTCGTGCCGGATGATACGGTTGTGGTCGCTGAAAGTGGCATAAAAGATCCCAGAGAACTCAAGGATCTGCGGGGGAAGGTGAACGCTGTTCTCGTTGGTACATCCATCATGAAAGCCGAGAATCCAAGAAGATTTCTGGAAGAGATGAGAGCATGGTCAGAGTGAAGATCTGTGGGATAACTAATCTGGAAGATGCGCTGTTTTCTGTGGAGAGTGGCGCTGACGCTGTGGGATTCGTTTTCTATCCGAAGAGCAAAAGGTACATCTCTCCTGAAGATGCCAGGAGGATTTCTGTTGAATTACCTCCTTTCGTTTTTCGTGTGGGGGTCTTTGTGAACGAAGAACCAGAAAAGATTCTGGATGTGGCCTCTTATGTTCAGCTGAACGCGGTCCAGTTACATGGAGAAGAACCGATCGAACTGTGCAGAAAAATAGCGGAGAGAATCCTGGTGATAAAAGCGGTTGGGATTTCGAACGAAAGGGATATAGAGCGTGCTTTGAATTACAGGGAGTTTCCGGTTCTTCTCGATACGAAGACACCGGAGTATGGGGGAAGTGGAAAAACGTTCGACTGGTCTCTGATCCTCCCCTACAGAGACCAGTTCAGGTATCTTGTACTATCGGGAGGTTTGAATCCTGATAACGTCAGAAGTGCGATAGATATGGTTAGGCCTTTCGCGGTGGATGTGTCTTCCGGTGTTGAGGCCTTTCCGGGAAAGAAAGATCACGATTCAATAAAGACGTTCATTAAAAATGCAAAGGGGTTGTGAGAATGAAAGGTTACTTTGGTCCTTACGGAGGTCAGTACGTTCCCGAGATTCTCATGCCTGCCCTTGAAGAACTCGAGGCGGCTTACGAGGGAATCATGAAGGATGGATCGTTCTGGAGAGAGTTCAACGACCTTCTAAGGGATTACGCTGGACGCCCCACTCCTCTTTACTTCGCCAGAAGGTTGAGTGAAAAGTACAACGCCAGGATTTATTTGAAGCGTGAAGATCTTCTTCACACAGGTGCTCACAAGATAAACAACGCCATAGGTCAGGTGCTTCTCGCGAAGAGGATGGGAAAAACAAGAATAATAGCGGAAACAGGAGCGGGGCAGCACGGCGTTGCCACCGCGACGGCCGCTGCGCTCTTTGGAATGGAGTGCGTCATATACATGGGCGAAGAAGACACGATCAGACAGAAACCCAACGTTGAGAGAATGAAACTCCTCGGCGCGAAAGTGGTTCCCGTGAAGAGCGGAAGCAGAACGCTGAAAGACGCCATAAACGAAGCCCTTCGGGATTGGATCACGAACCTTCAGACCACCTACTACGTTATCGGATCCGTCGTGGGACCTCACCCGTATCCGATCATAGTGAGAAACTTTCAGAAGGTGATTGGTGAGGAAACAAAAAAGCAGATCCTTGAGAAGGAAGGGAGATTGCCGGATTACATCGTTGCGTGTGTTGGAGGAGGAAGCAACGCTGCCGGTATCTTCTACCCGTTCATAGATTCCGGTGTGAAGCTGATCGGAGTGGAAGCCGGTGGAGAAGGCCTCGAAACCGGAAAGCACGCAGCTTCTCTTCTCAAAGGGAAAATTGGATACCTACACGGAAGTAAGACCTTCGTTCTTCAGGATGACTGGGGCCAGGTTCAGGTGACACACTCGGTTTCGGCGGGACTGGACTATTCCGGTGTGGGGCCTGAACACGCTTATTGGAGGGAGACTGGAAAAGTTCTGTACGATGCGGTGACGGATGAAGAAGCTCTCGATGCCTTCATCGAACTTTCAAGGCTGGAAGGGATCATTCCAGCACTCGAAAGCTCTCACGCACTGGCTTACCTGAAGAAGATCAATATAAAGGGTAAGGTCGTCGTTGTGAACCTTTCAGGGCGCGGCGACAAGGATTTAGAATCAGTTTTGAACCATCCGTACGTCAGGGAGAGGATAGGATGAAGGGCTTTATTGCATACATCCCCGCTGGATTTCCCGATCTTGAAACCACAAGGAAAATACTTATCGCTCTCAACGAACTCGGCATCACAGGTGTGGAGATAGGAGTTCCGTTCTCCGATCCGGTGGCTGACGGTCCTGTTATTCAGCTTGCCCACAGCGTGGCTCTGAGAAATGGAGTCACTATGAAGAAGATCCTGGAGATGCTGGGTGAAATATCTGTTGATTACGATCTCTACCTGATGAGTTATCTGAATCCGATAGTGAACTATCCAGAGGGAAAAGAAAAACTCCTCGATGAATTGAAAAAACTCGGTGTGAAGGGCTTGATCATACCTGACCTGCCCTTGAGGGAGGTAAAGAACGTCAATATAGCGTATCCCATAGTTCCCTTCGTTGCACCGAACACCAAAGATGAGGAAATAGAGTTTATCAATTCCGTTCAGGCTCCGTTCGTCTATTACATATCCCGGTACGGCGTCACAGGTGAGAGGGAAGACCTTCCTTTCGCGGATCACATAAAGAGGGTGAAAGAAAGAATAAAACTTCCTCTCTTCGTGGGTTTTGGAATCTCCAGGCACGAACAGGTGGAGAAGGTGTGGGAGATCGCCGACGGTGCGATCGTCGGGAGCGCGCTTGTGAGAATAATGGAAGAAAGTCCGAAGGATGAGATTCCTAAGAAGGTTGTTGAGAAAGTGAAAGAACTCCTCGGAAAATAAAAACCCCGCCTGCGCGGGGTTTTCACACGTACTGGTAACCATCCACGATCTTTTTTTCGCTCATCAAGTGTCTCTGGACGTATTGACCGCAGTTGCTGCCGATCTTGTTCTCCTCGAGTTCACCGATACTCAGGATCACCTCAAAACCAGCGTTTTTGAGCTCTTCTATGAAGTTCTGATGCTTCAGAAGTCCTTTTCTTTCGACGTCAACATCTGAATTCAGATTGTTCTCCTTTGAACGATAGGTAGGGTTCACCGGTGTGATTTTCACAAGGAACTTCTCAGGATCGAAGACTTCTATGATCACTTCCGGGTCCAGCGAGTACTCTTGTGCCACAGCGAAATTCAAGGTGATTTTTCTGTCGTTTTCTTTCACAAACCGCTTTCCGAACTCTGATATCTTGTCGAGAGACCATTTTTTTACGGGAATGATCCGATCTCTTTCTTTCTCGTCTGTGGAGTGAATGGAAAACTGAAGCTGGAACTTACCTCTATAGTGTTTTTCCTTTATTTTAAGAAGCTCTTCGAAGAAAGAATCCGTCCCGTGAGGGGCGACTGTGGAAATCGAAGGCATCAGTCCAGGCGCTTCGTACCTTACTGGAAGTTCCTTCAGAACATCGAGAACGGCTTCGTTTAGGGCGGGTTCTCCCATCCTTGCAAACTGTATTTTGAACTTCTCCGAAGGGATCCTTCCGTTTGGGTACCTGCTCTTCACCAGAAAATCGATCTGTTCGAAGATTTCATCGGCGGAGAGTTTACCTTTGTAAAAACCTCCTGCGTCGCACATGAGACATCCCACGGGACATCCAGCGAGTGTTGAAACAATAAGAACCCATTTCTTTTCGCGGGGAATGGGCGGCTGAATCGATTCAACGAATTCCACCAGATTCCCTCTGGAAGTTTCTCCAAGATACACGTATGCGACTTCTTCTTTTCCTACTCTCTTGAGAATTTTCACAGAAATTGTTTGCAAAAGCCCATCCCCTTTAGGGGATTGGGAGGAAGCAGACATGTGTACCACCTCCAGATTCAATAGTGTTAATATATAGATGAGGTGATTGAACAAATGACTGTGACTCTGACCTGTAGATTCAAACTCGAACTCAGCAAGGACCAAAAACAGCAGTTCCTGGATATTGCGACGGCTTACACAAACGCCGTCAACTATGTGCTCGAACAAAACCTCAAGGACAAATCGACGAACGTCAAAAAACTCCACAGACTTTACTACAAAACCATCCGCGAAGACTTCGACCTTCCAGCACAGATGGCTATTAACGTAAACAGAGACGTCTCTGCAATGTACAAAACTCTCTGGGCTCAGTTCAAAGAACTCAAGCGCCGCAAACCTGATTCAAAAGCTGTCAAGAAGTTCTGGGATAAACCACCGAAGCGAAAGAGCTTGATCGTCAAATACACGTACAACCGAACTGCAAGCTTCAAAAAGATCAACGGAGAGTGGCACGCTTCTTTGTCCACACTTCAAGGTCGAATCAAATGGATCCCGATGAAAGGCTGGTCCAAACACTTTGAGTACCTCAAGTCTTGCAAGATCGGCGATCCGATACTGACTTACGACAAATCATCCAAAACCTTCTTCTTGCTTGTTCCTGTGACTCTTGAAGTTCAGGAACATCAACCAAAAGAAATCGTCGGTGTTGACGTTGGAGAAAGACACATTGCTGCTGTTGCTTCTACCAAAGGCACCAGGTATCTGATAGACCTTCCTGAAGAGTTCAAACAAAGAAAACAACACTATCAGCGTCTGCGCTCTGAGCTCATGTCAAAAGGCACTCGCTCTGCTAAGAGAAAGCTTGCCAGGATCAGCAGGCGAGAGAAACGGTTCACTGAGAACGTACTGCACATCATTGCAAAAAAGCTCACCACAAGCCACCCTGGTGCCAGGTTTGTTCTCGAAGACCTGACTCAGATCAGAGCTAACAGAATCACCTACCGCGGCAAAGACAAAGAAGCAAGAAGACAGTCAGAACAATGGCCGTTTGCAAGTCTTCAGCAAAAGATAGAGTACAAAGCGAAATTGTACTACGGAGTTCAGTCCGAAAAGGTCGACCCCAGCTACACCTCGCAAACCTGTCCCAGGTGCGGCCACGTCTCGAAAGAAAACAGACCAGACCATGGAGAGCGTTTTGTATGTCAAAGCTGCGGCTACGAAGAACACGCAGACATAGTTGGTGCGATCAACATAGCCCTGAGAGTTCTTGCCAAAGACCAGCAGGTCAATCTTGAAAAGCTTTTAGGGGCCGTTGTCAGCCGGCCTGATGCTCCCCGTTTGGGTTGAGCAAGCCCTCCTTCAGAGGGAGGGTAGCTGACACTGTTCCCTCTCTTCTCAGGATCTCCATCGCTGTTTCGATGGCACTGCCCATCGCTATCGATACCTGCCTGAAGCCACCTCTCGCATCTCCGACGATGAAATTTCTTTCTCCAGGTTCAACGAAAGAAGTGTTTGGAACCCTGCCTACAGACAAAAGGAGAGCGTCGAAGGTGAAAACACCGTGTTCTGTTTTCAGTTTAACCATTTTGCTTTCTTCTTCCACTTTGAGGATGGGGCATCTTTCATGATAATAGAATTTCTCGTATTTTTTCGCTCTCTCGACCAGAAGGGGAAGCGCTCTGATTCTGCTGCCTCTGTTGAAAAGATGTACCTCTTTTCCTCTCACAAGAGCGTTCAAAGCACTGTCGAATGCAGCGTCTCCTGCTCCATAGATTGCGAGTTTTTCGAATTCTGGAAGATCGATGAACTCATAGACCACCTTCTCAGATACTTCGAACTCTGGAATTCTCCTTGGAATCGTGCCGCTTGCAACGATCACGTAGTCGAACGAATGAATTTCTCTTTCTGTCAGAATTTTTTCGTTTTCCACTTTTACAACTTCTTCCCATATGAGTTCAGCACCAGATTCAAATAATCTTTTCTCCAGTGTTTTGCAGATCTCTTCACCGGAGGCTGGAGGCAAAACCGGGATGTTTTCAACGAGATGGGCGTTCCGCAAAAGTCCTCCCACCCTGTTTTTTTCGAACACTGTAACGTGAACGTTGTACCTCCTCAGAAACACAGCGGCTGCTACTCCCGCTGGCCCTGCTCCAACGATTCCAACGCGCACAGGATCTCCTCCGTCTTAGCGATGTACGCAACTCCATGTGCCAGGTTTTTCAGTGAAGAGAAGTGGTACCATTCGTTTTTATCCCACAGAGCGTCTTCCACCATTATCACTTCGAAGTTTCTCACAAAAGCGCTTCGGGCTGTAGTTTCACAGCAAAGATGTGTCATCACACCTGTTATGATCAGCTGGTTGACGTTTCTTGCTCTGAGCTCTTCTTCGAGTTTCGTTGAATAAAACGCGTCGTACGTGTTCTTTTCAAAAAGAAGAACATCGGAAAAAACGGGAACGGCCCACCTTTTATCCACTTCGTTTCCCCACCACTTCTTCATCATCGGAGACGCTCCCACGTGGACCGTGGCTATCACGGGAAGTTTCGCTCTTTCGAAGGAGATCTTCAGTTTTCTGATGTTTTCGATAGCAACCTCCACTCCCCGAAGGTATGCTGGGGAGTCAGGAGAGGTGAAATAATTTTGAAGATCGATGATGAGAAGTGCCGGCCTTTTCAAAGTGAATCTTTTCTTTTCTCTTTCTGGGAAATAAAACATACTACATCAAGAGTTTGAGTACGTTTCCCGCATTTTCCATTCTGAAGAGAATTCCGGTCAGTGCCGTCTGTCTCAAAATGTCTTCCTTCGTTGACTCGAGGAGAAGTTCTGCCACGCTCGGTTCGAAAAGGCTTTCTGTTTTGAAGAGCTCCGTGTAGCTGTTCATCACACTTCTTGCTGAAGACTCCAGCCTGTTCATCCAGGATCCAACGTTTCCTCTGATCTGAGAGATGTTTTCCAGAGCTTGATCTATGGTTTCAAGAGATCTTTGTGCTCCTTCGAAGGTGGAAAGGTCCACTTCAAACAGTTCGGAGAGAGTCTCTTCGAGGTTTGGTATGTTCACCGTTACGTTCTGTCCTTCATTGGGTCCAGTTTGGATCACAAGGTTTCGAACGTCTCCGGCGAGCACCCTCTGTTCGTTGTAAGTTGTCTGCTGGATAATCCTTTTCACACCGCGCATTATCTCCTCGTATTCTTTCTGTATCATGGATCTTTCTGCGTCTGTGAGAGTAGCGTTCGAAGCCTGAACGGCGAGTTCTCTTGCCCTCTGAAGCGCTGTTGATATGCTTTCAAGTCCCGCGTTGGCCGTTTTCAGAAGACCTATTCCGTTGTATATTTGTGAAAGTGTCGTTTTGTATCCTTCTATCTGTCCTCTCAATTTCTGCTGAACGGCAAGTTCAGATACTGTGTTGAAGAGGAAACTTCCCGGTGTGGGGGCTTTTCTTTCAAGGCTGAGTTGCTGAATGTACCGCATCAGACTTACGTCGTTCACCCTCATCCTAAATCCCCCCTTTCCATAATGAATTTTATCAGAACGTGCAAAGAAAACTACGTGATAAGAATAGTAAAGAACGACTGGCTTTACAAATCATCCGCGATCTTGTCAGCGAAAGCCAAACTGGAAAGATCGTGGTGAAAGATCTCAACATTTAAGGCAAAGCGCTGTGGGATCAAAGTGATAAAAGCAAGCAGATACTATCCCTCAAGTCAGCTATGCAGTGAATGTGGATACATAAATAAAGAAGCCAAAGAGTGGAGCGCATCATGATAGGGACGCTGCAAAGAATCTAGCCAGGTATGGCTTGATGCTATCAGTAGGGCGGGAGCCGTCCGAGTTCATGCCCGTTGACCGTGCTCTGGCGGCGGAACCTAAAAAGGGTCTACGAGCCATCACGGGTTGAAGCAGAAAACCCTACCTCATAGGAGGCAGGATGGTTCACCATTCGTATCTTTTCATTCTAAGAAGGAGCAGAGCCGCTGCAAACTGTATTACGAAAGAGAACAGTATCAGATAGAACCGGTTGATATCATAGAGTGTTCCCATGATCCACGATCCAGAGAACCAGAAAACACCGTACACGGTGAAGAACATTCCGTAAGCGAATCCACGCTTTTCTGCAGGTACGATCTTCGCTACAACCGCTCTCATGATCGATTCCTGCGCTCCCATACCGATTCCCCAGAGAATCACTCCGGCAAAGATGAGCGGAAAACTGTTCGAAAAAGAAAGCAAGGGAAAGAAAGAAGAGAGAAGAAGCGCGTAGGCCAGGGCAACGAAACCCTTTTTATCGAACAAATGACCGAAAACCAGCGCAGCCACCGCATCCACGGCCATCGCGAGTGAGTAAGTCGCAGGGGCGAAGAAATCTTTCGTGACTTCAAAACTCTTCATGTGGTATGCGATGATAGGAAAATCAACGAAGGCAAAGGCCACCATCGAAACGATGGCAAGATAGAACCAGTAAGTCTTTCCCAGATTTCGATCCACTGGATTGTCTTTTCTCTTCTTCATTTCCTGAGGAGCTGGGAAAGTTATACGTGCCGTGAGGAGAAGAACCATTGCAACGAGAGCCGGTATGAGAAGGATGAAAAAGCAAAATCTGTAACTTTTTCCAAATGCGAGGGCGAATGTGAGCGCAAGAGGTCCCAAGATGGCACCGATCTGATCTAGTGCCTCATGAATGCCAAAGCCTTTGCCCATTCCAACTTCTTCAGAAGCGAAAGAGAGCAAGACATCCCTTGCGGGAGTTCTCAGGGCCTTCCCAAATCTTTCGGCGATGATGAGAACAAGCGCTGTCTGCCAGTTTCCTGCAAGTGCGAGAGCCGGTACCGCAAAGAGATTTATCGCGTATCCCAGGATGGTGAAAAGCCAGTACTTCCGTGTCTTATCGCTCAGAATTCCCGAAATCAATCTGAAGGCGTATCCTGTGAGCTCACCGAGTCCTACGGCAAATCCAAGAGCGGCGGCGCTCGCTCCCAGTGTCTTCATGAACGGTCCAATGATGCTCCTTGCCCCTTCGTAAGTAACGTCCGCGAAGAGACTGACCAGCCCCAAAAGCACGATGAATAGAAAGGCCTTTTTTCTGGACATAACATCCCTCCTCACCAGGGTTTTCTCAAAAGATAGTATAATGTAATTGGAGGGATAAAAATGAAGTGGATCGAAATTTACAAAAAACTCGTGAACATCGACACAGGACCCGATCTTCCATTCGAAGAGAAGCTGAGGCGAACGTCGTTTCTGACAGAAATCCTCGAAGACCTTGGTTTCAGAGTGGAAAAAAGGGAAGCCGCTTACGTGGCCTTCCGTGGGAAACCGCCTTACATTACCCTCATAGGACATCTCGACACCGTCTTTCCCGAAGGTGAATCGAAGAGAAGACCTTTCACAATAGAAGGAAACATCGCCAAGGGTCCTGGTGTTTGTGACATGAAAGGGGGAGTTGTGATTCTCCTTGAGTCTTTGAAAAGATTCCTCCAACAGAACGACACCGATCTCTGTGTGGTTCTGAATGTGGATGAAGAACTGGGATCACCGCTCAGTGGAGAATTGTTCAAAGAAGTTGCCGGTATGAGTTCCCACTGTCTATCCTTCGAGCCGGGAAGAGAAAACGGAGAGCTCATATCCTCCAGGAAGGGAATCATCTCCCTGTGGTTGTTCGCTCGCGGAAAAAAAGGACACGCTTCGAGACTGGACGAAGGAGCCAACGCGATCGTTGAACTGGCTTTCAAAGTGATGGAACTCACTTCACTGAACGGGAGATTTCCAAACCTTACTCTGAATCCAACGATCGTAAAGGGTGGTGCGGAAAGCAACGTGACACCGGACAAAGCGGAGGTTTATTTCGATGTCAGGTACTACGATGACAAAGAGTACGAGTTTCTCGAAGAAACACTGAAACGACTCTCTGCTGTACATCCTGAAGCGAACGTTTCTTACAGCTTGAAACTCAGAAGGCTTCCTATGAAAGAAGATCCTGATTTTGTGAACATCGTGAAGATGTCTGCCGAAGAGATTGGAATGACTGTGAGTTTTGTGAGGGCAACTGGTGGAGGAGACGTGGCGTTTTTCTCGCAGAACGGCGTTCCTTCCATAGACGGCCTGGGTATTCCCGGTGGTAAGATGCACTCCGAGGATGAATACGCGAGACTCGATCAATTTGAAGATAGGGTGAATCTGGTTGTACATCTTTTGAGAAAACTTGGAGGTGAAAAAAATGTTCGTTGATACAACCTTAAGAGATGGACATCAATCTCTGATTGCGACGAGGATGAGAACGGAAGATATGCTGCCTGCTCTCGAAGCGTTCGACAGAATGAATTTTCACTCCATGGAAGTCTGGGGAGGAGCAACCTTCGATGTCGCCGTTAGATTTCTGAACGAAAATCCATGGGAGAGGTTGAAAAAGATAAGAGAGGGTTTGAAGAACACGAAGATTCAGATGCTTCTGAGAGGACAGAATCTCGTTGGCTACAGGCACTACGCGGACGATGTTGTGGAGCTTTTCATAAAGAAAGTGGCGGAGTATGGACTGGATATCATACGTATCTTCGATGCGCTGAACGATGAAAGAAACCTGCAGAAATCTATTGAAGAGTCAAAAAAGCACGGTCTTCATGTTCAGGTAGCGATCAGTTACACGGTGAGTCCTGTCCACACTCTCGATTACTATCTTGACTTCGCAAGAAAACTTCTGGATATGGGAGTGGACTCGATTTGTATAAAGGACATGGCGGGGCTTCTCACTCCAAAAAGGGCTTACGAACTCGTCAGGGCTTTGAAAGAGAAGTTCGGTGTTCCCGTTGAGGTCCACTCTCACTGTACCACAGGCTTTGCTCCCCTTGCGTATCAAGCGGCTTACGAAGCAGGGGCGGATTTTTTCGATACGGCTATTTCTCCGTTTTCTATGGGAACGTCTCAGCCAACTTTTGAAACCATGTATTACGCTTTCAGAGGAAACGGAAAAGAGGATTTTGACAGAGAAGCGCTGAAGTTTCTGGTGGATCATTTCACGAAGGTGAGAATGAAATACGTTGAGTACGATGTGGGGATGAAGTATCCAGATTCGAGGATCATATTCTCGCAGATTCCCGGTGGTATGTACTCCAACCTTCTCAAGCAACTGAAGGAGCAGAGGATGGAACACCTGCTTGATAAGGTGCTCGAGGAGGTTCCGAGGGTCCAAAAAGACCTCGGTTATCCACCACTCGTCACACCAACAAGTCAGATCGTGGGTGTTCAGGCGTTTCTCAACGTGGTCTATGGTAGATACGAGCGGATAACCAACGAAACGAAGAATTACGTGAAGGGACTCTATGGTAGGCCACCCGCACCGATCGATCCAGAACTGATGAGAAAAATTCTCGGTGATGAGAAGCCCATAGATTTCAGACCTGCTGATCTTTTGGAACCCGAACTGGACAAAGCAAGGAAAGAATTGGGAATTCTTGCTGAAACAGACGAAGATCTCCTCATTGCTGTGATCCTGGGAGAGGTTGGTAAGAAATTTTTGAGGAAGAAGTACGAGGAGAAGATCGGTGTGGACTTCAACTATCTCGAGTCTCTCTCTGACTTTACCGATGACATGCCGGTGTATCCAGTGTAAATCTCAAAAACGTTGTAATCTCCTTCTCTCCTGTAAGCGATTCTGAAGCCATGCATTTCGAAGAATTCTCTTGCGAGGTACAGGCCCAGTCCTGTACCTTTGCTTTTTTTCTTTTTCTCGAAAAGATTTGCACGCACCTCATAGGGGATCTCTGGTCCGGGACCTTTCACGATGACTTTGTCTTTTTTCACGTGGACCTCCACCGGTCCCGCAGAATACTTCACAGCGTTTTCTATCACGTTGTAAAAGGCTCTGAAAAGCTTCATGGAATCAGCTTCGACTTCCACGACGTCATCGTACTTGAAAATGACTTTTCCTGGGAATTTTTCCACCACGTCGTTCACGAGTTCGACGAGATTAACCGGCTCTTTTCTCAACCTTTCAAGACCAGCTTCGAGCTTGGCAAATTCGTAGAATTCTTCTATGATTTTCTGCAAATTTTCGTCCTCAACCTCATTCCATACGAGCGATTTCACATCGTGCACAAAACCGGTGACGATGTCTTTCAATTTTTCCGTTTCTTTTTCCTGAATCAGCGAATTTTCGACTATCGAATTCACCTCTTCGGCAAGTTTTGTGATCTCATCGTTCAGGAAATCTTCGAATCGACTTTTTCTGGCTACAGCTTCTCTGAGCTTCCTCAGTCTGCTGGTCACCAGAATATGAGTAGCGAGACTAACAAAGAGCGCTGAAAAGAAAGAGAAAATAACGACATCCACAAAGTTCATCCTGTTTCCCCAGAAGATTCCAAGTAAGGCTATATTCACAAGAAAGGTGATAAGAAAGGTTCTCAAAGATATCATCTTTCTCCCCCCGTGAACATGTAACCCACACCCCAGATGGTCTTTATGTATCGAGGACGGTTTGGGTCGTCCTCTATGGCTTTTCTGATTCTCTTTATGACTGTGTCCACAACCCTTGGTGAGACAGGGTCTTCCCAAAAGGTTTCCAGGAGTTTCTCTCGCGTGACGACTTTTCCGGCGTTTTCTGCGAGAAAGAGCAGTATCTCGAATTCTTTTTTGGGAAGATGTATTCTTTTCCCCTTCAAAAACACAGTAAAACCAGAGGCATCTATCTTCAGATCCCCGAAGTCGTACAGTCCCTTCTTTTCCCTCTCCAGAAATCTTTTCACTCTCACGAGGAGAATCTCTGGATTGAACGGTTTTGTCACGTAGTCGTCCGCCCCCGCTTCGAATCCTTTCAGAACGCTTTCATCATCGGAAAGGAGCGTTAGGAGTATCACCCAGGTTTCGGGTCGGGTTTCTTTTATCATCCTGCAGATCTCGTAACCACTGTAGTCTGGAAGCATGACGTCCAGAACCACAACATGAAAGACTTCCTCGTCGTTCAAAAAATCTTCTCCTGTGAGGAAGGTTTTCACCTGTCCCAACTGCTGGAGTTTTTCACTCACCGTTTTCAGAATATTTTTGTCGTCATCCACAACGGCTATCTCCCACATCATGAGAATTTTAGCATTGGAAGGAAAGAAACGAAAGCGATGATCACAATGACCGGACCTGGTGGCAGGTCGAGATTGTAAGCGGTCAGAAACCCCGCGAAGAAAACGCCGGTGCTGAAGATGACGGATATTGTTGTGAGTGACCAGAAGGATTTTCCAAATATTTTCGAGACGAGTCCGGGAAGGATCAGAAGAGCACCTGTGAGAATCACACCAACCACTTTGACGGTCGTCACCACGGTGATAGCGATGAACGAGGTGATCAGAAAACGGATGAGATCTGTTTTTATGCCATAAAACCTGGCCATTTTTTCATCTACTATGAAATACTTGATGTCCCATCTGAACACCACGGTGAGGATCACGCTCAGGGAAAGGACAACGGCCGTTATCGCGACGTCGGTGCTGTTCACAAGAAGTACGTCACCGAACAGATACCCCATCACATCTGTCTGATACCTTCCCGAAACAGAAAAGAGAACCACTCCAACGGCCATGAAGAAGGGAAGGAGGATGCCTATGGCACTGCTTTCGCTGATCCTGGAGCGAGAAAAGAGACTCACCGCAAAAGCGAAAAGAAGAGCCGTGGCAAAGGCAATCAATCTGTGATCCGCTCCGATGAGAGTGGCTACAGCAAGCCCGGCAAAGACTGCGTGTGCGGTTCCATCTCCTATGAACTCCATCCTTCTAAAAACCACTATTGGAGAAACAAGGCCGGATAAAGACGCGACCAGGATTCCCCCAACGAAAGCTGTCCTTAAGAAACTGTACTCAACGAGATCGTGAAAGAAGCTCAATCTCTCTCCCTCCCATGGTAGATCTCGTAGTGTCTTGTTCCTCTGATCCATATGTCGAAGTCTGTGAAGATTCTCTTGAGGTCTTCAGGGTTGATCGTTTCAGTTGGACCATGACAGTGAAGGGTCCTGTTGAGACACATGATGGTGCTGCATTCTTTGAACACCATTCCGATGTCGTGGCTGACCATGATGACTGTGATATTTTTTTCTTTCCTCAATCGGTTCAGAAGCTCGTAAAAGGAAGCCTTTCCCATTTCATCCACTCCAGCCTCAGGTTCGTCCAATACGAGAATATCCGGATCTGAAAGAAGGGCCCTCGCGAGTGAGAGTCTCTGGAATTCACCACCTGAGAGGTTCTTTATCGGATCGTTTTCTTTGTGAAGGATCCCCACATCTTTCAAGGTCGATCTCACCTTTTCCCAGTCTATCTTTCTGTACCTGCCGTACATTCCCATCGCAGCGAACTCTTTTACGGTGATGGGAAACTCTCTCTGAACCTGATGGAGCTGTGGAAGGTATCCTATCTTCCCTCTGACTTCTACCTTGCCTTCGTAATTCTTTATCTCCCCCACCAGAATTCTCACAAGTGTGGTTTTTCCTGCTCCGTTCGGGCCGATTACTCCAACGAATTCACCTTCTTCCACGGAGAAGGTTACATTCTTCAGGATCTCAAAATCGTTTATTCTGTAGGTCAGATTCTTCACTTCCACGATTTTCATTTCAGCGCCTCCTGGATCACAGAAAGATTCTTTCTCAGGAGTTCCACGATCGTCTTTTCTCCGTTCACTCCGAGGGGATCGAGCACGAAGCTCTTCATTCTCAGTTCTTTTTCGAGGCTCGAAAGAATCTCTGCCGGCTGCTGTGGTTCTCTGAACAGGGCAGCAATCTGTTCTTTTTTCCTGAGGATCTCTTTGATCGTGGAAAAACTCGTGCTGTGTTCATGACCGCTGGAGAGTGGTATCAATTCCAGGCCGAATTCCTTGAAGAAGTACGTAAAACTCGGATGAGCCATCACCACTGTTTTTCCGGTGTAGGGAAGGAGAGTTTCGAAAGATTCTCTGATCACGGTGTCCAGTCCGCTTACGATCTCTTCTGCTTTCTGTCTTATTTCACTCTGTTTTTCCGGGAATTTCTCGATGAGAACCTGGTACAGTCCAGGAACAATGTAGTATTTGAGGAAGAAAGGATCGAGCCAGATGTGAGGGTTCTCGTCGACGAGAAGAAGTGCTGGAATGAAGTCTGAAACGAAAACTGTCTTTTCTTTGTATTTTTCCAAATACGTTTCCAATCCGAGTCCGTTCGCTACGATCAGATCCGCTTCTTCCAGAGTCTTAGCGTCGGAAGGCTTTAGTGAAAACAAGTGTGGATTCGCTCCAGGGGGAACAAGGAGCTTTACGCTCGCCGTATCGCCGAGCAGCTGAGAAACGATGAGATAGTACGGGTTTATCGTGGTCACGATAGTTTTGCCGAAACTCAAAACGGTGACAGCGAGTACTAGAAGGAGAAGAATCCTCCTCATTTTTCCACCTCCTTTTTGCATTCCTTACAGATTCCGTGTATCAGAAACAGATGACTTTCTTCAGAAAAATCGTACTTTTTCTGGAGTTTTTCAAGAAATTCATCCACGCATTCTTCGAAAGGAAAGAGCTTCCCGCATTTCTCACAGATCAAAAAGTGATAGTGTCTTTTCTTCTTGAAGAAGTATCTCGGGCCACCCACACTGAAAGAACCCACGAGGTTTCTTTCCTCTAAAAACTTCAATGCCCTGTAGACCGTGGAGAGATTAACATCCAGTTTTCGATGTATCTCCTCGGCAGTGAGAGGGACTCTGGAAGATTCGATTATCTCAAGAACGGCTTCCCTGTTTTTTGTCATCCTCATACTCTCACCTGCAAATGCAAAGCATTTGCAAGTTATATTGTACTACACACAGTCGCTGATTTCAAGATATCATTCAAACATTGTACTGATGATATATTTCTCAGTATTCATCGTGCTCTCCGATTATACCGTATTATGGTATAATGAAAATGGATGGCAGATGTCGTATTCGTCGAAGCTGAGTTCTTCGATGTTAAAACAAAAATCAGGAGGTGATTCGATTGAAGGTGAAATACTACACCAGCATAACACAGGTGGAACAATTGTCTCCTGAAGAAAGAGGGAGGTTGAAGAGGGTAGAGGAAAAGTACCGATTCAGAGCCAACTCTTATTACTTGAGTCTCATAGACTGGTCAGACCCTGATGACCCTATCAGGAAGATCATAGTACCCGAGGAGGACGAGCTAGAAGAATGGGGAACGCTGGATGCTTCTAACGAAAAATCTTACACCGTTGCAAAGGGGCTTCAGCACAAATACCCGGACACGGCCCTCTTTCTTGTGAACGATGTTTGTGGTGGATTTTGCAGATTTTGTTTCAGGAAGAGACTCTTCATAAACGTTGGAGCCGAAGTCATACGAGACATCACACCTCAACTCGATTACATCCGCACTCACAAAGAGATAACGAACGTTTTGCTCACGGGAGGAGATCCGCTGCTTTTATCGACAGAAAAGCTGGAAAAGATAGTGAGTTCCTTGAGAGAGATAGATCACGTTCAAATTATCAGAATAGGTAGCAAGATACCAGCGTTTAACCCTTACAGAATAATAGACGATCCGGATCTGTTGAAGATGATCAGAAAGTACAGCACAAAAGAGAAGAAGATATACGTGATGACACAGTTCAACCACCCCCGGGAACTGACCAGGGAAGCGATAGAAGCGGTGAATCTTTTGAAAGACGCAGGAGCGGTGCTTTGCAATCAGACTCCTCTTCTGAGGGGAATAAACGACGATCCTGAAGTGCTCGGTGAGCTTCTGGACAGACTTTCCTTTGTTGGAGTGACTCCCTACTACGTGTTCCAGAACAGGCCTGTTTCTGGAAACAGGAAATTCGCCGTTCCGATTGAAGAGGGTTACGAGATCTTCACGAAAGCGATTTCGAACATATCTGGTGTCGCCAAGCGGGTCAGATACGTTATGTCTCACAGAACAGGGAAGATAGAAATCGCAGCCCTCACGAAAAATTTCATCGTTTTCAAATACCATAGAGCACACGATGAGAAGAATAGAAGAAAAGTCATGGTGTACAAGAGGAATTCCCAGGCGCTCTGGTTCGACGACTACAGTGAACTTTTGGAAGAATACACCGTGTGAATCCCCCTGCCGGGGGATTAAAAGTGGTTGAAACTCACTTTCACTTCTTCTCTTGGATACTTGGGTTTCGGATCGTCCGGATATCCAACCGGGAGTATCACCTCAAATCTCAAATCTGATGGTGTGTTCACGATTTTTGCTATTTCATTTGGATTCGGAGGTGTGTACGGGACGGTTCCAAGTCCCTGCTCTTCCAGTGCGAGGAGAAGATATCCGATCGCGAGCCAGACAGATTCTCTCGAATAGGGTGCGTCTTTTTTTGAGAACACGAGCAGAAGATATGGTGCTTCTTCGAGAAAGGGTTTTTTCCAGTTGAAACTGTTTTCGTTGAGCCATTCTTTAAGTTTTCCTCTCACGTTTTCGTAGAAGTCTTTCTCGGCCTTTTCACAGGTTTCCCTGATTTGTCTTTTCGTTTCTTCATCTTCCACGACGAGAAATCTCCAGGGTTGAGCATTCATTCCCGAAGGAGCCTCGTTCGCCACCTTCAGACAGTACATCAACTTCTCAATGGAAGGCTTTTCTTCTCTGAATTTTCTCACGGTCTTTCGCTGTTTTGCAAGGTCGTAGAGCATCCTCATACCCCCGTGAAGATGTATTTTGGAATGCGAGCCTTCGCAGTCTTAGCGGGATTCACGAGCTGGGAGATACCCACATCGACGGAGAGGCTGGCGAGCATGTAGGCATCTGTGAAGGGAATGGTTTTCCGCCTCTGGATAAACCACACTGTTTCGCGTGTGACTTCTTTCAGAGCTTCTTCGATATCTGGAAGAGAAACGATGATGTAGTAGGCATCGTTTGTCTCAACCACAGGCCATTTGATTTCTTCTTTGGATACATCGATCTCCACGACCACTTTTGCAGGGACTTCGCACGCGGAGACACACACTTCTCCGTCTCCCATCGTCGCGTGGACGTCTCCCAGAGCAAGAAGTGCACCTTCCTGGAACACTGGAAGGTGCACTGTGACGTTTTCTGTTATCTCTTTCGTGTCCATGTTTCCTCCGTGTCTGTGGGCCGTTCCCGTTGGGTACTCTCCTTCCTGAGGTGCGACCCCGATCACTCCTACCATCGGATGAATTGGAATCCTCACACCATCGAACAGAACGGCCCATTTCTCTATTTCCAGTTCTTTTGTGTGAAAACCCTCCACTTCGTCACCGAGAACTCCGAACCCCTTGCCAGTTACGATCACTCCTCTTCGAGGAAGTTCTATCCTCTTTATCCGAACCTTCAGTGTGTCTCCGGGCTTTACACCGTTGACAAATACAGGTCCCGTCGCTGGATTCACCTTCGAAAAATCGATTTTATCGTAACTACCACCGAGTGCGTCGAGTGTTTCGAACACGACCTGTTCACCAGGGTATACCTCTTCTACGGGTGCCATGCTCGCAGAAAACGAGTATACACACCTCTGGGCTGGTACAATCTTCATGTTCTCATCTCCTCACTCACACTTTGACCAGCCGCAGTTCTTACAGCTCACACATCCTTCTTGCTTTATCAGAGAGTTCTTCGAGAGACAAACGGGACAGTACACGTTTCCTTCGTCGTCCACGTAGTAACCGCTTTGCCATCTGAGGTTGTGTGCCACTATGAACTTTTCTCTTTCGATCGGCTCTTCCTCGCTCTCTGGTGCCTCTTTACCCGTTCTGAGCCACAGTTTTGCGAAGTCTTCAAGCGCTTTCTTGATTTCTTCGGCGAGACCCTTGCAGTATTCTCCTTTCACCTTCGAAAGCTGTTCCACTATTTCATCTATTGAAACTCCAGCTCTGAGCGCTACTGAAGAGAGTCTTCCTATCGCTTCGGCCATTTCACTGCCGTTGGAAATGAATATCTCCACTGCTTCTCCCGTGTCGTCGAAAGATATCGTTATGTAAGTGGTACCATCGGGCCTCTTGTACTTCCTTGTGACACTTCTGAGAGTATCTTTTCTCGGTCTTGGGTGGAGCTTCAGCTTCTCATCGACGACGAAGAACTGGACCTTTGGAGCCTCCGGTGTCTTCAAGGCTTTCGTCAGCACTTGCGTTTGCAGAGAGCCATCTCTGTACACGGTGATGCCCCTAACGTTTGTTCTGAGGGCTTCAAGGTACACGTTGAGAACATCATCCACGGTTGCGCTCTGAGGCATGTTGATCGTTTTGGAGATGTTGTTATCAACGTACCTCTGGAATGCATCCTGCATGAGCAGGTGATCCATCGGATCTATATCGAGTGCGACCACAAAGACTTTCTTTATTTTCTCCGGAACATCCGGGATATCCTTCAAGCTTCCCTTCTCTATGAGTTCTTTCTCTATCTTCTTGAGGATCTCCGGATTCAATTTCTCTCTGAGCACCTGGTTCACGTAGAGAAGAGGCTCTTTCGTCCCGTCTTCCTTCGTCACGAATCTGGTGTATGCGAGGAGGAAGTTTGGTTCCAATCCTGACGAAGTGTCTGCTATGTTCGAGATCGAACCGGTGGGTGCGATCGTCAGAAGAGCGACGTTTCTTCTGAACTCTTTTGTCATCTTCATGACTTCTCTTATTTCATCGTCGTAGTTGCTCATACCCATAGCGAAAGGCACGAAGTTGTCTTCCGTTCTGTACCTCGAGATCTCAAGGAGCGGGAAGTTCCCTTTTTCTTTTCCGAGTTCATAGGAAGTTCTGTGTGCTTGGAGCGCTATGAAAGCCATGAGATTGGCCGCGAAATCACGAGCTTCCTGAGAATTGTAAGGAATTTCGAGCTTGTAGAGGAGATCGGCAAATCCCATTATTCCAAGACCGAGCCTTCTGCTCTCTTTGACTGCTTTTGTGATCTTGTCTATTGGAAACACGTTCACATCGATGACGTTGTCGAGGAAACGAACGGCTATCTGGACGAGTTCCTGAAGCGCTTCTAAATCCACAAAACCATTGTTATAGAACTTTGCAACGTCGATGGAACCGAGGTTGCAGGCTTCGTAATCTGAAAGCCCGATTTCACCGCACGGATTGGTCGAGTTGATCTTTCTGTGCGGGTAGAGTGGATAGTATTTGTTCATCTCTCCGAGGAAGGCAAGTCCCGGGTCTCCACTCTTCCAGGCATTTGTAGCGATCTTTCTGAAGAGTTCTCTGATCTTAACCTTCTTCCTGATCGTGCTTCTTGGATGAGAAAGCTCGAGTTCACCGTCTTCTTCGTAGAGTTTCAGAATCTCTTTCTTGTCCATTGGAAATCCAACAGAGAGGTTGAAGAAGTTCAGCACCGCTTCTCCCGTGTTTTCTTTCTTTGCGTCTATGAATTCTTCTATGTCGGGATGGTTTATGTTCAAGATGCCCATCAGTGCCCCGCGTCTTCTGTAACCCTGTTTCACAACGGAGATGGCGGAGTTGAAAACGTGCATGAAAGAAACGGGACCGGACGCTTTTCCGTGTGTGCCTGCCACAAAACTGCCCTTCGGCCTCAACTCAGAAAAGTTACTCCCCACTCCTCCTCCCACTTTCGTTATGAGTGCGTACTCTTTCACCGCTTCAAAGATCTCTTCGATGCTGTCGCCAACGGGTACTACGAAGCACGCGGAGAGCATATGAAGATGGTTTCTCGATCTGTAAATTTCTTCGTAATCTTCCAGTGTCATCTGATCGATGGGCTTCCACAGGAGATCGTGCTTCACCCCGAGTCCTGCGTTGAAGAGGGTGGGACTGTTTGGAATGAAGATCCTCGCTTTCAAAACTCTGAAGAAGGTATCCTCCCATTCTTTTATTCTGTCGAGTTTTTCGTTCTTCTTGTACGATGGGTTCAGAAGCTCTGCCGTTGCTACAACTCTTGCCACCCTTCTTGCCACGTCTTCCCATTTCGTTTCCAGATAATTCCCATCCAGATCCTTCATGAAATACCTGTCTCTGAGGATTATCTGAGCATTTTTTGAAGGTTCAACATCGATCCACTTTGAGATCAAATCGGACAACTTCATGCTCTCCCTCCTATTTTTTAACAACATATTGTGTATTTTTTCACAGCGATTCAACATTTGGTAGGGTTTCCCGAGAAATTATACATCACCATCCCGGTGGATATTCTGAAACAGTATCGGAAAATTTCTAAAGAATTTCCCATGGTATCCTTTTGAAGATGAGAGTAAAAGAGATAAATGTTAAGAGCGCACTGACTTATTCCGAATCGAAAAGAAGGTACACTCTCAGCCCTTACGTGGGCTGTACCAATGCCTGTGTGTACTGTTACGCCAGTGATTACGCACGGCGATACAGAGAGATGAACTGGAAGTCAGAAATCATCGTGAAACGAAACATAGCCGAAGTTCTCAGAAAAGATATCATCAAGAAGAAACCACACCACGTTTTCATGAGCACCATGTGTGATCCGTATCAACCTATCGAGAAAGAGTACAAGCTCACTCGAAGATGTCTCGAAGTCTTTCTGGAGTTCCCGCTTCTGGAAATCGAGGTGATGATTCTCACAAAATCCACACTCGTTTTAAGGGACCTGGACCTGTTTAAGAAGATGAGAAGAATCTCGGTTGGACTCAGCGTCACAACTGATGACGACGAAATCCGGAAGATGTTCGAGCCCAACGCGAGTTCCATAGAGGAGAGAGTGGAGGTTTTGAAGGTGCTGAAAGAAAATGGAATAAGGACCTGTGTTTTCATCAGTCCCATGCTTCCCATGAACCCGAAAAAGCTGGCGAGCGTGTTGAAACCTCACGTGGATTGCGTGTTTATCGACGACATGCACTATCGATGGCGTGTGAAGGATTTTTACGAAAAACTAGGGTTTTCCTGGGCACTTGAGAATGAGTACTTCGAAAGAACTCGAAAAGAACTACTTGAACTCTTTCAATAAAGAGGGCAGAGCGCCCTCTTTTCAAGATCTGAACATCTCTTTGAGAGATGTGTAGAGTTTTTTGAATTTCTCGTGTAGTTTTTCGTAGGTTTCTGTGTTTTCAACAGCAGGGTCAGTGTAACTCTTCACGCGGAACCACTCTTTCGAAATTTTCGCGGGATTTTCTCCCATTGAGCCAGACACTGCGAGGATCGCTGCACCGTAAGACGCCCCTTCATCCACGGCTGGTTTTTGTATTCTCAATCCTGTCATATCTGCGAGCATTTTGTTCCATACCCTGCTCTTTGAACCTCCTCCTGTAATTCTCACACTGTTGAGAACCACCTTGAGTTCTCTCAGTATATCGAACGAATCTTTGATACCGAAGGCAACGCCTTCGAATATGGCTCTCACCATATCCCACTTGGTGTTGTACGAGGATATACCGAAGAAAACACCCCTCGCGAATGGATCTCTGTGTGGTGTCCTTTCACCGTTGAGATACGGCAGGAAGATTATCCCGTTTGATCCTGCAGGAATTTTATCCACCTCTTCGTTGATTGTTTCGTAATCTTCGCTCAGGAATTTTTCCTTGAACCACTCCAGTGAATAGGTAGCGGAGAGCATCACACCCATGTGGTATCTTGTTTCTGGAACGGTGTGTGCAAAGAAATGTACTCTACCCTTTGGATCGGGCTGATTCCCTTTTGTGGGTGCCAGAACGGTTCCTGAAGTACCGAGACTCACCATCACGTCACCCGGTTCTACGACGGCTATTCCAAGAGCTGCACAGGCGTTGTCGGCTCCTCCGCCTATCACAAGCGTGTCTTCGGAGAGACCGAGATCCGACGCTACTTCGGGTTTCACATTTCCAACCACGCCGTTCGACGGTATTATCTCTGGAAGAACACTTTCCGGTATGTTGAGTTCTTTCAATACGTCCTTGTTCCATTCCATCTTTGACACACTGTACATCACCGTTCCGGAGGCGTCGGAATGCTCCGTTTTCACCTCACCGGTGAGCATGTAGTTTATGAAATCTTTCGGAAGCATGATTTTTGAGATTTTTTCGTAGATCTCAGGTTCATGCTTTCGGATCCAGAGTATTTTTGGGAGTGTGAAACCGGGCAAAATAGGATTTCCGACGAGCTTGAGAACGTTTTCCTCTCCGCCGAGGATCTGGGTGGCTTCTTCACACTCTTTGTATGTTCTCTGATCGCACCAGAGGATGGCATTTCTCAGGACTTTACCGTTGTCATCTATTGCTACAAGACTGTGCATCTGCCCGCTGGTGGAGATCGCTCTTATTTTGCCGCCCATTTCTTTCGATCTGTCGGAGAGGTTTTTCAGTATTTTTCTCACCGCCTCCCACCAGGAGAAGGGATCCTGCTCTGCCCAGGCGGGCTGAGGAGTGAGCATCATTAGTCTTTCGTTCGCAGTAGCGAGAATCTCTCCCTTCTCGTTCACAAGAATTCCCTTGACGCCGGTCGTTCCCACATCGAGTCCCACGTACAGGTTCATTATGCGACCCTCCCGTTCTGTTTTTTCTGTCCAGATGCGTAGTACATTATTTCCTCCTGGGTGACTTTTTTCTCTCTGTTGTCCAGAACGGCTGTGATTTCACCTTCCCACATGACGATTATTCTATCGCTGAGATTCAGTATTTCTGGGAGTTCCGAAGAGATCATGATCACAGCTTTTCCCTGTGCGGCGAGTTCTCTGATCATTCTGTGTATTTCTGCCTTTGCACCAACGTCTATTCCGCGTGTTGGTTCGTCGAAGATCAGAATATCCACATTCGTGGCGAGCCATTTGGCAAGGACCACTTTCTGCTGGTTTCCGCCCGATAGATTTTCTGTTATTTGATAAATGGAAGGCGTTTTTATGGAGAGTCTTTTTACATAGTCTTCTGAGATCTCTTCTTCTTTTCTTTCATCGAGCACGAGCCTCCATTTGCTGATTTTTTTCAGTGATGGGAGCACGATGTTGTCCTTCACAGTCATTCTCAAAACGAGTCCCTGAAGTTTTCTGTCTTCAGGAATGAGTCCTATCCCCATCTTTATGGCATCTTCCGGATTTTTTATTTCAACTTTCCTTCCGTTAACGTATATGTCTCCAGATTCCTTTTGATTCACTCCGAACACCAAGAGCATCGTTTCAGTTCTTCCAGCCCCCACAAGTCCCGCGAATCCCAGAACTTCTCCCTTTCTCACTTCAAAAGAAACATTCTTCACTTTATCCTTCCATCTCAGGTTTTTGACTTCGAGTGCAATTTCTCCGGGTCTGGTCTCAATTCCGTGTGGGAAAAACTCCACTTCACGTCCTACCATCATTTTTATGATCGTGTCCACATCGAATTCTCCTTTTTTCAACTCGCCGACTCTTTTTCCGTCTCTCATCACAACGATCCTGTCACTTATCCTCATAACTTCGTCCAGTCTATGTGAAACGAAAACGACAGAAATACCTCTACTTTTCAACATTTCTATGATTTCGAAGAGTCTTTCTGTCTCTTCGACAGTGAGAGATGATGTGGGTTCATCCATGAAGATGATCCTGGGTTCTTTAACCAGTGCCTTACATATCTCCACCATCTGTCTCTGGGCGGTGGTGAGATTTCTCACCAGAGCGTCTGGAGAGAATTTGGCGCCGATGAGATCGAGCAGTTCTTTAGATCTTGTGTACATATAGTTCTCATCAACTCTACTGGAAAGGGTTCTTTTCTGTCCTCTGACAGCTTCATAGGCGAGAAAGATGTTTTCCGCCACAGTCATGTTGTCACACAGGTTCAGTTCCTGATGGATAACACTTATACCCTTTTTGAACGCGTCGACCGGAGAGTGAAATTCTACCCTTTCGCCGTTGACCAGAATTTCTCCCGCATCAGGTTTGAGGACACCCGTCAGAATTTTTATGAGGGTGGATTTACCAGCACCATTTTCACCTATCAGAGAGACAATCTCGTTTTCGTAAACCTCAAAATCGACGTTGTCCACAGCCACAACTCCAGGGAATCTTTTCACTATGCCCTTTGCTTTCAGTATCTCCATTCGATCACCCCTGAAAACGAGGAGGGGAAACACCCCTCCTCGTGTTTTTCAGAATTTTATTGGAATTCCGAGTTCTTCCATCTTCTTCAAATATTCATCGAGGTTCTCTGGTGTGACCACGTCAACACCTGTGTCGATCACGTAGTCAACCTTTCCATCAACCTTGACTTTCGGAAGCATCATCAGAGTGTTCTGAACACCTATCTTGTTCATCAGATAAAGAACTGTGACTGACAGGTATCCCATCATGTAAGGTCTCTGCCCCATTGTTGCCTGAATAACTCCCTCTTTCACGTACTGAAGAATATCGGGTGTTGTATCGAAACAGACGATCTTCACTTTCCCAACTTTTCCAGCATTTTTCACCACGAGTGCCTGAGAAGGTCCGTTGTAGGCGTACACACCGAAAAATGCATCGAGATCTGGATGGGCATTGAGGGCAGCTTCCGCCAGAGACACAGCCCTTGCACCGTCTTCTTCATCGTTGAGAATGTCGACTATTTCTATCTCTGAATCCTTGATGGCGTCTTTGAACCCCTGGATTCTCTGAAGGGAATTCATAGCCGTCAGTGAACCCGTTCCTATGACGACCTTACCCTTTCCTCCAAGGAGCTCCTTCATGATGAGACCGGCTGTGTAACCCGCCTGGTAGTTGTCCGTTCCGATGTAGACGTACCTTCCGCTGTCTGGAGAGTCTGTATCGAGAGTGACAACAGGAATACCCATCTCAAGGGCTTTCTTGATGGTGGGGATGACTGCAGTTGGATCGGACGGTGCGATCGCAATACCGTCCACGCCCTCGGCTATGAAAGATTCGAGCATCTGAAGCTGGGCGTTGATATCTTCCTTTTGTGGGACGAAGAACTTCGTATCCACTCCGAGGGCCTTCCCCGCCGCTTTAACACCCTGTTCCACCTGTGACCAGTAAGGATGGACGGATTTTCCGATAACACCTATGGTGAGAGCCAGCGACAGACCAGCAACCAGGAGAACCGAAAGAAAAACCAGAAGTTTCCTCATGATAACACCCCCTTGAAAGATGGTTTATTCCACATACACCCACATCTTTTTTCTGTACACCGGATCTTCAGGGTTCACTCCTTTTCTTTTGAAAAGCTCGCTCAGAGTGACGAATTCGTATCCACGTTTTTTCAATTCTGGGATCAGTATCTCCAGGACTTCGACGATCGGATGCGGCTCCGGCTGTACGTCGTGAAGAAGAATTATTGCACCATCTCTTACGCCTTTCAGTACGTTGTTTACTATCTTTTGGGGATCTCTATCGCATCCTGCCCAGTCGTAACCGAGAACGCCACTCACAAACGGCATGTTTATCACATCGAACATGGTACCGCTCACTGCCAAGTTTGGTGGCCTGAAGAATCGAGGTTCTTTTCCTGCGTATTTCTTGATAAGCTCGTTCGTGCGTTCGATGTGATCTTTTATCGTCTCAGGATCTTTTTTGTCAAGTGGTTCATAATTCCACGAGTGATTTCCTATTTCACATCCCATGGATATCATTCTTTCGAGGATAGCTCGAGTACTTTCGTTCAACCTCTGTCCCACAACGAAAAAGGTAGCTACAACACCGTGTTTTTCAAGAGTGTCCAGTACTGCGGAGGTGAGTTTTACATCAGGACCGTCATCGAAAGTGAGCGCCACCAGTTTCACTCCGTTTTCCTCCTTGGAGTTCACTTTTGAATCAATTGAAAAAAGCAAAACTGTTGTCAAAAAGATCGAAAGAAAAACCAGAAGTCTTTTCATGACCCACCCACCTGTTATTTGCTTGCAAGTCTCCTTCTCAATATGTCGAGAGTTACTGCCACAACTATGACGATTCCGATGACTACATTGTGCCAGTACGTCGAAACGTTGAGAAGAACGAGAGCGTTCCAGAGAAGACTAATGATACTCGCGCCTACGATTGCTCCTAAAACACTTCCTTCTCCTCCCGTGAGACTCGTTCCACCGATCACGGTAGAGGCTATGGCATAGAGTTCGTACATATTACCAACACCTGGTTGCCCTTGAGAAAGCCTTGCCGCAATGATTATCCCCACCACACCGGCAAGGAACCCTGATACCATGAACGCTATCATTCTCACCCTGTCCACGTTCACCCCGGAAAATCTTGCGGCGACTTCGTTACCGCCGGAAGCCCTCAGGTGTTTTCCGTAAACGGTCTTTCTGAGGAAGAAATCTGCCACAAGAGCCACTGCAAGGAGAATCCACACCGGGATCGGTATCTTCAAAAATTCACCCTGCCCGATTTTCAAAAAAGAAGACGGGAGTCCGATTATAGGCCATCCCTTTGTGATCACGGCTGCCATGCCTCGGGCGATTGTCAGTGTTCCAAGGGTGATGATAAAGGCGGGAACCCTGAGTTTTGTGACGAACAAGCCGTGCCACGCACCTGCTCCTATAGAAAACAATAGAATGAGAATCACAGAGATCCACACGGGAACACTGTGAGTCATGAGCCAGGCGACCATTACCCCTGTGAGCGCCACCATAGAACCGGGGGAGAGGTCGATGGCTCCTCCCCCGGAGATGATGACAAAGGTTTCACCGATAGCTAACAGGCCAAAGATCGCTATCTGCCTTCCGAGAGCCTGAAGATTGAATGCCGTCAGAAAGCGGGGATTCAGGATAGCCGTGAAGACAGCCAGACTGACGAGAGCAACTAAAGGGCCGAGTTCTCTGAAAGTTCTCTTCTTAAATTTCGAAGCCAAGCTATCTCCTCCTCAGTAACACCTGTTGAATATTTCTTCCATGTCCTTCGCGGTTAAGTTACCGGGAGTTACAACAACCACTCCATTCAGTATCCTGTAGCCGGTTTCTGCCATCTTTGGAATATCCTCTTTTTTCACACCCAGTTCACTGAGTCTCTTGTTGAGACCGAACATTTCCTGGAAGTCTCTCAGTTTCTTGATAGCGATCCTTCCAGCTTTTCTATCGTCTGTTTCGTAAACGCCGAACACTTCCCTTCCAACGATGGCGAGTCTCTCGTAGGCGTGATCGAAGATGTATTCGAACAGGTACGGACCTGTGATGCACAGACCAAGACCATGGGTGATTTCTGGATAGAAACCACTGAGACCATGCTCCAGCGCGTGGTTTGCGATCACACCGGTCAGAGTCTCTGTGATTCCTGCTTCAGTACTGGCCCAGGCGAGGTTCGTTCTGGCTTCCATATCTTCTCCGTTCTCGTAAGCAACTGGGAGATATGTCACAATCCTTTTCATGGCGTCCAGGGCGAGGACATCCGAGTAAGGATTCGCATTCACGTTGAGGAAGGCTTCTATAGCGTGATAGAACGCATCCATAGAGGTGTACGCGGTCTGGTCTTTCGGTAATGTCTTCATCACTTCAGGATCCACAAGGGAGAGAACGGGAAAGGTGTTTCTATAGCCTATTCCCACTTTTTCTTTCGTTTGGGGATTTGTGATCACCGCAAATGGATCTGCCTCGGTTCCCGTTCCGTGTGTGGTGGGTATAGCAACAACGGGGATGGATTTTTCTGGAATCTTTCCACCACCTACGGGAACGTAATCCCAGAATTTTCCTTCATTCGGAGCGGTAATAGAAATCGCTTTTGCGCTGTCTATTGGACTTCCTCCACCAAGTCCTATGATGAAATCTATTTTCTCTTTTCTCACGATTTCTGCAGCCTCATCGACGTGATCCGATATCGGGTTGGGAATTATTTTGTCGAAGACGAAACTTTCCACTCCTGCTTTCTTGAGAAGATCTACCACTCTCTGCAAAAGGCCGGTCTTCTTAGTGCTGGAGCGCCCTGTCACAATCAATGCTTTTTTTCCGAGCTTTTTTGCCCTTTCTTCCAGTTCGTCCACCGCTCCCACCCTGAAAATGATCTCCGTTGGAAGATAGGATGAAATTTTGAACATACTGTCACCTCCTTTATTTGACTTCTTCTATTATGTCCTCGACAGCCAGTACGGCCGCGCCCACGAGGTTGGAACTGATGTTTCTGAATTCTGTGGTTCTGATTTTCAGATCCTTCACAGCGGCCTTCAAAGCTCTTTGATGGACAAAGTCTTTTACAATATCGAGAAAACTATCACCAAGATCGACGACTTCCCCACCAAGGATCACGAGTTCAGGATTCAATATGTTCACCAGGTTCACGATGCCGACCGCTATGTTTTCCGCAAATTTCATCAGTATTCTTTTTGCATCGTTTCTCTGCTTCAGCGCCTGGAATTTCTCTATTGCGTTTTTTCCAGGGAGTTCTTTCCCGTACTGCTCGATCGCCCAGTTGATCGAAGAGACGAGTTCCCAGCAACCCCAGTTGGAACAGTGGCACTGCCTGTCGGAGTACATGTTCACTGTCATGTGCCCTGCTTCACCCGCTGTAAAAGAAGGACCTCTGAAGATCTTTCCATCGATCATCAATCCCGCTCCAACACCCTCTCTTATGATGATAAAAACGGCTTCTTTCACGTTTCTCAGATCTTCTGAGTGGTACTTTTCGGCGAGCATGGAAAGATTCGCCTCGTTGTCCGCAAGAACGGGAACATCGACTTTGAGGAGTTCTTTTATACTCACATTCTCCCACTCAAGGTTTGGGGCGAGAAGTATTTTCTTTTCTTCCATATCAACCATTCCTGGAACGGAAAGAGAGATTCTTGAAATTCTATATTCACCTGAGATGCGTTCGTAGATTTCTTTGACTATGTTGAAGAATTCCACTGGTTCCCTCGGTGTGTTGAAAGTTCCCCTCGGTTCTACTTCTCCGTCGAAAAATCCAACACCGTAGGTCGTTATATTCACTCCTATATCGAAGACTAAACTCAAAAAGGCGTTCTTTCTTAGATCGAGGAGAATTCTTCTTCTTCCGGGAGAATTTTTCCCCATCGTACCGATCTCTCTTATATAACCTTCATCTATGAGTTCTTTCGTGAGTCTTGTTACACTGCTCGGCGTGAGCCCTGTGACCTCCGATATGTCTGATCTGGAGATGGGATGGTTTTCGTGAATCACCTTGAGGATGCTCTTTTTGTTGAGGATTTTTATTCTCGGAGAGTTGTATTTCAACTTCGATTCCTCCTTTTGGATCGTAATATTATCTTCTCATTAATTATATGCGGGAAATAATTTAAAATCAAGGTCGGATATCTGTTGTTTTCTCCATTTTCGACTGCTTAATAGGAATTATGGGTTTTTAACCTTAAAAATTGTAATTTTTCGGAGATTTCCTTCAGGCCTCTGGCGGTCACTCTCTCTTTTTCTTCAGATTGATACCATCCTTCGGTAAAACCGTATCTTTCAGCCAGTTCTAAAATTTTTTCGTACTCGTCCTGGTTCAGTTTTCTGCTTATTTCGGGAAATTTCTGGGCGTCAAAGTGAGGGATGTACTGATTCATTATGGAGAGAGGAATTCGTGTGGACAGGCTTGAAAGGAAAGAAAAAATTTCAGAATAATCCACCACGTTTCCAGGAAGAACAAGAATTCTCACAATGAGGCCTTTCATTTTTTCTTCGTCGAAGACACCCACCTGTCTGAACATCTCGATGATGGCCTTCTGAACAACTGTCCAGTAATCCGGGGTTTTTGAGTACTTTTTAGAAGCTTCGTTGTCCGAATATCTCACATCGGAAAGATAGATATCAACGGCACCTTCTAAAAGTCTGAGAATCTCGAGGTCTTCGTATCCGCTGGTGTTGTAGACGATGGGAAGGTTCAATCCATTTTCAATGGCGATTCTCAGGGCTGAGATTATGAACGGAAGGTGTGGTGTGGGGGTGACAAGATTCAGGGTCTTCGCACCGTGTTTTTGCAGGATCAAGAATATCTCCGCAAGGTCTTCCACTTCAACCTCTGTTCCTATTCCTTTCTGACTGAATCCCATGTTTTGACAGTATACACATTTCATGTTACAACCGCTGAAGAACACCGTACCCGCACCCGTTTTTCCAGAGATGGGAGGTTCTTCACCGAAGTGAAGAACCGCGTTGGATATCTTCGCTCTGGCGGGCAGTCCACAGATTCCGGTGGTTCTGTATCTATCAACACCACACTTTCGAGGACAGAGTTCGCACTTTTCAAGGTTGTCCCAAAGTGTGGTTTCGATCTCTTTTATTCTCTCAATTTTCTTTTTCGACATACTCGATTTTTGCTCCCAGTTTGCTGAATTTGTCTATGACATCTTCGTAACCTCTGAATATGTGTTCAACGTTGCTTATCTCTGTAACACCATCCGCTATGATTCCCGCTATGAGAAGGGCAGCGGTTGCTCTGAGATCCGTTCCCTCAACAGGGGCACCGCTGAGCTTTTCAACTCCTTTCACTATGGCAACGTTTCCAGAAACTTCTATGTCCGCTCCCATTCTTTTCAACTCGTCCACGTGTAAGAACCTCGTTTTGAAGACGTTTTCGGTTATAACCGAGACTCCCGACGCTATCGATAGATACGCCATCATCTGAGGTTGGAGATCCGTGGGAAAACCAGGGTACGGATTCGTTGTAACATCCACCGCTTCTGGTCTTTCTCTCATTTCGATCTCTACTTCGTTTCCAAAAACTTTAAGTTTTACCCCTGTTTCTTCTAGTTTCTCAAAAAAGTTCGTGAGATGATCCGGGTTCACGTTCTTCACCAGACCTTTTCCTCGACTTGCTGCGATGGCTACCAGGTACGTTCCAGCTTCTATTCGATCGGGAATGATGCTGTATTCAACTCCCTGCATTTTCTCCACGCCTTCAATCACTATTCGGCTGGTTCCGGCTCCTTCAATACGTCCACCCATTCTGTTTATGAAATTTTGAAGGTCCACGATTTCAGGTTCCATGGCGGCGTTTTCTATCACCACACGAGTGCCTTCCAGGAGAGCCGCTGTGGTCATCAGGTGTTCCGTGGCACCAACGCTTGGAAAAGGAAGGGTAATCGTCACCTGGTCGGTTCTTCTTTCAAAGGTGGCTTCAACAAAGCCGTGTTCCACTTTTATCGAGAATCCCATTTTTTTGAGACCTTCAAGATGAAAGTCCACAGGTCTGACACCTATGGAACACCCGCCTGGAAGAGCAACTTTCGCCCTTCCAGTTCTCACAGCGATCGGACCGAGCACGTTGAAGGACGCCCTCATCTTCCTGACAAGTTCGTAAGGTACTTCCTGTGAGATATCGTTTTCTCTTTTGATCTTCAGTTCGTTCTCGTCGAATTCCACTCTGAATCCAATGGATCTCAGGATGTCTATCATGACGAAGACATCTTGGAGTCTCGGTACGTTTTTGAGAATTATCTCTTCATCGCATAGAATCGCCGCTGCCATTATTGGAAGAGCAGCGTTTTTTGAACCCGATATCTCCACTTCTCCTTCGAGAACGGTACCACCCTGAACGACCAGTTTGCCCAATCAAGCCACCGCCTTTTCAAGATCGAGGATCGCCTTTTCCAGATCCATGAAATCTTCAGGATAGCTTTTGTATGCAATCGAGTATTCGATGTCTCCTATACTTTCGATGTGATTTTTTATTCTCTCTTCTATATTCGGAGCCGTTTCTTTTCCAACACCGATTACGAAGAGTGCAAAAGTATCATCGGAGTATCTGCCCACACTATCTAAGGGTACCCTCACGCATTCTTTGAGAACTTTTCCTATCTTCATCAGCGCTTTTTCTCTTTCATTCTCAGATACCTTTGTTTTCACAAAGAATATCGTGTAAGGTGTGTTCTCTTCGAAGGCCCTCTGATGTTGATAAGATAGGAGTCTCAGGAAATGGTCTTTCGCGTACACTCTTGTCAGTGGATCGATCATTTTTGTAGTTCCCAGCTTTTCAAAGAAATCGTCGAACACCTGGAATTGTTTCTTCATGACTTCGTTGTATTCTTCTATCAGAGCCTCGAGCTCCTGCTCTCTCTGCTGGCATTGCCGCAGCTTCTCTTCCAGCTCTTCTATTCTTTTCAAAAGTTCCGTGCGTTCATCCATGTTGAGCACCTCCGATTGTCAGTATAATAAACTTCAGAAATATTCTACCACGTCGAAATTGTGGAGGGATTATTCGATGACAATAAGCTACGAAGATATGGAAAATTTCTTGGTGTGTCCAAGGCGATATTACCTTTCAAAAAAAATTTCAAAAGAGGTTTCTCCGAATTTTTCGGAGGAGTTAATGGAGGCTGGATTCCCTCTCGAAAATCCTGTGATCGTGTGTGAGTTTGAGGGTCATGGATTGGTTTCAAATCCCGATCTGGTTGTGAAAGAAAGGGATGGATGGAGAATTATTCTAAGAAAGAACGCAAAAAGGTTTAAAGACAAATACATCCTTGAGAGCGCTTATCATGCCCTGGTTTTCTCAAAAGCTGGTCTGAAGGTTTCTGGAGTGGAGATCGTATCCGACAGCTTCTCAAGAAAGATGGAAAACTGGAAAAATCTGATACCCATCGTCGAAGATGTTTTGAGAGAAATGTTGACATTAGATGATGATCCTCATCCCAGAGTGGGAAAACACTGTAGATACTGTGATTTTCTCGAAGATTGCGAAGGGAAGCTTCTTGAAGAGAAGAGTTTGCTTCTGGTGAACGGGATAGGAGAAGAAACGTACAGGGTTCTCTATGGAATGGGTATAGAAACGCTGGAAGATCTCGCAGGGGCGGACCAGAGAATCCTGGAAAAGGTATTTGGAAAAGAGAAGGGAAAAAGGTTCATCATGGCGGCGAGGGCGTTTCTCGAGAATAGAGTGATAATGATAACTCCTCCGGAAGATCTTCCAGAAGGAACAATAGTTGACATAGAGTATCATCCAGCGGAAGAGAGTGATTTTCTCTATGGGTTTTTAATAGGTGATGAGTACAGATATTTTCTGGAAGAAGATCAAGAAGATCTGATCGCATTTTTGAACTCTCTGGATGATGGAAGTGTTCTCTACCATTATCATGGACCAGAGAAGAGAAAGCTGATTTCATTGATCGGCAGAAACAAAAGGATGAATTTTCTCGATGTGTTCTCAATTCTGAGGAATCACTTCGTTTTTCCGGTTATGTCCTACTCACTCAAAAGAATCGCTAAGTATCTGGGGTACGATTGGAGAACGTCTCTGAATGGTTATGAAATACTGCGGCTTTATGAGAAATGGAAAAAAACGAGAAACGAGGAGCTTCTAAAGCAGATGCTCCTGTACAACGAAGATGATGTGAGGGCAACGAAGTTGGTCCTGGATTTCATGAGGTCTTACTCTTCTTTTTCATAGGGAACACCATCGGCTGCTGGTGGTCTAGTTCTTCCTATCAGGCCAGCCACGACAACGAGGGTAACAACGAACGGAAAGAGATTGAACAACGGTTTTGCCGTAGCGGGTACGTTGAGAATGGGACTGCTCTGAAGTTGATTGGCCAGAGCTTCTGACATACCAAACATGAGGCAGGCCCACATGGCACCTATGGGATTCCAATTTCCAAGGATCATGGCCGCAAGGGCAATGAAGCCCCTTCCTCCCGTCATGAGTTCCCTGAAGTTACCGACCTCTCCTATGGAAAGGAACGCTCCTCCCATGGACGCCAGAGCACCGCTCATGAGAACTCCGAAGTACCTTATTTTGAAGACGTCAACACCGAGAGTATCGGCGGCCTCGGGATTTTCACCTACTGCCCTCATTCTGAGACCCAGTGGGGTCTTGTAGATCAAAAACCACGCAAAAAAGACCATTGCGAAGGCTATGAGAACTATTGGACTGATGGTTCCGATGGCTTCTCCGATGAAAGGAATGGAGGAAATTCCAGGTAGTGTGATCTCTTCGATTCGACCCACATAAGGTGTCTGCCCCGGCTGACCGAATATCGGTTCCATGAGAAAACCTGTCAGACCCTGCGCGACCAGTATCAACGCCGTCGCGCTCACTATCTGGTTACCTCTCCATTTGATACTCGCCCAGGCGTGGAACCAGGAAAATCCGATCCCTATGGGGATGGAAAGCAAGAAACCGAGCCACACGTTTCCGGTGTAGTATGTGATCACCACCGAAGAAAACGCTCCAAGGAGCATTATTCCTTCAAGGGCGATGTTCACAACCCCTGTAACTTCACTGAAAACACCTCCAAGGGATGCGAAAAGAAGAGGAGTGGAAGCTGTGAGAGTGAGCTTGTAAAAGAGGGGATTCGAGAAAATGTTCCAGAGCACTTCCAGTATTTTCATCTTTTCACCTTCCTGAACCTGAGAAGGGTTTTAACAATCCTGTCGGCTGCGACGAGGAATATGACGATACCCTGTATGATTGTGACGATGTGTTTTGGTACCCCAACGAACTGCATGTTGCTCGATCCAGTTCGCAGAGCAGCTATGAGAAATGAGGCGAAGATGATGCCTATGGGATGGTTTTGTCCGATCAGCGCGATCGAGATTCCATCGAAGCCCTTTCCGCCGGAGAGTGTTCCTAGGAACCTGTGATGTAACCCCATCACTTCCAGGGCTCCAGCAAGACCCGCCAGCGCTCCGCTTATTGCCATACACATGACGATGTTCTTTGAGATGTTTATTCCTCCATATTCTGCCGCGTACGGATTGAATCCAACTGCTTTCACCTCATAGCCAGTTTTCGTCTTCTCCAGAACGATGTATATAACCACCGCTGAAAGGATTGAAATCAGAATACCGGAGGTCATTTCTAAGGCGCCAACTGTAACAATAGGAGGAAGTTTGGCAGAAGGAGCAATTTCTGGGCTTTTTGGGGTACCCGATCCCACTGCCAGTGGTCCCGTGATGAGGTAGGAGGATATGTAGGTTGCAATCCAGTTCAGCATTATGGTTGACACAACTTCGTGTGCTCCCGTTTTTGCCTTCAGATAACCGGCTATAGAGGCCCAGACGGCACCTCCCAGCATGCCGGCAATCATCGTAAGAGGGATAGCGAGTAATGGCGGTATTCCTCTCATGTGCATTCCAACGACAGTTGCCAGAATCCCTCCCATGATCATCTGTCCTTCCGCTCCTATGTTGAATAGCCCTGCTCTGAAACCAAATCCAACGGCGAGTCCTGTTAGGATGAGCGGCGTGGTTTTTATCACCGTATCGGCCAGAGCCTGGATATTTCCGAAAGCCCCTTCGATCATGGCTTTGTACGCTATCACGGGGTTTTGCCCGATCAGAATGATCACCACGGCTGCTATAAGAAGTGCTATGATGACCGAAAAGAACGGGACAAGAAATGACCACACCCTGTTGTTCATCTTCTGATCTCCTCCAGTCTTTTACCTGCCATCATGAGCCCTACTTCCTCTGGAGTGGTTTTTTCCGGTCTGACTTCTCCCATTATCTGTCCTTCGTACATAACCAGTATTCTGTCGCTGAGCGAGAAGATTTCGTCCAGTTCCATGGATATGAGAAGAATACCAACACCTGCGTCTCTCATCGATACGAGTGTTTTGTGGATGGATTCTATCGCACCCACGTCCAGACCACGTGTCGGTTGAGCCACAACGAGAAGTTCGGGGGAGAAACTCATTTCACGCGCAACGATGATCTTCTGCTGATTCCCACCGGAGAAACTTCCCGCGAGGAGTTCTATATTTCTCGGCCTGATATCGAACTTTTCAAAAAGTTGTTTTGAAAATCTTTTTATTTCCTTCATGTTGAGAAAACCGCTCTTCACGAAAGGCTCTATCATGTGCCTTCCCAAAATGGTGTTGAAATATGCCGGAAAATCCACTATCAAACCTCTTTTGAGTCGATCTTCTGGAACGTGGAACATTCCGAGATCTCGCAATCTTTTTGGGTCGTATCCCGTTATATCTTCACCTCTGAAGAGGACTCTTCCGCGTTCCGCTCTGCGAAGTCCTGTGATCGCTTCTACCAGTTCGGACTGACCGTTTCCAGCAACACCGGCTATCCCTACTATCTCTCCCCTCTTTACCTCGAAAGAAACTCCCTTTACAACGTCCAGTTTCCTGTTGTCCTTGACCCAGAGATCTTCTATTTTGAGGAGTGTTTCACCGGCTTCTTTTGGCTTTTTCTCAACCGTGAGAACGACTTCCCTTCCCACCATCAATCTCGCTATTTCCTGTGGTGTGGTTTGTGAAGTAATGAGGTTTCCTGTGACCCTTCCCTGTCTCATAACGGTGATTCTATCGGAGATCTCCATCACTTCGTTCAATTTATGCGAAATGAATATGATCGTCTTCCCGCTCTTTTTCAATCGTCTCAAGACTTCGAAGAGTTCCTCTGTTTCCTGTGGAGTGAGGACGGCAGTAGGTTCATCTAATATGAGAATCTCTGCTCCTCTGTAGAGTGTCTTGATGATCTCTACTCTCTGCTGCAACCCCACGGGCATGTCCTCTATTTTCATATCGACGTCTATTGTTAATCCGTACTCTTCCGAGAGTTTTTTAACTTCTTTTCTCGCCTTTTTCCTATCCAGAAGAATTCCTTTCCTTGGTTCCATCCCGATGATCACGTTCTCGTAAGCCGTCAGGTTGTCAACGAGCATGAAATGCTGGTGAACCATACCTATACCATTTTTTATCGCGTCAGCGGGACCGGAAAATTCTACTCTTTTTCCGTTTATGTAGATTTCCCCCTCATCGGGCTTTAAGAGGCCGTAGAGTTGTTTCATGAGAGTGGTTTTTCCAGCGCCGTTTTCACCAACGATAGCGTGGATTTCACCCTTTTCGACGAAGAGATCCACGTGATCATTTGCCAGAACTCCTGGAAACCTTTTAACGATTCCCTTCATCACAACTGCGTACTCCACCGGATCACCCCTGAAAAGGGGGGGAGGACTCCCCCTCAGAATGGGAATTCGATTTGTGGCACTTCAAAAGCATCGAGTTCTTCCTGAGTCTCTGGGACTTTCAGAGTGCCTTCTTTCATCAATTTTTCAAGGTAAAGGAGTTCGGCTATGACTCTGTTGGGAACGAGTCCTTTCGTGTACTTCATAGGACTTATTCCAACTGCATCTTCGGAGATTCCAAGAACCCTGTGTCCACCTTCGAACGTTCCCTCGTAAGCCCAGACAACTCCGTAATAAGACGCAACGTCCACTCTCTTCATGGCACTCGTCAGAACTGCACCGGGAGCCATGTAATCCTGATCCATGTCCACTCCTATGGCGAAGAATCCTTTTCCGTTCGTCGTGTAGTAATCTATAAGGTCAACGAGTTTGTCAGAACCGGCCAGTGCTGAGAATTTCTCCCTGGCAGCTTCTATAACGCCGTTTCCACAGGCGCCGGAGGCGTGGAACACAATATCGGCTCCTTCCGCAAACTGGGACATGGCGAGGTCCTTACCCTTCTTCGGATCTTCGAAGTCCTGTGTGTAGCCTCTCAAGATCTTCACGTTCTTTTTGTGGAGAACCGAGTAAGTCTTTATACCGGCCTCGTAACCGTATCTGAACCTTTCCACAGGAGGTATCGGAATTCCTCCGACGAATCCAACCGTTCCGGTCTTCGTCATGGCGGCCGCCACGTAACCTACCAGGAAGGCGGCTTCCTGTTCTTTGAAGGTGAATGTGAGTACGTTCGGGAGAATCTGGCCCTCGGGAGGCGTGATGTCTATTCCCACAAAGTACGTGTCCGGATATTGCTTTGCCACTTTAAAGAGGGCATCCGTCATCATGAAACCAACAGCGAACACGAGATCAGCTTCTTCCGCTGCTTTGCTGAGGTTCGGTATGTAGTCGGACTGCTCGTAAGATTGTATCACTTTCGCTTCTATTCCGAGTTCTTCTGCAGCTTGCTTTACTCCTGCCCACGTTCCATCGTTGAAGGATTTGTCACCGAGTCCCCCGACGTCCGTCACCATGATGACTTTGAAACCAAACAGAGCAACCGCGAAAATCATCAAAGAAATCACGAGAAACTTTTTCATGCTTTCACCCTCCTTTTCATGAAGTTTTTATAGAGAAGAAACAGAGAAACGAATATCAAAAACACTTCGATGTGGAAGGTGTGAGTGGACGAAGTTTCGATGATCAGAGGGAAAATTCCGCTTTCAACGAAAACTTCGAGGTGTTTCCATTTGATCATCGAAAGGATGGAGGTGAACAGAGTCGCTGCTGCGGGAAAGATCAGATATCTTCCTCCAAGAACAGCGGAGAAGAAAAGCAAAAAGAAAGTGAAGATGCCGATCAATCCATTCACGGTGCGATAAGGTTTCAGCGAGAGATACCTTTTCTCCGTTGAATAGGAGAAAGAAACACCTTCAATGAGTGGGTACCTTTCAATGGTGTTTGTCAGTTCTCTTTCGAAATCCTGTGAGAATTTTTCGGAAGTGTACGAGGTGATCCTTTCTACAAATTGGTCCAGTGATTTGATTTCTCTTTTGTACTTTCTATACCTGGATTTTTCCTGTGAGAGGTAATCACTCAGATCGCCTTCGATTTTACCGGTTAAATTCAATCTGTCTTCGAACCCGGCTGTGGTGAAGAATTTTGAGCGATCATTCAGCTGAAGGAAAATGCCGTTTTTAGTGGATTCTATCGATTTTAGAGCTTCGATTTTTAGCAGTTCTTCCGGTAAAGATCCAAGGGTTTCCACTATTTGCTTTGTGTGTTCTTTACTTGAAAGGGCTATCGTGTTTATTCTGTTTATGATCGTTTTTACGTGTGAGTCAGGATCTTCAAATATCTCAACTTTCAGCTGATTGTAATACGGTGAGTTCTCAAAAGCACTATCCATACCCATTTCTCTGACTGAGATGTACGACGGGATGAAAAGGAGGAAGACAAATATCAGTGATAGCAGTGGATAGAGATACCTTTTCCTGACAAGAAAGATAAAATTGAAAAAGATGAACGTGAAAACGACAAAAGTTGAAAAGATCATGTTTTCAACGGTGTTGAGATACAGCGATTTTGTCACCCAGATGAACAGAATCTCTGCGGCGATGATGAACTGCAGTATCGTTCGATACTTTCTCAGGAAAATCACCAGAAGAACACCGTAGACGACAAACCGGATCCACCAGAAGTTGGATATCGATAGTGATGTGTTTTCAAAGATACCCGCTACTTCGTTCTGGAGTGCGGAGATATTACTTTCGAATTCTTTCCACAGAAGACTCGCCTGCCTGTTTATGTTTCGAGTGTACTCGGCCTGGTTTTTCGAAGAGGCGATTTCCTCGATCGCTTCTTTTAATTTTGTTTCCAGATCTTCAGGGAGGAGTTTCAAAATATCTGGATGAACATCATGATTCACATTGAAAGAGAACCCTAATTTTCTGATGCCAAGGTTGAATTCAACAGGTGGGGGAGTGTTTGTTCCTCCTGTGTAGTAGGCTAAGATCCATCTAATCAAGTTCAACGCGTTGGAGCGAACGAACATTCTGTATTCGGCAAAGAAGGAATTGAAGGCAGGAGAATTTTTCAGGACACTCTCTGAAGGCTTTGAGCCGGACATCGTGGACTGAAAGTAAGAGAGGAAAAGAACGTTGGAGAGTTTTCTTTCCCAGTTAGTTTCTTTCCAGTTCTGATAGAGCACGAACAGGTAATCACCCGGTGTTTTTGCAAATTCAGTTTTTTCCACACTTCCTGCAAGAAATCTTCGAAAGATTCTGTACTTTTGAAGTTGAGGGATGTTTTCTTTTACATAACTCACGAATGGATCCTGCGGGGATCCACTTTCGTAATCTTCCACCAGCTTTTGAAACTGTGCGGTGACATTTTCTAAATCGATGGCAAGGGAAAGAACGGGTACAACCAGAAATAACAAGAACAGAAAAATCCATTTTTTCATCGTCTCAACTCCCCATTCGGGATTATACTATAGACAAGGGGTGATCAAGAATGAGTGAGAGAAAGATCCCAAAGGAAGTAATTGAAGAAGTGGAAAGGCTCAGAGAAGAGATCGAGTATCACAACTACAGATACTACGTTTTGAACGATCCAGTTATTACGGACGAGGAATATGACAAACTCATGAGAAGGCTCATTGAACTGGAAAGGATGTATCCAGAACTGGTTACACCGGATTCGCCAACTCAGAGGGTAGGGGGAAAGGTACTCGAAGGTTTTAAAACGGTAAAGCATTCCGTTCCTATGTTGAGTCTGGATAACACGTACAACGAAGAAGAGATTCTCGAATTCGATCGGCGTGTTAAAAAAACTCTTCAGGAGGCAGAAGTCGAGTACGTTGCCGAGCTGAAGATAGACGGCGTTTCCATAGCTCTCAGATATGAGAACGGAAAGTTCGTCTTGGGAGCGACACGGGGAGATGGGATAGAAGGAGAGGATGTCTCTGAGAATGTGAAGACCGTACGCAGTATTCCGCTTCGTCTGAGAAAGCCCGTCACCGTAGAAGTGAGAGGGGAAATATACATGCCTTTGGATGAATTCAAAAGGTTGAACGACGAAAGAGAAGAAGAAGGACTACCTCCTTTTGCCAATCCGAGGAATGCCGCTGCAGGAACGCTTCGGCAGTTGAACACGGCACTCGTTGCGGCAAGGCGTCTGGATTCGTTCATCTACTATGTGGTTCATCCCGAAAACTACGGTTTGAAGACACAATGGGAAGCTCTCCAGTTTCTGAAAGAACTCGGTTTCAAGGTGAATCCACACTCCAGACTGTGCAAAAACATTCAGGAAGTGATCGATTACTGGAAGGAATGGAAAGAAAGAAAAAGGGAGCTGGATTATTGGGTTGATGGCGTTGTGGTGAAGGTGAACAGATTCGATTTCCAGAGAATTCTCGGCGAAACATCGAAAGCACCGCGATGGGCTATCGCATTCAAATTTCCCGCTGAGCAGGCAAGAACCAGGGTGCTGGATGTCACCATCCAGGTTGGACGAACAGGTGTTCTCACACCCGTTGCCGAGCTCGAACCCGTTCAGCTCGCTGGAACGATCGTGAAGAGAGCTTCACTGCACAATTTCGAGTACATAAGAGAAAAAGATATCAGAATAGGAGACTACGTCTTTGTGGAAAAAGCCGGTGGAATCATTCCTCAAATAGTCAAATCGATACCGGAATTGAGAACCGGAAGCGAAAAGGAAATAAAACCACCCGATAAGTGTCCTGTCTGCGGCGGGAAAGTAGGAAAGTTGGATCCCGAAGAGGTTGCTCTCAGGTGTCTAAACCCGCATTGTCCTGCCAAACTGAAGAGGGCTTTGAGGACTCTGGTTTCCAGAGAGGCTCTCGATATTGAAGGACTCGGGGAGAAGTTGATAGACAGATTGGTCGATGCTGGCCTTGTAAAGGATATAGCGGATATTTTCTACCTTACTCCTTTCGATCTCGCTCAGCTTGGACCAGGAATCGGCCAGCGAACGATAGCTAAGATTCTTCAGGAGATAGAAGAGGCGAAGAAGAGGCCGCTTCACAAACTGATAACGGGTCTTGGAATTCCCATGGTAGGTCAGAAGACGGCGAAAATCCTCGCGGAACATTTCAAATCCCTGGAAGCAATCGCAGATGCTTCTTATGAAACACTGAAGGACATACCGGGAATCGGTCCAGAAATCGCAAAGAGCATCGTTGAGTACTTCCGAAATCCAAAAACAAGGGAAATCATTGAAAAACTCAAAAAAGCTGGAGTGAAACTCGAAGAGAGAGTTATGAAACTCGATATTCTGAAGGGATTGACTTTCGCCGTGACAGGTACCTTGAAGAACTTTACGAGAGAAGAAATAGTAGAGTTTTTCGAGAAGCTGGGAGCGAAAGTCGTCAACTCTGTGAGCAGGAACACGGACTATCTCATAGTGGGTGAAAATCCCGGTTCCAAGTACGAAAAAGCGAAGATGTTGAAAGTAAAAACGATGAGTGAGGAAGAATTCCTCGAGTTTGTCAGAAAAAGAGCAGAATTGAAAGGGTACAACTTCGATGAGATAATGAGGAGTTGGAAGGAATGGAGTTGATATTCGAAGGAAAACCACTGAAGAGCTTTTGTTTTTCGATGGTTTTCAACATTGGCTGGAGACACGAACCACCTGAATTACGAGGTTCTCTGTTGAGAACCTTCGATGACCTTGTGGGAATTCTGAAGAAAGAACTTCCCGAATACTTCGATGTTTCAAAGCACATTGATGCAGAATTCTCTAAACTCAAGATCTGGGGAACCTCTGACAAAGCGGAAATCCTTCTGGAGGCAGTTCATAAAGTGCTGGCGCTTCCCCCACAGATCTTCCTGGAAATTGGTGGTGGATTGATCTTTTCGGTGGCAGCCGGTGCTATGAAATCGGAAGTGTTGAATGAACTGGAAAGAATGAAATTTCCCAAGCCTTCAAAAGCTCCAAAGGTTCATATCAAACCGAGAAATTTCTTCAAGACGTTTAACCTGAGCAGGTTGGAAACGATTTTCCTTTATAGTTTCCTAAAAGAAACAGCGGGAGAGGTCTTCCTGGAGCTTTCGCCGATCGGGGATAGGATACACTATGGAAAGAATTTCCGTCTTCCTCCATTCCATGAAATCTCTAAATACAAGGACAGATTCAAGGCTTCACTGGCTAAACAACTGGAGACAACAGAAGGAACGGTTGATCTCCTTATAAATCTGAACATTTTCAAAAAGGAAAAGGTCTCGATAAGAGATGCATTGGAGGAACTGGAAAATCTGGATCTTTTGAAAAAGATAGACGCGATTGAAAAGATGTTCAGGAGGGTCTCGAGTTGAACATAGAGAGAGCGGATTTTGTTGACAGAGTGAAAATCTTCGTGAAAGCCGGTGACGGAGGAAACGGTTGTGTGAGCTTCAGAAGAGAGAAATACGTTCCAAAGGGCGGTCCTGATGGTGGAGACGGCGGCGATGGAGGGTTCGTCTTCCTCAGGGCCAATCCTTCTGTTTCCACACTGATAGAATTTGTGAACAAAAGAAAATTCGTGGCGGAAAACGGAAAACACGGCATGGGAAAGAAAATGAAAGGAAGAAACGGTAAGGATCTTTTCATAGACGTGCCGGTAGGAACTGTGGTCAAAGACGCCGTTACCGGAGAGATCATCGCTGATCTGAACGAACCGGGAAAAATCGTGTGTGTGGCGCGCGGTGGAAAGGGCGGAAGAGGGAACGCCCATTTTGCAACATCCACAAAGCAGGCTCCTTTGATAGCAGAACGCGGCGAGAAAGGTGAGTCCAGATGGCTCGAACTTGAACTGAAGATACTGGCAGATGTTGGACTCGTTGGATACCCGAACGTGGGAAAGTCTTCCCTCATATCGCGCATCAGCAACGCAAGACCCAAAATAGCGAATTATCCGTTCACAACACTCATACCTAATCTGGGAGTGGTGAAATACGATGACTTCAGCTTTGTGGTAGCGGACATTCCCGGTCTCATCGAAGGTGCAAGTGAGGGTGTAGGTCTCGGAAACGTATTTTTGAGGCACGTTGAAAGGTGCTACTTGATAGCCCATGTGATCGATGTGAGTGGCTATGAGAGGGAAGATCCGGTGAGAGATTACTTCGTCATAAGAGAAGAAATGAAGAAGTATTCTCCATTCCTTTTGGAGAAACCCGAGATAGTGGTTGCAAACAAGATAGACCTTATCGGTAAAGAAGAATTGGAGAAGATTCTGAAGAGACTGAGAGATGCTACCAACCGAGAGGTGATCCCCGTCTCTGCCTTGACAGGTGAGGGAATAGATCTGCTAGTTTCAAAGCTAGCCTCCATTGTCAGGGAAATGAAAGTAGAGAAATCGGAAAGAAAAGAAGAAAAATTCGTGAAGCCTTCACCTGTCTGGAGGAGGCTTCCTGAGAAGTTCCATTTAGAAGTTGTCAAAGAAGATGAGGGATACTGGGTGGTTGAAGGAGAGAACCTTAGAGTCTGGATAGAGAGATTCGACCTGAATCAGAGGGATGCGAGATTGATGCTTTTACAGGTTCTGGAGAAAAACGGTTTGAACAATAAGTTGAAGGAAGCCGGGGTGAAGGAAGGGGATGTTGTCAGGATCGGAGATTTCGAGTTTGAATACAGGGAATAGAATAGGCATATTTGGAGGTTCGTTCGATCCCGTTCATACCGGTCATGTACTTGTGAGTGTCTACACGCTTGAAATTCTCGATCTGGATCGGTTGATCGTTGTACCCGTTTTCAATCCGCCGCACAAGAAAACGGTCGCCCCCTTTGAAAAGAGATTCGAGTGGTTGAAAAAAGTTTTCGAAGGAATGGAAAAGGTGGAAGTGAGTGATTATGAGAAAGGGAGAGGAGGCGTTTCTTACTCTATCTTCACAATAGAGTATTTTTCAGAGATCTACAAGACAAAACCGTTCTTTATCGTTGGCGAAGATGCGCTTTCTTACTTTGAGAAATGGTACAGATACCGCGATATCCTGGAAAAATCCACCCTGGTTGTTTATCCGAGGTACTGCGGGAAACCTTATCATGAGCACGCCAGGAGAGTATTAGGAGATCTGAGCGAGATTGTGTTTCTGGATATGCCTATCGTTCAAATTTCTTCTACGGAGATTCGTGAAAGGGCCAGAATTGGGAAGACTTTGAAAGGGTTCGTACCAGAGGAGATCAGGGAGGAAGTGGAGGTTTTCTATGGAGCTTAAAGTCGGTCTTGCGCCGATGGCAGGATACACTGATTCGGCATTCCGCACTCTGGCTTTCGAATGGGGTGCGGATTTTGCGTTCTCTGAAATGGTGAGTGCAAAGGGTTTTCTCATGAATTCTCAGAAGACAGAAGAACTCTTACCACAACCACATGAAAGAAACGTGGCGGTCCAGATCTTTGGAAGCGAACCGAGCGAACTTTCTGAGGCAGCGAGGATTCTCTCTGAAAAGTACAAGTGGATAGATTTGAACGCTGGTTGTCCTGTGAGAAAAGTTGTAAAAAAAGGAGCAGGCGGAGCTTTGTTGAAAGATTTGAGACATTTTCGATACATTGTGAGGGAGCTCAGAAAGAGTGTTTCTGGCAAATTTTCTGTGAAAACTCGCCTTGGATGGGAGAAAAATGAAGTCGAGGAGATATATCGAATACTCGTTGAGGAAGGAGTGGATGAGGTATTCATTCACACGAGAACGGTGGTTCAGGGTTTCACTGGGAAGGCTGAATGGAAGGCGTTGAGTGTTCTGGAAAAGAGAGTTCCTACCTTTGTGAGTGGTGATGTTTTCACCCCAGAAGACGCCAAAAGGGCTCTGGAAGAAAGCGGATGTGATGGCCTTCTGGTAGCGAGAGGCGCGATAGGAAGGCCTTGGATTTTCAAACAGATAAAGGATTTCCTCCGAAGCGGAAGGTACTCTGAACCGTCCCGGGAAGAAATTCTTAGAACGTTCGAAAGACATCTCGAATTGTTGATAAAGACGAAGGGTGAAAGAAAAGCAGTTGTGGAAATGAGAAAGTTTCTGGCAGGTTATACAAAAGATTTGAAAGGCGCAAGGAGATTCAGAGAGAAAGTTATGAAAATAGAAAAAGTTCAAATTTTAAAAGAGATGTTTTATAATTTCATCAAGGAGGTGTGAGCATGTTTTCTGCAAAGGAATTGCTGAACATAGCAGTAAGAGTAGAGAAAGAGGGAGAAGAGTTTTACAGAAAAATTGCCGAGCGTTTCACTCAGCCGGACATAAAGGAATTTTTCTCTTACATGTCCAGGCAGGAAGCCGAACATGCCAGAACCTTTGAAAAGATCGGAGAAGAAGTGGGAGCCGAAGAGGAGACTTACCTCGACATGGAAGATGCCGAAGAGTATCTCAAAAGCTTTGTGGAGGGAAGATTCTTTCCATCTCCTGAAGTTATGGAAAAATATCTGAAAGAGAAGTCTGTCGAGGAAGCAGTAGATTTTTCCATATCGGTTGAAAAGGAAACCATCATCTTTTATTACGAAATTTTAGAGCTCTTGAAGAATGAAAAAGCAAGATCCCTTGTTAAAGGTATTATAGAGCAGGAGAAACAGCACGTGGTAAAACTTCTCAGGATAAAGGGGATGATCGCCTGATATGCCTTTTTACAAATACGTGGCCGTGGAGGGGAGCGGTAAGAAGATAACGGGGGTCATAGAGGCAGAGAACAAGTTGAAGGCGATATCGATCCTTTCTGAGAGAGGATTGATGGTTGTTCGTGTGGAGGAGAAAAAAAATCCAAAGAAAAGTTCGCCGTTCTTTCAGATTTCAATCAGCGAAATAGCCACGTTCTGCCGACAGCTTTCCATAATGATTTCGGCCGGTATAAGGATAAAAGAAGCGTTGAACATTCTGGCTCGTCAGACGGTTTTTTCAAAGCGTTTCAGAAAAGTTATACTGGAAATCGCTCTCAGCGTTGAAACAGGGGATTCTTTAGCAGAAGCTTTCAGAAAAACAGGTGTTTTCGACAGTGTTTTGATCAGTATGTTAGAAGCAGGAGAAGAAGGTGGAGTCCTTGACAGAACCCTGAAGAGGGCTGCGGACTTTTACGAAAGTATGAAAAGGCTTCAGGATGAGGTAAAATCCGCCATGGCTTATCCTCTCTTTGTTCTCTTCTTTGCAGTGGTAATCGTACTTGTGATCAGTTTTTACATACTCCCCAACCTCGTCAGGGCTTTTGGAACTTCTATTCCACTCTCACCCACGATTCGGTCTCTTCTAAAAGCCAACGAATTTTTGAGTGAAAACTGGCCGTGGTTCTCGGTGCTTGTGGTGGGTATCATAGCCGGTATTTTCGTTTTGATGAAATCAAGATACGGTGTTTACATAAAGGAATATCTATCCTTTATTTTTCCACCTGTCAGGAAGCTCAGACAGAACATGGGGCTCGAACGATTCGCCAGAACACTGGGAATTCTTGTGGGAAGCGGTGTCAGAATAACCGATGCCATAAAGATGGCCGCTCAGGCTTCCAGTTCACCTTCCATTATCAGAAAAACCGAAGAAATGGTTCGGAAGATATCCGAAGGGAAAACCCTTCGAGATACTTTTGCAGAAAGTGGAGTTTTTCCACAGTTGATTTATGAGATGATCGGAACAGGAGAAGAGACTGGAAAAGTCGACGAAGTGATGGAAAGAGTGGCCGACTTCTACGAGGACATAGTGAAAAACAGTGTGAAGCAGCTTGTTTCTCTGGTAGAGCCTCTATTGATAGCAGGTGTTGGTGGATTTGTGGCTTTCCTCGCGTATTCGATATACACCACGGTATTTCAGCTTCAGAGGAGTATAGGTGGATGAACATTATCGAAGTTCTCATAGTCATCGCTATTTCATTGATGATAATGGGATTTTTCATACCGACTCTGATGTTCAAGCTGGGAAAAGATCATCAGGCTGTTGCTTTTAAGATCATGGCGATTAGAATGATTGAAAGAACATCCAGAAACGGACTTTTGATAATAGAAGATAATGGGAAAATAGTAACTTACGATCCTCATAAGAATGAAAAGAAAATCTATGAATTTCCATTCACTTTTCTCTCCAAAACGGCTGTAGATGGAGAAGACATCACTTTCAAAAATGGGTTTGTCTCCACAGCAGGTACTGTCTATGGAGATGGGTGGTGGATCACCGTGGAACCAGTCACTGGCAGAATGAGATTGTACGGGGGGAGATAGCTTGCAGCTTTTCTACAATGATATCCTTTCCCTGAATTGGTGTTCACATTGTGTGGAGATATCCCGTGCGAGAATGAGAGGGTCCAAATTGAAGCTGTTAGATCACAAATTATCTCTTCTGGAAATAACAGATGAGGAGAAATCAGATGAAATTATACTGAATCTTTCAAGAAACGTGAAAAAAGATCTTGAAGATATAGTCGTTGCGAACGTGTCCATGGAGAACGTGCTGGTGATGAATATAAAAGTTCCTCCTACGTTGAACAGGCAAAATGCTGTAGAGTATGCCACGATGGAAATATCAAGAAATCTTGGTATACTCCCTGAACAGCTTGTTGTTGCTCCTCTGGATATTCACGGTGGTGAGGGATTGTTTTTTGTTTCAAAGGTTGACCAGGTGAAGAGTTTTGTAACAGACCTCATGAAAAAAGAGTTCCCAGAAACGGATGTGGTTATTCCCGATATCGTTAAATATCTTGAAGTGTTCGAATTCTATTTTGGGAAGCGTTTGAAAGGAACCAGTGTTCTTACGGTGATTTCTTTCTTGAGTGACTATTATTCCATAGTTGTTCTCGAGAACAACCACTATCGTTCTCTCAGGTTGCTTTTTTCGATGTTCTGGGACTATATGGACATTGTGGTGGAGAACACGGGAGTTCAGCCCAAGGAATTGATGGAAGGAACAGTGAATGTAGATCTTGACTTTTTACAACCATATTTTGGTGATTTCCTGATTGAACTCGACAGAGAAGTCAAAGTGTCTTTGGATGAAGTTAATCTGAGCAGGGTCGATCAGTTCTTCTACATCGTTGATCCCCCAATCCTTTCACCAGTTCTTTCTCAGACGCTGGAAAAGTTCGAGGGAGTAGCGTTGAAGCAAGGAATCGTTCCTTCTTTTAAACCTGGTGTATCCTTAGGAACCCTTGGTTTGATGATAAGGGGGGGCAGGGAAATTGGAAAAGTTAAACATCTATCCGTTTAAGAAACGAAAGGTAAAGTTATCTACTTTTCTGGTACTGTTGGTCGTCATGTTGCTTCCTCCTGTTTCCTTTAATATCTACTTTAGTTATGCGAAAGAGCAAATGATAGAAAGACTGCAAAGTGATTACTCCGAGGTTTTGAGAGCGTATTCTGTGAAGCTTTCGAAAGATTCTTCCAAAAATCTGGAGGAAATCTCCCGTGTGGAAAGCGTTTTTATGAACCAAATAAAATCATTGGAAGTGAGAGTCAATCAACTGAATGCTTTCCTTGACAAAAGGAAGAAATGGGAAGATTTTTTGAAGGTTTTGCTGAACATTTTTGAAGATCAAAATCGAACTCTGTGCTATCTTGATTTCTCTCAAGAAAAAGCCATTGTTGAGTTTTACGAAGTTTCCAAAAACGTTGTAAGTAGTACTTTTCAAAACTCGAATGTGAGTACAAGTCTCCTGTTTGAAGAAAAACTACCGGAAGGTTTTTATCTGAGAAAGTACAGGCTTGAGTACAAGGCGGTGGGAAAGTGAGGGGAATAAACAGAAAGTTCGCTATCTGGTTCGCTGTTTTGACTCTCCTCGTGCTGGTCTTTGGACTTGTGGTGCCAGATTTTGTGATCTTCATGTCCAACACCAAAAAACTGGAACAGAAACTTCAAAACCTGGCACCTGCTTTCAAGGTTTTCACCTTGAAGCAAAGGGAATACGAGGAAATAATAAAGACGATCATGAGTACACCTGAGTTTCAATACAATTTCACCGAAAAAGAAATCAGTGTTGAAGAAGTTGAAGATCTCTTAAAGGAACTTGCTGAGACACGAAGGGTGACAGTGAAGACCTTGACCATTGATGCGAAAAGAGTTATACCGATCAATTTCTTCGGTACCCCAATATCTCAACCCAGTGTGAAGATCACCCTTGAATTAGAAAGGGTGAAACAATGAACCGAAGAACGGTGATTCTTCTCGTAATTATGGGGGTTGTGTGGTCATTTGTTCTTTTCTATTTGTTCGCTGGCAACAGGGAGTCCGGAACTCTTCAGGTGGAAAGGCCAACGGATTTTACGGCGCTGGTGAACAAAATACAGATCAACCCCTTGCTCAAGAAAACGGCTCAGGAAAATCCTCCAGAATTCTCGTACAGGGTTTTCAATCCCGTGACGCTCAGCTTTGGGAAAGAGGCAGCCGACACTCTGATCGTGACGCTTCCTCCTCTGAAGTATCGATTCCTGGGTTTCATAAGAACAGGTGATGGATTAAAAGTATTTCTCTCCGATGGAGAAAAACTCTTTGAGGTGTCGGGCGAGAGCCCATCTTTTGGAAATTATGTGGTCACCTACGTTTCGAGTCTCGGTGTTCTGGTTCTCGACGTGGAAAATGGTAGATTTTTTTCAATAAGATGAGGAGGGGTGGTATCTGTGAGGAGAATACTTCTTATTCTTGTCATGTTGATGTTCAGTGTGTTGTTCTCTGCAGAGCTCGTAGGGGTACTTCCTAAGATAGAGAATGATCGAGTGATCATAAAGATTCAGGTTTCTTCACCGGTTGAAGATGTTTCGGCAGAAATGAATTCTTCAAAGACTGTGTTCTCCATTTTCATGAAAGGGGTTCAAATGAAGATCAGCAGATTCATGGTTCCCGTTGGTGTTGGTCCTGTTGAAGGTGTACGAGTGGTGAACGTTGGCAATGGAGTTATGGTGTCCGCGAGTCTGCTGGTTCCATTCCCAGGAAGCTACCGTTTAGAAGACAAGACGATAGTGATGGAATTTCCAAGAAGTAAGGAAAGAATCGATGTGTCCTTTGAAAACATGCCTTTTGAAGATATGGTAAAGTACCTCTCTGAGAGATTGAATCTCAACGTAATCGTTTCAGATAGTGTCAAAAGTGCAACAACGAGTTTGAAACTGAACGATGTCACACCCGAAGATGCGCTGAGAGACCTTCTCGTTACATTCGGAGAAGTTGCCTACGCTTATTTTCCGGATGGGACTATGTTCATAGGAAAATACGAAGAAGTATCCGGAAGGTTTCAGAGATTCTGGGGTATATACAGAGTAGAGAATCAAACAGTTGCCGACAGGATAAAGAGTCTCATTTCTCAGGAAGCCATGATAGACTACCTTCCGTCAAAATCTGTTCTCTTCGTCTATGGAACTTCGGAAGAACATGACCTCGTGGCGAGCCTTCTTTCTGTTTCTCCACCCCTTCAGCAAAAAGAAGTTTCCTTCTCGGTAGATTCAGCGAGAGTGGAAGAACTCCTGACCGCTCTCAAAAGTGTGTATCAGTTCGAGTATCATCTCTTAAAGCCGGTATCCAGAGTGATTCTTGTGGGAGATTCTGAGACGATTTCGAAAGTGGAAAGATATATCAGGATTTTGGAAACTCGTGAGCAGGTGTCTGTAGAAGAACAGGTCCAGATTCCGGCTAAAAAATTCGTTTTTTATGCCTACGACCCAGAATCCGCTGCTTCGCTTATCACTTTGCTCCTCGGAATAGATGCCCAGCCTTTCAAGGACATGAATCTGGTGGTGTGCCAGGTGCCGATAGACAAGGAGCAGGAACTGGTTGATTTCATTGCAGAAAACAACCTGGAACTCGGTGAGATGTTCTATCTGGATATCAAAAAAGGTGAAGAGGACTTTCTCAGAGAAGTGGCACAATTTCTTGGAGTACCGGATTCAAGGCTGAGATTTCTCAACATTGATGGTGAGAATGTAAAGGCAGGACTGTCAGTTTCAAAAGCAGTCTATGAGAAAGTATCCCCCATTCTGGAAAAATTGTTGTCACTCAGAAGAAAGAACTTCATCGTGAAAAGTGTGGAATTGAAAAAGGAGATTCAGCAGGAAATGATAGACGCGATAACGAGAATGTACGGGGTTTCTATGGAAAAAATAGGGAACTTCCTCTTCATAGAGGGAGCCAGGAGTTCCGTTGAAAACGCTGAAGAGCAGCTGAAGAAACTTCAGATTGAACACACACAATTTCTGAAAATCGCCTTAAAAACTGAGAATGTGGAAGATTTGAGCAGATTCATGAAGGAAAAGTACGGTGTTGAATTCGAGTACTTTTCTTCTCTGAAGATGGCAATGCTGAGTGGGAAGGAAGAAGAAAACGTTCAAAAGGCCGCTGAGGAATTGCAGATAATTTCTTCGGAGGAGAGGATCATAAGGTTCGTGAAAAAAACTGAGAATGTACCGATCGATAAAGCGAAAAATGTTGTTTCGCAACTGTACAGTGTATCAATAGAAGAGTTAGGGAATGAACTTGCCGTCATCGGTGAAAGAGAAGAAGTCGAAAAGGCTGCTGATCTTCTTCAGAAAATCTTCTCTTCCGAAGTAGAGATCTCGCGTGACTTTGTGAAGTTGCCCAGCTGGATTGATGAACAAGAGAAACTCCTCGAAGTTGTGAAAAACAGCGCCGGGATCACTTACGAAATACTGGACGGAGTAGTTTACTTTGAAGGGACAAAGGAGAATGTCGAAAAGGCAAAGGAACTCTTCTCAGACATAGTGGAAAAACTTGGAGAAGTACGTAAGGAAGAAACAGTGGAATTCCTCGAAGTGGATTCTTCCTTCCCTGTTGAAGAATTTATAAACCTCTCCAGCAAGCTGTATCCGGATGTTACCTGTTTCAGTCTTGATCAACTGGGCCTTCTGGTTCTCAAGGGATCTTCAGAAGCGGTGGAAGATCTTTCGAGCATTTACCGTTCTTTCTTCGAGAGGCACCAAAAGATAGTCAAAGAAAACGTGTTCGATCGACTCATGCTGGAAGTTCCGAGCGGTTTTTCTTTCGAGGAATTCAAGACCTTCCTGGAAGTTCTCGTTCCAGAAGTCAAACAAGTTGTCTATCTTGACAAGTTGAACCTGCTTCTGGTGGAAGTTCCTGTTTCACAATCGGAGAAAGTGAAAAGTCTCCTCGATACGTTCTTGAAAAAGGAAGAAGCTGTATCAGAAAAGAAAGCGGTGAAAAGTGTCACCATACCTTCCGGTGTGAACCCTGACGAACTTTCTTCTTACTTGAAGAAACTCCTCAGAAATGTCGAGATCACGGTCTTTCCGAACATGGGGCAGATGATCGTAGAGGGACCAGAGAACGAAGTGAGAAAAGCTGTAGAACTCGTAGAAACGGAAAAAGAAAAGATCGTTTTGAAGGAAAAGAAAGATTACGTAAAGGTTTCTGATGGTAAGCTGACTATAAACGCAGAGGATGCTCCGCTTTACGATCTTCTCGAAGAGATCGCCGGTGAACTTGGAATTTCGGTGATGTTTGTCTCCATCCCTTCGGAGAAGATCACGATGAAGGCAGATAATGTCGCATGGGAAAAGTTTATTGATCTGATCTCTCAGAACTATGGTTATTTATTTGACAACAAAAACGGTGTGTACGTTGTCTCAAAACCCAAACAGGATCTTGCAAGGCGCTACATCTACGATGTGCCGCACAATTTCGATCAAATAAAAGCTTTGATCGAATTCTACGGAGGAACGGTCTATGTGGATTCCCTGAACAACTTCATGGTGGTAACAGGGATTTCTGAGACGATAAAAAAAGAGCTGGATGACATCATAGAAAAATTGAAAAAACCGACGAAACAGGTAGAGATATCTGCAAAGATAGTGGATAGATCTTTGATCGACAGATTGAGCAAAGAAACTGTTCTCGAATTGACTGGAGGAAATGTGAATGTAGGGTCCTCTGGTGCAGGGATATCTTTCTTCGTGACCGACTACCTTGATTTCGAAAAGATCCTCGGAGAAATTTTGAACAGCAATCTTTCTCTTCAGTTCTCAGATCAAAAGACCAACACTCTCGATGACATTCTTGCGAGCCCCAGAATCGTCACCACCAGCGGAAAAGAGGCGAGAATATTGATAGGTGACAGAATACCGTACGTTACAGATACCAACGGAGACGGAACTCCAGAAGTGCAATTCCTCGAGACCGGTATAGAACTCAGTATCACACCGTTCGTACGAAGCGACGACACCATAGAGCTCGATCTCTTTGTGAAGGCCAGTGAGCCTGGAAACTACATAAATGAAGTGCCGGGGGAAAGGACGCGAGAAGCCCAAACGCACCTCATCGTGAAGAACGGAAGTACCATAACGATAGGAGGTCTGATCAGAGAAGTAACGAACGTAACAGAAAGTAAGCTACCTTTCCTCGGTGATCTACCGGTGATAGGTCAGTTCTTCAGAACAAAGTCCGAAAACAAAGAAAAGCGAGATCTTGTCATATTCCTCACCGTGAGGGTGGTGGAACCATGAAAAGAAAGCCGGCCGTGGCCGGCCTTTTTTATCCCTCCAGGAGAGATGAACTCATCGAACAAATCAGGATGTGCTTTCTTGACAAAAGGATTGGACCGGGCGAGCTGCCTGTCCCTGTCGAAACAAAGCTTCAAAATCCCATTGGCCTTGTCTCTCCCCATGCTGGTTACATCTACAGTGGGCCTGTTGCTGCGTGGGGATTTCTCGAGGCAGTTAAGTTCGGCGAACCTTCTGTCGTGGTTATTATCGGACCAAATCACACGGGTCTGGGAAGACCCGTGGGTGTGTGGCCAGAGGGGGAGTGGGAAACCCCGCTTGGAACTGTTCCGGTGAATCAGCGTGCAGTAGAGGTCATCTTGAGCAATTCTAGATACGCTGAGGAAGACTTCATGTCTCACATCAGAGAGCATTCTATTGAGGTCCAAATTCCGTTTCTTCAGTTCGTGTTTGGAGAGGTTTCCATGGTTCCCATATGTCTGATGGATCAGAGTCCTGCGGTTGCTGAAGATCTTGCAAGTGCTTTGATGAAACTTGCAGCCGAGTTTCCGGGTGTTCTGATAATAGCCTCAACAGATCTGAATCACTATGAAGATCAGAGAACAACTCTGAGGAAAGATTCCTATATCATAGAAGCGATAAAGAGTAATGACCCACGCCTTCTGTACGAATATCTCGTGAAAGAAGATATCAGCATGTGTGGGTACGGTGGAGTGGCCACCCTTTTGAATATGAATTTCAAAAACGCCAGGATTTTGAAACATGCTACCAGTGGAGATGTATCCGGTGATAAATTAGAAGTCGTTGGGTATCTCAGTGCGATCCTCTTCTGAGGATTTCTTCGAGCTCTTCTATTTTCAGAAGTTTTGAAAGTAACACATAGACAAAAACACCGATCAGTACCAGAAAGATCGTTCCGAGATTCCCTTTGAATGAATCTTTCAGCAGAAGAATCACAATTCCCATGACTGCAGAAGCCAGGCTGATTTTGAAAATCTTTTTGTCGAAGGAGGGTTTCATTCTTAGAGCGAGAAAAACGAATCCAGCAATGTATGAAACACTCGTTGCAAGTGCAATACCCGAGGCTCCCATGGTGAAACCAAGTATCACGTCGAGCGATATGTTCACAGCAGAGACAAGCAGAGTGGCAAAGAAGGGAGTCTTCACTTCTTTTGAAGCATGGTAAGCACGAGATAAGAGATTGAACAGAGACACAAAACACAATCCAATTGCGTACATGAGGAGTATCTGAGCCGATTTTTTCACGTCTTCATGGGTGAACGCTCCATATCCGAAAAGTAGGGAAATGATTCTCTCGGAAAGAATCATCAATCCAATCGAGGAAGGAAGGGTCAGAAAGAGGCTTTTGCTTATGAAATCTTTCAGATTTTCGTGAAAATCCCCTTCGCTTTCGCTGAGGGTGGATAACGCAACGGTGGATACCGCAACACCGAAGATACCGAGTGGAAGCTGGTAGAGCCGGCTGGAAAGCTGGATCAAAGAGAGTGAACCCGGGTCTAAAAAGGAAGCAACGTTCACATCGATCAATGTGGTTATCTGGGAGACTGCCATTGTCATGAACGTTCCAAGGAAGAGTCTGTAGAATTCCCCAAGACCTTTGAATGTTGGTCTGTATCGAAATTTTCCGAAGGGAAGTAGAACCAGTAGTGCAGCCAGGCCTCCTACCGTGAATCCGGCGGCTGCCCACCTTACATCACCAAACAGACATCCCACTATCACACCTAAGTTCGAAAACATAGGAGTCAACGCGGGAAGAAAATATCTGTGTGAAGCGTTGTGTACCGAATAAAAAACTGCCCACACAAAAACGATGGTTATGAACGGAGCTGTCAGGCGTATGAGATCGGCTGCCAGTGATTTCACTTCTTCGTCGGCACCTGTGGCGAAGATGTATGCCATGAAATAAGGAAAGACTTCGGAAAGAAGGACAATGACGAGAGTAACGAGTCCAAGAGAGGTGAGCACAGCCGAAGTGAACTGTTCTTTTTCTTCCTCGTTCTCCAACTTTTTGTAGATTGCCAGAAAAGCTGAGCTCATTGCACCCTCGGCGAAGGTCCTTCTGAGGAAGAACGGAAAGACTATAGAAACATAGTAAGCATCGAGAGTAGAGGAAGCACCAAAAGTTTTTGCGAGAATCACATCACGAACGAGGCCCGTGATACGCGAGAAAAGCGTTCCCAGAGAGAAAGCGAGCGTTTTCTTTATGCTGGACACTCTTCTTCCTCCTGATTTAAGTTTGCGGAAAAGCACCCGATAATATTATACGGAAGGAGGTGAGGGAATGATAGACAGAATAAACGGACCGGGAGATATAAATCCTATCGAAGGAATAAAGAAGCCTTCTGTAGAAAAATCAAAGGAGAAGAGGAAAAAGGAAAGCACCGATAATGTTGAGCTTCGGCACGTCGAAGATGTCAGAAAATTCGCTGAAGAGGCGAAAAACATATCAACTGTCCGCGAGCAGCTGGTAGAAGAGCTGAAAAAGGCCATAGAGAGTGGAAATTACTTCGTCGATACTGAAAGGCTTGCCCGAAAAATTCTGGAGGAGCTGTCCGAATGAGAGAGGAATTGAAGAGGGTTCTCACAGAGAAGATAAGACTCATGGAGAATATGAGAAATCTTCTGGAAGAAGAACTGGAAGCGATTGTAAATAAGGACTTCGAACGTCTTGAAAGCATCCTGCCGCACATTGAGGAGCTTTCCGTTTCGATGGAAACCTGCAACGAAATATTGAAATCTTCACTGGAATCACACGGAAATGGCACAAAGCTCATCGATCTTCTGGAAATCTACAAGGACGATGAAGAAATGCTTTCAGAGCTAAGGAGTTTCTTTGAAACGCTGAACAAGTTGGTCTTCGAGATAGAAAAGTTAAAACAGGCAATAGGTTTTCATTTGAATTACATAGATTTTGTGTTCAATCTTCAAAGGAATGAACTCACCTACAATCGAAATGGATCCTTCGATAGAGATGGTCCTTCGATGTTCAACGGGAGGTCCTGAAAAATGCCCGATATGTCCATGTTTGGAATACTCAACACGGCGCTCACAGGAATACACGCGCACAAGCTGGCGATGAACGTTGTGGGGCACAACATCGCGAATGCCAGCACACCCGGTTACTCGAGACAGAGACCAGTCATAGAGGCGAATCCCCCCATTCCCCTCACTACCCTGACACAGCCTTCTTTTCCCTTGCAGATGGGAACCGGTGCAAAGGTTAAAACGATTGTGAGGTTGAGAGATGCCTTCCTCGACGTGCAGTACAGACAGGTGAACAACAGATACAACTACTGGGACACTGTCCTTTCCAACCTTCACTTCATAGAGCAGCTTCTGGCAGAGCCAGGTGAAGATGGTATAAGAAGCCTTGTGGACAACTTCTGGAACGCTTTCAAAGAAGTCATGTCCGACCCCAGTAGCACAGCCTCGAAGGCGGAGGTTGTTTCCAGAGCACAACAGATGGTTTCTCAGATAAAAGATCTCTACGGAAGACTGGAGCAGCTTAGGGAAGATATAGACGATGAGATCGTTCAGAGAGTGTCCGAGATAAACCAGATGATAAAAAGACTGGCAGATCTCAACAACAAGATCAGAACCAGCATGATGCTCAACTCTCCACCGAACGACCTTCTCGATGAAAGAGACAGGATCCTTGACGAGCTCTCCAATCTTGCGAATATCAACTACACCGAAGCGGAGGACGGACAGATTACCCTGAGGATAGGAAATCAGATCGTTTTGAACGGTTCTACTTATAGAGAACTCAGGGCACTGGAGAGACCTTACGGAAAAGGATACCATGAGCTCTTCGTTGGAAACTCTCAGTTGATTCTCTCGGATGGGAAGCTGAAAGCGTTGATGGATCTGAGGGATTCCAGCATAGTGAAGTACATGAGAAAACTCGATGAATTCGTGCTTTTTATAACGGACTCATTGAATCTTGTTCACAGGGATGGTTTTGAGTCGAACGGAGTGACAACGAACCTCAACTTCTTCAAGAAAATTGAGGCCTTCAGCGATGATCCTTCCATCTTCAGAATCAAAGGAAGTAGAAAGCTCGAGATGGGACCTTACCACACTGTAACAGGAATTCATTCCGCAAGCAGCCAAGTTGAAATAGAAGGAAGACGCTTCAACTCTGATGACATCGTTCTCTCTTTCGGTGGTGGCTCATCGAACGTTTTGAACGTCTCGGCTGGAACGACCATTGGTGACCTCGTTGGTTCGTGGAACCTGCTCGGTACCTCTCTTAGGGTGGGTTCACATGCGGGAGGATACAGACTTTACCTGGAGGACAGCACCGGTTCTTTGAGGAACAAGCTTTTCCTCTCACTGGGGGATTCTCTATCGCAGATGGGATTCGACACCGAGACAAAAGGGTATATAACCATAAAAGAATCCGACCTTTCCGGGTTGTCTTCCGGTGTTTACAACATAAACGTGGAGTACACTCTTGAAGATGGCACAAGGCAGACAGAAACAATCAGCGTGGATCTTTCTTCCGGGGTGAACCTTTCGAATATAGAAGCTTCCATAAATTCTTCTTCGCATCTGAGGGCGCAGATTTACGCGGATCCATCCACTGGAGAAAACATGCTTGTGATCGTTCCAGATGAGCAGCTCAGTTTCGATCCTTCGGCCGTCAAGGTGTTGAGCGACGATGACTTCTTCACGAAATCGAACGCGTTCGTGAGAAATTACGAGGTGCTGGAATACAAAGACACTCTGGAAAACATTTTCTACGGTCAAACCGGTTTTGACCCAACAAGGCCTTTCACGATCACTATTAACTCCACGGATATAGAAATAGATCCAGCTGTGGACACTCTGGAAACACTCGTTGAAAAGATCAACGAAAAGAACACGGGAGTTCTCGCGGATTTGACACCCCATCATTCGCTCGTCTTCAGGGCGTCGTCACTCTACGATTTCGATCTCAGAATGATGGAAATAAAAGGTCCGCAGGGATTTTTCGAAGCCGTCGGATTTGTTGATCCAGACGGTGACCCCAATACTTTTGACTGGAGCTCTTCCTTCACCCTGGTTTCAAAATCTGACGATTTCACAACGTTGAGCGAACGTTTCAAGGTTGCGGACATTCTGACTTTCGACAGGGCACCGTACGATGAACCCTTGAACATCGTCAATCAGTTCGAGGTGAGTTCTTCTCTCGCTGCGAACCCGGCAAACCTCGCGGTCGATGTGGGATACGCTCTGGAAAATTCCGACTGGAACGCGACGAGTATCAAACCTTCGGGTGGAGCCAATCCAGAGCTTCTTGAAACCATACAGAATCTTTACACCAGAAAGATATTATCGAACGGCAAGGAGAGTTTCTACGAGTTCTTCGGTGGAGTGATCTCGGAGCTCGGTGTGGAGGCGGAGACTGCCAGCAATCTCAAGAACAACACGGAAATCCTCAGACAGGAGATCGACAATGCCCGTGAAGAAGTGAAGGGAGTCTCTCTCGACGAGGAGATGGCAAACATGATAAAGTATCAGCACGCGTTCAGCGCTGCTGCCAAAGTCATCACCGCTGTCGATCAGATGATACAGACCGTGATCAACATGGTGGGGTGATCTGAATGAGGGTTACAAACAAAATGATCAGTGATAGGGTGCTGTTCAACATACAGACGAGTTTGAAAAGAATAGCGAAGCTCCACGATCAACTCTCTTCGGGATACAAGGTGAGGTATCCGAGTGACGATGCCGTCGTTGCGAAGAGGGCCAGTGACATTCTGACGAGAAAGAGGGAACTCGAGCAGTTTCAAAGAAGCGTGGATCATGTTCAAACTTACGTGAACGCGTACGACAGTGCCCTTCAAACCGTTTCCTCCATTACTCAAAGACTCAGAGAGCTGCTGGTTAGAGCAGCGAATGGGACTCTTTCGAAAGCAGAGAGAGAGGCTATAGCAGAGGAGATCGATAAAATCAAAGAGAATCTGGTGGAAGTGGCGAACACAAGAATAGGGAACGAGTACATCTTTTCTGGATACGATGTTTTCAGTCAGCCGGTCGAAAACGAAAACGGCACCTGGAAGATCTCGACACTTCCGGCCTCAGATAAGAGTCGCTCTATTCTGGTGCTGGGACATTCCATTGATTACGGTGTCACAGCCAGTGAGGTTTTTGAACTGGACAGCGGAAAGAATGTGTTCCAGATGCTTGAGGAGGTTTCTGCCACTCTTCGTTCCAATCTCAACGAAACTCAGATATCGGAGCGTGTGTCGAACGTTTTCTTGAAGGAACTGTCCTCCTTCGAAGAGCGTATAATCAAAACGATAGGAAAGGTCGGTGGTGTGAGCAGGTTCATCGATATGGTGAACTCGAGGGTGCAGGATCTCGATTTCTTCTTCACCGAGTACCTTTCAAAAGAGAGAGATGCAGACATCACAGAACTCGTGACGGATCTTGCTATGCAGCAGTCGGTTCTTGAAGCTGCTTTGAAATCGGCCAGTCGAGTGCTTCAGGCGACCCTGGTAGACTTCGTGAGGTGATAACGTGGTTTACAAAACCAAACTCGGAGAGATGGAAATTTCGGATGAAAGTATCTTCACGTTCGAAAAAGGAATTCCCGGATTCGAACATCTGCGAAAGTTCGCGCTCGTTTTTCCTCAGGAAACCTTTCCCATAGGATGGCTGCTTTCACTCGAGGATCCGGAAGTGGGACTTCCCGTTGTGGATCCAAAGCTCGTGAGAGCCGATTACGACCCTGTAGTGCTAAGTGAGGATCTCGAGGAGATCGAAGCCGAAAATCAGGAAGCGCTCCTTTTCTTCTGTGTGTTAACGATTCCCCCAGGGAAACCGGAAAAGACCACGATAAATCTCAGGGCACCGATAATTTTGAATCAAAAGAAAAAGAAGGGAATTCAAACGATACTGGAGAACGAAGATTACCAGTTGAGACACCTTCTTTCCGAAGAGATGGAGCGTTCAAAGACTGTGGTATGATCTTCAAATAGAGGCCTCCCTCACCGTGCGGTACCCTTCGGGGTTCAAAGGGGAAGCCGGTGAGAATCCGGCGCGGGGCCGCCACCGTGACCGGGGACGAAACCCGCAGAACGCCACTGGGGTGATCACCCTGGGAAGGCGCGGGGAGTAGGATGATCCGGAAGCCGGGAAACCCGCCCACGGTGAAGGGAAACCACCTTCCTCGGCACCAGGAAGGTGGGAATATTCTTTTTCAGGGAGGGATGGAAGTGTTCAGAAAACTGGTTTCTTTGATTCTTCTTTTTGCCACCGCCGTTGCGCTCGCCGTAACGGTTGTGGACGATGCTGGGAGAGTGGTGGAGATCACATCCGCACCCGAAAGGGTGGTCAGTCTGTCTCCCGCCGCAACGAGGTTTCTTGTGTTCCTCGGCCTGGAAGACAAAATCGTTGGAGTCACCGATTACGACAGCTACGAAGCTGAAAGAGTCGGTGCAATGGTTCCTGTGAACATCGAAAAGGTGGTGAGTCTGAATCCCGATCTCGTTCTGATGTTCGGCGGATTTCAGCTTCCCGAAGTTCCAAAACTTGAGAAAGCAGGCTTAAAGGTCCTTGTTGTGAATCCGAATTCTCTCAACGACATCATTAGAGACGTGGTCCTTCTTGGAACGATCTTTGATCGTCGAGACCTTGCCCTGGAGAAATCGGAAAAGCTGAGAGAGAAAATGCTTGAGATAGGAAAGAAGACCTACAACGTTCCTCCATCGAAGCGTCCCAAGGTACTCTACCTGATCTCATCTCCCGGTCCTGATGTGAAAGAGATCTGGACGTGTGGAATGGGATCCTATCTCAACGAGATCATCTCTCTGGCGGGCGGAGTGAACATTGCTTCCGGAATCGCAGGGCCGAACGGCTGGCCACAGCTTTCTCTTGAGTATGTTGTGTCTCAAAATCCTGATGTGATAATAGTTGGAGTTTACATCTCTGGAACGGAGAACGAAGAGATAAAGAAAATACTCAATTTTGAACCTTTCAAAGAAATAAACGCAGTGAAGAACAAAAGGGTCTTTGCAGTGGATGGAAACGTGGCCTCTCAACCTTCTCCCGATGTGTTTGAACTCCTCGATTTGTTCTATGAATTTTTCTACGGAGGAAAAGGTGAGTGAGAAAACTCGTTTTTCCGATACTGATACTCAGTTTTCTTCTTGGAATCTTCTTTGGAAGTGTGCCTCTGGACCCCCTTGAAGTGCTGGGGGTCCTCTTTGGTTTGAAAGAAAACCCCGGGGTCGAAAGGATTCTTTCTCTCAGAATTCCAAGGGTTCTGGCAAGTTTTCTGGTTGGAGCCGGTCTTTCGATCGTGGGAAATTCGTTTCAGAATCTTTTGAAGAATCCTCTTGTTGATCCGTATCTCCTTGGAATCTCCTCGGGTGCATCTTTCGGTACCGTTGTGTCGTTTTACCTCGCTGAAATCTTCGGAATCTCCTGGATATACAGAATTCCACTTCTCAGCTTTGGTTTCTCTATGATAGCGTCACTCTTGACCCTTCTCATTGCAAGGAAAGAGGGCCGCTTTCCGGTAACAACCATCGTGCTTTCTGGAGTGGTGGTAAGCACGTTGTTCAGCTCTCTCACTTACATGACGATCGTTCTTTTGAAAAGGAATGTGACCACCATTTCTATGTGGCTCTTTGGAAGCTTTTCAGGGAGCACGTGGGAGGATGTTCTCTTCTACCTGGTGGTAGTCATCCCGTTTCTACTTTACTCTTTGATCTTCTCCAAACATCTGAACGCCATGGCGCTTGGAGAAGAAGAGGCCTTCGTTCTCGGAGTCAACGTTGAGAGATTGAAAGTTGTCACTTTTCTTTTTGGGAATCTCATCACGGCATTTCTCGTCTCCAGAAGCGGTGTTATCGGTTTCGTCGGTCTCATAGTTCCTCACATCTCTCGCTACCTTGTTGGCCCAAATTTTCTGAAGTCCGTCCTTTCAAGTTTGATTGTGGGAGGAGTTCTCCTTACACTATGCGACACGGCAGCCAGAACCTTCTTTTCTCCCACGGAGCTTCCAGTCGGCGTTGTAACGGCGTTGATTGGAGCACCTTTCCTTGCTTTCCTCATGAAAAGAGGTGTGTGAAGTGGAGATTGTAAGGATTGAAAATTTGTTCTTCCAATACAGAGGCGGATTCTCTCTGAAAAACATAAACCTTTCTGTGAAAAAAGGGGAGTTTTTCGGCATCGTCGGACCGAACGGCTCCGGAAAGACTACTCTTTTAAAGATCCTTGTGGGGATTTTTCGTCCTCAGAAAGGAACGGTTCAGCTCCTCGGTAGGATACCGTGGGAGACTTCGAGAAAAGAGATGGCGAAGATAGTAACCCTCGTTTCTCAGGATTTCTTTCCCTCCTACGACTTCACTGTAAAAGAGATAGTCGAAATGGGACGGCTTCCACACTTGAGTCTTCTGAGTGGAACGTCCAGAAAGGATGAGGAGATAGTCCTGAAAAGTCTGAAGCTAACCGGAACACTGAAATTTGTCGACAGAAACTTCTGGACATTGAGCTCTGGAGAGCGTAGAAAGGTTGTGCTATCGAAAGCGATTGCGCAGGACACGGAAATCCTGCTCATCGATGAACTCACAGCCCATCTGGATTACAACAACGTGAGTCTTGTGGGAAACGTGTTGAAAAGGTTGAAAGAATCGGGAAAAACCATCATCTCCGTTTTCCACGACATAAACGTGGCATCTGCTCTGTGTGATCGAATAGGCGTTATGAAAAACGGTGAGATGATAAAAACCGGAGCACCCCCAGAGGTGGTGACCGAAGAGGTGCTCCGGAATACGTTCGAAACGGAATTCGTGGTACTCGAACATCCTGTCACAGGAAGACCGCTAGCCTTTCTCAAATAGTCTCTTCAAGAATTTCACCTGTTCAATTGCCTGGAAAGAGCCTCCTCCCTCGTGGTTGTTGTACGGATAGATTCTGATTTCCTTCGGCCCAGCGTAGTGATTGTAGGCAGCAAAAACCGTTGAAGGAGGACAAATGTTGTCCATGAGACCCACAGAAAACAGCGCAGGGATCTTCGCTCTGGCTGCGAAGTTCACTCCATCGAAATAGGAAAGAGTCCTGAACACGATTTCTTCCTTGTCCCTGTGAGTCTTTAGAAAGTTCGTGATTTCCGCGTACGGATGCGTATCCACAAGCTGCACTGCCCTTCTGAAGTGACACAGAAACGGCACATCGCACAGAAGAGCCTTTGCTTTCTTTGAGAGAGCGCTCACCGCAAGGGCTATTCCGCCACCCTGACTGCCTCCAGCTATCACGATTCTTTCGTGATCTACCCGAGGAAAAGAAGCAGCGGCTTCAACGGCTCTGACAGCGTCCGTGAAGACTCGTCTGTAGTAGTAAGTTCTGGGATCCAGTATTCCTCTTGTCATGAATCCTGGATACTGAGGTTCAACGGGACCCTCAGGGTAATCCGGTGTGTCTCCTTTCAGCCAGCCGCTTCCCTGACCTCGAGTATCCATGACGAAACATATGTAACCCATAGAAGGCCAGAACAGCCAGTCGTGAGGGAATCCTCTTCCACCGTTGTATCCTATGTACTGCACAACACAGGGAAGTTTTTCTTCTTCCAATTTTGGAACAAGGAGCCACCCCTTGATCCTCTGTCCTCTGTATCCGGAGAAGGTGACATCGTACACTTCGACCGTTTTGAGGTGAGACTCCATCCTCTCGAAGACGGGGTCCAGGGGAAACTTTTCGCTCTCTGCGAGTGTTTCTTTCCAGAACTCATCGAAGTCTTTCTCTTCGTACCGCTCCGGACGGTATTTCTTCAGTTCTTCGAGTGGTAAATCGAAGAAGGCCATCTTTTATCACTCCTCGCAGGCTTCCGTGAAGAATTTCCTCATTCCCACCACTTCTCTTTTTTCACCGACGACGGAGAAAGAACCTGTGAGTCTTATGTCTTCAGAAGAGCTTCCCACCATCACCCTGAACTCACCGGGTTCAACTACAAGTTTCATGTCTCTGTCGTAGTAGGCGAGCACGTCCATGTGAAGCCTGAACACAACAGTCTTCTTCTCTTTCGCCTTCAAAGAGACCCTCTTGAAGCCCTTCAGCTCTTTCACAGGCCTTGTGACGCTTGCAAACTCACGACCGATGTAAAGCTGAACCACCTCGTCTCCGTCTCTGTCTCCAGTGTTTTCCACGTCCACCTTTATCACCACCTCACCGGCCGGTGGTACTTCCTTCGGCTCGATCCGGAGGTTGCTGTACTCGAACTTCGTGTAAGACAAACCGTGCCCAAACGGGAAGAGAGGCTTTGTGCTCTCGTCCACGTAGTCTCCGTGCCAGTGAGACCTTCCTCCAGAGGGTTTGACGTAGTGGAAGACAGGAATCTGTCCAGCGCTTCTTGGAAAGCTGATCGGGAGTTTTCCAGAGGGATTCACCTTTCCGTAGATGATGTCAACGATCGCTCTTCCTCCCGCCTCCCCCGGAAGCCACACCTGAAGGATCGCGTTCACCTTGTCGACGACGTTTTTGAGTGAGTAGGGTCTTCCCGTGATGAGGACAAGAACGACGGGTTTTCCTGTCTTTGCGACTTCGAGGACGAGTTCTTCCTGGACCCCCGGAAGCTTGAGGTTTGCCATGTCTCTGGACTCACCGGTTGTGCAATCAAGGGTGAGTCCAGATTTGTCTCCTACGACAACGATGGCAACGTCAGATTTCTTTGCAATTTCTATCGCCTCTTCGAAGCCGCTTCTGTCTTCCCCTGTCACTTCACAGCCCTTTGCGTATTCGAATTTAATCCCTTCTTCTTTGAAGGCGTCGAGAACACTCGGAATACTCTTCATATGTTCTTCTATGCTCTTCTTCAGTTTTTCGTAGTTTTCTCTCGGGATCTGAGGATTTCCAAAGACATCGTCTATGTTGTCGAGGAGAGCCCTTATGTGTGCAAGATACATGTAATCTCCGAGGAGATTTCTCACCTCACCCGCGTTCGGTCCGATCAACGCCACTTTCTTTTCTTTCGAAAGCGGCAGTATCCCATCGTTTTTGAGGAGTATGATAGATTTCCTTGCTATCTCGAGCGCGATGTCTCTGTGGCTTTCTATCTTTGCTTTTTCCACCTCAACGTAGGGATTTTCGAAGAGCCCAAGCATGAACTTCAGCCTCAGCACCCTGGCGACTGCCTCGTCGATCAAAGCTTCGGAGATGATGCCTTTTTCAACAAGGTCTTTCAAATATTGATAACATTCTGTCTTCGGAAGTTCAACATCTATCCCCGCTTCGAGCGCGAGTCTTGCGGCTTCTGACTTATCCCTTGCTATTCTGTGATAATCTTCCAGAACTTTCACAGCGAAATAGTCAGAAACGACGATTCCTTTGAACCCCCAGTCTTTTCTGAGAATGTCTGTAAGGAGTTTCCTGTTCGCTGCACATGGGACACCGTCTATCTCGCTGTAGGAGTTCATCACAGAAAGCACATTCGCTTCTTTAACAGCCGCTTCGAACGGAAAGAGAAAGACCTCTTTGAATTCCCTCTCCGGAATGTTCGTTGGGGCCCAGTTCTTTCCGCCTTCAGAAGCGCTGTATCCGGCGAAGTGTTTCACTGTGGCAACGACACCTTTTTTGATATCCTCACCTTGGAGGCCTTTTACGTAAGAGACTCCCATCCTCGCCACCAGGTAGGGAGATTCTCCGAACGTTTCTTCCGTTCTTCCCCACCTCGGGTCTCTTGCGACATCCAGAACGGGTGCGAGACCCTGATGTGCTCCTATCTTTCTCATATCCTCTCTGATGGCGGTGGTCATTTTTTCTATGAGATCTGGATCCCATGTACTCGCCATTGCTATTGCCTGAGGGAAGTTGGTTCCTCCAAGTCCCATGTAACCGGTGAGACATTCCTCGTGTATCATCGCAGGAATTCCAAGGCGTGTTTCTTCCACGAGAAATCTCTGTATTTCGTTCACAAGTTCCGCGGCTTCTTGAGGTTCAAGGTTCGTCGATCCACCGGGCCTCGTGACCTGACCAATACCATTTTTGAGGAGTTCTTTTGCTTTTTCTCTACTGAACTTTCCTCTCTCGTCTATCAGTTCGTAACCCCAGACAGACCCAAGCTGGGCTGCTTTCTCTTCCAGCGTCATTCTGGAAAGAAGATCTCTCACTCTCACTTCAATGGGTTGCGAAGGATCCCTGTACAGTTCCATATTTTTCCCTCCTCATCTGTTATTGAAACCATGAAGGTGGATCATCTGTACAACCAGCACTTCACCTGGACACCATCGACTTCGAAGTATGGAGGAGGCTCTTTTTTGCAGATGTCCATCACCTTCGGACACCTTCCGGCGAACTTGCAGCCCTGTCTCAGATACTCTGCCTGCT